>ERZ824522.11-NODE-11-length-277235-cov-8.815596_pt1 | contig 277235 bp, 284 predicted proteins | sample MGYA00519935_ERZ824522 | MGnify/ENA primary metagenome ERZ824522 (study PRJEB31778, sample SAMEA3449160) | human gut metagenome | biome: human gut; feature: human-associated habitat; material: faeces | place: United Kingdom | collected 2010/2012 ...
AATCTTAAGTGAAGTATGTGCATAATAAACCGGAAATTTATTATTGCCATTTATAGACATATTATATATTATAGCAAGTACTTCTGTACATGATTTTGCATAATCTATGTTTGCTGTATTTACCATTATCTTTCAGCTCCTCCCAATACTTTTTGCTTTAAAGAATGTAAAAATTTTTTTGCTTTATCAACTAGCTCAATATCTGTTTTTTGTGTTAGCACTTCTATCTCATCTAATGGAATTATGAATGAGTTATTTGTATGATTCATATTATACAATAATTCATTTTGTCTTGAAATATATGTTATTTTCTCCCCCATACTTTGCCAAATTTCTTTACGTGTTTCTTTGTCAAAATCCTTAAACGCTTCATTCTCTAATATATTTTTTATAAATTTCTTATTTAAAGATGTTTCAATCTTTTCTGAAATATTTTTTACTTTGTCAGGGTATTTTTCATAAATTTCTTGTAATACATCTAGATCTGTTTGATTTTGAAAAAAGCATCTTGAGTTGCCATTAAAAGACTTTTCTTGAAATGCTTTTCCCATATCATAATATTCCGGATTTCTTATAGTTCCATTTTCTTCGTTAAATATTGCTTGGCAATTATCTGTTTTTATATCGTCATTTCCTAAAAAGGCTGATATAAAAACATAGTTAACTAAAAAATCTCTTCTTTCTTGAATTAGCTCTGGTGTGAAATTATATTTTAATTTATGCACATATAAATCTGATTCTATAAAATTATCTAAGTTAAATTCTCTTAAATTCTGTGGAATCTCATCATAAGGATATGGAAATATTTCTAAAAATTGTTCGCCTTCATTTAAGATATTCATAGAAATGCATCCTTTTTCATTATGTTCGTCATCATAAGCAAGTAGTATATCTGAAACTGGTACATTTATTTTTTGTAATAATATAGATGCTAATAGTTCTCTTAAATCTGCAGTACTCTTAATACCAGCATTTGTTTTATAAAAACCTGTTTTATTTTCAGTAGGAATAAAATATTCACCAGTTACAGATGTAAAGTTACCTGCTAGCTCTCCGTCATCTTTTATTTTCGTGCAAGAAGATAATAAAATTCTATCAAATTGCATATATAATTCCTCCATGTTTTAATTAATGTATTTTATTTGCTGTTCTTCTATTAAATCAAAAATTGATAAATACTTATTATTTTTTTCTTTTTCAGACATCTTTATTGCAATTATTTGATTGTTAGTATATGTTTTATAATAATATATACCCTTAGATGTATTTATACAACATGAATATGTTGTAATATCGTTTTTATTTTCTTTAGTTATGGTCGTACCTTGCACCATACTTACAGAATCTAATATATGAAAAAATTGTGTTACAGAACTTTTTTCATCATCTTCGCATTTAGAATTTAGTTTATTGAAAGAAGCTCTTATAAATCTTGAAGCAGGTGAGTTATCGCCCGGCAAACCTATTGCACCCATCCCCTGTCCGTATTGATTTAAATTAATTTTATTAGAAAATGTATTTTCACTATTATAAGGGCTTAAATTACTATAATTATTAATATTATTTAAATGGTACTCAAAAGGTGGATTATTAGTAAGTACACCTATTGGATTATTGTACACTTTTAATCCATCTTCCATTTGTTCGATAACAATACATTCACTTTCATCACTTATCATCCAATGTAAGTCTGACACTGGCATTTCCTTTGAAAAAGGAGTATTTGTGATATTTAGCTTTGTAATGTCTTTTTTTATTTCTGATATAGATGAATATAAACCTAAAAAATATGGTATAAGTTCATATGGGCTTAAATTTAATTTATTATCTTCCTCTTTAAAAAAACAAGCATTTTTAGGAAAATATAATCCTGCCATAGATAGTCCTTTTTCATTTGTGGCTTCTGCATACAAAGGATAATTACTAACTACTGTTGCCATTCCTATCATAGAATATTTTGAAGTTATAGAAGTACCATTTTTTAAATTAAATTTATAGTTTCTTGGTGTTATAACTACTTTTTCATTAAACCTATACTCTAAATCTAAATTCCTACCAAAATAATTATCTTTTGTTTTAAAGTTTATACATGTACACATCTTTGTTCTCCTCTTTCTTTTTATTTATATATTTTGTCTAAAACCAAGCTGACTTTTTCTAAAGAAGTTTCTATATAATATTTTAAAATATCTTCTGTAACTAAATTTAATTTATTATTTCTTAAATCAAACAGTTTAAAATTTTCTTTAATTGCTTTCTTTAGTCCTTCATCATCTGATATCTCTAAAAATTTATTTTGTAATTCGTTAATATTAATGTTAGAATTTTTTAAAAGATATCTATCTATAATGGGATAATCCGAATATATATCTTTCGAAAATTCTTCTTCTGAGTGAATAGAGTTATCTTTAGTATATAATACAGTTTGATCATCTCTTTTTATTGCCATATTAGGAATAGAAATACTATACCATATCATGTCCTCTATTAAATGAGCTAAATATCCTTGTAGCATTAAGTTTTTTGATAAAGATAACTTATTTTCATTTATAAATTTTTCTATATCTGGATAATCCCCTTCATTTCCATTTAATGTACCATGTTGCAAATAATGTGTTGTATTCTTTGTCTTAAAATTAACTGCTACAGTTAATACATCTGGTAGCATAGCTCCATATAAAAATTCATTATTTAAATTATATTTTTCTTTTAGTATATTAGATATATAAATATGACTAATTATTGAACTCATAATTATTCTCCTTTTGGTTCTTTTGTTAGTTTATTTGGCATATTTTCGTATAATGGAATTATAAAATTAAAATTAGAATCTAATGTATTAGAGTTTTCATATTGTTCTATTAAAATTTGGCTTTCAGATGTTGGGGCTAATAAATTTTGCATATATTGATTATTATATAATGTATTTTCTTTTATTATATCGAATTTTTGCAAATATAATGTGTTTTGCTTTTCATTAATATATTTTGTATTAATAAAATTTACCCCTTCTGATAAAGCTTTTTCTAGCGAAAACCATTCGTGCGAATATGCATATTCTGCTGCATTATTTATAATTGTTGACTGCGAATTTCCTGAAGCGGCTATATTAAATGGATTATATACTATTTTATCTTTATATTTATATCCTCTAGACAATTTAGTCCCTTTTTTACCTTGTTCTTGTATTAGCCTAGAAACAATAAAATATGGGTCTATATTATTATCTTTCCCAGATGTTAAAATTGCTTCTGCAATACTACTACCTTCTAAAAAAGTATTTTTCGTTTTTTTCATTATTCCTTCCTCGGTTGCAGAATCTTCTGTATATTGTAAGTCTTTTAATTGAAATATATCATTTTCATTTAACAAAACTCTTGGGTCCATTTTATATTCTATTGCTTTACTTGAAGCACATAACCAATTTCCATTATCATATGTTTTCCCTTTGTCTTTTTTACATTCCCAATCTTTACTATATTTATCTGATTTTGGTATTAAATTTAAAGGCATATTTTTATTAGAGTGACTTTCACTTTTTATTACATCTTTCCAATCTAATTTTGTATAGAAAAGCGTAAACTCCCAGTTTGGATGTTCTTTTTTTAATTTATCTATAGCTTCTTTATAACCAGGATATCTATTTTCATTTAGATTATCTCCTGTGTAAGTAACCCATTTTTGTTTTGAATTATTTACTACTATAATGCCAATTATAACTGAAAATATAATAATTATTAATAGTAATAACGCTATTACTTTGGGTTTCAAGTGTTTAATTTTGTTTACTATAAATTTTATTAATGATGGATTTGAATATTTTTTCATTTATTACAATACTTAACTCCTTAAATATTATTTTTACTTATTGATTGCTAAAGATTTATAATTTTATTATTTTATAAAATTATATAATTCATACTTTATATTTTCAAGTAAATTGATTAATTCTTATATAAAATTATACTACATAGAAGGTATTTTTAATTCCATTCCCTCATACAAATTAGAATCTTTTAAATTATTGTTGTACTTTATATCGTTTATTACAAATCTTATATCTTTTCCCTCGTAATATTTATTTGTTTCTTGTTCTTTTTTTGCTATTGACCATAGTGTTTCACCAAAGCCTATACTTGTAACTTTGTAATTAACTTCTTGTTTAGAGTAGCTTGTCTTTGCAAATACAGTTATTACTATAAAAATTATTATAATTATTCCCCTTTTTGATTTCATATTTTTCCTCCTTACGCAATAGAATGTTTGTTCGCCTTTAAAGATTATACCAGAACATTTGTTTTTATGCAAGAGCAAATAAAAAACAATGAAATTTTAATTCATTGTTTTTAATATATTTATAATTATATTGACTTCTTTTTCTAGTCGTTCTTGTACAAGTTTAACATTTGTAGCTGTATACATATTCCAAATGTTAAGATACAAAAATAATGAAGAATATACATCTACAGCATTTTGCAATATTTCTAACCACTTTTTACTACTTTTTCTAGATTGTGTAATACTACTAGAATTTGTGTTATAAAAATAGTAAATATCATTTATAAATACTACTGAATTTATATTTGTAAATATGTTTAAGTTCATCATTAAATCTTCAGCATATCTTAGTCTTTGGTCTGGGGCACTTATACTATCTAAGCAAGATTTCTTTACACAGCTATTCCATATAGCATTTAATTGATATCCTCCAAAAAACATAGGATATACTTTTTCGCTAAAGTCTTTTTTATTAATAAATATTTCGTTTTCACTAAAATATTTATATTGTTCATAATTCTCTTTTTTATATCTAAATTTAATTAAGTCTGGTGAATATTTATTTATAATCTCATTCATTTTGCTAAAAACACCATCTATATATTCATCATCTGCATCTAGAAACATTATATACTTTCCAGTTGCACTCTTAATTCCATTTATTCTAGCACATAATGCTCCTTTATTTTCTTGAATGATTATTTTTATTCTGTTATCTTTTTTCTTCATTTCTTCGCATATATTTAGCGAATTATCAGTTAATCCATCTATTACAAGAATAAGTTCTATATCTTCTTTACTCTTTAATACAGAGTTTATTGTTTTTTCTATGGTATTTTGTGCATTATATACTGGTATAATAACAGAAATATTTGCCATAATTAATCTCCTTTATCTTAAACTTTGTCCCATATCTAGAACTAGGTTTTGTCCATTAACACCTTTAGCTATTTCTAATAAAGAATAAATTGCATCATAAACATCTGTTGGCCTAACAAAACTTTTAATAGGCAAATGATTCCTATAATTTTCAAAATATTCATCACCTTCTATTTCTTGTTCCATATGTGGCACAGTTCCTAATGAAATTGTGTTTACCCTTATATTAGAAGTTCCTAGTTCATTTAAAACAGATTTCATAAAACCATATATTCCAGATTTTGCAGCACTATATGCTGGCAAACCATATCTAGTTATTGCATTTATAGAAGATATCATTAAAATAGATCTTCTACAAATATCGTTAGACTTTTCTATTAGGTCTAACATTATTTTTATAAGGTATATATGTGCTGTTAAATTTAAGCTTATAGACTTATCTATATCATTAAATGTTATTCCTTTAATTCCATCTATTTCACTTTTCATGTTAATTCCTGCCATGCTTATTAAATAATTAATATAACCATATTTGCTTTCTATTATTTTATGAGCATTTTGAAGATCTTCTAATTTAGTAACATCAGTTTTTATAAAAGTGTAATTTTTATTTTCTAAAATAGTTTTAGATGTAGTGTCATCTTTATCTAAAACTACTACTTTAGCACCTTGCTTTAAAAAATTAGAAACTACTATCTTACCTATTCCTCCATGTCCACCTGTAATTACGATAACAGTATCTTTCATATAATCACCTCTATTTTTAATTTTCTTTGCACAAACTTTCATGTAAATTTATACATTCTTCTACATCTAATGTTTCTACTATCATTTTTAATGTTTTCATTTCTATTTTTAGCTCTTTTTCAAAACTATATCTTGAATTAAAAGCAAACTCAGATATTATTAAATCAAGATTTTTAAAGTTTTTAATAGTATAAATAATATCTTTTATTTCTGTTTTATCCATCATAAGATGTTTGTCTAGTTTGTTTTTAAATTTACCTGTATTGTCTACATTTCCAGAAATATGCAAAATCTTAACTTTGTCTTTATTTGTTAATAAATCTAAATATTTATTATACGAAATATTTAAATCATTTGCTGCAAGTTTTGCATGTGAAATATCGAATACTCCAAAATCTAATATTTTCCACATATAGCTTACAGTTTCAGGCGAAATCTCTGCTAAGGGAATACCATAACCTCCGGGTTGATTTTCCCCTCCAAACTTAATTTCTTCATTATATAATTTTAAAAATTGAGTTTTTAAGCTCTTTATATTTTCAAATAATATATCTTTATCCTCATCTATATTCTCGTTAATTTCTGCCGCTATATGTGTACTAATACGTTTTTTATTATTTAATTGCATTAAATTAGCTGGCAAGCTATGCCAGTCTATATTCTTAATCATTCTTTTACTATGTGTTCTAGGTTCCATATGTGGTAGACCATGAAAATCTACTTTTATATTATTTTCTTTTGCTAGTTTCAAGCAGTTATTAAGTTCTTCCATATTACAAAATCTACCTGGAAACTTTAAAATATCTATATAATTATTTTTTATTAAATTTTTATATAAGTCGTCATAAATATTTTTGCCATCTTCATTAACAATATAATTACAACCAATTTGTATCATTTTAGCTCTCCAAACTTTCAAGTAATTTATCTATATTTGATATAACTGTATTCATATCAAATTTTCGTGTAACATTTTTTATATTTTCTTTATATTTTTCCCTAAGTTCCTTATTTAATATTACTTTTTTAACTCCTAAATATAAATTGTATGTATCATTAGATACTATAAGTGCATTTTCGTTATCTTCTCCTAGAATATCCTTCATTCCTGAACATAATGTTGTAACTATTGGCTTGTCTAACATAGCAGCTTCTATTACAACAGAACTTAGTCCTTCTATTCTAGAAGAACATACAAATATATCCGATTCTTTAACATATTTGTAAGGATTTTCAGTATATCCTACTAAATTAACTGTATCCTTTAAATTATTCTCTTCTATATAGTTTTCTAAATTCTCTCTTTCTGTACCTTCTCCAATTATCCAAATAGAGTTATTTATGTTTTCTCTTAACAATTTTCTATGGATTTTTAATAATCTGTCATAGCCTTTTTCATATGCTAATCTTCCAACTGCAGATATTATAATTCCATCTTTCTTTAATTCTTTTGTTATTGGTTCTTCAGCCTTTTTTAATATTTCTTCAGAATTTATTGGGTTTACTTGTACAATTACGTTGTCCGAAATTCCTGTTTTTTGTGTAAAATGATATTTTACATCATTAGAAACACAAACAATTTTGTCAAATTTTTTGTAGCAATTTATTTCATCATCTAAATTTTTAAATATACTAGCTCGCGAAATATTTTCTATATCTGTATGTATCCATGCGATTTTTTTAGAATTTTTATTATTAGAATTAGCTATAACCTTTGCAACTTTTCCTTCTAGAAAAGCAATTTCTATGTCGTATACTTCCTTTATATTCTTTTTATACAAATAATTTGGAAAATGTTTTATTAAAAATAAATACCATTTCCAAATTATACTCATTAGTTTACAAGATATTTTATAATGCTTCGAATTTATGTCATTTCTGCTTTTTTTAAAATAGCTTTCAAAAAAATACTTATATTTTATTCCTGGTATGTTTAGTGCATCTTCCACAAAAACACCATCATTTACTAGTGATAATAATGTTATATCATATTTTTCTTTATCCATCATTTTTAAAAGATTAATTACTATTTTTTCTACTCCTCCTAATTGAAGAGTATGAACTGCTATTAACAGCTTCTTTTTCATATATGCCCCCTATTCTGACAGTACACATGTTGGTAACGGTGATTTCTGCTTGTTTAAAAATTCCAATTTACCAGTATTAATATTTCTACTATAAATTGCAATTTCATTAGAATCTTGGTTCGCAACAAATACATATTTCTGTGTTTTGTCAATTTCTAAGTCTCTGGGAGTATCGCCATAGGATAAAATATTTTGTACTAATTCTAATTTTTCATTTTCATATTTAAATACAGATATGCTATTATGTCCTCTTAAAGATGTATAAATGTATTTACCATCTGAAGAAATTTTAATTCCTGCTCCTGTGTCGTTTTCTTTTTTTACGTGATTATTAGGTAAAATACTTGTTTTATATAGGATTTCTAATTTTTCTTGTATATATCTTAAAACATATAATGTACATCCTTTTTCAGTTAACAAAAAGATTTTTTCGTTGTAAATAGCTATATGTCTTGGCTCTTCGTTTTTAGGAAATTGAAGTGAAAAAATCTTTTTTAAAGATGTTTTTTGTACTTCGTATAAGTCTAATGTATTCATTCCTAAGTCTACAGTTATTAAGTTATTTTCATTATTAAAGACTTTTGCACAATGTAAATGTGAATATTTTCTACTGTTTACACTATTATAAATAAGCTCTCCTATTTCTCCACTTTCTTTAATTTTATATACAGTAAAATACCCATTCATATAATTTGAAATAAATAGCATTTTCTTCTTGTTACTTATTTCTACATGACATGGACCACTTCCTAATGAGCTTTTATCTCCAATATATGTTAAACCTTTGGAAGTCTTTTTATATGCTAATATATTACCATTCTCATTTTCTTGTACTGCATATAAATTATTTTCATTTTGTGCTAAATATGTACATCTTTCAAAATCATTAGTTGTATAAACTAAATTTAAGTTTTCATTTGAAAAGAGATACTTATTTATTCCAGTTTTTGATGCATTACCTATATAAATATATTGTTCGTTCATAATCACTCTCTTTTATTCATATTTTTTTGCATTATCACGCTCTATTATACCATTTAAATCTATTATTGTCAATTTATGCATGATGTTGTCACTCTTACAGCGATAAAGGATAAGAGCCATAAGATGGGATTTGAAGAAGGCCTTAAAATCTCAGTTTTACTTTTCTAATAATAAAAGAGCAATTTTACTACATTTATGTAATAAAGTATTGCTCTTTTTATATTAAATCATTATTCTATTTTAATATTCTTTTAATTATCTACTGTATTTGTTCCAGGTTTTATATTTGTATTACTATTCGAATTAGTGTTTGTATTTGAGTTAGTATTGGTATTTGTGTTTATATTACTATTCGTATTATTTTTGTTGCTGTTAGAATTTGTATTTGTATTCGAATTAGTATTGGTATTAGTGTTAGAGTTAGTATTCTTGTTTGAATTTGTATTGCTATTCGAATTAGTGTTTGTATTCGTGTTAGTATTGGTATTCTTGTTTACATTTGTATTTGTCGTATTTTCTTTTTTATTATCAGTTGTTACGACATTTGTATTCATTACTGGTTCTTCTGCATCTATATCATTTTTAATTCCTTGAACTGTAGAATTTGTGTTTTCATTTTTATGTTCTGTTTCTGAAGCTTTTATTTCTGTTCCACTATGTTTGTTACATAAGCCAGGAACTGTAGATCTTAAAAAATACTCTGTATATGTATCTTTACAACCAGTTCTTGCTTTTAATCCCGTTTCTGAACAAACTTTAACTTCTTGTACGGAATATGGCTTAGTAAAATATGCTGTTTTTAAACCAGTATGTATTCTTGACATTACATTTGCCCAAATTAAACCTGCTGGATTTCTCTTATTAAAATTAACTGTTTCATTTTGGTCATAGCCATACCATGTAACACCTGTATAATATGGTGTAAAACCACAAAGCCATCTGTCATAATTAGAATCTGTTGTTCCCGTTTTAGCTGCAACATCAATTCCATTTATTTTACAGTATGTAGCTGTTCCATTTTTTCCTTCTACTGGCTGTGTTAGTAGATCTTTTAGTATAAAAGCTGTTTCCTTAGAAAAGACTCTTTCTTTTTTTTGCTTTGGTTTCATTATTGTCTTCCCAGAATTATTTTTTATTTCTTTATAAAATGTAGGTTCAATGTATTCACCATCATTTGCAATTGTTGCATAAGCAGAAGCCATCTCTAAGGGGCTAATTCCTTTTTGTAATCCACCCAATGCTAAAGTTAAGTTATTATCCTCTTCTGTTAGAGTAGTAATACCCATTTTTTCTAAGTACTTTATAGCCACATTAGGCTTTAATTCGTTCATAATTTCTACAAATGGAATATTCTGTGAAGATTCTATAGCTCTTCTTACTGTTATATTACCTAAAGGCTTACTATAATCTACTGGGTGATACCCATCATTAAAATCTCTTTCTGTATCGTCATATATTGATGAAGCAGTAATTATCTTCTTTTGAATAGCTGGGCCTACTACAGCAATTGGTTTTATCGCAGAACCTGTTTGCCTAATACTTTGCGTTGCTCTATTTAAAGAACGTGGCTTGTCTTTTTTTCCTAAACCACCTACACATCCTAGCACATTTCCAGTTTTATGATCTATTATTACCATAGCAGATTGTGAATGTTCTCCTCCATTTTTTGAAGGTAGTATATATTTACTCTTTCCCATTTCAGTTTCCATTTGGTCTTGAATTTTAACTTCTTGTGTACTTGTAATTGTTAAACCAGACATATATATGTAATTAGTAGCAAAATTAGTAGAAATATTATACTTATCTGCTATATCATTTGTAACATCTGTTATAAGTGCATCTGTATGATATGAATATACTCCGTTGCCTGAATTAATATTGCCCTTTTTAAATTTTATACCTTCGTCTACATTTTTTGTAGCAATTTCATATTCCTCTTCGTGAATATAACCAAGCTCTAACATTTTTGATAAAACGGTTTTTGTCCTCTTCTTTATTTTTTCAGAATTATCTTTTTCACCAAAAGGGTTATAAGAATTTGGTGAATGATTTATTCCTGCTAAAAAAGCACATTCTTCTAAATTTAAATTCTTACAAGGTTTATTAAAATAATATTCACTTCCTGCCTCTACGCCATATATGCTTGGACCAACATATATAATATTTAAATATGTTTCTAATATTTCATCTTTCTCGGTTATGCATTCCAGGTTCCAGGCTTTCCACCATTCTTTCACTTTCCTAAATACACTATCTGTAGTATCTCCTGTCATATTTTTTACTAATTGTTGTGTAATTGTACTTCCTCCATACGAAGAATTGCCAAAGTGAAAAATATAACTTAGTATAGCAGAACCGGTTCTTTTTATATCTACACCTTGGTGTTTATAAAACCTTTCATCTTCTATTGCAACATAGGCATTTTTTAAATTTGCTGGCATTTGTGAAATATCAATTTTAATTTGTTTTCTTTCACTTCCTAACTTGGCAAGCTCATTACCATTATTATCAAGTACAATAGAATTTTCATTAATTAACATATCTTCTGCAATATTTCTCCATTTTACTGCAGATGTTGCAAGAGTAATGCCTATAACTATTACTAATAAAACTATTAAAGAAATTATGATTTTCTTTACTTTTTTATTTTTATTCGTTTTGCCTCTTCTACTTTTCTTATTTTCTTGTGTTACATTACTTTTTTCTTTTTTAAAAGCTTTAGGCACAAACTCTTCCTCTTCTTGACTCTTTACCTTTTTACTCTTCATATACTAATCAAGCTCCTTAGAAAAATAAGCTATTTTATCTGTTTCAGAAAAACCTAAATGATTAAATAGATCCATTAGTGATTCATTTGATAAATTACAACTTGCAGTAAATTTTTCGCACCCTTTAATTTTTGCCCATTCTTCACATTTGTTTAATAGTTTCTTATCAATTCCTTTATTTTGATAATTATGTTTTATATAAATTTTTTCTAAGTATCCTACCATATTAGCCTCATTTTTTAATGAACATTGTGCATATGCAACAGGAATCTCATTTTCATAATCTATATAAACTACTTTATTGTAATTAGTTAATGCTTCTCTTATGGTATTCGTTTCCTCTTCTAGTAATTTAAATTCATAATTATCACTAATAATTTCTTCTATTATTTCGTAATCACTTATAATAGCTTCTTTAATCATATGTACCCCTTCTTTCTTACTCTTCTATAATTCCACCACCAACTACAACATCATCTAAATAGAATACTGCAGATTGACCTGGTGTTAAAGATTTTTCTGGTTCTTCAAAATTAATTTTTATCTTATCTTCATTTATAACATTTAATGTTGCAAAAGATTCTTTTTTACTATATCTAGTTTTAACTGCTACTCTTAAATTTTCTATATTAATATCTTTAATTAATATATTTACGTTACTTATAATTGCTTCTTTTTTAAAAGCCTCTTTCATCGTGCCTACTATTAATTCATTTTTCCTTACATTAAAACCTATTACGAATAATGGCTCTTTATATGATATACCCATTCCTTTTCTTTGCCCAATTGTATAATTATATAGTCCATTATGTTTTCCTAAGATAGTTCCATCATTCATTACTATATTGCCTGGCTTAGGTTTAATGTCTCCGTTATTTTCTAAAAATTTCTTATAGTTACCATCTGGAATGAAGCAAATATCTTCACTATCTGGCTTATTAGCTACATTTACTAAATTGTTTTCTTTGGCTATTTTTCTTATCTCCTCTTTAGATTTAAAATTGCCTAATGGAAATAGTACTTTGTCTAATATTTCTTCCTTCATTGTATATAGCACATATGATTGGTCTTTATTTTCATTTAAGCATTTTCTTAAAACAAATTGATTATAGTTGTTATCATATTCTATTTTAGCATAATGCCCTGTTGCTAAAAAATCACAATTTAGCTCTTTGGCCTTTTTATACATTTCTCCAAATTTTAACTTTCTATTACATTCTATACAAGGGTTAGGTGTAAGAGCTTTAGAGTAACAATCTATAAAATTACTAATTACATACTTTTTAAAGCTTTCTTGCATATCTATAGATATATGTTCTATTCCAATTTTATCACATACTTCTTTTGCATCTTTTGCATCTGTATAATTAGATAGTGACAAAGTAACACCAATTACCTCATAACCTTCATTTTTTAGTAATAGTGCAGAAACACTACTGTCTACTCCACCACTCATACCTAATAAAACTCTTCTTTTTTTCATATCATCTCTCCTATGGTGATATTTTAACATATATACCATAATTTAGTAAAGGTATTGTGTAAAAGCTTAAAATATAGTATAATATTTATGTTAATCATTAAGGAGGATTACTTATGCATTTTATGGCTTTCAAATCTGCTATAAATAGAGCAGAAGAAATGGTTTCTCATGTTAAACCATTCGAATATAGATATATTAATAACACTATTAGTAAAATTTACGATTTTATTCAAAAAGAAAAGCTTAAAAATCCAGATATGAAAGATCCAGATTTTTATTCTTTATTATACGATTATAACTCTAGGCTAAAAACAGTTTCTTTTTGTAATGAACATATATTAAACCAAGTTACAGCATATAATGCTTGTTTATACTTGCTTCAAAATCCTAAGAAATATGCTGAAATTACAGAATATGTAGAAAATAATAATATCTCGTCAGACAGAGATTTTTTTATGCATACTAATAGTTTTGATGAAAATTTAACAAATTTAGTATTATTTATGAGACATTTATATCCACAAGTAGCTTCACAAGTAGAAGATAGTTATGGACCTGTGTTTGCAGATATTTTAAATTCTCCAAAAACTAATAAAGAAAAGCATATAATGGCCGAAAAACTGGTTGGGCATTTACCTGCACTTCAAAGAAAACATTATCTTGATGCTTTTGAGCTATTAGCTGACGGAATTCCTGCATATATGAAAACTTATTTAAAATATACTGAAACAAATATAAAGAAAGATTTAATAGAGTCTAATACGGCACTAGTTAGTCTTTTTGATGACATGGGTTATTTAGATGACTGGCTAACTCTTGCAAATAAACAATTTGAGGAAATTGGACTTCCAGAATTAAAACAAGATAAAGCAAGTTTAACTAGTGGACTATCTGAGGGAGTTCAAAAACAGCTAGATACAGTAGACTTACTCGGCATAAACATAATGTATACCAATAGAGCTTTTCATATCTTAGAGGACTATTCTAAAGCAATGTATGCAATTTCCGAATTTAATTTAGAACCACTTATTCTAGATGGTATAGAAGCACCAACATTAGAAGATGAAGATTTAAAAAATATTTTATTAAAAATGGAGCTTTTTTATTATCCAACAGAAATGTATTATACAGAAAATGAAAATAAAATAGAAGAAATGTCACGTAGTGGTGAGTTAGTTCTAGATGATGATGAAAATTCTGAAAGAAGATATTATTCTCTAGAACCTTTGGAAAAAGAAATGGAAAGATCTTATGGTGAAGAATATAAGCAATACTTTTCTAATGTTTTTCCAGCTTCTAAAAATTCTGTTGGAGATGATATGTTAAGATTTTCACAGTTTGCTAATTCTATTCACAGATTAAAAGGTTCTAAAGCTCATATAGCATTATCTCTTTATAGTTTTTTAGAATTAAATGATAGTCAAAAAAGAAATTATGGAGTTGTAGTAGATAAAATTTCTGAAGATGGAACTTCTGGAGAGTTAAAACATTTTACAGATTTTGTAGTAGATATTAATTCTATATTACCTGTTAATGTACATGTTCCATCACATATTTTTTCAGAATTTGCAACTGAATATTTTAAAAGTCCTATCGTACCTATATATGCTGGCTCTAATGATTGGAATATGCGAAATGATAGAAAAATGAAGTCACATGTAATGGTGCCATGGAACAAGAAAAGCAAAAAAACAATTAAACAATGTTCAAAAAATAATAAAGCATATAATCAAGATACTGTTGCACATCTTAGATTTTTATCTGATGAAAATTGTCCACCTGCTCATTTAAAGCAATCACCAAAAGACAAACAAATTCATAAAACTTATATTAATTTAGACACCGGATCTATTTTAGAAAAAACTAAAGAAGGTATATTAGTAAAAGTGTTACCTGTTGGAGATGATGAAAGAGATGGTAGATAAAGAAAAACTTAACGAACATTTTAAAAATAAAGATTACATATATTGTATTAACACATTACAAAAAGATATTAAAGATAAATTAGTGCAAAAATTAAAAATGTTTAAACCAGATTATAAATACACTAATTTATTTAATTTAAAGGAAAATTGTTATAAATTGCTAAGTGATAAAGAAAAATTATATGTTACAATTTTATGTAGGTATTCTGAAGAAGAATATTCTTCTATTTGTGAATTAAATAGCTTATTAGATATTTATTCTTCTTATAAATAAAAATTAAACTACTAGTTTTTACGCTAGTAGTTTTTTTATTGAAGAAGGATTTTTAGGAACATCCCCGAATCCCGGAACCCCCTAAATCCCGATTTTGTTAATTAATTGTATTTAATATATCTTGTTTTGTTCTTAATCCTACAAGAGTTTTTAGAGCCATACCATTATTAAAATAAATTAAAGTTGGTATACTTTCTATTTCATATTTTCTTGCTATATCTGAAGCTTCGTCTACATTAAGTTTGCAAACTTTTAGTTCTAAATTTTCTTCTGCTAATTCTTCTATTATAGGCCCCATCATTCTACAAGGTCCACACCATGGTGCCCAAAAATCTACTAATACAGGTAACTCAGATTGTAATACCTCTGCTTCAAAATTTTCTTCTGCTATTTCTATTACTTTACTCATAAAAATAACCTCCTTATATATTTTTTATTTTTTTAGCAATACTCAAGCCGCATTTAGCACCTTCATATACTGCTTTGCATATTTGTAATAAGCCACCAGTGCAATCTCCAGCTGCATAAATTCCTGGTACATTAGTTTCCATATTTTCATTTACTATAATGTCATTATTTTTTAACAATATTCCAAGTTTTTTTGCAAAGTCTGCACTAGAAGCAATGCCTTGTGCAATAAAAATTCCATCTATGGGTATAATTCTTTTATCTTCTAAAAGAATTTCTTCTACTTTTGTATTTCCTTTTATAGCATCTATTCTTCCTTCTATAATATTTTGTATACTTAAAGATCTATTTTCTGGTAGTTTACTACCATTTGTAAAAATAGTAACTTTATCTGTTACATTCTTTAAAACTTCTGCTTCATGAAGTGCATATTCGCCATTCCCTATAACTGCCACATTCTTTCCTTTAAAAAAGAAACCATCACATATTGCACAATAGCTTATTCCTTTTCCTTCGAATGTAGTTTCTCCTTCTATATTAGAAGTTTTTCTACTTTTTCCTGTTGCAAGAACAATTGTTCTTGTTTCGTATTCACTATTTACTGTTTTTACAATATATGTTCCATTACCATATTCTATATCTATTACTTCATCATTTTTCATTTCTATATTTTGCTTTTTCGCTTGATTAATACCATTTTTAAAAAGCTCTTCACCAGAAATACTATCTTCAAACCCATAATAGTTTTCTATACTTTTAGCTCTATTTAAAGCTGTATTTTCTTTTCCTATTACTAAAGTTTTTAAGTTAGACCTACTAATATAAATTGCTGCACTTATACCTGCTGGTCCTTTCCCAATTATTATACAATCGTACATAAACTTTCTCCTAGTCTGCTAATGTTCCCATTGGATCCCATGGTTCTAATTCCATATAGTAATTATTTTCATTGTATGCCTCTAATTCTTCTGGTTTTAGGTGTTTTTTATTAATTACAACTTGATACACATAAGAATTAAACCATTCATCTGTTAAAAGATACATTCCTTTGTTTCCTGCAGCATTTCCCCATGAATTTTCTACTTTCCAACGATTCCCTTTCCAGTTTTCGTCTAAATTTACTCCTAAAAACATCATTGCATGTGTCATTGCACTTTCTCTATATTCAAGTTTAGTTGCCTTATTCATGCTATCTTCTATATTTATTAATTCATTAATATTATAAAGTGAACGTGATAATATTCCCAAATCTCTTGAAGACTCTTGTCCTACATCACTTCCAAAGAATACTGGAACACTGTCTGTAAGTTGTGCAATTGCCATTTCCTTTAGTCTTTCTATTGGTAAATTTAAATATGTTATTTTATTACCTTCTGCAACATTTCCTACATAGTTTACAGTGTATTTCTTAAAAAATGGTCTATCTGCATTTGGAGCATTTATAATACTTATATAATCTTCTAAATTTAAATCTTTTACATATTTATTATAAAACTCTATAGGTGTTATATTATTTTCTCTAAAGAATTCATCTTTTTTGTTTGTATATTCAAAATTGAATTCTTTAGGTGGTTTTCCAAATGCTGTACATAATATGTTATAAATTTTTTCTATCATTTCTAATTTTTTGTTTTCTATTTCTTCTAAGCTTTTATTATTTTTGTAATCTTCTCTTAATTCATAAGCATACATTCTTAAGATTCTTTTTAAAATTTTATTAATTTCTAATGTATTAGAAGAATTATATGTTTCTGGCATAGCACTTTTAGGAACAATACCATATTTTTTTATAATATTTAAAAACATATCCCATTGTCCACCATCGTTTATAGGGTTATCTAAGAAAAATGTTACATGTCTATCTGTTGTTGGTCTATCTATAGTATTTATTATACTATTTAAAAAATAATTACATTTTTCTAGTTTGTCATAAAATGCTATATAGTTTTGTGATAATTCTATATTTACTATGTTTAATTTTTTTATTAAGAAATATCTAATAAAATTTGTAGATGCAAAAATCCAACATCTTCCACTTCTTTTTTGATCTGTTACTTCTCCTTGTTTTAGATTTACAGAAAAGTCATATCTAGAATTTCTTACTTCTTCATAATTTTCACAAGATTTAAAAAATCCATTTTTTGTAACTGTGTTAGTTATTACTTTGTTTTCAACATTAGCAAAATCTTTTTCATATTTTTTTAGTTTTTCCTTAGAAATATTTTTCATATGTATCCTCCTTTTATTAAACCGGGATTTGGGGACGTACCTTAAAGTCCCGGTTTTATTTTCTTTGTTAAGATCTGCCCAATGTTTAGTTATGAGCAGATTTACTCACATTTTCATTAGTTTATTTTATTTACAAGCTCATTGTGCAATTGTTCTAGTATATTATCTTCTACTTTTTCTCTAAATATTATTCTTATTTTTGATTCATTTGTTTGTATATTTAATACCTCTAAAGCATTTGCATCTAATATTTGCATAGTTTTCATTATAGTTTCTGAATCATTCATTATTCCATAACCTATAATAGAAATTTTACTTATATTTTTATAAGAGCAATCTAACCTAGGATATTCATTTGTTATTAAATTTTCAAATTTGTTAAATTCAGATGATTTTATAGTAAATTGTATTTCTAAATTAGATATACTTTTGTTTATTATATTATTAACAAAAATATTGTTTTCTAATAATTTTCTATATATACGATTAATTATTCTAGGAGTATATACATCTTGTTTCGCTGTAACTAAAATTATATCGTCATTTTTTACAATACTTTTTACCTTCGTATCTTCTATTTTACTATTAATAACACTTCCTGGCCTATTGTTAAACGTTGATTTTGTAATTATAGGAATGTTAAAGTTTTTACCTATTTCTACACATCTGTTATGCAATACCTTCGCACCTTCGTTCGAAATATCTTGCATTTCCTCATATGATAATTCAGATATTTTTTTTGCATCTTGTATTTTATTTGGATCTGTAGAATATACCCCATCAACATCTGAAAATATATAACATTTATCTGCTTTTAATGCTGCTGCTACTGCAACTGCTGTGGTATCTGAACCACCTCTTCCTAATGTTGTTATATCTCCTTTTGAATTTATACCTTGGAAGCCTGCTATAATAACAATTTTCCTTGCCTCTAATTCTTTTTGTATTCTTGATGTATCTATGTTTTCTACAACTGCTGACTGGTTTGCCTCACTTGTAAATATTCCTGCTTGCCAACCAGTAAGTGAAATTGCAGGATATCCTAATCTATTAAGTAATATACTTAGCTTAGACATAGATATCTGTTCACCGCTACTTAGTAATGTATCTAATTCTCTTTCATTTGGAACATTACTAAGTTCATGAGCTTCTTTTAATAAATTGTCTGTAGTTTTTCCTTGAGCAGATACTACAACTACTACATTATTTTCTTTATAAAATTCCTTAATTTTATCAGCTACAATATTTAATTTTATATTGTCTGAAACTGAACTCCCCCCAAATTTTAAAACTATTGTGTCCATTTTGACACCTCTTCTTTGTAATGTTAGAAATGAATTTAATTAAATATCACTTCTATATATTATATGAAACTAAATATTTTTTGTAACTTTTTATATTGTTACAAAACTATATTAGCACAAATAATTATAACATAAAATATCTATTTGTTAAATTTTTTTAAATATTCTTGTATAAAATCGTCTATTTGACCATCCATAACAGATTGCACATTTCCGAATTTCGTAATTTGTTCTATGGTCTTTTACCAAAGTATATGGGCAAAATACATATGACCTGATTTGGCTTCCCCATGCTATATCCTTTTGTTCACCTTTTAAGTCTGTTATATTTTTTTGTCTTTCTTTTTCTTTTACATCAAATAATTTTGACTTAAGCATTTTCATTGCAGTTTCTCTGTTTTGAATTTGCGAACGTTCTGATTGGCAGGCAACCACTATATTTGTTGGTATATGTGTTATTCTAACTGCTGAAGAAGTTTTATTTATGTGTTGACCTCCAGCGCCAGAGGCTCTGTATGTATCTATTCTTAAGTCATCTGGATTTATATCTATTTGTATATCTTCTTCAATTTCTGGTAAAACCTCTACAGATGCAAACGATGTATGTCTTCTTCCTCCACTATCAAATGGTGAAATTCTAACAAGCCTATGTACGCCCATTTCACCTTTTAAGTATCCATAAGCATATTCACCTTTAACTAAAAAAGTAACACTTTTAATTCCTGCTTCATCACCTTCTAGATAATCTAATTCTTTAACTTGAAAATTATGTTTTTCTGCCCATCTAGTATACATTCTATATAACATTTCTACCCAATCTTGTGACTCTGTTCCTCCTGCACCTGGGTGCATAGAAACAATAGCATTATTCATGTCATATTTACCAGATAATAAAGTTTTTATTTCTAAACTTTCTATATCTTTTCTTATGCGTTTTGTATCTTCCAAAAGTTCTTGTAAAATTTCTTTGTCTTCTTCTAAAACTAATAAATTATTCATCTCTATACAATTTTGTATTTCATTATATATTTTATTATATGAGTTTATATTATCTTTTAGAATTTTTATTTCTTGCAAAATCTTACTATTATCATTACTCCAAAAATCTTCCTTTAAAGTTTCTTTTTCTAAGTTTTCTAATCTACTCTTTAACTTTTCTACTTCAAAGAGATTCACCGATTTCTTCTAGTTTATTAAATAATTCTTGAAGTTCTTTTTTATTATCTTCTAACTCTAGCATATATTCACTCCAATCTAATTTTCGTGTTTTCATATTATCATAGCTATTAACTTTTTTCAAGTAAACTTTTAGTGAACTTTTAAACCGTGATGGAATAGTACTCGAGGTATAAATGCTAAAATCCCTCCTTTACAAATTATAATAAAGGAGGGATTTTAAGGACCGTCCCTGGATCCCGATTATTTTGTTCCAAATATTCTATCTCCTGCATCACCTAAACCTGGTACTATATAGCCATATTCGTTTAGTTTCTCGTCTATTCCTGCTGTATATAATTTTACGTCTGGAAATTCTTTATTTAGCTTTTCTATTCCTTCCGGTGCTGCTAATATTGAAAGGAATTTTATCTTTTTTACGCCATCTTCTTTTAAGCATCTTATTGTATCTTCTGCTGAACCTCCTGTTGCAAGCATTGGGTCTAATATAAGTACTTCTCTTTTGCTTATATCTTTTGGCATTTTATAATAATATTTTACAGGCTTTAATGTTTCTTCATCTCTATATAGTCCAATATGTCCTATTTTCGCATTTGGTATAACTTGTAAAAGTCCATCTAACATTCCTGTACCAGCTCTTAATATTGGCACAAAAGCATATTTATCTTCTCTTAATATTTTTGCTTTTGTTTTGCATAAAGGTGTTTCTATTTCTACCTCTTCTAATTTTGCATCTCTCATTGCCTCATAGCATAAGAAAATTGCAATTTCTGTTATAATTTCTCTAAACTCTTTAGTTCCTGTATTTTTATTTCTTATTATAGATAACTTGTGTTCTATAATTGGGTTATCTAATACATGTATATTCATTTTATTCCTCCCTTTTTTGGTTACTTTCTTCTAGTCTTTCCATTTTTTCTTCTGGTAATAATAAGTTTAATATTATTCCAACTGTTGCCGCCAAACTCATTCCAGATATGGTAATAGATAAATCTCCAGATACGATAGATATTGCAGCTCCACCTAATCCTAAAACAAGCATTGTTGACGCTACAACTATATTTTTAGATTTTCCAAAATCTATTTGGTTTTCTATTAGAACCTTTAATCCATTTATGGCTATAAAACCATAAAGTAGTAAAGAAACTCCTCCTAATACTGGTTCTGGTATTGTAGAAATAATTGCTGTAAATTTACCAAGAAATCCTAAACATATAGCTATAATAGCCGCTAATCCTATTACCCAAACAGATGCAATTTTAGTCATTCCAACAACAGATGTATTTTCTCCATATGTTGTATTGGCAGGTCCACCAAGTATTCCTGCTACAAAAGTTGCAATACCATCTCCAAGTAAAGTTCTATCTAGTCCTGGATTTTTTAATAAATCTTTTCCAATTATTGTACTTAATGCTGTATGATCACCAATATGCTCTGCCATTGTTACTAAAGCTATAGGCGCTATTGTAAGTAAAGCAGAAAAGCTAGGAACATAATCTACAAATGGTATTATAAAGTTAGGCATACTAAAAAATGCCGCTTCTGCTACTGGTGTAAAATCTACTAGTCCTAAACATATAGAAGCTACATAACCTGTAACTATCCCTACTAAGAAAGGTACTATCTTTAAAAATCCCTTTCCTCTAACCATAATAATTGCAGTTGTTAAAAACGTTATAAGTGCTACAATTATGCCCTTCCATTCTATTTGTGACTCGGTTCCTAAACCAATTTGTGATATTGCATTAGGAGCTAAACCAAGTCCTATTATCATTATCATTGGACCTATAACAATATGTGGTAACAATTTATTTATCCAGTTTTTACCTATAAAGTGAATAATTGTAGCAAATACTACATATATAAGTCCTATAACCAGTATTCCTGTCATAGCTCCAGAAATACCACCTTTTAAATACGCAGCCGCAAGTGGAGCTATAAAAGCAAATGAACTTCCTAAATAAACTGGTGACTTTCCTTTTGTACACAGTATATAAATTAACGTTCCTATTCCCGAAGTAACTAAAGCAACAGGTATTGTGAGAACTTCTTCTCCTGCTGTACTATTTACTAAAATAGGTACTAAAATTGTAGCACCAAACATTGCAAAAACATGTTGTATTGCCAAAATAATCCATTTAGCAATTTCTGGCTTTTCGTTTACATCTAGTAGTAACTTTTTTTCTTCCATTTGAAGATACCCCCTCTTTTTATTTTAATGTATAAGTGTGCAATATTATACTAATTGTTTGCTATATAAATAGGAATAATTAGCCAAATACAAAAAAATACTAATTCAAAAAAGAATTAGTATTAATATATAAATATATGGTTGTTAAAAAAAGCTACTTGCGCCTTTGTTTTTTTCTTAGTATTTAATTCTTCTTTTTTTAACATTTTTTGCATTTCTTCACACCCTTTTGCATAATATATACTAAGAAAATTAAAATTACAATATAAAAATAAAAATTTTTCATATTATTTTTTTTGGTATCGTTCATAAATTGATTTATCTATTTCGAATTCTGGTGCTCCACTAGAACCTGGTCCAACTTCATACTTATCAAATACTATTACTATATTACCATTTTCCGAAAAATAGAAATTCTGGTTGTCATTTATTTTACTAAAACTACAATCTTTAAGCTCTGCATCTATCCAATAAACAATATTTTCGTTTTCCTTCATTCTATCTTTCATTTGTTTCTTTATTTCATCACTTATAACTTCTTTATATTCTTCACCATCAAATAAATCCGCTATTCTTACCATTTGATCTGTTTTTTTATCAATATGATAATACTTATACTCTAAACTACTGCTTGCTAAAGTTTCAGATATTGTTAATTTTAACGTAAACCAATTACTAGTATTTGTTATTATATCTGAATTAATTTCCACTGACATATGATTATTTGGATCTTTTTCTTCATAATATTTATTAATAATTCTTTTTGTTAATTCTTGAACATCTGTATTTATTTTTTCATTAGATTTACTTATTATGTTTTCTTTATTTTCTATGTTAGGTACATTAGCATTTAATTCGCTGTTACCATCTTTATCAAAATAATTCTTAATAGTAATTACCTTAATTAAGTTTCCTATTACAGGTAATTTTTGCATAGCATAAGAAACTTCAGAGCTTAAATTAGGTAATACTACAAACGTAATTAAAGCAATTGCTAAAGCAAATTTTAGACTATATCCCCAAATTGGCTTTACATGAATTTTTTCATTTGTATCTTGCAAATTATTTAGTGTTTCGTCTATCGACTTTAAATATTTTTCTGGAGCTTTTATATCTTCTTTTTTTGCAATTTTTTTAAATTTCCTATCTGTAAAAAAGTTCATATCTTTATTACCTCCTTAATTTTTTCCCTTCCTCTAGATAATTGCTTTTTTATTGTATCTGTATTATTTCCAGTTATTTTGCTTATTTCCTTTATAGACATATCTTCATAATAAAACAATGTTATTACAGTTCTATAGGGTTGTTTTAAATTTTGTACTGCATTCCATAATGTTATGTTCGTTTCTATGTCTATTTTTTCAGCCTGTATATTTTCTTCTTCTATATCTAAATAATTTTTAGTATTTTTTAATATTTCGAATGAAGTATTAGTCACTATTTTATAAATCCATGGTTTAAATTTTCTTTTATCCTTTAAAGTTTCTAAGTTTTTATAAGATTTATAAATTGCTTCTTGAACTGCATCTTGTGCATCTGCTTCATTTTTTAATATGCTATATGAAAGTCTATACATACCATTTTCTAAACTCTTAATATTCTTGCAAAACCATTCTTTCTGGTCTATTAATAACATATTAACCTCCTTATATTACTGCATTTTGACTTAACCACTTACTCCATTCTTTATAATATTTTGCATAAATATGAACATTGTCTTTAGTATACTCTGCAGTTAAATTACCATTTTTATCATCAAATTTCTCGTTTATATCTATATAAAATATTTTTTTATTATCTGCAAACTTTGCTATTTTGCTATTAAATTTATCTATATTTGCATTATTGATAGTTTTATCTTTACTAGATTTATCATGTGTAACATGTAAATTTGCTTGCACATATATTATAGCATTACTTTGATTATTTTTTACATGATCTATTAATTTTTCATAATTTTCTAGTGTTTTGTTCATGTCATATCCTAGTTCGTTTATTCCTAACATTATATATATTTTTCCAAACTTTTTTGACTTTAACAATTGTTCTAATTTTAATTTACCAACTTTTGGTACAGAAACAGATTTTTCGAATACATTATATACACTCATTCCTGTATTTGCAAAAAATGTTGCATTGTTTAAATCACCATATTCAGATATTCCAACTGTTCTAGAGTCACCTATAAATAGTGCATCATCAAAATAACTTTTTTCTACTACTTGTTTTTTATTATTTTCTATATTACTTTGTACTTCGTTATTTTTAATATTTTCTACTGTATTTACGTTTTCTAGTTTTTCTGCATTATTTCCTTCTACTTCTATTTCATTTATAATAGTGTTTTGTGAAAGTGCTACTGAGTCATTTTTTGCACTTTTTATTATAAAAATTCCACCTACTAACATAATAATTAAAATGATAAATACTTTTATTTTCTTCATATCTTTCTTCCTTTCTCTTAAAAACTAAAATATAAAAATGGATTATTTAGTCCTATGTATAAATAATAAATGGACATACTAAAAATTAATAATAAAATTATTGTTTGAAAACATGTGTTTTTCTTTGTTATAAATAGTTTCTTTGGTATTTTTGTAGTACATACTATTCCTATTAAAATTAGTATTCCATAAATATTTAGATATTTGATAAAATCTAATTTATAAAGCCCTTCACTATAGCTAAATAACTTAGTTAATAATATTCCTAGTTGATTTATATCTGTTATAGCAAATATTGACCAAGTTATTGGTATTAAAATTAGCATATACAAATGTCCAAATATTTTATATTTATCTAAATACTTTTTCATGCATAGTTTTTCTAAAACAATTACTAGCCATATAAAAAGTCCCCATAATATAAAATTATAATTTGCACCATGCCACAAACCTGTAAGAATCCATACGACTAATAAATTAAATATTGTTTTTAACTTTCCGTTTCTATTTCCACCTAATGGTATATATACATAATTTTTAAACCAGTTTCCTAAACTTATATGCCATCTTCTAAAAAATTCTGTCATACTCGTTGATAAATATGGTGTTTCAAAATTTATTGGAAGTGTAAATCCCATAATTTTTCCAAGTCCTACTGCCATAAAAGAATATCCACAAAAATCAAAATATATTTGTAACGAATATGCTATAACAGAAAGCCAGGCAAGTCCTGTTGAAATACTCTCTACTCCAATCATATTTATATCATTCCAAAGGCATCCTATCCTGTTTGCTAATAAAACTTTAAAGCCTAATCCTAAAATAAAATATTTAGCACCTACTTTGATATTGGTTAAACTTTCTTTTCTATTATTAAGTTCTTTATTTATATCTTTATATGTTACTATTGGTCCAGATATTAACTGTGGAAACATAAGCACATACATAGCATATCTTATAATAGAATTTGCAGGCTTACATTTTTCGTTATATATATCTACTATATATGATATTGATTGAAATGTATAAAAACTTATTCCTATCGGTAATAGTAAATTTAAAGGTTCGATATCTACATTTCTTATATTACAAATTATTGAAATTATAAAATCTGAATATTTAAACAATATTAACCAGAATAAATTATATATAATTCCTATTACTAATAATTTTCTATTTTTGCTTTTATATAAATTTTTTCCTATAATATAATTTATAAGAATAGTTAATGCTAATAGCAGAATATAGTGTGGGTGTCCCCACGCTCCTACTATATAAAATATAATACTACCTATTAATAAAATATAATTTCTGTATTTTTTTGAGGATACAAAATATATAATTAGAAATATTGGTAGAAAAATAAATATAAATTCTAAGCTACTAAATATCATTGTTAATTCCTCTCTTGTATAAAATTGTGTAGAGCTATATTGTTTTTATCCTGTTAAATATAATTGATAATTTCTCTTTTGTTTTTCTACTACTTTATAGACTGTATTACTTATATAAAGGTGACACAAAATTTATATTTTTTTAATTATTTTTTTATAATTTTTCTCCTACCAGAAAAAATTTACTACTATAAAAAAAGAACTAAAATAGTTAAACCTTTTTTATTTAACTATTTTAATTCTTTATATTCTTTTTTATTATTTTGATAAGATGGCTAATTTGCAAGTTGACCCATTTTTAAATTTTATATTCTTTTTAGCGGTCTTATTTCTAACCAATCTTTATCTCCACTAAACACTGCTTTTTTTATATCATTTATGTTATTAGAGCTGGTTTCTTCTATAAATTTTATTGTATCTTTAAGATTTAAGATTCTCGTTTCTCCTTCTGTATAAAAAACTTTGTCTTCAACTTTTTGTGGAATTTTAACTTCAAATTTACGTTTAAGTTCCTTATTTAGAATATCATAATCGTTATATATGTAATTGCTAGAAAATATCGTTAAAAATTTATTGTAAAATAAATAATCTGTAATTAAATGTATACAATATCCTTTGTTAAAATCTGTATTTATATCCTTATCCTCGAAAAATCTTTTTAAATTTACTTGACTGCTTGTAGGTCCATAATGAGTTAATGATTTATCTGTAACAGAATCTGGGTAAATCACGCCTTCTATAAAATCCTCATAGTTATTAATCTCATTAGGATGTTTTCTTATATATTCTTCACCTACTGCTAAATGAATAACATAACCTGCCATTTTATCTCCCCTTTAAAATTATTTATAATTAATTTTTTATTAATAAAATTATTTTCCCTTATAACTCTTATATTTAATTATTTATATATTTTATTTATTTCTTCTTTTAATTTTTCTGCTAATTTTATATGGCTTTCTTTTGTTAAATGTACTCCATCTGTTCCTGTTTCCATCCCATCGTTACTTAAAAAATAACAATTGTATTTATCTGCTATTTCTTTGTAAATTCCATTTAATTCCATAGATTTTTTTCCTGCACCTATATATTTACTGTCTTTCCTGCCATAATCTTTTTCTTCGTCCACAATAGGAGGCGTTACTATTAATAGTTTAGGATAAGAATCTTTTAATTGTGATTTTCTATTTAAAATTGTTTTTACAAAATATTGTTCTAGTAAATCTCCAACATCATTTGCAGTTTTATTGTATGCTGTTTTTAGTTCGTTTGTTCCAAGCATTAAAATGACTAAATCTATAGGATCATGAGTGTCTAAACAAGGTATTAAATATTCATATCCATTTTTTCCTTCTTTACCTGGTCTTGTATCGTTTGATATAAGTGTTCTACTATTTAAACCTTCTTCTATGATTTCAAAATCTTCGCCTAATAGTTTAGCTAAAATTCTTGTCCATCTTTCGTCATTTCCATATCTTTGATGGTCACTACCTGAAATATATCCCCATGTATTTGAATCTCCATAACATAATATTCTAATTTGTTCCATTTGTTTTCCCCCTTTTTCCTAGTAAAAAGTAAAAAAATTATTATTTTTTACTTTTCGTCTTTCATTATATATACATTGGTCTATCCATTTTTACTTCAACCAATTTGCCAATATATTCGTTTGATTTAGACATTACTCTCACCTCTCGTTCTCTATCTATAATTGCGATTTTGCATTATTTGTGTTATAATTAAGTCCAAACTTATTAAAGGAGGTTATATATATGAAAGGATTTCGGCAACTGAAGAATCTTTGTGGTATCGATGTTGGGTGTACCAACATAAAAATGACAGCAGTAATTGGAGATAAATCGTCTCAAATCTCTCTACCTTCTGGAGTTTCTATCCCTTCTGGGGATGACTTTACAAAAGAAGAGTTAATTAGAGAAATTAGTAAGTTCTATATGTCCTTTGGTTGTGATTTTGAAGGGCTAGGAATTGCTTTTTCTGGATGCACTTCTGATGGATTGCGAGTTTGTGACACTTCGCTACGCTGTCTTGAAAATTTGTCCGTTAATGATTTTGCACATTTGAACTGTAAAAATATTAAACTTATTAATGACGCTAATGCTACAGCTCTCGCTGGTCTACTAGAATATCCAGATGCCAAAGTATTGCTTGGTATTACAAATGGAACAGGTATTGGCTGTGGAATAGTTATTAATGGTCAGTTATTCACAGGTGCAAATGGTTTTGCTGGTCAAATCTATGGAAACCCTACTGTAGATTCTAATGGAGAAATTGTCAAAAATGGGAAAATCTGTTCTGGCTCAAAGGTTTTGAAAAAAATTGTTCAAATACCTGAGCAGGAACTACAACAGGAAATTATTGAGCAAGCAGCAACTTATCTTGGAATTGAAATTGTGTCTCTTATTCACTCTTTTAATCCTGATGTAGTCTATCTAGCTGGTGGTGGGTTTAGTTTTCCAAATTATATGGACACTTTAATTAATTTTATCCATCAGCACACTTATTCAGATTTTCTGAGTAACCTGAAAATTGTTCAGACAGATTTTTCTTCATATTCTGGTTGCTTTGGTGCAATGAAACATTTGCTTATGAAATAATCAAACCAAACATCTAGATAATAAAAATATTTACACAAAAAGGAAGATTAATGTTTTAAACATTGTTCTTCCCTTTTTATATGGTATAATGTAAAGTTTCTTTTGTCTATTGCATTTAATTTATATCCAACAGAGTCCACTTACTTATAGCATTTTTAGAACTTCTGCTACACCATTTTCATCATTCGTTGCTGTTAAATATTTAGCTTGTTTTTTGATAGTATCCAACGAATTTCCCATTGCAACCGAATTTGGAGTTACCTCAAACATAGAAATATCATTTTCTCCGTCTCCTATTGTTATAATTTCCTCTGTTTCTAAATTTAAATATTTACATACTGCAAGTACAGCTCTACCTTTTGAAATATTTGCAGATGCAATATCACAATAATAATTTTTACTTGGCTTTAATTCTGGATTTTTTAATTTTTTTGATTCATTTACTATTTTTACATCATGAAAATTTTCTTTTAAAAACACTTTAAATCTTTTCATTTTTTCGATATCTGGATTGGTTATTACACATTGAACAATATCTTCATCTTCTATTATCTTTTCCAATTCTTCTATTGTTTTTACTTTATCCTCCTCATCTGGAAAAGTAGCTGCATTTAGTACTAATTTATCTTTATAATTTAACTTCAGTTTGTATTTATGCTCTTTTACATATTCTAATAAATCCTTTACTACTGATTTTTTTATAGCTTCATTATATATTTCTTTTTCTTCAGCTACATCATAGCAAGAAGCTCCATTAGACGAAATAATATATGGACTTGTACCTATTGTTTCTTGAAAAGCCATTGCTTCTTTTCTAGATCTTCCAGATGTTAAAATTATTTTTATTCCTTTTTCTACACATCTTTTTATTGCATCTTGTGTTTCTTTTGTTACTTCTCTTTGTGAATTTGTTAATGTTTCATCTATGTCTATAAATACTGCCTTTATCATCAATTTCTCCTTATTTTAAATATTCTTTTACAAAAGCATTATCTTCAAAGTTCTCATTGCTTTTTGCTATTCTTATTAAATCTTCTACCATTTCTTTAGTTATTTTACTACTTTTCTTTTCATAGAATTTCTTTAATGGTTTTTGTAAATCCATCATTACTTTTGTCGCTTTATTTACATTTTGTTCTTTCAATAATTTATTCATTTTTTCCATTTGGTTTTCGTAAATAAACTTTCCTATCTTCGTTTCTTTTATTTGCTCTAATGTATTTTCAGCTGTTATTTCTTCTAGCTCTAAATGTCTTTTTGGAATACTTCTTCCTAGCAATTCTTCAAATTCTTCATCTTTAATTTTTTGAACATTACCAGTATAATAATTTGGGGAATAGTTTTTCTCTACATTTTTATCTTTAGATTCTATAAAAATTTCTTTTTCTAATACAATATCCTTACTAGATTTTCCAACTAATATTTTATATTTTCCTTGTTCTAGACTCCATTTATTTGTTTCAGGATTAAAGTATTCAAAATCCTTCTTGTTTAATATAATTTCTACTTGTTTTTCTTCTCCTATGTCCAATTCCACTTTTGTAAACTCTCTTAATTCTTTCTGTGGTTTAAATATTTTAGAATTTTCTTGTGATAGATATATTTGTGCAATTTCTTTACCTTTTTGCATTCCTATATTTTTTATCGTGAATAAAATTCTTATTGTATCCTCATTATTATCAACTTGCAGATTAGAATATTCAAAATTTGTATAGCTTAAACCATATCCAAAAGGAAACAATACTTCTATATTATTTGTGTCATAATATCTGTATCCCACATATATAGATTCTTGGTATTCTACTGTTAACTCTGTTCCTGGATAGTTTTTATAACATGGAGTAGCTTCTAATGCAATTGGATATGTTTCTGCCAACTTTCCACTAGGGTTTACTTTACCCATTAGGCAATTTGCCATTGCTTTTGCTCCTGCTTCTCCTCCGAGGTAACCAGTTATAATTGCTTTTACTTTATCTTTCCAAGGCATAGTAATTGGTGCTCCATTAGATAAAACAATAACAATATTTTTATTTACTTTATAAATTTCTTCTATTAATTTATTTTGATTATCTGGTATATTTAAACTATCTCTGTCTACTCCTTCAGACTCAAAGTTTTCTGTTAACCCTACAAATATCACTACTATTTCATTTTTCTTTGCTATTTCTATCGCTTCTTTTCTAAGAACCTCGTCATTTTCTGATTCTATTCTTTCATATCCTTTTGCATAATCAAATACAATGTTATTTTCTTTAAAACTATTATATGCATTTTCTATTTTATATGGATTAATTGTTGAACTTCCAGCCCCTTGATATCTTGGGTATTTTGCCATATCCCCTATTAATGCTATTTTTTTATTTCTAATTGGTAATATATTCTCTTCATTTTTTAATAATACAATTGATTCTTCTGCTATTGTTTGTGCAATTTTATGATGCTCTTCTGCATCATATTTTATACACTCTTGTATATGTTCTCCTTGCTTTGCAATAGATATAATTCTGTCTACAATACTATCTAATTTACTTTCAGGTACTTTCCCTGTTTTAACAGCTTCTATAATTTCTTCTTTTCCGTTTCCTCTTCCCCCTGGCATTTCCAATTCATGACCATTTTCAATTCCTTTTACTCTATCATTTTCTGCTCCCCAATCGGAAATTACAATTCCTTGGTATTCCCACTCTTTTCTTAAAATATCTTCTAGCAGATGAGTATTTTCACTACAATATTGACCATTTACTTTATTGTATGCACTCATAATAGACCATGGCTTTGCGTCTTTTATAATTATTTCAAAAGCTTTTAGGTAAATCTCTCTTAATGCTCTCTCATCAACAATTACATCAATCGTTCTTCTCCTATTCTCTTGATTATTTACTGCAAAATGTTTTACACAAGCTCCTACATTTTGATCCTGCAATCCTTCTACATATTCTGCCCCTAAAATTCCTGTTAAATAAGGATCTTCCGAAAAATATTCAAAATTTCGACCACATAAAGGACTTCTTTTTATATTAATTGCTGGACCTAGTACAATATTTACCTCCTCTTGTCTTGCTTCTTCTCCTAATGCTTTCCCTAATTGATATGCCATTTCTTTATTCCAACTATTTCCTAAAGTAGAACTTGCAGGAAAACAAGTGGATACTTCACTTTCATTAATTCCCAAATTGTCTGCCTTTGTTTTTTGAACTCTTAGACCATGAGGTCCATCTGACATTCTTATTTTTGGAATTTCATACTTTTCAAAAGATTTACTAGACCAATAGTCTGCTCCTACACATAATTCGGCTTTTTCTTCCAATGACATTTTTTGAATTATTTCTTTATATTTCATATTATATATCTCCATTTTCATTTTTTACTATTTATATCATAAGAAAAAAATTTTTTCAATAATTCCCTTGAATCATTTCTCTTTTCAAGTTATAATTTTGGTCTATAACAATTTGAACATTGTTCAAGCTCTTAATTAGAGCTTCACGTTTTTCAGGAGGTGCATTGTATGATGTTTTCAGTAATTGTTCCTTGTTATAATTCCAAAAGTTATGTTCGGAAGTGCATTGATAGTATTCTAGCACAAAACTACCATAACTTTGAGATTATCCTCATTGATGATGGATCTACAGATGGTACAGCTCAAATTCTGGATGATTATGCTACTGTATATTCCTATATCCATGCATATCATTTTGAAAATTCTGGTGTTTCACATTCAAGGAGGAGAGGAATTGCTCTTGCAACTGGCGATTATCTAGTTTTTGTGGATTCTGATGATACAATTAATCCTCAGTTACTTCACGAACTTAGTTTAACAGTTGAAGAACACGATTTTCCTGATATTATTCGTTATCAGGCGAATCTTGTTGGAGATGCAAAGCATAAGGATCATCAAAGATACAATTTTGATGAAAATCTTAATGTCTCTCAAACTGGTTTAGATGTTTTAAAACAGTGGTCTGTTCCAGGAAAGAAGTATGCACTTTATTGGCTATTCGCCTTTAAAAGAAATGTCTTTGCTAATGTTTTATTTACTATCGACTTAAGATGTTATGAAGACGTTGCTCTTATTCCTGTTCTGATTGCAGCATCTAAAAAAGTTGTAACAATTGGGTATGTTGGTTACAATTATACCTATAACAATTTTAATAGTTTGACAAATACTTGCAGTCTGGATTCAGAAAGGCAAAAGGCTTTAGATTTCATTTATGCATATAAGTATGCAGTTGAAAATTTCTCAAAGCTCGATAATGTTTCTTCACTAGACATTGCATTCTTTTACGAAGATTATACTAAACGTCTTCGTGGAAAATACGAATCTTTACCAGAAGAACTTAAAATTGAACTTGCTGACGCCTTTCAGGTTTGACGTGGCAACTCCCCACTTTTCATTAAAAATGAGAAGTGGGGAGTTTTGTTTTACTCATTCATTCTATGCAGTTCACTTTACTTTACATACAAAAATAGAGTATACCTATTGATATACTCTACTCGGTTCCTTGATATTACTGATTTCTTCCACAGCAGTTCTTATACTTCTTCCCACTTCCACATGGACATGGGTCATTTCTTCCAACTTTTGGTCCATCATTTACTATTGTTTGTTGTACATGGTTTTTATCTGATTGTGATAGTTTTCCTTCTACTAAACTAATTGCACTTTCGTCAAAACCTTCATTTGTTACTTTAACATTTGATGTTCTAACTACATTTCCTACTTTTTCAACATGAGAAAGAATTTTAACTACATCTAATCTAATGTTTTCGTTCATTTCGTCGAACATATCTGTTCCTTCAATTCTATATTGAACAACAGGATCTTTTTGACCATAAGCACGAAGACCTATACCATTTTTTAATTCTTCCATATTGTCTATATGATCCATCCATTTTTGGTCAACTACTTTTAATACAACAACTCTTTCAAGTTCTCTTATTTCTTTTTCACCAAAGTCTTTTTCTTTTTCTGCATATTTTTCGCTAACTACTTTAGCTAGTTCTTCAGAAACTTCTACTACATCTGGATTTTCTTTCTTTACACTTTCTAATTCTGTAATTCCAAATACGTCTGTAATATCTTGCATTAAAGCTTCTTTATTTACTTTTTCATTATCTACAGCACTAAAATGTGTTGATACAACATTATCTACTATAGAATTAAACATTTTTTCTATATTATCTTTTAAGTCTTTACCATCAAGAACTTCTCTTCTTTGTCTGTAAATAAGTTCTCTTTGTGCATTCATAACATCATCATATTTTAGTACATTTTTTCTTATGCTGAAGTTTCTACCTTCAACTCTTTTTTGAGCATTTTCTACTGCATTTGTTATTATTCTAGACTCTATTGGTAAATCTTCAGAAGCATTTAGTTTATCGTATACTTTTGTAATAGCATCTCCACCAAATATCTTCATTAAGTTGTCATCTAAACCAATGTAGAATCTTGAACAACCAGGGTCACCTTGACGACCACTACGTCCACGTAATTGGTTATCTATTCTTCTTGATTCGTGTCTTTCTGTACCAATTATTTTTAAACCACCAGCTTCAACAACTTTTTGTTTTTCTTCTTCTATCTCTTTTTCATATTTTTTAACTAATTCTCTAAATTTCTTTCTTGCATTAATAATATCTTGGTCTTCTGTTTCGTTAAAAGCTGTAGCTTGTTCTATCATTTCTGAAGCATATTTCATACGTTTCATTTCTTGCTTAGCTAAATATTCACTATTTCCACCAAGCATAATATCTGTACCACGACCAGCCATATTTGTTGCTATTGTAACAGCACCATATTTACCAGCTTGTGCAATTATTTCAGCTTCTCTTTCATGTGCTTTAGCGTTTAATACTTGATGTTTTATACCTTCTTTAGTTAATATTTTGCTTAATTTTTCAGATTTTTCTATAGAAACTGTACCAATTAATACTGGTTGACCTTTTGCATAACTTTCTTTTACATCTTGAACAACAGCTCTAAATTTAGCTTTTTCGTTCTTGTATATTATGTCAGATGTATCTTTTCTTATCATTGGCTTATTTGTAGGTATAGAAACAACATCTAAATGGTAAATTTCTTGGAATTCAGATTCTTCTGTCATTGCTGTACCTGTCATACCAGATAATTTATTATACATTCTGAAGTAATTTTGGAATGTAATAGTTGCTAATGTCTTAGATTCATCTGCAATTTTTACATGTTCTTTAGCTTCAATTGCTTGGTGTAAACCATTGTTGTATCTTCTACCATACATAATACGCCCTGTAAATTCATCTACAATTAAAACTTCACCATCTTTAACAATGTAATCTATATCTTTTTTCATAACACCATGTGCACGCAATGCTTGGTTAACATTATGAACTATTTCTGAGTTTTCTAAATCGTTAAAATTCTCTAATTTAAAATATTCTTCTGCTTTTTTAATACCTTTTTGTGTTAATGATGCAGATTTAGCTTTTAAGTCTACTATATAATCATATTTTTCATTATCTTCTGCTTGGTCATAGTCTTTTACATCTTCTTCGACTATAACTTTTGCATCTAGTGTTCTTACAAATCCATCTGCCTTTTTATATAATTCTGATGATTTGTTAGCTCTACCAGATATAATAAGTGGTGTACGAGCTTCATCTATTAAAATACTATCTATTTCGTCTACTATTGCATAGTTTAATTCTCTTTGAACAAGTTGTTCTTTATATAAAACCATATTATCTCTTAAATAATCAAAACCAAATTCGTTATTTGTTCCATATGTTATATCTGCTGCATATGCTTCTCTTCTTTGATCTGGTTCTAAACCATTAACAACAAGACCTACTGAAAGTCCTAGGAATTTATATAATTTTCCCATCCATTCACTATCTCTTTTAGCTAGGTAATCATTTACTGTTATAACATGAACACCTTTTCCTGTTAATGCATTTAAATATGCTGGAAGTGTAGCAACTAAAGTTTTTCCTTCACCTGTTTTCATTTCTGAAATTCTACCTTGATGTAATATTATACCACCAATTAATTGAACATCAAAATGTCTTAATCCTAAAACTCTTTTAGACGCTTCTCTAACAACTGCAAAAGCTTCTGGTAATATATCATCCAATGTTTTTCCTTCTTCTAATTGCTTTTTTAAGTACTCAGTTTTCCCTGTTAGTTCTTTGTCTGTTAATTTTTCCATTTCTGGTTCTAATTTGTTAATCTGCTCTACTATAGGCATTACTCTCTTTACTTCTTTTTCACTATATGATTTAAAGATTTTCTTAAATACACCCATTCGTCTTTTGCCTCCTAAAAATAAATATCATGTGTACTATATCACTAAAATTGTTTTTTCGCAATATTTTATTCAAAAAAACATATATAAGAAAGTTTTTTCATAGTATTTATAAATGGAGGTGTATTTGTTTTGTTTATATATAATGTTAAAGTTAGTGGTAGCCTATTGTTTAAGATATTTTTTATTATTGTTACAATTGTTATACTCACTGTCTTTTCTGTCTGTTGTTATAATCTTTTTACCTCTGCTAAAAACAACGTTAATATAGCAGATAACTCTTCTTCTGTGATAGAACTTACTACCCAAAATTATACTAATATATTAAAAGATTCACATGAGCACATAGACGATTATGTAGGAAAATCGTATAAATTTTCTGGTTATATTTATAGAGCTTATGATTTTACAGATAAACAATTTGTTCTTGCTCGTGATATGGTAATTAGTTCAGACTTTCAAACACTAATTGTAGGTTTTCTTTCTGAATACAAAGATATAAAAAATTATCCAGATAATACATGGGTAGAAGTTACAGGTACAATAAAAAAAGTTGATTATCATGGAGATATGCCAGAATTGCAAATTACTTCTTTAAAAGAAATTGATAAACCAAATGATGAATATGTGTATCCACCAGACGAATCCTACCTTCCTACAACATAATTTAAACCGGGATTAAGGGACGGTCCTTAAAATCCCGGTTTTATCTTTCCGAACTTTAGTTTTTTGCTCATTTCCAGTATAAACTTTTAGGAATCTCCTCTATTTTCATTTATCTTTCTAATATTGCTTTTACAACACCTTTATCTATCAAAGTACTGAAAATATTTTTTAATATTATTAATATTATTGGTCCTAAAACCATACCCCATACTCCTAAAAATTTAAATCCTGTATACATTGCAATTAATGTAAATATAGGGTGTATACCTATCTTATTACTTACTAACTTTGGTTCTAAAAATTGTCTTACGACAGACATTATTCCCCACAATGCCAGTATTCCTATTGCAAGTTCTAAATTTCCGTCTGCAGCGCTTATTACTGCCCAAGGTAACATTATAGTTCCAGAGCCTAATATTGGTAGTGCATCTACAAATGCTATTCCTAAAGCTATTAATAATGGATAATTTATTTTTATTCCAATAATGTTTAATAAATAAAAACCTATTAAAGAAATTACAAAAGATACAAAAACTAATATAAATTCTGCTTTTAAATAATTACCTAATGAACTTGTTATTTCTCTTATATGTGTTCCAATCTTTTTTACCCATTTAGTTGGAAAGTGGTGTTCCATTTCATCTACCATGTATACCTTGTCTACACACATAAAATACAAAGCTACCAGTGTTATAGATGTATAAATTGCAATAGTTGGAATCTCCATTAAAAAGTCTAATAACTTAGACAAGCTCGACTTTATCCATGTTGTAATATTAGTAAAAAAGTCATCATTTGATGTTTCTAAAATCTTTTCTACTTGTTCTGGCAAATGCAATCTTTTTACATCTAATTGTGATGTTATATTTTCTATTTGTACATATGCTTTGTCTATATAATTATTAATTCCTTGCATTAAATTTGAAGCTTCAGATACTAATGTAGAAATTCCCCATACAAGCATTCCTGTAATTATTGCAATTGCTATCAAAAAAATGATTATACTGCTTGTCCTTCTCTTTAAATTAAACTTTTTCATAAAAAATCTTATAGGATGTTCTAATATTAAAGATATAATAAATGCTACTAAAAATGGCATGTAAAACACACTTAGTTTAAATAAAAGAACAAGTATAACTACACTTATTGCTAATATTGCAATTCTTTTTGCAACCTTGGTAAAATAACTTAATTCTACAACCATTTTCCCCTCCTATTCTTATTATATGTATATTTTGCTTATTTATGACTAGAATAACTCTGGATTTTTGGGCAGTGCTTAAAATTTCGCTTTTATTGGCTACAATAATATATCTTTTAGGTACGATTATAATTTTTATTATTTCAAAAACCAAAAGAGAATCTTCAGAATGAAAACTCTCTTTTTTGGTTTTTGAAATCACATAAAATATCTTTAGCAATTTACATTATTAATTAAGCTTAAACTTATAGATACTATTATTCTGCATTTTTGTTTGTTTTATTACAACAAATGTCTTCTAAAGTATTACATATACTTTGAACATTAATATCTTGATTTCTAGATAAATCTCCCAATGTTATTATTCCTACAACTTTATTATTATCTAATATTGGAATTCTTCTTACTTGATTTTCTGCCATTTTATTTTCGGCAATTTTTACATCATCATATAAATTGCAACTACAAACATTACAGGTCATAATATCGCTAACTTTTGTTGTATTACAATCTTTGTTATTTGCAATACATCTTAAAGTTATATCTCTATCTGTTACAATACCAACTAAATTTTTTTGCTCATCACATACTGGAATACATCCTACATGTTGTTGATTCATAATTTTAGCACAATCTGTAACAGTAGAATTTGGCAAGCAACAATAAATATTATTGCACATGCAATCTTTAATTTTCATTTATTATACCTTCCTTGCTCTTAGTTTAAACAAATAAGTTACTGGTATATTAATATGATGTCCTTTTTTCGTAAAAAAATTCTTCCTTTTTTTACAATTTTAAAATTTTTAAATTTATAATTTTTTATAGTTATATAAAAGCTAATTTACCATTAAACAATTTTTACTTGGCATTTTAAAATTCTATATATGGGTTATATCCTCTCATTCCCCTATTTAAATATAAATTTTTATTTCTAACCTCCATTTGATGTTCTTCTATTTTTTCTTTTATAATTATAATTTTTAATAAGTCTATAATTGTATTTTTCATATCTTTTGTATTATCTTTAATTTTTAAATTTTTATAAATTTCTTGCATCATTTCGTCAAAATTGTTTTGACAAGATTTTATATCTATCTTTCTTATTTCCTCTATTAAATCTTGTATAAGTGCAGGATATTTCTTTTCCAAATCATAAGAAAAATTATCATAATCATAACTACAATATGTATTTTCTTGGTTTATATTATATCCCAAAACTGTACTCATATATTCTTCATAGTTTTTATCGTGCATATTTATAACCTCCTTATTTTATTATATAAAAAAAAGACACATATGTGCCTTTCTATTTTATATTTTATTAACTAATTCTTTAAATTGATTTCCTCTGTCTGCAAAATTCTTAAACATATCAAAACTTGCACTAGCAGGTGAAAATAGTACTACTTGGTCTTTTTGTGCAATTTGTTTTGCAGCTTCTACTGCTTCCTCTAGTGTTTTGGCACAACATATTGGAATTTCTACATTCTCTTTTTTCATTTCTTTCATTGTTGCGTTTAAAATTTTCTTAGCAGTATTACCAATAAGTATTAACGCTTTTACTTTTTTTACAATATATTTACCTAAAATTTCATAATCCAAATTTTTGTCATATCCACCAGCAATTAATACAATTTCTTCATCATAAGCATTTAGTCCAGCAATTGTACGTGATGGGCTAGAACTTGCTGAATCATTATACCATTTTACTCCATTAATATTTCTTACAAATTCTAGTCTATGTTCTACTGCATTAAACTCTTTTATTGCTTCTACTGCAGTATCTTCACTTACAAATTCTTTCGTAGCAGCTAATGCTGAACATATATTTTCAAAATTATGCCTTCCTCTTAATTTTATTTCTTTAGTATTTAAAATATGCCTTCTTAACTTATTTTCACATTCTTTTATGATATTTCCATCTACCATATACCCATCATTTAATTTTTCTTTACTACTAAAATATATTACTTTAGAATTAGCCTCTGTTTTACATTTTCTTGTAATTTCATTATCATAATTTAATATTAATGTATCATTTTCATTTTGATATTTAAATATAGTTTTTTTCGAATCTATATATTCTTCATATGAACTGTGTATATTTAAATGGTTCGGAGTTATATTTGTAATTACAGAAATATGTGGGCTTACTTCCATTTCCATTAATTGAAAACTGCTTAGTTCTAGAACAACTATATCTGCTGGTACCATTTCAGATAATTTTGTAAATAGTGGCGTGCCAATATTACCACCTAGATATGTGTTATAACCTGCATGTTTTAAAATAGCATATATTAAACTTGTAGTAGTTGTTTTACCTTCACTTCCAGTAACACCTATAATTTTGCAAGGGCACATTTTCATAAGCATTTCTATTTCTGTTGTTACTATCGCACCCCTTTCTTCTTCTGCTCTTAACTCTGCTTTTGTTGGTAAACAACTTGGTGAACGAAATATTAAGTCAAATCCATTTAAATTTTTTAAATTGTTTTCACCTAAAAAATGTGGTATTGAATATGAAGTTAGTTTGTCTGCGATCTCTTTTGGAAGTTTTTCTATTGTTCTATCATCAAAAACAGTTACTTTTGACTTTTTCTCGTATAAATAATCTATTAATGGTATATTGCTTACTCCTAAACCAATAATTGCCACTTTTTTTTGATATATATAATCTTCAAACTCTTGTAATTTTTCATTTATGTAATTCACTAAAATACACCTCTTTATTTTATATATTCCATTATTTTATTTGTTTCTTCTTCTATCTCTTTATATTCTGTTACATCTAAAACTCTTGTTATTGGATGAATTTTATAATATCCAGTTTGTTTTTGTAATTCATCTCTTTTTTGTATATGCTTTTTTAAGTCTTCAAATGATATTTCTCCTTTATATTGTTTCATCTTTCTTCTAACTCTTTCATCTATGTCTGCAACAAGTAAAAAATGATAATCAATTTTTGGATACATATTTACTATATCTCTTGAAGATACTATAACATTATAATTTTGCTTTAATTTTTCTATTACATTTCTTCCAAATTCATATAGTTCATCATTATTTGCGTAACTACTAATTTTAGAAGTTGCCATTGAAGTTTCTAATGATTGTAAATCTTCTTCACTTATTTTCTTTCCATGCACATATACAACACTTTCTTTATTTTCTATTTTTAGTTCTAGATGTAATTTATCCATTATATGCTTTACATTTAATTTACTTAATTTATTATTGTCCTCTTTTACATTTATTAAACCTGTTTTTAATATACCATATGAAATTGCTCTATATATGTTACCACCATGTAGCAATACAGAATTTGGTATTTTATTTAATAAATTCTTACAAACAGCAGTCTTGCCTGTTCCTACATAACCTTCTATTCCAACAACTATATTATCCATATCTTGCCTCCTAAATTTCACTTTTGTCATTATATAATAATATATTTATTTTTTCAACCGGGATCGAGGGACGGTCCTTAAAATCCCTATTATTAATTTTTAAAAATTAACTTTATTATTATTTTGAAAAGTTGCAATATTCTAAGGTATAACATGCTTTCCTACTGAATAAAAAATTGTGAATATTTTTGCTATTTATGCAGAAAATATACTTATACACATTTTTAGGAGGTGCTATTATGGCAAAAAATAAAGAAAAGAAAAATAAAAAACAAGGAAATAATGCTGAAAAGCATAAACCAGTTAATAATGAAACATTAAATGATCAAAAATAGCATAAATATAATAGAACCGGGATTTTGAGGTACGTCCCCTAATCCCGGTTTAATTTATTCTAAATATTTCTTTAAAAATTTACCTGTATAAGATTTATCATTTTTGCAAACTTGTTCTGGTGTTCCAACTGCTACAATCTCTCCGCCACCGTCTCCACCTTCTGGTCCTAAATCTATTATGTGGTCACATGTTTTAATTAAGTCTAAATTATGTTCGATAACTATTATAGTATTGCCAGTATCTACAAGTCTTTGTAAAATGTCTACTAATCTGTGAACATCTGCTATGTGCAGTCCTGTAGTAGGCTCATCTAATATATATAATGTTTTCCCTGTAGCACGTTTTGAAAGCTCTGTTGCAAGTTTTACTCTTTGTGCTTCTCCTCCAGATAATGTTGTAGATGGTTGACCTAGTTTAATATATCCTAAACCAACATCATATAATGTTTGAATTTTTTGTTTTATTTTAGGAATATTATTAAAAAATCCTAATGCTTCTTCTACTGTCATGTTTAAAACATCTGCTATAGTTTTTCCTTTATATTTAACTTCTAGAGTTTCATGATTGTATCTTTTTCCCTTACATACTTCGCAAGGCACATAAATATCTGGCAAAAAATGCATTTCTATTTTTATTAACCCATCGCCATTACAAGCCTCGCACCTACCACCTTGAACATTAAAACTAAATCTTCCCTTTTGGTAGCCACGTAATTTTGCTTCGTTTGTGTTTGCAAATATATCTCTTATAGTATCAAACACTCCTGTATAAGTAGCAGGGTTTGACCTTGGTGTTCTTCCTATTGGTGATTGATCTATATTTATTATTTTGTCTATATTTTCTATTCCGAGAACTTCTTTGCATTTTCCTGGCTTTTCGTTTGAACCATTTAACTCTTTTGTAATAGTTTTATATAAAATTTCGTTTACCAATGTACTTTTCCCTGAACCAGAAACACCAGTTACACAGTTAAATACACCTAATGGAAATTTAACACTTATATTTTTTAAATTATGTTCTGTCGCACCTTTTACTTCTATTGATCTACCTTTTACAACTTTTCTTCTTTTTTTAGGTACTGCTATTTGTTTTCTACCACTTAAATATTGACCAGTTATAGAGTTTTCTACTTTTTTAATTTCTTCTGCTGTTCCTTGTGCCATAACATTACCACCATGGACGCCAGCACCTGGGCCAATATCTATAATTTGATCTGCTGCATACATTGTATCTTCATCATGTTCTACAACAAGTAGAGTATTTCCCAAATCTCGCAATTTTTTAAGTGTTGCTAATAATTTGTCGTTATCTCTTTGGTGCAAACCAATACTTGGTTCATCTAGAATATATAAGACACCTGTTAAACCAGAGCCTATTTGCGTTGCTAAACGAATACGTTGTGATTCACCACCAGAAAGTGTTCCAGCTGGTCTTGACAGTGTTAAATATTCTAACCCTACATCTATTAAGAAATTTAATCTTTTATCTATTTCTTTAAATATTTGTTCACCAATTAGTTTTTCTTGATTTGTTAATTCTAAGCTTCTTAAATAATCTCTTATTTTATTTATTGGCATATCTGTTAGTTCATTAATATTTTTATCTCCAATTTTAATAGAAAGAATTTCTTTTCTTAACCTTGCACCATTACAAGCATGGCATGGGCTTTCGCTCATATACATTTCGTAAAACTCTCTCATTCCTTGTGATTTCGTTTCATTGTGTCTTCTTTCTAACGTTGGAATAACTCCCTCAAATGGAGCACTAAATTTTCTTATTCCAAATGGAGACTCGTGTTCGAAGTCGATACATTCATCACCTGTACCATATAATATTTTTTCTAAGAAATTTCTTGGTAATTTTTTAATTGGTACTTTTATATCTACCCCATAATGTTTTCCAATTGTTTCGAAATACATTTTGGCCATAGTTTCGCCTTTTTTCATTGTGCTAGATCCAAATGCTTTAACCCCATCATATAAAGTTTTGTTTTTATCTGGTATAATTAAGTCTTCGTCCATTTTCATTAAATAACCTATACCAGTACATTCTGGGCAGGCACCTTGTGGGTTGTTAAATGAAAACATTCTTGGCGTTAATTCTGGAAAACTAAAACCACAGTCTGGACAAGCATAATTTTGGCTATATAATTTTTCTTCTTTTCCAGGAATTTCTATTGTAACTAGATTATCTGCATGTTTTAGTGCTATTTCTACAGACTCCGTTAATCTACTTCTTATCTCTTTACCAATTACAAGCCTGTCTACTATTAAGTCGATATTATGCTTCTTTTTTCTATCTATTTGGATATCGTCTGAAAGTTCTACCATTTCTCCATCTATTTTAGCTCTTATAAAGCCTTCTTTTAATAAATCTTGAATTAATTTAGTATATTCACCTTTTCTCGCTCTAATTATTGGTGCTATTACTTGTATTTTTGTGCCTTCTTCTAATTGCATTATGTTATCTATAATTTGATCTATTGTTTGTTTCTCTATTTTTTTGCCACAAACTGGACAATATGGTATACCAATTCTTGCGTATAATAAACGGATATAATCATATATTTCTGTTACAGTTCCAACTGTAGACCTAGGATTTTTAGATGTAGTTTTTTGGTCTATAGATATTGCTGGTGATAGTCCTTCTATAGATTCTACATCTGGCTTTTCCATTAAACCTAAAAATTGTCTTGCATATGATGAAAGACTTTCTACATATCTTCTTTGTCCTTCTGCATATAATGTATCAAACGCTAATGAAGACTTTCCTGAACCAGAAAGCCCTGTAATTACTACTAATTTATCTCTTGGTATTTCTAAATTTATATTTTTTAAATTATGTTCTTTTGCACCTTTTATTATTATTTTATCATTCATAAATTGCCCCCAAACATTTCTTTGTTGTCTTATTATATTATATTTCATTTATAAAAACAATAGTTTGGTAAGAATTTCCTATAGTGATAATGTTCTAATTTTTCACTTACGAATATTAAGTTTAATACACATTATAAATAAGAAAAGTGGCTTCGCCACATGTGCGTTTTGCTTTGCAAATACGCACAGTCCAAGGAAACTTAACCTTGTTGTATACGTAAAAATCTTCGATTTTTCCTATACAATAAAAAAAGACCTTGGACTTATAATAACCCAAGGCACAATATATTTAATTATATAAGCTATTTTTTTAATTAATCTATTTGTAATCTAGCTCTTTATTTAATTATCTAGATTCAATATCTTCTCCATATGTTGGATTTTGATTATTGTTATTTAATAATTCTAAATTTAACGAATTTAAATGATTTACACAAGTGTTAGAAGCAAGCAGAACTCTATACCCCTCGTCTGTATCTTTTAAATACCCTATATGTCTATCTCCTAACTTTTCATTATTTATATATTTATTAGTATTGCCTTCTGAAAAAAACATTCTAACAGCTAAGTTTAATCTTTCATCTTTATTTTTTAAAATATTATTAATCTCATCCTCTGTTAGCTCAAACGCAATTTTTTTATTATCTACTAAATTTTGTGCAGAGCTGTGATTTCTTTTAACCATATATTTTGCTATATATAAATTAGAAATAGCATTATCTGCATGACTATTATGACATACTGTATTTAGTTTAGTAATATTTTCTAAATAAATTATTTTTCCTGTATCTGGGTCTGTAAAATACATAGAATTTTTACCAGGTGCAACTCTAATATTGTTATCATTTTTTCTGTTTTCTTCTTCCTCGGCTGCTCTTTTGGCAATTCTTTCTTCATCTAATATCGCTTTTTTATATTCTTCTTCTACTCTTTGTTTTTCTTCATGTTTCTTTAATTTTTCTTGTTCTTTTTTTGTTCTTTGCATTTTATTTAATAAATCTTTAGTTAGATTTGTGTCTGCATAGTCTATTGTTTCTTTTTTATTATCTTTTATTTCTATTTTCATATTCATTGCAGTATCTATAGTTATTTTAGCTAGTCCAACTGGATTTACTTGGTAATAATTTAATAAGTTTAAATTTAACCTTCCAGACTTAGCTAATTCGTATAAACCATCATTATATAAAAATTCATCTAAAGAATAATATTTTGGTATTTCGAAACATATTTTTCTTAGATTTTGTGGTTCTAATCCTTCATTACAATCTGTTTGGTTTAAATCTGCAACTATTAACTTTGTTTCTTCTCCTTCTTTATGTTGCATTAAACCTATTTCTTTTATTCTTTGGAAACTATATATATCTGCTCCATTTATACTTACACTTCCATATGCCAATTCCTCGCCTTTTTCACTCATCGCTTTAGCTATGTCGGAATGTTTTGCATAGTAAGTTTCTGTAGTATAATATATTTTATTATTTTCTTCCCCATATTCTTTTTTATTTCTTCTAAAAAATGCTTTAATTTTAGTAAAGATATTCTCTTTTTTAGGTACTAATGCAAGTACATTTTTTTCATTTTTTTCTTTGGATTCCGCCATTGTTTTCCCTTTCTAAACACAATTATATTAATATTTTATATTTAATAAATTTAAAAGTCAATCTTTAAACCTATTCTTACACTAACTCTTGTAATTCTTTAATCTTATCTCTTAATTCTGCCGCTTTTTCGAATTCCATTTTAGAAGCATATTTAAGCATTTCATCTGTTAATTTAGTTATAATTTCTTCTATATTTTCATCCTGTTTTATGTTATATTCACTTGAAACATCTTCTAATACAGTTGCTTTTATAGTATCTCTTACAGATTTACTTATAGTTTTAGGCACAATGTTATGTTCCTTATTATATTGCATCTGAATTTCTCTTCTTCTATTTGTCTCTGATATAGCTTTTTCCATAGAATCTGTTAATTCGTCTGCATACATTATTACTTTTCCATTTGTATTTCTTGCTGCACGACCGATAGTTTGAATTAAAGATCGCTCTGAACGTAAAAATCCTTCTTTATCTGCATCTAAAATTGCAACTAATGAAACCTCTGGAATGTCTAGTCCCTCTCTTAATAGGTTAATACCTACTAAAACATCAAATTCTCCTAATCTCAAATTTCTTATTATTTCCATTCTTTCTAGAGCTTTAATATCTGAATGCATATAATTTACTTTTATATCTACATTTTTCAAGTAGTCTGTTAAGTCCTCTGCCATTTTCTTTGTTAATGTTGTAACTAAAACTCTTTCTTTTTTCTCTATTCTTTCTCTTATTTGCTCTATTAAATCATCTATTTGATTTTCTATAGGTTTTACTTCTATTTTTGGGTCTAATAGTCCTGTAGGTCTTATAATTTGTTCTACAACATTTTCTTTACTGTGCTCTTTTTCGTAATCTGCTGGAGTTGCACTAACAAATACAACCTGATTGGTTCTTTCTTCAAATTCTTTAAATGTTAGTGGTCTATTGTCATATGCTGAAGGTAATCTAAAACCATAATTTACTAATGAATCTTTCCTTGCTTTATCCCCATTATACATTGCTCGCACTTGAGGTATTGTTGCATGCGATTCGTCTATTAATAGTAAAAAATCATCTGGGAAATAGTCAAATAATGTAAATGGTGGACTTCCTGCTTGTCTTCCACTAATATGTCTTGAATAGTTTTCTATTCCTTGGCAAAATCCTGTTTCTTTCATCATTTCTATGTCAAAGTTTGTTCTTTCTTCTATTCTTTGAGCTTCTATTAGTTTTCCTGCACTTTTAAAGTATTTTATTCTTTCCTCTAGTTCTTCTTCTATTGTTCCTATAGCTCTTTCCATTTTGTCTTTTGTTGTTACATAATGTGAATTTGGGAAAATCATAACATGATTTCTAGTTCCAATTGTTTTTCCTGTTAGTGGATTTATTTCTGATATTTTTTCTATTTCATCTCCCCAAAACTCTACTCTTATTGCGCTTTCGCTTTGGTCAGATGGGTATATTTCTACAATATCTCCCTTAGCTCTAAAGGTTCCCCTTTTAAAGTCCAATTCGTTTCTTGTATATTGCATTTTTATTAATTTTTTTAGCACTTCATCTCTTGATTTTTGCATACCAGGTCTTAAAGAAATTATCATGTTTTCGTAGTCTATTGGATCTCCCAAACCATATATACATGATACAGAAGACACTATAATTACATCTTTGCTTTCAAATAAACTTGCTGTTGCTGAATGTCTTAATTTATCTATTTCGTCATTTATAGATGCATCTTTTTCTATGTATGTGTCTGATGATGGAATATAGCTTTCTGGTTGATAATAATCGTAATATGAGACGAAGTACTCCACATTGTTCTTAGGGAAGAACTCTTTGAACTCACTATAAAGTTGTCCAGCTAGTGTCTTATTATGTGCTAAAACAAGTGTTGGTTTTTGCACTTTTTGAATAATATTTGCCATTGTGAAAGTTTTTCCGAGAACCCGTAACTCCTAGAAGTGTCTGGAATTTCTTGCCTTCTTTTATTCCATTTGATAGATATTCTATTGCTTTTGGTTGGTCGCCTGTTGGCTTGTAATCTGATACTAACTCGAACATTTTTCCTCCTTTGTGACCGATTAAAATGACAACTATTAACCAAAAATTCGTGTAATTGAGCGAACAAATTCGTGTAATTTGTTCGCTTTTTCCGTGCTTTTTGTAAACATAAAATGCCATTACACGAATCCGGTCACAAACTTTATATTTCTAAACTAAATAATTCTAAATAAAACTATTTAAAATTAAATTTATTTTTTGCATAGCATATTTATTTTAGCATTTTTATATAAAAAAAACAAGGTGGTATTACCTTGTTACTATTATATATGTTCGCTATTGTCACTGAATATATAATTTTCTATGTATATAATCTATATCTGAATATTTAAGCCCATTTGTTTTGCTTTTACTTATCTTTCTAAATTTCAAAGTTGTGCTTATTTTCTTTAAAAAACTCATAATATATCTTCATATTTTCTAATTCATACCACTTTTTTGTTGCAACAGGTATTGAATCCATATCATAAATCTTGGCATTTGGTATAGATAAGAAAAATGGAGAATGTGTTGCTATTATAAATTGACATTTAAAAAATCTACTTAGTTCTGATATTAATTGTCTCAATTCAATTTGAAACTTTGGTGATAAGCTATTTTCCGGCTCATCAAGTAAATATAGACTATATTCTTTTAACTCTTTGTCAAAAAAATCTAATGATGCTTGTCCATTAGAAAATTCTCTTGAATTGTCCTCTATTCTACTTTTTATAAATTTACTTTGTGTTTTATTTCTAGTTTCTACTGAAGTACTAAAATCTTCTAACGAATTATAGTTAATAGGATTATATTTATATTGCATATATTGCTTTTTCAATTCTTCTCTTTTATTGTTTTTTTTTTGATTTTCTATTCTTTTAGATAGAATACCTTCAAATATATCTTCACTAAAAATAATCTTACTACTTAATGGAATATTATTTTCTAAATAATACTTACATTTGTCTATATACATATCAAAGTATTCAGATTTAACTAATTTTTTTCTTCTTTTAATCACTTCTTTATTCCTATTAACTGTTTCAGTAATAATATTAAGTAAAGTTGATTTTCCCGAACCATTATTACCATACAAAATTGTAATCGAATCAAATTCTATATAAAAAAACTCTTTTTGTAAAAATATATGAAAAGGGTATCCACTATAATCCTCATTATCTAGTAATTCAAACTTCTTTAAATATACCATTTTTATCCCCCCTGCTATTTATATCAAAAAATCAACGCTTTTTCAATTTTATATATTTATAACATTTTTCCCTTGGAAATACAAGGTATTCATTTATTCTAAACTTTTTCTAATATTACCGTATTTTTCCACTGAAGAGCAAGTTAAAACACTGTTTTTAATATCTAATAAAAACTGAGAACATTCATATCTTTTAAATTATCTCATTAAATAATCTGACTCATCTATTGTCTTTAAAATATAATTAACATCATCATATCGTGAAGTATCTGACTGAGAACCTAAACTACATATTAAAAATTCTTTTCCATGTTTTTTATAAAGTACAATTAAATTATAATCATCTGCTAATGAGCCTGTTTTTACTCCTATTACATTTTCATTATAATATTCTGATGTTGGATCAAGAAAGATATTTGTATTTTTCCAAGTTTGTTTACTTCCATCTGGCAAAGTTGCAGTATAAGATGTTTGAGCTACTATATCTCTAAACCATTGATGTTTTAATAATTTCTTTACGACTTTTGCCAAATCTGATACTGTTGTTTGTGCTTTTGTATCATATCCACTTGGATCATACAATTCAGTATTTTTATATCCTTGTTTCTTTAAATATTCATTTAATTTGTCCATAAATATATTGATACGATCTTTGGTTGTTTTCGCATCTTTTGAAATTATACCTCCACAATAATCTGCTACAACATAAGCAGCATCATTTCCTGAAGGAACTAGCATTGCTGCAAATAAATTTTCAAGATAATATTTTTTCTCTTTTAGATTAGCCACTGATGAACCTTGTTTTGTTAGTGCAAGTGTAGAATTATTTACAGAAACAATATCATCTAAATCAGTAAATGTTGAAGCATATTCAATAACAAACAATTTTGCCAAACTTGCTGGAACTTGTTTATCTTCTATATTTTTTGAAATAAAATCATTATCATTTGAAAGATCCAATAAAAGAAGTGACTTTGCATTATACGAATCATTAAATTGATTATTATTGAAAAGCGTTTTTATATTATCTACTAATCCACCCAAATTTTCAGGTTTTACTGCCCACATAATTAATAATCCTAAAGAAATTATTATAATTAAACTTAAAATAAGAGTTTTTAATTTGTTTGGTTGTTTTTTAGTTTTCATATTTTAAACTTCTCCTTTATATAATTTTCTTTATTATAAATCATACAAAGTGACAAGTAAGTGACATTAATAAATTATTAATAATAAAAAAGTTGCAATATCTAAAATATAACAACTTTTTCTAATCAGTTTAAAAATATTTTATTGTAAATATAGTTCCCTTTTCTAATTCAGATTCTACTTCAATATACCCATTATTACTTTCAATAATAGATTTTGATAGAGGTAAACCAATTCCTATGCTATCACTTGAAGAATTTTTGCCTTTATAAAATCTCTCAAATATATGTGGCAAATCTTCTCTTTCTATGCCTGTTCCATAGTCCATAATTTTAATTTCTGTATATATCTTGTTTTTCTCATATTCTATATCTATTTTTCCATTTTCCGCAGAATGTTCTATACAATTTTTTAAAATATTAGTTATTGCCTCTACTTGCCACTTCATATCACAAATAATTGTATCTTTAGAATTACCTTTTACATTTATTTTAATATTTCTAATTTCTTTAATCATAGAAATATTTTTTATTGCTTCTTCTACAATTTCTTGAATATTTACTTTTTTATTTATAAATTTAATTGTATTACTATCAATTTTTGATAATTTTAAAATAGATTCTACCAAAAATTTAATATTTATTACTTCTCTTTTTATGTCCTTAATAAATTCATTTCTTATATTCTCTGGCATTTCTTTATCATCTAAAATGTTATCTAACATAATTAAAATAGATGTTATAGGTGTTTTTAGTTGATGTGATATATCTGATAAAGAATCTTTTAATTTCAATTTATCATTTTTAGAATTTTCTGCTACTTCTTTTAGCATGACAGTTACTTTATACAATTCATTTTTTAGTATAGAAAGTTCATCTTCACTATTATCTTCTATATCAAGTTTATAGTTTTTCTTATTAATTTCTTCTATGTATTTTGTTATTTCACGCAATTTTTTATTTTGGTTATGGTTATATTTAAAAAATACTAGTGCTAACAGAGCAGTAAATAATATAATTATACAAATATTTAAAGTAATAAATTCTTTAAATTTCGTTTCGTTTACAAGTACAGCTGAATCCTCTTCTAAATTAATACCATATTCTCTAAATAGTTTATCCTTACCATTTGACTTTTCATTAAGTATTTTTATTAAATCATCTTTTTTAACTTCTGGATATTTTTCTAATACTTCACTAAATATAACTGATATTTTATTATTAAAATTTCGTGTATATGTTTGATACTCTTTATGTACTATGAATATATTTAAACCTAAAAATATTAAAATAACAATTAAGCTTGATATACACATTTTCTTTAATTCTATTTTATTTTTCATTTTTATCACATTCCTTTTTCAGGCACAAAACTGTTTAGAAAAAAATCACAATTACTTTTCAGCCTTATCAATCCTATACCCTATTCCTTTTATAGTTATAATAATATCTGTTTTTATTTTCTCCCTTATTCTTTTTAAATAAACTGTTACAGTATTATCATTTATATCATTTCCTGTCCATTCCCATATTTTATCTATAATTTCATTTCTAGTAACAACTTTATTTATATTCATAAAAAGTAAATGTAATATTTTTAGTTCTAAACTTGTAAGTTCTATTGGCTTATTTTCCTTATACACTACCATTTTATCTATATCAAATGAAATATCTTTAATTTTTATTATTGTGTTTTTATTTTTCCTTAATATAATTTTATTCATTCTTGCTAATAATTCTTTTGTAGAAAAAGGTTTGGTAATATAATCTTCTGCTCCTAATTCTAGTCCTTTCACAATATCATCTTCTTCGTCTTTTGCAGTAAGAAATATTGTAGAAATTTCTTTTTCCTTAATATAATTTTTATACAAGTCAAATCCGTTTCCATCTGGCAAAGATATATCTAAAATAGCAATATCAATTCTTTCTTTTTCTATTATTTTTAATGTTTCACTTATATCTACAGTATGAATTACAATGTAGTCTTTTTGCTCTAATGAATATATTAATCCTTTTGCTAATAATTCATTATCTTCAACTAACAAGATTTTCATTTTTATTTTTTTCCTTTCTTACAAGCATAAATAATCTCTATTATTTAAATTTTCTTTTGATGTAATTTTATCATAAAATAGAGGGCTTTCGCTAGCCCTCAAAATTTTATTATATGTTCTCATTTCTTATTGTCTCAATCGTATTTTGCTTGTTAATTTTAGAAATTGAATATCTCATTATGATAAATACAAATATAAACACAAATATTGCTGAAATTATAATTGCATTTATCGGAATATATATACCTTGTTCAATTTTTACCGAAAATGCTTTATACATTGCAAATGTTCCAAGTAATCCAAGTATTGTTCCGTAAACCCATGATTTTACTCCATAAAATATAGTTTCTAAATTTATCATTCTATTAAATTCTTTTTTAGTCATTCCTATTGATTTTAGCATTGCAAATTCTTTTTGTCTTAATTCCATATTTGATGTTATCGTATTAAATATGTTTGTTACTCCAATTAGGGTTATTACTGCAATAAAGCCATATAAGAATATTTTTATAACTAGAGCCATTGATTTTTCTTGTTTTGCTGTTTCTTCTATGTTGTATACATTAGTATTTTTATTTATATTATCTATTTCTTTTTGTAAGCTAGTAGCATTATTTGATTGAATTGTCATTACATCAAATCTAAAGTTTAAATTTTTGAACTGTTCTTTATCTACAACTAAAAATCCGTCTGAATAATAAGTTTTTTCTATTCCATCAGGTTTTGTTTGTGATACCGCTCCAACTTTAATTTTTAATTTTTCATTTTTATATTCGCCTTCTATCGTATCTCCTTTTTCATATTTATATCTTCTTACTTCCTTTTGCTTTTCTGAAGTTTCATCATAAATTTGATACTCATCACATAATATTCCTGCATTTTTTACATCTTCATAATTAACTTTTATTCTTTTTGCATATTCTTTAAAATCACTGCTATCTAGTGCAACAATTTGTAGACTTGTATATGCTTCTCCATCTATCTCGGTTACTGGATAACTGTCATTCGCAATTATTTTGTCTAGATTTTTAATTTTATATGTTCCATCTGTGTTATATAATATAGAATAACTTTCCACTGTGTCATTTGACACAATTTTCTTTATTTCTTCTGTTTTCAAATCACCAGAGATTAATAAATTATAATTATAATCTTCATAATAATTATTTGTTAAATCAAACATATTAGTTATAAATGAATTCATTGTTATAAATATAAAAATACTAATTGATATAGATATTACAGTTGTTCTATATTTTTTCTTATTTCTCTTTAAATTTTTATAAGCTAATACGCCACCTATTTTAAAAATCTTAGAAATTATTTTTGGTACTTTCAAATTTTTATTCTTTATTTTTATGTCACTAGAATTTCTAAGTCCTTCTATTTGGCTTACTTTGCTTGCTCTTTTAGCTGAACTTCTTGCTGATAAATATATTGTTATTATTCCTAAAATAACTGACAATAATATTGGTAAAATTGATATTTTAAATACAATTCCATCTACATGTGCAAGTAACTGTTCTCCTAATAGATTGTTTACTATTTGTAATAATACAAACACTGCAAAAAATCCTGATATTATTCCTAATGGAATGCCAACAACGCCTAATAGTAATCCTTCAAAAATTACATTTTTCTTTATTTGTTTTTTGGTTGCACCTACACTTGCAAGCATTGAATACATTTTCATTTTTTCTGTTGTGGCTATTGCAAATGAATTTCTAATACAGAATACACTTGCAAATATTATTATAAAAATTACAACACCTATAACAGCATACAACATATTAACAGTTGAATCTGAAAAGGCAAATGCTTCCCATCTTAAAAGTTCATCATTTACTTGATAATTGTCATATTTTAATTTTTGATCTGCATTTTCTCCAAGCCCTACAATGCTATCATAGCTTGATGCTCCTACAATATTAGGTATCGACTTTTTATATTCTTTTGGATTTTTTAATGTTATATATGCTTCTTGCTTTTCTGCTTCCATATTAGTAGAAATTATTGTATAACCAGGATCACTATAAGCTTCAAAATTCATATTTGGTCTTTCTATTATTCCTACAATAGTAAACTCATATTCTTGTGTATTTATTAGCTTTTCATCTTCCTTGTTATATGGATTCATATAATATAATTTATCATCATCTAATGTTACTCTTTCACCTATATTTACTTTTATTTTATCTCCAATTTTATAATTTACTTTTGCATTTTCTATAATATGCTCACTTATAATTATCTCATTATTGTTAGTTGGAAATCTTCCATCTATTAAATTAAATTTTAAAAATTCAAATAACTTTTTATCCATTGAATATAATTTAAAATATGGTTTATCTACATTTTGACTATTCTCTAATTTTCCATATCCCTTTTCTGAAATAGTTAAAACATCTTTAATATCTCTATTATTTTTTAAACTTTCTATATTTTCATCTGTAACATCTGATATTTTTAAATGATAATATCCCGTTTCATTTATTGCATTTTCAACAAGTGTTGCTTGAAAGCTTATTCCCATACTAGCAACAGCGCAAATAAGTGCTACTGATAAAATTATTCCTATAATTGTACTTATTGTTCTTTTTTTATTTAATTTTAAATTTCTTATAGATAATTTGCTAAGAATATTCATACTCTAAACCTCCCCAGCAATTTTTCCATCTTCTATTTTTATAACTCTATCTGCTACTTTTGCAATTTCCATATTGTGAGTTATCATTATAATAGTTTGTTTATAATCTTTATTTGATTTTTTTAATAATGCAACTATTTCATCACTTGCTTTAGAATCTAAGTTTCCAGTTGGTTCATCTGCTAAAATAATTGCTGGGTTCGTTATCATTGCTCTTCCTATTGATGTTCTTTGTTGCTGTCCTCCTGATAATTCATTTGGCAAATGACTTTTTCTATTTTCTAATCCTAGCTCTTTAATAAGCTCATTTACTTTTTTCTTGTCTACAGTTCTATTATCTAAATCCAATGGTAACGTTATATTTTCTTCCACATTTAATATTGGTATTAAATTATAAAATTGATATATTAAACCTACTTGTCTTCTTCTAAATATTGCAAGTTCATCATCATTGAAGTTATAAATATCTTTCCCATCTATAAAAACTTTTCCTGATGATGGTCTATCAACACCACCAATTAGATGTAATAATGTTGATTTTCCACTTCCTGATGCACCAACTATTGCTACAAATTCACCTTTATTAACCTTAAAAGAAACATTATTTAGTGCTGTTACCTTATTTTCACCTTTTCCATATTGCTTACACAAATTTTCTACTCTTAGTATTTCCATATTAAACTCTCCCTTCTCATTAGTTCATTTTAATTATAAAACATTTAAAGTGACAAGTAAGTGACATTAATAAAATTTTTATTCGAGATTTTGGGACAGTCCTTAAAATCCCGGTTATTTAATATACATACACATAATAAAAAAGCAAAATGCTTATATTTTGTTGCACTTCACTTTTTATAGTTTAATATTATATATTCTACCATTGTATTTGTTCTAAATTTAATAGTTCATTTTGTCTAAAAGTCATTTTTAATAAGCAAGGAGAACTTATAAATAACTCATTCTTTTTGTACTCAAGATTTAAATTTTTATTTACTTTGCAATAACTTAGTAAAAGAAATTTTATTGAACCTCCATGACTTATAACAGCAATTCTTTTTCCTTCATATTTTTCTAATATCTCGCTAATAAATTCATTCATCCTTTTATTTGTTTCATTTGCACTTTCTCCATCACGAGTTTTAAATTCTGGAAAAGCTAATTGTTCACGAGATGGATCTCTAGTTTCTTTGTAAGCCATAAATTTTGCTAAATCTTCTAAATTTCCTAGTTTCCTTTCACTTAATCTTTTATCTAAATTATATTGCAATTTATTTTTATATGCTATATATTTTGCAGTAGCTTTGGCTCTTGTATAATTACTTGACCAAATAACGTCAAGATTTTGTAATTCGACATTATCACTTAACTTTTTAGATTGTTCTTCTCCTTGTATTGACAATATTTCTTTTTCGTTAATCATTTGAAAGTCTTCACAAGTATTTCTAATTCCCTTTTCGTCAACAGTTTCAGCATGCCTAATTAAATAAATAATCGTTTCTTTCATTTTTTATTACTCCTTATTTTATCATTTCTTTTTATTATAATTTAGCTTTTTGTTTTTTAGACTTTTTAGTTTCTCGAATAAATCTTTTCGCTGTTCATTGTGTTCCCATTCTCTAACATAACAAATATACGTTTCTTCATCTTTTTTCTCTTTCCAGTTTTGGGAAATTTCTGTTGTATCTGTGTCGCTGTAATTTAATAAATTCTCATTGTAGTCTGCTATTGATATTTCAAATTTTAGTACATAACATTCAGAGGTATCACCAAATCCTAAATTTATATTATAAATTGAAATTGGTAAAAAAGATGAAGATTTTTCTATTCCTAACAGTAACATTAACTCTTGTTTTTCTTGTTCTGATATATTTATTTTATTATTTTTATTTATTATTACTATTATTAAAACAGTAATTATTATTAATAAAATTATAATAATTGCATTCTTTTTCATTTTTCACCTCGATTAATGATAATCAAATAACTGGCAAAAGAAATTATTAAAATTATAACCAAAAATGTTATAAAATTTATAATTTTTATATATTCATTTGCATTACGAATTATATCTGATAATATATAATATTCGTCATTATTTAAAATAATTTGATATCTTATGCAACACATATAATAATCATTACCATATTCTTTTTTGCCTTTAAGTATCATTTCTGGAGAATCAAAATCTTGAGTATAATTTAACTTATTATTTTCATATTCTTCTTTAGATATTTTAAATATTAGTTCGCAATACTTATCATGGCTAGATAAACCTGCAGATACTTGATTTGCACTTATTAATTCTAAACTATTAGAATATTTTTTATCTATATTTAGCCACTCTATAATTTGTTCCTTCATATCTTCCGAAATAAATTTAAGATTGTTCTTGGAATACCAAGCATTTAGTTTAATAATAAATAATATAATTATTATAACAACACTAGCTAATAATAAAAATTTCTTTTTCATTTTTACATTTCCTTATTCTACTACTTTATATCATTTTTCTCATCACTTTCATATCTTTCATAAAACCAATCTGTGCTTTCTTTATATTTCTCTGGATTATCTGCTTTAGATAAATCCTTATTAATTGCAAATAGTATAATTAAATATAATATTAAGAAGAATTCTCCTAATAAATAATCATATCCTAGGAATGCTACATCTATAGCATCTTGAATAGACACACATAACAGTATAATGTCATATATCAAGATCCATCCTATCGATACTATTGAGCAAATAATATATCTTTTTGCTCTAGTTTCATCATATTGTGACATATAATTTCTTGCTAATATTAAAAATACTAGAGAAGCAACTTCAAACAATATACCAAAATCAAATTCTCCCCACATAAGAGGCATAACATATGTTAATAAACTTATTCCAATAAATACCATAGGTGCTATCGTTTTCTTCTTTGCTTTATCTATATTCTCTTCTCTTATAAATTCTCTTTCTTTATCCGTCATTTTATAAAATCTCCTATAATAATTCACTTATATTTTAACATTTTCTTGTTCGTCAAATAATATTAAGTCATCTTTGTTTAATTTTTCTTTCTTTCCTTGAATTTTTGATAATTTGAATATTTGGTAGATAAGTAAAATGTTCAGTAACAGATGTAACGCTAATGTTGCATATACTTTTGTGCTAAAAATACTATATAATTTTAAGCACTCATCTACATAATATTCTTTTTCTGTCTTTATACTTATTCCTACTATGTCTATTCTTGATTTAGTGTCTTTATTTGAAGTCTTATTCATAGTTTGCTCGGTATAAAATTGTTCGAATCTTTCTTTTGTGTAAGTTGTATCTAAGTTCATCTTAATTCCAAAAAATACAAACATTATAATTATAGAAATTCCTAAAATAATAGCCAATCTCTTTATTAAAGAGTTTTTACTCTTAGAAAAGAAATTGGTTATTGATGTTATTGCTAATAATATTCCAATTATTATTAAGTAACTATTCATAAATAATTTCTTTATATTTTCTATTGGATCGATAATCGTAGATTTATATGCAACCAAAAACGTAATTACTCCTACTATTAAAATGATAAAAGTTACTATCATTTGCATTATTACATATGTATTATCTAATGGAACATAATAGCGTGGTCCCATATAATATCTATATCTCCTTATTGCATTATCTGGCACATTATCCTTATCATTATTTCCTATGTTTGGAGCTTCTCCTCTTCCCATAAAAGCCATTATTAAATCCCCCCATTATTTCTTATTACTAATAATATTTTAGCACATCTCATAAATTTGACAATAGTTTTGGATTTTTTATAGCTACAGTCTTACTACAAGTATATAACACATATATCCTAGTATATATATAACAACATTTAATAAGATGTATAATATAATATTTATTTTCACTCTTCTTTTTACCAATATATTAAATGGCACTAATAAAATTATAAATACTATTGTTACAGCTAGCTCAATATAGTGTTTATAATTTATCATAAAGAACGAAATACACAAATAGATTAAAAAGCTAAAAAATCCTATTGTAAAATTATATATTAGTGAGAGTATTAATAATATTCTTTCCATATATATTACCTCTTTAATTTATTTCTTCTACTTTCACATATTGTTTTTTTATCAATTCAAAATACTCCTCTGATAATTGTATTAATTCTTTAACACTATAGTTTAGGTGATTATTATGAATATTGTGTCTTTCGTAATAATTATTTACTTTATTTTTAAATTCATCATTATTAATAGTCACTTTGTTTTCATTTATTTCATGTAATAAAACATCTTGTAATTCTGCTTTTAGCTGTATTTCTACTGAAAGATCATAAATAGCTTGTCTCATTTCTTCTTCATTTAATTGAACTTTCTTAGCATATTCTTTATCTTCATTAGATAATTCTTCTTTAAAAGCCTTATCTCTAAATTCTTCTTCTTGCTTTGTATCTAAGTTAATATTCCTTTTCTTACATTCCTCTTCTACAATCTTTTTTTCAAAAATGCTTTCCTTAACTTCGTTAATATCATTTATACCTAATACACTTACTTTTTTCATCTCAGAATCTAGTTCAGCTTTTGATATTACTATTTCACTTTGCTTTGCATTATCTTTTTTTATATTAATACTACTACTTTCTTTAAGTATTAATATTCCTGCTAAAATAATTAATAGTATGATAATTGTAATTACAAAAAATTTATCTTCTTTATTTCTCATTATCTTTTCTCTCCAATTCTATTACAATATCTTCTCTGTTATAGTTCATATAAATTTTTAGAGTTGTAGTTGCATTATATTTATTTAAATTAAATGTTTGCCAATGCAATAAATAGCTCGTATCTATAAAAGAATACCCAGTATCATCACTAGTACTAATTGTAGGATAAAATTTTTCTCCTTTTTCATTTTCAATATATTCATTTTTAAATTTTTTACTTTTTTCAAAATCTTCTATTGTCATATTTTTTTCTCTTTCTAACTCTTCTTGTATCTTTCTATTTTTCGTTTCTTCATCATCTGTTAATTCATAAGGCAAAGAAGGCTTCTCGTCTGTCTGGATTATCATTTTAGTTGTTGTTTCAGTAACTGTTACTTCCTCTACTCTAATTTTATCACTAGTGCAGTTTTTTACTGTGTATATATATGCTTCTCTATTATAAAACTTTTCTGGTACTTTATATTCTATTTGCCAATTTCCATTTATAATTATGTCTTTCTCTTCATAAGAACATAATATTTTATTTAAATTTATTAGTATCTTTTTGCTTTTTGGATATTTACTTGCATAAAAATTATATACTAGTTTAATCGTATCTCCGTTATTGGCTTTTATAAATTTATTACTTCCAGAGTTTATATAATTTTCATTAGTTTCCTTCCAAGTATATTTTAAGTTGTTATTTTTACAATAACTCTCAAAAGTTGTTTGATCTTCACAGTATAATATATTATTATTTTCATCTGTTATAATCATATCTGGAAAATATACATCATTTATATTCTCTGCTTTTATTTCCTTATTTAAATCCATATTAAATTCTAAGCTTAAATTATAATCATCTATTAAAGCTTTATTTATTTTTATTTCCGTTCCATTAGATTCAACATATTCCATATTTGGCTTATCTATATATCCTTGTTCTATAGCATTGTCCATTCCTTCATTATTAATAAAAAAATTATTTATAAAATTATATATGTCTTTTGCAAAAACTACTCCTGTAGTTATAATAAAACAAGCAGTTACAGTTGCTAATATCTTTATAGTATTAAATAGTAAGCTATTTCTGTTTTTTCGTTCCTTTTTATCGTTTAAAACAGTTCTAATTTTATTTTTTACACGATATGGGACTTCAATCTCTTCTGTAAATATTCTTTTTAGGTTATTTTCAAAACTTTCATTATCCTTGTTTACCATATTATCCTCCCTTCATACTTATTTCTCAATTTATTTATCGCTCTAGATATTCTATTTCTTATTGTACTTTCTGGCTCTTTTAGGATTTTGCTAATTTCTTTTGTTGTAAGATTTTCCGAGTAATACAAAGTAATTGCTAACTTCTCTTTTTCATTTAAATTTTTAATTAAAATATAAAAATCTAGCTTTGAATTTACATCATCATTATCGCTTTTAACATTTAATTCTATATTTTCGTTATATTCCATTTTATATCTTTTTCTTTTATATATAGCGTTACAATTGTTAATTAAGATTTTTATTATCCAAGTTTTTATATATTGTGGATTCTTTAATTTTTTAATATTTTTTAAAGTCTGCTCTATTGTCATTTGTATAACATCATCTATATCATCTGCATTTTTAAGTCTTATACTTGCTATTCTATATAAGTCTTGTTCAAAACTAATAATTAAATTTGAAAAGGCTTCCATATCTCCTTTTTGAGCACAAATCGTTAGCTCTATTAATTTTGCGTCCATAATTTCCTCCATAAATCTTTGTATATACATTCGATTCATTTATTAGATTATTTAAAGTTATTTTTTGTCTCATTTTTTATCATTTTATCATATAAACTTACACACATAAAAAGGACCATCGCAGTCTGCAATAGTCCTTTGTGGAATTAAATAATAACATTTGGAATGTAAATATAATATATTCCTTTTTCCCTTATATCAAACCACAGTCTGTAAGCTTTTAACTCCTCTCTGTCCAATGAGTATGCATATTCATTATCAAAGTCCTTGTAATCATTCTTCAGTCCTTTTTCTTCTAATACTTCTTCTTTAGAAATTCGTAAAAAAGCTATCCAAATTTGATTCTGACCTTCTAGTTTTGGATTTAATATTTGAACACCTTCTTCTTTAAGTATTCTATTATATTCCTGTTTACTTTTCAAAAGCTTAAATTCTCTTACTTTGCAATATTCGTCAACTTGTTCCCAAGAGGAATCACATGGATGTCTGAAAAAGTAACTTAAAAAATTAGCATCTGTATCATTTGGATTTGCTTGCAAAAATCTTATTAGCCTTGGCTTTAAATCGTCATCGAAAAAGGCATCATTTTCTATGTTTAATATTTGCTCTATTGTAAAAGGCCTGCAAAAATCCAAAATATAATCAACAATTTTTATCATATTTTTCCGCTTATTTGTGTCCCTGCAATGTAATAATTCATGCTTTCCAGATTCTAAACTCCATTTGAATTTTCTAAAATTCACTAGATACTCTTCTGTTGAACTCAAGAGTTCATGGTGCTTTTCTGAATACAATGGATATATAATTCCATTGTTTAAGTCATTTTCTATGGTCTGACCTATCCGTTCTAATGTTCTTTTAATACTCTCTGTTAAAATAATCATATTTATTCCTTTCTTTATTTATTATTCCCATTTTACGAGTTATCTTTTTAATTATAACACATTTTTAAATAATTTGAAATATTTTTTACCTTTGTCAAGTTTCGACAGCTTTTGCTTTTTGATTAATATATACTATTAAAAATTATTTTATTCAATTTACTACATAGTACATTTTTATAACTAAGGAGGATATTTTATTATGTACAATAAACATTTATACTGTCTTACAATGAGTACTACTTTAAAAATTGTAGATATGAGGCTTGATAAAGATGAAGTTTCTTTTTTAGAAAAAAATAAAATTAAGCATGAACAAAAAAAAGATCTCATAGGAAATCTTTTTTCTGTTGATTGCTCTGCTCTTAGGAAAAAATTTTGTAACTGTTAACTAACGTAAACTATGTAGTAAATAGGTAATTTTTACAATGTAATTTTATTATAAAAGAACTGTATTATATTTAATAACCCCTAAAAAGATTATTTATAATATACAGTTCTTTTTTCTCATTTACATATTCACTTTTTTAGTTTCTAATAAATTCAGTTTCTCTATTTGAATTAAACAACTCATCTATTGCAATAATTGTCTCATAATCTGTTTGTTTCTTATTATTTAAAGAATTAACCCTTTGCGCCATTTCTGCTTGCTCTTTTAATGTAATTCCTTTAGCATGTTCATCTCTAATTATTATATTTTCTGCAATATTTTCTACTACATTGTTATCCATTCTTAGCATTCCAGCAATACTTTTTATTCCTTCTATTCCATTTTTAGCATATGCAGAAATAAATTGTTCATCTAAATCCATTCGTATACCAATTATTTTACTTACCTGCTCTAATGCAGATTCATTTTCGTCACACTTTAATGTAACTATATTTGTTTTAGGCTCTTTACCAGTTATTCCTACTCCATATATAATGAAGTCTTTTTCTGAACATTTGCTAATTCTTCTTTTTTGTAAATAGTTTAGCTCGTCCCATTTTACCTCTTTTTCATGTGTTGCTATAAAAATTTCTTCTTCATTTTCATTAAGTCTTTTTAGTATTTGTTTATTTTCTAGTCCATAGTCGGAACAAAACCACATTCTTTTTTTATTCTCTGCCACCACTTATACCTCCATTAGTCGTTTTTCTCATTCAAAAGTTTTACTTTTTTATTTCTTAAAAATAATGTTTTTATAAATTTCGGAATTTTATTTAACATTTCTTTTAAAGAATTACATTCATTTTTTAATTCTTCTATTTCTTTATCTTTATTTTCTATAACTTTTTTGTATCCATAAACTAGTTCTTTTGCTTGTGGTATCTTCTCATTTTCAACTTCTAATTTAGATATATTTTTATTTAAATTTATATTGTCTATTCTTGCTTCAAATCCTCGGTTTTGCTCAATTACATTTTCTAAATATTCATTAAGTTCTTTTTTATATTCTTCATAAAAATTATTTTCATCAACAATATTTATAATATCTTTTAAAAGTTTCAAAGTTTGAGGGTCTATATCTTGCTCTTCTAATGAAACATTTGGATTAATTACAATATTCGGATCTTCTTTCATATTTTCTTCGATATATTCTAAAATCCCCTGTGGAATTTGCTCATATTCCTCTTTTGGAAAACAATCTATTATTAATTTAGCTTGGTATAAATATTGTTCTTTAGTTAACATTTTTTCTCCTTTTTTCTTAAGTTTTAATCTTAGTTATATTAATATCACATTAATATATTTTATTCAATAAAATTTAAATATTTTTTATTATGCTTTATATCTTTTTATTTAATTTATATTTTAAATATTTTTATGACTCTATTTCTATTTTACTTCCATCACTTGTTTTAGTAACAATTATTTTCTTATCTATTCTTTCTTTTAATTCTGTAACATGACTAATTATACCAATTAATTTATTATTATCTATTAATAAGCTTAAGGTATTTATTGCTTGCTCTCTAGATTCTGTATCTAATGAACCAAAACCTTCATCTATAAATAATGTATCTACTACTATTCCTCCAGAGTAACTTTGTATTACGTCTGATAATCCTAGAGCTAAGGACAATGCAGCCTTAAAGGCTTCTCCTCCGGATAATGATTTAACATCTCTTATTTTTCCATTATAATTGTCTTTAACTTCTAAGTCTAACCCTATCTTATCCGAAATTTTTTCTGGTTCTTCTTTTCTTATTAAAAAATACCTATTTTCTGTCATTTTTGCTAATCTTTTATTTGCTTCTAAAATTACCATATCAAAGTATGTTGCTTGAACATATTGTTCGAATTCTATCCTTTTCTTTCCTGCTAAAGTCCCATTTGCAGTTCTACTAAGTTCATCATAAATTATAAAATCTTTTATCTTTTGTTTTAGTTCTTTTGCATTCTCTAATAATAGTTTGTATATTCGCATATTATTATCTAGTTTTCCTTTAACTTTAACATATTCCTTTCTTTTTTCTATTAATATGTTTTTATATGCCATTAATTTTTCTTTTTGTATTTTTAAATCTTTAGTGCTTTTTCCTTTTGCTTCTTTTTCTAAGTCAGATATTTTAGTGTTATTTATAGCTACATTTCTTGTAAAATCTTCTATATTTTTTTGTATATTTTCTATTTCTATGTTTGTAAGCAAAATCTTGTTATATTCCTCTTCATTTTTAAATCTTAATTTTAATAATTCATTAAAATATTCTTTTGTATATTTATCTAGTCTTAAGTTACTTTCTTGTAGCTGATTCATTTTTTCTTCTTGCAAAGTTTTACTTTTTACTAATTCATTTTTTTCTAAATTTATTAAGTCTATTATAGAATCTTTAAATTTATCATATTCAAATTTTGTTATATCTAAATCCTTATTTAATATACTTTTGTATTCTTTTAATATAGTTTGCTCTATGCTTATTAATTTTTCTTTATTAATATTAAATTCTTCTTTTAATTTATTTTTAGCACTTTCTAACTCTAATTTATTATCGCTTTCTTTGCCTATTTCTTGTATTAATATATTTATTTGTGAATTAACTTTTATGCATTCTTCTTGTTTTTTTAATTTATTATTTTGCTTAATTTCTAAATTCTCTTTTATCTTTTCTAATTCTTCTTTAGAAAGTACACTAGCACTTTTTTTAGCAATATTTGGATGTGTAATGCTTCCACATACTGGGCATGGCTTATTTTCTTCTAATTTTTCTGCAATAATTCCTACTTGCTCTTTAAAAAATTCAGACTCTTTTTCTAAATATTCGTTATTTATTATTTTATATTCTTTTTCTAGTTGTTCATATTCTTTTAAATAATTATTTTTTGTTATTTCTAAGTTCTCTATGTTTTTGATAATATTTGCCTTTTCTAGTAATTCTTTTTTTATTTCCAAATAATTATTATACTCTTTATATTTTTCTCCTATTTTATTTACTATTTCTACTTTCTTTTCATGTTCTTTTTCTTTTGCATTTCCAATTTGTATATTACGTTTTATAGTATCTAAGTCTTTTTCTAATTTTTTAATAATTTCTTTTTCATTGTTTACTTTATCTGCTTTTGGTTTTATAATTTCTCTTATCTTTTGATTTTGTGCTATTTTATTTTTTAGTTTTTCTATTTCTTCTTCCTGTTTTTTATATTCATTCTGTTTAGTTAATAATTGTTTATAATTTTCTATTTTTAAATTTAATTCTTCTTGCTTGCTAATATTCTCTTCAATTACTTTTATTTCTTTTTCTTGTTTTGTTATTTCTTCTTCTATATTTGTATTTTCCTCTTTGTTTTCTTCTAATTCCTGTTCTAACTCTTTTAATACATTATCTATATCTATTTCATTTATTTTGCTATCTAAATTGATATATTTTTCTTTTTCCCATAAAATATTTGCAGTATTTGTTATAAATGAATTTTTTAATTCTTTTAGTTCATCTTCATTTATTTTTAATTTTTCTTTTAATTTTCTTGCAATAGAATTATATATATTTGTATCAAAAATCTTTCTAAATATTTCTGTTCTTTCTTTACTTTCTGCAAATAATATTTTTAAAAATTCTCCTTGTGCAAGCATCGAAATTTGTTTAAATTGCTTAGCATTAATTCCCAATATTTCTTCTATTTTTATATCTACATTCTTTATTCCTGAAACTACTACATCATCATATTCTAATGATGCATCTGCACTTTTTTTTGTAAAGCCTTCTCCTTTTTTCTTTGGCTTTTCATATGAAGGATTTCTTAAAATTTTATATTTTCTATTTTTATGAACAAATTCTAGTTCTACATATGTATCTATATTTATATCTGCAAAATCACTTCTAAGTGTTTGTATTGGTCTATTAGATCCACTTACCTCACCAAAAATTGCAAAAGAAATTGCATCAAAAATACTTGTTTTTCCAGCACCAGTATCTCCTGTTATTAAAAATATTCCATTTTCGCCAAGTTTAGTAAAATCTATATTTACTTCATCCTTATATGGTCCAAATGCACTAATTTTTAAATTAATTGGTTTCATGTTTTACCTCCGAAATTATATTTTTTACAATTTCTTTTTGCTTTTCATTTAAGTCTAAATTGTTTTGTAATTTATAAAAATCTGAAAAAAGCTCTAGCTCACTTTTCTTTTTTACTTCTTCTAAATTTATGTTTTGCTCAGTATTACTATTTATTGTTTTGCTATTTTGTATTTCTAATTTTAATGTATTTGGATATATCTTTTTTATTTTACCAATAGCATCATATACTGGCTCTTCGTTTGTAATTATAGCTTTAATATAATCTTCTAAATTTCCTTCTTTGTAATTTTCTTCTTTTATTAGCTCTTCTATTGGTCCTTTTATTTCTCTCATATCTCTTAATGGTTTTAAAGGTAATAAATTTATAGTTATATTACCTTTTTCTTTTATATCTATAATTGGAATACTTTTATTATGGTTAATTTCTGAAAAAGAATATTTTAATATTGTTCCTGCATATCTTGCTGTATCTCTTCCTATTTTTTGTGGTCTATGTACATGACCTATTGCAACATAGTCAAAGCTTTTAAAATTTGATACATCTACATTCTCTATACCTCCTAAAGATAACACTTCAGATTCTGTTCTTTCTGGTTTTACGTTTCCTGCTGTTACAAATTGATGTACCATTATAATATTTCTTTCGCTTTTATCTATTTCTTCTTTTTCTATTATCTTATTTATTGCTAAATCATAATTATTTTCTAAATCATCTTCAAAAAACTTTTTAACTTCTACTGGCTTTATAAACGGTAACATATATATGTTTAAAGGACCATATTCATCTTCTAATCTTACCTTTTTTAATCTTCCATTATATTTGCTTTCTATATATAAGCCTTCATCTTCAAAAATTTTATTTCCAAAACCTAATCTATCTTTAGAATCGTGATTTCCAGATATTATAAATACTTTTATTTTTAAATCTTTAATAAGGATTTTTAAAAAATTATCTAATAAGTTTACTGCTTCAGTTGGAGGTACACTTCTATCGTATATATCTCCAGATATTAATAAAGCTTTTATTTCTTTTTCCTTTATTATATTTATAATTTCTTTTAGAATATATTCTTGATCTTCTATTAGAGATTGCTCTTGTAATATTTTTCCAAAATGTAAATCTGCTAAATGTAATATCTTCATATTTATTCTCTCCTTGTATAATTAAGATACACTATTTTTTGTTATTTGCAAAGCGATTATACAAAATTTTTAGTAACTGAAAATCATAAAAAAATCTAGGTTACTTTATATATAATAAGTAAAAGGGAGAAAATATATCTCTATACTTCCCCCATTATTATTATTTATTTAAATGTAGTTTATTTAATACAATTCCAACTGTATGAACTATCTTTGTTGCGTTTTTGTTAGCAATACCTTTACCTATTGCTTTTCCACCAACAGTTAAAGCTGCAACTAAAGCACTTATAAAAAATTGAATATCAAAACGTATTCCAAATTGTTCTGTAATCTTCATAGAAATTAAAGCACTTATTGCACCACTTAGTACCCCACAAATATCACCTATAACATCTGCACATATATTGGCAACTTTTGGTGCATTTCTAATTAATTGTATAGATGCCTTAGAGCCTTTTACTTTCTTTGTTGCTTTAGCATGAAATTCGTGTTCATTCGCAACAGTTACTGCAACTCCTACAATGTCAAAGAATATACCGACTAAAATAACTACTATTAATATAATAATAGCTGGTATTATGCTTAAATTTGAAACTCCGTTAGCTGATATATATGAAAACACCATAGAAAGTATAAATGTCATTATAAATACTTTTATAAACCATATTATTTCTGAATTATCTTTTTTCTCTTTCATTTTATTTGCAAAATCACTTGCAATTCTCCTTATAATATTTAGGTTTTTTATATGTTTTTACCTATAAACATTTATAAAATTAATTAAGGCAGATGAATCTGCCCTATTTTTTCTTTTTTAATGGTAAAAGTTTAAGTAAATTTTACAGTTTAGGTCTGGTTGAATTTCTCTATTCTTCGCTTAACATTACTGTTAGAACCGTTTCCGTTTAAGAAGAACATCTATATATTCCAATAGCTACCAGATTACCACTTAAATCTGTACCTTAATCCTAAAACTTTCTTGCTATATTTAGCAAACATTCTAGAAGTTTTCCTTAACATACAAATTCTCTTTACTAGTCTTTTTTGCAAATGTAGTTTCATAATATAAAATAAATTTATTTGGCCAAATAAGTTTATTTTCTTTTTGTATTAATCCCAATACATTCACTCAAGACAAGCTACACTATGTATTTCGTGTCTTGGCACTCAACATAGGTTATACTTAAATGATTATTTAAGCCTCCACGAAACCAGGGAGTTTTATATATGCCATTATATAATACCCTAATTTCTTTACTCCCTAATACCACACAAAACTGGCATTTCGCGCAATACTAAGAAACTTCAACGATGTGCTCTTTAGTGGATTTTTAGCCCCACCCTCGTAAAGTTTGTATGACTAGAATAATGCACCACTGTTATATATTATACTTACTTTGGTTAATTCTTCCAAATTCCAATTCTAGCTAATTTAGATTGCTTTAGCTTTATTTTTATTTTAATTTTAAATAATTTCACTATTTTATATTATTTTAAAGTTTATCTTTCATTTTCTACTATTCTTACATTATAAAATATATTATAAAAATGTCTTAAAATTATTGACTAATAATTTCTTTTAAAATACAATCATGATATAAAAATTTATTAAAGGGGGATTTTATATGTCAGAAAACAATTCTAATAAAACAATGAATGTTTCAACAGTTGTAATTATAATTCTTTCTATTGTAATTGCACTATTTCTTATTTTTGGAGTTATTTTATTTATTGTAATGAATTCTAATAAAGCAAAAGATTCACAAGTAAACACAGATGCTCCAATGTCTTCTTCACAAGATAATGAAGATAAGGATACAGTAACAAATAATGTTAACTTACCAGAAGAAAAAACAGAATCTTCTAACCAAGCTCCTGCTACTAACTTATCTAATGATTGGAAAAGTGGTGAATTTACATTAAATAATAAAAACTATAAATTACTTTTTGATTACACTACTATTAAAGATGAGGGTTGGTCTTTTAATTTAGCAGATTACGGTTATTCTAATGGGTATATAATGAATAAAGGAGATAAAGTAACTGGTACTATACATCTTAAGAATCCTAACTTTGGTTCTGATGTAACTATTGGAATTATGAATAATTCTGATACTCCAAAAGACATTACACAATGTAAAGTTTGGACAATTGATGTAGATAATGCTTTTGCAGATAAGCCTGTAAACTTTACATTACCAAATGGTATTCATAATGGTAGTACTTTAGAAGATGTAAAAAAAGCTTATGGTGAACCAAAAGATACATATCGTTCAGATAGTTTAGGTTATTGGAATTATACTTATCAAGATGAATATTCTAAATACTTTAAATTAACAATTTATGATGATAAAGGTGTTACAGCTTTTTCATATGATATTTATAAATAGGTACAAAAAAACTAAGGATTAATAATCCTTAGTTTTTTCATTAAAGAATATTACAGTAAAAGGTCCATATTCCCTTGCTTCGATAAATGGACCATCGAAAGGTTCTACTTTCCAGATAGGCTTCTTTGTTTTGTCTTGAAGTCTATCATAAATTTTTTGTAAATACTCTTTGGTAACACTTGATCTTTCTAGCATAAAAAAGATTCTGGTATATGTGTCACCACTGAAGATGCTGTTTGGTAATGTAGCAATTTCATACAGTCTTTTGTAGTCTTCTTTGCTTCCACTAATAGCAGTTGGATTTCTTAACCAAACATCCTCTCTATTATCCACGATATCATAAAAATTATAATTCTTGTACCCTGGATATCTTCTTAATTCCTCTGTAATCTCTTTTACTGATGCGTTATGCCATGTTGTAATCATTCTTAAGTCCTCCTTTCGCATCATGCACTACTAGAACAAACTCTATATTAAAATTTTTTCTCATATATTCGTTCCTTTCCAACTCTTAGTGCATCGGTAATTATATCATATTTATGTTAATTTGAAAAGTATTTTTTAAGTTTATTATATTATGTTATGAAATAAATATAATAATGTCTTAAGTAAAAACAAGAACTTCTCCCAATTATAAAATATTTGTTATTCAGCAATGATATAATTACAATATTATCTGAAACTGCGAAAAGAGATGGAAATCCTTCCATCTCTTTTCGTGGTTTTTTAATGTTCTCCTTTAACGTTACTTCTCTTTCTGCTTATTATCTTTTTTTAAACAGTAAACAAGATCTACTATGCATATAATTATTGATATAGTTCCAATTGTAATAATTATCGTCATAAGTTTAACATCAGTAGTCTTAATAATTTTATCTACAATTTGATAGTCTGGTGTCATTTCACAAGATACCTGTTCTCCCTCTTTCCCAGTAACAGTAATTATAATACTTCCATACCGATCTTTTTCTATAAGATATTTTTCACATAGACTATAATCTGGTAGTATTAGCTTTCCTGCTTCTTGAATATTGTAACAAAACTTCTCTACATTATCATAATGTAAGTTGTTTTTTTTCGTAGACAATACAGCTAAAATTAATAATAATATAAGTTCTACTACTGCTAAAATTATATGTCCTCCTGTTACATAGTTCCGTTTTTTCATAATAAAACACTCCTTAACCTATTGGCGAAAGCTTTAAATTGCTTGCTTTTTGTTGTTTACGGGTTACGTTTTCTATTATATCATTTAGTAATTATTTTGTAAATATTTATGTTACCTTTAAATATATGATGTTTCCACCTTTATAACTGCATAATACTTACTGTTTTTATTGTGTATCTTTTCTTGAATATTTTTTACAATTTCTTCTTTATCGTATTCCTTATCTCTTGGAACAACTAAGTCAAAAATTAAATTAATTCTTTTTCCTCCATCTGTCATTCTAAAGTCATGGATAGAAAATTGAGAGTTAAGTTCATTTACTATTTCTTTTGTAAATTCTCGCATTTCATTTATTTCTTCATTGTCCACTACTATTGGATCCATATGTATTGTTGTAATACAATTAAATTTTTCGTATAAGTCTTGTTCCATTTGGTCAATAATATCATGTACTTTACAAATATCCCCATTTGCTGGAACTTCTGCATGGAATGAAACAATCTTTCTTCCAGGTCCATAATCATGTACCATAATATCGTGTATTCCAGAAATTATTTCATATTTTTTAGTTTCTGCTTCTATATCATTTATAAACTCAGGATCTGGTTTCATTCCTAACAATAAATCTATAGTTTCTTTTATAGCCTTGTAACCTGTAAATAGTATGAAGGCTGAAACAACTAAACTTGCATACCCATCTATTGATATCCCAAACACTTTTGCTATAATTGCAGATATTAAAACTACTAATGTAGAAATTGAATCTGATATACTATCATAAGCATTCCCTTTTATTGCATTAGAATTTATTATTTTTGCAATCTTTTTGTAAAATAAGAATAACCATAATTTTGTAAGAACTGCTATTACTAATATTAAAATTGTAACATTATTTACTGCTGGTAGCTCTGGATTTATTATTTTATAAATTGATGTTTTTAACAGTTCAAATCCAACCATTAAAATAATTATATCTACTATAAATGCTGTTATATATTCCATTCTACCATGTCCCCATGGATGGTCTTTGTCTATCTTCTTCTGTGATATTTTAAATCCTATCATTGTTACTATAGAAGAACCTACATCTGTAATATTGTTTAGTGCATCTGATATTATAGAAATCGAATTTGCCAATACACCTATAATAATTTTAACTATTGAAAGTAAAATATTTACTACAATTCCAGTAGCACTAGAAAGTATTCCATATTTTCCTCTTGTTTCTAAATTATTTACATCTTTATCTTTTATAAATAATTTAATTAATAAATTTGTCATTTAATTTTCCTCCAATTTTATGCTATATATTTAATTATATTAAATCTCCACATTTACTTTTCTTTACTTTTTTAAATGTTTCTTTTTCCTTTTTAGTAAAAGTTTTTTCTTCTATAATTCCATTTGTACATAATTTTGTTTTTATAAAACCACTAGAAATATTAGGATGCCTTAAAATTCTAGATCCTTCTACTTCCAATTTCTGCTTAGATATTGCTATATACGAAAATTTTTCGTCTTCGTAAGGTACTTCCGCAGATTTTAAAAATTTATGTATTTTATTCCTCTCTACTCTAATTACAGAGTGACACCAATCATCATTTGGTAATTTACATTCTGCTTGACCAGTGCATGGCGCTATTACATACAGATTATTTTTTAACGCTAAATGCTGAATTTTCCTTATATTATTAAAACCTTCTGGTGTTCCTGGTTCTACAAATATTAATACTTTGTTGAACGAATTAAACAAATCATTTATTACTTTATCTTTTACATCTTCTAGTAATTCATTTATTATGTAAGAAACGATAACTAAATCCGCTTTATCACTAACTTTGTTTTTTACTATATCTTGGCTTTTCCAAGTTATATTCTTATAATCTTCTAGTAATTTTTTAGCTAAATTCATCATGTTTTCTTCGCGTTCTATACAAAGAATCTCTTTAATATTTGAACAGTTGTTATAAATAGCCCATTCTCCTGCTCCTGTTCCAGAACCTACGTCTAATGCTATATCTATATTTATATTATATCTTTTTATAGTTTCTTCTAGAACTTTATTTATCGCACAAAAAGTTGCTGGCATTCTTATAACCGAATATGCCAAAGCCTCTAATTCTTTATTTAATAAACTTTGACCCATTCTTTTTTCATTCATATATTTATTACTTAAATTTTTAGAGATTTCTTTTAACTCTGTTAATTTTACATTTTCTAATTGCTTTTCTATTTTATCTTCTAATTCGCTTGGTATTTTCATATTCTCATCCTTGTCTTTTTTATGCACTTTAGGAACGTTCTTTAAAGTTCACTCCTTGTCTTTTAGTTTTATATAAACTTTCAAGTTTTGTAAATATCCTTTAAAGTGAATCAGCACTTTTAAAATTTAAACTTTCTAAAATAAATTTAATAACTTCACCATCTTTTGAATCTTTACTTTTATAATTATCTTTTTCTTCTCGAGTTAAATCCACAAAGTATTTACCATTTTCAGGTAAAATACTTATAGAATCTAATGGATATCCTTCATTTAGAATGTGAGATGGCTTTTCTACAAAATAAAAATCACCTTTTGACCATGAAAATGTTTGTGTAGTTTTTCCATCATATACTGCCATTCCATATACCCATTTAGCTCTTAAATTCTTTTTATATTTTTTTACTAGCCCGTGTATAATATTCTATCATTTCTTTATCTGTTAATCTTTTTCCATTTATTCTTCTAACATGGGTTCCTGGTTGTTCTGAATCTGCTATTCCTTCTATAAACAAACTATTGTCCATCCCAATTGTTGGAATCTTTGCAAATTCATAATATCCTTTTGCTTTTATAATTGCATTTTCTATAGAATCTTTGCCATTTTCTTCTATCTCAATATTTATATTTAAATCCACTAAACTTTTAAGATTTATTCCTTTTTCTTTTAATTTATTTGAATATGTTTTTATTTTAGCTGGATTATTTGTTGCGAATAATGCTTCCATTTTCCCCTCCATTAATGTGGATTTTAAACCGGGATTTTAAGGACTGTCCCCCGATCCCGGCAGAGATCCCAAAATCCCGGTTGCTTTTAGTTATTTACACTATGCTTAGCTGGTGTAGTATTTTCTGAAATTGCAGTAAATACATAGCCATTTTCTTTTGCATAGTTTATAATTTCTTGTAATGCTTTTGCTGTAGGCATATGTCCTTCTCCATCATGCATTAGTACAATATTTTCTACTCCAGGCAAAATTCCATCTACAAAATTATTATATATTTCGCTAGGAGTTCTTGCACTTCCTGCATCGTCTACATCAACATTCCAGTCATAATATTCTAAGCTTTCTTCTTGTACTTTTTTAACAGCTTCGGTCATAACTCCTTCACAATAATTTCTACTTATTGTATTAGATGCTCCTCCAGGAAACCTAACATATTTTACATCATAATTAAAATCCTTTTTAATCTTTTTTTGCAAACTTGTAAAGTTTTCTAAAGTTGCTTCTGCTGAAGCATATATCTTAGAATAATCATGTGACATTCCATGTATTGCTAAGGTATGACCTTCATCTATTATCCTTTGAATCATACTTTTAGATTGTTCAGAATAATCTAAAATAAAAAAAGTCGCTTTAATATTATTTTCTTTTAGTACATCTAGAACTTCTGGAGTTACACTTGAAGGTCCATCGTCAAAGGTTAAGCAAATAACTCCTGTTGCTATAACAATCTTTCTTTTCGCTATAGACATATTCCCTGATGAGTCTATTGCAGTATAAACAAATTCGTATTCGGTATCACTAATTTTATTAGTATCCCGCCTACTCACTTTTATGTCTTTGTCATAATTATCTGTTACTGTTACCCCTTTTTCTGCTCCTTCTAAGTTCCGGGAGTCTTTAGCATATACTGTCTTTGCTCCTTGTAGATGTATAACTGGTGCTGTTTTGTCTACTACACTTATAGTTGTAGTTTTGGACTTAATACCCCATTTGTAGTTTATGTTGTATTCTCCTACTTTTGAAGTATTTACATTGCCAGTAGTTTTAACATATTTAGAAATATCAATTCCAAAATATGTTACTTTAGGATTAGCTTTAAATTCTGTTCCTACTTCTACTTCAGCATTTTTGTTTTCTACCGATATTGGCATAAACAGTAACAACAATGCTAAAAGTATTGTTCCCCCTATTACAAACTTTCCTAGTCCTATAGAGTTTCTCCGTCCTCTTTTTCCTCTAGACTTATACATAATATTTATGCTCCTTTCTTGCTGAAATTATAATGTAATAACTTTCCTCCTCTATAAAAATTATTTTACAGAACTTATCAGCTTTTTTCTGTAGAACTTTTATTTTAGCACTATATATTTTAATTGTAAAGATTTTTTATTGTTTATTAATCTTAATAGAATCTTTTAATTTTATTAATTCACTTTTTATTTCTTCTTCCAAACAGGTTCCTTCTGCCATTTTTAAATACCATTTTTCGGTTTCTTTAATATATTTTTGCTTAAATAAGTAACTTGCCATTGCACTTTCGCTTAAATTATGCCACCTGTCTGCTAATTTAACCATTCTTGCCATGTCACTATTCATTATTCTCTCATAATATTCCTGCATATTATATCCCTGTTCTTTTGTTACTAATACTACAGCTTCTAAAATATTTTCATTAGTTAGTTTTAAAATTTCTTCTTTTGTAGCATTTGTGTCTTCTAATGTATCATGTAATAATCCTGTTGCTTGGTAATCCTCACCAAATCCTTTGTTCTTTAGCATCTCTGCTACAGCGTATGGATGCAAATAATATGGTGTCCCTTGTTTTCTTCTTTGGCCTTCGTGTTTGTTTTTTACATATTCTTTTATTTCTTCAATATTCATCTTTTTTCTCCTTTTAATAAATATTCTAATACATTAAACACTTCTTTGGGATATTAATTTCGTCTTGTCCATTTTTTTCTTTTTATAGATTAATATAATTAATGTAATAACAAATATTATAATCGAAATTAGTTGTGAAATTCTTACATTTCCTAACATTAAGCTATCTGTTCTTAGTCCTTCTATTATTGCACGTACAAATGAATACATTAGAAGATATATATATGTTAATTGACCTGGATATCTTCTATTATTCTTTAAATATTTTAATATAAAAAATATAATTAATGTACATATAGATTCATATAAAAAAGTAGGATGTACCTCCATATATATACCATTTTCTACAATACCCATTCTGAATATACTATTTGTTACTCTGCCATGTGCCTCGCCATTAACAAAATTGCCCCATCTACCAATTGCCTGTCCTAGTGCTAAATAGGGAACTAACATATCTAGCATATCTAATATTTTTATCTTCTTAATTTTGCAAAATATTGCAATCGTCACAACTGCTCCTAATATTCCACCATATATTGCAAGTCCACCATTTTTTATATTTATCATTTCTATTAAATTATTTGAATAATAATCTAAATTAAAGATTATATAATATAATCTTGCACTTATTATAGATATTGGTATTGTTATAATCATTAATTCTAAAATATCATTATAATCTATTTTATATTTCTTAGAATCTTTTTTTAATCCAAAAATCGCAATTATAAAAGCTATAGCTATAAAAATTGCATACCAATATATATTTATATTTCCTATAGAAAAAGCTATTCTAGAGAGCTCTAATTTTATATTAAAGAATGGGAAAGTAATACTTGTCATTTTGCCTCCATATTTAAATATTTCATATATATTTATTTTTTTACAAATTTCATTTTTTATTAATATTTTTGTTTATTTTAAGTTATTTACAATTCCATCTATCATATTTAGGTCTGAAGGAAAATATATTTTTGCCCCTATTTTATTTAATATAAATGCTGTAACTAAACTTGCACCTCGGATTCCATTCATAAAGTTTGGATCTTTAGAATATTGTTCCTTTAAATCTTTTAAACTTACATTTTTTAATAAATTCTCATTGTTCTTATAAAATTCTTCTACTGTTAAATAATATGGTATTTCTTTTTTTGTAAAAAAGGTATTTGCATTCATTTTATTTTTTGTAACTAGATTACACATTAATTGAAAACCTGTAAAAATAGCATATTTACATTTGGTTTTAGGAAATTTCTTAAAATTGTTTTCTATATAATCATAAACAGAATTTATGTCTATATCTGCTTTATCTTCAGCAGTTTGTGGAAACTTTCTTAATACATCTCCTGTTGCGAATTCCTCTGTTAATTGTTCTATTATTTCTCCGTTTTTTACTACAATCATTTCTGTAGAACTTCCACCAACACAACATATTAAATATGGTTCTTCTATTTCTTCTATATTGCCTACAGCCTTTGCAATATATTCTTCTTCTTCCTTTTGAGAAATTACATTAAATTGTATACCTAATTTTTCTTGCATTTCTTTTTGTAAGTTATGTAAATTTTCTGTACTTAACATTCTAAATACACTTGTAGCATATGTATAAATTGGCGTTTCTGGTTTTTCATCTTTTATTTCTTTTATAGCCTTAATTAATTCTTTTTTATCTCCTTCTGAAATACCATTTTCTTTAGAAAAATTTTTCTTAAACATAATACTTCTTAAAAATATATTTTCTATTTCTTCATTTTCGTTTATAAGGTATCCTTTTATATTTCCGGAACCTATATCTATTATTATCTTTTCCATATTTTCCACCTAATTTAAATTTTATTTAATTAACTTATATAAATTTTTAACATATACGCTATAGATTATTTTATCTCCATATGTCTCCATTTATATATTTAGTTAATGCCATTATAAAAGCATTTCTTGTTAAGTCTATTCTTGAAACTTCATCTTTTGTTAAATAGCTTATTCCTCCTTTGCCTTTTCCTAGTTCTTTTCCACTAAATATCTTGTCCATAACTTTTCCAAGTTCAGTTTCTTTTATTTCTTCTATGTATTTATCTGGAATAGGGAAACCCTGGCTTGTTCCAATACTTTGTAAACCTTCATTATTCTCTATAAATACACAATTAATATCAATCCATTCTCCTAATGAATTTGTAAGTCCTGCTTCACTTGCTACATAAAAATCTATTTCTAATTCATTTTCTTTTGCATACTTTTTTAGATTTTCAACTCTATTTTTAGCTCCCTGTAATATTTCTTCATTAAAAGGTTGGTCTCCAACTTCTGAATTTACTGCTATGCCTTCTATTTCTACATTTTCAAAATATTTTTCGAATGCTTGCTTTGCACCTTCTATTTTACCTGGATTTTTTGTCCCAATTAATATTTTCATTTTAATATCCTCCTTGCGTTTTATACAATAAAAGTTTCATTCTAATATGAGAATTTTTTAGTTTATTTGAACAATTTCTTCTATTCTTTTAATAAAAGTTTCTTTATTTTTTAATGCTTTTCTTAGTTTTTTTATTGACTCTTCAAAATTTTCGTCTTTTAAATATACTTTTGCATATCCTTTTTCACCATATTTTTCTACTAAATGATCATACACTCTTTCAATTTGCTGTTTTTCAGATAATCCTGCGTAATGTCTTTTTCCAAATGAATACGTTCTTTTTATAGTATTGTCTATATCTATAATTGTTCTATCTGCTGTACTTATTATTTTTCCATATATGCTTCTAGGCTCATGAGTACTAGACGCCCTGTGATCTTCTATTGCTTCTTTTATTATGTTTTGCTCTTCTTTGTTAAACCATTTTTTTATATTTTTGTCTTTCATAAACATTTCTGCGGATATAATTTCATGTTTTTTCCTATCTATATAGTGTCCTAAATCGTGGTATGAAGCTATTGTATATACTATATCTACATTAACATCATATTTCTTGGCTAATTCTAAACTTTTCTTAATTACTGTTTTTATATGTTTTATTCCGTGCCCTTCTTCGTTTTTTGCATATAATGGAAATATTTCACTTTCTATATATTCTATTAATTCTTCATTTATTTTATTTTTTATATTTAATGGCATATTATTATTTTCTGTTAAATTTTCAATTTCTTTTAATATATCTTTTAAATATGGCAAAGTAATATTGTCTTTACTATTTTCCATATATAATATATCTAGTCCATAACAACTAGCCTGCATTATACACTCTAATTTATCTAGTTGCCTTACAAATTGCGCTTCTTCTGTTTTCTGGCTTTCAAATTCTTCCCATAGTTCTAAAAAATCATTTTCAAAATTTATAGTTTTTAATAATTTTTCTATTGCCTCTTTTTCTAATTTGTGTTTCTCTTCTTTTGTAATATTATCATTTGGTGTAAAGTCTCCTGCATAAATTTCACCTAATTCATGTATAATTGATAATTTCATACATTTTGTAATGTCATAATTTAATTTGTATTTCTCTATTATACTAATTGCAAGCATCGATACACTCCACGAGTGATCTGCTACACTTTCAATTTTGGGAGCATATTCTTTTCCTAACAAATTCTTTATCCACCCTTGTCTATATATGTTTTTTAAATGATTAAATTGATAATAAAAACTTATTAAATCATTATTTATGTTCTTATCTTTATACTCTTCAAATGCAGATATTTTCTTTATATAATTGGAATTATTTTTGTCTTTTATTATTTCATTCATAATTTTACCTCTATTTTTAGCATATTACAGTTAAATATACTACGACTATTCTTCTAAGTTCTTTATGTATCTATATATTTCTCCCCAATTGCTAACTTCTTTTAAATATTCGTTTTGTTCTAATAATTTCATTTCTTTATCTCTAAAATATATTGTTCTTATTCCATTTGATGATAATTTCTTACAGACATCATATGAATCATCTATCATTACATCTATATTTTCTCTTTTAGCTACTTCTAATTTATCCTCTTGTTTCCAATAGTACTTATTAAATGTCAAGTTTTCTTCTTCAAATTTTTCTAATGCCACATCTTTCATTTCTTCTATCATTCCGCCTCTAGCGGAAATAATAATAAGCTCATTGCCTTCTTTCTTTAGCATATTTATTATAGTTTTTGCTCCTGGCACTAATGGTGTAATCTTTGATAACTCTAGAAAATATCTATTAACGAAATCCATTCTCTCTTCTTCTGTCCAGTTATATCTATTTCTTAAATAATGTTCATTTCTATTTACAATTCCATCTTTTTTTAATTCTATAAAATCGTACAAATCGCCATATGTTTTTAATATTCTCTCATAATCTAATATTACTCCATCTATATCTATTCCTATTTTCATTTTTTCACCTCTTTTTTGTATTTTATATCATAAGAATAATTATTTATCTTTCTATCTCATCATGTTCTATTTCTCTGTTATCTATTTTTTTATTTACAATTTTCTTTACTCTATTAATAAATTTTTCTTTAATTTTATTTATACACTTTTTAAAAAAGGATTCTTTATATTCCACTATTGCAACTTCATTTATTCTAGTACTTTTCTCCGCATTGTTCTCTTGCTTATAATTATTTATATTTTGAAAAATATTATTACTATATTTTGCTCTCTTTGCTTCTTCTAATTTCATTCTATCATAATTTTGCTTTACAATAATTTTATTTTTTTGCTTTTCATTTGCCCAATAATCTCTAAATAAAAGTATAATAATTCCTTTTGCTATTTTTGACACATTTTGTTCTTCTAATGTTTTGTTAGGATCATATTTAAATGTATTTTCATAATTCGCATTTGCTTTAAATAAGTTTATTTTAGACTCTGGTATCTTATTATAGTCTTCTATTGGAATATATTTAAGTATTTCTAATACTTCGCTATATGCTACTGCATATTTATTATCCACCATATATTAATCTCCTATCCCTCTTGAATTATCTTGCTTATTTTTTTCTTCGTTCATTACTCTTTGTTGTTTTTCTTGTTCATACTCTATTGCATCTAGCAATGTTAAATCGGGAACACCTTTTATTGATTCTTGTACTAGTTCTCTTATAGTCTTTTTCTCTTTATATCCTAACTTTTTTGGAATTTCCTCAAAAAATTTTGCTTCTTCTTGTAATATATCAACATAATCAGAAACTAGTGTATTAATATAATCATTGTTCTTATCATCAACACCATATAACAATAATTCCTTTAAATGATTTTGATCGTTTTCAGTTAATTCACTTTTTTGCCATAAATCAGATTTTTCTACTATTTCTATTTGTTCTTTAGATAAATTAAGCTCTTCTACCACTTTTGGCATATTTGTGTAAAATTGTGATTTTCTTGTTTGTCTTCCTTGTACTCTATCTGCATAATCTGATATATAATGTAAACCGTCTATTTTACTACCATCACTTAATGTAACAGTTCTTGATTCTAAATCTTTTTTTAGTACACTTGAATTCATTAAAAAGTCAGCATATGTTCGTCCTTCTTCATTTTTTCCTAATGATGTATCTCTTGATTCTATAACTTTTTCTGCCACATTTACATATTCAATATATCTTCCTTCATCTATATCCTTTGTTTGTGGATCAATAGATATTACCATTTCTCTTGCTGTTTTTTCAACAAATCCCTCAGTTATTATATTATGCATTCTAGTTTTCCCATTAGGTAATACTTCTCTTGTTTTAAGTCCTGAAGATAAGCAATAATTTGTTTCTAATTGTTTCTTAACTAATCCAAAATTTATTTCCTTTATCAATCTTAATTTTCCTCTTTCATCTTGAAAATATTTTTTTCTATTTCCATTAAAATCCTTTTGAGTACTTATTATATATTGAGGTTCTTGCAAGTTACCTTTATTTTTATATGTTACGTAATTATGTATTTTTTCATAATTTCTATATATCTTTCCTTCTTCGGTTTTATATTCGTAGTCAATTGATGCTTTTTCGGGATCTATAACTTCTTTTTCCGAATTATGTGTCCATTCATGAAATACTGTCTGCCTTAGGTTTGTTAACAAAGATTGTCCTTTACTTAAGTTACTAAAATCAATTCCATCAGTTTTTAAACTTACTGGATTGCCATTTTCATCTTTAGCAAATGCTTCTATTAGTCCTTTCTCATATATAAAAACCGCTCCTGCAACTTTTCCATTTTTAACATAATTTAAGTGTTGTGCTCCCGCGTTCATTACTAGTCTATATAGTTTTGAAGTAATAGGTATAGCGGTTTCGTCATCAAATGACTTCCCATATAGACATTCATCATCCATACCTAATATTGGATTACCTATTCTAAATTTTTGTACACCATCAAATAACTTGTCTAACATAGCTTCAAAAGAAACTTTACCTGCTGTAATTTTTTCACTTGCTAAACAATATTCATATGCTAATAATTGTGAAATACCTATACTCTCTTTAGAATTATCACTTACTAAATTTATTGCAGTATCCCAATCACCATTTGTTTGTTCTATTTTTGTCTTTACTAAATTAAATCTTTTATTATCTTTTTGCTGATAATTCATTAGTAGTTCCTGTACTTTTTCTTTAAATTCTTTATATCTAGATTGTGTTACTTCATCTAATTTGTCTAAATTTATTTCCATATATTTCTCCTTATATAATTAGAACATTGGCGTATAATATACTAATTATTTTTTCTCTAGTGTCTTTTCAATACTTCCATATAATTCTTAGCATACATATTCATATCTCTATCAAACAATTCTTTTGAATATTCTAATCTTAAAATTTCTTCTCTTAAAATTGGTAAATACTTTTCTATAATTTCGTCTAGTGCTTCCGGATTCTCTTCTACACATCTCTTCCATCTATTTTTACCAATATATGCAATTTTATCTGCATCTCTTACAATTTTTCCTTCTATTGTTGGAGGGATAGATTTTCTTTTATGATTTACTACTGCTGAATAACATTGCTCTATCATATCTTCACTATAATTTAACTTAGCCATTTCTTCTTTTAACATTCTTCCACTTTCTTCTTCATGTCCTTCATTAGTAACGCTTCTTCCTACGTCATGCCAATATGCAGATATTATACATATTTCTTTATTAGCTGGTATTTTTTCTAATAATTCTTTTACATAGTTTACAACGTCTATTGTATGCCCAATAAAATGAAGTGGATCATTTTCACATAATTTTGTTTTTTCTATAGCAATATCTATTAGTTTTTTGTTTTTGTTATATATTTCTTCGTAAATATCCATTTTATTCACCTCATATTTTTATCTACTCATTTCGTCACCATCTGTTAAATCTCCACTAAATCCATATACTTGCCTACATAATGGTTTTTTTCTCTTTCCTCCATGTACAACTACTTTTTCCAAGTCTTCATATATACTATATAATTTTATACCATACTTTTCCATTGTCTCTACACTCATTTCTTTAAAAGCTGGACATGGTAATATTGTTCCATCATATTTTATATCTAATTTTTCAGTTCCTGCTGTGCATAGATGTGATATTTTTCCATTTAAAGGTATTCCAATTCTAATATTACCACTATAATGTTCTTTTCCTTTTCTTAATATCTCTGAAAATTCTTTTAATTCTTCTTCATTTAACATTAATTCTTCTTTATTTTCTCTACCTCTACCTTGAGGAACAAAATTTAAAATACTTATATTCTTCACTTTTGACATTTCTAAGCATTCAATTATGTCAGTGAATTGTCTATAATTGGGTTTCATTGGAATAAAATGTGCATCAACATTTAATCCTGTTTTACTAGCTCTTATTAGTGAATCCATTAAACATGTAATTAAACCTTTTCTTCCCATTAATTCATTATCAATTGTTTCTTCAAATGCTTGCCAGTCAAATACAATTTTATCTAATCCTAATTGTTTTAATCTCTCAAAATCTTGTCTTGTTATTCCTTCAAAAGATTTTGGAACTAACAATTTATCATAATATCCTTTTACATTTCTTTTCAATCTTTCATTCCATGGCTCATGATCTTCTATTTCTTGTAAATCTTGCTTGCATTTATCTTTTATATATTCTATCATTTCTACTTGCATTTCAAATGCTCTTTTTACTCCACTAGTAAATATAACTGTTTTAATCCCATTTTCTTTGCTAAATTTTACCATTTCAAATAAGTCTGGATGCAAAAATGGTTCGCCACCAGAAATTGATAATTCTTCTATTCCTCCTTGTTTTATAAAATGTATAACTACCTTTTTAAACTGTTCTAATGTAATTATTGTTTGTTTATCTCGTGACGAATTTGAAGAACAGAATTTACATTTATTAGGACATGTTTGTATTACTTCAAAACATAAGTCTTTTAACATTTTCTTCTCCTTATCTTTATACCTATACTATATATCAATTTTTAAAATTCATTTTGTATATTTCCACACTCCATATCTAAAACAACCTTAGCATGAATTTCATTATTTTGTACTTTTTCTAGTCCAAATCTTCCTCTTTTGTGAAACATTATTGTATCTTGAAAACTAGTAAATTCAAGTATTATTTGCAATTCTTCAATTCTAACACCGCACAACACTCAACACTACTCGTAAAAGGAAACATATCCACAGGTTTAATACTTTTAATATTATATATATCTTCTAACTTTGCTAAATCCCTTACCAAAGTTGCAGGATTACAGCTAATATATACCACTTTCTTAGGGCTTACTTTCCTTATATTTTCTATACTTGTATTGTCTAATCCCCTTCGTGGTGGGTCTAACATTATAATATCTGGAATAATTTTTTTAACATTTACTAAATCATCTAAAACTTTTTCTACATCACCCGCTATAAATTTAGTATTAGTAACATTATTTATACAAGCATTTTCTTTTGCTGCTACAATTGCTTCATCTACAATTTCCACTCCATAAACTTCTTTTGCAAATTTACTCATAAATAAAGAAATAGTACCAATTCCGCAATATAAATCAAATACAATATCATTCTTATTTATATCTGCAAGTTCCACTCCTATATTATATAATTTCTCTGCTTGCACAGGGTTCACTTGGTAGAATGACATTGGCGAAATTTTAAAAATAAAATCACCTAAAATATCTTTAATGTACCCATTTCCATATAAGTTTATATTTTCATTTCCTAATATAACATTTGTGTTTTTAGTATTTATATTTTTTATAATAGATTTTATATTTTCGAACTTATGTGTTAATTCGTTCACTAATATATCTTCATATGGTAATTCGTTACCATTTATTACTATAATGCACATTACTTCATTTGTCTTAATTCCAATTTTAGTAACAATATGTCTTACCAATCCCTTGCCACTTTTTTCGTCATACACTTTTATTTTATGATTCACTAAAAAATTAAATATGTATTTCGCAATCTCTTCTGACTGTTTGTTTTGAATATAGCATGTTTCTATTGGTATAATTTCGTGTGTTCTATTTGCAAATACTCCTATTACTGGTTTTCCTTCTTTGTTTAAACCTATAGGGTATTGTGCTTTATTCCTATAATGGTAAGGTTTATCCATTCCTAATGTTTCTTCTACTTTTAATTTGTTTTCTAATGTTTTATTAACTAAACTTTGTACAGCATTTTGTTTAATTTTTAAAGTTTCATTATATTTAATATGTCTTAATGAACAGCCTCCACATCTTTTATATGTTGTACAGTCACTTTCTTCTCTATGATCTGATTGTTTAATTATTTCTATAATTTTTCCAAAAGCATGTGATGCCAATACTTTTACTATTAATATTTTTATTTTTTCTCCTTTTATTGCATTTGGTATAAAAATCGTAAAACCATCTATTTTAGCAATTCCTTCACCTTGAAATCCATTATCTATAATATCTACTATATATTCTTTATTCTTTTCTACTTGCATATTCATTTCTTCGTATAATTGCAATATTATACGAAATTCCCCTTTCCACAAATTTCATTTTGTCTATTCTTATAATTTATATTTTATACTTCATACTTCTATTTTTACTTTTCATATTATAACATAAAAAATAGATTCTTAGTATACTCTAAAAATCTATTTTTCAATCTATGTTATTTAAATATTATCTTTGATCTCCATTTGGCTCTTCTAAACTTGGATTTGTTCTTTTTTCTAATAATTTATTAAGATTTGCTAATCCTTCTGTAATTCCTTGTAAATCATTTTTTGTTCCAACTAAACTTGTTTTTGCTTTTGCCTCACGCCTTGTATTTTGAGGACAAATTATAAATCCTCCCTTTGATGAATTTACGTAGTCCATTGCAGCTAAATCATTTCTTCCATTACCACAATATATAATCATTTTTACATCATATCTTTCTTTTGACATCTTAGTCCAATTCATAACATAATTATATTTTCCATATCCTGCTGGATTATCATCACTTTCTTTACCAGATTTCTTTAATGGTTCTATTCTTGAGTCCATCTTTCTTAAAAATCTTTTAGAAGCAAAATCTTCTTGTGACCCCATCATAAAATCTTCTTTAGCAGATGCTCCTGCACCTTCTATAAAGTCAAGCTTTTTAATTTTATCTGTATGCAATCTATTAAATCTCATAAAATTTCTATCTAATTTGTCTAATATTTCTGTCATTTGGTCTTGACTAACCGGTGATACTATATGCATTTTCACTTTCGCATCCATTAATTCTTGTAATTTAGATAATTCCCCTAAAAATTTATACATATCTGTATCATCATATTTTCTGTCAGATTCTCGTAATATGGTTCCTTCTAAATCTGAATATAATAATATTATTTTTTCCATAAAAATTCTCCTTCTATTTCCAAACTAATATCATTTTACCACATTATGTAAAATAAATCAATCTTTCATTTTTTTTTGCATATCTCTTTTGGCTATATTAATTAAATCTAATCTTTGTTATACAATAATTGTTATTTAATAATCTCTTTATTTTCTATAATGTACTTTGGATTTACAACTGCCCATCTTTCCCAATTCTCTTTTCCTATTATTTTTATTACTTTCTTTTGTATTTTTTCTAAATCGGAATAAATAGAATCTTGCCTATGGCAATCTGATGCAATAAAATTTATTAAATTCTCTTTTGCTAACTTAGTTACAAAATTCTTTGCGTCCTTCCCGTATCTTTCTACAAAACTTCCTATATTGCATTGCAATAAAACTCCATTATCTACTAATTCATATAATTTATGAATATCATTCCTAATATACGAATATCTTTCTGGATGTGCTAAAATTGGTACTATTTTCAAATCTTTTATGTGTTTTATCTCGTTATATAAGTTTAAATATGGAGTATTCATTGGAAGTTCAAATAATAAATATTTAGAATTATTTAATGTTGGTATTTCGTTGTTTTTTATCTTTTTTGCTAGGTTAGGTAAAATATAAGCTTCTGCCCCTATATATATTTTTACAGGTAATTCTTTAATGGTTAATATTTCTTGTAAAATATTAACCATTTCTTCTCTTTTATTTTTATTTACTTCATAAGTACCTTCCATATAATGCGATGTTGCAATAATAGCTGTTATCCCATTTTTATATGCTTCAGTTATCATTGCTATGGTTTCCTCTATATTTCTTGATCCATCATCAATTTCTGGAAGTATGTGTGAATGTATATCTATCATTTTCCTTTTTTATGCTTGTGTAACTTCTTTTTCTCTTTGTTTAGATAATTATTTAGGTTCTCTAAAGTTTTAGCTGTATCTATGTTAGAAAAATTAGTTTGCACGCTCTCCTCTTCTTTTTTATTCTGTATATTAAATTCCATTTCTTTTTTTACATCTTCTAAAAATTTCCTAGAGTCTTCTCCAGACGAATAATAACTTGACTCATACTTTTTAGTAGAAATAGGCACTCTATTTAATATAACTCCTGCTATTTTTCCTCCTACATTTTCTATATCATTTTTTACCTTTTTTAAATTATCCATTTTAGTTTCTCTATGTGTTGCAACAATAATTGTAGTATCAACAATTCTAGATAGTATAATTGCATCTGTTACTAATATGCTAGGTGTTCCGTCAAATATAATTGTATCAAATTTATCTTTTAATTTATCTATTAGTTCTTGCATTCTTTCACCCATCACAAGTTCTGAAGGGTTAGGAGGAATATCTCCTGCAGACATTACAAATAAATTTTCTACTTCTGTACTTTGTATACATTTCTCTATGTCCGAAAAATTATTAGAATTTTCGTCTATTCCAGAAAGATAATTAGATAATCCTGGCCTTGATGATACATTAAATATTTCGTGTTGTCTTCCTCTTCTCATATCTGCATCTACAACTAATATTTTCTTTTCCATTTGTGCAAATGTAATAGCTAAGTTAGCTACTACTAAGCTTTTTCCTTCACCTTGTACAGTACTAGTAACTAATACTGTTTTTAATTCCTTTCCTGAATTCATAAATTGAATATTAGTTCTTAACGAACGAAATATTTCAGAAATAGGAGATTTTGGGTCATTATTTACAAGTAATTCTTTTTTCATTATCTTTTTCCCCCTACCTTTAAATCAAAAGAAATTTCTGGTATTTCGGCTAATATTATCATGCCTGTTACCTTTTCAACATCTTCTTGTGTCTTTACCGTTGTATCTAATAAGCTTAATATTATAATACATGCTATGCTAAGTATTGCTCCTATTAATGCAATTACAACAATATCTTTTGTATGATGCACATTGTAGGGAACATTGTTTACTTCCGCTTTGTCTATTACATGAACATTGTTAATATTATATATTTCTGCTACTTGAACGGTAAACACCTTTGCAATTTCGTTTGCAATATTTGTTGCTCTTTCGGGGTTTACATCTCTTACTGTAATTTCTATAAGTTCTGTATCTTTTACCGAACTTACCGATACATTATTTCTTAAAGTATTTTCTTTTAAGTCTGTAATTTTAAGATTATCCATTACCTGTCTTATTACAGTTTTACTTCTTATTAACTCTCTATAAGTAGATACCAAATTCTTGTTTAAATTTAAATCTGTTTGTGTAATACCTGTTGATATTTCATTTGAAACTTTTTCTTCTGCTTTTGCTAATACTAGTGTTGTAGAAGATTCATATTTTGGAGTCACTAAAAAATATGAATACCCTATACCTAGCAAAACAGACAAAATAATTGTAATAATAATATATTTTTTTCCATTCCAAATTATATTAATTAATTGTTTTAAATTTAATTCTTCCATTGTTTTTCTCCTTATTTTTCTCTTGTACTCTTTTATTATATCGTTAGTATATTAACTTGGCAATATTTTTATTTAAGTTTTGTTAAGTAATTATTTTATAGTAATTGTATATTTAACGCACAATTTATTTTCACTTTTTACTAGATTGTTTCATTTGTTTTTTATTTCTTTTTATTGCCCCAGTAGTATTAGTTACAATTAAAAGTATTGTGCTCAATATTGCAATTACAATTCCTATATTTTGAAATGTTTTTAGTAATTCATTGGCAATATTTCTTATTAAGTCTGAAAAAATTTCGTTTAAAATAAGAATAGCTTCAAAATTAATATTAAGATTTATAATTATCCCTATTACCATAATTGTGAGTCCTGCGCTTAAGAAGCCTATTAATATCCCCTGTATTATTTTAGTTGTATTTTTTATGTTTAATATTATTAAGCATACTATTATTATGCACACTATAATTGGCATAATAATCTTTAACTTAGCCATTATCTTATTAATAGTTGGAATATAATTTTCTAAAACATATAAATAATCATGATGTGTAATTTGCTTTGTATATTCATTTATAATAGTATCTTCAAAATTGTTAATTGCTTCTTTTTGGCTATTAGTTATAGTATAATTTTCGTAAATGTTCTTACTTAATTTCTCTCTTATTGTTTCGGTTTCTATTGTTTTTTCTTCACCTGTAAAAATTGCATTTACTGTAATATCTATGTCATTTTTTACTTGCTCTTCTGTATAAATGTCTTTTAAGACTTCTTCGTCTAGTCCAGAAGGACCTATGTATTGTTCTAAAATATCATTTATATCCAAATAAGTTTTTTCATAATAATTACATTCTTCCATTTTATTTAATATATACTCTTTATTTAAAATCGTATTAGAAACTGTAAATACCAAAAAAGAACTTAGAATCGAAAGACTTAAAAATATAAGTACTATAAAGTTTATTAATTTTTTTACTAGTTTCATTATTCTCTCCTCCTTATTCTTTTTCTGCATATACTACATATCTTTGTGTTGCATAGCCAATGTTATTAAACGGATAGCACGTGTATATCATTAATATTTCTTTATTATCCTGAATTGGTAAAGCATTTATATCTGTTTCTTCTACAATTTTAGTATCATATACTTTATAAGAAAAATCTCCATAGTCTGTTTTTATATTTATTAAATCTCCTTTTTCTATTTTAGAAAAATTGCGAAATACCTTTTTAGAATTATGTCCCATATATACTATACTTCCACCTTCACCTGGAAAATAACTTCCACTAGAATGACCTACTCCCTTTTTTAATATTTCCATTGTATCTCCATAATAAACTGGTAAATTAATATTAATTTTTGGAATATTTATTGTTGCATAGCTTGTACCATATTCTGGATAATTTTTTAATTTATTATCTTCTATAACAGTTTCAATCTCTATTTTTTCTTCTTTTCTTATTGAAATAGTATTTATTAATGTCATAATAAAATCCTTTTTTTGCCCTATTATAATATTTAAAGAAAACATTAATATTATAACAATAAGTAAAGCAACCATTACATTAATAACAGTTGCTTTTAAACTATTTTTTATTATATTATGCATTAACATTTCTCTTTTTTACAACTAATAATGTAGCAAGGGCAATTACTGCTACTGCAATTATTCCATATACCATGAAATTGTTATTTCCTGTATAAGCTAGCTTTCCTCTTTCTATAGAAACTACTTCAATTAGTTTTCCATCTTTATATATTTCTATCTTTCCATTTTTTATAGTTAATGTAAGATTTAAAATACTTGCTGCCTCTTCTGCTATTTCTTTTATTTTGCTTTTATCCTCTTCAGATAATTTTGTAATATCTGTTGTTCCTGCTTTTTGCATTATAGAATCTATTTCTTTTGCTTTTTCTATTAATTTATCTGCTTCAGCTTCTGTTACAGGATTATCTCTTAAATACCTTTCTATTTTTACTTTATCTGAATTTGTTAAGCCATATTTACTTCCTATAGAATAAACCTCGTTTATTAATTCATTTGTTGTTGCTGCAAAAACATTAGCTGTTCCCATTATTATTATTGCTATTAACATAGCTACTATTATTTTTATTTTTTTCATTATAAAATTCTCCTTTCCTAATATATACAAATGTAGTATAACATCTTAATTATTTAAACACAATATTTTTTGGTTAACAATTTTGTTACATTTAAATTACATCTTTTCTTTTAATTTTAGTATTGGTGATAATATTAATTTTTTTTCATAAGAATTCATTGCAAATTTCCATATAACTGTAATATACAAAATAGTATATATTAAGATTTGTATAATTAGCATTGGTATTGTAGTTATTTGTATTATTTTTGTTATTCCAATTCCAAGTAACATAACTATCACTATTGGTATTGTTATTTTTATAATCTCTTTCCAAAATTTTGGAATATTTAAATGTATTTTCTTATAATAATAAATATCTAGTAATATGACATCTCCTAATATTATGGATATCGCTGTACCTACAGCTGTACCTATTCCTCCATAATTTTTAGCAAGAGGTATACTAATAGCTAAATTTAAAATTGCTGTAAAAAGTAAAATTATAGTTCTATATTTATACTTGTTTTTAGCCTGTAATATATTAATTCCTATATTTTGTATTAAGCTAAATGTAAAAGGAATCATTAAAATACAACCAATATAAAAAGACTCTTTGTATTCTGGTCCTACCCACATAATAGTTATAAACTGCATTCCATATATAACAAAGCCTGTAATAAATAGCCCAAGTAAAAGATATTGTATTCTTCCTATTTTTACAAATTCTTCGCTAAATTTTTTGTCTGCTTCATTATTTGCCTCCATTGCTGTCACTTTTGGAAGTAATACAGTGCTAATCGTTGTAGCTAACGACATATACATATCATTTAATTGAACCGCTATAGAATAGATAGCAACTACTACAGTTCCTACAAATGTTCCCAAAATAAATTGATCTACCTTCCAATTTATTTTATCTATAATTATATTTAAAAATATATAAAATGAATATACAGATATTTCTTTTACAACACCTTTTTCTACTCTTCCAAAATTTAATCTTATTCCCAATTTCGTAAAGCAATAAATTGTATTAATTATAAGTGTTAACAAATTAAATACTGTATTTACTATAACAAGTGCTATAGAGCGAAAACCAAAGTTAAGTAGTAAAATCATTACCAATGGATTTAGAATAATCCTAATAATATTTACTATTTTAGCAAATACAAACTTTTCGTATGCTGTAATAATAGAACTAAACACGCTAAATGGGAAGCTAACAGCTAAATTAAATATTAATATTATAATCATAATTTTGGCTTTATAAATTTCTTCTGCTCCCATAGAATTTGCAAATATTTTATCTGCACTACTATATAAAATCGCTCCTAATATAACTGTTATTACAGATATTGCACAATAAATTATAAATATATTACCATGTAATTTTCTTTCTTTATCCTTGTCTTTTTTTTCTTTATATTTTGTTGTATAAATAATAATTGCATTTCCTAGCCCAAAGTCTAGTACAGTTAAATATGAAATAATAGAACCAATTAAAGAGTATAACCCATATTCTGCTTGTCCCAACATTCTTGTTAAATATGGTGTATATATTAGTCCTATTACCATATTTAGTACTATTACAAAATACGATAATATAGCCCCAACTTTTCGTTCATTTCTTTTCATGCTATGTTTTTACTACCTTTCTATAAAATTGTTCATTATAATCTTCATAATTTCTTTATCAACATTTTCATCAAATTTTCTTGCAAATATATTGTTAGAACTTAGTAATATATCTTTATCCTCTTTTTTCCATACATATGGGCTTCCTCTTTCCCAATCTATTTCTCTTAAACAACTTTTATATTCATCATTTTTATTATATATATTTTTTGCGAACGGTGAATTTATTAAAATAGTTTGCATTAATAATTCATCTGAACAATTAGTATTTGCGAAAAATTTTTGTATCCATTTTTCTTGTTTTATAATATATTTTGCAAAATCACCGGTAATACTTACCCATTGACATCCTTTTTGTATATTTATATTACTATTTTTTAATCTATTAACCTTTAATATTTTTTGAAACTTTGTTAATATTTCTTGTAGTTTTGCTATTATTTTAGAATTCTTTTCATATTTTTGTAACCAATAATAATATTTTACTCTATCTTCATAATTGTTTTTTAAATTTGAAAAACCTACAAATTCTTTGCCTTTATTATCTTCAAAAAATTTATGAATTTCACTCTGTTTTTTTAGTGGTAAATCTACTCCAGAAATTAAATGCAAATATTCATATTCTCCATTTAAAATTGCTGTTTTAATTAATTTTAACTCAGCATTAACTAAAGATGAATGACCCCAATATGTTTTTATTGGCGTAACCCAATGTAAATTTGACTTTTGCACTACACTTAAAATTTCTTCTTTAGGCACATTTCTAGTTTTTTTATCTATATGAATATAAATATCATTGTTCTCATTATCTAGTAATTTTAATAGAACTTTTAATGTATAAAAATTATTGTGTGCTAGTATTAAATAAGCATGCTTCATTTTTATAGCTCCTCTAATTTTTTTAATTCTTTGTCAAAATTAATATTAATTTTCGCTTCTATTATGTTTTTATTAATTTTGTTGTAAAATTCTTTATCTTTAATTAACTTTTCTAATATATTAGCAATTTCTTCTATATTTTCGCTAACAATAAATCCTGTTTTATTATTAATTATATTTTCTTGCATAACAGCAGTATTCGTAGAAATAACAATTTTATTTAAGCAAATTGCTTCTGCTATAGATATGCTATACCCTTCTTTTTCAGATATTTGTACATACACATTTGCATTTTTTACATATGGGTATGGATTTTCTTTTTCTCCCAAAAGTATAAAATTTTCTGCTAAATTATTTCTTATAATTTCTGCTTCTAAATATTCTTTTAGTTCTCCTGTTCCTATCCCATACCATCTTACTTTACATTCTCTTTTTATTAATTCTTTTAATATTAATAGTGCTATTTCATATCCTTTGCCAGGTGTTAATCTTGCAACAGTTACTATATTAAAATAATCTTCAGCATACTCTTCTTTCTGCTTATCTTTAGATTTTTGCACTATGTTTTCCTTTGGTATTAAATTATAAAAATTTTCTGTTTTTTCTTTCATTGTTGGAAAATTTTCTAAAAAAGATTTTTTACATTTATCAGCAACTGTAAATACTTTATTATATTTTTCTATATATTGCTCATATTGTTTTTGTTTTAAATTTTCTAGTCCTGCAATATCAGAATGTACCCATAATACTTTTTTTGTTGAATTTACTTTTTCTGCTACATATACTGTAATTGGAGATATTGGAACTTGATATGCTACTGCAATATCAAACTTTTCATCTAATGGCTTCATTTTTAAAATATTAAAATTTTCGTCTTTTTTTGTAATTAGTTTTTTTATTTTTCCTGTTACCATTTTTAAAACTTTGTTCATTTTAAATTTTAATAAATCTTCTTTTAATGTTTTTCTTAAATCATATAATATCGTTTCTTTTAGCATAGGAATTTCTCTAACTTCTGCATACTTTAAAATTTCTTTTAATAATGCTCCTTCCTTTTTTATTGTGTAAACATATATTTTATTTTCTTTAAGATCCATTTTAGAAATCATACTAAGTAACGCTTTCTCTATTCCGCCAATATTAAGTGATGATATGAAAAATGCAATTTTTTTCATTTATTCCTCCTCTTTGTTAAATATAGAAAATACATTTGTCGCTATTTTATCTGGAATTAAATTATTATAACTTTCCGGTTGTTTAAAATATATTATTTGTGTACGTAATGAAATTAGTAGCATTATTATAAAATAAAATGTTATTATGTTATTCTTTGCTTTTAATAGGTCTTTAATGCTTCCTATTTCTATTAACATTAAAATAAATAGTAAGTTCGTAAAATCTATAAGTCTTATACATAATGTTGGACTATAGCAAAATGCTAACGATAATACTAACATTAGTACTGTATAATTATATAATTTATTTTCTTTTGGCACTTTTTCTTTTATTCCATATAATGCAAATGCAAAACCAATAGCTAGTCCTATTTTTAATAAATTAATATTTTCAAATGTTTCTTTCCCATCAATTAAATAATTTTGTACACTTTTACTTACAGATTCTACAATATTAGCACCTGGAAGATTTTGTGTAAGTGTAAATATAAAGTCGGGTGTTGCTGATATTAGTACAATAATCGCAATTATTAATATTTTTGTTTTTCTGTTACTAATTAATAAAATTAATCTCATTATTAAAAATAATATTGTGCTTGAATGTATAAGTATTGGTAAAATATATAATAATTTATAAATTATATTTTTCTTTTGTTTTACCATATCTAAATAAATGGCTAGTAAAAATACTACCATAGCAATTGCATACCTAATACCTAATATATTTGGAATTATCCAAATCGTAATCATTGCATAAATAATGATCATGTTTATTTGTTTATTTGTTAAATCTTTAATTTTACAATAATCTATAATAATATAAAATAAAATATTATAATAAATTAGCGAGCTAAAAAATACTACTAAAGAATTATTATTTAATTGCGAAATTACATAAAAGAATAAATTTGTTATAATTTCAGTTTGGCTACTAATCCCTTTTAATGCTTCTGCTATTGGTAAGTATCTAATTTCATCTAAATATTCATAATATCTTGAAATATCCATACCTTGGTTTGGAACAATATAATAGCAAATTATTCCTATCATTACAGATAGTAAAAAGCAGTAATATCTTTTATGTTTTTTTTCTAAAAATAGTCCTAATAATACAACAGGCATAGATAATATTGGGCTTATAATAAATAATATACTTGCTAAAATTGTCATTTGTATCTCCTTTATTTTGCTTTGTATAATACTCTCTTTATTTTTTCCTTTATTGTATAATGAAAAAATGTATAATGTAAATATTTTTTATAATCTTTATTAGCTAATATTTTTATTGGCTTTGCTATTTCTTCATTTTCTAATAACTTAAAGCACTTTTGAACCATATTATCTTCGCAAAAAAATTTTATTTCTTCTTTATTTTTTATATCTGCTAATAGAAAATTTCTTAATTCATTTTCTAACATCTTTAGTAATTTTAAGGCTACTTTTTTTTCTTCATATTCTAAGTTCCACCTTTTTATATAATCAAATATTTCTCCATACGCATAAATTCCATCATTTATTTTCATTTTTATGCTATTTATATCAACTTTATTGCTAACATTATCAAAATTATACTCATAATGGTAATATGCATTTGGCAAATATTTGACTTTTTTTGCATTTGTTATAAGGTCTAGTGTAAATATCATATCTTCTGCAAACTTTAAATTATCATTAAATACTATTTTATTATCTTGTATTAATTTGCTTAAAGTAAAGTTTAAACAAACTGAATTTAAACTTCCAACCTCTAAAAACTTTTTTTGTAAATCTTGTGGAGTTATATTTTCTTCTTCAAAAATCGGATTACTTGCTACTCTTTTGTATGGTAACTCTATTACTTTTTCAAATCTTATTAGTTCATAGCTTTCAGTTTCTGCAGTTTTATATAAATTTTCTATAGCATCTTTTTCTAACCAGTCATCTGCATCTATAAACATAGTATATTTGCCTTTTGCATTTTGTAATCCTGCATTTCTTGCAGCAGAAACACCTTTATTTCCTTGTTCTATAAGTACAATATTGGCATGTTTTTTTATTATTTCTTTAACTATTAAATTCGTTTTATCTTTTGAGCCATCATCTACAACTATTATTTCTATTTCTTTTTCGGTTTGTTCTAAAAGCGAGTTAATACATTTTAAAATATATTTTTCCACATTATATGCTGGAATAATAATGCTAACTTTTACATTATCCATTTTTTAAATACCTTTCTTCTAACACTTCTGCTTGTTCTTTTATATTATATGTTTTTAATTTTTCTAAATTTATATTTCTATTATAGTCTTGTAAACAAATTTTTTCCGCCCATTTTTTAGGACTAGCTTTTAAAGATATAAATTCTAAATTTTCTGTAAGTTTTACTTCTTCTGTAATTTTATCTGAAGCTAAAATTTTTAGCCCATTTGCTTGTGCCTCTATTAGTGTAACCGGTAAACCTTCAAATTTTGATGGAAAAACGAAAAAATCCATTGCTTGCATAATTTCGTTTACATTTTTTACTTGTCCTAAAAATACAATTTTGTCTTTTATATTTTCTTTTTTTGCTTGCTGTCTTATCGTTTCTTCAAGCTTTCCAGTTCCTGCCAAAAGTAATACTGCATTTTTATATTTTTCATTAATTTCCTTGAATATTTTTAATAAAAACTTATGGTTCTTTGGTTTAGTAAAAGTTCCAACATGTCCTATAACAAATTTGTCTTCTACATTTAATTTCTTTCTTATCTCTTTTCTTCTTTCTTCATTATACACAAAATCTTCTATTACAATAGAATTAGTACATAAAAAATATTTATTATTTCTTATTATTTCTTTATTATAAAGTTGGTTTAATACCTTTTTAGAACATGTAAAATAATCTGTAGCACATTTTTGAATAATACTTTTTACATATATTTCGTTATATAAGTATAAGAAGAATCGTACTTTCCTATTTACGCCATGATTATGTACAATTCTTTTTTCTATTTTATATTTATATGCCATTTTTAGTGGTAGCAAATTGGTAATTCCTTGGTGTATATGAATAGCATCATATGAATGATTTTTAAAAAACTCTTCTAATTCCTTCCTATTTTTTATAGGACTTTCTCTTCTTGGTGTTATTTTATAAACATTTGCTCCCATTTTTTTTACTTCATCTTCATACAAATTTTTCCCTTTTGTAAAAATTAGAAAATCAAATTGTATTTTCTCTTTGTTTATATTTTTGTAATAGTTTAATATCATCTTTTCCATTCCACCAGCATTTAAACTACCTACAACTTGTAAAACTCTTTTAGTTTTCATTTTTAATACACTCTCCATATTTACCTTTGTAATATTTATACATAATAAAACTTGGTATTATTAAAATATTTTGCAATATTTTGTGTGTAGTCTTATTTTTTAATTCTTTCCATGTACTTTTGGCAAAAAAGCCATATATATTATATAAAATTAAGTTTTTTATTTGAACTTTTTTGTTAAATGGTTTTTTTGTCATTTCTTTCGAAACAAGCATTGCTCCTTTTGGATTTTGTATATTTATTTTTCTCCAGTTGTTAGAAAGCCCATCTTTTTGGTATTCGCACAAATATATAACTTTATTTATATATACAGTTTCATATTTTAATGCCATTCTATTCCAAACAATGCACTCCGAAATAAACTTCTCACCTTCTATTATTGGAAATGGATATTCTTTTAAAATATTTGTTTTAAACACCTCTGCTTTATCTACTTTATCATTTTGATTAATTCTATATTTTATATGGTTGGATATAAAACTTTCCTCTTTATAGTCTTTGCCAATATTTTTCCCAGTTAAATCTCCTTTTAGATATGAAAGTCCACAAATATTTTCATAATCTTTATACTTTTCCCAATCATTTATAATCTCTTCTACAGCATTATCTACTAATATATCATCACTATCTACAATTACACTTAAATCATTTTTAGCAATTTTTACTGCTTCGTTTATGCTTTTAGGTTTTCCTTGATTTCCCTGTACAATATATTTAATCTCTATTTTTTTCTCTTTTTCCCAATTTTCTAAAAGCTCTTTTGTATTATCTATACTACCATCATCTACTATTATCCATTCAAAATCTTTTTTAGTTTGACTACATAAGCTTTCATATAATCGTATTAATGTTTTTTTTCTATTATATGTCGCTGTAATAATACTTAAAATACCCATTTTATTTTTTTCCCCTTAACAATTTACTATATGCTAAACTTCTTAAATTATTTGGTGCAATAGATACCATACTACGAATTAATATATTTACATTTTTTTCCAATTGATTAATTATTCCTAGTTCTTCTATTTTCTTTTGAAATTTATATATTGCTTTTATATAATTTCTTCCGCCTCTCCTTTTCGTCATTTCTTCTCCAGCTCTTACTTTACATAGAATTTCTTGTATGTTATACATATTCTTATTTGATTTAATTAGTTTACACCATAAATAATAATCTTCAAAATATGGTAAATTCTCATAATTACCTACTTCTAATATAGAATCTTTCTTAAACATAACTGTAACATGATTTATTGGATTTCTTTTTTTAGCATATTTATAAATTTCTTCTTTATTTTCTGGAACAATTCTAGTTCTGGTAATATCACTTTTTTCATCGAATTCCAATATATTTCCACCAACTATATCACAGTTTGGTTTATTTTTAAATATTTGTAATTGTTTTTCGAACCTATCTGGAACAGATATATCGTCTGTATCCATTCTGGCAATTAAATTATATTGGCATTTTGTAACACCATAATTTAAAGCAAGACCTAGTCCTTTATTTTCTTTAAGTGGATAGTTCTTAATACTATTTGGATATTTTTCTTTATACATAAAAATAATATCTTGTAAGTCTTTTGTAAGTTTACCATCTTCTATAATTACAATCTCATTTGGTATAACAGTTTGGTTTAAAACACTTTCTAATGCTTCTACAAAATATTGTGGCTTTTCTTTTTCGTATATTGACATTAAAACGGAAAATTTCATTTTTCCTCCTTTTTATTCATTGCAAGAATGCTCATAAATTTTTTCATACTCAGACATCATTGCTTCTGCTGATAAATGTTCTTTTTGAAATTTTTTAATATTTTCTCTGTTTTCTTCTTTTATTTTTTTTCTTAATATCCTTATTTTTTTCTCAAAATTAGATTTTTCAAAATATTCTCCTAAGTAACATTCTTCACTAATTTTAAAAATTTCTAAGTGTGAAGGTATTTTAGATAAGAACAAATGTAAACCATTTTCTAAAGCCTCTATTATTGCTATAGACATTCCTTCGGATTTTGAATTTGATATATATACATCTGCTTTTTCTAAATATTCTTGCACGTTTTCGGTAAAACCAAGCACTTTTACTCTGTTGTCAGCCTGCTTTTTACATTCTTCTAAAGATCTACCTATTCCTAATATTATTAGTTCTTCTTCTTTTGTTCTATATAATTTAAATAGTTTTATAAGTTCTAAAACTCCTTTTTTTTCATTCACTCCACCACTATATACATATACTGTTTTTCTAGCATATTGTTTAGTATTTTGTTCTATATTATTAGTTATTCCGTTTCTTACAAAATTTATTTTTTTATTTTTAGGAAATTTATCTTTTATAGCATAAAAAACAGATTCAGAACATGCAATTACATTGTCTATTTTTTTTAGAGCGTGTAGATGTGCTAAAATCATCATATTTCCAACTAATTTGCCATATGTGTTAGGGTAGTCTTCTAATATATTGCAATGCAGTGTTGTAATTTTTTTATACTTACCTTTTATTTTAGTCATAATAAAATCCGGAAATATTCCATGTGTATGTACAATCTCCGGATTTATTTGCTTTAATATTTTTTTTAGTTTTCGCTTTGCTTTAAATATAATTTCTTCTTTTCTTTTTAAATTTAAACAAATACAGGTAGCACCATTATTTTCTATTTTTGTTAATTCTTCTTTAGTGCCTTCCATAAATGAAATAACAAAAACTTTATATTTATTTTTATCTATTGCACTTACCATATTATTTAATACTTGGTTTGGTCCCGTATTTTTTATTGAATTTATAATATACACAATTTTTCTCATATTACCTCACGATATGCATATTCTCCTATTTCTTTTGGAATATCTTTTAATTTTCTTACTGCATTTGGTATAGTTTCTTTATTCTTTTCTACTTCTTTTTTATTTTGTTTTAACTCTGATATCTCTTCTTTAATTCCAACTTCTGATATTTCTGCATTTTTTTCATCTCTTACTGTTCTTAATGTTTCAAATGCTATTTTTATATCTAACCAAAAATTCATATTATTTACATATTCTATATCATATTCTATTTTTTTAAATATATTTATTCCATTTCTTCCTTTTATTTGTGCAAGTCCTGTAATACCTGGAAGCACATTGCATCTTTGTTTTTGTTTGTCTGTAAAATATATGTAGTATTCTTTTACCCAAGGTCTAGGTCCTATAAAACTCATTTCTCCTTTTAATACATTTATAAGTTGTGGTAATTCGTCTAGACTTGTCTTTCTTAAGAATTTTCCAACTCTTGTTACCATTTGTTCATGTGTTAAATGTTTTCTGTTTCTTTCTTCTTTTGTATACATTGTTCTAAATTTATATATATTAAATAATTTTCCATTTTTTCCTATTCTTTTTTGTTTATATATAATTGGTCCTTTACTATCTAACTTGATGCATATCGCTATAACAAACATTGGAATTGCAAATAACAACATTATAACTATTGAAGCAACAAACCCCAATATTCTTTTAACCTTTATATACATTCTTATTTTCTCCTTTGTTATATATTTATATTCATTATAATATTGCTTCTACTAAATCTCAATATTTTTGTCTAAAATGTTATATAAATGTTATATTTTGAAGAATATTGTACTCCTAGTTTTAATTTATTACTATTTTTTTGCCTATGTATTGTGTTGCAATTCTATTTTCTGGTTTTTCGTCAAATAGATATAATACTATTAAAAATATCCATTCTAAAGGTTTCATAATTAAATATGTTATATCTGCCTCTATTTCATTATTTATATGCTTAGACAATGGGTAACCATATTTATCGTAGATATGTCTTATAAAATGATGAAATTTAGGTGTTCTTTCTTGTATTAAATCTTCGAAAGCATTTGCAATACATAGTTGTCTATTAACTACTATTTTTTCTCCTCTTCTAATTCCCATTCTAATAGGTTTTACTATATTTTTATGTCCTCTTAAAGAAACTGTACATAAATAATGTGCATCATATGTAACAGAGGGTGGTGATATTTTTGTAGATAACGTCCAGTCACTTGTTTCTAAAAATGCTTTTATTGCTTCATCTGGTCTTTGTCCAAATAAAATTAATATACAAATAAGTATAGCTGTAAATGGAATAGATAAAACAATTGCAATTATAGGCCAATTTTCTATATTATAAAATATTTTACTACACTTATTTAAAAATTTATTTTTATACTCTCTAGCTTGTATATTTTTTTCTTTATATATTTTCATAATCTCCATTACAGCTCTTATACTACATAAAATATAATTAATAGGAAATAATGTTAAGTATAGTATACTAACTGTTTGAATATTCATGCTTAACTGAATTATATAAATTATTATATAGATTGAACATATAAAAATTCCAGACATTGCACCTACAATTACTAATGGTGGTAAGTTTAGTTTTTTTATTCTTATTAAGGCATACGATATAATTCCTACTAAACATATTATTAAAACTGTTGGCATACTCCAAGATGCAATCGGACTATGTAAGTCTATTTCTCCTCCTCCCAATTTTAATGCTTGGTTATAGTCTTTAAATTCAAATGATACATATAAAATTACAGTTAATATAATTCCTAATACAAATGTTAAAATATCTATTAAATTCTCTTTTATTTTTTTCTTTTTAAATAAGTTTATAATGTTAAAAATTGTTAACACAAATGGTGCTATTAAACAAAATATACCTATTATAAGTAATACATATGGTAAAATATTCATAATCATCATTCCCCTTTTTCTTTAATCACTCGCAGCTCCTGCTCCTATAATATTTCCATCTATAGCATCAACATATACAAATAAATTTGTTAATGGATCATTTTTGTCGAACAGTCTAACTACCCAAATTAATTTTCCTTCATATGGCTTTTGCTTCCACTTCTCTGTCCAAAAATGTGTACTACTTTTCATATCTTCTGGTCCTAAAATTAATTCGCACGAAATTGTGTCTTTTTCATTTATCTTACTATAAAATTCAGATTTCCACCCTTGATATTGATATTTTTCTTTTTTTGCTTCATTTTCTGCTATTCTAATAGCTTCATCTAAAGATATAAGTTCTATTTTTTTATGTTCTATATTTGTATAATATTTTTCATTTTGAACGTAGTATTCTACACCGTTTTTATCTGTATTGCTTGTAAATTCACTTACATTTAAATCTTTTGACTCAAATTCATAATATATACAATTTGTATTTGGTATTTTACCTACTATTAAAATATTTACAATATATTCATCTAAAAAATTTCCTAATTTATATTTTATATTTCCAATATTAGTTTCTATTTCCTTAATTTCAAACTTAGATACTACTATAATTGCATTTTGCTTGTTAAAGTTTATTTTAGGTAATTCCTGTGCTTTAAAATTTAATGTTTTTAGCATATTATTATATTCATTGTTATCTTCTTGTATAACTTTTTTATAGACTCCTGCAACTTTTGTATTTTCTAAATTTAAATTATCTGTAACTTTAGATATTTTATTTTCTGAGGTAATATTTATTGGTTCTACAAAAGAATATTTTTTATCACTTTCACTTGTCATTATATCTAGCTTTTTAATTAGTTCTTCTGCATCTTGTATTCCTGTTTGTATTACTTGTCCACTATCTGAAAATCTTTTTATTATTTCAGCATTCTTTCCATTAAGCATGAATACAAAATTTTTACTTACAGTATTGTAGTCTAACTCTATAAAACAACCTTCATTTTGCATTTCTCTTATTTCGTTTTTTGAGTATACTTTTCCCTCAGTTGTAGTTTCTATTCTATTACATAATTCATAGTATATCTGCTTATATTCACTTGTTCCTGGTTCTATAATTATATATTCATTTTTTTTGTTTTTATATATAATCCTATCTGGCACTTTCAGTTTTTCTTCACATTGCGATAAATCTACATTTTCATTTTCTATTATTTCAGATTTCATCTCAATTTTAAATATAGTAAATATTATGATACCTATTACAACACATAATAAAAAGCAAATTAAATTTTTTTTATTTTTTATACTATCTATTTTCATATTTTAAGTTTCCTCTCTTTTTATTTTTTGGTATATCATATTTACAATTTCGTCTACTGATAATTCTTCACCTATTAATGTTTCTGGAATACTTTTTATAAAATCTTTATCATTCCACCAAGTTTTCATTTCTGCTTCTCCAAATTCTTCTGAACATAGTTTGGTTTTATGTCTTCTTAAAGTTTCTTCAAACGGAATATCAAAATAAAAAGCATAAATATTATTCTTAAATTCTTTTAATATTTTTTCGAATAAATTATTATAATATTTCGAATTTAATATCCCTTCTAAAATAATAAATTCACAATTTGCTTTACCAAACATTGCTAGTTTGAATAATAAATCACTTACGTTTTGCTTTTTTCCTTCTTTAACATATAAAATTTCTCTTCTAACAACATCTTGCGAAATAAGCATTGTCCCATGTCCTAGCTTTTTTTGCAATCTTTTTGCTGTTGTTGTTTTTCCACTTCCCGAATTTCCTCTTAATATAATTATTTTTGCCATTATATTCTCCTATTTATTTTTTATGGAGTAATTATATCATTCTTATAAATTTAAGTTCAATAATTTTAATTTAGATTTACTTTTTTCTAGATATAAGCAATATATTTTTCTCAAAATATCTATGTTTTCATAAAAAAAGAAAACCAACCATGCTATAAAAAATAACACGGTTGGTAAAATTACATTACCTGCAAACTATATCGCCACTCATTGTAGCAATCTTTACTTTCGCACTATATCTTCCATTAGCACATTTGCGGTAATTTTTAGCATCACCACTCATTGTTTGCATTGTAAGTTCCATATTTCCAACATTTTTAAATTCTGTTTTCACATTCCCCGACTTGCTTTGAATACAAGCACTTGCGATGTTTCTTTCTGCCACTGTAGAAATCTCGATGTTTCCAGATGCAGTTGTTGCTAGTAGTTCTGCAAATGTACATTGTACATTTATGTTGCCAGATACTGTTAGCATTTCCAACATATTTGTTGAGACATTTTCTTTTATGCAAATATCTCCAACATTACTATCCACTTCAATCTTTTGAAGTGTCTTTTTGGGAAGTCTAACTTCCAATCTTAAATTCCCTGTTGCTGATTCATCTAAGGTAATTGCAAGTCCTTTCTTGTATGTTGCCACATTAATAAAAGTAAATTTATCCTCATTACTTGTTCTCCCATATAAATGGATTCAATTACAGATGAATCTGATGTTGTAATGTTAACATCTGCTAAAGATGACTGAATTGATATATTTTCAATTCCTTTTTCGCTTATCACTTTTCGTTCATCAATTTTCCTACCTTCGTCATACGTTACATCCCGTCCATTGATTCTAACGTTCCTTCCATTAATTTGGACGTTTTGTGCACACAAATTGTTAATGTTAAATTGACTCATATTTTTTTCCTCCTACTTATGTTATGTGCTTTTCATTCTGTTACAATTGGGTTATAGTTATTACCCAAATAGGATTTTTTACAATTTTCCTATAGCTTAATATTATACTATATTACTACAAATTTTACAATGCCTTTGTTTATATATTTTACATAATGTATCTTTTACTTTGTAATAAAATCTTATTTTTAGCGTATATTGTATAGAGGGATTACTATGCAAGATTGTGAATTTGTAATTTTTATCTCCGTATTAGCCTGTACCCTTGCAAAAGACAAAACTCAAGAAGAACTTAATCTTTTATCCGTATTTTTTACTCAGCTTCGAAGATACTTTAGCAACTTTGTCTGTTTTAGATGCTAATAATACACCTTAGTAAATTTTTCTAAGGTGTATTATATTACAACATGATTAATATTAATGCATCAATTACTTTTTATTTGTAATATCTCTACTATAATTTTTTCCTTATTTTCGCTACGAAAAAGCCTTCATACAAATCTGTAGGACTTACACATATAGTTCCATCTATTTGAGTATTTAAAAATGGTACATTCGGAAATAATTCTTTTTCTATTGGTACTATTTCTATCTTATGCCTTTTCATTATTTCTTTTAAAATTAATTCATTTTCTTCCTTTAATATAGAACATGTAGAATACACCATTTCATTCCCTTTTTTTAATAGATTTATTGCTTTATTTAATAACTGTGTCTGAAATTTTATAGATCTATTTAATAATTTTTCTGTAAATGTTGTTTCTAGTTTATTATCGTTAATATCCAGAGTTCCACTTCCACTACATGGTGCATCTAGTAAAATTTTATCAAAAGATAAAAAGTTGTCTAAATCTCTAGAATCTTTTATCATTACACTAACTCTGGTCGCTCCTTGCTTTTCTATATTATATTTTAATCTTTCTGCCCTTATTTTGTTTTTTTCACAAGCAGTTATGTATGCGTTATTATTTGATAATGCTACCATTTGTGTCGTTTTTCCACCTGGCGCAGCTGCCATATCTAATATATTTTCATCTTCTTTTGGGTTTAATATTATTGCTGGTATCATAGAAGATAAGCTTTGCAAGTATATTTCCCCATTTTTGTATATATCTAAATCTTTTATTTCTTTTTCTGTAACATTTTCCAATATTAGTGCAGATTCATACCAAGGAACTTCACTATATGTATAGTTAAAATTAGTTAAATATTCTTTTACATAGTTTATACTAGTTTTTAGTGTATTTACTCTTAATGTTGTCTTTCTTTTTTTAGAATATCCATTTATTATTTTATTTGTTACTTCTTCACCATATTGATCTATTAATAAATTATATAAAAAATTTGGAATATCGTTTGTCATTTAATTCTCCTTAATTTGTTTTATTTTTTTCTTTATATAAAAAACATTCTTTTCCATGTGAATATATAATTCCTATCGCTTGTAAATACGAATAGATAATCGTACTTCCTACAAATTTCATTCCTCTTTTTTTCAAATCTTTTGATATTTTGTCTGAAAGTTCATTCGTAGTTTTATCTGTTTCGTAAAGAATTATATCATTTGAAAAAGTTTTTAAGTAATTATAAAAAGAACCATATTCTTTTTGAATTTCTTTAAATATTTTACTATTGTTTATTGTAGCTTTTATTTTTAATTTATTTCTTATTATATCTTTATTTTGCAATAGTTCTTGTATTTTTTTATCATCATAATTGCATATTTTATTTATATTAAATTCATCAAATGCCTTCCTAAAGTTTTCCCTTTTGTTTAATACACATTCCCAAGAAAGCCCTGCTTGAAAAGATTCCAATATTAGCATTTCATATAAATAATCTTCCGAAAAATTTGGCTTGCACCATTCTTCGTCATGATATTTTACATATAATTCGTTCTTTAAATTGCACCATTTACATCTTTTATTCATAATGCTGTTCCTTTCCTTGGCATAAAAAATTTATTCATGTCAATCTTTTCTAAGGTTAATAATTCTATTTTATTTTTTATTCCACCACCATATCCTGTTAAACTTCCATTCTTTCCAACAACTCTATGGCATGGAATTATAATGCCAATTGGATTCCAACCAACCGCTCCTCCAACTGCTTGTGATGACATTCTGGCTATTCGTCTATCCTTTGCAATTGTTTTTGCTATATCACTGTATGTTACTGTTTCCCCATAATTAATTGTATTTATTAAATTAATTACTTCTTTTCGAAAAGGTGTAATATTATTTATTTTATATTTGGGCGTAAAATCTGGTATTTCACCATTAAAATACATATCTAACCATTTACAAGTTTCTTTAAATATTGGTAATTCTTTTTCTTCGCCTTCTATTTTATGATTATTACAATCCCTAGCGTTTTCAAACCACAATCCTGTTAAATATTCCCCATCACTATTCATATTAATATTTGAAAAGTTATCTGGTGTCTTATATTTGTATTTATAAACCATCTTATTCTCCTTTATGTATTACAATTATTTATTAGTCAAATTGTACTTTCCAATCTGGATTATTATAAGCTTTAAAGCACATTTCTATTTGCTCTCTATTACTTTTTTCTTCTAGCATTTCTGCTGTTATTTCTCTTAGCCTATTATATCGTTCTTTATCGTAAATATCTTTTGTATATGTCAGTCCTGCCTGAGCCAAACTTTGGATTTCTATAGCCCATTTTAACCATTTTTCCATTTTCACCAACTCACTATCTTTCTATTCGAATTATTTTTTTGGCTTATCCTTCCATTCATGATAAAGAATATCTTTTAAGACCAACATACTATCTAAGTTATTATAGCCATATTCATCACTTAAATTATTAAGCATCTTTCTAATTTCTAAAGCATATTTTGGTATATCCACTTTATCTTGGTATGTTGCAAGTACAGAATATTTTTTACTCCATGCTTTTGTCCAATCTATTTTAGATTCTTTTTCCTCATTACTATTTTTTATTACATTTTCTATCTCTTTTTCTCCTATATCAGTTTCTATTGATTTATTTAAATATAAATTATTTTCTACACTCATTCTATCTACCTCCACATTAATTTTACTGCTTAATTATTTCTTTTCTATCACTTATATTTTTATTAACATTTTTTTAGTTCTTCTTTGGCATATTTAGTTGCAATGTTCTAAATTTATAATTTTAGTTGATACTTTTTTTATAAATGTTTCGTCATGTTCTACAAAAATAAGTGTAGGTTTACAATTTAAAATACTTTCTTCTATTTGCATTCTCGTTAATATATCAATATAATTTAAAGGTTCATCCCAAATATAAATATTGGCTTGCTCGGATATACTCTTAGCAATTAAAACTTTTTTCTTTTGACCTTCGCTCATATCTTGTATGTTCTTATCAAACTCTTCTTTTGCAAATCCCATTTTTATTAACATCGCTTTAAAAATACTCTCATCTATTTTATTACTTCTTGAAAAATCTTTTAAATTTCCTTTTAAACTTTCTGTGCTTTGTGATACATAAGATATTTTTAAATTATTTGATATTTTAAATTCTCCATTATAAGCTATTTCTTCTCCCAAAATAAGTTTTAATATACTTGATTTCCCAATACCATTTTTGCCAACTATTGCAACTCTATCTCCATTTTTTAATTCAAATGAAATTGGCTTAAATATTTCTTGTTCATCATATTTTATTTTTAATTTATTTGCTAAAATTAATGAATTTTTATTGTTTACTAAAGGAATAATTTTTAAAGGTTCATTTCTATCTATATTTCTTAATAAATTAGTCTTTTCTTTTACTGATTTTTCAATGCGCTGTTCCATAACTTTTGACCTTTTCATCATTTTAGAAGCTTTATGGCCTACAAATCCCTTATCTATTGTGGTTTCAGAATTATATTTTTTGCTTTTTCCCTTTTCAGCTTCATTTGACCATTTAGCAGAATTTTTTGATGCTATTTCGAGCCTATCTATATCTTTTTGTAGTTTTTCATTTTGCATTATTTCAAAATTATCTTGTTTTTCCTTATTTTCCTTCCAAGTAGAAAAGTTGCCTTGCATAATTTCTATATTAGTATTATTTATAGCTATTATATGGTCTACAACTTTGTCTAAAAACGCTCTATCATGAGATACTAATATAAATCCCTTTTTCTTTTCTAAATAATGGACTAAATTATTTCTTGTTTCAGAATCTAAATGATTTGTAGGTTCATCTATAAGTAAGAAATTATTTTCCTTTAGAAATAAACTTATTAAAAGTATTTTTACCTACTCTCCACCACTTAATAAATTAAAATTCCTATAAAGAATTTCTGTTTCTGTATTAAGTAAATTAAGTTCTTTTATAATTTCCCAGTCATTAGCATTTGGTGCAATTTCATTTACTATTTCTATTGCCATTCTATTTTTATTTTCTACTTCAAAAGGAAAATAGCAAACGTCAACATTTTTTGATATGCTTCCTTTATATTTATATTTTCCTTGTAATAACTTTAAGAATGTGGTTTTTCCTTTGCCATTTCTTCCGATTAAACCTAATTTCCAATTAGTATCTATATTAAATGTTACATCTTCAAATATCTTGTTATAGCTACCATCATATTCAAATGTTAAATTATTTACACTTATTAAAGACATTCTTTCTCCATTCTTAATTGTATATTTTTCATTTTGATTATAGCATTCTTATTTATAATATACAATTATTTAATTTGTATATTATCTTTCTAATCTCATATATAATATTGGATAAGGATTTCCTTGCTCATCTAATTCGGTCCTTTTATAAGTTTTAAATCCCATATATTCATAAAATCCTTTGCTATTTGGATTTTGCTCATTTACTGCTAATTCATTAACATTGTAATTTTCTATACCATAGTTTAACAATTTCTTGCCTAATCCTTTTCCTCTTTCATTATTTTTTATAAATAGCATTTCAAGTTTTTTATCCTCTATCCCCATAAAAGCAATAGGCTGATGACTTTCATTTTCTATAATTATTAAATTTTCAACTCCAGAAATAGCTTGTGGTACATATTTTTTTATATTCTTTATTTCTTCATCAGATAAAAATAAATGTGTTGCTTTTACAGAGTCTTCCCATACTTCTACTAGTTGATTTATTAGTGTTGTTGTTCTATCTTTTACTTCGATTATTTTCATTTTACTATTCTCCTTTACTTTTATCTATTATTTTTTTAATTTATAAATATTATATAATAAAAAAAGACACAGTACTATTAATTTTGTGTCTTAATTGGTGGAGATGAGGAGAATCGAACTCCTGTCCACTAAACTTTCCATATAAATTTCTCCGAGTGCAGTTTGTTATTTAAACTTCCCATATATATTGGTTAACAAACAAAACAATATACATAGTATCTCTTGATTACCCACTATTCCAGAGAACTAATAGCTTCGTTTCCTACTTTAATTTGGCGCTTTATTTATAACAGTAGGCTTTATAATAAAACGACGTTGCAACTAGGCAGCGTAAGCTAATTCTTCGTTATTAGCGTTTATATTTATTCTTGCTTTTTTTAAGTGGCCAAAGCAACCATCCACTACTCGCTTTTCATACTTCTAGATTAATGTCGAAACCATTACATCCCCAAGTACATATTTATTTTACCACATATTTATTTTTTTCTCAATCTTAGTTTTAAATTTATACTTATAAAATTTCTTCCATTTTCTCTATTAGCTTTTTTATTTTGTCCTTAAAATCTTCACAGCTGTTTATTATAAATCTTTTAGGATGAGTTTTATATGCTTCTAATATTTTATTGTCAATGTTAATTGTGTCATTCCCTTCATCTCTTCTTGCTTTATTATTAAATGTATATAGTTCTGGCAATCCTTTTGCAACTGTTTCCATATGAATAATACCATCATAGTTATTTAATACTCTATCATATGTTGTATTAAATTTATTCAAAATTTTTTCTAATTCTGTTCTATCTAAATACATCATAGCATCAATTGGACCTCTATCATATATAATTAGATTTTTATTGTTTATAGATAATTCAATTGCTCTTTCATAAATTTTCTCTGTTTCAAGTTGCATTTTTATTAGCAGTTCTTGAAAATTACTTTCTCCTACTTTTGGTGCTGTAATCCCTCCAAGGATTAGCATAGTTGCTATTTCATTTACTATATATACATCATAGCCTTGCTTACTAAAATATTCTTTTATAAATGGTAAGGAATCTGTCTTTCCTGCACAAGTTCCTCCTGTTAATAAGATTTTTTTACATATTTTATTTTTCATCAGAATTTCCTTTCTATGTATATTGCCTAAAAATACTAGCATATAGCTCATTTTACTTATACAAATTTATGCTTACACTATAACATATTCTAAAATTTATAACAATATTTTTGTAAAAACTCTTGCATATATTTTTTCATTATGGTATGATGTTATTGCTTATTTTTTAGGGGTATAGTGTTAATGGTAGCACATCGGTCTCCAAAACCGCCTGTGAGGGTTCGAATCCTTCTACCCCTGCCAATATAAAAAATAAAGGCTTGCTATTAACACTAATAGCAAGCCTTTATTTTTCATTCTAACACTATATTTTAATCTTATCTTTATTTAAATATTGGAGGTACACTTGTTTAATAAATTTTTTATTATGTTCTTTATGTTTTTACTTATTTTTGTAACTTTTTTTATATCTTTATCTATTCCATCTACAAATGCCAATTTAATATATAGTAACAATATTACTATTTCTTCTTGCGGTTTTGCTTGGCCAATTCCTGGGTATACCAAAATTACTTCTCCATTTGGTAAAAGAGATTCCCCCACTGCTGGCGCTTCTTCTTATCATTATGGAACAGATATTGGTGCTCCAGAAGGAACCAATTTAATAGCTATAGAAGATGGTAAAATCAGCTTTTTAGGCTTCTTAGGTGCTGGTGGTTACACCTTAACTTTGTCATTTAATGAGTTTAAAATTACCTATTGCCATATATCTCCTAATTATTTAGTATCTGAAGGTGATATTGTTTCTAAAGGGCAAATTATTGCAAATGTTGGGCCTAAATATGTTTATGGTGTTCCTGGTAATAATTATACCGATTCAACCGGAAAACCAACTAATGGTGCTACAACTGGTACGCATTTGCACTTGGGCTTCCGCATAAATGATAAATATGTAAATCCTTTAGATTATTTCCAATAAAAAAGCGAACCTAGGATTTTCTAACCAATATAAATTCTAAGATTCTCTATAATTCTCTAGTACAGAAATTTCTCCTACTAGGAGAAATTTGGTACCATACAAAAAAACACATATATTCTATGTGTCTTTTTAACTAATATTTACATATCATCTTCCAAGTCTTCATCGTTATCATGGTGATGACCACATCCTGTACAAGAACTGCATCCATCTCCACAACCATCATCGCAATCTCCACAGTCTTCACAATCGTCGTCACATGACCAGTCTAACTCTATAACATTATTACATTCTGGGCATTTTACTTCTTTTTTGTTTTCGTCAAAATCTGTTTCAAATTGATAATTGCAATATGGACAAACAATTTCTATATCGTATACATCATTAAGATATAATTCTTTTGCCATCTTATCCATTTTTTCTTCTAATTTGGCAATTTTTGTTTGGTTGTCTTTGTTTACATCATCCATTTTTTGTAATATATCTACCATTGTCTTAATAACATTTTCTTGAACATATTTTAAATCTTTTTCATCTTTAATATTTTTATTCATATCTAAAATTAGTTTTTGTAATTGCTCTTTTATTTCCATAACAAAACCTCTTTCTTTTAGACTCTTTCCATATATTCACCAGTTCTAGTATCTATTCTTAGTTTATCTCCTATTTCTACAAATAAAGGAACACTTATTTCTAAACCATTTTCTAATTTAGCTGGTTTACCAGATGTTGTTGTAGTATTTCCACTAAATCCTGGTTCTGTATATGTAACTTCTAATTCAACAAACATTGGTGGTTCAACTGCAAATACTTTTCCTTTATATGATAAGATTTTCATATCCATATTTTCTTTCATAAATTTTAATGCATCACCAATTTGTTCTTCGTTTAATGGTATTTGTTCATATGTTTCGTTATCCATAAAGTAATATAAACCACCATCTTCATATAAGTATTGCATATCTCTTTTTTCGATTTCTGCTCCTGGGTATTTTTCAGATGGGTTAAATGTTTTTTCTATAACTGCTCCTGAAATAACATTTTTTAATTTTGTTCTTACAAATGCAGAACCTTTTCCTGGTTTTACGTGTTGAAATTCTACTACCTTAAATACATTTCCATCCATTTCGAATGTTGTTCCATTTCTAAAATCTCCTGCTGAATAAACTTCTGCCATAATTATTACCTCCTAATACTTTCTTTTTTTCTCTTTTTGCACTTTTTTTATTTTACTACAAATATACATAAAATGCAAGTATATCAATATTTTTAGTAGTTATTTTATAAAAAAATGTGCATTTAACTTTTTATTTTGCTTATTTTATTAAAAATATTATATTTTAATTGTTTATTATAATATAATTTTTATCAGATTGTGTTAATTTTATACAACCATTTTTTGTAACTAAAACTGTGTCTTCTATTCTTACTCCAAATTTACCTGGCAAATAAATTCCTGGTTCATCTGTTATAATCATATTTTCTTTTAATAAACCATCTTTTCTTCCAACAAATGGTTTTTCGTGAATGTCTAATCCAACACCATGACCTAAACTGTGGTCTAATGTATAACCATTTACTTTAAAATCACTTTCTACCATCATTGTTAATATTCTTGCATTTGCATTTTCTTGTATAGCATCTAGCACTAATTCTTGATTTTTTAGTACTAAATTATAAATAGGTTTTATTCCTTCTGGTACATATTCTACAAATATTGTTCTCGTCATATCTGAACAATACCCTTTATATCTACAACCAAAGTCTATAGTGATTGGATCACCAGCTACTATCTTTCTGTCTGTTGGAATTGCATGTGGCATAGAAGAATTACTTCCAGAAGCTACAATTGTGTCAAAAGCCAATCCGTCTGCTTCATGTGTTTTAAAATAATGTTCTATTTCGAATGCTATCTCTTTTTCTGTCATTCCAACTTTTATAAAATTACAAATATGTTTAAAGCAATCATCTGTAATCTTACACGCTTTTTGTATATAATTAATTTCCTCCGGTGCCTTTATCATTCTATGTGTTTCTATAAAATTATCTGTTTCTACTAAATTATTTATTTTATACATTTGCTTATATTCTTTATATTTAGCATATGTTACATAATTTTCTTCGAAACCTACATTACTGCAAAACATAAATAAATTTTCATAATCTATTGGGTCTATATCTTTATAATCATATAACACAATTTCATCATCTATTGTTAGTATACTATTAATATGCTCTGTATACCTTGCGTCTGTTATAAAAATATTTTCTTTCCTCGTAATTAATAATACTCCCTCTGCATCAATCCCAGTTAAATATTTAATATTTACAGGATTTGAAACAATCATTCCATCTAAATCTATTGTAGATAATTTTTCTCTTAGCCATTTAACTTTTTCATTCATTAATATCAGCCCCCAATGTTATACTTTATATAGTCCCAACGTAAAAATTTTAAGTAGTACAAATAATATTGCACTAAATGGAACAAATATTACTATATAAGAAGCAATTACTATAAATGGACCAAATGGTATGTAATCATCTATTTTTCTTTTCTTGCTTAGAACTAATATTATACTAATTATTGCCCCTAATAAGAATGATATAATTGATATTGCTAAAATGTTAGAAGCTCCAAAGAAAAGACCTAATGCAGCTACTAATTTTACATCTCCCATTCCCATTGCTTCTTTCCCAGAAACTAATCTTCCTAATAATGTTAGTATTCCAAATATTACTGTTCCTACTACCATTCCAAGTAACATATCCATTGCTAAATTAATATCTGATATTCCATATACAAATGTAAGTAATAATCCCGTTTCTGCCATTGTAAGCAATAGCCTATTTGGTATTATACTATTTTTAAAGTCTATAACAGCCACTGAAAATAGCATTGGTGTTAATATCATATATTTTATTAAGTCTAAATTCTGTATAAAATCTGGTTTTAATCCAAACTTATACAATAGTAATATATATATTATTGCTATTAATAGCATATGTATATAATGTGGTTTAAAGTTTTTTGGGTAATCCTTAAAAAAATCTTTAGTAAATACTTTTTTGTGTTCTGTTAGTCTTTTATTTATGTGTGGCAATATATTCCCAACAATTAAACCTAAAATTCCAAATGCAACATATATCATTATGTGAACATCATTAAAAAACATATTTTATCCTTCTTTCTCTTTTTGTTGTTTTTCTTTATACTTGTCTAATATTTTATTTTCTAAACCTCTTTTTATAGCTGTAATAAATAGCTCTCTTGTACTAATTGGATCCACCAATATTGTATACATTTTGCATCTATTACCACCGATAATATCTGTAAAAATTTGATCTCCTATTATAGCTAGATTTTCGTATGGTAAGTTTAATAGTTTACTTGCTTTTTTATATCCTCTTTTTAAGGGTTTCGTTCCAAATGATATGTATGGAATGTCTAATATAGCAGATACTTTCTTTATTTTTTCTTTGTTGTTTGAATTAGATAAAATACAAAATTTAATATTATGCTTTTTTAGGTTGTTGCACCATTCTTCTGCTCCTTCTAATAAGTTATGTTCTAAATCTATTAATGTGTTGTCTACATCTAAAAGTATTCCTTTTATATTATTTTCATTTAACTTTTTTATATCTACATCTTTTATATTTTTGCAATAAAAATTTGGATATAATATCATGTAATTATCCTCCTATTTTTCTTTTCATATCTTATCAATATGTCTAGTATTTGTCAAGAATATTACAGTTTCATTTTTCTCCTAGTACATAAAAAAGCACACCTAAGATTTTCTAACAAATGGAAATTCTAAGAAAATCTTAGGTGTGCTATAATTCTCTAGTACAAAAAATTGCCACTTTTTTGTAGCAATTTAATATCTATTTACAAAATCTATGTCTTCCTATAGTTACTGTCATTGGTCTTGACCAAATCCATTTATTTGTGGCTGTAGATGGGTTAAAATAATATATCGCTCCATATGATGGGTCCCAGCCATTTAACGCATCTTGTGCTGCTTTCTTTGCTGTAGAATTAGGTGTTAAATTTATTTGACCATCACTAACAGCATCAAAAGCTCCTTTTTGGTATACTACTCCAGAAATCGTATTTGGAAAAGAACTGCTTCTAACCCTATTTAATACTACCGCTCCCACTGCAACTTGACCTGTATATGGTTCTCCTCTTGCTTCTCCATAAATTACCCTCGCAAGTAAATTTAAATTTGAAGAATTTGAACTAGATGAACTAGAAGATGACGAATTAAATATTCCCATAGCTTCTAATGTATTTTTCCCTGCAATTCCATCTACTGCTAAATTGTTTTTTCTTTGGAAATATTTAACTGCCTTTACAGTTTGACTTCCATATATTCCATCTATATTTCCTTTATAATATCCCCATCTTTTTAACTTTGTTTGTATTTGAGTAACCTCACTACCTCTAGAACCATATTTTGAAAGCGCTTCTACTTCGTTTCCTTTATTAATGTTAGATATAACAAATATGGCTAAAGTAGTAAGTAATAATATTATTAATAAAATAACTACAATTTTTAATGATTTATTTTTTATTTTCTTTAACATAAAAACACCACACTTATAAAACAATTTAAAATTATTTTATCCATATATGGTGTTTTTATACAATATATTAAAATATTCCTGTTATTATTCCATTATCATCTATGTTAATATTTTCTGCTGCTGGTTTTTTTGGAAGTCCTGGCATTGTCATTATTTTCCCTGTTAAAACAACAACAAACTCTGCACCTGCTTTCATTTTTAGCTCTGTTACATGAAGGTTAAATGGTTTATCTCCTAATAAGTCTTTTGGATCATCTGAAAATGAATATTGTGTTTTTGCTACACAAATTGGCATTTTAAAATTATTTAATTCCTTTAATTGTTCTTTTGCTAAGTCCGAATATTCTACTCCTGTTGCACCATATATTTTCTGTGCTACTTTTTTTATTTTTTCTTCTATTGTGTCATTAATATCATATATATATTCAAAGCCATTTTCAGTTTCGCATATCTTTATAAGTTTATTTGCTAAGTCTGTTGCACCTTCTCCACCTTTTTCCCAGTTTTCTAATAAACTCACTTCTACAATTCCTTCTAAAGTTTGCTTTAGTGTTTCTATTTCTTTTTCTGTATCATTGCTAAATTTATTAATTGCAACAATTGGTGTTACTCCATATTTTTTTACATTTTCTATATGTCTTAGTAAATTTTGTATACCTACTTTTAAAGCTTCTACATTTTCTTTAGTACATTCTTCTTTGCTTACACCACCATGGTATTTTAAAGCTCTTAAAGTTGCTACTATTACTACTGCATTAGGTTTTTTATTTAGTAATCTACATTTTATGTCTAAGAATTTTTCTGCACCTAAATCTGCTCCAAATCCTGCTTCGGTAATTACATAATCTCCCATTTTTAATGCCATATTTGTTGCAATTACACTATTACACCCATGTGCAATATTTGCAAATGGTCCACCATGTATTAATACTGGATTATTTTCTAAAGTTTGTACCAAATTAGGGTTAATAGCATCTTTTAAAATTACTGCTAAACTTCCTTCTGCTTTTAAATCTTTGCAAGTAATTGGATTATTTTGTTTATTATATCCTATAATTATATTGCCCAATCTTCTTTTTAAGTCTTTCATATCTTTTGCTAGGCACAATATTGCCATAATTTCCGAAGCAACTGTAATGTCAAACCCGTCTTCTCTTGGCAACATATTTCTTTCACCAGATAGAGAAATTTGTACTTTTCTTAATGCTCTATCATTTAAGTCTAGACAACGCTTCCACGTTACTTTTTCTATTTCTAGTTCATTTCCTTGCCAAATATGATTGTCTATAATTGCACTTAACAGGTTATTTGCTGTAGTTATTGCGTGAATGTCTCCTGTAAAGTGTAAATTTATATCTTCCATAGGAGCTACTTGCGAATAACCACCACCTGTAGCTCCTCCTTTTATGCCAAATACTGGTCCAAGTGAAGGCTCTCTTAATGCCAATATTGCTTTTTTATTTAATTTATTAAAAGCATCTGTAAGCCCGATAGATGTAGTAGTCTTTCCTTCTCCTAGTGGAGTTGGATTTATTGCTGTAACTAATATTAGTTTTCCATCTTTATTGTCTTTTATTTTTTCATAATAATTTAAGGAGATTTTTGCCTTGTATTTCCCATACTGTTCTAGATATTCTTCGTTTATCTTTAAACGATCAGCAATTTCATTTATATTTTTTAATTTTGCATTTCTTGCAATTTCGATATCTTGCATAATAAACCTCCTTTTGTTTTAGAAAAAACATTTTATTTATAAATTTAATTATATTATTTTTAATAGTACTTTTTCTAAAATTTTATGTATTTAGAATATACATCCTACTATTACTCCAATTATTGCTCCAACTATTACTTGTAAAGGTGTATGTCCTAAAACTTCAACCAATTTTTCTGAAACTTCTACGCCAGAAAGTCCTGGTGTTTCTACTAATTTGTTTAATAATTTTGCTTGCTTTCCAGCTGCTCTTCTTACACCTGCAGCATCATACATAACAACAAATGCAAATATTACAGAAAGAGCAAAAGTAGGACTATCTAATCCACATTCTCTACCTATTAATGTTGCTAAAGAAACAACAACTGCAGAATGTGAACTTGGCATTCCTCCTGCTCCTAAGATTCTTTTAAAATTAAACTTTTTTGTTGTTACTAAATCCCAAATAACCTTAAATAATTGTATCGAGAACCATGTTAATAATGGCACATATATAAATTTATTTGTTATAAAGTCTGTTAAAAATTCCATTGCTATCTATCCTATCCTTCCTTTGGTAAAAAATTATCTTCTGTTATATTTCCATCTTCATTTATTAATATGTTAATTCTTTTTTCAGAATCTTCTAGTATTTTATTACATTCTTTAGAAAGTTTTATCCCTTCCTCAAATTTTTTTACTGATTCGTCTAATGATAGTTCTCCTTTTTCTAATTCAGCAGTAATTTGCTCTAATTTTTGCATTGTTTCTTCAAAATTAATTTCTTTCATATTTCCCCCATATCTTAAAGAATTTTAGCTTCTTTATTTCCATTGCTTAGCCTAATTTTTACTATATCGTCTTTTTGTAATTCTTGTGCATCTTTTACTATTCTCGTATCCTTTTCCAATATAGAATATCCTCTACTTAACGTTTTTAAAGGACTTAATGCATCTAGTTTAGAAAGATTTTTTATAGCTTCTGTCTTGCTTAGTTGCATTTTTTTATTCATACTATTTATTATAGATTTTGTTATTATATCTAGTTTTAAATAATTATCATTTACAATTTTTAAAGGATCTGTATATATTCTACTTTTCATGCATTTTTCATATCTCATTTTCATTATTTCTACTTTTTTCTTTAATGAATTTTTTAGTCTTATATTATATGTATCTAGATTTTGTTTTATATTCACTATGTTTGGCACTACTATCTCTGCAGCTGCTGAAGGTGTTGGTGCACGTAAATCTGCTACAAAATCTGAAATAGAAAAATCGGTTTCATGACCTACAGCAGAAACTATTGGTATTTCTGAATTGTAAATAGCCCTTGCTACAATTTCCTCGTTAAAAGGCCATAAATCCTCTAATGAACCTCCTCCTCTTGCCAAAATTAATACATCTGCAAGTTTTTTATCGTTCATTATTTTTATTGCTTCTGCAATTTTTGCTCCTGCACCTTCGCCTTGTACAGGAACAGGATATAGTCTTATATATACATTTGGATTTCTTCTTGTAGAGACATTTATAATATCTTTTATTACAGAACCAGTATTAGAAGTTAATACCCCTATAATTTTAGGCATAATAGGTAGCTTCTTTTTGTTCTCTTCTTTAAACAAACCTTCTTTATCTAGTTTTTCTTTTAACTGCTCATATGCGGTATAAAGACTACCCATTCCATCTTCTTGCATACCCTTGCAATATAATTGGTAAACACCATCTCTTTCGAAAACTGAAACAGTACCAAAAGCTAATACACTCATTCCATCTTTTGGTACAAATTTTAAATTAGTTGTATATGATTTAAACATAATGCATTTTATTAAGGAATTGTCATCTTTTAAAGTAAAATACATATGACCTGTATAATGATGCTTAAAATTTGATATTTCTCCTTTTATTAATACATTATTTAAGTATTCATCATCTGCTATTTTGTTTTTTATATAATAATTTAAGTCTGTTACTGAAATTGCTTTATATTCCATTATTCTATACTTAACTCCTTAACAACATTTGCAAGTACACCATTAATAAATGAAGCAGATGTGTCTTCTCCATATTTTTTTGCAAGTTCTACCACTTCATTTATAACAACTTTAAAAGGTATTTCTTTATATTGAATTTCGTAAATTGCTAGCATTAGTAGTGCTTTATCTATCTTAGAGATTCTTTCTATTGACCAATTGTCTTTAAGATTTTTAGAAATTTTATTTAGTATCTCTTCTTTTTTATCATTTATTTCGTTTATATCTTTAACTATTTCATCTTTATCTCTATCTTTTAAGTTATTTGCTTCTAAAAAGATTCTTAATTCTTCGTCATTCATTTCCTTATTTATTTGACCACTATATAATGCTTTAAATGTTAGTTCTCTTTTAGCTGATTTTTCCATTTATTTCCCCTTCTTACATTCTGTCTATAAAATTTTTTAACTTTTCTTTTACTGCATATTTATTTCTTTGAATATAATTACCTACAAAAATTCCCATTCCTATTAAGATGATTCCAATAATTAATTTATATAATTCTGTAAGTAAAATTAATATTGCTATTGCTGCACCTATTATTGCACCTTTATATTCAGAAATAAAATCTTTAAAACCATTCATTTCTTCTCTCCCTTTCTTGCTCTCTACTGTATTTTTGTTTTAATCGGGATTTTAAGAACCGTCCCCCAGTCCCGATTTAACCTTCTACTGTATTTTCTGTTTTTGGAGTAATATTTCTAATTTTTACATTTACTGCTTTTGTTTCTAAGTCTGAAGTTTTCTTTATAGCTTCTTTTACTCTATTTTGAATGCTTGCTGTTAAATCTTTTATTACTATATTGGGATGTACATATAATGTAATATATACTTTTAAATTGTTTTCTTTATCTAGCCCTACTTTAGCTACAACATTTTCTGTTCCGTCAAATCCTCTAACTATATTTATAACTAAATTTTCTAATGTATCTTTAGATATTAGTAATCTTCCATTATCATTTTCCATTAGAACACCATCTTTAGTAGCTCTTTCGTCTTTTCCGCTAAAGAAAATTGCTTTTAAAGCTAATAATATAACTACAATTGAAACTCCTAATATTATATTAGAATATGGCTCTGTACTTAATCCTGTTTCTATGTATGGAACTAAGTTTTCTAATTCTAACCAACCAAATATTATGCTAGATGTTACCACTGCTAATACAAACATTAATATTGAAAATATTACTAATATAAATTTATCTAAAAATTTCATTTTATCCTCCTTATTCTTCTTCTTTTGTTTTTTCTACATTTACACCTTGAACATGAACATTTACTTCGTTTACTTTTAATCCTGTCATGTTTTCTACTGTTTGTTTTACTTTATTTTGAATATCAAATGCTACATCTGGTATACGAACCCCATAATTTACTATTATGTTCACATCTATTTTTACATTATTTCCAGCAACATCTGCTTTAATACCTTTGCTTAAGTTTTTCTTTCCACTTAATACTTCTGTTATTCCTCCTGTTATTCCTCCTGCCATTTCTGCAACACCAGAAATTTCTGAAACAGCAATTCCAGATATTGTTGTTATAACTTCTTCAGATATATTTATGTTATCTTCTTCCTCATTTAAAATATTTTCTACTAAGCTTACTTTTTCTTTGTTTTCTTCCATATTTATACCTCCAAACCAAAACTAGCATTTGCAATCTTTTTCTAGTTAAAAAATCTTGTATTAGAAAAAAATTGATATACCTAAAATATGTATAAAGTATATCAATTTATATATTTTTTTACAACTATTTTTAAGAAAATATTTATTTATAATTCCTTAATTTTTTACATTTCTTTTTCTTTTGAAAAAAACATACCAGCTGTTAAATGATTGCCTCTTAAAAAGTCTGTAGAGTTCATTCGTTTTGCGTTTTCTCCTTGAATTTCTAGTATTTTTAGAACTCCACCTTCTGCTTTTATATATAGACCATCTTTATCATCTGCAATTATAATTGTTCCTGGTATTAAGTTGTTAAATTTATATTCATATTCTTCAAATTCTGTTTTATATGAAAAGAATTCTTCCTTAGTTAAAATTTTAGATCTCCAAAACTTTATTTTTTTACCATCTATATATGAATATGCTCCCATAATTGGATTTAGTCCTCTTATTAAGTTGTGAATTTTGTATATATCATTTTCTTCCCAATCTATTAAAGCGATTTCCTTACTTAACATTGGTGCTAGAGAGAAATCATCTAATTGCTTTTCTCTAGGAGCTTTTCCTTCTTCTATTAATTTTAAAGTTTCTACTAAAAGATTCCCTCCAATTTTTGAAAGTTTTCTCCATAGTTCTCCTGTTGTTTCTTCTGGTAAAATTTCCACTTCTTCTTTTAGGATCATGTCACCTGTATCCATTCCTTCATTCATGTACATTGTTGTAATTCCTGTAATTTTGTCACCATTTAATACTGCCCATTGTATTGGCGCAGCTCCTCTATATTGTGGAAGTAATGAACCATGTACATTTATACAACCTAATTTAGGTATTTCTAAAATTTCCTTTGGTAAAATCTTTCCATATGCAACCACACAAATCACATCTGGATTCATATTTCTTATTTCTTCTAAAAATTCTATATTATTCTTTATTTTTGTTGGCTGATAAACTTTTATTTTTTTTTCTAAAGCATATTCTTTTACTGGTGAATATGCCATTTTCATTCCTCTACCTTTTGGCTTGTCTGGGTTTGTTACTACTCCTATTATATTAAATCCTGCTTCATATATACTTTTTAATGATTCTTGTGCAAAATCTGGAGTTCCCATAAATAAAATTTTTAACATATTAATCTCCTTTTTTATTTATATGCTAACAAACTATTTTAGTTGTTCTGGCTTTATTATTTCTAGTGTCCCTGGTAACATATTGTCTACAAATAAAACACCTTCTAGGTGATCTGTTTCGTGGCAAATTGCTTGTGCTAATAATTCTTTAGCTTTTATTTTTTGCTTTTTGCCATTTACATCATAATATTCTGCTTCTACTTCTTTTGGTCTTACAACAACTGCGAATTTATTTGGAAAGCTTAAGCATCCTTCTTCTACTTCTCTTTCTCCTTTTGTTTTTGTAATTACTGGGTTTATTAATACAATTGGACCTTTACCATCGTATATGTCTATAACTACTACTCTTTTTAATATTCCTACTTGCTGAGCAGCAAGTCCTACCCCATTATTTTTATGCATAGTTTCTATCATATCTTCTACAAGTGCTTTTAATTTTTCATCAAACTTTTCTACTTCTCTTGCTTTTTTTCTTAAAATTTCGTCACCATCTTGTCTAATTAGTCGTATTGCCATTTTATCCTCCTTTTTTTACATCATATTTGTTGGGTTAATATCTGCAATAATTCTTGCATTGTTTTTTAATATTTCTTTACTGTATAAACATTCATTTATAATATCTATTAACTTATCATTTACTTTTGCTTTTATTATTATTCTCCATCTATATCTATTTTTAATTTTATCTATTGGAGCTGGTAGTGGCTTTAGTACATTTGCTATTATTTGCTCTTTTTCTATCTGTTCTTTTAAGTTTCTATATAATTTTTCTGCTGTTTTAGAAACAATTTCTTCTGTTTCTCCACTTATTCCAAACATAATTATATCACAGAAAGGTGGATATCTCAATTGATTTCTTAATTTTATTTCCACATTGTAAAATTCGTCATAATTTTGCTTTTTAGCATATTGAATACTATAATTATCTGGATTATATGTTTGTATTATTACATTTCCTTGCAAATTTTCTCTTCCCGCTCTACCTGCAACTTGTACCAATATGTCAAATGTTCTTTCACTTGCTCTATAGTCATCTATATTTAAGCTTCCATCTGCTGAAACCACCCCAACTAAAGTAACATTTGGAAAATGATGTCCTTTTACAATCATTTGTGTTCCAATTAATATATCTATTTTATCTTTATTAAATTTTTCTAAAATTTCTTCATGTGAATTCTTTTTTGTAACAGTATCTATATCCATCCTAATAGTAGAAGCTGTTGGAAATATTTTATTTATTTCTAGTTCTAACTTTTGTGTTCCTGTTCCGAAATATTTAATTTTCTTGCTTCCACACTCTGGGCATATTTTATGTATCTCTTCTTCATACCCACAATAATGGCATTTTAATTTTTCTTCTTTTTTATGATATGTAAGGCTTATATTACAATTTTTACATTTAGCAACATAGCCACAATCTCTACACATTACAAATGTAGAAAAACCTCTTCTGTTTAAAAAAAGTATAGTTTGTTTTTTATTTTTTAAATTTTCTTGTATTAGCTTATATAATTTAACACTAATCATAGTCCTATTACCATTTGCAAGTTCTTGCTTTAGGTCTACTACTTGTACATTTGGCAAACTGGAATTATTTGCTCTTTTGGATAGTTTTAAAAGTTCTATATCTTCATTTTGCGCCTTGTAAAAAGTTACTATATCCGGTGTTGCACTTCCTAGTAATAATGGAATATTATTGTATTTAGCAATTTGAGTTGCAACTTCTTTTGCATTGTACCTTGGTGCCATTTCAGATTTATATGACGAATCATGTTCTTCGTCTATTATAATTATACCTAAATTACAAACTGGTGCAAATATTGCAGATCTGGCTCCTATAACAATTCTAGCTTCTCCGTTTTCTATACGTTCCCAACTGTCATATCTTTCGCCTACAGAAAGTTTGCTATGTAATACAGCTATAATATCTTTTCCAAATCTTTCTATAAACCTATTTATCATTTGTGGTGTAAGTGAAATTTCTGGAACTAACATTATTGCACTTTTTCCTTCGTTTATTACTTTTTCTATTAGTTGTAAGTAAATTTCTGTTTTTCCAGAACCAGTCACACCATAAAGTAAATATTTTTTATATTCCTGTTTTTCTATTGCATTTGATACTTTTGTATAAGCTTCTTCTTGTTCTTCTGTAAATTTTAATTTATTTGTTTGCTTAATATTTTTATTTTTTAATGGATTTCTTATTACTTTTTCTTCTTGTAATTTTAAGAGCCCATTTTTTTCTAAAGTTTTTATTATTGCTCTAGATGTTTCTGTTTTTTCTATTAATTCTGGTTGCATTGTTTTATCGTTTTCTATTAAGTAATTTAATATTCTTATTTGTTTTTCAGATTTTATTTTATTATTTAATATATATTCTTGTATTTTCTCTTTTTCTAATGCTAAACTCACAAAAATACCTGTTTTATTTTTTGCTCTATTTGCAAAATTTTTAGTTGTAGTACCTGGCTTTAGCATTAAATTCATACATTCCGAAATATTAGAAAAATATTTCTTAGCCATCCACTTAGACAAAAGTATCTTTTCTGTTGTTAAAGATTGAAGTTCTATTTTAGCAATATCTTTTACTTCATATTCTGTACTTTCCTTTATATTTGTTACAAATCCTTCTTCTAGTCTTTTACTTTTTCCAAAAGGTATTAACACTCTACTTCCTATAGAAATATTGCTTTCCATTTCTTTTGGTATATTATAGTCAAATGCTTTATTTAAAGTTTTAACGTTAGAATCTATAATTATTTCTGCTATCATTTTAACTCCTTATGAATTTTATTATTCTTTAAACCGTAAATTTTATAACTAAAAAAGATATTATTATTCTTATATATGCACGAATCGGGATTTGGGGACGGTCTTTAAAATCCCGATATGTTATGCAAGAACAACAATATCTTATTTTATATAGTAAGAAATTTCTCCTGTTAGAAAAACTTTCTTTACTAGAAAATTATGGCATATCTTAATTTTTTTAACATTTTACATTTGATAGAAAATTTTAGGTATGCTTTTGATTATTTTTAAAACTCTGGTTCTTCTACTTTTGCTTCTTCTTCTATTATTTTTTGTATTATAGACACTGTTTTTTCTAAATCATTATTTTTTATTACATAATCATATACTCCAATTTTAGACTCTTCAAAATCGAATCTATTTAGTCTTAATTGAATTTCTTTAGGACTTGGCTTGTCTATTCTACTTTCTAGTCTTTTTTGTAATTCGCTTTTTGGAACTCTTAAAAATATTGTTACTACTTTTGTATCTTGTTTTAATAGTTCTATTAAACTTTGAGTTCCATTTACATCTATATCTTTTACTATAATTTTTCCTTCTTTAATTTTTTCGTTTAAAATTTTTCTTGAAGTACCATAGTAATGATTGTGGTGTATGTCATATTCATATAATTCTCCAGCTTTTATCATTCTTTCAAATTCTTCTGTTGATACAAAATTATATGTTTCGCCTGGTACATCTCCTGGTCTTACTTCTCTATCTGTATAAGAAGGTATTGCTATTACATTTTCCATTCTTTTTATTAATTCTTTTTGAATTGTATTTTTTCCGGCTCCTGCTACACCAGATAGTATAACTAACATATAACCACCTTTTCTTCTGATACTTCGTTTGTTGCAAGTGTTACAACAGAATTAGATTTTACTTTTGTAACAACTGGCTTTCCAGAAGCTATTTGTCTTGCCCTTTTAGACACCATAATTACTAATGAATACCTGTTATCTACTTTTGTTAATAAATCTGTTACAGATGGTTTAACTAACATAAATTTTCCTCCTTAATTATTGTTTTCTATATTTTTATCTAATCTTGCTGCTACTGTTTCTGGTTGAAGTGCAGAAAGAATTAAATGATCTGAATCTGTAATTACTACTGCTCTTGTTCTTCTACCATATGTAGCGTCTATCGCTGTTCCTTTATCTTTTGCCTCTTGCACCATTCTTTTTATTGGCGCAGACTCTGGACTTACTATTGCTATAATTCTGTTTGCAGAAACTATATTTCCAAAACCAATATTTACTAATTGCATTGTAAAAATCACTTCCTATTCTATATTTTGAACTTGTTCCCTAACATCTTCAAGTTCTGTTTTTAACTCTATTACTAAATTAGTTATTTCTAAACAATTTGATTTAGATCCTATTGTGTTTATTTCTCTATTCATCTCTTGTATTATGAAGTCTAGTCTTTTACCTGTTTTTTTAACACTCTCTGATTGTAATAGTTCTCTAAATTGTGTGATGTGACTTTTTAATCTTGTAATTTCTTCTTCTATTGATGTTTTATCTGCATATAGAACTACTTCTTGCGAAATTCTTGCTTCGTCTATTAAATCTGTTTGAATTATTTCTTTTATTCTGTCCTTTAATTTTACTACATATTGTTCAATAAGTCCAGTAGAATATTGCGAAATCTCTAAAATATGGTTATTTATGTTTTCTAATCTTTGTAACATATCTTCTGACAATTTCTTGCCTTCTACTTCTTTTCCTTCTAATAAATTTTTAATAGCCTCTTGCAACGCTTTATTCAATTCTTCCCATAAAACTTCTTCATTATTATCTTGGGTAATATTTAATATATCTGGTAATTTCGCTATTTTCATAATTGATATATCATCTATTATGTTATTTTCTTCTTTTATTTTTCTTAGTTCTTCTATGTATTCTTTTGCTAATGGCTTATTTATTGATATTTTTTTACCTAAATTACTGTTATTTACAAAAGTTACATTTATGTCTATTTTTCCTCTTGCCACATTTTGTGATACTTCTTTTTTTATTTTTTCTTCTAAAAAGCTTAAAACATATGGAAGTCTTACATTTATATCTGTATATTTGTGGTTTACAGATTTTATTTCTATAGTATATTCTCTTTCTTCTGTAGAATACATTCCCCTACCAAAACCTGTCATACTTCTTATCATTTTTTTATCTCCTATTTACTCTTTTTATTTTTTACTTTTTTATCTGTTTTATTTTTTGTATTTGTGTTTGATTTTACTTCCTCTTTTTTATCTGCTTTATTTTTATTTTCTTTTGTTATCGTTTTTTCTTCAGTTTTTGATTCTTTTTGTGCTTCTGACTTCTCTTTTTTTAGATTCTCTTTCTTCTTACTTTCGTTGGCTTCCGCTTTTTCCTTCTTAGAATTTTCTTTCTTCTTATTTGATTTCTTGTCTTCCTTTATTTTTTCGTTTTTATTTTCGCTTTTTTTGTCATCTTTCTTTTCTGCTGTCTTTCTGTTTTGTCTTCTATGAGTTTCTATTTTTATAATTTTTTCTTCTTTTACAATTTCGCTAATATCATTTAGACTCTTTATATACTCTTTTTTGGTCTTGCTATATATTCTTGTACATTTAAAAATATAATATGCAGAAATTAATAAAGACTCTATTGCAATAACCATAATAAATTTATCTGTAAATAATTGATAAATATATACTTCGCATAAAGTTGCTATTGCTACAAATAGCGATTCTAATCCATGTGTAAATAATTCTAAGTCTATATTTTTATAACTTCTTTCGAATAAAATAATAGCAAATATTAATATAGAAATACTAAATACTTTTAAATCTACAATAAAAATATCTTCTTTTATATTTATATATCCTAATATTTTTAATATACAAAATGCCAAAATTACTATAGCAATTATTACATTTCTAAATATTTTTTTATTTGCTTTTTTCTCATATTCTTTTGACATTTTCTTGCGTTGTTTCTTTTCTTTTTCTATTTCTTCTATAATTTTTTCAGATTTTTTGTCTTGCTTATTTGCTTTTTCTTTATTTTCTGCTTGCTTTTTCTCTTTTCTTACTTTATTTTTTTGTTCATCTTTTGTTTCTTCTTTTTTAACAGTTTCTTTTTGTTCATTTACTTTATCTTCTTTTACAACTTCTTCTGTGTTTTCTTCTACATTTTCTTTTAGTATTTCTTCTTTATTACTCTTTGGTTTAGTATTTACCTTATTTTTATTATTCTTAGCCATTTTAACACTCCTTAATTTAAATCTCCTAATTCATACATTAATATTCCACTTACAACTAATGCCACAGTTTCTGTTCGTAAAATTCTTTTTCCTAGTGTTACTACCGATACATTGCTTTTAAGTTTTAATTTTTCTATTTCGGTATCATCTAATCCGCCTTCTGGGCCTATTATAATACCAATTTCTAAATTTTCCTTGTTTGAGTTTTTTATCTTTTCTATTTCATCTTTTATGCTTACTCTTTCTTCATTTTCGTATAATACTAAAATTTTATCATATTCGTTAAATTCCAAATTAGATATATCTATTATATTTTCTATTTTAGGAATTATATCTCTTCCAGACTGTTTCGCTGCCACCTCTGCAATTTTTTGCCACCTTGATACTTTATTTTGTTTATCTTTATCTTTTAATTTTACAATTGTCCTTTTAGTATTTACTGGTACAATATTTTTTACTCCAAGCTCGGTTGCTTTTTGTATTATTAATTCCATTTTATCTGCTTTAGGCAATCCTTGGAAAATTGTAATATTTAGCTTTGATTCTGAAACACTCTCTTCTTCATTTACGATTTTGCATATAATTTCATTTTCTTCTATTTCTATTATTATGCACTCATAATTTATACTTGTGTCTGAATTACAAACTGTAATTTTATCATCTACTTTTTTTCTTAAAACATTTTTTAAATGATTTACATCATTACCTATGATGTGTATTTCTTCATTTTCTTTTATATTGTCCGTTTTTATAAAAAATTTAGGCATTTATCTGCTCCTATCTATTTTTTTTCGATTTTATTATACTATTTTTAATAGTGTAATTCAAGTGAATAAGAAAAGAATAGACAAAAAGCCTATTCTTCGAAACTAAATACTTAATATTTTATTTTTATGTTTAGTAAATATGCTAAATCTATAATTTGAAATTCATTTAATATTGCTCCTTTAATGTCTTGCAATGTTGTAGACAAGCCTTGTATTATACAACTTGAGAAATCTATATCTTTTAGATGTGTATTAAATATTTGTGATTTAGTAAAGTCTATATTATCAAACTTTACATTTTTTAATACTGTATCTTGCATATAAGAATTTACAAATGTAGTATCTTTTATTTTTAAATTATTAAAACAGGTATTAGCAATATTTGCATAATTCATATTTGAATCTTGCATTTGCACCGAAATAAAAGTATTTTCTACAAAATTGCAACCTATCATTTTACAATTTATAAACTTACAATTTATAAAACTGCAGTTCTCAAATGTAGAGTTAGAAAAATTACAATTTTCAAAAGAAATATCTTTAAAATATACTTTTTCCAATTTACTTTCTAATATTTCTGTGTGAATAAATTTAGAAGTATATATATCTTTTCTATATATGTTTAAATCTTTTTCTAGTATATTTTGTACTATTTCATTTTTTATTTCTTCCTCTTCTTCTATTTTATCTAAAAATGTTTTTTCCATTTGTCCTCCTATAAATCAGAATAAAAATTTTCTATTTTATTTGTTCTAGATTATATAGTAAACAAAAATTTAATTCAACTTATTATTTTTTTGCAAGTTCGTCTAAAGAGTAATTTATTTTAATATTTCATTTGCCTCTTCTTCTGTTAAATAGCCATATTCCACCATTTTACCTGCAACTTGTTTTTGTCTTTGTTTTGCCAATTTTAAATTTTCTTTTGGGTTGTATACAGATGGTGCATTTGGTATTCCTGCAAGCATTATGCATTCTCCTTTAGTCATATTATTTAGTGTTTTACCAAAATATCCTTTGCAAGCATCTTTTATATTATAATATCCATTTCCAAAATAAATAGTATTTACATATAATTCTAGAATCTCATCCTTAGAATATTTCTTTTCTATTTCAAATGACATAAAAACTTCTGCAACCTTCCTAGATAATTTCTTTTCTTGAGAAAAATATTCATTTTTAGCAATTTGTTGAGTTATTGTGCTACCTCCTTCTATAAATTCCATTGCTTTAATATCATTTATAATTGCTCTTCCTATGGAAATTATATCTATTCCTGGATGCTTATAAAATCTGTGGTCTTCTACAGAAATAACTGCTTCTAAATACGTTTGTGGCAATTCTGAAATTTTTGTATATCCCTCTTTTTGCCTTATTTTATCTACTTTTTCTTCTATAGGTACTTCTTCTATAGCTTCTTTATACATGCTATATCCTTTTCCAACTATAATTACTCCTATGCTTGTTCCAATTAATATTATTACTAATAATATTTTTAATACCTTTTTCATATATTGCCACCTTCTTTTTATTCCTCTTCTTTAATAATGTTTTTACTTACAAAATATGTTGCCGCAAAATATGCTCCATATATTATTCCTATAATTATTACTGTTACTATTATAGAAGGTAATAATTCTTCTGCACTTGCTAGTACAGACATCATAGACATTACAAATTGAATTCCAAATATTGAATGTATAATTGCAAGTAAAAGTGGTAACATAAAGAATATTGCAATCTGTCTAAACAAAGCTTGATTAATCATTTTCTCGTCACAGCCAATTTTTCTTAATATAATATACCTTTGTTTATTATCTGAACTTTCTGTTAATTGTTTTAGTGCAAGAATTGCTGAACTTGCTATTAAAAATACAATTCCTAAATATATAGCTATAAATACTACAATTGTTGCAACACCTACACTTGCTTGTATAATTGATATTTTAGACATTCCCATTAAAGATATATTTTTTTTATTTAAAGTTTCATAAAGATTTGTATCTGTTCTACCAAAATCTTCTTCTATTATTTCTTTTTCTTCCTCTGTTTCTGCATTGTAATTAGCTGCTAAAAAGTGTTGTTGTTTCCATTCTTCTTTTAAATTAAAATTATCTGGAACTACCATAATTCCTGTATTAGTGTGGCTTGTAGACATCAATATATATCCTAGCTTACATTCACTATATTTTGAATGATATATTTTGCCATTTATATTTATTTTCCCACCATCTTTAAGTCCCATATTTCTTAAATTTACTTGGTTTGTAAAATCACAAAGTACAATATATTCGTCATCTTCTACGGTTAGTTCTTCATTCCCATAAAGTTTGACTATTTTATTGTAGTCAGACACCTTTATCAACATTTCTTCTGTATCGTATAAAATCATTGGATATTGTTTTTTAGCTTCTTCATAATAATTTCCTAAGCTTACCTTCCATGTCCATTCTTCTGTACCATATATTGGAATTTCTACAATATCTTTTAGTCTATTCATGTCATAATCATTTTCTTTTAATGTTTCACTTATTGGCTTTTTAGAATCTTCTATAGCTTCTTTTGTATTTACATATTCTTTGCCATACCTATCTGTGTATTTTTCCGGTAAATTTGCTGTTTTGTATAAATTCAAATCTACTGGTGTCATCTCTTGCAAATCTTTTTTCATTGTACTTTGTAATGAAAAACTTGAAGATAGTATGCTTATTGTCATAAATAGCATTAAGCATATTACACTCATACTAATTACAGTTGTATTAATTTTATTGTTTAATTGTCTTAGAACAAACATATTTGTTCCTTTTAAATATGTACTTTTTCTTGATTGTATTATCCTTAGTATAAATCCAGATAAAGACCAAAATACTGCAACAGTCCCTATAATACCCATTAATATTATTGGTAAAATTTTATCTGCTGTAGAAAGTGTATCTATTCCACCTGTTACTTTCCAATAACAATATCCTAATATTCCAGCTCCTAATAGAAATATCATAATAGATATAATTGGATTTTTTATTTTTACTGCTTCGTTTTTCTTGTTTGCTGTAAGTAAATTTATTAATTTATATTTTGAAATTGTTATTGTATTAAATATCATTACTGCAATATACATTACAGCAAAATAAATACATGTTTTTATACAAGCATCTTTAGAAAAAACGAATTCAAATTTCGTCATATCCGCCTCAAATAGTTTTCCTACAAGGATGGACATAAATTGAGAAGCAAATACTCCTATTATAATTCCAGCTCCTAATGATAAAATTCCAACTAATATTGTTTCAAAAAGAATTATTTTTGATATCTGTCTTTTTCCCATTCCTAATGTCATATAAATTCCAAATTCTCTTTTTCTTCTGTTTATTAAAAAGTTGTTTGCATATACAATTAATAACCCCAGTACGATGGCAACAAATACAGATATATAACTTAACATTGAAATCATCAATTTTATCATATCTCTTGTTGAAGCTGATACATCTAACATCGCTTGCTGACTATCTAAAGAATTAAACATATAAAATATTGCAACACCCAGTACTAATGTTAAAAAATAAATTGCATAATCCTTAAAACTCTTTTTCATGTTTTTTACAGATAATTTAAATAACATCTCCTAGTTCACCTCCTAATAGAGTTTGAACTTCTATTATTTTTTCGAAAAACTCTTTTCTAGAATCTTCTCCTTTTATAAGTTCATTAAAGATTTTTCCATCTTTTATAAATAATATTCTATTGGCATAACTTGCTGTAAAAGAATCATGTGTTACCATTAGTATTGTTGTATTTAACTTTTCGTTTAAATCTTCAAAACTTTCTAATAATTGTCTTGCGGATTTACTGTCTAGCGCTCCTGTGGGTTCATCTGCTAATACTAATTTTGGATTCGTTATTATAGCTCTGCTTGATGCTACCCTTTGTTTTTGACCTCCAGATATTTGGTATGGATATTTATTTAATATATCTGTTATATTCAATTTATTTGCAATGTCTTTTACTCTTGTTTCTATTTCTTTTGGCTTTACTTTTTGTATTGTAAGTGCAAGAGCTATATTTTCGTATGCTGTTAGTGTGTCTAATAAATTAAAATCTTGAAAGATAAAACCTAGTTCTTCTCTCCTAAATTTATTTAACTTATTTCCTTTTAATTTAGTTATATCTTGGTTATTTATTAAAATTTTTCCTGCTGTTACTTTATCTATTGTTGCAATACAATTTAAAAGTGTAGTTTTTCCAGATCCACTCGCTCCCATTATGCCTACAAATTCACCTTTTTCTATATTAAAACTTATATTGTTTATTGCTTTGGTTAAATTTGATTTATTCCCATAATATTTTTCTATGTTTTTTACCTCTAAAACTTTTTCCATTTTTATCTCCTTTCAAATTTATTAATTATATTATATATTGTTTTTTATTTTGTACAATTTATTTATCTTACATTAATCTTACAGTTTTGTAAGATTAAATAAAATCGGAATTTGGGGACGGTCCTTAAAATCCCGTTTTTTTAATAGAAATATGTATAATTATAAACAAGCCTAAAACACATTGTTATACCACAAAGTTTTAGCCAGTGCATATTTTGCACTGGCTTTACATTCGTATTGGCATATCTTTTTATTCTTTCAAATTTTGGCATGCATAATATAATAGCATTATTATTTCTTCATCTTCAACATCTTGTTCACATTCGAAGAAAAAAGATTCATCATCTATAAGAAATATATCGAAAACGTATTCTCTATTACATATTGTAAATATGCTTCTTTCCATATCTAGTTTATTTTGATCTCCCATATATTCTGCAACAATAGCATTAAACATAGCAGATACTAAATCTTTTACTTCCTCTTCTTCAATATCGTCATATAAATTATATCGAAATAATGCATCTTCTATTTTTTCTGCAAATTCTACATATATACCAATAGCGCAAATATAGTTGGATTTTTTTAATAGGATCCGTTCTTTTTCTTCTTGAAAGTTTATAATCATATATTCTCCTTTCTTTTTCAGCCGGAACAACTTGTTTCATTCCTATATTATATAACAAAAGAAGGGCAAAATGCAATTTAATTTGCACTTTACCCCTCTTGTTTAGAATACTAATTTGGGAAAAGATTAAAATATAACTGAGTAATTTTCAGTATAATTTTTCCAATTTCTTCTTCCATATTTTCTGGTACCTCTGGTTTTGAAAGCTTTAACTCTTTTTCTAGAGTCTCACACCATGTCATAAATCCATAAGAAAATACTTCTTCTGGCTCTTCTTTGAAATGTAAATATATTTGCATTTCATCTTCCAAAGTTATTTTCAACTCTGCTTGTAATACCTTAATAAGTTCTTTAGAACCATCGTTTAAGGCTAGCTCATAAGTTGCCTTCCTTATGTAGGAATTAAACAGGTCTATTGTTTCTTCCAGCTGTTTTCTTTGTTCCCGGTATTCCTTTACCATAGGTTCATCCTCTAAATAGTATTCCATCTTTCATTCCTCCCATTCTTTTGGAACTACTTTGTTTTATTGTTACAATAATAATTATATGTCATTCTAAAGCTTATGTCAACTAATCTCTTATGTTAAAAAAACTACCTTTAGGAAAGAATAGTTGTACTTCTGTTCCTAATTTTTTCTCCGACTTTATTTCTATTCCAATACATAATTTTTTACATAATTTTTGGCACAAGTATAAACCTATTCCTGTAGACTTTTTTCCTGTAATTCTTCCATTTTCACCTGTGAAACCTTTTTCAAATACTCTTGTTAACTCTTTTTTGTTTATTCCAATCCCATTATCCTTTATATGTAATACTGTGTTTTCTCTTTTTTCTTCAGAATATATTTCTATTTGTTTATTTTCACTTTTTGAATACTTTATAGCATTTTGCAATAATTGACTTATTATGAATATACACCATTTACTATCTGTGTACACTATTCTATCTAATTCTTTTGTATTAATAGATATCTTGTTTTGAATTAATTGCGTTTTGTTTTTTAAAATACTTGCATTTACTATATCTTTTAACTCTATTTTTCTTATTATATAATCTTTTTCTACAGTATTACTCCTTGCATAGAATAACGCTTGTTCTGTATAGTTTTCTATTTTATCTATTTCTTCATTTATATTTTCTGTAACTTCATTTTTATTATTTTCTATAATCATTTTACTAGTAGCTATTGGAATCTTTATTTCGTGAATCCATAATTCTATAAAATCTTTGTAATCTTCTTGTAAGTATTTATACATATTTACATTTTCTAACATAGATTTTCCCATATCTTTAATAATATCTTCCATCATTTTTGTTTCTATGTAATTAGATTTTGGTAAGAGCTCTGTTATTAAATATTTTTCTTGCAAATCTTCCATTCTACTTCTTATTGTCTTGTAATATGTTTCCTTTGAATAATATTCTATAGCAAATGCAATAATAAATGCTAAAGTAATAGCCACTGGCACATATATTTTTACATATAGTTGTACATTATAAGGGATTAAAAAAATCTCTATACTAATTATTGTTAATATTAATAAAATAATATATATAATTTTATCTTTTAAGAACTTTTTCATTTTAAAATATACCCCAATCCTCTTTTAGTTTCTATTATGCCTTGTAATCCTATTTCTTCTAGTTTAGTTCTTAAACGATTAATATTAACTGTAAGAGTATTATCATCTACAAAACTTTCACTATCCCATAAATAATCCATTATTTCATTTCTAGATACAATTTTTTCTTTATTTAAAACTAAAAAGTATAATATTTTTAATTCATTTTTTGTAAGTTCTAGTGAATTATTTTCTTTTTCGATAGTACTTTTCGAAATATTTAAAATAAAATTACCACAATGTATTTTATCTTGGCCTACATTGCTATTATAACTTCTTTTTAATAATCTTTCTATTTTTGCAAGTAATATTTGTATATTATAAGGTTTTGTAACATATTGATCTGCACCATTATTAATACTTAGCAATTCGTCTAGCTCATTATCTCTACTGGTTACAATAATTATAGGTACATTAGAAACTTTGCGAATTTCTTTACAAATATATTCTCCGTCTACATATGGTAAGTTTATATCTAGTAATATTAAATCTGGTTTAACATTTAAACTGTCTTCAATTGTATTGTCAAATTTTTCTAACATTTCTACATTATAACCATGTTTTTCTATAAATATTTTTAATTCTTCTCTTAATTTTTTATCATCTTCCACTATTAATATCTTAGACATATTGTACTTCCTTTTACATTTTTTTAGTAATTATACTACGATAAATTTATTTGTACAACAAAAAAGAGAATAGTAAATTAATTAAACGCAACTGTTATAAAAATTTATTTCTATTCTCTTTTTATTTTATTTATTATTCTATTTCATCATTACATTCCTCAAATTGAGAGTTGTATAATCCTGCATAAAATCCATCTTTTTCTAGTAATTCTTCATGTGTTCCTTGCTCTACAATATCACCATGGTTCATTACTAATATTAAATCTGCATTCTTTATTGTAGATAGCCTATGTGCAATAATAAAACTTGTTCTACCTTTCATTAGGTTATCCATTGCAAATTGAATTTGTTGTTCTGTCCTTGTATCTATAGAACTTGTCGCTTCATCTAAAATTAATATTTTAGGATCTGCTAAAATAACCCTTGCTATGGTTAATAATTGTTTTTGCCCCGCAGATACATTACTTGTTTCCTCATTTAAATCTGACTTATATCCATTTGGTAATGTTTTTATAAAGTGATGTACATGTGCTGCTTTGGCTGCTTCTATTACTTCGCTATCTGTTGCATTTTCATTTCCATATTTTATATTGTCTTCTACACTACCACTAAACAACCATGTGTCTTGTAATACCATACCAAATAGCTTTCTCAAGTTTCCTCTTTCGAAGTCTTTTATATTATGACCATCTAAAAGAATAGAACCACTATTTGTATCGTAAAATCTCATTAATAATTTAACCATTGTAGTCTTTCCAGCTCCTGTAGGTCCTACTATAGCAATTTTTTGTCCATCTTTTATATTAGCACAAAAATCATTAATAATTGTTTTTTCTGGGTCATATCCAAAGTTTACATGGTCAAAAACAACATTTCCTTTTACGTTATCTACATTTATATTACCCTTAGCTGTTTCTATTTCTTCTGGTTCTTCTAAAAATTCGAATACTCTTTCTGCTGCAGCAATCATAGCTTGCAATGTTCCAGAAATTTGAGCAATTTGTGTAATTGGTTGAACAAATTGTTTGTTATATTGTATAAAACTTTGTATGTCACCAACTGCAATTTTGCCTTGTATTGTTAAATATCCACCTAAAATAGCAACTGCTACATATCCCACATTTCCTATAAAGTTTGTTACTGGATATATTAAACCAGATAGAAATTGTGATCTCCATGCTGATCTATATAATACATTATTTGCTTTTATAAATTCTTCTGTAGCTTTTTCTTCTCCATTAAAAGCTTTTACTACTGTATGACCACCATAAATTTCTTCTACTTGGCCATTTACATGACCTAAATAGTCTTGTTGTGCCTTAAAGTATTTTTGTGAGTGTTTTACTATTACAAGACTTAAAAATGCAGTTACTGGTAATATTATTAAAGAAACTACAGTCATACTCCAGCTTATAGAAAACATCATTATTAAAATTCCAATAATTGTACAAATAGATGTTATAATTTGTGTAATACTTTGGTTTAAATTTTGTGATAATGTATCTATATCGTTTGTTATTATAGATAATGTTTCTCCATGTGTTCTTTTATCAAAATATTTCATTGGTAATTTATTAATTTTAGCTACCAAATCATTACGCATTTTATATGTAATTTTTTGTGTAATTGTAGTCATTGTAAATCCTTGTACCAAAGAAAATACTGCACTTAACGCATATAGTCCTAATAGTGTAAGAAGTATCTTTCCTATTTTTCCAAAATCTATTCCAGACCCTCCACCTATTTTATCTACAATACCGTTAAATATCTCTGTTGTAGCATTACCTAGGATTTTTGGTCCCACAATAGCAAATATAGTACTTCCTATTGCAAATAGAATAACCATTACAATTGGTATTTTATATTTTGCTAAATAGTTTTTTAAAAGTTTTTTAGTAGTTTCTTTAAAGTCTTTTGGCTTTTCTCCTACTCTTCCTTTACTACCTCTTCCCATTGGAGGTCTAACATTTTTATTTGCTACCATCTTCTAATTCCTCCTTTGAAAGTTGTGATAAAGCAATTTGTTTATAAGTTTCACATGTTTTTATTAGTTCATCATGTGTTCCTTTTCCTACAATTTTACCTTCATCTAATACTATAATTTGGTCTGCATTCATAATTGTACTAATTCTTTGTGCAACTATAATTACAGTTTTATCCTTTGTACGTTTTGCTAATTCTTCTCTTAAAATTTTATCTGTTTTTAAGTCTAATGCTGAAAAACTATCGTCAAATACAAATATTTCTGGATCTATTGCAATAGCTCTTGCTATAGATAAACGTTGCTTTTGTCCTCCAGAAACGTTCCCTCCACCTTGTGCAATAGGTTCTTTGTATTTATCTTGTTTATTGTTTATAAATTCTTCTGCTTGTGCAATTTGTGCAGATTCTACCATTGCCTCATCAGATATATCTTCTTTTCCATATTTTATGTTTGATTCTATTGTTCCAGAAAATAATACTCCTTTTTGTGGTACAAATCCTATTCTTTTTCTTAATTCTTTTTGGTTTGCATCTTTAATATTTATTCCATCTACAAATAGTTCTCCACCTGTTACATCATAAAACCTAGGAATTAAGTTTACTATTGTAGACTTTCCACTACCTGTGCTTCCTATTAAAGCAGTAGTTTCTCCTGGCTTTGCTGTAAATGTTATATCAGAAATAACCTCTGTATCTGCATCAGGGTAACGGAATGAAACATCTTTAAATTCCACATAACCTTTTTTGTCTTCTTTAAATTCTTTTGTTGTATCTTTATCCTTTATTTTTGGTTCTCTTTCTAATACTTCATTAATACGTCCTGCAGATACAATTGCTCTTGGTAGCATTATAGATATCATAGATATCATTAAGAATGCCATTACTATTTGCATTGTATATTGTATAAATGCCATTACATCTCCAACTTGCATTAAACCATCATTTACATTATGACCACCAACCCAAACTATAAGTATGGCAATACAGTTCATAACAAGCATTAATGCTGGCATCATAATAGTCATTGCTCTATTAACGAAAACTTGTGCTTTCATTAAATCTCTATTTGCTTTTTCAAATCTTTCTTCTTCTTTTTCTTCTGTATTAAATGCACGTATTACTTGGCTTCCTGTTAATATTTCACGTGATACTAAATTTAATTTATCTACTAATTTTTGTAATATTTTGAACTTTGGTAAAGCTACAATCATTAATGTTAATACGATTATTATAATACATACAACAGCTAAACCAATTATCCATGCCATAGAAGCATCACTATTAAATAGAACTCTTATAAATCCACCTATTGCTATTATCGGTGCATATACAATTACTCTAAATAAAATTGTAAGTAACATTTGTATTTGTTGTATATCGTTTGTACTACGTGTTATTAAAGACGCTGTAGAAAAACCATTAAATTCTTCTGTAGAAAAGCTTAATACTTTTTTAAATACTTTCTCTCTTAAAGTCTTGCTAAGTTTAGCTGCTACTCTTGCAGATAATAACATTATAGTTACTGCTGAAATCATTGTGATTGCTGCAATTCCTAGCATTTGTAATCCAGCTATTAAAATATATTCATTTTGTATATCATCTGTATTTGCACCCAAAAATTGATATTGTGTTTTTACCTCTTGTATAGCTGCTTGTTCTAGCATAGACTCTGGTAGTTCTGTAATCATTTCATCTATTTTACTTGGTAATTCTGTCTCAATTTTACCTATAAATGATATTTTCTCTTCTTTAGGCATCATAGTAATTATTTGTGCCAAAGACATATTTTTCATTGCTAATTTTTGCTTTTCTGGCATATTAGCCATCATAGAATTTTTTATTTGATTTGCTATTTCTTCATTTCCTACCATTTGTTTTATAAGTAATCCATTTGTTAAATTAATATTTAATTTTCCTTTTTCTGCATTACTTATATCATTTAATTTATAGGTTTTTCCATCTTCAGATAACGTATATGAATTTAATACTTCCTCTTTATTATTAGAGAACTCTAAAATTAGGTTCATATCTTGCTTAGCTATTTCTTGTGGAGCTGAGAAAACAGAAAATGCAAGTAATGGCTTAGCCATAATTTGATTTAAGCTTTCTCTTTCCTCTTTAGAAATATCTTTTATTTTGTATACTTCCTGTTTTTCTATTTCTGGATAATCTTTTAAATCTTTTTCGTAATCTTTACTAGATGTTGTAATTAATTCATAATTATTTAATATTTTTTCATCTTCATTTGTAAATTTTAATAAATTATCTAACTGAATTTTAGCAATATAATCTGGTGAAGCATTTTCTATTCCACCTTGCTGAATACCAATATTTACAATTTTAGAAGTATATGTTGGTAGTGCTAAGTCTGTTGCAGCTTGAACACAAAGTAATATAACAATAATTAGTACAGACATAGCAGATTCTTTTAAGTTTTTTAATACTTTTAACATTGCTTTTTTCTCTCCTTTTTATTTTATAATTCCTTTTTTTAAAAATTCAATTTCCTTTAAATAGGTTTCTCTTGCTTTTTCTAAGTCTTTATATTTTAAAGAAACAACTATTCTCCTTCTAGTAATAGCAAAAAGCATTTCTATTACTAATTTAAATTCCTCTTCATTTTTTATATTTAGAATATCTTTATTTCTATCATATAAATTATATAAAGTTTGCTCTAAATTTTTATTAATTTCTTCTTTTTTTATAAACATTAAATTGTCACTAGTTTTAACATTCTCAAATATTTGCTTAAAAAGTTTATTATTTTTTTTCATTTTACCTATATGCATTAAATGATCATAAATATTAATAAAAATATTTATAATGTTACCATTTTCATGTTCTATCATTTCTATTAATTTATTTTGCATGTTTCCCATTTTAGCAGACATAATATATTGGAATAAGTCTTCCTTATCTTCAAAATATTGGTAAAAACTTCCTCGTGCTATTTCTGCACTTTCTACAATATTTTTAATAGATACTTGTTCTATTGGAACTCTTTCAAATTCTTTATTTGCTGCTCTTAATATTTTATTTTTTTTATCTTCTGGCAAATTAAAAAATGTACTTGTTGGCATCTTTTCCTCCTTTCCTAAAATGAATACAATTTTTGTATTAGTAACAATTAAAAACTTGCATACATTATAATTACCTAGTACCAAAAAGTGACATTGTATCATAATTATATATGACACAGTGTCACAAGTCAATATTAGTTTTGTAACTTTTATGTGAATTATTTTATATACTCCTTAAACTTATTTCCTCTTTCTTCAAAATTTTTAAAAAATCCATAACTTGCGGCAGCTGGTGAAAGTAAACAAATTGTATTTTTCTTTGTCACTTCCCTTGCCTTGTTTACAGCCTCTTTTAAGTTTTCTACTAAATAACATTTTTTATTGTTTCCCATAACTTGTAATTCTTTATATATTCTTTTTCCCGTATCTGGCATTAAGATAATGTTTTCCAAATTTTTCTGAAATACAATAAATTTCTCTAAATTAGAATAGTCTATGTGCCTATCCATTCCACCTAAAATTAAGGTATTTACATTTTTTAAAGCTTTAATTCCTTCTATCGTTGTTTCACCTATTGTAGATATAGAATCATCATAATACAAAACATCATCTTTTTTTGCTACAAATTCTAACCTATGTTCTAGCCCAGTAAATTTTTTAAGAACTTCTTTAAAGTTTTCATTTGATATTTTATATATTTCACTACAAATATAGTATGCAACTGCAATGTTAAATAAATTGTGTTCTCCTATTAAATTTGTTTCTCCTTCTAAAATCTCAATCTTATTATTAAGAGTTTTTATAGACCTTTTATTTATATAGTCACTAATGCAAATATTATTTGTTATTTTACTATTTATATATGGTTTGCAATTTTCCCCATAAATAAGGATATCGTTATCTTTTTGAAACTTATTAATATTTAACTTTGCACTAATATAATTTTCTAAACTTTTGTAATGATCTAAATGTTCTGGAAATAAATTTAAAATCACTGCTATATGTGGTGAATAATTTATAAATTCTAGTTGATGACAACTAAGCTCGAATATTATATTTGTGTTTTCATCTATCTCATTTATGGCATTAAAACATGGAATACCTATATTTCCCACTAATATAGTATTTGGATAGAATTGCTTTAAAATTGTATATGTAAGACTAGAAGTTGTACTTTTTCCTTTAGTTCCTGTTATTCCAATTATTTGGCTAGATAAAATTTTTATAAATTCTTCAGTTTGTGAAGTTATCCTGTTTGTATCTACTATATTTTTATCTATTACAATTCCTGGGCTCTTAAATATTAAATCATATCCGTTTAATTCTTTTTGGTTATTTAATTTTTTTACTCCTTCTATGTTAGTGTCTTTTCGTTCTAAAACGGCTATTTCTTTACAATTAATATTATTATTTTTTATAAATTGTAATGTAGAAATTCCTTCTTTTCCTAAACCCCAAATTGCTATCTTCTTATTTTCTAAGTCTTTTTTAAATTTATTTATTATACTATCTTTCATATTATTTCACTCTTCTTCAACATATTTTTATAATGTTCTGGTACATTATTTTCTTCATTAAAAAAAGTGTTGTATATATTTTCTTTATTTTTATATTCTTCGTATTTATTAGTTGTTTTATAATATTTATATAATAATGGTAATTCTTCTTTGTTGTTTTCGTATTTTTTTATTGTTTCACAAATTGCTGTATTAACCTCATCTCTTGATCCTACGCATTCAAATGGCTTGTTTTTTTGAATTCCTGAAAGCATTTCTAATGTTTCTTTTAAACTTTCTTTTTCTAATAAATCTTCTCCAAAAATTGCTATCATATCTTTTCTATTCATAAATGGAGATAAAATTATATATACAAATAAACATTTTGAGCAATTTGCACACCAAATATTTTTTTTACTACCTGCATTACAGCTTTTAAATATGCCATAAAAGTTAGGCAATTTTGCAAAATGCTTTGCAATTTGATATTCACTTACCGGTCTTAATAAACTAAAATATTTTACATTTTTAAATATATTTTCTTCTACATATTCATTAAAGTCTTCCTCAAATTCGTAACTTTTAGAATATTGGTGGTTTACTTCTTCTTCATATATTGTAGATTCGTTTGCACTTGCTTCATTAGATAACACTATATACTTCTTTTTATTTAGATATGCAACTAATAACCCAGAAAATGCAACTATAGATGAAAAAGGTGTATGCCCATTTAAAAATCCTTTTGCATTAAGTTCTAACATATTTTTGTCTAATGTTCTTTTTACATAACATCTTCTATTAATATCATAACCTGCATTTTCTGCTGTTTCTTCTGTAGCTCCTCTTGGGTTTATTACATAACACATATTAGTATTAAAGTCTTCCTTAATTACATCTAAAGTAACTATAGAATCTTTACCACCACCTATTGGCACTAAAGCACCTTCAAATTCTTCATTTATTTCTACTTTATCTAATTTTCTGTCACCAGATTTTATGTTCATAAAATTTGTTACATTTGTTTTTATATTATTTTTATAGAAAAATTCGCCTAAACCATAAAAATATAATTTTTTCCACCATTCTATTTGCTTATCATTTAAATAAATATTTTTTATTGTTACTAATGGTGAACACGTAATCTTCCAATAGCTTACAAGCTCTGCCATTCCTAAATTAAATACCATATTCTCTATTAGTTCTTTATTTTCACTATTAAATTTAGAGTTATTTTTCTTTGGAATACACCATGTAGGATGAAATTTAGAAAGATTCTTAATTTCGAATTCATAGCTTATTTTATATTCATAATCATCTTCATCTAGCTTATACCAATTATACGAAAACTCTGGATACACATTTCTTAACTCTTCAAAGTTCATAGCACATCTCCTATCTAAAATCGGGATTTGGGGACGTTCCTTAAAATCCCTATTTTAAATTTTTAATCATTATTTTTTACTAATTTATTATATTTTAATAAATTAATAAAAGCAACTATTTCATATTATACTATTTTTATAAACTTATTTTTACCAAATTGTATAATTTTTTCTTTTGGATTTATCATTTCATTTATGTCGTTCACTATATTTCCGTCTATTTTTACACCTTTACCTAGTATCATTCTTTTTGCTTCACTTTTTGAATTTGCGAATTTTATATCTACAAGTAGATTGCAAATATTTATTTCTTCATTACCATTATATTTATATTCTTTTATGTCTGTTGGTATTTCTCCTTTTGCTATTTTATTATATCTTTCTTCTGCTATAGCAATTTTTTCTTCTCCATGGTACATTTTTATAATTTCTTCTGCATATTTTTTGTGTGCCTTTATAATATCTTCTTCTATTAATTCTTCTGCTTCTTTTACTTCTATGTCTGTTGTTAGCCTAAAATATTCCATTAAAACATTGTCTGGAATTTTCATTGCTTTTTCATACATTACCTCTGGGCTTTCGTCTATTCCAATATAATTGTCTAAAGATTTACTCATTTTTTCTTTTCCATCTAAGCCTACTAATAGAGGAAATGTTAGAACAACTTGTCTTTCTTGTCCATAATCTTTTTGAAGCTCTCTTCCCACTAAAAGGTTAAATGTTTGGTCTGTACCACCAATTTCTATATCTGCATTTAATGCAACGGAATCATACCCTTGCATTAGTGGGTACATAAGTTCATGCATAGAAAGTGGCAAATTGTTTTCATATCTATTTTTAAAATCATCTCTTTCCAAAATTCTGGCAACAGTATATTTACTTGTTAATTCTATTATATCTTTAAAATTCATTTTAGAAAGCCATTCAGAATTATACGCAATTCTTGTTTTGTCTTTGTCTAATATTTTTGTTACTTGTTTTAAATATGTTTCACCAGATTGTCTTGTTTGTTCGAATGTTAATGCTTGTCTAGTTTTACTCTTTCCAGATGGATCCCCAATTATTCCGGTAAAGTCACCTATAACAAAAACTACTTCATGTCCCATTTCTTGAAATGCTCTTAAAGCTCTTAAAACTACAGTATGACCTAAATGCAAATCTGGTCTTGAAGGATCTGCTCCAAGTTTTATTGTAAGTTTTTTCCCACTTTCTAATTTTTTATTTAATTCCTCTTCTGAAAATATGTCTACTGCTTTTCTTTTAATTAAATCAATTTTATTCATATTATTCACCTTTCTTTTATTTAAATTGTATAGTTTTACTAAAATGCAAAAGACACACCATCCTTAAAGGACGATGTGTCTTCGTGGTACCACCTTTATTTACAACTTATAATTGCCTTATTCTAGCTTGTCGTAGCTACACGTTAGTTACTATAAGAATTGTAATTCGTAAATTTATATTCTAGCAATTTCCACCACACATTGCCTCTCTATTAGTAACTATAAATTACTACTCATTTTTCTTTTTAAAACATAACTAAATTCAATTGTTTATTATTATACTCACTTTTTCCTTAATTTGCAACCCACTATTCCATAAATTTTATTTTTTGCACTAGATATTTCATTTTAATTCTTATAAGAATTTTTTTAATTGCTCTACATTATTTTCCTGAAATGTTACAAAGTTATTTAACAAATCTTTTACATCTTGGTTTACTTGGTTAGTTTCGTTATTAATTAATTTTCTTCCTTCTATAATTCCCATTGTTGTACCTTGTATCATTATTTCTGCTATATGTGATGGTGTTTTGTCTGCTATCGTATTCATTTGAACACCAGTCCACCCCATCACTGTATCCATAATATTTTTATCTTCTGGTATTTCTCCATAATTTTCATATAGTTTGTTTACTCTATCCATTACTTGACCATATTGTGTGTATTGAAAACTTAAATTATTTTTCAATTTTTCATCGTCTAATTTCTCCGAAACAAATGATATTGAATCCATTCCCATTTTAGTAGCTTTATGAATTTGATTTAATATTTTTAAATTTTTTTCTTCCATTTTAGCCTCCTTTTATATTTTATCTAAAAAACATCCCTACATTAATTATTTCTATTTTAGTTTGGTTTTATACTTTTTGAATCTAAAACTTATAAATGAACTATTTCGTATATTTAGCAGAAAAACGGTGCAATTTATTCAAATCACACCGTTTAATAGATTGTTACTGTTATTTACTGATGCTTACATCTCCTTTAAGAATATAAACATCATCAAACCCAGTAAAATATTTTGTAACTCTTTGGAGTTGCATTTGCAAACACTCATGCGTTTCTTGAATTAATTTTGTCTTAATTTGTGAGTCACCTCTTATAATAGATCTAAAGATCGTTTCCGTTATGTCTCTTTCCAGAACAATTAATATCGAATGGTCATATTTTCCTTCTAGTCCAAATAAGATTTTTTCCCTATCTTTTGGAAAAATACATAAATCGTCCCACACTGCAATACCATAACTTTCTAGTACTGTTTCTGCCTTTTTTAAAGCTCTTTCAAAACTTTTCTTTTCTGCTAAATTTTCTTGTTCTTCTGTTAAAAAATTATCTGTTATAAGTTTTAAAACTTCTTCTTCGCAGATTTCGTCAATTTCTATATGTACAGAATTCATAAGTTCTTCACATATTACATTTGCCACAGTACTCTTACCTGCTGCTGGCGTCCCACATAATACAACCAAGGACTTTTTTGGTATTTTTAGTTCATTTTTTATAAAATACCGAGTCCTTTTTTGAGGTAACTTTGTTGCTTTCTTTAAATTTTCTGTTAATATTTCTGCTATCATCTTGTTTTTCCTCCTAATTCTTTTGACAGTATTTGCTGATTTTAAAAAAATCCTATAATATATTTTACCAAATTATGTTACCTTAGTCAAATTTTATACTTCTTTTTTATTTTCTAGCAAAGAAATATCCCCACAATATGTTTTATTTACCACATATTATGGGGATAGAGGAATTAATCTAGAATTGCCCGTACACCGGACATTTTGGTAACTTGAAGTCTTAATGCTCTAGCAATAATTTCAACTTCTTTTTCAGATACATAGTTTGGGAAATACAAATGCACTTCTCCTCGCCTGTATTCTGATTTAAAGTTGTTACTTCCTATTGCTTGTTTTACTACTTTCCGTGCTCTTTCCAATGATGTTTTTTTGCCTCTGATAAAAATCTGTTTCATAGGCTATTCCTCCTTGCAAATATTATAGTGCTTCATAACTTAATTATACTATCTTCTTCTTATTTATGTCAATTCAAATGTCGAAATTTGTATACTTATGTATTTTTTGGTATAATATTTGTATTATGGAAAATATTATAAGATATAATCGTTTAAATGAATATTATAAAAATAAATTTGGAGAAAGAACCCTTAAAATATGTATTGACGCAGGTTTTACTTGTCCTAACCGCGATGGCACTTTAAGTAATTGTGGTTGTATTTTTTGTAGTCAAGATGGATCTGGTGACTTAATAAAATATTCCGCATTGTCTATTTCAAATCAAGTTCAAAACTTTTTAAATAGTTATCGTGGTTTGCGTGCTAATAAATTTATTGCATATTTTCAAAATTTTACAAATACCTATGATTCTTTAGAAAATTTAAAAGAAAAATATGACTCTGCATTAATTAGTGATAAAATAGTTGGTCTTTCTGTCGCTACAAGGCCTGATTGTATAACAGAAGATATCGCACAATTACTTGCATCTTATTCTAATAATTACAGTGTATCTGTAGAACTAGGCTTGCAAACTGCAAATGATAATATTGGCCAGATAATTAATCGTTGTTACACAAATTCTGATTTTACAAATGCTATTACTATTTTAAGAAAGTATAATATAGAAGTAATTACACACATTATGGTTGGTCTGCCTACTGAAAGCTTTAATGATATAAAAAACACCGTTAATTTTATAAATTCTCATGATATACAGGGCTTAAAAGTTCATTCAACTTATATTGTAAAAAATACTGTTCTTGCAAATATGTACAATAATAACGAATATACTCCAATTACTTTAGATTATTACTTAGATAACTTAGCATATATAATAACACATATAAATCCCCAAATTATAATACATAGAATTTCTGGTGATGCTCCTAAAAACTTACTTATAGCTCCAGAGTGGAATTTGCATAAAAAGTGGATTTTAAATGGTTTCGAAAAAAAATTAAAAGATGAAAATCTGTGGCAAGGAAAATTTTATGAAGCATAAATTAATTATGCCTCTATTTTTATAAGTAAAATTAAATCGGGATTTTTAGGACTTTCTCCAAATCCCGGTTTTAATATACTAATTATATAATCCTCTATCTCACATTTTTAAATCTTTTATTTACATTATTCCAATTTATAATATTCCAAAAAGCCTTAATATATTCACCTCTATTTGCTTTATATTGTAAAAAGTAAGAATGTTCCCACATATCTAATACTAGTATTGGCTTACAATTCCACAAAGTTAGATTTTGGTGCTTTTCACATTGTAACATTTTTAGCTTATTAAACCTTGGAACCCAAACAAGTAAGTTCCAACCAGAAGCTTCTACTTGCTTACTGCTTTCTACAAATTGCTCTTTAAAAGTTTCAAAATTACCGAAATCTTTATTTATTTGTTCCATTAAATTTATGTCTGGTGAAGATGGAATTGCAGGTCCCATGTTTCCGAAAAATAGTTCATGTAAAATCGCACCAGATCCAAAAAAAGATAAATTTTTTTCTAAACATTTTATATTTTCGAAATCTTTATTTTTGCGCGCTTTTTCTAATTTTGTTAATGTCGCATTGGTATTATCTACATATCCTGCATACAATGTATTATAGTGAATATTTAAAGTTTCCTTACTATAATATGGTTCTAAACTATCTAATGGATATTCTAAATTTATTTTCTTGATCATAAAAATTCCTCCATATTTTATTGTATGAAGAAATTTTTAAAATATTCTTGTATTTAGTTCTCTTTCTATATTTTCTATAATTTTACAAATAATATCTTCCCTGCAATATTGCTGTTTTGTTTCGTTATATAATGATGTAGCAATATTTAATATATCATTAGAAAAATCGTTTTCATTTACATTAAAACCAATTCCTATAAAAAGTTCTCTAATATTTTCTTGTACTGTAATTACTTCTGTTAATATTCCACATATTTTTTTATTATTTAATAATAAATCATTCGGCAACTTAACTTCTAAATTAATATTGTATAATTCTTGAATAGCATACTTTATATTTTCTGCAATTGCTAATGTAAAACCTTCTAGTTGTTTTATATTTGCTTGTGGTTTTAGTACTATTGTCATTGCTATGTTGTTACTTTTAGTATGCCACATTCTACCATGAGTGCCTTTTCCAGAAGTTTGAATATCTGCTATAATTATTGTGCCATTTTCATATTTTTGCTTATTTCTTTTGGCTTCTGCTTGTGTTGAATCTATTTCTTTAAAATATACTACTTTCTTACCAATATATTCGGTATTTGCTTTAACTATTTTATCTATATCCACTAAGTTCTCCTTTATATCTTTATATTTCAATTATAGTTTCTAATAGCTCTCTTCTATTTTAACTACATAATCACACATATTTACATATTATCTATTAAAATAATATCTCTTTTTAGTAGTCCATTCTGTACCGTTCCTGTACCTATAAAATTTGATTTTGCATATATTTTATAAATTCCATCTAAATTGTTTACACTTAACTTTACTCCATTTAGAAACAATTTTAATTTATACTCATTTAAATTTATATAATCATTTTCTTTAAGCATATCTTCCAATGTATATGCGTATCTATCTATGTTTTCTAAGTTTAATTGATCTATACAAATTGCATTTTCTATATTAAATTTACCTACTTGCAACCTTTTTAGATTTTTCATATATCCTACTGTGTTTAATTTACTAGCTATATCTTCGCACAAACTTCTAATATATGTACCTTTAGAACAACTTACTGTGAATTTTATATTTTTTTCTTCATATTCTAATAAATCTATATTATAAATTTCTATTTGCCTAACTTCTATTTCAACTTTCTCACCTGCACGAGCATATTCATACAGCTTTTTACCATTCTTTTTTATAGCTGAATATATAGGTGGCAGTTGCTCTTGTTTTCCTTCGAAGCTTTTTAATACCTGCAATAAGTTGTTTCTAACATATTCTTCATCTACACTTTTTTCTTCTACAATTTTTCCTTCTATATCTGCTGTGTCTGTTTTTGTTCCAAGTTCTAATTCTACTTCATATGTCTTGTCATGGTTTATTAAATATTTAGAAAACTTTGTTCCTTTCCCAATTAATATTGGTAAAACTCCTGTTGCATTTGGGTCCAATGTTCCTGTATGTCCTACTTTCGATATATTTAATTTTTTCTTTAATTTTGCCACAACATCATGTGATGTATATCCTTTTTCTTTATTTATTACTATTATTCCGTCCATATGCACCTCTTAATTCTATACAATAAAAATGGCTTCAATGAATATCCCATATGTTTCATTAAAGCCTACGTAGGGATTTTAACGTTCCCTATCTCTCACCAAAATTGGATAGGGATTTTAAGGACCGTCCCTAAATCCCGATGTGTTTTTTTATTACTTTTACTAATGTTGTTTTTATTTGTTCTGGAGTTCCATTTATTTTGCAACCAGCTGCTTTTACATGACCTCCACCACCAAATACCATTGCAACATCTGAAACATTTACATGTTCATTTGCACGTAATGATATTTTGTATGTTTTATCTTCTATTTGGCGTAAAAATACAGATACTTCTACTCCTTCTACATCTCTACCTTTTTCTACTATTCCTTCATGATCTCCTGTTTCTGCATTAACACTTATTTCATCTTCCTTTGTTATGTATGTAAAGGCTATTTTTCCATCTTCTAGGAATTCTAATCTGTTCATTGCAATTTTTTCTAATTCGAAACTTGATTTTGTTTTTATTTGCAATGCTTTTTTATATACATTAGAAACATTTACTCCTGATTGCATTAACCATGCAACAAATTGAAATGTTTCTGAAGATACACCTTGGTATTTAAAACCTCCTGTATCTGTTATAATTCCTGTTAGCAAGCATTCTCCTATTTCTTTATTTATTTTTATATTTAATGCTTCTAATACTATTATTAATATTTGTGCACAAGCAGGAGATGCAGGATTAACATAATTGTAATCCGCAAACATCCCGTTTTTTGTGTGATGGTCAATATTAATAGTTACATTTGCTCTGTCAAAATAATCTTGCCAACCATTTAATCTTTCTATTGTTGCACAATCTACAGTTATAGCTAAATCATAATTAGTTATTTTGCCTTCTTTTTTTATTTCGCTATATCCAGTTAAAAAATTAAAGTTTCTAGGACATTCTGGTATTATAACATCTACATTTTTTCCTATTTGTTTTAAAGCATTATACATTGCTAAACTACTACCTATTGCATCACCATCTGGAGTTTCGTGAGTTAGTACAACTATACTTTCTGCTTTTTTAATTTCTTCTACAATACTATCTAATGTTGTCATAATTATTCTCCTTTATTTTCTGGTTTTATGTCTTTTATAACCTCTTTTAGGATTGTGTCTATTCTTGCTCCATATTCTATAGAATCGTCAAAAATAAATATAATTTCTGGTGTAGAACGTAAATTTAATCTTTTTGCAACTTCTGTTCTAACAAAACCCGCAGATTTCTTTAATGCTGTTAGTACTTGTTTATTATCTTTTGCGTTTAGCATACTTACATAAACTTTAGCAAATTTTAAATCTCCACTAACTTTTACTTTAGTCACACTTATTAGTCCAGTTATATTAGGATCTTTTAAGTCATATGTTATTATATGACTTATTTCCTTTTTCATTTCTTCATCTATTCTGTTTAATCTGTTTTGATTTTTATTAGGCATATATACCTCCTTCGATATTATCTTTTTACTTCATCCATTACGAATGCTTCTATAATATCTCCTTCTTTTATATCATTATAATTTTCTATTTGCATACCACATTCGAAGCCTTTATTAACTTCTTTTGCATCATCTTTAAATCTCTTTAATGATGATAATTTACCTTCGTGAATAACTACTTCTTCACGTATTACACGAACACCTGCATTTCTTTCTATTTTTCCTGTTAATACAAATGCTCCACCAATTGTTCCTACACTAGAAATTCTAAATGTTTGTCTTATTTCTGCTGTTCCTATTACTCTTTCTACATATTTAGGATCTAACATACCTTTCATTGCAGTTTCTACATCTTCAATTGCTTGGTAAATAATTGAATATTGTTTTATTTCTACATTGTCTTTTTCGGCTTCTGCTTTTGCAGTTGGAACAGGTCTTACATTAAATGCAATTATAATAGCATTAGAAACATTTGCAAGTGTAACATCAGATTCTGTAACAGCACCTACTGCTGAGTGTATTACTTTTACTCTAACTTCTTCATTAGATAATTTTTCTAATGATTGTTTTACAGCTTCTACAGTTCCTTGAACGTCTGCTTTTATAATTAAGTTTAATTGTTTTAATTTTCCTTCTTCCATTTGAGTAAATAAATTGTCTAATGTAACTTTACTTACTTGGTTGATAGATTTTTCTCTATTTTGTCTTTTTCTTCTTTCTATTAAGTGTTTAGCCATTTTTTCGTCTTTTACTTCGTAGAAAGTTTCTCCAGCTACTGGAACTTCTGTAAGTCCCATAACTTCTACTGGCATTGATGGACCAGCTTTTTTAACTTTTTGTCCTTTATAGTTTTTCATAGCTCTAATTCTACCAATAGAAGAACCTACAACTATTGTATCACCCATGTCTAATGTTCCTCTTTGTACTAGTAGTGAAGCTATTGGACCTTTAGATTTATCTAGTCTTGCTTCTATTACAGCACCTTTAGCTTGTTTATGAGGATTTACTTTTAAATCTAACATATCTGCTTCTAATACTACCATTTCTAGTAATTGTTCTATATTTTGTTTTGTTTTAGCAGATATTGGAACATATATTGTGTCCCCTCCCCATTCTTCTGGAACTAATTCATATCTCATTAATTCTTCTTTTACTTTTTCTATATTAGCTCCTGGTAAGTCTATTTTGTTTATTGCTACAATTATTGGAATATTTGCTGCTTTAGCATGGTTAATTGCTTCTACAGTTTGTGGCATAACACCATCATTTGCAGCAACAACTAATATTGCTATATCTGTAATTTTAGCACCTCTTGCACGCATACTTGTAAATGCTTCGTGTCCTGGTGTGTCTAAGAAAGTAATATCTCTATCTTTTACTCTTACTTGGTATGCACCTATATGTTGTGTTATACCTCCTGCTTCTCCTTCTATTACATTAGTTGAACGTATTGCATCTAAAAGTGAAGTTTTTCCATGATCTACGTGTCCCATTACTACAATAACTGGTGCTCTTGGTACTAAATCTTCTTCTTTATCTTCAGAATCATCAAATAATATATCTTCTTCTTTTACTACAGTTTTCTTTTTAGCAGTTACACCAAATTCTTCTGCTATTAAATAAGCTGTATCAAAGTCTATGTCATTATTTATAGTAGCCATAATGCCATATCCTAATAATTTCTTTATAACTTCGCTACTTGTTTTCTTTAATTCTGCTGCTAAATCTTTTACAGAAATAGTTTCTGGAATAGTAATTTCTGTAAGTTTAAATATCTTTTGCTTAGACTCGCTTTCTTTAGCATTTTTCGCATTTTTCTTTTTATTTTTCTTACCTCTTCTTGTAGATAAGTCATAATAGTCTAGCATACCACCATCTTGTTCAGAAAACATTGTAGATAAACTACTTGTTTGTTTTAAATCTTGTAGTTTCTTTTCGTTTATATCTTCATCACTAAATCTTTTACTTGCTTTTACAGATTTTCTTGCTTTATTTTCTTCGTACTTATTATTTTTTTGTTTTTCTATTGTTTTATTGTTATATTCTCTTACAACTTCTTTTTCTACTACTTCTGAAGACATTATATTTTTAATATTCTTTTCGATTGTTCTTTCATCCATTGGTCTAGGGCCTTTAGAATAGTTATTGTTTCTAAAGTTATTATTACCATTATTATTGTTATTTCTGTAGTTATTATTCCTATAACCATCTCTATTATCTCTATTATTGTTATTGTTATTATTTCTGAAATTCCTATTATCTCTTCTATTGTTATTAAAATTATTATTTCTTTTTTTGAATTCCTTTTCTTCATTTCTGTTATTATTAGATTCAACTTTTTTTGTTTGTTTATTTCTTTGTGCTTCTATCATATTCTCTCTTTCACTTTTTTCTATTTTTTTATTTTCTGGTTTTATTTCAGGTTTTTCTTCTACCTTAACTTCTTCTTTTATTTCTTCAGTTGTATTTTTAGGCTTTTCCTCTTCTTTTCTAACTTCTTTAATTTCCTCTTTAGCTTCCTTTTTTGGTTCTTCTTTTTTCTTTATACCAAATAATTCTTCTACAGTAAGTGGTTTTGTTTGTTTGTTCCTATAAACAATATTGAAGTCTTTATTTTTATTTCTTTCTACAAAACCCAATTGTTTTTCTCTTTCTTTTTGTTTTTTGTGTTTCTCTTCTTCCTCTTTTTTTACTAATTCTTCGTCGGAAATAATTACTTCTCTTCTTATTATTACAGGTTCATCTTTTTTTATAGCAGATGATGGTTGTTTTTTATTTTGTTTATTTTTTTGTTCAGTTTTATCTTTCTTTTTTAAAGCTTCTTCTAACTGCTTTGCTTCTTCATCTGTTACAGAACTTAAGTGACTTTTTATATTAAGATTTAAAGACTTTGCTTTTTCTAATATTTCCTTACTTGTAAGTCCTAATTTTTTTGCTATTTCATGTATTTTTATTTTACCCAATAGCTTCACCCCCATTAATTAATTTTTGTATTCCCTTTGCTATATTTATATCTTTTATTCCTATAACTACTTTATTTTTTTGCCCTATTGCTTTACTTAGTTCTTCTATAGTGCCTATAAAAACAATTGGAATATTATATTTTTCTGCATAAAATTTATAATTTTTTTTGGTCTTTTCTGAGGCTTCTTCAGAAACTACTAACATTTTAATTTTTCTTATTTTTAAAGCATTTTCGCATGCGTTGCTTCCTGCAATTACATTACCTGCTCTTGTTGCTAAACCAATCAAATTAAAAATTTTATTTTTCACTAATTACACCTCTTAATTCATTATAAACTGTTTCTTCTATTTCCATTTCGAACGTTCTAGCTAAAGCTTTTGTCTTTATTGCTTTTTCTAAACATTGAATATTATCACAAATGTATGCTCCTCTACCATTTGATCTCCCCGTTTTATCCAATGTAATATTTCCTTCTTTATCTTTAACTATACGAATTAGGTCTTTTTTGTCTTTTTTTTCTTTACATCCAATGCAAGTTCTTTGTGGTATTTTTTTCATATTAACACTTCCTTATATTATACTTGCTTATTTTTGTTTATATGTTTTATTCTTCGTTGTTTTCTTCATTATTTGCTTCTAGTTCTTCTTGCTTTTCTAATAATATTTTTCTAAATTGTGATTCTGATTTTATGTCTATTCTCCAATCTGATAAACCTGTTAATTTAGCTGCAAGTCTTGCATTTTGTCCTGATTTACCTATTGCTAATGATAATTGGTCATCTGGTACTATTACTTGTGCAACTCTATTTTCTTCGTCTATATCTACTGCCATTACTTGTGCTGGTAATAAAGCAGATGATATATAAATAGATAAGTCTGCATTCCATTCTATTACGTCTATTTTTTCTCCGTTTAATTCATTTATAATATTTTGAATTCTTACACCTTTTTGTCCTACACATGAACCAACTGGATCTATATTTTCGTTTGGTGAGTATACAGCTATTTTGCTTCTACTTCCTGCATCTCTAGATACAGCTTTTATTTCTATAACACCTTCATATATTTCTGGTATTTCGAATTCGAATAATTTTTTAACAAATTCTGGACAAGCTCTAGAAATTATAACTTGTGGTGCTCCTTTTAACCCTTTTTCTACGTCTAAAATATAACCTTTTATTTTATCGTTTACATGATATTTTTCTGTTGGAATTTGTTCTTTAGCTGGCATAACACCTTCTACTTTTCCTAAGTCCATAACTACAATACCTTGGTCTGCTTTTTGTATTATTCCAGAAACTATTTCGCCTTTTCTTTCATTATATTCACTATATACTATTTCTCTTTCTGCTTCTCTTAATTTTTGAATAATTACTTGTTTTGCTGTTTGTGCTGCAATTCTACCAAAGTTTTTTGGAACTAGTTCTACATCTACTGTAGTACCTACTTGTGCTTCTTTATCTAATTTTCTAGCTTCTTCTAAACTTATTTGTAAAACTGGGTTTTCAGCATGTTCTACTACTTCTTTTACAGAATATAAGTGTGATGCTCCTGTTTCTCTATCTACTATAACTTTTACATTTTCTTGTGAATTATAGTTTCTCTTATATGCTGTTAATAAAGCTGATTCTATAGAGTCTAACAAGTAGTCTTTTTTTATTCCTTTTTCCTTTTCTAGTTCTTGTATTGCAACTATTAATTGTTTATTGTCTATTCCTTCTTCTCTCATTGTTTACACTCCTTTTACCAATTATATTTTATTTTAATTAAAGAAATATCTTTTCTAGGTATGCTTAATTCTTCTATGTTTATTGTTTCTTCATTAAATCCTACTAAATTGCCTGTTATTACTTTTTCTCCATTAAATGGTTTAAATAGTTTTACTTCAACTTCTTTACCAATATTTTCTTCTATTTGCCAATCTTTTCTTAATATTCTTTCTATTCCTGGTGATGAAACTTCTAAAAAATATTGGTCTTTAATATAATCCTTTTCATCTAATATTTCTGTAATAGCATTATTTACTTTTTCACAGTCTTCTAAGTCTATTCCTGTTTCTTTATCTATAAAAATTCTTAAGTAATAATCTTTTGCTTCTTTTTCATAAATAACGTCGTATAGTTTGTAACCTAAATTTGTTATTATAGGTTTTATTAAATCTTCTACATTTCTTTCTATTTTAGACAAGTCTTTACCTCCTATTACACTCATAAGGAGTGGGATTTGTTCCCACTCCTTATGTAATGTATTTTGCTATATTGGTATTATATAACATATATTCCCAAAAATCAAGGTTTAAGCGATATTTTATTAAAACCTTTTTCGTCATTTTCTGCTAAATTTTAATTTCTTTATTAAGCCAAGTTGAATATATATATACTCTATCCACTTTTCTTTTTAATGCTTCTTCCAATGCTTTTTTGTAAATTGATAATTGAACATTGTATTTTTCTTTTAAGCTTTCTTCATTGTTATTTTCTACATAGTCTGTTTTATAGTCAACTAAAACTAGCTCATCGATATTTGTTATATAATATAAGTCTATAATTCCTTGAACTAAAACTTCGTCTTCTGCACTATTTTTGTATATCTCTTTAGCTTTTAAATTAAGATAAAAGGCTTTTTCTTGTTCTACAGTTTTTGCATCTTGCATCTCTTTCCAAATGTTAGATTCTAAAAACGCTAGTATTTTGTTATAATTTACACTTTCAGCTTCTTTAGTCAAAATTATTTCCTTTTCTACTAAATTATTTACCATTTTCTTTAATTTGTCTAAATTATAATTTTCTTTGCTATTCAATTTTTGTAAGCATAAATGCATTATAGTACCTTTTTCTGCAGGTGTTAAATTTGTTTTTTCTATTAAAAAATTTGGCTTTTTAAGTACCACTTCTACTTTATTTTCTTCAGCTTTTTTTGATAGCTCTTTAATTTTAGAAACAGAAATTTCGCTTGGTATTTCTGTAGATTCTTTATACTTATATTCCCATTCTAATATAGTTTTTATTTTTTCTAAATTTGTATTAGATATTTTTCTATTTTTTGCATATTTTAATATATCTTTCTTTTCTAAATCATTTCTAGAATTACTACTTAATATGTCTTTTTTATTTATTACATTAAATTCGAATATATCCGAATTTTTAATTTTATTTTTTAAATAAACTAATTCTATCCAATCCAAATAAGATTTATAACTTTCTAATATTTTAGAATTAATTTTTGAAGAATTTGTATTTGAATATATCTCTAATTCTTTTTCTTTTTTTTCTATAGATTTTTCTAAATCTTTCTCTATTCCTGTAATAATTAATTTCTCTTTCGCTCTTGTTAAAGCAACATATAACACTCTCATTTCTTCAGAAATGTTTTCTTTTTTGCTTACTATTTTTATAGCCTCTTTAGCAAGTGTTGGATATTCTATTTTTAGTCTACTATTTTCATAATTTGGTCCAAAACCAATTCCTTGGTGTATTAATATTTTCTCTTTTAAATCTTTTAAATTAAAGTTTTTGCCTGTGCTACTTAAAAATACTACTGGAAATTCTAATCCCTTACTTTTATGAATGCTCATAATTCTAACTACATTTTCATTTTCTCCAATTATTTTAGCAGAACCTAGGTCATTATTTTTTAACTTTAGTTTATCTATAAAGTTTATAAAATTAAATACTCCCTTAAAGGATGCACTTTCATACTGTTTTGCTCTTTCAAAAAGCATTTTTAAATTTGCTTGTCTTAATTTTCCATTTTGCATTAATCCTACATAATTGTAATAGCCTGTGTCCATGTAAATTTTCCAAATTAATTCATCTAATGCTAAAAATTCACTATCTTCCCTCCAAGTATTTATCATTTTTAAGAAATTATCAATTTTATCTCTTAAACTTACATTTACCTGAATTCTGGACTTTATAACACTTTCATAAAAATTTTCATATTTATCGGCTAATCTAATTTCGATTAAATCATTGTCTGTAAAGCCTCCAATCATAGACCTCATTACTGTAACAAGTGGTATATCTTGCATTGGGTTATCTATTATTTTTAAGCATGACATAATTAACTGTATTTCTACAGAATTCAAGTATTCTGTAGATGTTTCACTATAAACTGGGATTCCTAAGTCTGATATTTCTTTTTCATATATTGGCGATAGTTCTGTCGTAGATCTTAAAAGCACAACTATATCTTTATATGTAACTTTTCTATATCCTTCTACTTTGTCTAATACATAGTAATTACTATTTACAAGTTCGTTTATCTTTTTTGCTACATATTTTGCTTCTAGAATAGAATTTTCTATTCTTTCTTCCTTTTCAATATCTTCTGTCTCTTGCTCAGTTTCTTTTGTATTTTCTTCTAAGTTTATTATATTTATTTCTGTTTTTCCTGCAAAATTTATATTTTCTATTTCTGGTTCTTTGTAGTCTGCACCTAAATTTAAATATTCTTCTTCTGTATAGTCTACATCTCCTAAATTTTTGCTCATAATTTCATCAAAAATTATATTTGTTGTATCTATTATATTTTTTCTACTTCTAAAATTTTTAAATAATTGTATTTTAAGATTATCTTTATCTTCTTTATTGTTTTTAAGTTTATATGTTTCATATTTATTTAAAAATAGTTCTGGCATAGCTTGCCTAAATTTATATATACTTTGTTTTACATCTCCTACCATAAATATATTATTATTTTTAGAAATTGATGTTAATATATATTCTTGTACCATATTACTATCTTGGTATTCATCTATAGCTATTTCTTCAAATTTTTCTTGGTATTTTTTTGCAACTTCTGTTGGTATATATTTACCATTTTCTTCTTTTATTAAAATTTTTAAAGCTAAATGCTCTATATCATTAAAATCTATAATGTTTTTTTCTAATTTTGCTTTTTTATAGTTTTCGTTAAATTTAAGAATTATTTGCTCTAAAAGATTTAATATTTTATGCATATCTTTTAAATCTTCTAAAATTTCTTTAGAACTATATATAAAAATATTATCTTTCATTTTTTTAAATTTAGCATTTATTATATCTCTTTTTTCTTTAACCATAGTTGGTGTTTCAGAATTTATTTTTTTACTACTTGGCCATCTAATAAACGAAAAATTTCTTGCAAGTTCATAAGCTTTATCCCATGAATTTAAATTTTCTTTTAAAATTTCTAAATTTTCTATATCCATTCTTATTGCTTGTGAATGTTTTTCTAGTTCCATTTCTTCATCTAATTCTTGCTTTATTTTCTTTAATCCTAATATATTTTCTTCTATACATTCTTTGTAATTATTTAATATAACTTTTCCCCATATAGTATCTGCAAAATCTGTATTTTCTAAATCTATATCAAACATTTTTACTTTTTCTTCTAACCATTCTTCTGGAAATGGCGCACTTTGAATAAACGAATATATACTTTTTATTATAGTTTTAAGTGGTGTATCATCTTTATATGTTGTATAATTTTCTAATAATTCGAAAAAACCTTCATCTTCTTTTAGGTATAAATCTTCGAACAATGTTTCTAAAACTTCTTCCTTTAATAATTCTATTTCTGCTGTATCACCAATTCTAAAATTAGGTGATATGTTTATTTCGTAAAAATTATTTCTTATTACATCTAAACAAAAAGAATGTATTGTACATATATTAGATTTGTTTAAAAGAGTTATCTGTTTTTGTAATCTTGTATTTGATGGCTCTTCTTCTATTTTTATATATATAGCATTTAAAATTCTTTCTCTCATTTCGCTTGCCGCAGCATTAGTAAAAGTTACAACTAATAATTTGTCTATATCTACTTCCTCAGAAATAATTTTATTTATTATTCTTTCTACTAAAACAGCAGTCTTACCACTACCAGCAGCTGCAGCTACTAATATATTTGAACCTTTTTCGTGTATTGCTTGGCTTTGCTCTTCAGTCCACTTAACTTTGCTCATTTTTTCTCCTTTTTTGAACTTTTAAGAACGTCCCCAAAGTTCAGCTAATTGTTTTATATCATTTTCGTAAAATTTAATTGCATTTTTATATGTTTTACTATCTTCTAAATCTATTCCTACTGTTTTTAATATTTCTAGTGACTTTTTACTTCCACCCATTTTTAACATATTTATATATTTTTCTACTAATCCTTTTTCCCCTTTTAAAATTCTACTTGCTATATCTATTGCACAAGATATTCCTACTGCATATTTATACACATAAAAACATCTAAAAAAGTGCGGAACTCTAGCCCAATTATATTGGTTATATTCATCTATTACTAACTCTTTTCCATAATATTTTTTTATTAGGTTAGTATATATTTCTCCTAGTTTTTCCGAATTTAAAATTTCGCCATTTTCTATTTTCGAATGTACTTCTTGTTCAAATTCTGCAAACATTGCCTGTGCAAATAATGTACCTTTTACTGTTTCTATTCTATTATATAATATAGCAATTTTTTCTTCTTTATTTGCTAAATTCAATCTATATTGTGCAAGTAAAATTTCATTTACAGTTGATACTATTTCAGCTAATAAGAATGTATATCTGCTGTTTAAAACATTTTGACTTTTATCTGCATAATATGAATGCATTGCATGTCCGAATTCGTGTGCAATTGTTGATACATCCCAGCTTGTTCCTGTATAGTTTAATAATACATATGGGTGAACACCATATAATGGCATATTATATGCACCATTAATTTTGTTTGGTAATTGGTATGCATCCATCCAATTGGAATTAAAAGCTTCTTTTAATTTATTTGTGTATTCTAATCCAAGTGGTCTTAATGCTTCTAATACTAATTCTTTTGCCTCTTCAATGTCTATTAATTTATCTTCTTTATCAAATGGATTTATGCTCATATCATACATATGTACTTCTGGTAAACTTAATATTTGTTTTTTTAATTTTGTATATTCATGGTTTACTAAAATATTGTTATTTACCTCACTAATTAAAGTATTATATACTTTTTCGCTTGCTTCATCTTTAATTACAGCTTTTTCTAACGAACTTTTGTAATTTCTTAATTTTGATATTTTAACATCTTGCTTTACTGTATTTATATATAGTTCTGCTATTGTATTTATATATTTTCCATATTGCGATACTAGTGTAGTCGCACCTTTTTTTCTTATTTCTCTATCTTTATTTTCTAATATTTTGGCATATTCTGCTTCACTTACACTTATTTTATTTCCTTTACCATCTTCTATTGAAGGAAATTTAATCTCTGCATTAGTTAATACTTCATAAGCATTTTCGTAGCCATTAAATATATCTGAAAACTTAGACAATACTTCTTCTATATCTTTACTTAATATATGCTTTTTATTTTCTAGAATTTCGTTTATTTCTCTTGAATATCTTTCTAATCTTTTGTCTTCATTCATATATTTTTTTAGAATACCTTCATCTATTTCTGTAAGTTCTGGTAAAATAAAAGCTGTTTTTGCATCTACTTTATTGTCTAATGCTTGCGCTTCTCTAAATAATATTATTCCTTCTTGGTCTGCCATATTTTTATTATGTTTTAGCATTGCATAAGCATATATTTTATTGTTTATTTCTACTATTTCTTCATAATTGTTATAACAATTATATATACTTTCCGAAGATTCTGCTAAACTTCCTTTATATTTAGAAATTTCTTCTAATTTTTGCTCTATAAGTTCTATATCTTTTTTATATTCTTCTTTTCCTTTATATATATCTGTAAAATCCCATTCGTATTTGTTTATCATTATTAGTGCTCCTCTACATTAATCCTTTTTATTTCCTTTGGAGTAAATAATCTCACATAATATGGCTGAATTTCCGGAAAAACTTCTTTTACAAGTACAATATCACCATTAGTATCTGTAACTTTTAAATTTGGAAATGTTTTAAGCATTTTTTCATCATTTAAATATTTTTCCATAAATTCCTTTACCCCTGGTTTATTTTGAATTTCTTCATAGTCTAACAAATATTGTTGTCCGTTTTGCATTTTTATTAAACCACTATGTTCTATTCTTGCATAAAACATTCTTAATGCTGTTCCTGTATATAAACAATCTATAGCCATAAAAATTATAATTAATATTGTTGTTGTTTTTAAAACTTTCATATTAATTCTTTCTTTACACCAATCTAAAAATTTGTCTACTTTTTTATTAATATATGTCATTAAAAATATTGCAAGTACTCCCCAAAATATAGAGAAATATACACATATTCTTCCATTTATGTTAAGTGGCATATTAGAATAATCCCACCACTTTACATGTAGCATCATTTCACCAAATAAGCTGACTAAATATTCAACAACAGACCCTATTAAAAATCCACCAAAAAATAATGAAAAGTTATTTTTATTAAAATATTGTAACATTCCTATCATTATAACTGCGCCTAAACCATATATTGCACAAAATGGTCCATATAAAAAGCTTTGTCTACTTTCTATAACGCCTTTTGTAACTAGTCCAAATAATGTTTCTATAATAAATCCTAAAATACTATAAATAATAAAATATGCAAAAACTCTCCAAATGCTCATTCCTAAAAATGTAAATTTCTTCTTTTCCTTGTTCTTTTTGTTTTTCATTTATTCCTCCATTTAATACTAAATTTATTTTAATAGTTTTCTTAATAATAATAATAAATTAATTAAATTGCAATATATTTATAACTTTTTATATATAAAAAACAAATATATAATTATATATATTAATAAAAGCTAAAAAATCCAACTTTAATTCGTCGGATTTTTTTGTAATAAATTTATTTTTTCATAAACATCATAAAAACTATATGCTCTAATTATATTCTTTCCTTCACATTCTTTATTGTATCTTGCATCAAAGCAAATAACTGGTAAAAACTCAGAAAGTTGTTTTATGTTATGAGGGCTATCTTCTATAATTACATCTATATTATTTTTTCTGCAATTTTCTAGCTTATTTACTGTAGAAAAAATAAGTTCATCATAATATAATTCGTTTTTTGCAAACCATTTTCTAACCAATTCTTGCATTTTTTCTTTTGCTTCTATATCTGCAAACTCACTAGCTCTTGCTGTAATTATATATATTTTATGCCCATCTTCTTTTAATTTATTTAATACCTCTTTTGCAAAAATTCTTGGTTCTTCTTCTGTAGCATATTTTAAATTATATTTTTCCCAAAATTCTAAATCTGTTTGTTTATTCCAACTAAATATTTCTATACTTTCATATCCTTTGGGATTAATTATCTTGCCTTTACCTATTTCAGAAGCAAATTTTGTACCATAATTTATACAAAATTCGTTAAAATTAGTTAATACTCCATCTAAGTCGATTCCTATATTCATTTTATCCTCCTTAGTAAATTTTTTAATTATAAATTTCAGCCTATTTTATTAAATAATTCATTTTGATTTTTATACATATATTTATTTACAAAATAAGTGATAATAATATGTATTACTATTAAAATTATTGCTGTTAATAAATAATTTGTAAAATTTAATAATATTGATATTATAAGTATTATTCCAATTTCTAATAAATTTAATACAACTGGCCATAATAAATTCAAATTTTGTTTTACAACAGCATATTCTGTTGTCCATTCTAACTTTGGCTTTCTTAAATCTACTAGTTCCATTAGTAAGGTTTGCAATATTAGTAAAATCAAATTTATTATAAAAACTGTTAATAAGAATAATAAGGAAGGTTTTGCTAAAATGTATATAAAAGCTATAACAATTGTTGACGTTATTGTACCAAAAAATATATTTGGTATTCCTTTATAAATTAATTGTTTGTAATATGAAATAGGAATATATTTCATAAATATTGCGTTTTGACCATCTCTTGAAATTACAGTTGGCGCAATATATAACATACTCGTTAAAAACTCTGTAACTGAAATTATTATAGCTAAACCTATTGGTGTTTCTATATAAATTCCTAAAACACTCTTAAATTCATTTAATGCTTCTTGTGAATTATTTGTATTTAATGTCACAATAAATATTCCCAAAAATATTATAGGCATTAATACAGATGGTAATACACATTGAATAAAAAATATGGGGTTTTTTAATAATACTTTAAATTCTTTTATAATATATGATTTTCCAATAGAATTTGTTTTTATCTTTTTTAATTTTACCTCTTTACCTTTTTTTGTTCCTGAAGATAAATTTCCTATTACACCTCTAAAATAAATTTTATTTCCTATTAATATGAATACTATATACAATATTAATGTAATTCCTAATAATTTTAAAAATTCTACAAAACTAGAATTTACTATTGCATTAATCGCTGGTTTTATAATAGGTAAATTATCACTAACCATTTCCACCATACTATTAGCTTGTTTTAAAGAATTTAGCAAATCTTCTTCACTATAGTTAGTTGTACCAGATAAAGAAAATGACATTATAACAGCTAATATTATACCTATTAATGGTGCTATTAACCTAAATCTATCTTTGTTTTTGAATCTTTTAGAAAAGCTCATTATAATCATTATTATAAAAGTAGCTATAAGTATTGGTATTATTGGAAATACTATTAATACCAATAAAGAAATAATATAAAACATTGGTCCTTGTAAAGTTATTATTCCATAAATAGTTATTGGTGTTACTGCAAATATTATTTCCATTATGTATTCTGTTATTAATATTACATTTAACTTAGATATTAATATTTCTTTTGGCTTAAGTGGTAATGGTAAAATATATTCTATGTCTTTTGAAAAATAAAATACATTTGTAGCAGATATAATTGACTGTATTATTGTAAGTAATGCTAATCCCAATAAAAATATACCAATAAACATTGATTCTTGATTAGCTTGTTTTAAAGTACTTATTAAGCCATAAGAAAGAAAAGCGAATATTCCCATTAAATATGCGCCTAAAAGAATATATAATATTACTTTTCCAACTATGTTTTTATTTTTATTATTTTCATTATATTTTTGAAAGGAATTTTTAATAAGAACTTTTGTAAGTGATACAATTTTATTCATCTTGCGTTATCTCCAAAAATAATTCTTCTAATGTTCCATTATCTTTTAGCTTTAACTTCATTTCGTCAAAAGTCCCTACAAAAATTAATTTTCCTTTATTTATAATTCCTACTCTATCACATAATTTTTCTGCAACTTCTAAAACATGTGTAGAAAAAAATATACAATTTCCTTTCTTTGCATGTTGTCTCATCATTTCTTTTAAATCAAATGCTGCTTTTGGATCAAGCCCTGTCATTGGTTCATCTAATATCCAGTTTTTTGGATTACTTAAAAGTGCTCCACATATTATTATTTTTTGGCGCATACCATGTGAATATCCTTGCATTTCTTCGTTTAAGTTATTATATATTTCAAATTTTTTAGTTAATTCTTCTATTCTTTTTGTTCTTATGTCTTTTGGAACTTCGTATATATCCCCCATAAAATTCAGATACTCTATTCCTTTAAGTTTTAAAAATATATCTGGTGTATCTGGTACAAAACCAATATCTTTTTTAGCAGAAATTCCTTCATTTTTTATGTCTTTATCATCTATTAATATTTTACCTTCATCTGTATTTAAAATTCCTGTAATCATTTTTATAGTTGTTGTCTTTCCTGCTCCATTTGGACCTAAAAATCCAAATATTTCTCCATCTTTTATTTCTAAGTTTAAAGAGTCCACAGACTTTACATTTTTAACATATGACTTAGAAACATTTTCTAGTTTAATCATTGTTTACCTCCCTTTTATTTTTTACAATTTTACTTTTTTCTAATATAACTTTCAATAGTTTTATAATAATTTATTAAACTTTTCTTAATAGCTTTACAGTTACATCATTTTGCTATATACTATAGCAAGACAAATTATTAGGGGGTCTTTTACAAATGAAAAATAATTATAATAAATTTATATATAATGCTTGTATTAGATAATACTAATATTTTTTAATAAATAAACAATAATTTACCTCCTACATTTTGTTACAGGAGGTTTTTTTATGGAAACATCAACAGCTTTAGTCGAAAAAAAGAAATTGTCAAATATACAATATATTGTACTTTATTTTTTTATATATGCTTTTCTTGGTTGGGTAATGGAAACTATATATTCTTTAATGGTTCTTGGTCATTTTACTAAACGTGGTTTTTTATTTGGTCCACTTTGCCCTATATATGGTTTTGGCGCAATTTTAATGATTTTATTTATTAGTAAATACAAAAAAAATTCTTTTAAGCTATTTGTTGCGTCTGCTTTTATTTTTTCCGCATTCGAATATGTTGTAGGATTTGCATTAGATGCAATTTTTGCTGCTAAATGGTGGGATTATACTTACGACTTCTTTAATTTAAATGGTAGAATTAGTATTTTGTACACAATTGCATGGGGTTTTGCAGGATTAATATTTATTAATCATTTGCATCCATTTTTTTCTAAAAAAATAGAAAAAATTATAACTAATGTTTCACCTTATATTTTAAAAGTATTTATATATTTATTACCAACTATTTTAGTATTTGATACAATTTTTTCCAGTCTAAAATATCTAGGTAAATTATAGTGTCGAATTTTAGGGGGATAAGTCGTACGATTTATTCCCCTTCTTCTTGTTATTTTTACTAAAAAATGGTATAATATACTGCGCGCGTAAAAATAATGATTACAGAGGTGATATTATTGTCTCCCAAAACAGATAAAATAGGAAAAAATAAAAATACAAAATTAGCCCCAACTATTAATCAGAAACTAGGGTTTATTAACTTTATATTATCTCCTGAGCAACGCAAAATTCTAGAATCCAAAAATTACTTAGTACAATTGTATGATACATATAAAATTAACTATTTACATTCTTATATAAAACATTTAGAAAAAGAAGATGAGCTTTTACAGGAAAACTTTCCAAATGTAGATTTTTATAGAATGGCTAGAGTAAAATCTAAAAATAATTATATAGAAAAATTGCGAAAAAAAGGAGAAGCTTTAGATATTTTTGCAGATAAAATAATTATAGTGTCTGTAGACGGAAAAACTGATGAAGATTTATTGGTGCAAACAGCTTATAATATGCAGAATTTTTTAACAAGTTATAGTCCAAACATTCAAGAACTAACTAGAAAAAGAAAAGACTATATATCTGCCCCTAAAGAAAATGGTTATGCATCTTTACATATGACACGTGCTGTTTACGTAGAAGATGAAGATATAGCATTTAACCACGAAACACAAATAAAAACTTTTAGAATGCGAGAAATTGAAAAGAATGGCTCTGCCGGTCATGCTTCTGTTTATAAATCTAATAGAAATGCACTTTTATCTAAAATAACAAGCAAAAATGCAGCAGAATATTTTCTTCCACAATATATGCATTTTGAGTTTGATAAAACTCTTAGGAAAAATAAAATAGTATTAGATAGTTTTGACTCTAATTTTAAATACTATTTTGGAATAAATTTTGATGACTTCATACTTTTGCAGTCAGTACATCATTCCAGATAAAACCGGGATTTAGGGACGGTCCTTAAAATCCCTATTTTTTCTTATAATATCAAAAAACGACATTAAATATAATATTCAATGTCGTTTTTTGTCTTCTAACTCTCTATAAAAAATTATACATACCTAGTTCCATCTACTAATAGCCAAGCCATCTCCTACTTCCAATATTTCAGTTTTACAGTTTTCGTCTTCTGTTACTTCTTTAATATATTCACGTAGATTTCTTACTGCTGTTCTTTGTTTATGCTTATTATAATCACTCATAACATATCCTTTGTACAATATATTATCAGCAAAAATAATTCCATTCTTATTTAACATTCTTTTAGCTTGTTCTAAGAAAAATGGATATTTACCTTTTGCTGCATCTATAAATACTACATCATATTTTTCATTTAATGTTGGTAATATTTCTACAGCATCACCTTCTAAGATATTTATTTTATCTTCTACTCCAACTCTTTTAATATTCTCTTTTGCCTCTTCTACTCTTTCATGTTCTCTTTCTATTGTATCTATTATTCCATTTTCGGCTAAATATTTAGAAAAACACATTGCAGAATAGCCTACTGCTGTTCCTATTTCTAAAATTTTATTTGGTTTCGTTTCTTTTAATATTTTATCTATTACTTCTAGAGTGTCGTCCATTATTATGGGAATATGCCTCTCTAAAGCATATTCTTTTATTTTTTTTAATTCGTTTTCGTTCATTACTACATCTCCAATAATTTTTTTACACAAACAAGGAAGTAGTTTTTCTACTTCCTATTTTTTAATTAATCTTCTTTTACTTTTCTTCTTGCTTCTCTTTCTCTAGTTTTCGTGTCTAATGTTTTCTTTCTTAATCTAATACTTTTTGGTGTAATTTCAACTAATTCGTCATCTTGTATAAATTCTATAGATTTTTCTAATGACATTTGAATTGGTGGAACTAATCTTAAAGCATCGTCTGATCCAGAGGCTCTTGTATTTGTTAAATGTTTTTCTTTACATACATTTATAGATAAATCTTCTGGTCTAGAGTTAATTCCTACAATCATTCCTTCATATACTTCTACACCTGGTCCTATAAATAGTTCACCCTTATCTTGTGCATTATATAGTCCATAAGTTATAGATGTTCCTGCTTCGAATGCTACAATTGTTCCTCTTGTTCTTGCCACAACTGTTCCTCTGTATGGTTCATAATCTTCGAACACATGATTCATAACACCATTACCTTTAGTATCTGTCATAAATTCTGTTCTATAGCCAATTAAACCTCTTGAAGGTATTTTGAATTCTACTTTAGTATGACCAGCTTCTGCAGGTTCCATATTTATCATTTCTGCTTTTCTTCTTCCTAATTTTTCTATAACACTACCAATGCAGTCATCTGGTACATTTACAACAAGTCTTTCTATAGGCTCACATTTTACACCATTTATTTCTTTTATAATAACTTTTGGTCTAGACACTAAAAATTCGTATCCTTCTCTTCTCATTGTTTCTATTAAAACAGATAAATGTAATTCTCCACGTCCTGCAACTTCGAATGAATCTGCTGAATCTGTTTCTTTTACACGTAAACTTACATTTCTTTCAAGTTCTTTAAATAATCTATCTCTTATATGTCTTGATGTAATAAATTTACCTTCTTTTCCTGCTAAAGGTCCATCATTTACACTAAATGTCATAGTAACTGTAGGTTCGTCTATATCTATAAATTCTATTTTTTCTGGGTGTTCTATATCACATATTGTTTCTCCAATATTTATATCTGCTATACCAGATAATTCTATAATATCTCCTGCCCCAATCTCTTGAACTTCTACTTTTTGAAGCCCCATATGTGTATAAATTTTTCCTATTCTTGCATTTTGCATTTTACCATCTTTTTTGCAAATAGCAACTGGATCATTTACTTTTAAAACTCCTCTTTCTAACCTACCAATTGCCATTCTTCCAATAAATTCGTCATAGTCTATATTAGATACTAGTAATTGTGCAGGTCCATCTTGATCACATTGTGGTGCTTGTATTTCTTTTATAATTGTTTCGAAAATACAATTTACATTGTCACTGCTATCCTCTAAATTCATTTTTGCAATTCCATTTTTAGCAGAAGCATAAATTACTGGGAACTCTAATTGTTCATCTGTTGCATCTAATTCTATAAATAGTTCTAGTACTTGGTCTAAAACTTTTGAAGGGTTTGCTCCTGGTCTATCTATTTTATTTATTACAACTATTGGTTTTAAATTTAAAGATAATGCCTTCTTTAAAACTTCTCTTGTTTGAGGCATTGGACCTTCGAAAGCATCTACTAATAATAAAACACCATCAACAGTTTTTAATACTCTTTCTACTTCTCCACCAAAGTCTGCGTGCCCTGGAGTATCTACAATATTTATTTTAACCCCATTATACATAACAGCTGTATTTTTAGAAAGAATTGTTATTCCTCTTTCTTTTTCTAATGCATTAGAGTCCATAATTCTTTCATCTACTTTTTCATTTTCTCTAAATACGTGGCTTTGTCTTAAAAGTGCATCTACTAGTGTTGTTTTTCCATGATCAACGTGTGCTATGATTGCTATATTTCTAATATTTTCATTTATCATTTCTTATTACTCCCTTATTCTTTATATTCATTTGACGTATTTTCTAATTCTCTTATTGATAATTCTATTCTTTTATTTGATAAGTCTATATCTATTATTTTTGCATTTACTTTTTGACCTATTCTTAATTCTTCTTCTGGTTTTGTTATTTTTCTTTCGCATATTTGTGAAAGATGTACTAATCCTTCTATTCCAGATTCTAATTCTACAAAAGCTCCAAATGGCATTAATTTTACTACTTTTACAGTTAAAATGTCATTTATATTGTATTTTCCTTCTACAGATTTCCAAGGATCTGGTCCTTTTCCTGCATAAGATAATTTTATTCTTTTGTTTTCTTTGTCTACATCTATTGCAATTACTTCAATTTCTTGACCTACTTTTAATATTTCGTTAGGTGGTGTATTTCTATTCCATGTAATTTCTGAAATATGTAATAAGCCTTGTACTACACCTAAGTCTACAAAAGCTCCATATGTACTTATACTTGTAACTTTACCCTTGTATGTTTTGCCAACTTCTGCTTCATTCCAAAATTCGTTAAGCTTTTTATTTTTTTCTTCATCTGATATCGCTTTTATTGAACCTATTATTCTTCTAGGTCTAAATCCACATTCTATTAGCTTAAATTTAACTAATTTATTTTTGTATTCTTGTAAGTTTTCATTTCTTGTAATTCCAGATAAAGACATAGGAATAAATATGTTATATCCTTCTTTTTTTATTATGAATCCTTTTTCTGTAATTTCTGATATTGTTCCTTCTAGAATTTCTTCGTTTTTAAATTTTTCTTCTAATTCTTTTTGGGCTTCTTTCATTTTGTATCTTTTACTTGAAAGCAGTACATTTCCTTCGCCATCATTCATTTTTATTACTTCTGCTATTATTTTGTCACCTATTTTAAGTTCTTCTCTTGGATTTGCATTTTCATTATATGAATATTCGCTTTTTGGAATTAATCCATCTGCTTTATAGCCAATATCTATAACTATTTCATCTTTTTTATTTATATTTATTATTCTTCCTTCTAATGTTTCTTTTACTTTTATATTTTTCATTGTTTCTTCAAGCATTTGCTCGAAATTTAATTGTTCTGACATAATTTCACCTTCCTACTTTTTGTTACATAGTAACATCCTTCTTTTGTTTGGTTTGTATTAAAACCGGGATTTAGGGACGGTCCTTAAAATCCCGGTTTTATTTTTCTTATAAATGGCGTTTTTCATAAATGAAAAACGCCTGCACGCAGTAAACTTGTAATATTATATATTATTATTTATTTTTTGTCAACATAATTATGTTATCCATTATCTCTTTACTTACTTGCTCTAGCTCTTCTTTAGATGGTTTTTTTGTAACTCTATTACTATAATCTAGTGGCTTTCCATAATTAACATATACTTTTTTAAATGGCTTCTCTCCTCCTGTTATACCAACTGGTTGCACTTTTGCACCTGTTTGTAAAACAAAAAATGCTACTCCTTCTTTTACACTTTCTCCTTTTTCTAATCCATTTCTAGTTCCTTCTGGAAACATTGCTATACTCTCTTTATTTTTTAGTGCTTTTAAAGTTGTCTTTAAAGCTGTTATTTCTTTATTGTCTCTTTTTACATAAATTGCATCAAACACAAAACCTAAAAACTTTAGAAATTTATTTTTTGTTAATTCTTCCTTTGCCATAAACCTAACATGTCTACCTGCTGTAACAACAATTAAAGGTGGATCTAAATAACTTCTATGGTTTCCACAATATATTACAGGACCTTCTTTTGGTATATTTTCTTTTCCTATTACTTTCACTCTATATACAATTTTACAATACAAATAAATTGCTGTTCTAACTATTACTCTTAATATCTTTTTTAATATTTTCATTTTTATTCTCCTTAGTTTTTTGTCTTATTATTTTTATGATTTTTTGTTTTATTTTATTAACATTTGATTTGCTAGAATCTACATATATGGCATCTGGAGCTTTTTTTAGTGCTCCAACTTTCTTATTCATATCATTCTTATCTCTTTCCATTATTGATTGTAATACTTCGTTAAATGATTGATTTATACCATTTCTTTTGTTTTGTCTACACCTTCTTTTTGCTCTTTCTATTGGTGTTGCATCTAAATATATTTTTACATCTGCTTCTGGAAAAACAACTGTTGTAATATCTCTTCCTTCCATTATTATATTTTTACCTTGCTTTAGCCATTCATATCCTACTTTTCTTTCTAAATTAGTTATTTTTTCTCTAACACCTAAAATACTAGATGTTTTAGAAACAACTTTACTTATTTCTGGCATTCTTATTTCGCTAGTAACATCTTCTCCATTTAAAAATACTGTTTGTTTATTGTTTTCATTTCTTAGTTCTATTTTAATTTTATCTAGCATATCTTCTATTTCTTTCTCATTAGAAAGATTAATATTATTTCTTAAGATTGCTAAAGCATGACACCTATATAACATTCCTGTGTCTATACTAACTAAACCTAACTCTTTAGCTACAAGTTTTGTAATTGTTCCTTTACCTGCACCAGCAGGACCATCTATTGCAACAATATATGACATTTTTTCACCATCCACTTTTTATTCTTTATTTATATGCATTTCTTTTATTACTATTTTAATTGTTTGAACTCTCATTGTTGTTAATTTTTCTAATTCTTTTATAATTTTATTTTTAAAATTTTCTACTACCGCTCTTACATTTTCACCGTATTCAACACTAAGCTCTATATATACATATGGACCTTCTGGCTGGTTATCGATTCTTGTCCTTAGCACATTATATATATTCGGTTCTTTTTGAGCAACATATTCTATTATTTGCCTAAATACAGTATCTGATATTGTAAAATTTCCCAAATAACTAAATGTAGGTCTTATTATCGACTTTTCTGATATATATGGTTTATTATTTCCACTTTTAATTTTGAATATTTGAAGTGGGTCTAATATAAAACCCGAAAAATCTTTTTTTATTTCGAATGTTGGTACTGGTATAACATGTTTTCCTTCTGTTACCCTACTTCTTCTTGCTTCTTGTATTTCTTCTGGTGTTGCAATTTCTTCTATATAAATAATTTTTTCTACAGGTGGTAAACCTATATTTGCAGCTATTTTATTTACCATACCATCCGATGTCCCTAATATTAGAATTGATTCTGGTTTGTATTTTTCTATTGCTTTTCTTATTTCGTCTTTTTGTTCTTGTTGTAAAAATAAAGCTTTTTTTACTGTTTCTATTTTTGTTGGTGCTTTTTTTGCGGATTCTCCAGCTATTATTTCATTATCGTTTATAAAAAGTCCATCATCTATTATATAATGAATATTATTTTCATTAGCTACCATTTGTGCTCTATAACTTTTTCCTGTTCCTGATGGACCTACAAAAGCATATACTTTAATATTATTCATATTTGCTCCTTTTACTTTTCTTCTTATTATTAATACTTATACTTAAGTCCAATATATTATACCTCATTATTTTTTTCTTTTCAATTCTATTTAGTCAAAAAGCAAGGAGTACATTGTAAAATGCACTCCTTAAGCTTCTATTATTTAGCTTTCGCCTTTTTTATTTTATAAGATTCCCGAATTCGAGCCTCCTTCGTTGCTACAAAAATCTTTATATGAATTTTATCATAAACTAATACAATATAATCTTTTTTAGATTCTTGTATTAATCTTCTACGCTCTTTTTTTACTACTGCTATCGCTTCTTCTAGAGTATAATTATTAGCGTCAACATAAACTTCATAGATTTCCTTTCTTTTTATAATGTACCGTACATTAGTTAGTTCAACTTTTGCCATAAACATTTTCCTTTCTACTTTTTTGTTATATTATTATAACATAATATTTTTTAAATTACTACAATTATTTTTCATAGCCTGGCTTTCCTAACAATGTAAACATATTCTTTTTATATGCTTCTACTCCTGGTTGATTAAATGGATTCACTCCTAATATTTTTCCAGACATAGCACAAGCTAATTCGAAGAAATATATTAATTGTCCTATATTTTCTTCATTTAATTTTTCCATTGTTATTAAAATGTTTGGAACATCTCCATCTACATGTGCTGCAATTGTAGCTTCCATTGCTTTTTTATTTACATAATCTAAAGTTTTTCCAACAAGATAATTTAGTCCATCTAAATTATCTTCATCTGTCTCTATTTTTATGTCTGTTTTTGATTTTTCTACATTTAATACTGTTTCAAATAAATTACGTCTACCTTCTTGTATATATTGTCCCATAGAATGTAAGTCTGTTGTAAATTCTACACCAGCTGGGAAAATTCCTTTTAGTTCTTTTCCTTCACTTTCACCATATAATTGTTTCCACCATTCTATAAAGTAATGTAATTTTGGCTCATAGTCTACTAATAGTTCTATATCTTTTTTGTTTTCATATAAAATATTTCTTGCAACAGCATATTTGTAGCAATCGTTATATTTTAAATTTTCCTCTGCATATTTATTTTGAGCTGATAATGCTCCTTGCATTAACTTATTTATATCTATTCCCGCTACTGCTATTGGAAGTAAACCAACTGCTGTTAGAACAGAGTATCTACCACCTACATTATCTGGAATAACAAACTCTTCATATCCTTCTTTATCTGCAAGTTGTTTTAATGCTCCTTTCTTCTTATCGGTTGTAACATAAATTCTACTTCTTGCTTCATCTATTCCATATTTATTTTCTAAAAATTCTCTAAATATTCTAAATGCAATTGCAGGCTCTGTAGTAGTTCCTGACTTAGATATAACATTTATAGATAAATCTTTATCTCCTATAAATTCTATAATATCATTTATGTAATCTGGATTTAAATTATTTCCTACAAATATTACTTTTGGATATTTTAGTTCTTCTTCTGGAATTGCATTTGCAAAATTGCTATTCATGGCTTCTATTACTGCTCTTGCACCTAAATATGAACCTCCAATTCCTATTACAAGAAAAATATCTGAATCTCTTTGTACTTTTTTAGCTACTTTTTCTATTCTTTTAAATTCTTTTTTATCATAATCTGTTGGAAGTTTAAGCCAACCTAAAAACTCTTTTTCATTATCTGCTTTTTTATATAACTCCTTATGTATATCTGCTACTTTTTTTGAATATTTTAATATCTCTTCTTCTTCAATTTTTGTGTTTTTTAAGTCTATTTTTAAATCTTTCATATAGCAATACCTCTTTTCTTTTTTATATGGTTTTATTTTATATCATTATATTATTTTATGCAAGATTATTGTTTTCGTTTTTCACAATAAAAAAGCATACCAGTAGAAATTTTCTACTATATAAAAAAGCTCCTTTAAGATATAATAATCCATATTATATCTTAAAAGGAGTTTTTATTTTATCTTACTACCCATTTTATTAAATCTAAATTTGCTGTATCTAACATCATATTTGTTTGTGGCATAACTCTAAACGTATAACCATAATTTCCACCTGTTTTTAATTCTATTTTTGCTGAGTATTTATATGTTCTTGTTTCATCGTTTCCTTCTATTAAATTCATTGGAACTGTTTGTATTTGCTCCATTATTCCGTTTTCTAATATTTTACCATAATATACTTCTGCTCTAATAGAATTACAATCTATATTTTCAGGTAAGTTTACAATACAATGTACTTCTATTTGGTTTCCTGCATCTATTGTTATATTATCTAAATTATTACTTTGCGTAATTGTTATATCTTTCCAACTTGCATACATATTTTTCTTCCAGTTTGTAAAATTAATTACTTCATCTAGATTTTGATAATAATTTTTAGATAAATTTGCAAGTTGCATATAGTAATCGTTTGTATAATCTATTACCATTCTTGAAGTTGAATATCTTCCACCTGTTGAAATTATTGAATTTTTGAACATTTCCATCCAAGCTTCTGAAACTCCATTTTCTTGTTTTCCTTCATAATATAATGGAATAATTTTATTTTCTAATGTATTATATAAGCTTTCGCTATCTGCTATATCTTGTTCTTCATAAGATTGGTATTCTGTATTATCTCCAATTGTCCAACCATTCTTTTGGTTATAACCTTCTGCCCACCAACCATCTAATACACTAAAATTAATAACACCGTTTACAGAAGCTTTTTGTCCACTTGTTCCAGAAGCTTCCATAGGTCTTCTTGGGTTATTAAGCCACACATCTACACCACTTATTAAATACCTAGACATTGCTATATTATAATTTTCTAATAAGAATATTTTTCCTTTAAATTGAGGTTTCATCGAAATTTCGTGAATATATCTTATTAAATCTTGTCCTTCTTTATCTGCTGGATGTGCTTTACCAGCAAAAATTAATTGAACTGGTCTTTCTGGGTCATTTAATAGTTGTGTTAATCTTTCTAAGTCTCTAAATATTAAAGTAGCTCTTTTATATGTTGCAAATCTTCTTGCAAATCCAATTGTTAATGCATTTGGATTTAATTTAGAAACTATTTCATTTATTTCTTCATAACTACAACCACTAGATTTTAATCTTGTTGTTATATTATTTTTTACTAATGCAAATAATTTTTTCTTCCTATTTGTATGTGTATCCCATAATTCTTGGTTTGGAATATTTTTTATTTCTTCCCATGTTTCGTCATCTTGAATATTATCTTGCCAATATGGTTTCAAATGTTTATTAAATACTTCTTTCATTGATGGTGCTAGCCATGTACAAGTATGAATTCCATTTGTTACATAATCTATAGGAGATTCATCTGGTGCAATATTTTGCCATACATCTGCAAATAATCTTCTAGAAACAGCTCCATGTAATTTACTTACACCATTCTTTTTGCCAGCGATTCTTAAAGCTAACATTCCCATGTTAAATCCTTGTTCTAAACCTTGGCTACTTTTCATTCCTAACCTTAAAAAGTCTTCACGAGAAATACCTAGTTTTGGCCAGAAATTGGAAAAATATTTATCCATTAACTCCATTGGGAATATATCATTTCCTGCTGGAACAGGTGTATGTGTTGTAAATACTGTTTTTGCAGAACACATAGATTTTGCAACTTCGAATGATACTTGTTTTTCTTCCATTATATCTTTTATTACTTCTAATGTTAAAAATGCTGAATGCCCTTCGTTCATATGGCATACTGCAGGTTTTAAGCCTAAACGTTTTAATAATTTTATACCTGCTATACCTAAAACAATTTCTTGTCTTATTCTCATTTCTTGGTCTCCACCATATAGCCTTAAAGTAACAACTCTATCTTCTGCAATATTTTTATCAATATCTGAATCCATTAAATATAGAGAAATTCTACCAACAACAATTTTCCATATTTTTAAATATAATTTTCTGTCTGGAAAATCTACATCTATTATTAAGTCTTCACCATTTTCATCTTTTACAGGTAAAATAGGTAAATTGTCTAAATCTATATTTGTGTATTCTGTTTTTTGAGTACCATACCCATCTATTTTTTGATTAAAGTACCCATTTTTATATAATAAACCTACAGCAACAAAAGGTAAACCTAAGTCACTTGCAGATTTTAAATGATCTCCTGAAAGTATTCCTAGTCCTCCTGAATATATTGGTATTATTTCATCTATACCATATTCAGCAGAAAAATAAGCAATTAAATCGTTTGTATTATTTGGATAATTCTTAGAAAACCATGTTTCTGTTGTATTCATATATGAATTAAAATGTTGTACAACTTCATCATATTTAGCTAAAAATTCTTCATTTTTAGCAACATTTTCTAATCTTTCTTGAGAAACTAATTTTAAAAATTTAACTGGATTTTTTCCAACATTTTCCCATAAATCCAAATCAATTTCTTTAAATAATCTTAAAAATTCTGAGTTCCATGACCACCATAAATTATTTGCAATATCTAATAATTCTCCTATTCTTTTTGGTAATTGTGGATTTACCGTAATTTTATTAAATATATACATTAATATTTCCTCCTTAGTTATTTTCATGCTTTGTCTGTCGTAATTAACTTATTATATTATCTATTATAGTTTTATTTTTGTCAAATCCTTTTTTAGATTTCTTTGTAATATTTTTCCCTATTTTCTATTGAATTTATTTTTATTTTGATATAGTATATATATAATTATGTATAAACGCAAAAAGATGAACAATAAAGAGTGTTCCTAAAGTTTACAAAGGAGGAAAATAAATGCCAAAAGAAAAGAAGCAAGACATAAAAGTAACAAAAACACAAACAACAAAAAAAATATCAAAAAAAGATAATACAACATCAAATAAAAATTCTAAAACAATTAAAAAAATAGTAAATTCTTTAGCACCAAAAAAGAAAGTTGGAAGTAAAAAAACTTCTTCAAAAAAAGAAGTTGTATCTTCTAAAAAAATTGCAAAACCTTTAACTAAAGAATCTATTAAAAGCACAGAAAATAAAGAAAAACAAAAAAATACTACTTTAAGTGGTGAAAATTTTTCTATAGCTGAATACTACGATTTGCCATATAGGTATAACCAAACAATAGTTAAATTACTTTACCAAACACCTACTACTCTATTTATTTATTGGGATATTTCAGACGAAGATAGAGAAAAACTAAAAGAAGATTATGGTGAAGACTTTTTCGAAAAAACAAAACCTGTACTTATAGTTCATAATGAAACAAAAGGTTATAGTTTTGAAGTAGAAATTAACGATTTTGCTAATTGTTGGTATTTAAATGTTAATGATAGTAAATGTAAATATAAAATAGAATTAGGAAGAAAACCTTTCGAGGTTATGTATAATGGTGAAGTAACTGAGGTTAAAACAACCCCTAAAATAACAAAAAGCTATATTCCTATAACTTCATCTAACGAAATAGAATCTCCTAATGACCATGTTCTTTTCGAAAAGAATCAAGAAATGGTATACTTTAAAAATATAAAAGATAATACTATAACATCTAAAAATATTGCTAGTCTTAATTTTATTAGTAGTATAGGAAGAGTATATAGAGTTAATGATTTTTATAAAAAGTTTTATAAAGATGAGAATTTAGATTATATTGATAATATAAAAAATCCATCATCAAATAGTTTAACATCTTCACAATTTAAATAGAATTTTTTAATATCACCTTTTAAGAAAAATTCTTATAGGTGATATTAATATTTATACGAAAAATATTAACTTAAAGGAGTACTAAAATGAACGAAAATGTAAAAGGATATGTAAGTTTTGTGTTACATGCACATCTACCTTTTATACATCACCCAGAAAGTGATGATTATTTAGAAGAACAATGGCTTTTCGAAGCAATATCTGAAACTTATATTCCCCTTCTTAGAAACTTTAAAAAATTAGTAGATGAGAAAGTAGAATTTAGAATAACTATGTCTATGACTCCACCTTTGCTTTGGATGTTAGACAATAAATTATTACAAAAAAAATATATTAATTATTTAAAAGAACATATCGAGCTTTGTGAAAAAGAAGTAAAAAGAACTACTTATGACTCAAGATTAAATGATTTATCAAAATATTACCTAGATAGATATTCTAATGATTTATATCTATTTGAAGAAGTCTTTAATTGTAATTTAATAGAAGCTTTTAAACATTATCAAGATATAGGTGTTTTAGAAATAATAACTTGTGGTGCAACACATGGTTTCTTCCCTATTTTATTTGTTAATGAAAATACAGTAAGAGCGCAAATTGCAGTTGGAGTTCAAACATATAAAAAATATTTTGGAAGACAACCTAGAGGAATTTGGCTTCCTGAATGCGGATATGTTCCAGAAGCAGACAAATATCTAAAAGAATTTGGAATAGAATATGCTATAGTAGAATCACATGGTATATTATATGCAGATCCTACACCTGTATATGGCACATATGCCCCAATTGTTTCACCTGGTGGTTTGGTTGCATTTGGTCGTGACATGGAATCTTCAAGGCAAGTTTGGAGTTCTATAAATGGTTACCCTGGTGACTATAATTATAGAGAATTTTACAGAGATATTGGTTACGAAACAGATTATGACTATATAAAACCATATATTGCTCATGACGGTGTAAGAGTTAACACTGGTATAAAATATTATAGAATAACAGGAAAAACAGACCAAAAAGATTATTATAATCTTCAATGGGCTCAAGATTCTATATATAAACAAACTGGCCACTTTTTTGATAGTAGAGTAAAACAAATTAACGATATATCCAGTTATATGGACCACCCTCCTATCGTTTTATGTCCGTATGATGCAGAACTTTATGGTCATTGGTGGTATGAAGGTCCAGATTGGTTATATGTTTTATTTAAAAAAATCTATTATGATAATTGTAATTTTAAACTTATTACACCTGGTGAATATATAGATAAATACCCAAATATTCAGGTTGCTTCTCCTTGTAGATCTAGCTGGGGTGCAAATGGTTATAACGAAGTGTGGCTTAACCCTTTAAATGATTATGCTCATAGACATCTTCATAAAGCTGGTGATGAGATGGTAGAACTTGCTCATTTATTCCCTAATGAACAAGATGAATTAAGAAGATTTGCTCTAAACCAATGTGCAAGAGAGTTATTACTTGCTCAAAGTAGTGATTGGCTATTTATTATTACAAACCAAACAATGGTTGATTATGCAAAAAAAAGAATTAAAGACCATATTGGTAGGTTTAACAATTTATATTCACAAATAAAAAATGATAAGATAGATAAAACTTATTTAGAAGAAATTTATAAAAAAGATAAAATTTTTGATGAAATTGATTATATGATTTATTATTAGAATACAAGTTTCAAATTATTTCTTCTTTCATATTATATGTATAATGATACTTTATTTAGTAGATAATATTACATATATGTGAAAGGAGATTTTTTTATGAAATCATTTTGTATAAAGACTAATAGCCAGAAAGTTGTGCAATATCTACTAAGTGACCTTAATTTTCCTAACACATATGTATCTATAAGGAAGTTTAAAATATACGATAATATTATTATTCATTATACAGGTGAAGATATTTCTGGTTTTTATAATAACTTTGCAAACAGTATAGTTCACTTAACTATTGATTTATATGAAAAAAGATTATTAAATAGTATTATTAAATCAAATTACTTTTATTTTTCCGAATCTGAGCAAAAATGTGTATTAAGTAAATGTTTAAATTTTTTAAATGATTCATCTAGTGTTGAACATAAAGTTAGAATTGAACATATATATATTTCTGCTCTTAAATATATTACAAATAACAAATCCATGATTTTAACTGGATTTATTAACTTTAGACTTTCAAATTATTTAAAAATTTTAGATTACATTGTAGATATTTCTGTAAATGAACTTGTTGTAGATAGAGAATATAAAGAATTTATTAATTTATTAAAGTCATACGTAAATTCTAATCCTTCTCATATAAACTTAGTTCATTTCTTTTATAAAAATAATGAATCTATATTACTTGATAGTAATTATAAAAAAATTCCATTTGAATCAGATTTGTCTAATTTAAATTATATTTCTGATGTATCTTTTTCCGAAAATGATATATCTCTTAATACTTTACTTAATCTTCTTCCACAAAAAATAATAATTCATCTTTCTAAAAATTCTGATGAATTTATAACAACTTTAACATCTATTTTTGAAAATAGAATAGAATTTGCAAAATGCTAAAAGGACAGTTTTATATCACTGTCCTCTTTCATATTATAAACTCATATTTATTCCCCTTGCTACAACATCTTTCATGTTCTCTACTAACGCATCTATTTCTTTTGGTGTTACTATAAAGTTAAAATCTTTTGGAATTAGAGCCTCTTTTATTTCTAAATAATTATCCTCTTCTTTTAATTTATTTAAATATTGGTTGGATTCTGCTTTTTCTTGTAATTTTTCTATAAAAATATCTAAACAGTCATTAACTACAACTGCTGTTTCTACAACTGTTGGTATTCCTAGTGCTATTACTGGAATTCCTAATGTTTTTACTGTTAATTCTTTTCTTGCATTATCAACCCCAGCACCTGGTACAATACCTGTATCTGCTAGCTGAATTGTACTACTTATTCTTTCCATACTTCTAGAAGCTAAACTGTCTATTACTATAACTAATTTGGGCTTTACATTTTCCACTATTCCTTTTAGTATTTCTGCTGTTTCTATACCTGTTGTTCCTAGAACTCCAGGAGAAATTGCACTTACTGGTCTTGTATTTTTATCTAGATACTGAGGTACATATTTTAAAAGATGTCTTGTAATATCTATTTCGTTTATTACTTTAGGACCTAAAGCATCTGGTGTAACATATATATTTCCTAATCCAACAACCAATATTTCTTCTTCTTTATTTACATATTCATCTATCATGTTTTTTAATTCTTTGCATAAAATTTCGCTTGCAGTTTGAATTTCATCCTCGCCCATATATTTCATGTTTTTCATATCTATAGTTACATAATTTCCTTTTACTTTTCCTAATGCTTTTTCTCCTTCTTCATTTAATACATTTACCCTTGTCACTTTTATATTTTTATTTATTTGTTTTTCTTCTACTTCTATTCCATCTAAATTATTTTCTATGTTATTTGCTTTTTTATACAAATCTGTTCTTTCGTCTGCTAAGTCTGTTCTAAAATCTAACATAAAAATAACCTTCCTTTCTCGTTTAAATTATGCTTTTAAAATATCGCTTAATTTATATTTTAAGAAAAAAAGATTATTTTATACTATTTTATTAACTTCTTTTAAATATTTTTTTAAGTTTACTCCATATTTTTTGCATAAAGCCTTCTTCTTTATACAAAACCAAACTCTTTTCTATTTGCTCTGGCATTAAATTATTATTCTCTTCGCCTAAAACCACATAAGACTCTTTTTCATTTTTCCAATATATATTTAAGATTTCTTCTCTTTCCTCTGGTTCACACCAATAATCTAAATTTAATACAGATAATAAAACTAATGTCTTTCTATGTAATTTCTGTTCCTCTAGTGGAACATTTGGATTAATTTTAACTTTATAACTTTTATCTCTTTTAGTTTTAAATATATTTATTACATCTTTAGGTATTTTATTTAAATATGTTATAGGTATATATTTTAATATTTCGTATACTTCAGAATATGCTTGTGCTAATTCAGTTTCCATAATTTATCTCCTATTTTTTATTTATATTTAATTCATCTTTTATAGTTTGATATCCTATTAATTCTTCGTTTCTCTCTATTTTACTACCACTTTTTAATGATCTTTGTAATCTATTAAAAAATGCATTTGATGTTAAATTACCATTATTAGACATTTCTAATTTTATTTTTAAATATGAAAAAGAATCTATTATTTCTTCTTCTAAATTTTTGTCTTCTAATTCTATTTTTTGACTTTGTTCATTTATTTTTTGTAATAATTGTGTTGTTCTTTGCAATTCTATATTTCTTTCTAAGTCATTAATTGCATATTTAATTATGTCTAAAACTTGTTTTGCTACATCTAATTCTAGTTTCTCATATTTACAAAAAACTAAAACATTCTCTAATATATTATTGCAAGATGTTCTTTTTTCCATCTCTGTTAGTTCATTTAATTCAGTTTTTATATACTCTTTTAAATTATTTTTTATTTTATTTGTATCTTTTATAATATTTATAAAATTGTCTAGCTCATCTGCATTTATCTTATTTATTCTTTCATAATTAAATCTTTTTTTAATTAATTCAAATGCACCATATTCTTTTTCTAAAATATTTTCATTTGGAATTTCTTTTTGTAATATAAATAATGGTAATATTGCATTCTTCCTATAATATATACTTTTTCTGTCTATATCTTGCAAAGCAAATTTATTTTTTTCATAAAATTCATTTAAATTAAATTCGCTATATTTTGCTCCACCATTATATATATTTTTTAAATATTTGTTTTTATCTCCTAATAAAAATTCTAAAAGCATTTTCTTATCTATTTTTAGCTTTTCTAGTACATACATTCTACTTCTTATTATACTATCTGATTCTGTATATGCTGTTTCTAATGTATAGTCTTTTTTTATATGAAACCCTATATTTTCGAATGGGTGCTTTTCTATATAATTATTTACAACTAGGTCTGTAAATATATCTGCATTTCCTTCTTCTAATATAGTGTCTTTTTCTTCATCTAAGTTCATGTTGGAAAAGCAATGTGCATATCCATGTAAAATATATCCTAATAATTTACTTTGGTTATGACTTCTTTTTTCTTGTATTGTTATAGTATTTGTTTTACTATCTACTTCCATATTATAGTTTTCTGGCAATTTGTTTATAATAATATTTGTCCTATTAAAAGTAATTTCTATAGCTTCTAGCTTACTATCTGGTACATTTATATATACATCTTTTATAAATTCTCTTGTCATTCTTTGTGCCAAATAAACAATTCTAAATAAATCTGGAGATACTTTATGCTCTAAGCTATTTATTATTTTATCCCTAGATTCTTTGTCTTTAAATTCTTTTAAAAATTCTAATTTTGCTTCATTATCTTTTTCTTCTATTTTAGTTTCTAACATAATAATCTTCTCCTATGTTTAGTCTATTTGTTTATTTGCAACTTCTTCATCTTCTTTGTATTCTATATTATTTTCTTGTAATTTCTTCTCTAATCTTTTGTTAAAAACATGTACATATCCAACTGCAGTTTCACTAATTTCATCTTTTAGTTCTGCTTTTACTTCTTCTTTTAACCTTGTTATTATTTCTTCATTTAACTCCATTTTACAACCCTCTTTTATACGACCTTTTATTACTTAGAACAATTATTACACAAAATTGTTTCTAACCCTACATTTAAGTCTATTTTTCCAATTTTATAATTGTAATCTAAATCTATTAGTTCTTTTATAATATTAGATATTTCTAAATCTGTAAAGCTTTTAGCCTGCATTTTATATTTATTTACTAAAAATATTTGGTTTGGCTTTAAGTTTAAAGATTTTGCTATGTCTAATTTATATTTTTCTGCTATTTTGACAAAATACAATTTTTTAAAATGATTATACAATGTTATTAATATTTTTTGAATAGGTTCTTTATTATAAAGTAAATTATTAAGTTCTTCTAATGCTAATTTTATTTGTTTTTTCCCTAAATAATCTGTTAAATTAAAAATTATAGCTTGTGTTTGCTTTGTACATAATAAGTCTATATCTTCTTTATTTATTGTTCCACCTTCGCCTGCATATTCTATTAACTTTCTTATTTCATTAATTAAATCTTGCATACTTTGTCCACATTGTTCTATTAAATATTGCAAAGTATTTTCTGTTACATTTACTTTGTATGCATTTGATATTGTTTTTAACCTTCTTATAATCTGGTTAGGTTTTTGATACACAAATTCGCATACAACGCCATTTTTTTCTAATGCTTTATATAATTTTTGCTTTTCTACATTTTCTTCTATAAATACTAAAACTACACTTTCATTTATATCTGATATATTATTTTCTATATATTCAGCTAAATTTGACTTTATCTTAGCAAGTTCCGGATTCTTCTTTTTTCCTTCTTTTTTTAGAATTCCAGAATTTTTTACAATTATTAATTTTTTTGGATATCCAAAAGCTGGAGTTTGTATGTCTGATATTAAATTAGAAATATTTGTTTCGTCAATACTTATATAATTTATTCCATTTATACATTCTCCAAAGTTTTTCCTTATTTTTTTTACTATTGTATCTAGCAAAAATTTTTCTTCACCATGTAAAACATATATACTTTTTGAATTTCCTTTTCCCAAATCTTGTTCTAATTCTTCTATTAACACATCTATACCTTCTTTATAATTTTAATCGCCCATAACCTTATTTACAAGTAATATCTCGTAGTTATTCTACCGTTATTATGTTTTTATAATTTAAATTGTGATGAAAATTTAGATGAATGAGCATGGCAAATTGCTATTGCCATACTATCTGTTATATCATCTAATTTTGGTAATTTTTCTGTATTTAATATCATTTTTACCATTCTTTGCACTTGCATTTTATCTGCTCTACCATACCCTGTTACTGCTTGCTTTATCTGAAGTGGTGTGTATTCAAATATATCTAACTTATTTATTCTAGCAGTTATTAGTATTACACCTCTTGCTTGTGCAACATTAATAGCTGTTTTTGCATTGTTATTAAAAAACAATTCTTCTATAGACATTGCATCTGGTTTATATGTATTTATTATATTATTTAATTCGGTATTAATTTTTTCCAATCTTAATGGAAACGATTCTCCTGCTTCTGTTAATATTGCACCAGATGTTTCTAATTTAAATTTATTTCCTACATAATCTATTATACTATACCCGTGTTATGGCAAACCCTGGGTCGATTCCTAATATTCTCATTTTGCTTCCTCTTCTACTTTTGTATCTAATATTATTCTAAATATTTCTGCAACACTCCATGCTTGTGAAAATGCACCTTTTGGTAAATATGGTGGTTTAGAGTCGTATAATTCAGAAATACTTAGTATACAACCTTCTTTATACATCATCGCTTTAGTTGTTGCTTTTAAATTTTTTATAAAAATATCGTATTGCTTAGTTAACTCTTTTTTTACATTTCCTTCTTTTGTATTATTTATAACATTTTTATATGCATCATTATATATTCCAAATAGCCATGGCCAAGTAATTCCTTGGTGATAGCTTATATCTCTTCTATATGAATCTCCCTCATATGTTGCAATATATTGCTTGTCCTTTCTATTTAAAGTACGTAAACCATGTCTTGTGTATAGCTCTGTTGTAACTGTTTTTAAGATTTCTTTTGCATTTTTTCCTGCTGGGTTCACAACTTGATAACTAAGCGCTAAACTAAACAATTGGTTTGGTCTTATTCTTTCATCTCCTATTACATCATATAAAGATTTTTTATTAGCATTATAAAATTTTCTATTAAATGATTTTTGAACTTTATCTGCTAAATTTCCGTATACTTCAGCTTCTTCAGTTTTTTCAAATTTATTTGATAGCTCTTCCATTATTTTTAAAGCATTATACCATAAGCTATTTATTTCTACTGTTTTCCCATTTCTAGGTGTTACTGCAAAATCTCCAATTTTTACATCCATCCATGTGTTTTGAGTATTTATTGTTCCAGAATGAATTAATCCATCTCTTTCCATATATATATTGTTATCATCAACATCTATGCCTGTAATATATGCTTCTATTATCTTTTTTAAACACATATAGAAATTATTTTTTATAAAGTCATAATCATTTGTATAGTTAATATATTTTTTTATGTTTTCAAAAAGCAATAAAGAAGCATCTGCACTATTATATAAAGGTCTATTGTCATATCCAGAATATCCATTTGGAACAAGGCCATATTTTATATCTCTTATAAATGTTAGTAATACTTCTCTTGCTATATTAAATCTTCTAGTCTTTAATAATAAGCCTTCAAATGATATTAGGCTATCTCTTCCCCAATCTAAAAACCATGGGTAGCCTGCAATTATTGTATGTAGCCCAAATGATGGTCTATACGCTATAAAACTGTCTGTAGTAATTATAAAATCTTCTATTAATTCTTTATCTTCTGTGTTTTCTGTTATTAGTTTTGTATCTTCTACTATTGCTTTTAATCTATTTTCTTCATTTTGTATAAGTTCTTCTACCCTTATTTCATCTATATTCTCTTCTAACGAAAATATAAATGAAACATTTTTTTCTTCGTTTGGCTCTATCTCTATTTCATATCTTCCTGGAATTGCATGATTTTCTATTGGATCAAAACCTCTTTTTTCTTCTTCCATATAAAACATATGATAAAATACATCATTGGTATGTTCTATATATTTTCCTTCAGAACATTTCATGTAAAACGGTGTTTGATTTTCATTTTTTATAATTAATTTTACTTTTGTTCCATTTATATTCTCTTTTAAATTAAAGTTTGTATCTTTATTAACCTGATGGAAATCTCTATAATTTATTATAGGTGCTAATGTTAGTTTGACTTTTTTATCTCCATTTTTTATTTTATATAATACACCTACAGTATTTCTTCCATATTGCATACTTATAGTTTTTTGTATTAGAACATCTTCTACTCTATAGTTATAAGTTGGAACATACTTCTTTTCAAATGATTCTATTCTTTTATACCCATCTGAAATATAATTGTCACATATATTAGTATATAAAGGATATTTATTTCCATTAATTTCTATAGATTCGTCTATTTTAGACAGCACTAAAAATCTTCTTGCTGGTGGTGTAAGTGCTGCAACTAATAGACCATGGTATTTTCTTGTATTTGCGCCTGTAACTGTAGAAGATGCAAAACCACCTATTCCATTAGATATTAACCATTCTCTTTGTATTAAGTCTTTAAATTCTCCTTTGTTTACTAATATTTTCATTTGTAAGCCTCCAATTATTATTTTCTCTTGTTTTGTTCAACCTTTTCTATAAATTTTTCTATAAATTCCTCTTCTTTATCTTTATTTTCGTTTTGTAAAATTTCCCTATTTTTTAATTTTACTTCTTCTGTATTTCTCATATCTTCTATACGTTTACCATATTTAGATAAAAATTTACTCTTTCTTTCTTTTTTACTCGAATTTGTTTTTGTTTTTCTTTTTGGTTTATTTTTTATTTTATTAAATTGTTTTTCATACTCCAATTTAGATTTTAAAAGCATATATTGTGGGTCAGATTGTTTATCTCTATATTTTAAGTCATCACATATTAATTCTGATATAGCTCTTGCAACTAAATCTGGATTGTGTCTTATATAACCATTTTCTATGTAAGCTAAATCCCTTTGTAGTAACCTTACCCCCATACTTTTTGACTTTGCTATATCTTGCACAACCAATTCTGAACCTTTTAAATTATATCTTTTTATATATTCTGGTATAATTTCCCCAGTATCATAAATACAATAATCTATTACACCTTTACCTGTATGTTCCATAATAGCTTTTATATGGTCAGATAGCCTGTAATTGTCTGTTTGACCTGGCTCTGTCATTATATTACTTACATATACCTTTATTGCTTTACTTTCTTTCATTGCTTTATACACGCCATTTACCAATAAATTAGGTATTACGTTTGTATATAAACTTCCTGGTCCTATTACAATGCAATCTGCTTCCTTTATTGCTTTAACTACTTCTGGAGTTGCTCTACAATTTGGTGGTGATATAAACACTCTATTAATTTTTGTTATTTTATCATAAGATATTTTCTTAATTTGATCCTTTTCTTCTACTATCATTCCATTTTCTAACTCTGCACAAATTCTCATTTCATCATTAGTAATAGGTAAAACTTTCCCTATTATATTAAAAACTTCGTTTGAATTAGATATAGCTTCTGTAAAATCTTTAGATAAATTTTGTATTGTAGCAAAATATAAATCACTAAATGTCATATCTTTTAGTTCTTGGCTTTTAAATTTATAATTCATTAATTTGTTAGTAACTTCCTCATTTTGTGCTAATGCTATTACTGTATTTTTTATATCTTCTAATGGCATAGAGTTTATAGATTTATTTTTCATTTTTCCATATGCTGAAACTGTTGCCACAGCTGTTATATTATCTGTATATTTTTTTAAACCTCTTACAACCGTTTCTATTCCATTTCCAGAACCTATTACAACAATTTTTGGTCCTTCTGAATATACTTTTTTATTAAAAATTAATGAATTTATATTTATGTGATTTCTATTGTTTTTCACTCTAGAATCTGTAGATTCTATTAGCATTTCCATAGTTCTTTTTTGTAAAAATACAATTCCTATAACTATACAGGTAAAGCCTAATATAAATGAAAAAATTATTAATAATAATTGTAGTATTTCTAACTCTTCTTTTACAATAATAGTAGATATTCCATAACATGCAAATATTATTCCTACAAGAATAAGAAATATCCATCTTTTTATTCTTGCATTTGGTCTAAACCATTCTATAAAACCTTTCATTTTTTATACATCCTTTCAAGTCTTTTAGTCTTCTCCTATTACTTGTACTTCCAATTCTACTTTTTTTCCAAATTTTTCATATATCATTTGACTAATATATTTAGTTAAGTTTAGTACATCTTTTGCTTTTGCATCTCCTTTATTTACTACGAAACCTGCGTGTTTGGTAGACACTTCTGCTCCACCTATATTATATCCTTTTAATCCGCATTCATCTATTAATTTTGCTGTAATAAAATCTTCTCCCCTTTTAAATGTACTTCCAGCTGATGGATATTCTAATGGTTGGTGTTCCTTGCGCCATACACTATATTCGTCCATTTTAGATTTTATTTCTTTGTATATTCCTTTATTTAATCTTAATTTTGTAGATAAAATTATATATTCATTTGTGCTAAAAATACTATTTCTATATTCAAATTTTTGCTCTTCATTAGATAATATTTTTATATTTCCTTTTTTATCTATGCACTTGGTTTCTAAAACAATATTTTTCATTTCTCCACCATGTGCTCCTGCATTCATTCTAATTGCTCCACCAATAGAACCAGGAATACCAGCAGCAAATTCGAATCCTTCTATTTCTTCTATTAAAAGTTTTTGTGCCACATACCCGTTTTTTACGCCTGCACCAACTGTTACTATATATTCTTCATCTTTTTTTTCTAAATAAAATTCTTCTATGTCTACTCTTAGTACAATTCCTCTTATTCCACCATCTTTTACTAATAAATTACTTCCATTTCCTATAATAGTTAGTGGTATTTGGTTTTCATCTGAATACTCTAGTACTTTTTTAACATCATCTTCTTTTTTTACATTTACAAAAATATCTGCCATACCACCAATTTTAAAAGAAGTATGTTTTGACATTAATTCGTTTTCTAAAATACTTGTTTCTTCTGATACACACTTTTTTAATTCTTCTATATGATTTTCTATATTCAAATTATTTTCTCTCCTTTAAATAATTTATAACTGCTTCTATACTTGTTCTAGGCGTTGAAGCTCCTGCCATTACTCCTATTTTTGATATATTTTTAAAATCTTCATTATATAACTCTGTTAATTCTTCTATTTTTATAGCTCTTTTACAATTCTTTTGTGATATTTCGTATAATTTATTTGTGTTAGAGCTTTTCTTTCCACCTATAATAATCATATAATCTACTTTTTTAGAAATTTCTTCTGTTTCCTTTTGTCTTATTTCTGTTGCATTACATATTCCATTACATATTTTTATTTCGGTAGTTATATTTTCTTTTAAATATTTTTCTATTTCAAAAAATTTTTGTAAATTATATGTAGTTTGTGTTAAAACTGCTATTTTATCTTTTTTGTTTAGAGTTTCTATTCTACTTTTTAGTTCTTCTATATTTTGTATTATTTCCCCATTTTTACAAAAGCTAAAAGTTCCAACAACTTCTGCATGGTCTTTTTCTCCAATTACTATTATGTAATAATTTTCATTTGATAATTCTTCTGCTGTTTTATGTATTTTTAGGACTTTAGGACAAGTACAATCTATTAATTCTACATTATGTTCTTCTGCATAAGTATATACATCTTTTTTTACTCCATGTGCTCTTATTATTACTTTTTCTTTTGCTTCTTCTATGTTATTTATAACTATTAGCCCTTCATTTTTTAATTTATTTAATACTTGGCTATTATGCAATAAATCACCTAAACATTCTATTTTATCTACTTTTTGTAATTCTTCTTCTGCTTTTTCTACTGCTCGTGTAATTCCATTACAAAAACCAGCTGTTTTTCCTAATATTATTTCCATATATATCTCCTATTTTATTATATGTTTTGTCTGTTGCATTATATCACATATGTTACATTTCTGTAAAATTATTTTACGATTATACTTATGAAATATATATCACACTAAACTATTTATTATAAAATCATTTTCGCAAAAAAATTCTTTTTATTTTTGATATTATCTTTTTTATTATGTTTTCTTCTTCTACTTTTATAACTTGTGTTTCTTCTTTATTTTCTTTAACTCTTCCTTCTGGATTATTTTGTGTTTCCACTTTATTTATCTGCCTATTAGAAAAAATATTATTTAATTTTTCCTCATTTATTCTTCTTTCCTCTTCATCTTTTTTTATAAAATCTTCTTTTTCTTCTTGCGTTGCCCAATAAGTTCTATATATTAGTGCTAAAATGTTTTCAGTTTCTTTTGATATTTCTTGCTGTTCTAAAGAAAGATTTTCTTGTATGTGGAAATTATATTCTTTGTCCATGTTCTCTTCTAAAAATTTTCTGAATTTTAGTGGAATTTTATTAGTTAATTCTGTATCTGTGTGCAATAATACTTCATTTACTTCTTTAAAAGCTCTTTGATATCTTCTATCTACCATCGTCTATTCTTTCTCCTCTTTCATCTTTTGTACGCATAAATTGCTTTATTTTGTTAAAAGCTTCTCTAGTTTTACTTCCCAAAGTTCTATTTGCAATCTTTGTAAATTCTTCACGCTTAAAAGTTGTTGCAAAGCCTTTTTTACTATTTTTACTATAAACTTTATCATCTTTTACAGATTCCCATCTATTTAAATATATTTTCTTATCTTCATTTGTTTCCATAATTAAGTCTAAAAAGCTTTCTGCTTTTTCTTTTTCTGTAACGTCACGCTTTACAAATTCTTTAAACTTTTTTTCGTATTTTTCAGGTTCTTTTGTTAATTTAATTGATGTATCTATAATTGAAGCATATAAAAATACATTTTGCTTTATTATTTCTGGGTCTAATGTACCATTTGCCATTCTAAATTCTATTGTATCTTTATGTTTGTTACCTATATTAGTTAAGTTAAGGCCTGTATATCTTCTTTCATCTAACTTTAGTTTACTAGCAACGGTTCTTAATTTTCCAAAATCTTTATATGAAACTTTTAATGTTCCTTTTTCTATCTTTTTTAAGATTTTTTTACCTGTAGGAGCTGCCATTCCCTTTCTCCATATAGATGAAACTGCACTTATCCCATGAAAATTTTTATTTATAGCATTTCTACGAAGTGGATTATTTTCTGCATTACACATTTTATATATAAGCTCTTCTGCTTCTGCATAAATATGTAAAAAGTTTTTCATATTTTTAGGCTCTTCTTTTAAACACTTTGAGTCAAAATGTATATGTAATCCACATTTTTCGTCTGCTTCTACTTCCTTGCCTTTGCTAGGGAATTCTTTTATTTTATCGCAAATTTCTGTTATGTCTTTCCATGTATTTTCGCTATCTTTTAAAATTGGAGAAACAAGTTCCGCTCCACCTTCTCCAACTAGCATTTCCTCATATTTACTTGCCATATGCCATTTTTTGCTTTTTATAAACTTAGCACTTTCACCAGAATATAACCCATTTTTTGTTTTAACATTATTTGCTTCTATTTCTATTCCAAACTGCATATAATCTGGCAAATTTAATTTTTCATATTTTTCCTTGTATTCCATAATTTCCTCTTTAGATATATTTTTCTAAATTATATCATTTTACTAATTTAATTGTAAAGATAAAAAAGCATACCTAAGACTTTCTACAAAATGTAAACTTCAAAAAAAATCTAAAGCATGCCATAATTTCTGTACAATATAAAAAAGCGAATCTAAGATTTTCTAACAAATGTAAATTTTAAGAAAATCTAAGTTTCGCTATAATTCTCTAGTACAGAGAGTTCTCCTACTAGGAGAATTTTCCTACTATATAAAAAATCCCGGCTAGTCGGGATTTTTAGGACTGTCCCCCTATTCCTATCCGAATAATCCTCTTTTCTTAACTGGAGGTTGTTCATTCATTGTTTTAGCTAATTGCGTTAATAAATCTCTTTGCTCTTTTGTAAGTTTCTTTGGAGTTTGAACATTAACTGTAAATATAAAATCACCTTGCCAGTTTCCATTAATAGCTCTAAATCCTTTATTACGTATATTAAATTTAGTTCCTGTTTGTGTTCCTTCTGGTATTTTATATTTAATCTTTTCTCCATCTACCATAGGAATTTCAAGTTCTGCTCCTAAAGTTGCTTGTGTAATTGTAACAGGTATGTCGCATAGTACATTGTTTTCTTTTCTAGTATAAATACTATGTCTTTTTAAATGTACTGTTACATATACATCTCCTTTTTCTCCACCTCTTTCGCCAGGTTCACCTTCATTTTTTAAAATTAATGTTTGATTATCATCAATTCCGGCTGGAATGTTTATAGTAACTTTTGCTTGTTTTCTTACTGTACCTTTTCCTCTACAAGTTTGGCATGGCTCTTTTATTATTTTTCCTGTTCCGTGACATTCTGAACAAGTTCTAGTTGTTTGCATTTGACCTAATATTGTATTTTGTACTTGTCTTATTTGACCTGTTCCATGGCAATTTGGACAAGTTACAGGACTAGTTCCCGGTTTTGCACCATTACCATTACAAGTAGTACATTTTTCATTTCTATTTATAAAAAATTCTTTCTTAATTCCTGAATATGCTTCTTCAAAAGTTATTTCTATATCATGTCTTAAATCTCTGCCTCTTTTTGGACCATTATTAGTGTTTCTACCAGAAGAGCCACCAAATCCAGAGAAAAATGAACTAAATATATCTCCGAAATCTCCAAAACCACTAAAGCCATCAAATCCATTTGAGCTATATGAATAATATCCACCTTGCCCAGCTCCTTGGCCTCCAAAACCTTGTGGACCATTAAATCCAAATTGATCATACATTTTTCTTTTTTGTGGATCTGAAAGTGTTTCGTAAGCTTCGTTTACTTCTTTAAACTTTTCTTCAGCCTCTTTTTTATTATTTTGATTTGCATCTGGATGATATTTTTTTGCCATTCTTCTAAAAGCTTTTTTTAATTCATCATCTGTTGCATTTTTATTAACTCCTAAAACTTCATAATAATCTCTTTTTTCTGCCATTATATCCTCCAATTTAATTGCTATTTACAATAGCCTCTTTAAAAGCTTAATTATTGGAGGTTTTTAAACCTCCAATATTAATCATTATTTTTTATCATTATCATCTTCTACTTTGTAGTCTGCATCATATACATTTCCATTTTCGTCTGTTTTTGGACCTTCGTTTGTAGTGTCAGCTCCTGCTTCTGCATTTGCTCCCGCTGCTCCGTTTGGATTTGCATTTTTATATAATTTTTCTGTTATTTCATAGAATGCAGATGTTAATTTTTCTGTAGCATTCTTTATTGCTTCTGTATCTTTTCCTTCTAGTGTTTTCTTTAAGTTTTCAAGTTCTGCTTCTACTTTAGATTTTTCTTCATTACTAATTTTATCTCCAATATCTTTCATAGTTTTTTCTGTATTAAATATTAAGCTTTCTGCATTATTTCTAACTTCTATATCTTCTTTCATTTTTTTGTCTTCTGCAGCATGTGCTTCTGCATCTTTTACAGCTTTTTCTATATCTTCATCTGATAAATTTGTAGAAGCTGTAATAGCTACATTTTGTTCGTTTCCTGTTGCCATATCTTTTGCAGATACATGAACGATACCATTTGCATCTATGTCAAATGTAACTTCTATTTGTGGTACGCCTCTTGGTGCTGCTGGAATTCCTGTTAATTGGAATCTTCCTAATGTTTTATTTCCAGAAGCCATTTCTCTTTCACCTTGAAGAACATGTATTTCAACTGCTGTTTGACCATCTGCTGCTGTAGAGAATACTTGTGATTTCTTTGTTGGTATTGTTGTATTTCTATCTATTAATTTTGTAAATACTCCACCATATGTTTCTATACCTAATGATAAAGGAGTAACATCTAATAATACTAAGTCTTTAACATCTCCAGAAAGAACTCCACCTTGGATAGCTGCACCAACTGCAACACATTCATCTGGGTTAATTCCTTTGTCTGGTTCTTTTCCTGTTATTTTCTTAACAACTTCTTGTATTGCTGGAACTCTTGTAGAACCTCCAACTAATAATACTTTGTGTAATTCATTTACAGTAATTCCTGCATCTTTTAAAGCTTGTTCTACTGGTATTCTTGTAGCTTCTACTAAATCATTAATTAATTCTTCAAATTTAGCTCTTGTTAATGTTACATCTAAGTGTTTTGGACCTGTACTATCTGCTGTAATGAATGGTAAATTAATTTGTGTTTGTTGCATTCCAGATAGTTCTATTTTTGCTTTTTCTGCTGCTTCTTTTAATCTTTGCATAGCCATTCTGTCTGCACTTAAATCTATTCCATTAGATTTTTTGAATTCAGCTACTAAATAATCTATAATTCTTTGGTCAAAGTCATCTCCACCTAAATGTGTATTACCATTTGTAGATAAAACTTCGAATACTCCATCACCAATATCTAGAATAGAAACATCAAATGTTCCTCCACCTAAGTCATAAATCATTATTTTTTGGTCTTGTTCTTCTTTATCCATTCCATAAGCAAGTGATGCTGCTGTTGGTTCATTTATAATTCTTAAAACTTCTAATCCTGCTATTTTTCCTGCATCTTTTGTTGCTTGTCTTTGGCTATCGCTAAAATATGCTGGAACTGTTATAACAGCTTGTGTAACTTTTTGTCCTAAATAATTTTCTGCATCTGATTTTAATTTTTGTAATATCATTGCAGATATTTCTTGTGGTGAGAATTCATCTCCATCTATTTTTACTTTTTCTGCTGTTCCCATTTTTCTTTTTATTGAAATAACTGTATTTTCTGGGTTTGTAACAGCTTGACGTTTTGCTATTTGTCCTACTAATCTTTCCCCATTTTTAGAAAATGCTACAACAGATGGTGTAGTTCTATTTCCTTCTGCATTTGGTATTACTACTGGCTCTCCACCTTCCATAACTGCAACACATGAATTTGTTGTTCCTAAGTCAATTCCTATAATCTTTCCCATTTTTAAATTCCTCCTAAATATTTATATAAATTTTAAATTTAATAACTTTCATATATTATAATTTTCTTTTAAACTTTTAATTATAATATTATTATTTTCTATAAATTCTTTTGTAACTTCTTTTTGCCATTCATCTTTTGTCATTTCTGCTAATTTCCTATTAGACAGTTTTTTATATCCTAATTCCTCACCTAACCAATCTGGTTTTTGGAAATTATTAGCTTGCTTTTCATCTTGAAATTCTACTTCTGCTGTAAGTAATCCTTCTAAATAATTATAGTATATATCTATTTCTACTTTTAAGTTATTTTCTATTGGTACTGTAATTCTAGTTTTTTCTATTATATTGCTAATTGTTTTTTTTATAAGTTTTTCGAATTCTTCTTTTGGTATATTATTTTCTATTTCATATTTTTTACCAATATTATAATCATTTGTGTATTCTATATCACCTTTAGTTTTAACTGTGTAAATATATTTGTGAGCATTTATAGGATACTTCTCTTTAACATCTCTTACTCTTATTAATGTTAATTTATCCCTATAAATAAAAGCTTGTTTTATATATACTACACTTTCTACTTTAAAGTCTTTTGGAATATATTTTACAGCATATTTTCTTTCAATTTCTTTATTCATAATTATTTCCTTTTTATATAAGTTTATAATCTCAGTTCGTTCGATTGCATAAGTCAACTGTAATTTCATTCACAAGGCTAACTTAGTTTGCTACTACAACCATAGAATGTCTTATAACTTTATCTCCTATTTTATAGCCTTTTCTGTAATCTTCTTTTATTTCTTTTTCTCCCAAATTTTCATCTATTACAGAACTTACAGCTTCGTGTAATTCTGGGTCAAATACTTTTCCTACAGACTCTATTTCTTCTACTCCATTTGCTTTTAGCAAGTCTTGTAATTGTTTATATACAAGCTCTATTCCTTGTTTGTAACTTGTATCTTTTGTTTCTGCTTGCACGGCTTTTTCTAAATTATCTAAAACTGGTAAAATACCTGTCATTACATCACCCATAATAGAGTTATATAATAAATCTCTTTCTTTAGAACTTCTTTTTTTGTAATTTTCAAATTCTGCTAATACTCTTTTATATCTATCCATTAGTTCATCATATTCTTGTTCTTTTTTTACTAATTCTTCCCTTTTTACCATTTCGTCTGCTTTTATTACTTCTGGTTCTTTTTTCTCTGCCAATTTACATACCCTCTTTCTTATTATTATCTTCGTTTAATTTTTTACTTATATATTTCATTACAGATATAACTTTTGCATAATCCATTCTTTTTGGGCCTATAATTCCTATTGTTCCTAATTCTTTATTTCCTATAGTATGTTTAAAAGTTATAATACTGAAATCTTTAAGATTACTGTTTTCGTTATCATCACCAATAAAAACATTAATATCTTCAGATTCGCCGGAGTTAAATATTTCTAACATTTCGTCTTTTGCATCTAGCAAATTGACAAAATTCTTTGCTACTTTCATACTTTTAAATTCTGGTAAATCGAAAGACCTTTTTGCACCTTCTAAGAATATATTTTTATTTTCTTCTTCTATAACTTTATTTATTTGCTTAATTATAGCATTCATAATTCCTATGCTATAGTGAACCTCAGAAAAAATATATTCTGCCATTGGCTTATCTATTTTTGACAAAGGCTTTCCTCTTAGTCTAGTATTAAATAGATTGTTTAAAGTATCTACTTGGCTTTCTGTAATATCTTCATCAAATTTTATAATTGTTTCTTTTACTAAACCTGTATCTGTTACGATAACTACCATTAACATCCTTCTACCCAAAGAAACAAATTTAATTTCTTCTATAGTTTGTTTATCTGTTTTTGGACCAATTGCAACAGTTGTATAATGCGTTATCTCTGATAATGTTGTTGTTGCAAGTTTAGTTAAATCTTCTATTTCGTTAACTTTATCTTGTAATTTGTTTTGAATATATTTTACTTCTTCTAGTGTTAAATTATCTTCCTTTAACAAAGTATTCACATAATACCTGTATCCTTCTGCAGATGGTACTCTTCCAGCAGATGTATGTGGTTTGTCTAAAAATCCTATATTTTCTAGCTGTGCCATTTCATTTCTTATTGTTGCACTGCTATAATCTAACCCATGGCTTTTAGTAATACTACCAGAACTAACTGGCTCTGCTGTGTTAATATATTCTTCTACAATAGCTTGTAAGACTTTCTTTTTTCTTTCGTCTAAATCTTTATTTTTCAATGCTTTTCACCTCTTTAGCACTCTTGATGTTTGATTGCTAAATTCTTTACATATATTATATTCATTTTTAGCAAATGTCAATACCTTTTGCTAAAAAACATTTGTGAATTTTTTGTGAACTCGCCAATTGTCTTCGGAATTCGTGGACGTTCCTTAAAATCCAGATTGTATTTTTCGTATAAGTAGAATAAATTTCCCCTAGCCTAGCTATGAGTTTTCATAAAACAAAAAAGAATTCACATTTTTTTATATGAATTCTTCCCATACTATATTTGCTAAGTCTAGCCCTTTTTGTGTAAGTTTTATGTTATCTAAATCTATTTCTACCAACCCTTCATTTGTAAGTTTATTCAGTTCATTTTTAAATAAATACAATGGATTATCTACATATTTTTGTTTAAATTCAGAAATGTTTATACCTTCTAAAGTTCTTAATCCTAGTAACATATATTCTTTTTTTGCATCTTCTATTGTTTGCCTTTCTTGTATTATTTTCGCTTCTGGATCTTTTAAGTACTCTTCTAGCTTATGTGTATTACAGTACCTTATGTTATTATAATATGAATGTGCAGAAGCTCCAAATCCTAAATAACTATGTTGCTTCCAACAATTATAGTTATGCTTAGATTTATAACCTTTTTTTGCAAAATTAGAAATTTCATAATGCTCATATCCATTTGCTTCTAAAGTTTCTTTAACTTCCCAATACATTTGCCTTTCTAGTTCGTCTGTAATTAAGTCTAGCTTACCTAAATTTACTAATACTTCTAATTTTGTGTCTTCTTCTAAAATTAATGAATATACAGAAATATGTTTAGGATTTAATTTTATAATTTCCATAAGACTATTTTGTACATCTTCTAAGGTTTGCTCTGGAAGTCCTATCATTAAGTCTACATTAATATTTCTGAATCCAACTTTTTTAGCTAAATTATATGTTTCTAGAAAGTCTTCATATTTATGTATTCTTCCTATTTCTTCTAACAATTCATTTTTTGTAGATTGCAATCCTATACTTAACCTATTTATTCCAGCATTTTTATATTCTTTAAGTTTATTTTCTGTAACTGTTCCTGGGTTTACTTCTATTGTTATCTCTGCATTTTTCTTAACTTTATAATTTTCTTTTATAGAATTTAAAATTTCTAATATGTATTTTTCATTTATTACAGATGGAGTTCCTCCTCCAATATATATTGTATCTACATAATTTTTTATCTCTTTGCTTCTTAATTTTATTTCTTCTTTTAGTGTGTGCACATAATCTTTTTGTAAATCTAATTTATTAGGGTATGAACAAAAGTCACAATAATAACATTTTTTTACACAAAAAGGAATATGTACATATATGCCTATATTTTCCATTTTATAATTCCTTTGCTATATTTATTAATTTATTTAACCTATAATTAACTCCAGATTTTCCTATTGGATTTTTTAACAAATTTCCTAATTCTATTAAACTTGCATCTGGATTTTTAATTCTAAGTTCTGCTATTTCTTTTAATTCTTCTGGCAAATTTGTAAATTTCCTACTATTTTTTATTTTTCTAATTGCTTCTATTTGTCTGCTAGCAGCATTTACAGTTTTATTTAAATTTGCCACCTCACAATTTACCATTCTATTTACATTGTTTCTTGCTTCTTTTATTACTCTTATTTCTTCAAATTTTAGCATTGCATTACTGGCACCAATATACACTAATAATTTTGATATGTCTTCTCCTTCTTTTATATATAAAGATATACTACCGTTTCTGTTTAATATTTTAGGTACAATTTGATATTTTTCTAATAAATCTTTTACTAATAAAAGGTTTTCCAATTTACTAAAATTAATTTCTAAATGATATGTATTATTTGGTTCACTTATAAATCCAGCTCCTAAAAAAGCTCCTCTTAGCAATGCCTTTATATCTTTTTCTTCTATTTCTTCTAATTTATTAAAGGATATGTAATCTGAATTAAAATTACAATTTTTTATATTTTCTGTTTTGCTAAATGTTATTACATATAAATTTCCTTGCATCTCTATTTTATATTCTATATTCATATTATTTAATAATTTGCTAAACCTATTAATATTGTATTCATTTTCTGTAGAAAATTTTATTTTTCTTTCTATTTTAGTATTTTTAGTTATTAAATAACCTATTAATTCATAATAAACAGCTTGTTTATCTTTTAAATTATTTATTTTACTTAATTCTTCTTTTATTTCGGATGAAAATGACATCTTACACCTTCCTTATAACAATTATTCTATCGTTATTTCCTAAATCTTTTTTAGTTTTTACAACTTCATATTTCGTATCATTTTTTACAATATTTATTATTTCATCTTTTTGGTCATATCCAATTTCGAAAAATATTGTACCATTTTCATTTAAAAATTTGTATCCCTCTTCCATAATTTTTTTATAAAAATATAGACCATCGTTTCCACCATCTAAAGCTATTAATGGCTCCTTTTTTACTTCTTTATCCAAGTTGTTTATAACTTCTGTTTTTATATATGGAGGATTAGAAACTATAATGTCAAATTTTTCTTCTTTTATATTGCTAAATATATCTGATTTTAAAAAATTAATATCTGCTTCATTATTTATTGCATTTTGCTTTGCAACTTTTAAAGCTTCCTCACTTATATCTATAGCATATATTTTAGAATTTTCTATGTATTTTTTTAGTGAAATAGCAATACATCCACTTCCTGTACATAAATCCAATATTTTCACTTTTTCGTTTTTATAATTTTGTATAATTTCTTCTACTAAAACTTCTGTATCACCTCTTGGAATTAATACATTTTCATTTACAAAAAAATTTAATTGCATAAACTCTTGTTTATTTGTTATATATTGGATTGGTACATATTCTTCTAGTTTGCTCATTTTACTATATATTTCTTCTAGTTTTAAACTATCTATTTCGTCTTCCCCATGAGCTATAATATATTCTTTATTCTTGTTTAATGCTGACGCTACTAACAATCTCATTTTTAATACTGGTTCTTCTATTTCTTTTTCTTTTAATCTTTTTACTCCCACTTTTATTAATTCATTTATTCTCATAATTATCCTTTCAAATATAAGCTTTTATATTACTATATTTTTTACACTTCAACATAGGGTTCATAATTTTTTACAATAAAAAAACTGCCCCGCTTTAGCCGTAAGAAGTTTAGAAATTTTAAGAGCCTACTTTCGTAGGTGGGTGTCTTGTTAAATGCTTATGGGCTTCTTGCTACTAGTAAAAGTGTAAGCTTGCACGCCACACTTAAAGACGGACTCCCGTTTAAAATTTGTTGGTTCTAAAATTCCTGTCTACACGCACTATGCAGGGAAGTTTTAAAGTTTATTTATTAATTTATTAGTATATTAACATATAATTTATTTTATTTCAATATCTATTTTATTCATTTTTTCTCTTTTTTTAAGTTTATCTTATTAATGCTTTCTTATTATTGCTTATTTTAATTTGTTCATATGTTTTTATTATTTGTGGTTTTTTTTATTTTATGATAAAATATTTATAGTTATGTGTAAATATTTAAAATTCAATGGTCCAGGCACAAAATAGTTTTTTATACATATACTTTTCATATAGTGATTTTATGGAGGTATAAGTATGTTATCTACTATTTCGTTAGCTGGATTTATTTCATTTTTAAGTTCTGCTGTTTTTGTTGTTGGATATATTCAAAGTTCTAACCTTTTTCCAGAACCTCTTTCACCATCCGAAGAATTATATTATTTAGATAAATTTAAATCTGGTGATAATAATGCCAGAAACATTTTAATAGAAAAAAATTTGCGACTAGTTGCTCATGTTGCAAAAAAATATTCTACATCTAATATAGAACAAGATGACCTAATTTCTATTGGTACTATTGGCTTAATAAAGGGTATTAATAGTTTTAAACATGATAAAGGAGTAAAACTTTCTACATATATTGCCAAATGTATAGATAATGAAATTCTAATGTTCTTGCGTTCTTCTAAAAAAATTCAGGCAGAAGTAAACTTAAGTGATCCTATTGGAAAAGATAAAGATGATAATGTTGTTACTTTGCAAGAAGTTTTAGAAGCAGATATTAGGAGTATAGAAGATGAAGTTGATTTAGATTTAAAAAGAGAACAACTTTATAATAATATTGGAAAAATTTTAAAAGATAGAGAAAAAGATATTATAATAAGAAGGTTTGGCCTTAATGGTCGCAAACCAGAAACCCAAAATGAAATTGCAAAAGATTTAAAAATTTCTAGGTCTTACGTTTCTAGAATAGAAACTAAAGCTATAAAAAAATTAGAATCAAAATTAAAAAATCGTGCCTAAGCTTTTTTATATAAAATTTAAGATATAACATAATTTCCTATGCAAAAATAAAAGGACTAATTGTCCTTTTATTTTTTGTATATTAAAACTTATGTGTTATGTACTTAATAAATATTATTTTTTAAATCTTTAATGTATATAAAATATTTCTTTTTCCTCTTGGCAAGTAGTTTGCTCATTACAAAACTTATGTTTATATTTCTTCCTTTTGTTTAATGGAATAGGATTTTCTTCAATTTCCTCATTATCTGGATTAACATATCCAGATATGTATTCTGGTAAAATGTAACATGGGTGTTCTTTATTAATTTCTAAAGAATCAGAACCCCAAACTTGAACTTCATAATTCCTATTTAATACATTCTTTGGAATTGTTATTAATATTTTATAAGATGGAATGAGAAAATCTACAAAGCTAATATCTTCTTCATAACTCCCATGTGCAGTTTTTTCTAAGGAATTACTATATCCCGTTCCTTGTAATGAAGCATGCACACCTTCTTTAAATATGTTATCTTTAATAAGTCCTATTTCTTGGCTATTTTTAAAATGTTCATTACTATTTATTATGTGTTGATACAAAATTTTATTTTTATCTTCATAAAGTTCTTCTATCTTTTTACCATAATCTTTATTATATTTTCCATCTTCTCTTAAATATTCCCTTCCATTAGAAAGTATATCTATTATTTTGGTAGTACCTATGCTTCCTAAATCTCTTTTGCTTGTTTTTCTTAATGATTCAAACAAAAATCTATTTGGTATATTATATTTTCCTTCTCCAACTTCTTTTGGATTTCTTAATTTACTAATTAAATCTTTAGCTGTTTTTAAAGGTATATCTATTAAAAATTTATTTGAATCTTGTTTACTTTTTTCCTCTTCTAATTTTGTTTTTATACCTTCTAAATATTGTACATATAATTCTTCGCTATTAGATTTATCATATTCTATATATTTTAAGTCTAGACTAATTAAATCTTTCATAAAATCTGGATTTTTAGTTATATTTGCATTTTTAGTAATTACCATTTGTATTGCAACACTTTTTTTGTTCATTTTATTTAATTGATTTTTGGCTAATTCTGGATTTAATACTTGCTCTTCTAAGTCTAATTTTCTTTTTTCTGTTCGTAAATTAGACATTTCTTGATTTAACTCTTCTAGTCTTTTATTATTTGTAGAAACTTCTGTTAGCTCTTGTTTATATTTTCTTGAAAATGTTTTCATAAAAAATTCTACTATAGGGTTTCTTTTAGTGTAAATAGAAAGACTTCTATTTGTTTTATTTAAGTTTAATATTTCTTCCTTTATTTCTTGTATTTTAAGTTCTATTTGCTTTTTTTCTTGTTGTAGTCTTTCTACTTTTTGTATTATATTTACTAATTCGCCTTTAGTATTTTGTAATACTTCTTGCAACATAATAGTTCTCCTTGGCATTTTTTATAAATTATACCATTAATATTTTTATTGCGATATATTTTTACAAAAATTTCAAAAAAGTTTTATTCTTTATTAAGCATTTTTTCAAATACTTCATAAAATTCTTGGTTAGCTTTTTTTAAGTATACTGGCTTCATATTAGCATTAGTAAAGCAATGGCTTGTTGTTCCTTCTCCTAATAATTTCCCATTATTTTTATTTATTATTTCATATTTCATTTTTAATCTTATACCATCAAATTCTGCAATATCTACTTTTACAACTATTACATCTCCAAATTTAGCTGGATATTTATATTTATAATGTACTTCTAGAACAGGAATCATTATTCCATCTTCTTCTATCTTTTGGTACGGTAACCCAATATTTTCTAGCCAATATACTCTTGCTTCTTCCATATATCTTATATAATTTGAATGATGTACTACATTCATTCCATCTAGTTCATAATAATTTATTGCTCTTTCAAATTCCATTTTTTCCTCCAATTGTTTTTATAATAAATTCCATAACATTTCATTGCTTATTTCTTTAGAATTATATCCTAATATATCTAATAATTTATACGCAAATAACATAGCTGTTGCTGGACCTCTACTTGTTATAATGTTCCCATCTACTTCTACTAAGTTCTCTGTATAAGTTGCTTTTTTTAATAATTCCTCAAACCCTTTACCTGGATATGATGTTATATTTTTACCTTCTTCGATATTAGCTTTAGATAAAACAATTGCTGGTGATGCACATATTGCTGCAATATACTTATCCTTTTCTACACTAAATTCTTTTAAGGTTTCTATTAAAAGCTTATTTTCTGCCAAATTATATGCTCCTGGTAGTCCTCCTGGTAATACTATCATGTCATACTCTTTTATCGAATTATCTATTACCTTATCTGATAAAATTTCTATGTTATGAGAACTTTTTATTGATCGACCATCAACACTTACAATGTCACACTTTACATTAGCTCTTCTTAAAACATCTACTACTGTAAGTGCTTCTATTTCTTCACTTCCATCTGCTATCATTACAGCTACACTCTTCATATTCTTACCTTCTTTCACTTTTTTATTAGTTTATCACATTTCTTATAGTTTTAACAATTTCTTTTTTGGTACAGTTACTATATATTATTCCGTTTATTTGTACATTTGGAGCAAATCCACACTTTTTAAAACAATTTTTTGTTTCTAATGTTATTTTACCGTCATTACTTGTATGTCCTTCTTTTACATTAAATGTATTTTCTATTTCTTTTATTATGTCTAAAGATCCTTTTTTTAAACAATTCGGTCCTTTACATACAACAACTACATTTTCTCCTTGTTTTTCCAATTTTATATTTTTCTTATATTTAATAAATATTGTAATTTCTCTTTCTGGAATATCTAAATAATTAGATATTTCTATAATGTCATTTTGGCTTATAAATCCATTGGTAGTTTGAAGTTCATCTAAAATAGGACTTAAACTTTCCTTTGACTTTTTATAAATTTCTATAATTTCTTTATTAGTCATATTTTTCATTTCCTTCCATATATATATGTTAAGAGGTGTATTATGAACTTTCTTTCTAATTACATAAAAGGTATTTTAATTGGTGCAGGTGCAATTATTCCTGGTATAAGTAGTGGTGTATTATGTGTTATTTTTGGCATATACGAAAAACTTTTAAATAGTATATTAAATTTTTTTAAAGATTGGAAACAAAATATAAAATTTCTTACCCCTTTTGCTTTTGGTGGTCTTACTGGAATAATTATCTTTAGCAATATTATACTCTTTTTATTTGAAACATATCCAGAAATTACATCATTTACTTTTATTGGTCTTATATTAGGCTGTATTCCTTCTATTTTTAAAATTTGTAATTCAAAAGAAAAATTTAAATTACACTACATTATGTTTTTTATTATATCATTTATTGTAGCACTTTTGTTAATTTTTTTAGAGAATGCCTTATCTAACAATATTGGAATATATTATGGTGATAATTACAGTTTCGAATTTTTGTTACTAGCCGGTTTTTTTATGAGCATAGGTGTTGTAGTTCCAGGAATTAGCAGTACAGTTATTTTAATGTTGCTTGGGGTATATGAAACATATCTTTATGCAGTATCTATAATTAATATGAGAATACTGTTTCCAATGGGAATAGGTTTACTTATTGGTGGCTTTCTTTGTATGAAATTGATACGTTTCTTATTAAATAAGTACCATTCTCAAACATATTATTCTATATTAGGATTTGTACTAGGTTCTATATTTATTCTATTACCTAATATTGGATTTAATACAACAGGTATATTATCTATAGCTTTTTGTATTCTAGGATTTCTAATTGGTATTAGGGGACGGTTCTTAAAATCCCGGTTCCTTTAATAATTTTTACTATATAATAGTTTTCTTAACGCAAAAAACTTATAAAGTTATAAACCCTCTATAAGTTTTTTGCTAATTTTATCTTTCTTCTTTTCCCTCTGGCAATGCTTTTGTTTCTTGTTCCATCATTTTTAATACTCTTCTTCCTAAGAATGGAATTTTACCAATTTTATGAACTACAAAGTCTTTTAATTTTCCATGTTTACCACGTAATTTATCATATTTTTCGCTTAAAACTTCTATTTCTTCTTGCTTTTTATTTATTTTGTCTTCTAAAATTTTCTTTTCATCTTGATATTGTTCATATAATTCTTTTGCAGTTTCTGTTACTAATTCTTCTACATATTCTTCTGAATACATATTTTCACTTTTTACTTCTATAGGCATAATAAAATTCTTTTCATCTTCCATAGAATCTATTAATTTTTCTATAAATTTATTTGTTTTTTTATCTTTGTTATACTCTGCTAATACATCTTTATATAATTCTTGTTTCTTTCCATATACGGTTATAGTAATCTCGTTTTCGTAAGTAAATATATCTACTTCATTTTCTTCTTTATTAGAAACTGCTTCCATTCTAGTTAAATTTTCCGAATCTTTTTTAGGAAGTTTAACTCTTAAATATGCATCTTCTCTTTTTCCACCACAAGCTATTGTTTTAACATTTTTCTCCCATAGCTTTTGTAATAACTCTTCTAGTTCTTTATCTCCCTCTGCAAAAGTATGTGCAAGTTTAGCTTGTTCTTCCTTTGGTAAAGTTAATATAAATTCTGGTTTTATATTATAGAATTCTCCTAAATTTCCTAATATTTTTTTGTTTAATAATCCTTCTAATGTATCAAAATTCTCTTGTTCACTTAATGAATTATGAATTTTATCTGTTTCTATTAGTACTTCTTCTAAACTACTTATAGTATCTTCATCAAAAACTTCTTTTAACTCTTCTCCTCCTAGTAGTTCTTTTAGTTTGCTTCTATCACTTTTCCCTTTTCTTATTTTTTCTATTTCGGCTAATATCTTTTGTTTGTCTAATTTCATACTAATTCACCTTATCTTTAGTTTACTTTTTTCTTCTTAAAATCCAACCATTTTCTACTTTGATTGGTAATTTCATTTTTACTTTTTGATTTTTAACACCTGGGTTTATTGTTTCTATTTCTTCGTTTGTTTCATAATCCCATAATTTATCTATTGTAAATTTTACTACCTCTATTTTTCCTGGAATTATAATTTCCATTTCATCTCCTATAGATAATTTATTTTTTATTTCGATAGTAGCATTTGAATTTGATGTTTCTACTACCTTTCCACCAAATTCAAAATGTGGATTATATTGTTTTCCTTCATATTCTTGAAAGTCCTTATTATTTCTATCATTAAAATAAAATGTTGTTAATCCTCTAGTTTTTGTCTTTTCAAGTTCAGCCATATACTTAGCAGGATTATAATTTTTAGGGTCTTTAACATAATCATCTATAGCTGTTCTATATGTATTTATTACTGTAGCTAAATAATATTCTGTTTTTAATCTACCTTCTATTTTTAAACTGTCTATTCCCATATCTACAATTTCTGGTATTTCATTTATTAAACATAAGTCTTTAGATGAGAAAATGTATGTTCCCTTTTCATCTGTTTCGATAGGCATTAAATTACCTGGATTATTTGCTTCTTCAGCATATAAATTGTATGCCCATCTACAGCTTTGTGCACAATCACCTAAATTTGCACTTCTGCAAGCCAAAAAGTCACTTAAAAAGCATCTTCCAGAATAACCAAAACAAATTGCCCCGTGTGCAAACATCTCTGTTTCTAAACCTTTTGGCTTATTTTGTATAATATATTTTATTTGTTCTTTATTTAATTCTCTTGCTAAAATTACTCTTTTAGCCCCATTTTTATACCAAAACTTGCTAGATTCTAAGCTTACAATATTAGCTTGTGTACTTATATGTATATCTACATTTGGTGCATACTCTTTAACTGTTTCTACTACTCCACCATCTGCAACAATTATGCCATCTGCTTTCATATCTTGTAACATTTTAGCTTGTTTTTTTATTTCTTCATAGTTTGTATCCCAAGCAAATATATTAAGTGCCACATGTACTCTTTTTCCTAAGCTATGTGCATATTCAATTGTTTTTGCTAATGCTGAATCATCCATTTCTGCTCTTGTTCTTAAAGATAGTGATGATGTACCACAATATACAGCATCTGCACCATATCTAAATGCTGTTTTGGCTTTTTCGTATGAGCCTGCTGGCGCTAATAATTCTGGTTTTTTCATTATATTTCCTCCTAATATTTTATCTTTTTATTCTAATTCAAAAAAGTCTTTTAATATGCCTTTATTTACGTTGTTCGAAAAAACTTCTCTTATAACTAAGAACATTATTGGGCCTAATAATAAACCAATTACTCCAAATAATTTAAATCCCGTATACATTCCAATTAATGTAAATATTGGGTGCATTCCCATTTGTTTACTTACAACTTTTGGCTCTAAGAATTGTTTTATAACAGACCATGTTATCCATAACGCAAATACTGCAATTCCTGCTGACACATTACCTTGAATTAATAACAATATTGTCCAAGGTACCATAATAAATCCTGCACCAAACAATGGTAATAAGTCTACAAATCCTATTAGTATTGCCATTATTGCAACATATTCTATATTTAATCCACATAAATTAAATATAAATAGACCTATAGAAATTAAAATAAAACATAGTAATGATAGTTTGGCTTCTGCTTTTATGTAATTCCATATTATATTTAATGATTTTATAATTATATCATTTGCTTTTTCTATCCATTTTTTAGGTATTTGCGCTTTTAACAGATTTTTTACATATCCCCTATCATAGCACATAAATACTATTGCAAGTATTGTTATTACTGTATATGTAACAGCTCCTGGCACTTGTCCTGCAAAATTTATTATTCCTGTTGCAAAGCTGTATACAGCATTTTTTACAACTTCTAATATACTTCCTAAAGAATCTTGAATTGCTGAAATCCAATCTGCTGGAATAACAAATTCTCCATTTGTAAAATTATTTATAATGCTCATTCCCCAATTATATATTCCATCTATTGATGAGTTCAAATTACTTAACAATATCTTTGACTCTGATATAATTGCTGAAATTAAAACAGTAAGTAATGAACCTATTATTACAACTACTAATATTAAAGAAATAGTAGCAGATGTTTTTCTTTTTAATTTACATTTTTTCATAAAAAATTTTATTATTGGTTCTATCATTGTAGCAATTAAAAAAGCTATTATAAATGGTACATAAAATTTTGCTAATTTATATGCAAGAATTAATAAAACTATAGTAAATACTAATATTATTGTTTTAAAAAGTATTTTCGAATAATATTTTCTCTTTTCTTCGTTCATGTTATTTATTTCCTTCCTCTAAAGCTCTACTTAATATATATTTTAATCTTTCATCTCTTTTGTTTAAGTATAAATAGCCTATTAGTCCTTCAAATGCTGTAGCATATGAATACTCTGCTGGTGTAGCATTTTTCGCTATATGGTGGTTTTGTGTGTTCCTTGTTCTCCTTACTATGTTTTGTTCCTCTTCTGTTAATTCTTTCTCTATTGCTTTTAATATTTTAGCTTGTCCTGCTGCTTTAACAAATTTAACTGCATTTACATGTAATTTATGTACTTTTTCATTTGAATTATTTACTAAGTTTGTTCTAATAAATAATTCATAAACACTATCACCAATATATGCCCAAACTAAAGGATTTAAGAAATTAACTTCTTCTTCTGTTCTTTTTGGCTCTATTATATTTTCCATCTATTACCTCCTTTGCTTTCATACTTATACTTTTTCTAATGTTATTCTTCCTAATTTTCCACTTCTAAAATCTTCTAATATTATATTTGCTGTTTTTATATCATCCACATTCCCACCAGATATAACTGCTCCTCTCATTTTTCCTATTTGCAGCATTATATCATATATTATTTCATTTTCTGCTCTATTTTTATCTTGTAATACATTTAATATTTCTTCTTTATTTAAATTATATCTTTTAACTAATTTATCTGTTTCATTTTTTAGCATATATCTTAAAAAGTTAAAGGCCACCTCTGTTTTTTCTAAAACATCATCTTTAATTGTTCCTGTATATGCTAAATTTAATGCTACTTCTTCATTTTCAAATTTTGGCCATAACACACCTGGGGTATCTAGCAATTCTATACTATTATTTATTTTTATCCATTGTTTCTTTTTTGTAACACCTGGTTTATTGCCTACTTCCAATGATTTTTTATTTGCTAATCTGTTTATAAAAGATGATTTTCCAACATTAGGTATTCCTAATATCATAAGCCTAATTCTTCTTCCTATTCTTCCTTTTTCTTCTTTCTTATCTAACTCATCTTTCATCAATTCTTCTGCTTTTTTTATTACTTCTTTAAGCCCTTTTCCTGCATTTGCATCTGTAATAACTGTTGGAATTTTGTTTAGTTTAAAATATTCCAACCACTTTAAAGTTTCTTTTTCGTCTGCTAAATCACTTTTATTTAATACAACTATTCTTTTTTTGCCTTCGATTATATTATTTATGTCTGGATTTCTACTAGATATTGGAATTCTACTATCTAGCAGTTCTACCACTATATCTATTAATTTTAAATCTTCTTGTATTTGTCTTCTGGTCTTTGCCATATGACCTGGGTACCAGTTGATGTTTGTTGATGCTAAACTTTTTGTGTTTTCGTTCATTTTTTTATTTTTTCTCATTTCTCTTTTTTGATACATATCCATTATTTATCACTTCCATTCTTTTTTATTTTTGTTTTATCTAAAAATTCTTCCTATTTTATAATTATATGATTTCTCCCGTTTATTTTTAATTTAAAATCTCCCACCTTGTCTATATATTTCATGTTCGTATATTTCTTTTTGCATTTTTTTCTCTGTTGATTCATAAGGATGTAATACTACTTCTTTACAAATTTCTAAAGCTGTATCTAATTCCTTTATTCCTTTTTCAAATTCAGATTGATTTTTTATTTCTAAAATCATATGAGCACTAAGCAAAAGTCTTTTTGCCACATTTCTAGTAGGTGCTGTAGTATATGAAATATATTCATTTGAAAAAAGTTGTAATAATCTTACTTTTTCTATAATTTCTCTTTTTTGTTCAAAGCTAATTGTTTCAAGCTCTAATATGTTATCTATTTCCTCTTTTTTTATTCGTAAACTATTAACTTTTTCCGTAATTAAATCTTCTCTTAAGCCATTTGCAACCCTTTTTAGTACTTCTTCTTTTCTTATTTGTGCCATTATAAAACTCCTTTCTATACGCGATATATTATATTCTATTTTACATAAAAAAGCAAGCTATCTAATTAGCTTGCTTATATCATTTTGTAACAAAAATCGGGATTTTGAGGACTGTCCCCAAATCCCGGTTTGTTATAAAGTTCTGTAATTATTTTTATCTGCTCTATCATCTAATTTTCTATCATAATCTTCATTTTTATAAAACCAATCTGTTTTCTTATCTGTTGGATGTGCTGCTCTGTTTCTATCAGCTAATATATTTAAAAATGCAAATAATGAAACTCCTATACCTATAGCAGATGCAATTATTGTATCATATGTATAAATACTTACTCCTTCTGTAGCTGTTGCTACTTCCATTATTGCATTAAATAGTTGTGGTCCAAAATATCCTAAATATAATAAAAAGTATATTATACCTGCTAACAATTTCCTTTTATATATAAGTACTAATAATATTAAAACAACAAATAATAATATTACTTCTACAGTAAAATCTTGTATTGGAAACCCTAAATCTTTCCCCGTAGCAGATGTATATGCTAGTACTACTCTAAACACCCAAAATAACCCTGCAAAAAGCACAGATAACATCGAACTTAATTGTTTCATTTGTTAATTCCTCCTTCTTCTTATGTTAAATTAAAAAATATTATTAACATTCCTATGCAAAATAAAAACATTCCAATAGTTTTAACAACTAAAACTCCACTGTTTTGGTCACCAAAACTAAATCTTTCTTTTACAATTTTTCGAGCATTATATATTAGAACCACTGCAATTAATGCTAATAATGCTCCTATAATTGAAAATATAATTTGTACATTCATTTTTTTACATCCTTTTATTATTTTAATATACTTTTATTTTATTTATTTTCTTTGTAAAAGTCAATAAATTATTCTAATAAAGTTACGATTGTTCAACTATAATTTTGGAACATTCCTTAAAATCTCGGTTTTATTTTTATTATAAAAAGGCTACTAGCCTACATAATATTTAACATATTACATAGGCTAGTAAATCCAACTTAGTCGATATCACTTACGTCTATATTGTTTTCTGCAAATTCCAGCATTTCCACATCTGAGCCAAATGCGCAGAAGATTGCATTGGTTAATTCCAGCTTTCTGAGGTTTTTATCTTCTGTAAGCTGTTTGCTTTTTGGATCCGTGTCCTCTGTTGCAAGCTTTTCGAGTGCCTCAGGAAGTGTTTTTCCTCTCTTTATTTCGAAGAGAATTCTTATTATATCTCTCTCCAGAACATTCATAATAGGAATTTCTCTTACTGCTGCCACTACTCTTGAGTAACAGATTTGCTTGTCATATAAATCTGAAGCTCTTTCTAACGCTTCATCCAAAAGGCTAATGTTATTTCCTTTTGATTCCGGAAGATTTTGTGTTACAATCAACATAATCTCTTCCAAAGCTTCATCATAATCCAGATCCATTACAAATTTTGAAATAGCCCATTTAATTAATTCTTCTACAGGCATCTCTTTTTCTTTGAAATGCTTGTAGAATACATCCTGCAGTAAGATATACCCCGGCATATAACCAAATTTGGTACCATACATCTCCCTCATTATAATGCTTACAGCTGAATACCGACTTTTCTTTGCTTCTAATCTTGTTTCTTCTGTGTTTTCTTTTGCCATTATAAGGCTCCTTTCTTTTGTGTTCTCAAAATTTGAGATTGAAATATTTAAACTATTGTTACATTTATAATTATATCATATTTACATAATCTTGTAAACATAAGCATTTTTTACTACACTTAACGATATATTTAACATTTTGTCTGACTATACATTTCTATAAAATTCTATATTCCACTTTATATTTCTACTCTGTTTTGGAATTTTTCTTCTATTAGTAATCTTAATTCTTTATTTTTATCTAGTTCTAATTTTCTATCTTCTTCTGTTATTTTAACAGCCAAAGCCTGAACTTGTTTTAATATTGGCATATCTTCAAAAAGATTTGCAATCTTAAATTCTGGAAGTCCATGTTGCCTTGTTCCAAAAAATTCTCCACTTCCACGAAGTTCTAAATCTTTCTCTGATATTACAAAACCATCATTTGTATCTGTCATAACTTTCATTCTCTTTCTTATAACATCAGAATTTCCTTGGTATTTTAAAACACAATATGATTTGTATTCGCCTCTTCCAACTCTTCCTCTTAATTGGTGAAGCTGTGCAAGTCCAAATCTTTCCGCATTTTCTACTACCATTAAACTTGCGTTTGGAACATTTACACCTACTTCTATTACTGTTGTAGAAATTAAAATATCTATTTCTCCATTTTTAAATTTTTCCATAATTTCGTCTTTTTCTTTATTCTTCATTTTTCCATGTAAATATTCCACTTTATATTCTTTAAAAACTTCATTTTTATATTTTTCTGCAAGCTCTGTAACAGATTTTAAATTTAATTCTTCATTTTCTTCTACTAAAGGGCAAACAATATATGCTTGTCTTCCTTCATCTACTTGCTTCCTTATAAAATTATTAACTCTTTCTTCCATTCCTTTAGTAACTGCAAAAGTATCTATTTTCTTTCTATTTGGTGGAAGTTCATCTATTATAGATATGTCTAAATCACCATATAAAATTAATGCTAAAGTTCTTGGTATTGGTGTTGCAGTCATAACTAATACATCTGGATTCTGTCCTTTTTCTACAATTGTAGTACGTTGCTTTACTCCAAACCTGTGTTGTTCGTCTGTTACTACTAATCCTAATTTATTAAATATTACATTTTCTTCTAAAAGTGCATGTGTACCAATCAAAATATCTATCTTTCCATCTCTTAATCTTTCCAATATTTCTTCTTTTTTCTTTTTAGTTATGCTAGAAACTAATAGTTCACATGTAATTCCAAATTTGTCTAGCATTTCTTTAAAACTTTCTAAATGTTGACTCGCAAGTATTGCTGTTGGAGCCATAATCGCAACTTGATATCCACATTTTACAGCTTTATAAGAAGCAATGATAGATACTGCTGTTTTTCCAGATCCAACATCTCCTTGTAATAGCCTATTCATATTTTTATCGCTTTCCATATCTTTGTCTATTTCTTCTAAGACTCTTAATTGTGCTTTAGTTAGCTTAAATGGGAGTGTATTTATAACATCTGACATTTTTACATCTTTACTAAATTGAATTCCATTATTATCTGATTCATAAGCATTTTTTAAATTTAATAGAGCTAATTGCATTCCTAATAGCTCTTCAAAAACTAATCTTTTTCTTGCTTTTTCAAATTCTTCAAAGTTTTCTGGGAAATGTATTTTTTTAATTGCTTCATTTGCACCTAATAATTTATAGTCATCTAAAATATATTTAGGTAATGTTTCTGGTAATTTATTATTTACCAACGTAATAGCATTTTCTATTATTCCTCTTAAAACATTTTGGGATAAATTATATGTTAATGGATATATAGGTATTATCTTACCTGTATTTTTGTTTTTAGTTTCTTCATCAAAAACAGGAGATAGCATTTCTATCCTATTTTGTACTTTCTTTACTTTTCCAAAAAAATGATAAATTTCTCCAACTTTAAATCTGTTTTTTAAATAGCTTTGGTTATACCAAGTAAGTATTGCTCTTCCAGTTTCATCTTCTACTATAAGTTTATATATAACCATCTTTCTGTTTCTTATTCTTGTTTCATTCATTTTAGCAACTGGAATTGCTGCAATAAGAGCTTCTTTTCCGTCTTCTAAGTCTTCTATTTTTACTGGCTTACTTCTATCTTCATAATCTCTTGGGTAATATGTAATTAAATCTTTTAAAGTAAAAATATTAAGATTATTTAAAAGTTTTACCCTATTAGGTCCAACACCTTTTATATATTGTATTTCTTTGGTTAAATCTGACATCTTTTACCTCCTAAATGAAGTATAATTTTGTATATTATATACTATTTTTTATAAAAAGTCTTGTTTTTTTTATTATTATATGGTAAGATTATAAACAGTCAATTTATTATCTTAATAGGAGGTGCAATAAATCATGGCAAAATGCGCAATTTGTGAAAAAACATTATCTCATGGAAACAAACTTAGCATAACTCGTTCTCACGTTAGTAATAGAGCTACAAGAACTTGGAAACCAAATTTAAGAACTGTAAAAACTATCATAAATGGACAACCAAAGAAAATTAAAGTATGTGCAAAATGTTTACGTTCTGGAAAAGTTAATAGAGCTTAGTTTATATATACTATTTGTGGGTTATTGTTAAATAACCCTTTTTTTCATGAAATACATACTTAAGCAAAACAAAAAATATCGTCAAGTTTTTAGCTTGGCGATATTTTTTATTATAAGAAATTTCAAATCGGAATTTTTTAGGACCATCCACCAGTCCCGGTATAGCTCCCTAATCCCGCTTTATCTTATGTATTAGTCTTTTATTCTAAATATCAACTTTACAAACCCTCTTAAAAATTTTGGAACTTTTTTAACTACAACTGTCATCTCTATCTCCTCCTTTTTTATTGTTATTTACATATTTACAGTTTTAATTTGAAAGCCACATTATCCCAACTATAATAATTGCAACACTAATTACAAAAAGCCAACCAGATAAAGGAAGTAATAATACTAATAATATTCCTATCCCCAGTCCTATTAATGTTACAGCTAGTGTTTTTTTTAATATTTTACACATAAATATTACCTCCTTTTTTATATAATATGAAAAAATAATTATTATTGTGATTACTTTATGTTGATGTTATATTATGATATAATTTGCCATATAAGGAGGTTTTTTATGATAAAAAAAGACGCTATTCAATTAATAGAAATACTAAAAGCTACATACCCAGATGCAACATGTAGTTTAAATTTTAATACTCCATTTGAGTTAGTAATTGCTGTTATGCTATCTGCACAATGTACAGACGAAAGAGTTAATTTAACTACACCATCATTATTTAAAAAATACCCTACTATTGAAGAATTTGCTAATTGCAATATAACTGAATTAGAAGAAATTATACATCCTTGTGGATTCTATAAAAATAAAGCAAAAAATGCTCGTGCATGTGCAAATAAACTTTTAGATAGTTTTAATGGTATTGTTCCAAATACTATGGAAGAACTTATTACTCTTCCTGGAGTAGGGCGCAAAAGTGCTAATGTAATTTTATTAGAAGTCTTTGGAATTGCAAACGGTATAGCTGTAGATACACATGCCAAAAGAATTTCTAATAGAATCGGACTTTCTTCTGAAAAAGAGCCAGAAAAAATAGAACAAGATTTATTAAAAATTTTTCCTAAGGAATATTTAAAAGATATTAATCATCTTTTTGTTTGGCATGGCAGAAAAACTTGCATGGCAAGAACTCCTAATTGTAAAGATTGCACTGTTAAAGATTTTTGTAAAAAATATAAGCAAGAAAACAAATCTTAATTTTTGTTGACAAACAAATTTGGTTAATATATATTTTGATTAATATAATTTTAGGAGGTATACCAATGAAAAGACTAAAAAGCATTGTAATGGCTTGTTTACTAGCTATTATATTATCAATCGCTACAACATGTTTTGCAGAAACAAAACCTATTCCAGAAGAATGGTTAAGGGCTACTCCATATGCAATTAATACTACAGAAGAAACACAAAATGTAGTAAATGACGATTTGTATTTATCTGGTAATGATATTAACATGGATAAAATTGTAAATGGAAATGTTTATATTTTAGGTAATAATGTAACAATAACAGGAGAAGTAAGTGGAAATTTATTTATATGTGCCAAAAATGTAAATTTTGAAGAAGCTTCTTATATAGAAGGAAGTACATATATTGTTTCAAATAATATTAATTTTAACTCCTTAACAAGTTCTTTATATACAGTTTGCCATAATTTAACTATTCCAGAAGGATGTGGAGTTTATAATGATCTATATTCTCTAACTAATAAAATAACTTTATTAGGTTCTATTGGTAGAAATGCTTATATACGTACATCTGAATTTATTATGTCTTCAGATTCTTCTCAAGGTTCTATTTCTGGAAAATTAACATATTCTTCAGAAAATGAAATATCATTCCCTGAAGGCGCAATTGTTGAAGATATAAATTATATGAAGTTGGCATCTACAAATAATGCCGGGACAACTATTTGGAACATTATATCTAATATTGTAAACAGTATTTTAGCAGCTAGTTTAGTATACTTACTTTATAGATTCTTCTTAGAGTCTAGTTTAGAAAAAGCTTCTTCTTGTTTATCTCACAAATTTGGTAAAGTATTATTAACTGGTTTAGTATCTTTAATAGCTATTCCTATTTTATCTGTTGTCCTTATTACTGCACAAATAGGCTTTACTGCAGGAATATTGCTATTAATGTTGTACACATTTATGATAGGAATTTCACCTTACATATTTGCTTCAATTTTAGCTAGAAGAATTTATAATAATAAGAAATTTTCTAAAATGCCATTGGAATATTTACTTGCAATATTAATAGCTGTAGTTATTAGTGCATTAAAAATGATACCTTTTGTAGGAATTGTAGTAACTATATTTATTTCTATTTTAGGTTTTGGAATTATAATTTATAATTTATTTTTTGCTAACCATCAAAAAAATAATTAGTAGTATATAATTGTTCTAATTAAACACTTGTATCTATAAATGCAAACAAATTAAATATTTAATAAATAACGAAAAGCGCACCTAAAATTTTAGGTACGCTTTAATTATTTAGTACAATTTTTTCTCCTGGTATAAAAAACTGGGATTTTAAGGACCGTTACCAGATCCCTGTTTTACGCTTTTAATTTTTTTATTGTTTCTTCATAGTTCTCTGTTTTTAAAATACCATTACCTACAACAGCTATATCTACTCCTGCATCTTTTACTTCTTCTATCGTTTCTATATTTATTCCACCATCTGCTTCTATATATGTGTCTAAATTATTTTGATTTAAATATTCTTTTAATATTTTTATTTTTCTTAAAGTTTCTGAAATTAAGCTCTGTCCACCTTTTCCTGGCTCTACTGTCATTACTAAAACTGTATTTATATATGGCAAAAATTCGTATATGTCTTTTATATCTGTTGTTGGCTTAATTGCAATTCCAACTTTGCAATTATTTTCTCTTATTAATTTTATTATTTTGTGAACCTCTTCTTTATCCTTACATGCTTCCAAATGAAATGTTATAATGTTTGGCTCTATTGCACTATATAGCTTTACATATGTTTCTACATCTTCCACCATTAAGTGTACATCTAGTGGCAATATTGTAATTTGCTTTAATATATTTGTATATTTATTCATTTTATCTACAGTATTTTTTTCTACAAATTTCCCATCCATAACATCTATATGAAAATAATCTGTTTTTGCTACTTCTAAATTGTAAAATGTTTTTGCTGATTCCTCTTCTTTTACATCTAGTATTGATGCTGAAATTTCTACCATTTATGTTCCTCCCTATCTTTTAATTCTTCATATATTTTTATAAAATTTTGATATCTACTTTCTGAAATTTCGTTTCTTTGTAATGCATTTTTTATTCCACAACTTTCTTCTTTTATATGCCTGCACCCTACATATTCACATTCTTTTATGTAATTTTTAAATTCTTTAAAATATTTAGCTAGTTCATTAGACTGTATTTCTGAAATATCAAACGTTGAAAAGCCTGGAGTATCTGCAATATATTCATTTTCTTTAAGCTTATATAAAGATATTTTTGTTGTAGTATTTTTTCCTTTTTTATTTTTATTACTAATTAATCCAGATTTAGATAATTCTTTTCCAAAGATACTATTTAATAGTGTAGACTTACCAACGCCAGAATTTCCAGCAAATACACTAATATTATTTTCTAAAATTTTATTTAAGCTTTCTATTCCATCTTTTTCTTTTGCATTCGTTTTTACTACTTCATACCCTATATTATTATATATTTCTTCTATTTCTTCTGCTTTTTCTTTATTTAAATCTATCTTATTAATTACTATAACACTTTTTATCCCAACATATTCTGCATATGCTAGTTGTTTATCTAACATTAATAAGTCTGGCTTTGGATTTTTAGAAGATAATACACATATTATTTGCGTTATATTAGAAATTTTCGGTCTCTTAATATAATTTATCCTTTTTTCTATTTTTTCTATTATATGCTCATTCTCGTTAAAATTTACTATATCTCCAACTACAATTCCATCTTCTTTTAACTTTCCTCTTGCATTACAAGTATATATTTGGTCGTTTGATTCTATATAATATAAATTAGAAATATTATTTATTATTTTTCCTTGCATAACTCACCCTTTTTGTTTTTGGTTTATTATATCACACATTTTTTAAATTTCAATTTTATTCTGTCTATATTATTCTACTTTGCAAAAAATAAACCTAAGATTTTCTAGTACATAAATTTCTCCTACTAGTAGAAATTCCCTACTATACAAAAAAGATAAAGCTCATATAAAAAGCTTTATCTTTTTGTTTTAATTAAAAGTATAGGTTGATGATGTATTAAAGTTAAATACTGTAGATCTAGAATTTTCGCCTTTATCATCTTTTAATGTAACAACAACTGTTTGAGAACCTTTTCCACTTACTCTTGCTGTGTGGTCTGTCTTGTTTTTATCTACATTAGATTGTCTATATGCTTCTTTTCCGTTAACTGTAATTATTACATCAACTGTTTTAGATTTATTACCACCTACATTATTTCCTGTTGCGTCTTTATCATATCCACCTGTTATCTTCTTTACATCTATTATAAATGTTGCTTCTTTAGCTTGTGAAACCTTGTTTACCGTAATAGTAATTGTTGTTCCCTCTTGAACTTGTGTTCCTGGTTCTTTACTTTGTCTTAGTACAACTCCATCATTTTTAGAATCGTCTTCATCATTTATAATATTAGCTTTTAAGTCTGCTTCTGCTAATAAAGCTTTCGCTTCTTGTTCATTTTTTCCAACTAAGCTTGGAACTTCTACTTTTACAATTGCGCTTCCTTTGCTTACAACTAATTTTACTTTGCTTCCTTTATTTACATTTTCGCCATCTTCTGGGTCTTGGCTTAGTACTATTCCGGCTTCTACTTTTTCATCATTTTCTTCTATTATTTCTGGTACTAAACCTGCATCTTTTAATTCCTTTTCTGCTTCTTCCTTCGTTTTACCCACAACATTTGGTACATCTACTTTTTCTGTTCCTTTACTTATAATTACAGAAATTTCGCTATGTTCTTTTATTTTATAATTCTCTTTGTATGTTGGGTCTTGAGATATTATTTTTCCTTTTTCTATGTTTTCATCATATTCTTCAGATTTTACAACTAACTTTAATTTTAAATCTTTTAATATTTGCTCTGCTTCTTCCTCTGTTTTGTTTACTAAATCTGGAATTTGTACTTCATTTGGATTTGCAATTTCTACAATTCCCATTGTTGCTCCAAAAGCTATAAAGAATAGCAATATTGCTCCAAGTATAGAAGATGCTACTTTGTGTTTTTTTATAAAATCTTTAAATTTATTTGATTTTTTCTCTTTTCCTTTATTATCTTTTTCGTTGGCTCTTCTTTCTGCTTCTGCAATCTCTTGAGTAGAAATTCTTTGTGTGGCAGCTCCTATGTTATTGCCTATATGTACAAAATTTTCATCTGGATTTTTTAATGCTGTATTTAAGTCTTTAACCATTTCCGTTGCAGATTGATATCTTAAGTTAATATCTTTTTGCATAGCCTTCATTATAATATCATTTACAACTTGTGGAATATTTTCGTTTAGTTCTTTTGGTTCTACTGGTTTTTCTTGCATGTGTTTTAATGCTACAGAAACTGGTGTATCTGCATCGAAAGGAACTTTCCCTGTTAGCATTTCATACATTACAACACCTAAAGAATATAAGTCAGATTTCGCATCTGTATATCCTCCCCTAGCATGTTCTGGCGAAAAATAGTGTACAGAACCTATTGTAGTACCAAAAGCAGTTATTGTAGAATTTGAAACTGCTTTTGCAATTCCAAAGTCTGTAACTTTTGCAATTCCATCTTCTGTAATTATAATATTATGTGGTTTTATATCTCTGTGAACTATATTGTTTTTATGAGCTGTTTCTAATGCAGAAGCAATTTGTGTTACAACATTTAATGACCATTTCCAAGGTAGTGGCCCATTTTCTTCTGTTATTATTTCCTTTAAAGTCTTACCTTTAATTAGCTCCATTACAATATAATATAAGTTACCTTCATTTCCTACATCAAAAATAGAAACAATATTTGGGTGTGTAAGACTTGCAGCAGATTGAGCTTCTATCCTAAATCTTTTTATAAATTCTTCATCTGTTGTAAATTCATCTCTTAATATCTTTACTGCTACATATCTATTTAAAACACGGTCTTTACTTTTATAAACCGTTGCCATTCCACCATTTCCTATTTTTTCTATTATTTCATATCTGTTACCTAATATTTTCCCCTCTAGGTCCATTATTTCATCTCTCCTTAATCATTATATACGATAACAACCGTTATGTTATCATATCCTCCTCTATCATTTGCTAGTTCGACCAACTTTGTTCCAGCATTTATGACATCATTTGTTACTATGTCATAAATTTCTTGGTTAGAAACCATATTTGTTAAACCATCTGATGTTAATAAAAGTACATCTCCTTTAAGAAATCCCTTTGTTGTTACATCTGGCTCTACATAAGGAGTACACCCTAATGCCTTCATTAACATATTCTTTTTAGGATGGTTTTCGGCTTCTTCTCTAGTTATTGTTCCTTCTTTTACCAATTTTTCTACATAACTATGGTCTGTTGTAAGCTTTCTTATAATATTTTTTCTTACTCTATATATTCTACTATCTCCAACATGACCTATATATATTTTATTACCATAACTTAAAACTAATTCCAAAGTTGTACCCATTCCTTCTAATTCTGGTATTTCTTTAGACTTTTCGAATACAACCATATTAGCATATTCCATACTACTTCTTATTAGTTCTTCTATATTTATTCTGTCATGTGTTATAATATTAAAATTATTTGTTAAATATTTTCTAGCAGATTCTATTGCTAACTTACTTGCAATTTCTCCACCATTGTATCCACCCATTCCATCTGCTAGCATATATATTCTTAGTTCATTTTCATCTGATGGAATATAGTATGAATCTTCGTTTAATTCTCTTGCTTTTCCCAAATCGGTCTTAGCAAAACACTTCATTTTATCACCTCTAACGTTTTTCTTCTATCGTCTTTCTTCTTAGTTGTCCACATGCTGCTTCTATATCTGAACCTAGCTCTCTTCTTATTGTTGCTACAATACCATATTCATTTAAGTAATCTCTAAATTTTATTATATTATTATTTGTAGACTTTACAAATTTACCATTTTCTATTTTATTTATTGGTATTAAGTTTACATGTGCCAGCATTCCACGTAATAAGCTAACTAATTCTTTTGCATCTTCTAAATTGTCGTTATTATCTTTTGCAAGTGCATATTCAAAAGATATTCTTTTATTAGTTTTTTCTATATAATATTCACATGCTTTCATTAGCTCTTCTATTGGATAAGCATTATTTACAGGCATCATATCACTTCTTTTTTTGTCGTTTGTTGCATGTAAGGATATAGATAATGTACATTGTATTTTCTTGTCTGCAAGTTCATAAATTTTAGGTACTATTCCACTAGTAGAAATGCTTATATGTCTTGCTCCTATATTTAATCCTTTTGGATTATTTAATATTTCTATCGCTTTTATTACATTGTCAAAATTATCAAATGGTTCTCCAATCCCCATAAATACTATATTAGATATTTTCGTATTTTCGTCTTGTTCTATTGCTATAATTTGCTCTACAATTTCTCCTGCTGTTAAGTTTCTAACAAAAGGAATTCCTGTAGAAGCACAAAATTTACATCCCATTTTGCAACCAATTTGTGATGATACACATACAGTTTTTCCATGGTGATATTCCATTAATACTGTTTCTATCATATTACCATCTAATATATTAAACAAGTATTTTTTTGTACCATCTTTTGATATTAATTTTCTTTCTATTTCGTAATTACATATCGAAAAGTTCTCTTTTAATTTATTTCGCAATTCTTTTGACAAATTTGTCATATCATCAAATTGTTTTACTTTTTCTTTGTATAACCACATAAAAACTTGTTCTGCTCTATATGGTTTTTCTCCTAATTCTTCAAATTCTTTTTTTAGATCGTCTAAATTATAATCTTTTATATTTTTCATTTTCTTTCTCTTTTTCACCTATTTTTTGTAAAATTATATATATCACAACTTAACGTTTTTTTCAACCATAAGCAAAAAAATAGAAGGATTTTTAGCATATTTTTTATAAGATACTATTCCTTCTATTTAATTTTTTTATAATTTAATTTATTAAATTTACATATATAGTAAATTAATCTTTTACATTATGCAGTTTCTATTTCATTTGGTCTTATTGTTTTTCTTTTTATTACTTGTTTTTTAGGTTCTTTGCTTTCATTTATTATTATTTCTGGTTTTGTCTTTTCATTTACAGTTTCTTTTGTTACAATACATTTTTCTATTTTAGGGTTAGATGGAATATCAAACATTATATCTCTCATAATTTCTTCTATAATAGAACGTAAACCTCTAGCTCCTGTTTTTCTTTCTATTGCTTTTTCCACTATTGCTTCTACTGCTTCTGGTTTAAATTCTAAATCTACGCCATCCATAGCTAATAGTTTTTTGTATTGTTTTACTAATGCATTTTTTGGTTTAGTTAATATGTTAATTAGTGCTTCTTTATCTAGTTCTTCTAGAGTTGTTACTATTGGTAATCTACCTACAAATTCTGGAATTAAACCAAATTTTAATAAGTCTTGTGGCAATATTTCTTTAAATACTTCTGTTTTTGTTTTCTTAGCAATTTCCTTCTTTTCTACCCCAAAACCTATTGCTTTTTTTCCTGTTCTTTGATCTATGATTTTCTCTAAACCTTCGAACGCACCACCACAAATAAATAATATGTTCTCTGTATTAATTTGTATTAGTTCTTGGTGTGGATGTTTCCTTCCTCCTTGTGGTGGAACTGAAGCAGTCGTACCTTCTATAATTTTAAGTAATGCTTGTTGTACACCTTCTCCACTTACATCTCTTGTTATAGATGGATTTTCAGATTTTCTAGAAATTTTGTCTATCTCATCTATATAAATAATTCCTCTTTCTGCTTTTTCTATGTCGTAATCTGCTGACTGTATTAGTTTTAATAATATATTTTCTACATCTTCCCCAACATAACCTGCTTCTGTTAATGTTGTCGCATCTGCTATTGCAAATGGAACATTTAATATTTTAGCTAATGTTTGGGCAAGTAATGTTTTACCAGAACCTGTTGGCCCTAGTAATAATATATTACTTTTCTTTATCTCTACATCGTCTTTATTACTTTTTTCATCTTCATTATTTATTCTTTTATAATGGTTATATACAGCTACAGATAATGATTTTTTTGCATCTTCTTGACCTATTACATATTCGTCTAAAATAGTTTTTATTTCTTCTGGTGTAGGTACAACATCTTCTTCTACGGTTGTATATAAATCTTCTTCATCTTCATAATATTCATTTTCTATTATGTTTGAACAAACTTGTATACATTCGTTACAAATATATACACCAGGACCTGCAACTATTTTTTCTACACTATCTTGTGTTTTACCACAAAATGAGCATCTAATGTTTTTATTATTTTCATTTTTTTGCATAATAAGCGCTCCTTCTTTTATGTTATCCTTAGCATATAATTATCTTCTTTTATCCATAATACCATCTATAAGTCCGTATTTTAGAGCCTCTTCTGCTGTCATATAGTTATCTCTTTCTGTATCTCTATTAATTACTTCTATTGGTTGACCTGTTTTTTCACTTAATAATTTGTTTAATTTTTCTCTTGTTTTCATCATATGGTCTGAATATATTTTTATTTCTGTTGCTTGACCAGAAATTCCTCCTCCTTGACCACCTATTAATGGTTGGTGAATTAATATTTCTGAATTTGGTGTTGCAAATCTTTTTCCTTTTTCACCATTTGCTAATAATACTGCTCCAAAACTTGCTGCTAACCCTACACAAATAGTTGAAACTGGACAAGAAATATAATTCATTGTGTCTACTATAGCCATTCCATCTGTTATAGATCCTCCTGGGCTATTTATGTATAAATGTATTTCTTTTTCTGGATCTTCTGATTCTAAAAATAGCATTTGTGCTATTACAACACCAGCAGATGCACTATCTACTTGTTCTCCTAAAAATATTATTCTATCTTTTAGTAGTCTTGAAAATATATCGTATGATCTTTCTCCTCTACTTGTTTGTTCTATTACATATGGTACTAAACTATTTAAATCTTTTTTATACATAATAAAATTCCTCCTTTAAAACTTACCTTATTTTATATCATATTTTTTATAAATGCAAACCTTTTTATTAACATTTATTCGTTTTTTAACAATATAAATTAATTGTTTTTTAGAAATAATTAGGAGTTTAATAACTAACTATTAAACTCCTTTTATTACTTTATTTTATTTTTGCGTTTTTTACTACAAATTCTATTGCTTTTTCTGTTTCTAAACTTCCTTTTAGGTAGTTCTTTAATGCTTCATTTTGTTCTAATTCTTTTGCTTCTTTTCCGTAATTTTTAGCCATTTCTTCTAATTTTTCTGTTACATCTTTATCTCTTGCTTCTATTTTTTCTTTTTTAACGATCGCTTCAATTACTAACCTTGATTTAACAGCTTCTTTTGCTTGTTCTTCATAATCTTTTCTAAACTCAGATTCTGTTTTTCCAATCATTGATAAATAGCTATCTAATGTTAAACCTTGGTATTGTAATCTTGTTTTCATATCGTTTACCATGTTGTCTATTTCTGTTTCTATCATACCAGATGGAATATCTATTTCTGTGTTGTCACAAACTGCTTTTACAGCCATGTCTTGTGTTTCGAATTTTACTCTATCTTCGTTTTCTTTTTCTAATTTTTCTTTTATGCTTGCTTTTAATTCTTTTAATGTATCAAATTCGCTAACATCTTTAGCAAATTCATCATCTAATTTAGGTAATTCTTTTTTCTTTATTTCGTTTACTTTTACTTTAAAAATAGCATCTTTTCCAGCTAATTCTTTAGAAAAATATTCTTCTGGGAATTTAACTTTAATATCTCTTTCTTCTGCTAATTTCATTCCTACTATTTGATCTTCGAATCCTGGTATAAATGTGTTGCTTCCTATTTCTAGTTCGTATCCTTCTGCTTTTCCACCTTCGAATGCTTTTTCGTCTACAAATCCTTCGAAGTCTATTACAGCTATATTTCCTTTTTCTACTGCTTTATCTTCTACTGTAACAATTCTAGAATTTCTTTCTTGCATATGTCCTAACTCATGATCTATATCTTCATCTTTTACAGTATACTCTACTTTTTTAAGTTCTATACCTTTATATTTACCTAATTCTACTTCTGGTTTTGTTTGAACTGTAGCTGTAAAGATTAAGTCTTTTCCTTTTTCCATTTGTTTTATATCGAATTCTGGATAACTTACAGCTGTTACATCATTTTCTTTTAATTCTTTATCGTATTCTTCTTTTAATATTTCGTTAAAAGCATCTTCGTAAAAAATACTTTCTCCATAGTATTTTTCTACTATTTTCATTGGAGCTTTACCTTTTCTAAATCCTGGTATATTAAAATATTTAGCTGTTTGGAAGTATACTTTTTTCATTGCTTCTTCAAACTTTTCAGCTGCTACTGTAAATTCTAATTTTAATTCATTTTTGTTATCTGTTTTTTCTACTTTTATACTCATTTATTTCAACCCTTTCGCTTTATTATCCTTATAGTTTTCTAATGCCCTCATATTATATCACAAATTATGTGAATTGCAAGTGCTTTGCCCATAATATTACAATAATTTTACAATTTTATTAATTTATATACTAAAATAATTTTACAAGATCAAAGTTTGTATAGTCACAACTTGTCATAATATATTGTATATTATCTATATTTTTTTCTACAATGAATTTATGTGCTGGTCCATGTAAATGCCCATATATACACTTTGTTACATTATATTCTTCCATAACTCTTACAAAATCCGAAATTTCATTTGTTTTTAGTGGTGGGTAATGTAAACATACTATAATTTCTTTATCTGTTCCATATTTTTTTACTGCATCTTCTAAAGACAATTTTAATCTTTGTATTTCTCTATTATATATCTTTTCATCATCTTCTTGTAGGTCAGTAAAATTCCAACCCCTTGTTCCACAAATTATTTTTCCTTCGAACTCGTAACTATTGTTATATAGAAAATTTATATCATTAAATCCTATTTCATTTATATATTTTTTCATTTTAGTTAAAGTTCCCCACCAATAATCGTGGTTTCCTTTTATTAATATTTTCTTTCCTGGCAATTTATGTATAAATTCAAAATCTTTATATGTGTCCTTTAAGTCCATAGACCAAGAAAAATCTCCGCCTAAAATAACTAAATCACTTTCTTTTACTTTACTATTCCAGTTTTCTTTTATCTTATTTTCATAATTTTTCCACCCAAATATATCCATTGGTTTGTCTGTGTTATATGATAAATGTAAATCTGAAATTGCATAAATCGACATTTTTTGACCTCTTTCTATTATAATTTTAAATTTGGTACAGCATTTAAATTTAAATCCGAAAAATTATCTTTTAAGTAATTATAGTATCCTGCAGAAGCTATCATTGCTGCATTATCTGTACATAATTTAAGTTCTGGATAATATACTTGTATGTTTTCTTTTTCCTCTAATTCCTTAAATGCCTTTCTAATATAGCTATTAGCAGATACTCCTCCTGCCAAAGCTATTTTATTTATCTTTGTTTCTTTTACAGCCATTTTTGTATTTTTTAATAAAATTTCTGCTACATCCTTTTCAAAACTTGCTGCTAAGTCTGCTTTATTTATATTTGGATTTTTATGGTGCAAGTTAATTATAGCTGTTTTTAGCCCACTAAAACTAAAATTTAATCCTTCTACATGTACTTTTGGCAACTCTATGTTTGGAATTCCTTCTTTAGCAAGTTTGTCCATTTTAGGACCTCCTGGATACCCTAAACCTATAACTCTTGCAATTTTGTCAAACGCTTCTCCAACTGCATCATCTTTAGTTTTTCCTAATATTTCAAATTCTGTATAATCTTTTACTAATACAAGTTGTGTATTTCCTCCAGATATTAATAGCGTTAAAAAAGGCGGTTTTAAATCTTTATATGTTATATAATTTGCTGCAATATGACCTTGAATATGGTTTACACCTATAAGTGGTTTATTTGCCGCATAGCTTAATGCTTTAGCATATGAAATTCCAACCAATAAAGCACCTACTAAACCTGGTCCATATGTACATGCAACTGCATCTATATCATCCATTTTTATATTAGCTTCTTTTAGTGCTTCTTTCATTACTGGCGATATGTTTTCTACATGATTTCTAGAAGCAATCTCTGGTACAACTCCACCATATAATTCATGAATGCTTATTTGTGTATTTATTACATTTGATAAAACTTCTCTACCATTCTTTACAACAGAAACCGAAGTTTCGTCACAACTTGACTCTATTCCTAATATTATTACGTCTTTCATTTTTTCTCCTTTTAAAATATTGCAAATCCTATATTTAATAACGCCCCTAGTATAGCATTTATTATAGGTGATGTAATACTTGAAGCAATTGGTGTAAGCCAAATGACAATAAAAGCTATATAAAATATGTTTTCATGCTCTATAAACCATCTTCTTGCATTTACAGGTAAAAAATGTGCTAATATTTTTGAACCATCTAATGGTGGTAACGGAATTAGATTAAATACTCCTAAACCTATATTAACAATAATAATATTTAAAATTACTGTTGTTATTATTCCATTTGCCATTGTCCATATTGTTGGCACAAATGTTACTAAAGCTGCAAATATGAGAGAAAACACAAGTGCTAATATAAAGTTCATAAGTGGTCCTGCAACCGAAACAATTGCTTCTGCTGCACTCATAGAAACTCTACCCTTAAAATTTCTTGGATTTATTTGTACTGGTTTACCCCAACCAATATGTGCAAATATAAGCATTACAATACCTATTGGGTCCAAATGTGATAATGGATTTAAGCTCAATCTTCCTTGCATTTTTGGTGTTTCATCACCAAGTTTTACTGCTGCTAAGGCATGTGCATATTCGTGAAATGTAATTGCTATTAATACTCCTGGTATACTTAATACTAGTCCTAACAAGTCTACTCTTCCTGTCATAATATTGGTTATAACCATAATTAATAATAATATGTATAAATAACTTCCCCCTCCTGGAAAATAAAACATAACATTCTCTCCTTTGTAATTAAATTTATACCTATATTTTTTATAGTTTTATTTTTATGAAATATATCACAATTGGCAAAAAAATTCCACTATTTAAGTGGAATTTTTTATTTATCTAATTAACTAGTTTTAATAAATATCTATCTTCATTATTATGTTTCTTTCTTCATCTTTAATAAAGCTTTGCACCTGCTGGAATTCTGTCATCTACCATAAGAAGATTTAATCCTTCATGGCCATCTTCTTCGTGAACTGCTGAAATCAACATTCCCTCAGAATCAATTCCCATCATCTTTTTAGGTGGTAAATTTACAATAGCAATTGCAGTCTTTCCTACAAGTTCTTCTGGTTCGTAATACTCGTGAATGCCACTTAAAATTACACGGTTTTTGCGTTCACCATCATTTAATGTGAATTTAAGCAATTTCTTTGACTTAGGTACTGCTTCGCAAGCCAAAATCTTTACTGCACGGTAGTCTAACTTTGCAAATGTATCAAAATCAATCATTTCTTTAAAGATTGGTTCAATCTTTACATTTGAAAAATCAATCTTACAAGGCTCTGCTTTTTCATTGCTTTTAGAATCATCGTAAGTTTTTTTACTTACATCATTTCCTGCATTTACATCTTTTAAAGGCTTCATTGTTGGGAATAATAACACATCTCTTATTGATGCTGCATCTGTTAACAACATAACAAATCTATCTATTCCTATTCCTAATCCTCCTGTAGGAGGTAAACCTATTTCTAATGCGTTAATATAATCTTCATCCATCATTCCTGCTTCATCATCACCAGCATCTCTTGCTTCAACTTGTTTTTTAAATCTTTCATATTGGTCAATTGGGTCATTTAATTCTGAAAATGCATTACCGTATTCTCTTCCACCTATAAATATTTCAAATCTTTCTGTAAGTCTTTGATCTTCTTGTTTTCTTTTTGCAAGTGGAGAAATTTCTACTGGATAATCATATATAAATGTTGGTTGTACTAGTGTTTTTTCTACATATTCATCAAAGAATAAGCTAATAACATCTCCCCTAGTTTCTTTAGTTTTATCTGGAATTTCTATTCCTTTTTCTTTTGCTAAGGCTACTGCTTCTGCATCTGTATTTATGTTATTAAAGTCTATTCCTGTAGCTTCTTTAATAGAATCTATCATTGTAATTCTTTTAAATTTAGGTGTTAAGTCTATTTCTTGTCCTTGATATGTTATTTTTGTTGTTCCTAAAACTCTTTTTGCTACTTCTGAAAATAATTCTTCTGTTATGTTCATCATGTCATTATAGTCTTGGTATGCAGCATATAGTTCTATAGTTGTAAATTCTGGATTATGTCTTATGTCCATACCTTCATTTCTAAATATTCTACCCATTTCATATACTTTATCATAACCACCAACAATTAATCTCTTTAAATTTAATTCTGTAGCAATTCTTAAATACATATCTATATTTAACGCATTGTGATGCGTTATAAAAGGTTTTGCTGTTGCTCCACCTGAAATTGTATTTAGCATTGGTGTATCTACTTCTAGGTAACCTTTTTCATCTAAAATATTTCTTATTTCTTTTATTATTTTACTTCTAATTTCAAATGTTTTTTTAACTTCTGGATTTACTATTAAATCTACATATCTTTGTCTGTATCTTAAATCTGGGTCTTTTAAACCATGAAATTTCTCTGGTAATGGTCTTAAAGATTTAGATAACAATGTTACTTCTTTTGCATGTACAGATATTTCACCTGTTTTTGTTTTAAATACAAAACCTTTAATTCCTATAAAGTCACCTATATCATAAGTTTTAAAAGCTTTATAACTTTCTTCACCTAAATCGTTTACACTAACATAGCTTTGTATTTTTTCGTCACTATCTTGTATAGTACAAAATGAAGCTTTTCCCATTATTCTTTTAGCAATTATTCTACCTGCAACAGATACATCTTTTTCTTCATAAGATTCATAATCTGCCTTTATTTGACCAGCTGTTTCTGTTCTATCGTATTTTGTTATAGCAAATGGATCTTTTCCTTCATTTCTTAGTTCATCTAATTTTTCTCTTCTAACTTTCATTAATTGATTTATATCTACTTCTTCATTAACCTTATTGTCCATTAAAATCTCCCTTTCTTTTTAATTTTGCCCTATTATATAACAAATTTGTGATATTGTAAACCATTAGCATTACCTAGTTTAATAATTATCTACCAAAAAAAAGATTTAAGAGAATTCTCTTAAATCTTCTTTTCATTATGACAAATCCAAAAAAGTTTGGTATAATTTACTATTTCCCACTAATACTTTATGTTATTTTTTACATAGAATGCTTTCCTTTTCCACGTTTACTTTTCTTTTCTTTTTTTATTTCTTCTGCATATTTATAAAAGTCATCTAATGCTTTTTGATGTTTAGAATTTAATATCTGTGTATCTTCTGTAGTTTCCTTTTTAATTTCTTCTTTGTTCTTATTATCAATTGTTTTATCTTCTTCTTTATTTTCTATATTTATATCTTCTAAAGCTGTTTCTCTTTCTTTTCTAATTTTTTCTAGTTTTTTCTCATCTTCTAATTCTTCTATTGCCTTTGGATCTTTAGAAGCTGCCTCTTCTTTTAATTCTTTCATTGCTTTTGGCTCTTCTTGTTCTTTTTCTTTTACTTCGTTTATATAATCGTCCTCTTCCCAATCATCTTCATCTCTATCTTTTCTACTTTTAACATATAAAGAAATTGCAATAATAATACCTAAAAAAGATTGCATTGCTATAGCTAGAGCTATTACTTCTTCCATTGTAAGTGGACCTATCTTAGTTTTTTTAGCTTCTATTTCTGGATAACTTAATTCTACCTTTGGTTCTTCTATTTTTTCCTCTGTAACTTGATTTATAGAATTTTCACTTTCTATATTATTATCTATTTTAGCTTTTCCCTTAGTTGTTACAGTATTTTCTGCTAGACAAAAACTATTTGCTATAATTATACAAAATACTATTATTATAAAAACTATTTTTTTGCTTATCTTTTGCATAATGTGCCTCCTTGCAACACAAAATTTTCTACTTTTAGTATATAATAAAGTATTTTTTTCGTCAATAAAACTTTTTTTATATTCTTAATTTTTGACCTATATAAATATAATTTATATTTTTAATATTATTTAGCTCTGCTATTTCATTTATTTGTTTTCCAAATTTATTTGCTATTTTGGTTAGGTTGTCACCTTTTTTTACAGTATATATGCAGTGTCCACAGTCATGTTCTCCAATGCTTATATTTATTGGTATCTTTATTATTTCATTAATATATATATAATTTACATTTCTAATTCCATTTATATATGCTAGTTTACTTACTGTGGTATTGTATTTATTTGCAATATCATATAATGTATCTCCTCTTTTTACCCTATATGTCATATATTTAGTTTGTATATTTTCTGTACTTTTTACAATGATTATCCTTTCTCCAGGATATATTAAATTTGGATTTCGTATATTATTGTTGTTTACAATTTTTTGCACTGTAGTATTATATCTTTTTGCAATACTATATAAAGTATCTCCTTTTTTTACTATATAAATTGTATTATTTTTGTCATCATTTCCATTACTTATCGAGTTATTTTTTGTTGGTATTAATAATGTTTGATTTATATATATTATATTCGGATTCTTTATATTATTTATTCTTACAAGTTCATTAACAGTTGTATTATATTTTATTGCAATTTCACTTAATGTATCTCCCTTTTTTATTTTATATCTTATATAATTTTCACTACTATTTATATCTGTATTATTATTTGGTATTTCCTCTTTATTTTCTAATAATATTTTTTCTGTAAATTTATCCCTATCTACATATCCATTTATTCCTGGAACCTTTCCTTTATCTGTATATTGGAAACCCTCCCAACTATTCCATTTTCCGTTGTTTGATGGTTCATCAACATAATATTGTGCAACCCATAGTGGATATTTGTCTGCCAATTCTTGGCTAAAAATATTTCTTGCTGACCATGTATTACTATAAATTATCATTTTCTTTTTAGTTAATTCTTCTACTTTTTCCAAAAAAACAATAGAAATATTATTTATTTCATTTTTAGATAGATTACCAAAGTTCTCGAAATCCATAGCTAGCTTACAGTCTGGAACAGTTCCTGCAATTGTATTTGCAAAATGCTTAGCTTCTAATAATGCATCTTCTACATTTCTTGCTCTTACATAGTGGTAAAAACCTATTTTTAGTCCATTTGCTTTAGCATTTTCATAATTTCTTCTAAAATATTTGTCAACTGTATTTTTTCCTTCACTAGATTTTATGTACACAAAGCTTATACCTGCATTCTTAACTTTTGCAAAGTCTATTTCCCCTTGCCAACCACTAACATCTATTCCATCATAAACTCTTCCTGCCGGCTCGAGCGCATAAGAATTGTTATTGAATATACATATAAAATTTATACACATATAAATAACAAAAATAACCCTAACTACTATTTTCATAAACTCACCTACTTATTATATTTTATGAGTTTTTTAGTGTTAAGGTTAAATTTTTTATGTTTATTTTATTAATTACATTTTAACCGGGATTTTAAGGACCGTCCCTGAATCCCGATTTACATATGTAGTCTTTTTTTAGTTTCTTCCCACATTGCTTTTCCACATAATATTATTGTTAATAATAGCGAAAGCCCTGCAATTCCACTTGACACGATTGTTAGTACTTTATTTTCTAGCTTTCCACTAAGTAATAAGATTAATGGTATCATACTAAATAAAAATGTTAACATATGGTATGTTGCATATCTTATATATCTTTTTCTGCTTATAATTGTTAGAATCATTAATGTTGAATTTGCTACTATAACGACTATTGGTATTGCTATGTTTATAGACCAGCCTCTATATCCTAAAAAGTAATCTATTGCTAGTATTAATAGTGATACTAATAAGCATTGGGCAAATACGTTTGAGGCAATATTTACATTTCTCTTTTTAGTATATATTACTGTTCCATATGCATATATAATTCCAGCAATGCAAAGCATAGACCAATGATTCGTCTTGTCTACAAGCACATTTATTATTAATAAAATATTTATTATTATTAAAGAAATTGCTATAGAAGCAATAAATATAATATTATTTTTTTTAACATTTGATAATTTTGGATATAACATATTAAACACCGTTACTTTCTATTTCAACATGGATTCCTAACTCTTCTAAAATATTTTTAAATTCGTTTTCTATATTGGTTTGCATTAAAATTGATGTAAATGTAAAAAACATTTTGTCTTCATATGAACATGTTGAACATTTTATTTTTTCCACTCTTTCTGGTGCAATTAAAAAGAAAAAGTCTTCTATATATTTTTGGTAATCTGATATAATACCTATTCTTCCTATATTAGAAAATGTTGTTGTTGTATATTTTCTAATTTCCAAATAACTTAATCTTACAAATATTTGCTTCATAAACAGTGGTATTATTCTTATAAAGAAATTATTTCCAAGCTTTACATTTGAAGACATCGTTTTTATTATTTCATCTGGTTTTAATAATTCTTCAAAATCGTTTTTTACTAAATTTAGTATTTGGTCTAAATTTGTAAAATCAATTTTTTTGCTATCTGCAACGATTGTTATATACGAGAAGAAATTATTAATTGTTTCAGATTTAAAATACTTTTTTAAATTTACTGGCACGCAAATCTTTATAGGCTTATTATTGTTTATTTCCTTCATATTTCCTAAATATATTGCTTTTATTAATATACCTGTTAATAATTGTGTAATTGTAACTTCTTTTTCTTTGCTTACTTCTTTTAATTTTGTTAAATCTATTATTTCGTGTGTAGCTCTTATGGCATCGAACGGGATTTTTCTTCCTTTTAAAATATATGCTTTCTTACTTTTTGTATTATTTTTAACCTTTTTATTATAATTTTTTAAATAACTATCTTCAGCATTAAAGTTGAATTTTCTATCTGTTCTTAGTTTATCTTTAAATTCTTTTGCATATTCAATTTCTATATATTGGTAAACTATTTCTTTAAAGAACTGTATTGCACTATTTCCGTCTGTTAATGAATGAAAAATATCTATATTAATCTTTCTTTCAAAATAAGTTACTTTAAATAGGTAGTCATTATTGGTATTTGGATCTATATATTTGCAAGGATAATCTTTTTCTTCTTCTATTACCACTTTTTTATCATTATACTCAAAATAATACCAGAAAAAACCTGTTTTTAGTCTTACTTTAAAAAATTCAAATTTATTAAGAGCATTGTTTACAGCCTTTTCTAACAATTTTGGACTAATATTCTCTTTCATTACAGCAGAAAGTCTAAAAACACTACTATATTTTCTGCTAGAAGATAGTGGGAATATTTTGGCTGAGTTGTCTAGTTTTCTCCATATTAACTCTTTCTTTTCTTTCCTTTTCATATTTATCTCCTAAAATCAATTATATAGATGTTTTAATCTAGTTAATTGATTAATCCTTTCTATTAATTATTTTTTAGCAATTCTATCATTCTATTGTATGGTCCTTCTACTAATTCATCATTCTCCTTATCTTTATACTTATACAATAGCCAAATATGTGTTGCTTTTTCTGTTTCGTAAATGTTTATTGTATTTCCTACTTCTTTTGCTCTTTCTTCTAAAATTTTAACATCTGGATTTAATATATCATATGTTCCTGTAAAAATAGAGACATTTTTTATTTTATCTAAGGATCCATCTATTGGATTTACTAAATAGCTATTTATTCCGTCTTTTCCTGCATATTTTTCTCCTGCCAATTTTAGTGCAGATTTATTAAGCATAGGGTCATTTTTATATACTTCTTCAATTCTTGGGTTATTCATTCTTACATCTAACCATGGAGATATTAAAATTGTTTGATTTGGCATTTTTATGCTTTCTTCTCCCATTTTCTGAACTAAAGCTAAAGCTAATCCTCCTCCCGCCGAATCACCCATTATTACGAAATCTGAAGATTCTACTTTATCTACAACTTTTTTATATAATGCTTCCATCATGTTAAATGTATCTTTATAATTGTATTTTGGAGTAAGTGGATAATCTGGAAGTATTACTGTACACCCTAACTTATTTATAATATCACCACAAGTTTTCCAATGTTCTTTTTCTAAATCGCCAACATACGAACCACCATGAATATACATTATTACTAGCTCATTAGTCGCACCATTCTTTGGAGCCATTACATAAACTGGTCTATTTACTACTTCATATTTATTTAAATCATATTCTTCTTTTACATACCCTGGCACTTTAGCTTTTACATCCCCATTAAATAAATATATAATTAATGTTATTGCACATATTGTTCCAATTAATATTATTATTAATAATATTTTTACTATAATTACTAGTTTTGCTGTTGTCATTTTTCTTCCTTTCTTATTTGATTTTTTTATTTTATCACATTATATGTAATTTTAAAATAGATTTTTACCGAGATTGCTTCTTCGGGATTTTGGGACGGTCCTTAAAATCCCGGTCTAACAAAAAAAGAGCCATTATTAAGCTTTTTACAACTTATAATTAGGCTCTTTTTATATTTAAAATTCATTCATATTATTTATATTTAATGCAAAATATGGTATTTCTTTGTCTTTTTCTTTTAAAAATATTACAAATTCATCATCAAATGAAAAATCTCTAATTTTTTCTTCTGAAATTCCATTTGTAGTTACAGACATACCTGATTCACTTGTTACTTTCGCACCTTTTTTATTTAATTCAAACTGTATAGTTTGTATTGCTTTTTCTATTTTTAATTTTTCTCCATTAATATCTTTAAATTCTCTATTTTCTATATCCTTAAATTCTTTTTCTGAATTTATACTAATTTCAGGAATTTTTAAAATTTCTTCTAGTTTTAACGTTGTACTATCTTTGTAATTTTTCTTTTCTGCATCTATTTTTTGTATTATTTGATTAAAATTTTTAGCAGTATTTGTTCTGCATAAAATTATTTCGTCATTAGTTGTAGTTTGTATACAAATTGCTTTATCCTCTTCATTATTATAGTATAATACTTGCACTTGTTCCCTTGCTTCTAAATTTGAATTTTGCTTTAAACCAAAATAACTTGTTTTTGTATCTTTTCCTGCAAAATCTCCAGTTTCTAAATCATCAAAAGGCATTGCAAATTTTAAGTCTTTTATTAATGTTGAATACAAGAAATATCTTGTTTCGTTTTGCTCATTGCTCCAGTTAAACTTATTTATGAATTCACTTGTCTTTCCAAATTTATTCATTAAATCTGTTTCTATTTGATTTTTTAATTCTTCTGAAATTATACCATAGTTTTTATAATAATCTTCTTCTGAAATCATATCTTTTGTAAATTTAGACTTATTAAGATTGTCCACGCAATCTAGTTGAGGTGAAAATTCTATATCTTGTTTTACAATATTGTTTTTTAAGTCATTCCATATTAATTGAAATGTACCACACCACATTGTGTTCCCTTTTATTTTATCATCTAATGTTGGAACTATTTTTATATTATCGTCTTCCGAAGCCAATGCGGGAGCAATTGTATTTTGTACAACATCTTGTGCCTTTTCTGCAATTTGTTTATTGTATTTTCCCACTAATATAATTATTGCAATAATTATAATTACTAGTATAATAAATAGCGCTATATTAACTTTCTTATTTTCCATAATTTTTCACCTCATTTTTGGATATTATAACAATATTATATTTTTTTTACAATAGGTTATTTACATATTCTTCTAAGCATTTGCCTGTCATTTTCATTTCTTTTGCAATATCTTTCCCAACATACCTATAATGCCATTCTTCATTAGAAACTTTTGTTATATTCGTTTTATCTTTGGGATACCTTAAAATAAAACCATACTTATATGAATTACTTTCTAGCCATTTCCACATATCTGCATTTTCTTCTGGTTTATTTGGATTACTAAAATCTAGTGCTAAGCCTGTTTCATGTTCCGAATATCCGGGCTTTTGAACTTCCAAATTTGTTTTAACTATAGCTTGCTCTTTAGTATTCCCCTTTTTTATATAGTTTTTTATTCTTCTTTCATATATTTCTTGTTGTTCGTTCCTATCTCTATATGCAGTATTTATTTTTAAATTAATTCCTTCTCTTTTTGCAGATTTAAACATTTTGTCTAAACTATTAGCTATACTACTATCTATAAAATGGCCTTCATATTCTACTAAATTTACTTTATAATCATCTGGTATTTTATTATCTTTATTTACTAATATTATTTTTTCTGCATCTAAAGAATTCTCCTCTGCTACATATGTATTAATTTCTATATACTCTTTTTTATATAAAAATATTATCACACAAACTACAATAGCTAATAATAGTATTTTCTTTCCTTTAGATTTTTTCTTCTTTTTCATATTTTCCCCTTTAAAATAACTGTAGTGCCATTTTAATATAAAAAGCCCATATACAAATATGGACTTTTAACCTACTATAATCTTTTATTCTTTGTTTTCTCTTTTCTTTCTTATTAAGATTAATGGTGTTTGTTCGTGACCTTGTCCTGTTGGGTTGTCTTTTATTAATCCTTTTAGTTCTTCTTCAGATAATTTTATGTCACTTGAATGACCTATTACTTCTTGACCCAAATCGTTAGCATCTACAATCATACAAGAGATTCCTAATTCTTTTTTTATTTCGTCACATACTTTTGTTGGATTTTCTGGAAGTAAAATTCCAATATCTCCATATTCTTTCCAAACATGATCGTAAAAACCATCTAGTCCACTTACTTCTTGTCCAACAATTTCGTAAAATACACCTTTTTTACCAAATAATTTTGTAACAGCACTTGCAATACTTGCCCATAATACTTTTAATAAACCTACTTGATTAATAGCAAATTGCATTTTTATTGGTTCTCCTACTCCAACACCAGCTGTTGTTTTGTGTGCAAATTTTGATAAAAATTTAGCCCAAAATCCTATTTTAATATCTTCTCTTTTTAAAACTCTATTTTGGCATAAAGCAATTATCTTTTCACTACTTGATACTATATCTCCTTCTTGATATATAGGTGAAACATATTCTCTAAATAAATCTATATAGCTATCTCCTTGCTTTACAAATCTTGTTTTTATTGCATGTCTTAAATAAATTTCTCCATTTACTTCTATCTCTACTTTTTTTCCTTCATTAGCATGAAATTCCATTGTAATCAACCTTTCTTTCTTTTGTTTTTGTTATTTTATCCCTATTTTACATTTTTTTCAATACTTAAAATATTTTTATTATATATATTATAATGTTATATATTATATTTATTTGTGCTATTCCTGCCAAAGTGCCTGTTAGCAATCTTCGTAAATTTGTAGATTCTCTTATTTTCTTAAATTGAATATACCAGTCTAAAAACATTATTCCTAAAAATATAAAGTCTAAATATATTGGAATATTAATTTTTGTAAATATAAATATTATAGAAATAATTTGACCTAATAATATTCCTGTACATCTACTACAAATAGGAAATTGGAACTCTCCTATTTTAAAACTTCTGTCTTCTCTTTGGTGACATCCACATCTATTCCCCAAACGCATAAACCATGCCCATATTTTTCTTTGTGTACTTTTCTTCATTAAAATCTATTCCCACAATCATTACATATATTTGTTGTTCTTGTTGTTGTTTTCGTATCTCCTGTGTTACATAACCCACATAAAATTCCTGGCCATCCAAATAATAGATAGCCACAGCATGCATCACTACCATCAAAACCTTTAGTATGGGTATTTGTATTTATAATACTTGATATATTTTCACTTCCACATCTTGGACATCTCATACATTTTCCTCCTATTTTTTTCTAATTATATATATATATTACAAAAAAAGCAATTAAGTTTATATAGATTAATAAAAAATTAATATTTCATTTCTCTTTATTCTTGTATAATGTTTTGTTAAATGGTACAATGTTCTTCGAAAGGAGTAACTACATATGTATAAAAAAGATTGGTTATTAAATCAAATAGATGACTTAATTGACTTTTTGGTAAAGGTTTTCTTAAATCAAACAACAACAGAATATTTACCAGAAAATATTGTAAATTCATCTTCAGACGAATTATATAATTTATTAGATAAATTAATTTGTGATAAAAAAATTAATGAAGCTGAAAATTTATTATTTGATAAAATTGACGTTCAAAACCCAAAACATCTTGCAATAGCTATAAACTTTTATGATAAATTAAATAAACTAACAGATGAAACTTTAGATTCTTCTAATTATTCTAGAGAAGAAATAAACCAAGGTTTAAACGATATTTTAGATGAATTTGGTATTAAAATCGATTTTAAATAGATATTATAAAACCGGGATTTTAGGGACGTTCCTTAAAATCCCGGTTTTATTTTTATATAGTACCAAAGTTTACCTTGCATTAGAACTTTCCGTACTAGAGAATTATTTCTGACCTTAAATTTTTTATTTCTATAGCTTTAGTCTATCCTAACGAAACATCTAAAATCATCATAATTATGAATCCTAACGCTACCCCTATTGTTCCTATATTACTATGCTCTCCTGCTTGTGATTCTGGTATTAGTTCTTCTATTACAACATACATCATAGCACCCGCTGAAAATGTTAATATATATGGTAGTATTGGGATTACAGCTTTCGTAAATAATATTGTTAATATTGCTGATATTGGCTCTACTATACCGGACAATGTTCCATATAAGAATGCTTTTGCTTTAGAAATTCCTACTGTCTTTAATGGCATAGAAATTATAGCACCTTCTGGGAAATTTTGAATTGCAATACCTATTGCAAGTGCAATTGCTCCAGCCATTGTCATATCTATATTTCCTATAATTGCTCCTGCAAATACTACTCCCACAGCCATACCTTCTGGAATATTGTGAAGTGTAACTGCTAGTATTAGTTTTGTACTCTTTTTTAGTTTTAAATGTATTCCTTCCGATTTCTCTGTTTCTAAATGTTGGTGTGGAATTATGCTATCTAAAATAAGTAAAAAAATTATTCCACACATAAAGCCAATAGATACTGGCACCCATTTAAAATTTCCTTCTGTCATTTCCAAAGCTGGAATTATAAGTGACCATATAGAAGCTGAAATCATTACTCCAGAAGCAAAACCTAGTAATATTTTCTGTACTTTTTTATTAATTTCACTTTTTCTCATAAAAAATACTAAAGATGCTCCTAATGTCGTTCCTAAAAATGGTATTAATAATATCCAAATATTCATTTTCTCTCTCCATACTTTACTTTGTTATTTCTATTTTTCACAATATCTATTTTTTTATGTTATAATTTCAAAAAATTATTCATTTTTTCCTAATTTTGTATTAAATATTTTCTTATGGTCTCTACTACCTCTTCATGTACTATTCCATTACTAATTATTGCACCTTGTATACTTTTGTCATATCTTTGTTCTTCCCCAAAAATATTTGTTACCTTTCCTCCTGCCTCTTCAACAATAACTTTTACTGCTGCAATATCACAATTTTTATGTTCAGTTCCAGTAAATATTGTAAGAGTATAATCTCCAGTCGCAACTAAGCAACTTGCTCTTGTTATACTTCCTATATCATTTAATCTTGTTATTTTACTAAGTTCTTTTAGAACGTCAAAAACATTATATTTTGCTTTTGGCCACATATCACAATGGCATGCAGATCTTATATCTTCTAGCTTATAATTGTTTACATTTATTTTTTCTTCATTTTTATATGCGCCCTCTCCTTTAATTGCAGAATATAAGCTATCTGTAAACGGATCATAAACCACACCAACAATAGGCTCACCATTAATTACTAATGCAAGCGAAAATACTGCTACTGGTACGTGTCTTGCATACATTGCAGTTCCATCTACTGGGTCACATACCCACACATAATTACTTTTTCCAAATTGCTCTTCCTCACCATCTACAGAATGATTAGGGTATTTCTTCTTTACTTGCTCTATTAAATATAAATTTATTTCTTTATCTGCTAAAGTAACTATTGTTTTGTCACCTTTATAACTAGAGATATCTTTTTGATTAAAATATTTTAACATTATTTCTCCTGCTTTATAAGCAATTTGTTTTGCAAATTTTAAATATTCTTTTCTTTCGTCTTCCATTTAATTTACCTAGTATAATGAATTTATAAAAGCATTATACATGTCCTTTCTTAATTTGTTATTCTACTTTAATCTTTATATCACAATCTTTATAAAAAATCCACTATCATTAAAATAGCAAAAATCAACCAGATTTTATTTTCTGATTGATTTTAGTTTATTTCTATTTATTTTATTGGTAATTTTATAATTTAAATAACTAATAAATTTAATTTAGAATATATTTATTGGTGCAGGTAGTGGGACTCGAACCCACACATAGTTTCCTATAATAGATTTTGAGTCTATCGCGTCTACCAATTCCACCACACCTGCATTTAATGTGGCTTTTTCAAACCACATTTACTATGCGTAATACATATTAGCATATTTTATATTATTTGGCAAGAACTATATTATTAAATTTTTAAAACTTTCTCCATATTGTAATTTAGAATAATTATAAATATCTAATATAGTTGCAGATATATCTGCATATGTTTCTCTTATTCCAATGTTTACACCTTGTTTTATGTTCTTTCCATATATTAAAATAGGAATATATTCTCTATCATGATCTGTGCTTGGTGTTGAAGGATCATTACCATGGTCTGCTGTTATAATTAACAAATCATCATCGTTCATTTCTTGCATTATCTCTGGCAATTTACTATCAAAATATTCTAATGCTTTAGCATATCCTTCCAAATTATTCCTATGACCATATAGCATATCAAAATCTACCAAATTTGTAAAAATTAATTTAGCAGATTTATTATTTTTTATTTCTTGTATTGTTTTTTCTATTCCATCTGCATTTCCTTCTGTATGAATTGCTTTTTTTATACCCCTACCAGTAAATAAATCTTGTATTTTTCCTATAGCTACTACTTCTTTTTCATTTTCACATAATACATCTAACATTGTTTTTCCAAACTTTGATGATTCAAAATCTTTTCTGTTATATGTTCTTTTAAAGTTATCTGATTTATCACCTATAAAAGGTCTTGCAATAACAGTTCCTATATTATATTCTTCTTTATTTAACATTTCTCTAGCTATTTGGCATATTTCATACAATCTTTCTACTGAAATTATATCTTCATGTGCTGCAATTTGAAACACACTATCTGCAGATGTATATATAATTGGAAAGCCAGTTTTTATATGTTCTTCGCCATACTTTTCTAATAAATCTGTACCAGAACCCACACCATTATATAAAGTTCCTTTTAATCCTGTCTTTTTCTTAAATTCTTCTATCATTTCTTTTGGAAATCCATTTGGATAAGTTTTAAAAGGGCTTTCGTTTACAAAACCTGCAATTTCCCAATGTCCTACAGGACTATTCTTGCCTTCACTCTTTTCTTTTGCTTTACCAAAATTCCCAATAATATTTTCCTCTTTATCTGGTATTTCTAGACCATCTATGTTATATAATCCCAATTTTTTCATGTTGCTTAATTTAGGCTTAGCCATTTCGTAAATATGTCCTAAGGTATTTGCACCTATATCTCCATATTTATCTGCATCTGGTAATTCTCCAATTCCCAAACTATCCAAAACAATAATAATAGTTCTATTTATCATTATTTGCCTCCTTTTTTAGCTTTACATTATATTCTTTAACATGTATTTCGCAATTTTCATATTCAAATTTGTTTACTTCCTTATTCATTCTAAAAAATACATTTTGTTTTTTTACAAATTCAAATTTAGAATTATCTATTAAAACTAAGTCATTTAGTTCCATTCCTTCTGGAAGAGTTTTATTATAATTATCATAGTAAATTGTATTTGTTAAAAATATAATTGGCATTCCTTTCTTTATATTTATTCTGCAAATATATTCATTATTATCTTCTATTTCATTTATAGCTTGTTTAGGGTTTACATGATAAATTTCAAAATTCTCTTTATTAATATTATTTTCTGCTATGTATAATGAAAAATTAATTGGTGCTTTCACTTGTGTTAAGGCATTTTCTATGTCACTTACAATTGCTTTTAACTTTTCTTTAAATCTATCTAATGATGTATTTTTATTTACATCTATTACCCTATACATATTCTTTTCTATCTCACGATGTTTTCTTCCAGCTAACACTCTAATCTTAGTTTTATCTTCTGATAAACCACCAAAAATATCATACTCTTCTTTTGGAAATAATGAACTTACAATTGTAGTTTTTTCTTTAATATCATTTAATTCTTTTTCTAGTTCTTGTAATTCTTCATCTTGTATTTCATCTTTTCCTTTAATCATATTTATATATTCTAAAATTTCTGTTGTTGCTAAAAATATACTGTCACATTCTTTTTTGGATAATTTTTTTCTTATAACTTTATCCATATTTTTTCCAAGGTCTTCTAAATCTTCTAAATAGTCAAATGTCATTTCCAAATTATTAACTATAACTTCTTCATTTTCATCTACTTCTGATAATATTAAATTATTATCTTTGTTAGTAAATCTCCAAAAGTCAAAAATACTTTTATTGTGTTCATTTATCTCTGTTAAATATAATTCTGCATTTCTTATCTTGCTTTCTAAAATTTTTAATTTATTTTCTAAAGCACGTACATCCATTTCACTATTTTTTAATCTCTTATCTTGTCTTTCAAAGGCTTTTATTAATAACACCAAATCTTCTATTGTTAAAAATTCTTTTTCTCTATCTATTCCATCATTTTCTTTTAAAATTTCTTCTAGTTTAGTTTCTTCTTTTTCCTCTTCTTCATTCTTAGCTAAACTATTTTCATTTTTTCCTTTTAGTCTTTTTTTATTTTTCATAAAAAACTTAATTTTGCCAAATAGACTACGTTTGCACTCTAAATATATTGATATTTCTTTTTCTTTGCTTTGGAATTCTTTTACTTTTTCCTTTTCTTCTTTTATTAATTCTTGTTTCTTTCTTTCACATTCATTTAGATTGTCTACAATTAAATTAATTTCATTATCTGTTTTATAAAATTCGTCTTTAATAAAAACTGTTAAATTATCATATTCTATTATATTTTCATTATATAAAAATTCCAAACTTCCATCTTTTTTTATTCTTGGTTTAAATATATATTTTCCATTGGTTTCTGTTTGTAAAATAAATAAAGCTTTAATTAATTTAAAAAATTTAATTGCTTCTTCTTCATTAGTGATTACTATTTTATAATGGCTATTAATTTTTTCATAACATATTGTATTTCCTATAATGTGCAAATTCATATTTCCATATTTATCGTATACTTCGTAAATAAATGGCCAATCTCTCGTAAATAACCATATGTAATTTTCTGTATCTGTAATTTCGTTTCTTGTTAATAAATCACCAGAATATTCTGTATTGCACACTGGAACATAAATATATATATCTTTATTTTGTTTATATGCTTCTATTTGTTTTTTTACTAAATAGAAAAATGCTTCAAATTCTTCATCTTCTAGTGTTACCATCATAAAATATTGTTTTGTTATATCTGAATAATAAATTTGCCAAAGATAATTTTCACTATATTTTACTTCGAATGGAACTTTCTCATTTAAAATTTCTTGCTCTTGTTCTAATTTTTCTATCTCGTTTATATTCATTTTGTCTATCATTTTTAAAAATACACTATGTTTTACTATGTCATCTTCTGTTTCTAGCTTTAAATAATCATATAATTTGCTACATTCTTCGTATTTTTTAGAAAGCAAGTCCATTTTGTTTTTTGGTGTAATATATATTTGTATATCTTTCACATTTAAATATTTATATACTCTACTTTTGTTTTCGTTAAATCCTCTTGTTGGTCTAAATTCCATAAATTTATAATTTTTTATAAATTCTGGTATATTATCTAAATCTAAATTTATATATTCTAAATTTTTTTGTATCTTTATTTTTTCATCACTTGTAAGATTATTCATATTAACCTCCATGTTATTCACGTTTATTAGTATAACACAACATATAAAAAATGTGAATGCAAAATTTCCTAACATTTACTAATGCGCTAAGAAAATTCTGCATTCACCTATTTATACTTTTATTAAGCCCTTGGATGTGCTTTTTTATATATATTTTTAAGACCTTCATCTTGGAATTGCATATATACTTGTGTTGAAGAGATATCTGAATGTCCAAGCATTACTTGAATTGCTTTTAAGTCTGCTCCGTTTTGTAATAAATGTGTTGCAAATGAATGTCTTAATACATGTGGTGTAATTTCTTTTTCTATATGAGCTTGTTCTTTATAAAATTTTACTATTTTCCAAAAACCTTGTCTTGTTAGTCTTTTTCCATTTATGTTTACAAATAAAGATTTTTCATCTTCACTTTTTATTAAATAAGGTCTTGCCTTTTTTATGTATTCTTTTAAAGCATTAATAGAAATTGCTCCTAATGGTATATTTCTTTGTTTATTTGCATTACTGCAAGAAACATATCCTTCTTTTAAGTTTACATCATCTATATTTAAATTTATTATTTCTGTTACTCTCATTCCTGTTGCATAAGCAAATTCTAGCATTGCTTTATCTCTAATTCCTTTTAAATCTACTGTTTTAGGTTGTTCTAATAGTAGTTCTACTTCTTTAGAACTTAAAACACTTGGTACTCTTTTTTCTACTTTTGGAGATTGTATTCCCTCTGTTGGATCTTCTTTTACTTTTTTAGTTCTTACTAGATATTGATAAAAAGATCTTATTGATGCTAAATTTCTAGATATTGTTGAAGTTTTTTTACCAATATTCTTTAAGTTTTCAAGATATTTTTTTATGTCTTCATTTGTAACTTTTAAATATTGTAAATTTTCTTCGTTTATATATGATTCATATTGAGTTATATCTCTTTTATATGATTGTAGTGTATTATTTGATAATTTTTTATCTTTTTGTAAAAATTCTAAAAAAAGTTTAATTCTTTTTTCCATTCTACTATCTCCTCTACTGCTTTTTTATTTTATGTATATTTATTATACTAATATGTATTTACATAAACTATATATGTTATATCAAAGATATTACGAATTGTAAATATCTTTTTAGTAATTATTAAATATATTTTGTTATAAATGTAAGTAAGTTGGTTGAAATGTATACTTCTAATAATGAAGATAACATAAATAAGATTATTGTTATTGCTGATAATATTGAATGTTTTACTATTTCCAACTTTATGTTTTCCTTGGTTCTATTTTTCATAATTGCATAACATAATTTTGTACTACTTACTGTAATAAAAAATAAAGCTGGAATAAATATAATATTCTGAAATAAAATACTACCTAAACAAAAAGCAACTCCTCTTCCCGTTCCAAGTGCTAGTATTGCTCCAGATATTGTATAGCCTATACATATTCCTTTGTACAATATAAAAAAATATATTAGTGGTAAACCTATAATAGTAGAGCCTATAAACCATAATATTATTCCCATTAATATATTTCTTTTTAAAGATACATTTATTAATTCATTTTTATCTATAGAGTTATTACTTTTTAATGTAGTTACAAAGTTAGTTATATATTCATTAACTTCATTTTTTTGTACTTCGTCAGAATTGTTTATAAAAACTACTCCTAAACCAATACCAATAAGTAAACAAATTAAAAGCAATATATATATTCTTTTATTTTCTTGTAAATTTTTTAAAATTATATTTATATATTTATTTTTTTCTTTTTTCATTTTATCCTCCATAGAATTATTTATACATAATATCTATGTAATAAAATGAATTTTAGAACTAACTATCTAATGTTTTAGTGGAAACTTTACCATAATTTCCACCACCACCTGCTTCTATAAGTAGTTTTCCTTTTCTAGATTCATCTATAATTTTGGCAAGTTTACTTCCTACAACTGCTTCTATATCATCAAATGATAATTTATGTAATATGTTCATTTCTGTTCCAAAATTATTTAATAGTTTATCTATTGTTTTATTCCCCAAACCAGGAACAAATCCTAAAGGTGTTTGGTATATGTATTCTGGCCTAAACTCTGGGCTTTTTGAATCCTCTTTATCTTTTATTAGTTCTATTCTGTCAAAAACACCAAATGTAACTTTATTACTTCCACAATATGGGCATTCTTCTACAGGTTCTTTAGTTTGAATTGTAGAATTACAAGCATCACAATAGGTTCTATGGTATTTACCAAGTTTTGGGTCTAAACCATAATTAGAAATAATTTTTCTTCCATCTTCGTTTTTTAGTGCTTTAACAAGTTCTTTAAAAGATATGTCTTCCATTTGGACTTTATTATATTCTCTTGCTATTTTTGGCAATGAATGTGCATCAGAATTTGTAAGGAATGTTTTATCTTCTAATTCTGATATCATATCTGCTAAGTATGTATCAGAACTTAAGCCTAATTCAACTGCAAAAACTTTCTCGTATTTTTCTTTAAATATATCTTTTAGTCTATCTGTACAATTTCCATAATAACTTTTAAATGGTGTAAAAATATGTGCTGGTATTAATATACCATTATGCTTTTCTACTATATCTATTAGCTCATAACCAGATAGGTCTGATCTTTGTGTACTTAAAGTTATATTCTTTATATGATTTTGCATTTCTTCTGAATATGCTTTTATATCTTTTAAATGAGGAAAATAGCATAAGTTATGTGCAGAACCTTTTTTACCATTTCTACCTATTTCAGAAGTTTCTGTTTCACTTCCTAGTATTATGCAAACTTTATCTTTATATATAATTCCTCCGTCTTCTAATTCGTATGCATCACCTGTTTTTAAAAATTCTTCTATATCTGCAATTACATATGGAGATGCACAGTCTATAATTCCTACAATATTTATTCCTTTTCTTTCTTCGCATTCTTTTGCAATATTTGCAAAATTTAAACTTCTTGCTGCTGTTATTTTTATTGGCTTGTTATTTTCTGCTCTACCTATATGTACATGCAAATCTGCAAAAAATTCATTCATTTTTTAGTCCTCCCCACTTATATTTAGCAAGTCAGAAAATTTATGTTCTTCGTCTATTTGTCTTGCTAATTCATGTTTTATTCTTCTATCTGCATTTATTTCTTGTTTATTATCTCTTATTCCATTTTTATTAACTTCTAGTTTTTTGCCTTCTATATATAGTTTCTTTGCTGTAGTCCTATAATCTATAGCTGCATTAATTCCTTTTGCTATATTATATTTTGGTAGTGTATTTATCTTTGTTTGCCATCTTGTTATTATTTTACTTTTGTCTAACCCAAGAGTTTCTAAATTTTCGAATTCCATAACAAATTCTTTAAAGTCTTGTAAATATTCATTTTCTAAATCTTTTAAATTTTCATTTTCCAAAACAAATAAAGCCTCTGTTGGGTTAAATGCTCTTCTGTCATCTCTATCTAGAAGCATACCAAAATTATCTATTAATTCTAATATATCCCCTTCTTTATCTCTTGGCATAATATTTGCAATTCTATTGGCTTGCTCACAAATTCTACAGAATTTTTCGTCAAACCCTAATTCTTCTAAATATTTTGCACTTTCATGCAAATATGTTCTTCTTTTTTCTTCTGTAAATGCAATTATACTTTTTTTACACGCATAAACCAAACATGCTGTTAAAACTAAGTTATTGTCTACATCTGGCTTAGAATGTTCTAAAAACATTCTACATATTTCTGCTTTAAATATTACTGTATTGTCAAAAAAGCAATCGTGTTTCTTTTTAAAATATAACAATATCTTCATTTTTTCAGATAATTTTCTTTCATTTAATAACATGTCTGCAAAACTTTCATTATACATACTCATTACTCCTCTTTTATGACATTTTTGTTAATTATATGTCATTGTTGTTTTCATTTCAATAAAATAACTGAAATGTAATATTTTTGTAATAGAGAGAAATATTGGAATTTGAAGACGGTCTTTATAACTCTCTAGTACAGAAACTTCTTCTACTTTGGAAAGTTTACTACTATAGAAAAAACCGACTTTATTAGTCGGTTTTTTTATTATATTTTTAAATCTTTTATTTGTTTTTCTATATCTTTTATATCACCTTTGTTATGTATTACATAGTCTGAATTTTCTATGTAATAATCGTTTGTATTTTGCATATTTAACCTTTTTTCTGCTTCACTTTCTTTTATATTATCCCTTTTCATAATTCTTTCTATTTGTATATTTTTTTCTGCTATTACAGCTATTACAAAATCACAAACTTGGTCTAAATTACTTTCGAATAATAATGGCGCATTTACAACAATTATTTTTTTCTTTATTTTATTTATTCTCTTTTTTATTTCATCTACAACATAAATAAAAGTAAGCTTATTTAATTCTTCTCTTTTTTTGTCGTCTTCATATATTATACTTGCTAATTTTTTTCTATTTAATTTTCCTTGTCTATCTACTATTCCGGAACCAAAACTTTCTACTATAGAATTAAAATACATTGTTCCTTTTTTAGATAATTCTTTTGCTATCTTATCTGCATCTACTATTTCTGCTTCATATTTATTTTCTAGAATTTCGCATAATGTATCTTTTCCTGCTCCAGAACTTCCTGTTACTCCTATTATTTTCATACGCCTACCTCCCACGTTATTATTATACCATGTTTTGCATAAATAAACAATATTTAGGGTAAACATAACATATTAATTTTATATATTCTGTTATATCTTATTTGTATATTTTTCACTTACTTTTTCTATAGCTTTATTCCTCAATTCTATAGATTCGTCATTTACAATTTCATTTTCTTCAAGCATTTTTATATATTCTTCTTTACATCTTTTAGGTATATCTATTCCAGTTTTTAATTGACTTTCTACTACCTTTCCCCATTTTATTCTATCTTTATATAATGTTGATTTTTTTAGTTTATCTATTACTGGGTTAATGTCATATTTAATTTTGTATTCTTCAATCTTTTCCATTTCATTGGTTATTTCTAAAGTAGAAAATTGTGCTCAAATTACGCCCATATCTGTTGATATTCCAATAGAACCAGGATTTATATACGTTATACCTTCTTTTCTAAAATTAAATTGTTTATGTGCATGACCAAATATTTTATATTTACAATTCTTTATATTTTCTGTGTTTAATTGATGTGAAACATATATTTTATTTTCGTTTCCTATATCTATTTCTAACGTTTCTGGTAAGTTTTCCAACCATTCTAAATCTTCCTTTGTTAGCAAATTATATGTACACATAACATTGCTTCGTTTTCTTACATTTATATTTTCCAAATTTTTGTCTTTATTAAAATTGCATATATATTCTTCTCTATTTCCACGAATAATATGACATTTAAAATTTCTTTCACATTCTTTTATTAGTTTTAATACATCATGTGGTTCTGGAAAATCTGTTATATAATCACCACAAAATATAATTTCGTCAATGTTTAATTTTTCTATTTTCTTTATTTAAGCACTCTACAAATGCTGTATAGTTACCATGTATATCGCTAATTATTGCATATTTCATCTTGTTCGCCCCTAGTTATTCTAAAGTTCTTTTATAGCATTCCTTGCTAGCTCATCGCATCTATTATTGTATTCGTTGTCACTATGGCCTTTTACTTTTATAAATTCCACACTATGTTTTTGTGTAAGTTCATATAGTTCTTCCCACAACTCTCTATTTTTTACTGGTTCTTTAGAAGCATTCTTCCAACCATTTTTTCTCCAATTAAATATCCAACCTTGTTTGAAACAGTTAACTACATACGCACTATCACTATATAATTTAACACTGCATGGATATTTTAAATTTTTTAAAGCTTCTATAACTGCCGTTACTTCCATTTCGTTATTAGTTGTATTCTTTTTTCCTCCATATATTTCTTTTTTATTTCCTTTGTACATAAGAACTGCTCCCCATCCACCTGGACCTGGATTTCCAGAACAAGCACCATCTGTATATATTGTTATTTCTTCCATACTTCTCTCCTATATTTGTAATTTTTACCATTTTATGATATTATATCAATAATTTGTTTATACTACAATATAAGGAGATATAAATATGTCAAAAGTTTTAGGAATTATTGCTGAATATAATCCATTTCATAATGGCCATCTTTTACATTTAGAAAAGTCTAAAAAAATATGTGATGCACAATATAGTGTTTGTGTTATGAGTGGTAATTTTGTTCAAAGAGGAAATACTTCTATTGTAAATAAGTGGGCTAAGGCTGAAATGGCTTTAAAAAGTGGAGTTGATTTAGTTTTAGAGCTTCCTACATTATATTCTATTTCTAGTGCTGAAAACTTTGCTGAAGGAGCTATAAAACTTTTAAACTCTTTAAAAATTGTAGATACAGTTTCTTTTGGATCAGAAAATTCAGATATAAATGTTTTAAATAGAATTTCTTCTGTTTTACATGAAGAGCCTAAACAATATTTAGAATTGCTAAATTCAGAGTTAAAGAAGGGATTATCTTTTCCTAAAGCTAGAGAAAATGCTATATTGTTGTATTTAAACGATAAAAAATATTTGAATATTCTAAATCAACCTAATAACACTCTTGCTATAGAATATTTAAAAGCTTTAAAAAAATACAAATCTCATATTTCTCCTATTTCTGTAAAACGCGAAAAAGTTTTTTATAATAGTAATTGTATTGTTGATGAATATGCAAGCGCTACAGCTATTAGAAATATGATTATTAACGAACAATTTAATGATATAAGAAAAGTTGTTCCTACCTCTTCTTACAATTTATTGATGAATGAAATTGAAAAAGGTCATTTGGTTATTGATATTTCTAAGTTTGAAAAAGAAATTTTATATGCAATTAGGAGATTATCTGCAGATGATATAAAGAATATTCCAGAAGTGACAGAGGGATTGGAAAATGCTATAAAAAATGCAAGTAATTCTTGTAACAATTTAGCTGAATTAATTAATATAGTAAAGTCTAAAAGGTATACTCAGACACGCATTCAGCGAATATTACTATATATTTTATTAAATATAACCAAAAAGGATATGTACATTTCTAGAAAAAATATTCCATATGCTAGAATTCTTGGTTACTCTCCACAAGGGAAAGAACTTATTTCTGAAATTTATAAGGCTAACCCTAAAATTACTTTAATAACTTCTGTTAAAAGTTTTTTAGATTCTTCTAACAATAAAACTTATAAATATATGTTAAATAAAGATATATTAGCAACAAATATTTATACTTTAGCTTATAAAAATAATTCTACTGCTAATTTAGATTATACTAAGAAAATTGTTACTTTATAATTAATTTAAACGCTATTTTTTACTTATTTTATGTAAGTTTAAATAGCGTTTTTTTATTGTATTTGCTTTTAATTGTATACTTTTGTCGCAATTTTTCGTTTTATTCATATAATGTTATAAAAGGAGGAATAAAATATGTTCAGAAGATATCCAAAATGTTATTGTATGAACAATAGCAGAGAAAATTCTACAGATATGTTAGAAACTAAATGTGATTCTGTTAGTTCTTATGTAGAAGATAATTATAATAGTTGTTCTTGTGGTTTTGATGAAGAAGCTAATGTTTTCCCAGATAACCCAATGCTTGGTCAAAGTTATGTTCCAATCCAATATATGGATAAAACATTTAAGCCTTGTATTGGTTTAAAAATGGGAACTATTTTTCCAGAACTAGTTAGTCCTTATTCACCAGGGCAATCTATGCAACAAATTAATTATATAGAATCTAGAAATGAAATTGGAAAGGGGTGTAATAAATGTTAAATGAAAATATGGAATGTACTTGTAAGTGCGAATGTAAACCAACTAATAACTGCGCTTTACAAGGTGAATTATTACAAAAAATAAGATGTTATGCTTTTGCTGTAAATGATATTGCATTATATTTAGACACTCATCCTACTGATTCTAAAGCATTGTGTTTACACAGAAAATATTGCCAAGAATTAAAAGATTTAGAAGATAAATATCAACGAGTATATGGTCCTTTAACTATTAATTACCCTTGTAATAAATGGAGATGGCTTGAGGAACCTTGGCGTTCGTTTATTTTGGGATTTTCTATTTTTAAGCAAAAAAATTAATCTCCACGTTCAATTAAGTGAGATTAATTTTTTATTTTTCTATTTTATTTCGAATTCTGCATAGATATTATCTTGATTTTGCTCATTCCCTATTAACTTTCCTATTCTATATTTATTATTTTCTAAAGTGCCATATTTCTTAGTCCAATCTAGTTTCATACTTAATATTCCATTCTCATTTGGAGCATAGGCAAAATCATTCCAATATTTTTCTTTTTCATCTAACTTTATCCATTTGTCATCTTTTAATACTTCTATAAAATAACCATCTGAATAGTTATAAACTTTTTTATTTTTATCTTCAATAACTATTGTTGCACCTTTAGGCGTTAATGAATCTTCTTTTATATACATTGAAACATTATCTACACTTTGCTCAGTTTCTATATTTTCTATTACATTATTATCTAAATTATTTGTAGTCTTGTTTTCTATTTTATTTGAAGCTTGATTTATAATTATAAAAATACTAATACATATTATTACTATCGCAATTATGCTTATATAAAATATTTTTCTTTTATTTTTCATTTTTTGCTTCCTCTTAATTATTTTATTTCGAATTCTGTACTAATTATTGTATTATCATCTCCTGGAATTACTTGCATAAGTATTCTATATTTTCCTTTTTCTAATTCTTTATAATATTCTTCCCAATTTAAGTCTATTTCTGTATTTCCATCTCTTCCTATAATGTACCCTATATCATTCTTCGCATAGTAGATATTCCATAATGCTTTCCATTCTTTTTCTTCTAATTTTTCTAGTTTATATGCCTCTCCATATGAATATGGTAATTCGTTTCTATCTTTAATTACAATTGTAGCCCCTTTATTTGTTAGCGTCCCTTCTTTTATTTCTATGCTAACTTTATCTAAAGTTCTTTCTGACATTAATTTATCAATTTCTTCTGATGTTAAATTTGCATACCTATCTACCATATCCACATTTGTATCATTTACTGCATTAAGAACTACTATATTTTCATTTTTAGCTATATTATTATCATCTTTCTTACTGAATTTATTATATAAGCAAACTCCTACAATAACTATTAATAAAATAGTTATCATTATAGTAATTCCTTTTATATATGTTTTTTTCATACATATCACCCCTTCTTTTTTAGTTATTTATATCACTCTTTTGCTAATATCGCAATAAAATTTAATCAAAAAACTACTTTTTATTATTTTCTATTTTATTTTAAATTCCACATAATAACCATCTATAAGAATATATTAAATTAAGGAGATGATAATTTGGAAAAAGACGTTTTTGTAACTTATACTAAAGATGGAAAAGAATTAATAGAACTTTTTCAAGAATGGATAAATGAAAATATGGATGATATATTAAATTTTTCTAAAACTACTTCTAATTAATTTTTTATTAAGGAGGCAGGTATACTTGGAAGAATTTTATACTAATTATAATGAAATTAACAATCTTAATAATTGGAAAATTGGTATATACACCAGACTTTCTAATGCAGATAAAAAAGATGAAAATTTAAAACAATCTGAAAGTATAGATAATCAAATTGAACTACTACAAAGATTTGTAAAGTTTAAAAATTGGACCATTTCTAAAACATATATAGATGATGGATACAGCGGAACAAATTTTGACAGGCCCGATTTTAAACGAATGATAAATGATATAGAACTAGGCAAAATAAATTTAATAATTACTAAAGATTTATCAAGATTAGGCAGAGATTACATAGATACTGGCTATTATGTAGAAAAATATTTTCCATTAAAAAATGTTCGTTACATAGCTTTAAATGATAATATCGATACTTTTGATTCTAATAATTCTAGTAACGATATGACACCATTTAAATCTGTAATAAATGATACATATGCACGTGATACATCAAAAAAAGTAAGATCAATCCTTATAACAATGGCATTAAACGGTAAAAGTATAAAATCTTTTCAGCCATATGGCTTAAAAAAAGATCCTAAAAATAAAAATAATATCTTAATAGATGAAGAAGTAAGCCAAAATGTATGCAATATTTTCACAATGTACAAAAATGGTATGACCAAAAAAGAAATTTGTAATTATTTAGAACAGCATAATATTCTTACTCCCCTAAAATATAAAGAATTAAAAAGTAATTACTATAATCCTAATAATAATAAAACCTATAAATGGAATAATACTGTAATTAACAAAATATTAAGGGATAGGTCTTATGTAGGTGATTTAGTTCAGCATAAAACCACAAAGGTAAATTATAAAGTAAATAAGCAAGTTAAGGTAAATACATCTAACCAGATAATAATAGAAAATTGTTTTCCTGCTATTATCGACAGAAATACTTTTAATACTGTTCAAGAAATGCTCGATAAACAAACCAATGAATGGACTTTTAAAAATACCACATTTCATTTATTAAGAGGGCTTGCATTTTGTTCTTGTGGCGCTAGAATCACTTATGTAAAAAATAGTAAAAAAATTTTTAAGTGTGTATGTTCTAGTTATAAAAGATATGGAAAAAAATTCTGCTCTAATGTTCACCTAACAGAAAATGAACTTATAAAAAAAGTAATTAATAGTTTAAAGCTATTGCTAAAAAAATATCTAACTCTAGATAAAATACAAATTAAGCAGGAACAATTTAGTAAATCTCCTAATGTTAATTTAGCATTAGCTAAAAAGGTAGAACAAATAGAAAAAATCTTAAATAATTTATATAAAGATAAAGTCAATTCTTTAATTAGTAATGATATGTTTGCTACTTTAAGCAGGAATTATGAACAAGAAAGAAATAATTTATTACAGCAAATTAATATTAAAGAAAAACTTCAACCTTCCAAATGTAATATCACATATGATGAAGCTCTTATAAGGAGAAATATAAACAATATATTAAAATTTGATAATCCCACTTTTAATAGAAGTCTTTTATTAAAATTAATTGATAAAATTATAATTGATGATAAAGAAATTCATATAAAATATAAATTTGCATTCCCAAAAAAATCTGGAATGCTAAAAAAAGACATTTAATATTCCTAAAAAGAACCAGTGCTGGCCTTGGGAAGGAGGAATTTTAAATGTGGACTTATAAGAAAACTTTACAATATCCTGTAAATATAAAATGTACAAATCCTAGATTAGCAAAAGTTATTATTTCGCAATATCGGAGGACCTGACGGTGAACTTGCAGCTTCTCTTCGTTATTTATCACAAAGATTTGGTATGCCAGATCAAAAGTCTAAAGCTATTTTAAATGATATTGGTACAGAAGAATTAGCTCACTTAGAAATGGTTGGAAGTATTGTTCATCAACTAACAAAAAATGCTTCTATAGAAGAAATAGAAAAAGCTGGACTGTCTGCTTATTACACAGATCATGGGGTTGATGTATATCCACAATCTGCTTCTGGTGTTCCTTTTACAGCTGCATATTTAGCTTGTAAAGGTGATGTTATTGCAAATTTACAGGAAGACCTTGCTGCAGAACAAAAAGCCCGTGCAACTTATGAAAAACTAATAGATTTATGTAGAGATGAACCCGATGTTATAGACCCTCTTCGTTACCTAAGGCAAAGAGAGATTGTCCATTTCCAAAGATTTGGTGAAGCTTTACGTGGTGTTCAAGATAAACTTGCTGAGAAAAAGTTTTATATGGATTGCGATATAAAAAAAACTAATGACTGTGATTGCAATAATTAGAAATTAATTTTTTACTATATAAAACAAAAAGCCCCTAAGGGCTTTTTGTTTTATATTTCGGAAACCATTCTCCTTATTCTTCTATTTATTAGGTTAAAACCTAAACTTTCATAGAATTTTATTAATTTATCATTTTTAGCTACTAAAGAAATTTTTCCATATCCTTTCCTTTTAGCCATTTTTCTAATTTTTTCTATCATTATTTTAGCATATCCATTTCCTCTATATTCTTTTTTTATGGCTATGTTAGATATATAAAATTCATCTATTTCACATTCTCTAAATAAAAAATAATCCCTAATTGAAGAATAAATATATCCTAGTTTATTTAAAAAACCTTTTTGGATTTTTACAACTTTCTTTTCACTGTTAATTGTTAATCTATCAATATCTTTTCCTTCAATTAATAATGCCATACCAATTAATTTATTATCTTTTCTTGCGACAATAAAATTCTTTAATGAGAATCTATTATTTCTAATTTGCATTAGATTTTCTAATACTTCTTTCTTTTCTAATTCAGTTCCATATCCCCATTCAAGTTCTGGCTCTGGCTCTGTAATGTAAATTAATTCTGTAATTTCTTTAATGTCTTTTCTTGTTGCCTTTTTTAGAGTAATATTACCCGAGGCACTTTTCATTTTTAACACTCTCCAATTCTTTTTTCGTTTAGTGTTTTTATTTAACTGATAACACAATACTCAGTTTTTTTCCTAATTGTATTGTTATGTGAATTTGATAATCACTCTCCCTATAAACTATTATATTGTATATTATAGCATATTTTTTAATATGGAGCAAATTTTATTCTTTTACAATTACATACTAACTATTTTTTCCCAAGGTAAATAGTCTTTTCCAAAATGTCCATAATTAGTTGTTTTCGCAAAAATTGGAGTTTGTAAGTCTAAATATTTTATAATTCCATTTGGTGTTAAATTAAATTTTTCTTTTATTTTATATATAATTTCTTCCTCTTCAATTTTATTTGTTCCAAAAGTATTTATATAAATAGATAATGGCTCTTCAATTCCTATTGCATAAGATAACTGAATTTCACATTTATCTGCATAGCCATTGGCTACAACATTTTTTGCTATATGCCTTGCCATATATGCTGCAGATCTATCTACTTTTGTAGCATCTTTTCCGGAAAATGCTCCTCCTCCATGTCTTGCATATCCACCATATGTATCTACAATAATCTTTCTACCAGTAAGCCCTGTATCTCCTAAAGGTCCTCCTATTACAAATCTTCCAGTTGGATTTATATATATTTTTGTTTTTTCATCAATCATTCCTTCTGGAATAATTTCATTTATTACATATTCTTTTATGTCCTTTTTTAATTTATCCATATCTATATTGTCTAAATGTTGAGTAGATATTAATATGTTTTCTATTCTTTCTGGTACATCATTTTTATATTCAACTGTTACTTCTGTCTTACCATCTGGTCTTAAATATGGTATTATTTTTTCTTTTCTAACATCTGTTAATCTTCTCGCCAATTTATGTGATATATCTAAAGCATATGGCATATAATTTTCTGTTTCATTTGTAGCAAAACCAAACATTATTCCTTGGTCCCCAGCACCACCAATGTCTACTCCTAATGCAATATCATTACTTTGTTTAGTAATATTAATATCTACTTCGCAAGTTCTGTAATCTATGTCTGTTTCTTTGTTGTCAAAGCCAATTTCCTTAATTGTATTTCTTACTATTTCTTCTATGTTTACAATTGCATTTGATGTTAATTGTCCTGCAACAGCTATTTTATTGCTAGATGCAAATGTTTCAACTGCAACTCTTGAATGTTTGTCTTGTCTTAAACATTCGTCTAATATTTTGTCAGATATATAATCACATAATTTATCTGGATGCCCTTCTGTTACACTTTCTGATGTAAAATAATATTTTTTCATATTTTTTCTCTCCTTTTTATTTATATTTTAGTCAATTTTTAAAATCCCATATTCCTATATCCTAAAAATATAGATACCATTTTCATGGTACCTATACTAAACATTTATATAAAATTTCTTCTAACTCACTTGTATCAACTACCGACTCTATGCAAGCATTTAGCATATTTGTGGGCGTTGTTTTAGTTAAGTCTAATTCATACCCGTTTTTCATTGCTAGCTCTCTTATAAATTCTCTTATTGCTCTACCATTTCCTTCTCTAAACGGATGTAATACATTTAACTCTGCCATATAATATGCTAATTTTTTTGCTAATTCTTGTTTAGTTAATCCTTCTAAGTATTTTTCTGCCTTTAATTCGTCTAATAATTTTATTAATTCTTGTTCTATATATTCCCACTCTGCAAATCTAAAATTGCCTTTTGCAATGTTTTCACTTCTAAAAAGCCCTGCAAAATTATATATATCTTCAAATAGAAATTTATGAATATTCGTAAAGTGATAAATATCAAATTTTCCTATTATTTCTTTCTGCCTTAAAATAAATAGTTTTGTTAAAACTATTTTTCTTTCGTAGTCATATAATTTTTCTTTATCTTTTATATTTAATTTATTTTTTAATATATCTGTATTTTCATAACAGTATATAGAATTTCTAGCTTCATATAAATCATACATAAAACCAGCTCCTTATAAAGACATTTTCTTTATTTTATTTATCATATCTTGTTCTGTTATTTTTTGATCTTTGTAATCTCTTAATAAAGATATGTCCTCTTCTGTTACATACATATCCTCTATTGCTAGGTCTTGCTTTAAATTTTCTATATCAAATTTAAATTTTTTTTCATTAAACATATCTTTTCTCCTTACAACATACTACCTTTTTATTATACCATATTTCTTCTAAAATATCAATATTTTGAGGCTTCAAATCAATTTATGTACACCTCTTTTTTAACAAATATTAAATTTAAATATAATGCACTCAATAAGTCGCTAGCACTAGAAAAAGACTGTATAAATACAGTCTTCTATTTTTTATTAAATCCTACATATTTAGTTTTCTTAGAAAATGCTAAAATAGCTTCAAATATTGGTCCTAGTAACCATAATCCAAAACCAAATCCTATTCCTTTTTTAAATCCTTCTGCTAAAGTAAACTTAGTGTAAATATTTATAATTGCTAATGCAAACCATCCTACTACTGGTACCAATAATAATAGTAATACCCATGGTGACACATCGCTTATTTTATACATAACTACATCTCTATATATTGGTATTAAAGATGCCCAACCATTTTTTCCTGCTTTTTTATATATTCTCCATCTAACAATAATATTATATATTATTAACACAACAATTACCCACATAATTGTTTTAACTATAGAAAATGCCATTATAACATTTATACCTAAAGATAATTTATCTGTTGGAGTCATGTCTTTTTCTATATCATTTAATATTTTTGATGGGCTTTTTCCCTCTTCTAATTGTTTTTGTATTTCGTCTATATTTATATCTTCAGAAAGTATTTTATTTAATTGTTTTTCATCAACAGATTTTAAAACGTTAGTTCCTGAATCTATAACATTTTCACTTATACCTTTTTCTACTAATAACTCTTTATTTTTTTCTATTTCGCTTGCAATTTCTTCATTGCTATAATCTTCACTTAAATCTTTATAAATTTGTAACACATCATAAATGTCTAAATTTTCTTTTCCACTTGACTTTATCACATTTTTTATATCTTCTAAATTATTTACTTCTACTGTGTTATTTGCCATTGCAAATGTCATACAAAAACTTATTGCTATAGTTAAAATTATACTTACTATTACTTTTCTTTTCATTTGATTGTTCCTTCCTTTTTTATATTAATTAGCTACATTATTATTAAACTATATTTTTTATTTTTTATCAATAGTTTTATATTGTATTTAATAATTCTTTAACAAATTTCCACATTTTTTTTGTAGATTTTATAGATAGTCTTTCGCTTGGGCTATGCACATCGTAAGTGTTTGGACCTATGCAAATATATTCACAATCTTTCTTTTTACTAGTAAAAAATCCTCCTTCTACAACTCCTTGTGACACTACTTCTTCCATTTCTTCATCAAAAAGATTTTTATAAATTTTTTTACATTCATTAGCTAAAATATTATTTTCTTTTTTTGGTACTCCTTTTAAATTTTGTTTCCACACTATTTCTATGTCATATCTTTTTATTAAATTATCTAAATTTTCTAAATATTCAGTTTCATATTTTTGTACATTACTCCTTTCTGAAAATTCTATTTCTATATTATCCTTATTTGTAGTTACTTTAGCCATATTTCCAGATTGTAAAACATTTCCTTCATCATCTTTTTCTATAGCTCCATTTTGAAATTCTTTAATAAAATTTATAATTTTATTACTTGTTTTTTCGTCTATTGTTTCTACGATATTCTTGTTTTCGTTAAGTTTTATTATTACATTTTCACCAAAAAATTCTTTTTGCTTTTTTATTTCTTCTTCTATAATCGCTTTTGCTTTTTTATCACTAGTAACAAATTTTATGCAAGCATTTCTTGGTATAACATTTACTCTGCTTCCACCTTCTATATATGCAAGTTTAGTGTCTTTTAATTTACTTATTATATCTATTCCTAATTTTAATGGATTTCCTCTTTTCTCATCTCCTATATTTCCTCCAGAATGACCTCCTTTAAAATTATCATATATTAGTTCAAATCCAGCTTCACTATTTTTATTAGCACTATATTTTACCTTTCCTTTCCATTCATTACACTCTGCAGAACTTACTAATATTTTCCCTTCTTTTCCATTATCTAATGAAATTATTCTATTACTTTCTATCTTATCTAAATCTAAATTTATTGCACCTTTCATTGTAGTTTCTTCTTCAGAAGTAAAAATACATTCTATTTTTGGACTTTCTATTTTTTCACAATCTAACACTGCTAACATAATTGCAACTCCCATACCATTATCTGCTCCAAGAGTTGTCTCTTTAGCCTTTATGAAGTCTTCTTCTACATATAATTTTAGTCCATCTTTAGAAAAATCGTGTTTACTTCCTACTATTTTTTCACATATCATATCTGTATGCGCTTGTAATGCAATTGGTTTTTCTTCTATTTTACTATTACTTGCTTCTTTTGTTATTACTATGTTTTTGTAGTCATCAACATAATATTTTAAATTTCTATTTTCTGAAAATTTCTTTAAGTATTCTACAATTTTATCTTCTTCTCCAGATTTTCTTGGAATATTACTTATTTCTTCAAAAAATTTCATAACTTTACATGGTTTTATTCCTTCTAACATAATTATCCTCCTTTTATTTTAAATATCTTCTTAAGAATTCTTTTGTTCTTTCTTTCTTTGGATTTTCTATAACCTCTTCTGGTCTTCCTTCTTCTACAATCTCTCCTTTGCTCATAAAAATAACTCTATCTGCAATTTCACGTGCAAACCCTATTTCATGTGTTACTATAACCATTGTCCTTTTTTCTTTTGCTAGCTGTTTTACAACTTTTAAAACTTCTCCTACAAGTTCTGGGTCAAGTGCACTTGTGGGTTCATCCATAAAAATGATTTTTGGGTTTATAGCAAGTGTTCTTGCTATAGAAACTCTTTGTTGTTCTCCACCAGATAAGTTACATGGATATTGGTTTATTTTTTCTTCTAATCCCATTCTTGCTAATATTTTTGTTGCCTCTTCTTCTGCATCTTTCTTTGGTTTATTTAGCACTTGTATCATAGCTTCTGTTACATTTTCTAGAACTGATAAGTGAGGAAATAAATTAAAATTTTGAAATACCATTCCACATTCTAAGTTCATTTTGTTTAATATCTCTTTTTCTGAATATATTACTTTTTTGTTTTCTCCCTTATTCTCTTTTACCATAGAATCTCCACAAATTGTTATATTCCCACCATCCATTTTTTCTAATTGATTTATAATTCGTAAAATTGTAGATTTTCCAGATCCTGAAGATCCTATTATTGCTAATACTTCTCCTTCGTTTACAGAAAATGAGACATTTTTTAAGGCATAGTTTTTACTATATGTTTTTACTAAATTCTCTACTTTTAAAATTTCTTTCATCTTTTTTTCTCCTTTACTAAGTTATTGTATAATAATTATATTTTTTCTCTGCTCTATTAAACACATATGTAATTATTGTACATAAAATTAGATATATTAATCCTGCAACACATAATGGAACTATAGAAAATTGATAACTTGCTTGTTTTTGTGCTAATGCAAATATTTCTGTTATACCAATTATTTGTGCTAGTGATGTTGTTTTTATTAATGATATTACTTCATTTGACATCGATGGTAATATTCTTTTTATAATTTGTGGTAATAATATTCTAAAAAATGTTTGTGTTCTACTAAATCCTAGTGTAAATGCTGCTTCTTTTTGCCCCTTTGGTATGCTTAATATTCCACTTCTGAATATTTCTGCAAAATATGCTGCATAGTTTACTACAAATGCAATTATTATTGCTACAAATCTATCATAATTAATTTTAAATAAATAATATGGCGCAAAATATATAAATATTATTTGTAACATCATAGGTGTTCCTCTTATAATTAGTATATATAACTTTGTTATATTACTTATTATTTTATTTTTAGAATTTCTTGCCATTGCTACTAATATTCCTGCAGGAATTCCTAACAATAATGTAAGTGTAAAAATTAGTAAAGTTGTTCCAAGTCCTTCAGATAATATTTTTACTAAATTTAAAAAATTCTCCATTATTTTTCCTCCTAAACTGTTAAATTTTTACCAAACCATTTTTCTGATAACTCTTTTAGTTTTCCCTCTTGTTTTAATTCATCTAATGCTTTTTCTACTTTATCTTTTAGTTCTACATTTCCCTTTTTAAATGCTATAACCATACCTTTAGATTCTTCTCCTATCCCTATTGCATCAAATGTCTTAAATTCTTTATTTTGTTTTTCTATAATATAATTTCCAGAAATTTGGCTCATATAAACTGCATCTATATTTCCTGTTTCTAAATCCATTAATGCTGTTAAGTAATCTGTATATCCTATTATTTCGCCTAGTTCTTTTCCATAGTTAGATTCATTTAATCTTTTTTCTTGCGTAGATCCACTTTGAACTCCAATTTTTTTACCTTTTAATTCATCTTGATCTTCATAAGATGAATCTTCTTTTACAACAAACATAGATTTATCTTTAACATATGGTTTGCTTAATGTCATAGCATTATTTCTGTCTTCTGTATAACCGAAGCCATTCCATATACAATCAATGTTTCCTGAATCTAACTCTTGTTCTTTAGCAGCCCAAGATATTGTTTGAGTCTTTAGTTCCATCCCCATTTTTTTGCAAACTTCATTTGCTAAATCAATGTCAAATCCTACTAATTCATTGTTTTCATTTCTATATCCCATTGGCGGAAAGCTATCATCCATACCTAATATAAAAGTGTTTTCATCTTTTGACCTGTTTATTGAAACTCCTAATATAACTCCTATTATTACTATTACACCTATTATAATTAAAATTTTTTTATTCATTTTTTACCTCCTAATATTTTATTAATCTAAAATTGTTTTGGCATACTTGCCTACCTTATAAATAAGAAAACATTAAATTAAAATGTCGCGATTCATTTTAATTTATATGAAAAAAAGACCTTAAAGATACTAAATTAGTACCTTTAAGGTCTTAAAACAATAAAGGCACAAGCACTTAAAGCCTGTGCCTTCTATAGACACAAGCTTAACTGTGATGATGATTTAATCCTTTATTGTTTAATATATTTCTCATAAAAAGTTCTCCTTTTTTTATTGCTTATTACAATACTACCTTTTTTTTATTTTGTCAATACTTTTCAGTAATTTTAATTTTTGAACTTTAGGTACGTTCTTTAAAGTTCACTAAAAACTATTCTAAATATTATTCTTCTAAGTTATCATTATAGAATTTATTTCTACAATATTTTTTTGCAAGTCCTCCCTTGCTTGTTTCTTTATAATGGCTACCTAAATCTTTCCCTGTCTCATACATTGTTTCTATTACTAGGTCAAATGATATTTTACTGTCTTTATATAAAAATGATGCCATATTAGCTGAATCTATTGCTCTTACTGCTGCTACTGCATTTCTTTCTATACATGGTATTTGTACATATCCATAAATAGGATCACAAGTTAATCCTAAATGGTGTTCCATAGCTATTTCTGCTGCACATTCTATTATGTTTATATTATACCCTTTTATATATGCATATGCAGCTGCCGCCATAGAACAAGCTGTTCCTATCTCTGCTTGACATCCACATTCAGCTCCACTATTGAAGCATTTTCCTTTACTAGATTTCCTATTAATCCAGCCACAGCTAATCCTTCTATTATACTTTTTTCACTTATATTTTCTTGCTTATATAAATAGTATAACACTGCTGGTAAAACTCCAGAAGCTCCACATGTTGGCGCTGTTACTATTATTTCACCAGAGGCATTTTGCTCACTTGTAGCATACGCATATGCTGTTAACAATCTTATTCTTTTTAATTCAGAAGTTTCTTTTGTTACTGTATTATATAAGCTTTTTGCTTTTTTAGATATTTTAAGTTTTCCTGGTATAATTCCTTCTTTTTCTAATCCTTCTTCTAATGTTTTTTTCATTGTTTTCCATACAATGTTTAAATATTCTATTATTTCTTTTCCTTCTTGTAAAATTACATATTCTAATAAGGCAATTTCATTTTTTCTACAATATTTTTTTATTTCTGTAAACGTTGTAAATTTATATATATCTTTTTCCTCTTTAATCAATTCGCCTTCTATTTGAATACTTCCTCCACCTACTGAATATGCTGTAAACCTTCCTAGTTCTTCTCTGTTTTTATATGCTATTAAATCCATTGTATTAGGGTGTTTTAACTCTTTTACATCTTTATTAAAAATTATTTCTACATTATTTTTTTCTAATGCTTTTAATATTATTTTATCCGTTAAATGTCCTTTTCCTGTATATGCTAATGACCCATATAATATAATTTTATATAAATCTGCTTCTGGATATTTCTCTTTTAACAATAATGCTGCTTTCTTTGGTCCCATTGTATGTGAACTAGATGGACCATTTCCTATTTTATATAATTCTTTTAATGATTTCATTTTTTTCTCTCCTCATAATAAGTATACCATACATATTCTAAATTTTACAAATCTCTTAAAATTTCTGATTTTCTACAGTTGTACTCAAATAAAAACATTGGAATATTAATCTATCTTTTACATAAATGTTACATTTTTATAACATTTCTTATTTTTTGAATAAAATCTTGCAATAAAAAGTATAATATTATATAATACCAATATAATAATTTATATTCCTCTTTAGCTCAGTTGGTAGAGCGCTCGGCTGTTAACCGATAGGTCGTTGGTTCGAGTCCAACAAGAGGAGCCAAAAAAATAACCTGTTACAGCTTATTTTTTTATTCTCTTTTTAATTCGATTTTCTCATTTTTATCTGATAACCTTGACCCGTAAAAATAATAATTTTTATCATAATGAAATCCACTATTCTTCTTATAACACAAAAAATATCATAATTCCGACTTTTACTTTAAAATCAACTATTTCAGCTCTTTTATTACATCTTTTATAAGTGTTTTGGAAATATTATCTGTTACTTCTGGAAATATTTTGTATATAGAAAATCCTAATTTTTCTTCTATTTCATTTTGTACTTTAAATATTTCTCTTAAATTTTTTTCAGATACATCTGTTATTCCATATCTTAACATACTTTCAGTTCTTCTTCTTTCTACTGTATTTATACCGGTTGCACTTCCCATATTATCTGCAATTTGCAATATTTTATCATATATATTAAATCCATTTTTATTTATATAATCACTAATAAATTCAATTTCATTTCTTGTAAGATTTGTATTCGCTTTAGTTAGATTAGGCTTTACCAAATTTCTAGAATAGAATGTATGTGTTAAACATACTCTTGCTTCTTCTTTATATCCTTGTTCTTCTAAGAAATTGTACCCTTCTATAATATGTCTTAAGCCTACATGCTCTTTTTTTCTTCTTCCTATATCATGTACCAAGCCTAATACATACGCTTTTTTACTATCTAATTTTAATTGTTCTGCTAATCTTTCTGCAACAATTGCTACATTAACGGAATGTTTAATCCATAATTCTTTATTTTTTCTTGGTGCATCCTCTAAAAAACTATATGCCTTTTCTATTGATAATATTTCATCTAAATCTTTCATTATATGCTACCCCCATTTTCTAGATTATATATTATAAGTTTTTTTTCTGCAATTATTATCTATATAATGATTGTATTTTTTTCTAAATAATTATATAATTTTGTTATATGGAGGTATGTGTATGAATATTGGTTTTTATCCTGGAAGTTTTGATCCATTTACAAATGGTCATTTACATGTAGTAAAGTCAGCAAGTAAATTATTTGATAAAGTGATTATTGGTATTGGAATAAATTCTGTTAAAAGTCGCCGTTTTCCAAAAGAATTAATGGAAAATGCTATAAAAGAATGCTTAATAGATGAAAAATTATATAATGTAGATGTTATTTCTTATGATAATCTATCTATAGATGCTGCAATTGCATGTAACTGCAATTATATTATAAGAGGCCTTAGAAACGATATGGATTATCACTATGAAGAAAATATTGCTCAAATTAATGAGGAATTATCAAGTTTAGATACCATATACATAAGAGCTGGCAAGTTTGGTTTTATAAGTTCTACAATGATAATGGATTTTATTAATAATAATAAAGATATTTCTAACTACGTTCCTAACGCTATTATTAAAAATCTAAATTTACTTTCATAAAACATATTATAAGTTTTTTTAATATATATTTTTTATATACTTTAATAATTAAATGTTTTGTACTAATCAAAAATTTCCCAACTTAGTTTGGGATATAAAAAAAGACTGTACTTTGTTTTAGTACAATCTTTTTTTATTTAAACGTCATAAAAATATGTAGTTTCTAAATCTGCTTCATGAAGTAATAATGCAATTGGATATTTTTTATATGCTTGGCCAATTGTTGAATACATTTCTTTTGGTTCTGTAAATCCCATATGCCATCTAATTGCATATTTCTCTTCCACTGTCAATTTTATATATTCACTAATCATCATAACTGATTTTTCGCCATGACCATATGGAATTGTATCATCTATAGTATAATAAGGTACTTTTTCCCATACACCTAAATCATTCTTAGCATTTCTATAATCTACTTTATAAAAATTAGCTTTACATATATCATGTAATAATGACATTATTATTATACTATCTTGTGAAACATTCAATTCTATAGGGCAATTTTTTACTTTTTCTGATAATATTTTGTAGACATTTAAGCTATGCTCTAAAAGTCCCCCTTCATAACTACCATGAAATCTAGTACTAGCTGGAGCTTTAAAAAAATCTGATCTTTCAATAAAATTTATTAGTTCGTCCATTCCTTCCCTATTTATAGATTTTAACAACATTAAGAATTCTTCTTTCACTATTAATATACCTCCATTTATTATTATGTTTAATATTTTAGCAAATTTCATAATCATATGCAACATTTATATTTTTACTGTTCATTTTCTATAAAATCCAAAATATCCTTATACACTATTTTATTATTTTTCTCATTTAAAATTTCATGTTTCATATCATTATACAATTTTGACTGAACATTTTTATATCCTCTCTCAGTAATAAATTTACTTAATTTAGTAAATTTTTCTTCATTTTGAATAACTTTATCATTCCTACCTGCAATTATATAAATAGGTAAATTTTTATTTTTCATATTCCAATTGTTTTTTTTAAACGCATTTATCATTAGTTTATACAAATTAATAAATCCATTAGTCGTAAATATATATCCACATAGTTCGTCTTTATTATATGCTTCTACAATATCTTCATTTAAGCATATCCATTCATTCTTCTTATTCACGTCTTTACTATAATTTCCAAATGTTAAATTATTTAATAATTTATTCGGTACATTTTTCTTGTAAAATATATTTAAAAATTTTGCTATCATCAATCCTAGAAGTGCCATTGAATTTTCTGTTGGCGGACCACTAAGAATCATTTTATTTATTTTATCATCATATTTTTTTAAATATCCTCTTGCAACTAATGTTCCCATACTATGTGCAAATAAATTTATCTTTAAGTCTGGATATTTATTTTTTATATATTTAGTTATTTGATATAAATCATCTATAATATAATTAATATCTTCTGTATAAAAATATCCTAAATCCCTTTTGTTTTTCACGCTAGCCCCATGTCCTCTATGATCATGTATTACACATATATAACCATTTTCAGATAAATATTTCATAAATTCATAATATCTTTCTTTATGTTCTGACATTCCATGTGATATTTGTACTATACCCTTTGGTTTTTCTTTTGGCTCTAAAATAGCAACTTCTAACTGTAAACAGTCCTTTTCTGATATTATATTTTCTATTTGCATTTATAACCTCCAAACTTACTTATAATATTTTATAAAAAAAATAGACATTTACCTGTATTTCAGATAAATATCTATTTGACCAATTATACTATTAAAAAATAGTTCCTGTATGGCTCCTCTTGTTGGACTCGAACCAACGACCTATCGGTTAACAGCCGAGCGCTCTACCAACTGAGCTAAAGAGGAATATAAAATCTAGCGAAAGCCTATCTTCCCAACAAGGTAACTCATAAGTATTTTCGGCACATTAGAGCTTGACTTCTGTGTTCGGTATGGGTACAGGTATTTCCTCTATGTATCTTCACTAGAAATTCTTCGTATGCTTCTTTCTTTTTTAGCACACTCAAAAATACATAGAATAAAACTTCTTCCTAGAGCTTAATTTGTGGTTAAGCCCTCGATCTATTAGTATTGGTCAGCTTAATACATTACTGTACTTACACCCCCAACCTATCTACCATGTAGTCTTCATGGGATCTTACTTGCTTACGCAATGGGATATCTTATCTTAAGGTGGGCTTCACACTTAGATGCTTTCAGCGTTTATCCCTTCCATACTTAGCTACTCAGCCGTGCCACTGGTGTGACAACTGATACACCATCGGTATGTCCATCCTGGTCCTCTCGTACTAAGGACAGCTCCCTTCAAATATCCTACGCCTGCGACAGATAAGGACCGAACTGTCTCACGACGTTCTGAACCCAGCTCGCGTACCGCTTTAATGGGC
>ERZ824522.19-NODE-19-length-219523-cov-23.797907_pt1 | contig 219523 bp, 171 predicted proteins | sample MGYA00519935_ERZ824522 | MGnify/ENA primary metagenome ERZ824522 (study PRJEB31778, sample SAMEA3449160) | human gut metagenome | biome: human gut; feature: human-associated habitat; material: faeces | place: United Kingdom | collected 2010/2012 ...
ACTATATTTCAATAATTTCAAAGAACTATTTATCCACTTTTACGGGACAGTAGTGTTCTTTATATGAAAAAAATATTCTTATCCTATATAACGGCTTGCATGTTATTGGCTTGTACAAACAATCAACCAATGACAGTAACCGTCAGTAACCCACTGGATATAGATCGTTCTGGAGAAATGGTGGAAGTATCCATGGATGAAATCAGTAATCGGCTAAAATTAGCTGATACAGCACAAATTGTGGTACTCGATGCTGAAGGTACCGAAATCCCCTATCAGATAACTTACGATGATAAAGTGATATTCCCTGCAACAGTAGCTGCCAAAGCAACAGCTACCTACACCATTCAGGAAGGAATTCCTCAACCTGTAGAGGTAAAAGCCTGTGGACGCCAATATCCAGAACGTCTGGATGACATGGCTTGGGAAAATGACCTGGTAGGTTTCCGTGCCTACGGACCTGCTCTACAGGCTGGAGGCGAACGAGGTTTCGGCTATGATCTATTCCTGAAACGTAATACTTCCGAACCGATATTGGAAGATCTGTACGCTAAAGAATTAGATAAAGAAGCACGTGCACGCGCTGCTGAATTGAGAAAAACAGATCCCCAAGCAGCCTCTGAACTATTGCAATCTATTTCCTACCACATTGATCATGGTTATGGTATGGACTGTTATGCTGTAGGCCCGACACTAGGTGCAGGCGTAGCAGCTCTTATAGACAATGGTGAAATTGTTTATCCATGGTGCTACAAAGATTTTGAAGTATTAGACAACGGTCCGCTACGTTTCACAGTAAAATTAGAATTCAATCCACTAACTGTAAAGGGAGATAGTAATATCGTAGAGACACGTGTCATTACCCTCGATGCAGGTTCTCATCTGAACCGTACCGCTGTATCCTATACTGGACTTCAGGAATCTCTACCTATAGCAACTGGCATTGTTTTACACGACGATGGTGCCGTAAAGACTGATGCAGCCAACGGTTACATGACTTATGTAGATCCGACCACAGGTCCTGACAACGGCAAAGTATTCGTAGGAGCAGCCTTCCTTGCTGATATTAAAGAAGCGAAAATTGTAAAATATTCCAATGACGAAAAGAAACAACATGGTAATGCCGAAGGACATATTTTAGCAACTAGCGACTATGAACCTGGAGCAAATTATGTCTACTATTGGGGATTTGGCTGGGACCGTGCAGACATAAAAGATATCAATGCATGGAATAACTATATGGCTAATTTTGCACAAAAAGTACGCAACCCGTTAACGATAAGTATAAACTAAAAGAAAGCATTATCAAAACATCCTATTCCCTAAAATAGGACGCTCAAATGCCCTGTATGGCCGTCATTCATCAGACGCACTACAGGGCATTTTGTATGTTTTCGAACACCAAAAGCGGACACATGTCCGATAACGAACAGAAGGGAATAATGAACCGACACTGATTATCAAATATTTAAAAGTTTGGCATGCCATTTGAATAATATTTAAGTGAATGGACGTTCGAGAAGAAAGAAACTCAATAGCGCAACTTTTCTTTCTACGAACAACGTCTAACTGATAAAAATAGAAACTAATAACAATAACTCTTTAAAACAAAACTGAATTATGAAAACTATGAACGTATTCAAAGCATTGGCACTCGCCGTAATCACACTGGTCAACCTTCTCAACACCCAAGCAATGGCACAGAACAACTTCATCACAAATGAAGAAGTAAAGAACAACCTCGTCGTATCGAGAACCATCTACAAGCAGGACGGCAACTATCTGCACAACCACATGCATTACGAATTCACTTATGACGAACAAAACCGTCTTATCAGTAAGACAGCTTCCAAATGGGATGGTACTGTTGATAAATGGATTCCTTACTTCCAGATGACCTACCGCTACGAAGTCAACGAAGTCATCATGAGCTATGCCCGCTGGAATGAATCACAAGAAACGTTCAGTAAAGACAAGAAAGAAACTGTATATGAACTGAACGAGAATAACATCCCCGTAGCCTGCCACCAAGTAACAGGAATTCCCGCTCTAATAGCCGAACGACGCTGATTGTTAAACTCACTGCATCATTTCCGAGGAGCGACAAAATGGTGTACTTTTGTGCACAAATAATCTTTAGAACTCTCACCAACATGAAGACAAAGGATCCGTTCCTCGGAAACGAACGTACCCTGTCCGGCAGGATGAATGAAATAGACTACCTGAAATGCGTCTGTATCCTATTGATGGTAATCTTCCACCTAACCTACATCGGCGACAAATATCCCTATGCCAAGCAAGTGGTTTACACCTTCCACATGCCAATCTTCTTGCTGATTTCAGGTTACCTGACCAATATTGGGAAGTCCATCAAAGAGTTTCTGAAGAAATACTTATGGATTTTTATTCCCTATGCAGTAATGGAAACAAGTTATGCGGTAGCTTCCTGCCTACTACCCGTACGCCAAGGACTAGAAGAACTGAGCCTGCCGGCCGTAATCGAAGCGATCTTCGTCTCACCCGTAGGCCCCTACTGGTATCTACATACGCTTATACTCTGCGCCTTGCTCTACTACGTTGTCTTCCATCTTGTGCGAGGAGAAGCAATTACTCGCTTTATCATTCTAGGACTTTGCCTCTATGGCTTGGCATGCCTGCACCTACTAGCTTACGAAAATGCTACCTACTTTCTAGGAGGATGTATATTGGCACAGACCCACGTAAAACTAAACCGTTTCTTCCGCCCATCTATATGGGCTGTTGTACCACTCATTTTATTATGTGCCGTACCCGAAAATCTATCTCGCGGGAGTTTGGCCGGAGTAATCATTACCTACCTGGCATCATGTCTGTTACTCTACTTCTACCCACTTCTGACGAATCGCTTTCGTCGAGGCTGCCTGTACATCGGACAACATACGCTAGCCATTCTACTTTTTTCCCCTGTTTTCACCATGCTGGCTAAAGGTTACTTGCCACTGCTGTCCTTCGATCCTACGGGTATGCTATTCCTCGTAACGGCTACCGCCCTAGCTGTGGGCGGCAGCCTTGCCATCGAACAAATGTTATACCGATCGGGACTTTCCCGCTATTTCTTCGGAAAATAATGACTACTTACGACCTGCGGCAAAGAACTTCCACACCAGCGCACTACATGCAGCACCTACAAAAGGAGCTACAATGAAAAGCCACAGCTGTGAAAGAGCCTGCCCACCTTCAAGTAAAGCAGGGCCAATACTTCGAGCAGGATTGACCGACGTACCTGTAATAGGGATACAAACGATATGAATCAACACCAGTGTCAAACCAATAGCCAGGCCAGCCAAATTACCTGCACCACCTTTCTCATCAGTAGAACCAAGCACCACCAACACAAAGATAAAAGTAAATACAACCTCAGCAATAAACGCCTGTCCCGTCTCACTCGGATCAAACGTATTGGAACCAGTGGCTGTAGGCCCATCAAATCCTCCTGAAGATACTAGCAACGACAGTATGAACGAACCAATGATAGCACCTAATACCTGAAAAATGATATACATCGTAGCATCCTTACTATTCATACGCCCCGACATCCATACCCCCAGCGTAATAGCAGGGTTAATATGGCATCCTGAAATGCTTCCAATCGTATAGGCCATAGCCACTACGGATAAACCAAAAGCCAAAGCTACTCCCAAAGTTCCTACTCCGGCACCTACGGTGTCGGCTGCACTACCTGCGAATACAGCACTGCCGCATCCCATTAAGACAAGCACCATCGTGCCTATCATCTCTGCCAAATACTTTCTCATACGCTTCGATTTTAAGGATTAGACATTATTTCAATAATAAATTCCTTAAATATAAACATTTTCTTTATAAGTCGATTTGAAGAAAACGCATTTTAACACTTTAGTTTTCTTGAATCATAACCTTAAAGATAGAAAATAAAACAACTTGAAAGGCTTTTGGAAGAGAGAGACTTCTATATTTGAAACACAAAGGGCTTATGTTCAAAACATAAGCCCCTAAGGTTTAAATCTATTTTCTCCTGTTTTTTGAGCAATCACTTCAAAGAGCGTGTTCATCAAGCGATTTCTTCGCCCAGCAGTGTAGCCGAACTAGAGCCAGTGATACGCACCATTACCAAGTCGCCCACACGATGTGTACCACGGTCGAACACCACCACGCGGTTCTGCTCCGTACGGCCAAAGAGCTGATCGCGGCTGCGCTTTGACACACCCTCAACCAATACCTCGTAAGTCTTGCCCACGCAACGGGCATTGGCTTCGGCCGAGAGGCGGTTCTGCAGGGCGATGATTTCGTTCAGACGTCGTATCTTCACTTCTTCAGGGATATCGTCAGGCAAATGCTTGGAAGCATAAGTGCCTGGACGCTCAGAATATTTGAACATGAAAGCGGAATCGTAGGCACACGCTTCCATCAGCGAAAGCGACAGCTGATGGTCTTCCTCCGTCTCGCTATGGAAGCCACTGAAGATGTCGGTCGAGAGGCCACAGTCGGGGATGATACGTCGGATAGCAGCCACCCGCTCCAAGTACCACTCGCGGTCGTACTTGCGGTTCATCAGCTTCAGGATGCGGCTGCTTCCACTCTGCACGGGCAGGTGGATGTGGCGACATACGTTGGGCTCTTCGGCAATGACATGCAACGTCTCGTCGCTCATGTCCTTGGGGTGCGAAGTGGTGAAGCGAATGCGCATCGAAGGGGCGGCCTGAGCCACTGTACGCAGTAACATAGGGAAGGTGATGACTTCGCCATCAGGACGTTCGAAACGGTAGGAATTGACATTCTGTCCCAACAGGGTCACTTCCTTGTAGCCTTTCTGTTGCAGGTCGGCTACTTCGCGCAGAATGCTCTCCACGTCTCGGCTGCGCTCGCGTCCGCGGGTATAAGGCACAATGCAATACGTACAGAAGTTGTTGCACCCACGCATGATGGACACGAAGCCCGAAATATGGTTACCGCAGATACGCGAAGGAATAACGTCGCGATAGGTTTCCGTTGTCGAAAGTTCCACGTTGATAGCCTTCTCGCCCGCCTCGACAGAGGCAATCAGTTCGGGCAACGTCAGGTAGGCATCAGGGCCTACGACTAGGTCCACGTGATGATGTTCGATGAGGTCGTCCTTCACGCGCTCGGCCATGCAGCCCAAGACACCCACAATAAGGTGCGGACGCTTCTTCTTGAGCGAATGGAAGAACTCCAGTCGGTTCAAAATCTTCTGCTCGGCGTTGTCGCGGATGGAGCAGGTGTTCATGAACACTGCATCGGCATCGTCCAGCGTCTCGGCCATGCTGTACCCCGCCATCTGCATCACAGAGGCGATCACTTCACTATCGGCTACGTTCATCTGGCAGCCGTATGTCTCAATAAACAGTTTCTTTTCACTGTCGGCAGTCGCAGATTTAAAGTCTGCTCCCATCTTTTTTTCCATATAAATAAATGTATATTAGTTTATTCGGCTGCAAAGATACGAAAATAGTCGGCATTTCCATTCCTAACTCTCCATCTTACATCTCTATGCTTTACGCCCAAGAAAGCATTGAGATAGCAGGAAGAAAACAATGCTTTCATCTCAACATCCGACCCTTTTGTCTCCAATAGACCAAATGCTTCGGACTACCCAATACTTGAGAGGTGTAGATGCCCGTATGACCTGAAAACAGATAGGCCGTGACGCAAGCCACACCCAAGTAGATTCCTGCCTCCGCTCCAAAGAGTTCGATGCCCATCAGCGTGCAGGCAATAGGCGTGTTGGTGGCACCTGCAAAAACGGCCACAAAGCCTAGTCCTGCCAAGAAGGATACAGGCAGAGGCAACAGGGCGGAAAGCGCACTGCCCAACGTAGCGCCGACAAAGAAGAGCGGCGTCACCTCTCCCCCCTTAAAACCAAAACCGATGGTAAACGTAGTGAGCAGCAGCTTCAGCAGAAAATCGTACCACATCTGCACCTCGGTGAAGGAAGCCACGATGGTAGGGACGCCCAATCCAATGTACTTCGTGGTGCCCAGCATCCACACGCACAACGCGATGCAAACTCCTCCCAACAGCGGGCGGAAAGGCGGATAGGCGACACAACGCTTGGCCAACTGCCCCCACAAGACGATGGAGCGAGAGAAAGCCGATGCCACCAACCCGAATATCAAACTGGCCAGCAAAACCCACAACAATACGACGATGTCCAATCCCGGCACCTCCGACATGCAATAAGACGTATGTGCTATCCCCCAGGCATGGCAGGCAAAGTGAGCAAAAAAGGCTGAAAGGAAGATGGGGAAGATGGCATCGTAGCGCATACGCCCCACCACAATCACCTCCAATCCAAACACAGCACCCGCCAGCGGTGTGCCGAAGATGGAGGCGAAGCCGGCACTAATACCTATCTGTACCATGATTTTGCGGTCGTAAGGATGCATCCTGAACAGGCGCGACATCCAGTCGGCAATGGCTCCACCCATCTGTACACCCGTCCCCTCGCGCCCCGCAGAGCCTCCGAACAGGTGGGTCAGGACAGTGCCCACATACACCAGCGGTACCATTTTGAAAGGGATAATGTTGCGCGAAGAACGGATCTCCTCTATCAAAAAATTGTTCCCCTTCGCCGCCGTACCTGCCCAATAATGGTACATCAACCCAATGAGCAAGCCGCCCAAGGGCAGGCAGGCAATGATCCATAGATGACTTTCCCTATAATCGGTCGCCCAATTGAGCGACGCCAGCAACAAGGCAGAAGCAGAACCTATCAATCCACCTGCCACAGCAGTAATGCAAATCCATTTCAGCAGATACTCCAAGATGGGAAACTGTTCGAAACGGGTCATCCAAACTTTTCTTTCAGACTTTTCTTTCATATCCAAACTACGTATTACAATATAAAAAACAGGGGAGGCTACATAGGGGAAAAGCTGAAGAGAAGGATAACCACACATAAAAGTAACTATACACTCCCTCTTCGGGCAGGTATCCACACCTCCCTACAAACAGGAACTATCAGCTACTTGATTAGCGGTTTATAACAGGGAAGTCCCATTCCCTCCGATTAAAATCGGGCGTAAAAATACTTGTTTTTTCTGAGCCATACAACTTTTATCTTTCACAACGCATCGAAACATCCATCAAAATACAGATGAAATATTAACAAACTCGACGCCTACAACACATAAACCTCCCGTTTCAGCCAACATATTCAAACGAATAGAATCACAAATTATAGGCTTTCATTTGTAAAATAATCGTATAATTAACCATCTTTCCGTCAAAATCAAACCTCACAAGATTTTATGTGTTAATAATCTATAAACAAATGAACAATTTGAGAGGTATATTTGGCTATTTTCGATAAAATTTACAATTTTGCAACATGAAGAAAAACATTAGATTTTTTCATAGTTAAGGTTTAGGTTAAAAAAATGAGGGGAGCTGTGAAGCTGCCCTTTTTTATTGCCGTTTTATTGGCAACAATCAGATAATTTGGTTACCTTTGGCGGTAGAATTAACACCTCCTGAGTATGGAAGACATCTTAAAGTTTCTGTTAATAGCAGGCATCCTCATTATCGGATTTGTCAAACAAGCCAAGAAGGAAGCCAAAAACACCTCGGCTCCTCCAAGGGATGATAACGACATGCCACACCCTCACAAAACTCATCCACTTCCAGAAAGTTGGGAAGGTATTCCAATCCCTCCTCCCCTACAAACGGACAACACTCAGGCAAAAGAGCAAGCACACAAGCAAAAGGTAAAACCTTTTATCCCCCAAAATTATCAAACTCAACAAACTGTGCAACACAAGCAATCAGTTGCACAAACACCACAAACCAACAGAGCAGAGACCCAAGATACCTCTCCCGCCATCGATATACAATCGGCAGAAGAAATACGCAAGGGTATCATCTGGTCGGAAATCTTACAGAGGAAATATTGAGAAACGAAAAACTTAAAAAACAATATATTAAAGTAAAGTAACGATATAAAATTATGGCATTCAACTACATTTCGGCAGCCGAAGCTGCCAGCCTCATCAAACATGGCTATAACATCGGCCTGAGCGGATTCACACCCGCAGGAACAGCCAAGGCCGTAACGGCCGAACTGGCCAAAATCGCAGAAGCAGAACATGCCAAGGGAAATCCTTTCCAAGTAGGTATCTTTACAGGTGCATCGACAGGTGACTCATGCGACGGTGTATTGTCACGCGCCAAAGCCATCCGCTACCGTGCTCCCTATACAACCAACGCAGACTTCCGCAAGGCTGTAAACAACGGCGAAATAGCCTACAACGATATTCACCTCTCTCAGATGGCTCAGGAACTACGCTACGGCTTTATGGGCAAAGTAGACATCGCCATCATCGAAGCTTGCGAAGTAACTCCCGACGGTAAAATCTACCTGACCGCAGCCGGAGGTATCGCACCTACCGTCTGTCGTATGGCCGATAAAATCATTATCGAGCTGAATGCCGCCCACAGCAAGGCTGCCATGGGCCTGCACGACGTATACGAACCACTAGATCCGCCCTACCGCCGCGAGATACCTATCTACAAGCCCAGCGACCGCATCGGAACTCCATACATACAGGTAGACCCCAAGAAGATTGTAGGTGTGGTAGAAACTAATTGGCCCGACGAAGCCCGTTCGTTTGCCGCAGCTGATCCGTTGACTGACAAAATCGGACAAAATGTAGCTGACTTCCTGGTAGCTGACATGAAGCGAGGCATCATTCCCTCCACCTTCCTGCCTCTGCAAAGCGGTGTAGGAAACATCGCCAATGCCGTGCTTAGCGCTTTGGGACACGACAAAACGATCCCGCCTTTCGAAATGTACACCGAAGTTATCCAAAATTCTGTTATCGGCCTCATCCGCGAAGGACGCATCAAGTTCGGAAGCGCCTGTTCGCTCACCGTCACCAACGACTGCCTGCAGGGTATTTACGATGACATGGACTTCTTCCGCGACAAACTGGTACTTCGTCCGTCCGAAATATCCAACAGCCCCGAAGTGGTACGTCGACTGGGTATCATCTCCATCAATACCGCTATTGAAGCCGACCTTTACGGCAACGTCAACTCCACACACATCGGAGGTACCAAGATGATGAACGGCATCGGCGGTAGTGGCGATTTCACACGCAATGCTTACATCTCGATCTTCACCTGCCCCTCTGTGGCCAAGGAAGGCAAGATCAGTGCCATTGTACCAATGGTTTCACACCACGACCATACGGAACACGATGTTAACATCATCGTAACCGAGCAGGGTGTAGCTGACCTACGTGGCAAGAGCCCGAAAGAACGTGCACAAACCATTATCGAGAACTGTGTACATCCCGACTACAAGAACCTGTTGTGGGATTACCTGAAGCTGACTGACGGTAAATCACAAACTCCGCACGCCATCCGTGCCTCCTTGGGTATGCACGCCGAACTGGCCAAGAGTGGTGATATGAGAAATACCGACTGGGCACAATATTAACAGACGCTTATCAATAACCTTTTAATAAGCGAATAAACGACAAGGGATAAAGAAGTGGATGCTACGAAATCCATCTTCTTTATTCCTTGCTTATATGAAAAAAGCCACCCTGGAAATCACTTCCCGGAATGGCTTATCTTCTTATAAAAGAATATAAAGAGAGATTAGTATCTATTCCTGTCCTCCACCCAATGCACAATAAAGCGTAATCACACTCTGTATTTCACTGAAGCGGTTGGCTGTCTGGGTAAGTTGGGCACTCAGTAGATTTTGTTTAGCAGTAAGCACTTCCAAATAAGTCGTGGTACCATGCTTCATGAGTAAAGAAGTACTCTCTACAGCTTTCTGCAACGAAACGACCTGCTTATCCAACAACAGGCTTTTATCTCGACTGGTCTGCCAGGCCGTCAATGCGTCGTTCACTTCGCTGCCAGCGTTCAGCAAAGTCTGCTGGAAAGAAAGAGCGGCTTCTTCCTGTTGCGCCTTGCTGATCTTAAGCTGCCCCAATAACTGTCCGCGTGCAAAGAGCGGCTGAGTGAGCGAACCTACGGCCGAAGCAAGGAACTTAGCAGGATTGATAATCATGGATCCAGCCGAATTTGTCCATCCTGCACTGCCACTCAATGTAATGGAGGGGTAGAAAGCCGAGCGTGCCGCATTGGTTGCATAGAAGGCCGACTCCAACGACCGTTCGGCCATGCGCACATCGGGTCGATTGGCAAGCATCTGCATAGGGATGCCTACAGATAACTCATCAGGCATCTGCACGCCAGCCAGTATGCCGCGTTCGTAGGAACGGGGTGTCTCGGCCAGCAGCAATGCAAAACTGTTTTCTGCCTGGTTGATTTGCTCTTTCAGGTCGAGCACAGATGCCTGTACCTCGTAACAGGCGGCTTCCATCTGCGATACGGCAGCCTCGTTGGCCTGTCCTGCATTCATCAGGGCACGGGTAGAGCGAACGGTTTCTTCCCACGACCGGGCCATATCCTGCGCACAGGCAAGCTGGTCGTCGAGCATCAGCAAAGTATAATAGGTATTGGCTATACCGGCAATAAGCTGTGTACGTACAGCCTGCTTATAATCTTTACTTTGGGCATAAAGAGCCTGTGCCTGCCGTTTGCTGTTGCGCATCTTACCGAAAATATCCAGTTCCCAACTGGCAGTAACGGGCAGCGAATAGGTCTGTGTAGCTTTTCCGCCATCGAAGCTGCTTACCGTCCCCTGAGGAGCCAATGCAAACGAGGGCAGAAATGCAAGCTTGGAGGAAAGCAAGGTAGCTTCGGCCTCCTCTATACGAAGCTGTGCAGACAGATAATCGGTATTGTTCTGCAAACCTTGTTCGATATAGGCCTGCAGCTGCGGATCGGTAAAAAGCTCGTGCCAGTCCATGCTGCCGAGACTGGTAGTGTCTTCAGTGCCGAACTCTTCTCCATAAAGGTTGTCGGGCACGCTTTCGGCCGGCTTATATTTGGTATATATGCCGCAGCTGCTCAGCAGAGCAGCGGCGGTTGACAATAAAATAAGTTTCTTCATATTAGTTGATGGATTAATTTTTTAAGAATGATTATTTCTCCTCATTAAACCCACTACGTTCTGCCAGGCTTCTTTCGCGCTCCAATTGTACCTGAGCATCGGCTTCCAGTTCCTGGTGCGGACGAATCTTCTCCTGCATATATTCGAAGATAATGTAGAATACCGGCACAACGAACAACAATGCAAGGGTTCCGATCAGCATACCACCCACGACGGTAGTACCCAATGACGAGTTACCGTTGGCACCCGCACCACTGGAGAACATCAGCGGAAGCATACCGAATATCATGGTAAGCACCGTCATCAGGATAGGACGGAAACGTACCTGTGCAGCTGCATAGGCCGACTCAATAATACCCATGCCCTTACGCCGACGCTCAATGGCAAACTCCGTAATCAGGATGGCTGTCTTGGCTAACAGACCGATCAGCATAATCATACCTGTCTGCATATAAATGTTGTTCTCCAGACCGAAGAGCTTGGCAAACAGGAACGATCCGAACATACCGAACGGCACAGAGAGGATAACGGCAAACGGTACCAGGAAGCTCTCGTAAAGACAGGCCAGAATCAGGTAAATCAGGAAGACACAAATGCTGTAGATAAACACTGTCTGGAACTGGCTGGTATTAGCCTCCTCACGCGAAATGCCACCGTACTCGTAACTGTAGCCCGAAGGCAACATCTGTTCGGCCACTTCGGCAATCGCTTTCTGTACCTCACCAGTAGAATACCCTTCGGCCACATTCACGTTGACAGAGATAGAACTGAACAGGTTGAAACGGTTCTTGATTTCGGCACCTTCGGTCTTACTCAACGTAACGAACTGGCTGAGAGGAGCCATCTCCGTACCGTTGCGCACAAACATATTACTCAGATCCATCTGGTCCAAACGATATTTTGGATCGGCCTGAAGCATCACGCGGTACATCTTGCCAAACTTATTGTAGTTGGACACATACGAACCACCGCAATAGCTACCCAATACGCTCAGTACTTCGTTGGGTGAAATGCCGGCACGCATACACTTGGCAGCGTCTACATCTACCGAAATCTGCGGGAAGTTCTCGGCATAGGTCGTATAAGCCATTGCCACCTCCGGACGTTGGTTCAGCGCACCGAGATATTGCAGCACAGCATGATAGAACGTGGTCATGTCGCCACCCGTCTTGTCCTGCATGTTCAATTCTACCGAGTTACCCATACCGTAACCCGGAATCATAGGCGTCTGGAAGCAGAATATCTGTGCATCCTTTATTTGGGCAAACTGAGCATTGAGGCGACCCATCACGGCTTCTGCCGAATGTTCACTGCCACTACGTTCGCTCCAGTCTTTCAGACGAATGATAATCATACCATACGACGTACCCTGTCCAGAAAGGAAACCGTAACCGGCTACACGCTGGAAATGGGCTACTTCGGGAGTATTGGTCAAAATGGCATCTACTTTATCCAACACCTGGGTGGTCTCCTTCAGTGTGCTACCCGGAGCAGTGCTGACATTGGCCATGATGGTACCTTGGTCTTCCTGCGGTACAAGTCCTGTTTTGGTAGTGTTCATAAAGAATACCAGCAACACAACAGCCGCTACCAGAGCTGCCCAACACATCCAACGATGGTGGATGGCAAACATCACACCTTTCTTATATTTACCCAACAAAGCGGTATAAGAAGCATTGTAAGCGGCACGAACACGACCATTAATACTCTTGGCGCTCTTTGTACCCGATGCCGGACGCATCAGCAAGGCGCACAATGCCGGACACAGTGTCAGGGCACATATCATGGAGAGACCTACAGAAGTTGCCATAGTAATACCGAACTGTGTGTAGAAAACACCGGACGTACCACCCATGAAAGTCACAGGGATAAACACGGCCATGAACACACAAGTACAGGAAATGATGGCCATCGTCACATCGCCCATCGCGTCTTTGGTAGCAAGGTAAGGCGACTTGTAGCCAGAGTCAAATTTCTCCTGTACCGCCTCGACCACCACGATGGCATCATCTACCACCGTACCGATGGCCAGCACCAACGCAAACATGGTCAGAATGTTCAGACTGAAGCCTGCGGCAATCAGGCAGGCAAACGTACCTACCAATGAAACGATGATAGATATAGAAGGAATAAGCGTACTTTTGAAATCCTGTAGGAAGAAGTATACCACCAAGATAACCAGAATAATGGCAATAACCAACGTCTCTACAATACTGTAAATCGAAGCATACAGGAAGTCATTAGAACTCATCAGATTGACAAACTCCAATCCTTCGGGCAGATCTTTCGACAACTCATCGAGCAAAGCCGAGATTTCGGCATTTACGGCAGTAGCATTCGATCCTGCTGTCTGGAAGGCCATGAAGGCAATAGCTGTCTTACCGTCCATCTCGCCCTGGTAACTATAGCTCAATGCGCCCAGCTCTACTTCGGCCACATCCTTCAAACGAAGAACAGAACCGTCTTCCTGTGCACGTACGACGATGTTCTCGAAGTCAGATACTTCTTTCAGACGGCCACGATACTTCATGGTGAGCTGATATACATTATCCGAATTCTCGCCCAATGAGCCCGTAGGTGCCTCCAGGTTCTGCATAGCCAATACTGCACTGATGTCCGAAGGTACCAAACCGTACTGCGCCATGCGGTCGGGTTTCATCCAGATACGAATACTGTACGGAGCGTTCATCGCCATCACGTCGCCAACACCGGCAATACGCTTGATCTGGGGCACAACATTGATGTCAAGGTAGTTTCCGATAAATGCCTGGTCGTAACGCCCGTTGGTGCAGACCAGTGAATTGATTTGCAGAAAGCTAGTCTGACGTTTCTGTGTAGTCACACCGATTTGCGTTACCTCGGCAGGCAACAATCCCTGTGCCTGCGTCACACGGTTCTGTACGTTTACTGCCGCCATATCGGGGTCGGTACCTTGCTTGAAGTAGACCTGTATGGTAGCCGAACCGTTATTGGTAGCCGTCGAAGTCATATAAATCATGTTTTCCACACCATTGATACTCTCCTCCAACGGCATAATAACGCCGTTCATCACGGCATCTGCATCGGCACCCGTATAAGTAGCTGATACATATACTGTAGGTGGTGCAATATCAGGATATTGTTCCACAGGCAACGTGAACAGCGAAATCAGGCCGATAGCAAAAATAAGGACGGAGATGGAGATGGCCATCACCGGCCGTTTAATGAATATGTTTCCTTTCATAATGTTTGTTGTTTATGGGAGTCAAGAAGTCCGGAAATGTTTCCTTTCAACTCCTTCAGCTCCTACAGGTTTTGCCAAAAGCAAAACTTAGGTTATTTTATCTGCATTCCCTCTCTCAACAATCCAGCTCCTTTCGCCACGATTTCCTCACCCGGCTTCAGGCCGTCCATTACTACAAATTCGCGACCGTTGTTTATCGGTGCTACTGAAACCAGTGTAGAAGCAGCCTTTCCGTCCACTACCTTATACACCAGATATTTGTCCTGCATCTGTACGGCTGCTCCCTGCGGGATGACAATACAATCCTTGTAGACACTGGGGATAGATACACTGCCGGAGGCTCCACTGTGCAGCAGACGTGATTCGTTAGGGAAAACGGCACGTGCAATGACCGTACCCGTCTGGCGGTCGATGACACCGCTGATGGATTCGATCTTTCCCTTCTCGGCATATACAGAGTTATCGTTCAGGGTCAACGTTACTTCGGGCATGTTCTTCAGTGCCTCGTCCATCGAACCGTACTGACGGGTGAGGGAGAGTAACTGATTTTCGGTCATGGAGAAATAAACGTACATCGTGCTATTATCGCTCACCGTAGTAAGAGGTTGTGCCATGGCCGAGCTGACCAATGCACCTACACGATAAGGCAAAGCGCCCACAACACCGTCGCTGGGACTCTTTACTTCGGTATATGAAAGGTTATTACGAGCATTCACTTCCTGTGCCTCAGCCTGTGCCAGTTGTGCCTTGGCTGTGAGAAAATTGTTTTCAGCTGTCTTCAGACTGAATTCCGATACAACCTTCTGTGTATACAATTCCCTCTGACTATCATAATTCAGCTGAGCAGTGGCTAAAGACGCACGGGCTGTTTCCACATTGGCTTCGGCTGTTTTCAAAGCTGCCCTATAGGGTACTTGATCAATAACAAAGAGTAACTGCCCCCGACGTACCACTTCACCTTCGGTCACACAAAGGCTCACAATTGTACCCGATACCTGCGGATAGATGTCAATGTCCTGCCTTCCACGAATGGTAGCGGAATAAGAAGTAGAAAATTCCTTGTCGGTGGTACCCACCGTCATAGTCTCGTAAGAAGAGGATTGCATAGCGGCATTTGGTGTCTGCTTGCACGATGCAAATCCAAATACTGTACAACCGATAAGTGTTATCAGTCGCATCTGTCTGATCTTAAACTTTTTCATGTCCAACTTATTGATTTAAAATTGGCACAAAGATAGAAGAATAGAACAAGCCATATGTTATCTAAATTCCCGTATAGATGTCCCATATTCCCCACCTTATACTTAAAAAATATTACATAAAGAATAATAGAACAGCCTTTATGAGAAATAGAACAACTTAGTTTTACTAATATTCCCCAACTTTGCAACGGGAGAAAAGAACAGTCTTCCATATTATCGACCCGTAAACTAGAGTACCTTATACATTATGACATTCACAGCATCAGATGAAATTATGCAATTCTAATAAATATAATATGTATACGAACGAAAAAACAATCATTACAGTTGATATCGATGATTTCAAGAAGTATAAAGAAGAAACAAGGGGAGAATATGTAGATTATGTAGATGATAATGTCATAGTAGCACGTAACATGGAGAAACTCCCCTACTCCAACCGGATGATAAGGCTGAATCTTTTCATCATCGTTGCTTGTATTGAAGGAAAAATGCAACTGAACATCAACAAAAAGGACTATCAGTTACAGGCTGGAGAAGCATTCGTCTGCCTGCCAACCATGATTATAAGCAACATGCTCCTTAGTCCACAGCACAAGGTCAGCCTGATAGGTTTTTCCACCAAATTTCTGCAACAGACGGTAAAACGGGAAAAAGCAGCAGAAAAAGCCTTGTATTATCTCTATAAGAATCCTATTTTTGCCAAATCACCGGAAGAAAAAACAAAAGAAAGCCAGAATTTCAATCTGTATTATCAACTGATTATGGACAAAATCAGTGATCCCTCACACCGTTACCGCCAGGAAATTCTGGGATATCTCTTCTCTGCCTTGTTCCATGAAATGCTGGCAGGCATCCAGAAACACTCCGATGAAACCGAAGAGACAGGAATAGAAGCCAAACGAAGCAAGCATATCTTCAAACTGTTCATGGAAGAACTGACTGCTGACGGAGGAATACACCGCTCTGTAAGCTACTATGCCGACCGACTGTGCTATTCAGCCAAATACATCTCGGCGGCCATTAAGGAAGTCAGTGGCCATACTCCGACTGAATGGATCAATGAATATGCCATCGAACAAATAAAATATCAGTTGAAACATTCTGAGAAGTCTATCAAGGAAATAGCAGAGATGTTCAACTTCCCCAACCAATCTTTTTTTGGCAAATATGTAAAGGCTCATATAGGCATGTCTCCAGCCCGATATCGTGTTCATTCGGACAGCGAAGAGCAAGACAGCCCACAAACCGAATCTTAAAAATGTTTCCACTACATAACTTTTTTCAAGAGAAAGCTTGTGTTTCCAATTAAAATGCATACATTTGCCTCAGTTAAGCATTAAAACGTAAACAAAGAATGACAATCAACCTGCATAAATATTGGTGGTGGCAACCGTTACAACTCATACAAAGTCGTAAAGGGGGCAACACTCATATATGCAGTCATTGATACACCGCTTCCACCTTCCGAAAGGATCAGGACAGCCGGAAAGGACAAGCAAAAAGAAAAGAGCTTCGCCGCAACTTGCGACGGAGCTCTTTTTCTTTTTACCCCAACCCCAGCAACTATCATTTAAAAATACATTGCAACAATGAACTATTCAATTGATTCAAACGGTTATTACGGTGAATTCGGCGGGGCCTATATCCCCGAAATCCTGCACCGCTGTGTCAGCCAACTGCAGGAAGCCTGCCGTACCATCCTGCCTAGTGATGATTTCAAACGCGAATTCGAAGACCTGCTGCAGCACTATGTAGGTCGCCCATCGCCGCTCTACCATGCCCGCCGCCTGTCCGAGAAATACGGCTGCAAGGTCTATCTGAAGCGGGAAGACCTGAACCACACCGGCGCTCACAAGATCAACAACGCCGTGGGCCAAATGCTGCTGGCCCGCCGCATGGGCAAGCGACGCATCATTGCCGAGACTGGTGCCGGACAGCACGGCGTGGCAGCTGCTACTGTCTGTGCCCTAGCTGGTATGGAATGCCTCGTGTTTATGGGAAAAACCGACATTGAGCGCCAGCACGTCAACGTGGAGAAGATGAAGATGCTGGGCGCACAGGTAGTGCCCGTCACCTCGGGCAATGCCACCCTGAAGGACGCCACCAACGAGGCCATCCGCTACTGGTGCTGCCACCCCGATGATACGTACTACCTAATAGGCTCTACCGTAGGCCCGCATCCTTACCCGCAACTGGTGGCCCACCTGCAGTCGGTCATCGGCGAGGAGATTGCCCACCAACTGGCCGAAATCGAAGACCGCGAATACCCCGACCACCTGGTGGCTTGCGTGGGTGGAGGCAGCAATGCCGCCGGTACCCTGCTGCGCTTTCTGAACGACCCACGGGTACACATCGTACTGGCCGAAGCAGGCGGACTGGGTGTAGATTCTGGCAAAACGGCAGCCACCCTAGCACTGGGACGTGTGGGCATCCTGCACGGTGCACGCACCTACGTCATTCAGGACGAGGACGGACAAGTGACTGAACCCTACTCCATCTCCGCCGGACTGGACTATCCGGGCATTGGCCCCCTGCATGCCCACCTGGCCGCCACGAAGCGGGCCGACGTCCTGGCCGTCAACGACGACGAGGCCCTGCGTGCAGCCTATGAGCTGACCCGGCTGGAAGGCATTATCCCCGCACTGGAGAGCGCCCACGCACTGGCTGTACTCCCCCGCCTCCAAACCAAACCCGACGATGTGGTCGTCATCACCGTATCGGGGCGCGGCGACAAAGACATGGACACCTATCTGAAACATCAAAACGAATACAACCTATGACTTACCGTTACACTACCCAAACACGTACCCTGCCCGGCGACATCCACACCCCGGTCAGCACGTATCTGAAACTGCGTGACCTCTTCCCGCAAAGTGCCCTCATGGAGAGTTCCGACTACCATGGAGGCGAGAACGGCCGTTCCTTCATCGGCCTCTGTCCCATCGCCTCCATCAGTATCGGGCACGACATCGTCGTAACCCGAATGCCCGACGGCTCACGGCAGGAGAACACGTTGGAAGCCGAAGGAGGGATGGCGTCGGCCCTGAACCACTTCCTGGCCCACTTCCAGGTTACAGGTGAAGGAAGCCGTTACTGCGGCCTTTACGGCTACACCTCGTTCAACGCCGTGCGTTACCTCGAAGGTATTGCCGTGAAAGACAGCCGACAAGCACTGAATGACGCTCCCGACGCCCTCTATATCCTCTACCGATACCTCATCGTCTTCAACGACTTCAACCACGAACTGATGCTCGTCGAAATGCTGGGCGAGGGCGAGACCAGCGGTCTGGACCAAGTACAGACTGCCGTAATGAACCGCAACTTTCCGACGTATGGTTTCCATCCAACGGGAGAAGTGACCTCTACACTGACCGACGACGAACACCGTACCAACATCCGCCGGGCCATTGCTCACTGCCTGCGGGGCGACGTGTTCCAAATGGTACTGTCGCGCCGTTTCGAACAACGGTTCGAAGGCGACGACTTCAACCTCTACCGTGCCTTGCGCAGCGTCAATCCTTCGCCCTACCTCTTCTACTTCGACTTCGGAGGCTTCCGCATCTTCGGTTCCTCGCCCGAAACGCACTGCCGCATCGCCGACGGACGGGCCTACATCGACCCCATAGCAGGTACCACCCGACGCACAGGCAACCGCGAGGAAGACGAGGCTGCCACCCGACGTCTGCTGGACGACCCCAAGGAGAACGCCGAACACGTGATGCTCGTCGATCTGGCACGCAATGACCTGGCACGCAACTGTACCGACGTACGTGTGGACTTCTTCCGCGAACCGCAGCTGTACAGCCACGTCATCCACCTTGTCAGTCGCGTCAGCGGCAACCTGCGACCGGAAGCCAATGCCGTGAAGACCTTCCTCGACACTTTTCCCGCCGGCACACTGAGCGGTGCACCCAAGGTACGGGCCATGCAGCTCATCAGCGAGCTGGAGCCGCACAACCGCGGTGCCTACGGCGGATGCATCGGCTTCATCGGACTGGACGGTTCGCTCAACCAGGCCATCACCATCCGCACCTTCGTGAGCCGCAACAGCATACTATGGTTTCAGGCAGGCGGCGGCATCGTGGCCAAGAGCAATGTGGAGAACGAATTGCAGGAAGTGAACAACAAGCTGGCGGCCCTGCGCCGCGCCATCGAACTGGCACAAAACTTTTAACCCAAGAAGACATGACAATGGAAAGAGACATTCTGAAAGAAATCATCGCACACAAACGCGAAGAGGTGGAGGCGCAGAAACGCCACCTCACTGCCGACCAGCTGGCAGCCGTAGCCGAGGAAAGGGAACAACGAACGGCCCATAGCCTGAAACAGGCCCTGGCAGCCTCGCCCACGGGCATCATCGCCGAGTTCAAACGCCGTTCGCCGTCGAAGGGCTGGATCAACCGCGAGGCACGACCCGATGAGGTAACCCCCCAATACGAAGCCGCAGGGGCCGCCGCCCTTTCCATCCTGACGGACGAGGCCTTCTTTGCCGGCAGGCTGGGTGACCTCACTACTGCACGGCCGCTCACCACCCTGCCCATCCTGCGCAAGGACTTCGTCATCGACCCTTACCAGTTGTTGCAGGCACGTGCGGCAGGGGCTGACGCCGTGCTGCTCATCGCCGCCTGCCTCGACCGAAGCCAATGCGGTGAACTTTCGCAGCAGGCCCACGAACTGGGGCTGGAGGTCTTGCTCGAGCTGCACAACCCCGATGAACTGGACTACCTGGACTGCCGCCCCGACCTCGTAGGGGTGAACAACCGCAGCCTGGGTACCTTCCACACCGATGCCTCGCATGCCGTCGACCTGGCTGAAGCCTTGGCACAAGCCACGGCAAGCACGGACCCTCAACCGCTGATGGTGGCCGAAAGCGGTATCCACGATGCCGAGACGGCCTGCCTCCTGCGCCGCCACGGCTACCGCGGACTGCTCATCGGCGAACGCTTCATGCGGAGCGAATGCCCGGGCGACGAACTGCACGCGTTCATCCAACAGATGTCTCACCTGCAAACCTCCTCCGCCTTATGAACCTGCTTGTCAAAGTATGCGGCATGACCGACGGCGAGAACATCCGCCGGGTCGAGGAACTGGGCGTGGATTTCATCGGCTTCGTGTTCTACCCCCGTTCGCCCCGCTTCGTCTATCAGATGCCGGACTACCTGCCCCGACGGGCCCGGCGCATCGGAGTATTTGTCAACGAGACCAAGGAAACCGTACTGACGTATGCCGACCGCTTCGAACTGGACTATGTGCAGCTGCATGGCAAGGAGTCGCCTCTGTACTGCCAATCATTGCGCGAAGGCCACGGGCTGAAGGTCATCAAGGCCTTCCACCTGGCCACCCCGCGCGACGTGGCCGCCACAGAAGCCTACCACAGCACCTGCGACTACTTCCTCTTCGAGAGCAAGACGCCCCAGCTGGGCGGCACGGGACGGCAGTTCGACTGGAGCCTGCTCCACCGCTACGCCGGCCGCACACCGTTCTTCCTGAGCGGAGGCCTCAACGCAGGCAGCGCAAATGCCATCCGTCAGTTCCATCATCCGCAGCTGGCAGGCATCGACCTCAACAGCCGCTTCGAGACGGCTCCCGGCCTGAAGGACGTGGAACGCCTGCGCGGCTTCCTGCAAGAGTTAACCCAATAACTGAATGACTTAAAGACTTACATCCTCATGAACCACATTGCTATTATAGACAACTACGACTCGTTCACCTACAACCTGGTGCAACTGGTCGAACAGGCAGGCGCACGGGTCACCGTGCTGCGCAACGACCGTTTCGCCCTGCCCGACCTCGCAGCCTACGACAAGCTGCTGCTCTCGCCCGGTCCCGGCATCCCGCAGGAAGCCGGACTGCTGATGCCCGTCATCCGTACCTATGCCGCGACCAAACCCATCCTGGGCGTCTGTCTGGGCGAACAGGCCATCGGCGAGGCTTTCGGCGCACAGCTGTGCAACCTCTCCGACGTGTTCCATGGCGTGCAGACCGAAATCAGCCTCGACGGTCCCGGCGTGGCCGACGACTATCTCTTCGACGGTCTGCCCCGCCGCCTGACCGTGGGCCGCTACCACTCGTGGGTCGTCAGCCGCGAGGGCCTGCCGGACACGCTGGCCGTCACCGCCGTGAGCGACGAAGGCCTCATCATGGGCCTGCGCCACCGCACGCTGGACGTGCACGGCATCCAGTTCCACCCCGAGTCGGTGCTGACACCCCTGGGCGAACGCATCATCCACAACTGGACAAATCATTAACCACTAACCATCAACCACTCATGAAACAGATACTTTCCCGACTCTTCAACCACGAGCACCTGAGCGAGGCCGAGGCCCGCCAGCTGCTGCTCGACATCACGGCCGGCCGCTACCCCGACGCACAGGTGGCTGCCCTGCTGACGGCCTTCTGCATGCGCGACATCACCGTGGACGAGCTGACCGGCTTCCGCGAGGCGCTGATGCAGACACGCGTACCCATCGACTTCGCCCCCTACCGCCCCATCGACATCGTGGGCACCGGGGGCGACGGCAAGAACACGTTCAACATCTCCACCTGCGCCTGCTTCGTCGTGGCGGGTGCGGGCTACAAGGTGGCCAAGCACGGCAACTATGGCGCCACGTCGGTGAGCGGCGCGAGCGACGTCATCGAGGAGCACGGCATCCGCTTCACCGCCAACCCCGACACCCTGCGCCGCAGCATGGACGAATGCAACCTGGCCTACCTGCATGCACAGCTCTTCAACCCCGCCATGAAGTCGGTGGCCGCCGTGCGCAAGTCGCTGGGCGTGCGCACCCTGTTCAACCTGCTGGGCCCCCTCGTCAACCCCTGCCGCCCGGCCTACCAGCTGCTGGGTGTCAGCCAGTTGTCGCTGATGCGCCTCTACACCTATGTATTCTGCAAGGCGGGCATCGAGTTTGCCGTGGTCAACAGCCTCGACAACTACGACGAAATCTCCCTGACCGACGAGTTCAAGGTAATGACCCGCCGCGACGAGCGCATCTACCGCCCGCAGGAGCTGGGCTTCGACCCGGCACGCCCCACCGACCTGCAAGGGGGCCGGAACCGCGAGGACGCGAGCCGCATCTTCGACGACGTGCTCACCAACCGTGCCACGCCGGCCCAGAAGCACTGCGTACTGGTGAACGCCGCCTTCGCCATCCAGCTCATGGAACCGGACAAGGAGATAGGCGAGTGCATCGACATCGCCCGCCGTTCGCTGGAAAGCGGGCAAGCGCTCAAGACACTGAAGAAATTCATTGAAATAAACCGATAGACAAGAAAACCATGAACCGTATAGACCAACTTTTCCAGACCAAGAGCAGCCGCATCCTCTCCATCTACTTCTGTGCCGGCTGCCCCACCTCCGACGGTACCGCCGCCACCATCCAGGCCCTGCAGGACGCGGGCGTGGACATGATTGAGATAGGCATCCCCTTCAGCGACCCCCTGGCCGACGGCCCCGTCATCCAGCAGGCTGCCGCCACCGCCCTGCGCAATGGTATGACCCTGCGCCGCCTCTTCGACCAGCTGGCCGACATCCGCCGCACGGTACACATCCCCCTGCTGCTGATGGGCTACCTCAACCCCATCCTCCAGTTCGGCTTCGAAGCCTTCTGCCAGCGCTGCCGGACGTGCGGCATCGACGGCCTCATCATCCCCGACCTGCCCCTGCGCGAATACCGCGAGCACTACCAGGCCACGGCCGAACGCTACGGCCTGCACGTGGTGATGCTCGTCACGCCCGAGACGAGCGACGAACGGGTGCGCGAGATAGACCGGCACACGGGAGGCTTCATCTACATGGTGTCGTCGGCCGCCGTCACGGGAGCCCAGCGTTCGTTCGACGAGCAGAAACAGGCCTACTTCCGCCGCATCGACAGCCTGGGACTGAAGCATCCGCGGCTGGTGGGCTTCGGCATCTCCAACAAGGCCACGTTCGAGGCGGCCTGCGGGGCCTCGTCGGGCGCCATCATCGGCAGCCGGTTCGTCACCCTGCTCAGCGAGGCCGGGGGCGATGCGGCTCTGGCCATCGCCCGGCTGAAGGAGGCGCTGACAAAGGATTAGTTATTATTTCCGGATAGAAGCCTTCACCACCTCCAGACACACGGCATCCTGAAAAGCCCGCGCCTGGCGGCCCGAAAGCACGTTCTGCGTCATGATGGCGAAGGCCACCCAATGCCCCTCAGTGGTCTTCAGATAACCCGCCAGTGCATTGATACCCGTATAGGAGCCGGTCTTGGCATGCACCTGACGGAAAGCGGGCGTGCCGTAGCCCATGCGGTACTTCAGCGTGCCGTCCACCCCGCTCACGGGCAGGGCCTTGTAGAGCGGCGAGAAGATGTCGCTGCGCGAGTAGGCATAGCGGAGCATGGCCACCAGCAGCTCGGGCGAGAGGTAGTCGTAGTGCGACAGGCCGCACCCGTCGGCCAGGCTGTAGTGCTTCGGGTTCAGCCCGACGCGCCTGATGAGGGCCCGCATGGCGTCCAGCCCGTCACGGGCCGACACCCGCTTCTTGCCACCCGAAGCCAGCACGCCCGCCCGGCAGAGCATGGCTTCGGCGTTCAGGTTGTCGCTCTCCTTGAGCATCTCGTCGAGCACGGCCTGCAGGGGCGTCTCGTGCGTGGCCAGCCTCGTCCTCTCCACGCTATCGGGCGGCAGCTCGCCGAAGCAGTAGGCCGCTTCGATGCCCGCGCGGGTGCTGTCTGTGACGGCCGTACAGCGGATGCCCGCCTCCAACAGCCGCTCCACAAAGACGTGCATGAACATGCGGCCCGAGTCGAAGAGGCTGAACGAGCGCCCCTCCGCCGCCCGCACGTTGCCCTGCAGGCTGATGCGGTTGCCGTTCTCCATCCAGTTGCGCGCCACGCGCAGCGGCCCCGCGGCGGGCCAGTGGCTGCGCGTGTGGTTCTCTATCGTATAATAAGAGGAAGAGGGGTTGCCCGTGACCAGTGCCGAGAGCCCCCGCCCGTCGGGCACGATGGACAGCTGGAGCACACCCTTGTTCAGCATCAGCGGCGAGAGGTAGGGCTGATAGGGCGCCGGAGCGTCGTCCCACAGCCAGCCCGAGCCCCAGTAGAGCGAGTCCTTCATCGACACGTCGCCCACGATGCGGCCGTCCACCACGCGGATGCCCCGCCGCGTCAGGCCGCCGATGAGCTCCTCCAGGTCGTCCGTGTCGAACTCGGGGTCGAAGCCGCCCACCACGTAGAGGTCGCCCCGCAGCGTGTCGCCCGCCACGCGGCCCGTGGTCCACAGCTCCGTGCGGAACGGCTCCATGGCCCCCGGTTGGGCCAGCGCCGTGATGGCCGTCATCACCTTCATGGTCGAGGCGGGGCGCGACAGCCTGTCGGCCTGGTGTTCGTAGAGCGTGCGCCCGGCCGAGAGGTCGTAGATGCAGATACCCGCCGCGGCGCCCCGTGGCAGGTTGTGCTTCACGAGGGTGTCGAGGCGGGCGCGCAGCAGGCTGTCGGCCGGCTGCGGCGACTGTCCCCGCAGGCCGGCGGGGCCGGCAAGGAGCAGCAGGGAGAGCAGGAGGATGGTCTTCATCAGGGTCATGCGTATCGTGTGTGTGGGGTTACGGCTGCAAAGATAGGCAAAACCGCCCGTCCGCCCAGCCCGTGGCGCACAAAAAAAGGGAGCCGAAGCCCCCATTCCCCTATTTTCAACTCTCCACTCTCCGCTTACAGCGGGCTTCCCCCTTCGCCGTCGTCGCCGCCGGGCTCGGTGCCGCCGCCCCCGGGCGTGGTGATGTTCTTGGCCTTCTTGTAGGCGTCGAGCGAGGCATAGTTCACGTCGCCGTCCAGCACACCGCCGTTCTCGAACTGGATGGCGCCGATCACCGCCTCGCGGAACTCCCTGCTGGGCGTGAAGAGGATGCGCGGCTCCTTGATCATGGCCGAGGCGTTGTATTTCGTGATGTCTTCCACGCCGTCGCTCTTGAAGGTGATGCGCAGCGTGCCCAGGTCGCCCACGCGCACCGTGTGGCCCTGCAGCAGCTGCTGGCGGGCATAGTTGCCCAGCAGTTCGAGGGCGGCCTCCATTTCCTTGGGAGCCACGGTGGTGTTCTCGGTGGCGGCGCGCGTCATGGCCTTCACCGTCTGTGCGGCCTCGCTCAGCGGGGAGGCATACCATTTCTTCGGGGAACCTTTCACAAGCGGATTGCTCCGTTGTACCAATTTGTACTTGTACATAATTTTTTATGAATTAAAAAGTTAGACATATTGCCCCGCACGCGGCAGGGGCCGATTTTTGGATACTTGATTATCAGTCACTTACAGACACCCGTGAGTCTCTGCCGGAAACTCTAAGGAGTCATGGCCCGACACTCTAAGGAGTCATGGCCGATAACTCTAAGGAGTCTTGCCCGATGACTCTAAGGAGTCTCTGCGGGCGGCTTCGGGGTGTGGGCGTCGTGTAAAGAGGTTTTACCGCCCGCCGCGCGCCCCGAGGCCGGGAGGGGGTGGTCAGTTATTTCTCGTTGAGTTTGACTCTTACGTTATCTTTGTCGGTACTCCAGCTTTTCCACACTCCTTCCTGTGCCGCCGTCAGTGTCAGGGTCAGTTCCCGTTCGTCATTCTGATTGCCGCAATAAATTCTGTACAGACCGGACAGCTGGGTGATGTCCAGCTCGGTCAGATTGTTCATGAAGCACCACAAGTCCGCCAGCCGGGTCAGCCCGCTGACATCCAGCGTGGTCAGCTGGTTTCTTTGGCACCACAACGTGGTCAGCTGGGTCAGCCCGCTGAGGTTCAGCTCGGTCAGCTTATTGAAGCTGCAGTCCAGTTTGTTCAGCCCGGTGCAGTAGCCGAGGCCGGCCAGCGAGGTCACAACTCCCGTAGGTAGCTCCAGCGTGGTCATCGCTGCCAAAGCCGTCAAATCGGCATCGCTCAGCGTGACTGTGCCGTCGGCATTCTCGGTTGCGGTTCCGCTCCCGAGTTTGGCATATATCTCCTTGACAACGGCCTTTTCGAAGCCGGTCAATGCCAGCTCGCCCAGGTTGAGGATGCGTCCGGCGGTGAGGGTCACTGACTTGCCGGTGGCCTTGCGGTAGAGCTTGCCCTGGCTGTCTTCGTAGAGCAGGCTGAAGCCGTTGGTCAGCGTGCCGGGAAGCACGACGAAGTAGTAGTCCTTTCCGTCCTCGAAGTTGCCTTTGAGGGTGACGCGATTTGTACGCTCTATGCCGGGTGATTGATTACCGGTGGAGTATTCGACCCAGTATTTGCCGGCCAGCACGTCGTTGCCGTTGCCTCCCACGAGGGTGAAGGTGCCTTTACCGGCCATGTCGGCGGGCACGGTGAACTTCACGAGGGCGCAGAGGTTGTTGAACACCAAGTTGGTGCTGCCGCCTGTAGCCTTGGCCAGCGAGGGCGCCAGGTTAGAGGCAAAAGTGCCTGCCACGGCGGTCTGCTCGGCTGGCAGATTGAAGGTGACGGACGTGTTGGTCATGCTTTCTACGGCTATCAGGGGGTAGAAGGCGGTATAGTTGGCATCCGGCAGGGCAGTGCCCGAGAAGGTGGCGTTGCTGCCGTTGATGGATTCGGCGTCGACCATGAACTTCTGATAGGCTCCGCTTCCGTCCCACAGGGCTATCTGGTCGCCTTCGGTCCAGTGCACTTCGTTACCGGCCGCCAGCTGTGTGCGTGTCTGCGGCATGCCGGCGGTAAAGGTCATGGGCACGGGCTTTGCGGCCTCGTTGCCCGGATTGTTCTCGATGAACTCTTCGTTGCCGCAGGCGGCCAGTGTCAGTACCGCGGCGGCCAGTGTAAGGATATGTAGTGTTTTCATAAGGCATTACCATTTAAATTCGTCCTCATAATACGGATTGTGCTTGACGTCGCTTGCGGCCAGGATATCACCCTCGTTCTGCATCTCGATGATTTCACACTTGGGGGCCTCGTAGGCCTCGCGTACAGTGTTCTCGCTGTTCAAAAAATTCTTTGTTTCCATTTGATAAAAAGTTTAATTAGTTAGACAAATGCAGGGGTGTCCCAACCCCCAAAACTCTATAGAACAAATGTAGAGTAATAAAGACTATCTTGTTATAACACACGGCGCATTGTGAAGGAAAAACTATAACATACGGCGCATCCTCGTGTCTGCCCGATTATAACATACGGCGCATGCAAAACATCAAACCGCTGAAAGACAACGTTTTGACATGCGCCGTATGTTATAGTCGCCCTCAAAGGGGCCGTCGGGGCCCGCCACCATCGTCCGGCCGGGGCGGCGGGCGGCGGGCGGAGGCGGAAGACGGGAGGCAGGAGAAAGGAAAATGTCAAAAAAAAGGCCCAAAGAATTTTGAAGTTGGCACAAAAGCCGTATCTTTGTTCTGCAAACCGCAAAGTCCTACCAATATGACACGTTACATCCCTATCATCACCGCCTTTCTGAAGCGCCCGCTGATGCTGGCGGCCCTCGTCTGCCTCCTCTCGTGCGGGGGGCGGCAGGAAGCCACGCCACCCGCCGACCACACCCGGCAGGCAGACAGCCTCGTAGCCGCCTGCAAGGGTCTCGATGCCCTCCAGGACCTGCTGGCCCGCTTCGAGGCCGTCCACGACGACCGGGGACGGATGAGGGCCCTGACGGAAATCGGCAAGATACACCGCGAGTCGTCCGACTTCAGTACGGCCGTCAACCTCCACGAAGAGGCCCTGACGCTGGCCAGGGAGCAGAAGGACACGGCCAACATCATCTACATACTGAACCAGCTCGGCACGGACTTCAGACGCCTGGGCATGCTGGACGAAGCCGCCGTCAGACACTACGAGGCCCTGAGCCACTGCGAGGCATTCGGCGACCGCTCGTCGGCCCGGGCGCTGAAAAGCAGGGCGGTGTCGCTCAACGGGATAGGCAACATCCAGCTCACCCTGCAGAACAACGACGTGGCCGAAAGCATCTTCCGGCAGGCCCTCGCCGTGGAGCAAAGCCTGAAGAGCCATCTGGGGCAGGCCATCAACTACGCCAACATCGGCTACATCAAGGAGGCATGCGGAGAAAGGGATTCGGCCTGGATCTACTACGGCTATTCCATGGAGCAGAACCGCCTGGCCGACTCCAGACTGGGCGTATCGCTGTGTTACAACCACTTCGGACGCCTGGCCGAACAGATGGGCGACTACCGCAAGGCGTTGGAATCGTACCAGAGCGCCTACGACCTGATGACGGGCGACAAGGACCGGTGGCACTGGCTGGAGTCGTGCCTCTCCATCGCCAAAGTCTATCTGGCCATGGGACAAAGCGGCCAGGCACGCCCCTACCTCGACGAGGGACTGAAAACGGCCACGGAAATCAAGTCGTGGGAACATCAGGCCGAGGCCTACCGCCTGAAGGCCCTGTTCGACGAGGCAAACGGCCACTACCGGGCAGCACTCGACAACCACCGGAAATACAAGGCCTACACCGACAGCCTGACCAACGAAAAGAAAATCAACCGGCTGAACAACCTCCGGCTGAAGTACATCACCGAAAAGGGGAACAAGGAGAAGGAAATCATCAGCCAGGCCTACAACGACGAGCAACAGCAGAAGCAGGTCATCCTCTACTCGCTCATCACGGTAATTCTCGTTTCGGCCGCGGCCATCTCTCTGCTCATCTATGCGCTGAGAGTGAAGGCCAAGATGCAGAACGTCATCAAGAAAGCCAGCCGGGCCAGGCAGGAGTTCTTCACGAATGTCACCCACGAATTCCGCACGCCCCTCACCGTCATCCTCGGCAGCGCGCAGGAGCTGAAGGCGAAGGCCGGGACGCCGTCCGTCGAGCTGGACGCCATCTCGAGGCAGGGACAACGGCTGCTGACACTGGTGAACCAGCTGCTGGACATAGCCAAGGTGCGTTCGGCCATAGGCAAGGCCGACTGGAAAACGGGCAATATGGTGGCGTTCATCCAGATGGTGGTAGAGAACGTCAGCCTCCAGGCCGCCAGAAACCGGGTGGAAATCGGATATCGGCCGGAGGAAAAGGAAGTCAACATGGATTTCGTGCCCGACTTCATGTACAAAATCCTGACCAACCTCATCTACAACGCATTGAAGTTCACTTCCCAGGGAGGCCGGATAAGCATCCGCAGCCGGGTGGCGGGCAAGAGCATCAGGATAAGCGTAGAGGATACGGGATGTGGCATCAAGCCGGACGACCTGCCCCGCATATTCGAACCTTTCTTCCAGTCGGATGCGCATAAGGATGCCGGCACAGGCATCGGCCTGGCCCTGACCAAGCAGATGACCGAAGCCATGGGCGGCCGTATAGAAGTGTCGAGCAGGCAGGGGGAAGGTACCTTGTTCAGCCTGTCCATCCCCATAAGGCACGGTGGGGACAGACTGGAAAAATGGGTTCCCGAAGCGAAGGTGACCGAGCACGAAGTTGCGGACAGCGAAGCCCCCAAGGAAACGGTCAACCAAGACTATGCCATCACCAAGGACGCAGACATCGCTCTGGTGGTGGAAGACAACGAAGACATCGCCCGCTACATCGGAAACATCATCAAGGACAGCTTCTCCGTCGTCTATGCCCGCAACGGAAGGGAGGGGCTACTCAAGGCGAAGGAGTATGTGCCGGACATCATCATTACAGACATCATGATGCCCGAATGCGACGGCCTGGAGATGACACGGGCCATCCGCCAATCGCCCCTCCTCAACCACATTCCCGTCATCATTGTCACGGCCAAAAGCGACGACACAAACAAGCTGGAAGGCCTCGACTGCGGAGCCGACGCCTATCTGATAAAGCCGTTCAATCCCGACGAACTGAAACTGAGAATCTGCAAACTGGTTGCCTACCGCAGCATGCTCCGAGGGAAGTACAGCCAGCTGCTGATGGACGGCCGGGATATTTCAAAAGAGCCGGATGCACCGGAGCAGGAGAAGAACTTCCTCGCGGAACTGAATCGTTGCATCTCGTCCCACATCTCGCTTTCCAATCTGAACTCCGAAATGATTGCAAAAACGATGTGTCTGAGCAAATCCCAACTCAACCGGAAAGTGAAGTCGCTGACCGGCATGAGTACCTCGGCCTACATCAAGCAATTGAAGCTGGCCCGTTCCCAGATGTTTCTGAAGGATCCGGAGAAGACAATCGGAGACATCGTCATGATGTGCGGTTTCGAATCGGCCAGTTACTTCACCAAGATGTTCAAGGAGAAATTCGGCATCACTCCGTCGGAATATAAAAAGAATAACATGGAAACTTAAAAGAAGCCGGCTCAGAATGTCAGTACTATTCCACTCTGAGCCGGCTATTCTTGTTTGTTTTACGGTCAACGCAGTGTAAATCGACGCGCTACCAATTAGGAAAGGTTACAACGCTTCACGGAAGATCTCACCCACCGTGGGATGCGGGAAGACTACCCTCTTCCATTCCTCGGCCTTGAGTTTCAGCTCGACGGCCATGCCGGCCAGGGTGATGATCTCGCTGGCGGGATTGCCCAGCACGTGTGCCCCCAAGATGGTGTCGTCCTCGGCCAGGATGAGCTTGCAGAGGCCGTTCACACCCTCGTTCTCGGCTACGAAGCGGCCACTATAGGCCATAGGCAACTTGACCACACGGCAAGCAATACCTTTCCGTTGCAACGACTCTTCCGTCTCGCCCACGCCCGCAATCTCAGGATTGGTATATACCACGCCGGGGATGGCGCGGTAGCTCATCGCGTCTTCCTTGCCTGCGATGTGGTTCACGGCCACTTCGGCCTCGCGCACGGCGGTATGCGCCAGGAGCGAGAAGCCCGTCAGGTCGCCGCAGACATATACGCCGGGCAAGGACGTCTGCATGTGTTCGTCCACCACGATGCTACCGCGTTCGGTCTTCTGCAGGTCGAGGTTTTCCAGCCCGAAGCCCTTCGTCACGGGGCGGCGGCCCACGCTCATCAGCAGCCGTTCGGCCACGACGGAGCCTACGCCTTCGGCGTTCTCATATCCCACCTGTACCTGCCCGCCTTCAGCCACAGCCAGCGAAACGACCTTCGTGCTGAGCATGAACTTCACGCCGCGCTTGGCATAGTCGGCCCGTAGGAGGGCAGCGAGTTCCTTGTCCATACCGCCCAGTATCTCGTCCACCATCTCGATGACCGTCACCTGCACGCCCAGGCTGTTGAAGAACGAGGCGAACTCCATGCCGATGACTCCACCGCCGATGATGGCCAGCGACTGGAGCAGCTCCTTGTTGTCGAGCGCGTCGCGATGCGTCCAGTAGGGCACGGTGTCCACGCCTGCGATAGGTGGGATGAACGTTTCCGAACCGGTGCAGAGCAGCAGGTTGTCGCACTCATACACCTCTTCGCCACAGCGCACGTGGTTCTTATCCACCACTTCGGCCGTACCTGTCACGATCTTTACATTATGGGCCGTGAGCTTGGCCTTGACGCCCAGCACCAGCTTACGCACCACCTTCTGCTTGCGGGCGATGATTTTGGGCAGGTCGAAGCCCACGTTCTCGGCCAACACGGCATACTTCGACGCATGGCGCGCGCCGTCGTAGGTCTTGGCCGAATACAACAACGTCTTGGTGGGGATGCAGCCCTCGTTCAGGCAGACGCCCCCCAGGCTGTTTTTCTCAAAGAGCACAACGCTCAGTCCTGCCCGTCCGGCAGCTTCGGCGGCGGTATAGCCCGCAGGGCCTCCGCCGATAATGGCAACTTGATATCTTTCCATGGTGTTATTCTTTTTTTACTTATATATAAGGTTATTCGATCATTTCTTTTAGTGTATTCTTCATCTTCTCGTGGTCGCGGAAGTCGTTGCGGAGGCCGTACTTGCCCTGCTTGTCTACCAGTACATACGAGGGGATACCGTCTATCTTGAACTTGTCGCCAAGGTAGGCCCACTGCTTGTCGTTCAGGCGATAGTGTTTTCCCTTGATGCCGGGTATCATCTCCTTGTACTTGACGATGGGCGAAGTCTCGTTGGCGATGTAGATCCACACCAGGTCGTCGCTCTTCAGCTCACCGTCCTTCAACGGCTCGTTGGCCTTGATAGCCATGCGGCAGGGCGCGCACCAGGTATTCCAGAAGTCCACAAGGATGACCTTGCCCTTGTGGGGGGCGATGATGGCGTCGAAGAGCTTCTCCACAGGCACGTCGGGCGTCTGCTCGATGACGGCTTTTCCTTCGACGGCCTTGAGCAGAGCCAGCGCGTTCTCCTGCATCTTCAGCAGAGCCTCGCGCCAGAAGGGGTTCTGTACGCCGTCCAGCGTCTTCAGGTCGGCTTCGGTGAGGGCGGCGTTCGAGGCTTTCTGTACCAGAGGTAACGCCAACTTCAGTGCGGAAGCAAAAGTACCTTCCAAACCTGCTTCCTTGGGCCATGCAATAGCGGGGTTGGATACAGCCGATGCATAGCCTATCAAATCCCTTCCCATCAGCAACTTGGGGTCGGCAATGGAGAAGAGCTTGCACAGCTCTGCGCGGTTCTCAGCCGTCAGCGGGTCGATTTTGAGGTCCAGAGGTTTGGAGCGGTCCCACTGGTTATGTACGCTTCTGTAATTGTGTTCGCGGAAGAAGTCGCCTTGTGCCATGGCCTCGACCGCCTCCTGCTTCAGATTGATCAAGGCCAGTTCCTTGCCTGCGGGCGGCAGCTTGCTTTGGGCGATGCTGTCCGAGAGGGCCTGATAACGGCCGATGACATGCTGTGTGTATTCGGCAGCCGTCATCTTGTAGTCGGCAAACTCGCCTGTATATAAGTTCATACCATAATACTTATCCGAATACAAAGACGGAGCCGACAGGCCGGCGTATGTGCCCGAGAAGTAACAGAAGGGAATGGTCTCGAATGCCGGCAACTGTTTCTTTTCAGCCCGACGCTTCAGAATATACTGCCCGCTACGCCGCATATCCACGTAGAGGTCTATCTCCTCGCCCGGCGCCAGCCATATTTGTCCATTTACCATGCCTACGCTGACCAAAGCCTGTGCAGGTCCGTATTGCCAGAACTTGAATTCGGCCCTACCCGTTGCAGAGTCGATGGCGGCTGTATAGGGCTGCTGGCCGTTCATCAGCGTATTGAGGTAAATATTGGCTTCCTTGGCCAGCTCCTTCCGATAGCCTGAAAGGTGCATGTGTACCACCGTCTCGCCTATCTTGAATTGAGGCTCGGGCACAGCATCGGGGGCGGTTTCCGAAGCACGGATGACGTCGGCAAGGATGTCAGAAGGGCGGTCGAAAGCCTTCTTGCCCGTCAGGTCGACACCGAACAGCTTGAAGCAATCCTCGCAATCACCCTCGATGAAATCGAACGAGCGCGTGCCGCGCGGCAACGGTTCGAAAGTCAGCTGGAAAGAAGCCTCTCCCGACTTGGGCATCCAGAAGAGCGAATCGGCATCGATGCCTTCCGTGCCGGTCAAGGCGTAACGCTTGCCGTCGGCCAGCAGGTAGGATTCGGAACTGATCCTGATCCAATAGCCCGGATGGAAATAGGCATCCGTATGGAGCACGGTGGCCGTGTCGTTCAGTTCGACTTTGGAAATGTCGAGCGTCATGGTGTTGGCCGACTCAATCAGAGGATTCTCCACGCATTTGTCCCGTTGCGTACACGAAGCGGCCAGCCACAGGGTTACAGCTGCCGTCAGAAAGGCAATCTTGTTGTGCATAATGGTTTCGATTTAATATTGCTACAAATATAATAAAGATTTGCTTGCCTCTGCCTCGAAAGCAAATAAAAATCGACTGACTTCGTCCACCGTCTATTGACAGATTGACACTTTGATTTTCAAACCGTTTGAGAATCGCTTCGTTCGGCCCAAAGCAAGGCTGATGGCAACGAACGAAGCGCAAAACTGTTTATTTGCTCATTCTTAATTCGATAGCGAAATGTTTACAAAAAAACTAGAAGAAAAACAAAGAAAAATGCCTGTTTTCGAAGACGAAAAAGGAGAATAAAAGACTAAAAGTATCTGTTTCTCATCGTAAAGTAGTACTTTATGAACGAAAACAGGCACTTTTCTGAGGGAAAACAAGCACATTTATAAGGGAAAATAAGTCCGAAAACCCAAAAAAACATCCCCAAAAACGGGGAAAAACAGGCTTTAAAAGCCCTCAAATCCTTCTATTTCGTACTTTTTGAAAAACAGGAGTGTCAGCGAAAAGAAAGAATCAGCCACAGAAAGAAAGATAATATGCCCAAAATCGAGCAATCCGCTAAACCAACAAAAAGTTCATTCTTCCGCCTACTTCTTCCCTGCCAAATAGACGCCACACAATACGCAAGCCGCACCCAACAAAGCAACGGGTGTCAACGGTTCGCCCAAGAAAAGCAAGGCACCAATGGACGTAAAGATAGGGTTCAGGTAAATGTAATTGGAAGCGCGAACGGTACCCAACTGCTTCAGAATGAAGTTCCACACCACGAAGCATACCAATGAAGCCAATACACTGAGAAACAACAGGTTCATCCAAACAGAAGGCCGTGCGAATGCCTCCAATGGAAATTGCCAGGGACGCACCACGAAAGCAGGAAGAATGGTGAGTACCCCATAAAAGAAAACCTTGCGGGTAATGAAGACCGTAGAATAGCGGTCGGCCACCTGACGCATAATCAAGCTATAGAAAGCCCAACAAAGGGCAGCCGTCAACGAAAGCACGTCGCCCAGAGGCGAAAGCTTCAACACGAAATTGCCGTTGAAAATGACCAATCCCACACCCAGCAAAGCCAGCAACGAGCCGCATACCAACCGCCACGTAGCCCGCTCGCTCCGATAGAAAAGCCGAGCCAGCAACATAGTGAGCAGAGGCGTACTACAGACAATAAAAGCCACATTTGTGGTAAGCGTCACTTCGAGGGCGGTATTCTCCGTCAGAAAATAGAGCGAACCACCCGTCACGCCCGCCAGCAGCATCCAGCCTTCGTCGCGCCACGTGCGGCAAAGCAATGTTCGAGGCGAAATGAACCAAATACCCACGTAAGCTATGAGGAAGCGCAACAGGAAAATCTCCTGCGGCGTAAGTCCGTTCTCTATCAGCACACGGGTCGAAATGAACGTCATGCCCCAAATGCCTACCACCACGATGGCCGTCAAGTGCCACTTGAAATCCTTGCCGCCTTCCATCCCCCTCTCTCCTACTCTGCTTTTTTGTCCAAGTTTTTCGCCTGCTTTTCCGCCTTATAAGCTTCCATTTCGGCACGGCTCTTGCTAGAAGTCACCAGCCATACACCGCCGAAAATCATCACGACGGAAAGCATCTTCGTCAGATTAAAACTATCCATCCCCCAGCAGATGGCTACAATCGTGGCGACCAGCGGCTGGATATAGTTGTACATGCCTGCCACCGTCGGACGCAGGTTCTTCTGCCCTACAATGATCAAAATATAGCTAAGAAACGTAGCACCCACTACTACGAAAAGGATAGAAGCAATGCGCGCTCCATCGAGCGACAACCAGTCGGTACTCAAAAGACTGTTGTATGAGAAAGGAAGCAGACAAATGAAGGCATAGGTAAACATCCATTTCATTACCGTCACGGCCGAATACTTGGCTACGAAATTTTTAAACAACACAAAATAAAAAGCATAACTGCACTGCGCCAAGAGTACAAACACATCGCCCAGCAGAGGATTATCACCCTTCGATGCCGAACTGGCCGCCGCTTGCGAACTTCCCAAGATAAGCAGCAACGCCCCCGATGCGCCCACGGCGATACCCAATATCTTCCGACCCGTGATGGGTTCCTTCAGGAAGATGGCCGCCAATATCATGGCGATGAGCGGCATGCTGGTCGTGATGATGGAAGCATCGACAGGCGAAGTCAGCCCTACGCCGAAAATATAGCTGCCCTGATTGAAGACGATGGCTAGAAGCGAAGCTACGAAAAGCTTCATCAGATCTTTGTGACCCACATGTTCAGGCTTTTGGAAAAAAGAAAAAATCCAAAAGAGAACCATCGCGCCAAAGACGCGCAAGTCGGTCATCACCAACGAACTGACCGCCCCTCCTATCATGACGAATTTGGCCAGAGGAGCCATTAATCCCCACATGCTGTTAGCCGCCAACATCGCGGCATGGCCTTTCATTTTTGATGTATCCATAAGTGAATATTTCTGTTTCGGGCGCAAAATTACGAGAAAAGTAAGCAACGTACGCCCGCAACCCAATGTTTTTTATCGGCTTGATGAGCAAATCTGAAAATAAACCTGTAAATTTGCAACGGTTTATTAACCGCATTATAAACCGAAAAAAGAAGATATAAACACGTTTTCAATAAATTATTAACAGACATCAGTATGGAATACAATTTCAGGGAGATTGAAAAGAAATGGCAGAAACGATGGGTGGACAACAAAACCTATCAGGTAACGGAAGACGATACGAAACAGAAATTCTATGTACTGAACATGTTCCCCTACCCCTCGGGTGCAGGTCTGCACGTGGGACATCCGCTGGGATACATCGCTTCGGACATCTACGCCCGCTACAAACGACTGCAAGGCTTCAACGTACTGAACCCTATGGGTTACGACGCCTACGGCTTGCCCGCCGAGCAGTATGCCATCCAAACTGGCCAACACCCTGCAATTACTACCGTCAACAATATCAACCGCTATCGCGAACAGCTCGACAAGATAGGCTTCTCGTTCGACTGGAACCGCGAGATACGCACCTGCGACCCCGAATATTATCACTGGACACAATGGGCTTTCCAGCAGATGTTCCAGAGCTACTACGACAACAAGTTGCAGAAGGCACAGCCCATCGCCCAGCTGGTGAAGGCTTTCGAAGCCAATGGCACCGAAGGAATCGACGCAGCTTGTAGCGAAGAACTGAGCTTCACAGCCGACGAATGGAAGGCCATGAGCGAAAAGCAGCAGCAGGAGACGCTGATGAACTACCGCATCGCCTACCTGGGCGAAACGATGGTGAACTGGTGTCCTCAGTTGGGCACGGTACTTGCCAACGACGAAGTGGTGGACGGCGTATCGGAGCGCGGCGGTTATCCTGTTGTACAGAAGAAAATGCGCCAATGGTGTCTGCGCGTGTCGGCCTATGCCCAGCGTCTGCTCGACGGACTGGAAACCATCGACTGGACCGACTCGTTGAAAGAAACACAACGCAACTGGATAGGCCGCTCGGAAGGTACCGAAGTTCAGTTCAAGGTGAAGGACAGCGACCTCGAATTTACCATCTTTACCACCCGTGCCGATACGATGTTCGGCGTAACGTTCATGGTACTGGCGCCTGAAAGCGAACTGGTTCCGCAGGTGACAACCGAAGCCCAGAAGGCTGAAGTGGAAGCCTACTTGGACCGTACCAAGAAGCGTACCGAACGCGAACGTATCAGCGACCGCAGCGTGACGGGTGTCTTCTCGGGCTCGTATGCCATCAATCCTTTTACGGGCGAGGCAGTGCCCATCTGGATCAGCGACTACGTGCTGGCCGGATATGGTACGGGTGCCATCATGGCCGTACCTGCCCACGACTCGCGCGACTACGCCTTTGCCAAGCACTTCGGCCTGGAAATCCGTCCGCTGGTCGAAGGTTGTGACGTTTCCGAGGAAAGCTTCGACGCCAAGGAAGGTATCGTCTGCAACTCGCCGAAGGCCGGCGCCACTCCCTATTGCGACCTTTCGCTGAACGGACTCACCATCAAGGAAGCCATCGCCGCCACCAAGAAATACGTCAAGGAACACCACCTGGGCCGCGTCAAGGTGAACTACCGCCTGCGCGACGCTATCTTCAGCCGCCAGCGCTATTGGGGCGAACCGTTCCCCGTCTACTATAAGGACAACATGCCCTACATGATTCCTGAAAGCTGCCTGCCTCTGGAGCTGCCCGAAGTGGCCAAGTTCCTGCCTACCGAAACAGGCGAACCGCCATTGGGACATGCCACGAAGTGGGCTTGGGACACGGTAAACAACTGTGTCGTTGAGAACAGCAAGATAGACAACCAGACCATCTTCCCGCTCGAACTGAACACCATGCCGGGCTTCGCAGGCTCCAGCGCCTACTACCTGCGCTACATGGATCCGCGTAACCACACAGCACTGGTAGCCCCGAACGTAGATGCCTACTGGAAGAACGTGGATCTCTATGTAGGCGGTACGGAACATGCTACCGGCCACTTGATCTACTCCCGCTTCTGGAACAAGTTCCTGCACGACCTGGGTATCTCCGTTGTGGAAGAACCTTTCCAAAAGCTGGTGAACCAGGGTATGATTCAGGGACGAAGCAATTTCGTATATCGCATCAAGGATACCAATACCTTCGTGTCGTTGGGCCTGAAAGACCAGTACGACACTACCCCACTCCACGTGGATGTGAACATCGTGTCGAACGACGTGCTCGACGTGGAAGCCTTCAAGAACTGGCGTCCTGAATACAATACCGCCGAGTTTATCCTCGAAGACGGCAAGTATATCTGCGGTTGGGCGGTTGAAAAGATGTCGAAATCGATGTTCAACGTCGTAAATCCCGACATGATTGTCGAGAAATACGGTGCCGATACGCTGCGTATGTACGAGATGTTCCTCGGCCCTGTAGAACAGTCCAAGCCCTGGGATACGAACGGTATCGACGGTGTACACCGTTTCCTCAAGAAATTCTGGTCGCTCTTCTACGACCGCTCAGGCCAGTATCTCGTGACCGACGAAGCTGCCACGAAGGACGAACTGAAGTCGCTCCACAAGCTCATCAAGAAAGTGACGGGCGACATCGAGACCTTCTCGTACAACACCAGCATCAGCGCCTTCATGATTTGCGTCAACGAGCTTTCTTCCCTGAAGTGCAACAAGAAGGAAGTGTTGAACCAACTAATTATAGTACTGACTCCTTTTGCTCCCCACGTATGTGAGGAATTGTGGGAAACACTGGGCAATACAGATTCCGTATGCGACGCCCACTGGCCGGCCTACAACGAGGAATATCTGGTGGAAAACACCGTAAACTACACCATCTCCTTCAACGGAAAGGCACGCTTCAACATGGAATTCCCCGCCGATGCCGCTTCGGATGCCATCCAGGCAGAAGTGCTGGCCGACGAACGCTCGGCCAAGTGGATGGAAGGCAAGTCGGTAGTGAAAGTCATCGTCGTGCCGAAGAAGATTGTGAACGTGGTAGTGAAATAAATCAGTAAACTATGCATATCAGTAAACCAAGTAAAGCAGCATTGATGAGGGAGTTGAAAGACTATGTCATGATTACCCTCGGACTCATCAGCTATTCGCTGGCATGGGCAGCTTTTCTGATCCCCTACCAGATAACGACAGGTGGAACCACAGGTATCGGAGCCATCATTTATTATGCCACCGGCTTCCCCATCCAATGGTCCTACTTCCTCATCAATGCTGTACTGATGACTTTTGCCATCAAGATACTGGGTCCCAAATTCAGCATCAAGACGACTTATGCCATCTTTATGTTGACATTCTTTCTGTGGTTGTTCCAGAAGATTGTGAACGGTCCTGACGGCATACCGCCACAGATTCTGGGACCGGGACAGGACTTCATGGCCTGCCTGATCGGCGCATCGATGTGCGGTTTGGGCCTGGGTGTGGTGTTCAACTGCAACGGAAGTACGGGCGGAACGGATATCATCGCCGCCATCATCAACAAGTATCGCGACGTGACGCTGGGACGCATGATTATGGCTTGCGACGTGGTCATCATCAGTTCGTGCTACTTCATCTTCCACGACTGGCGCCGCGTGATATTCGGCTTTGTAACGTTGTTCGTCATCGGCTTTGTGCTCGACTACATTGTGAACAGTGCCCGCCAGTCGGTACAGTTCCTCATCTTCTCCAAAGAATACGAGAAGATAGCCGACCGCATCACCAAAGAAACCCATCGTGGCGTAACGGTGCTCGACGGTACAGGCTGGTACAGCAAAGGTCACGTCAAGGTACTGGTAGTCCTAGCTTACAAGCGCCAGTCGGTCGAAATCTTCCGCCTGGTCAAGGACATCGACCCCAATGCTTTCATCTCGCAAAGCTCGGTCATCGGTGTATATGGTGAAGGTTTCGACAAACTGAAAGGAAAATAAATTCTATCAAGATATGAAGAAATATGTCTTTGCAACCAACAATGCCCACAAGCTGGAAGAAGTGAAAGACATCTTAGGTGACAAGATAGAACTTCTCAGCATGAAGGACATCAACTGCCAGATAGACATTCCCGAAACGGCTGATACCCTGGCAGGAAACGCCTTGATAAAGGCAAGATACATTTACGAAAACTATCACATGGACTGCTTTGCCGACGATACCGGCCTCGAAGTGGAGGCACTGAACGGGGCGCCGGGCGTCTATTCGGCCCGCTATGCAGGCGACGCCCACAACTCCGAAGCCAACATGAAGAAGCTACTTCAGGAATTGGAAGGCGTGGAGAACCGCAAGGCTCAGTTCCGCACCGTCTTTGCCCTGATCATCGACGGAAAGGAACATCTGTTCGAAGGCATCGTCAAGGGAGAGATTGTCAAGGCACGGAAAGGGACTTCTGGCTTCGGCTATGATCCAATCTTTGTACCCGAAGGCTATACCCAGACCTTTGCAGAAATGGGCAATGCCGAAAAGAACAAGATCAGCCATCGGGCCAAGGCTACGCAGAAGCTCTGCAAATTCCTGAAGTCCATCTGATGTAAGTTACTACACAGACTATATAAAAAAAGAGTGCCGACATAACCGAATGTCAGCACTCTTTTTTTATACATTACAACCTATTATTCAGAAAATTATAATCCCAGCTGTGCCGATATCTCGAGCATGCGCTTGATGGGACGGACAGCCTTTTCGGCAATGGCAGGATCGACGGTTATCTCGGGACTCTCGTCTTTCAGGCAGTTGTAAAGCTTCTCCAGCGTATTCAGACGCATGAAGTTGCATTCGTTGCATCCGCAGGTGCTGTCCATCGGAGGAGCGGGGATAAAGGTGGTTTGCGGACATTTTTTACGCATCTCGTGCAGGATACCTGCTTCAGTAGCTACAATATATTCTTTTTCAGGATGAGCTACGGCATACTTCAGCAGGGCAGCGGTCGAACCTACGACATCGGCCAATTTCAACACAGCCCCTTTACATTCGGGATGGGCCAGAATGACTGCCTGGGGATGCTGCTTCTTGATTTCAACTATCTTTTCAACTGAGAACTGTTCGTGTACATGGCAGGCTCCATCCCATACCAGCATATTACGACGTGTAACGGAGTTGATATAACTACCCAAGTTTCTATCAGGTCCAAAGATTATTTTCTCATCTTTTGGAAAGCTTTCTACAATCTGACGAGCATTAGTAGAAGTGACCACTACATCAGTCAATGCCTTGACGGCCGCCGTGGTATTGACATACGAAATAACAGTATAGCCCGGATGTTCCTTGACAAATTGTTCGAACTTATCGGCCGGACAGCTATCAGCCAGCGAACAGCCGGCGGCCATATCGGGCACCAGTACCTTCTTTTCAGGGCAGAGAACCTTGGCTGTTTCGCCCATGAAGTGAACGCCACACATTACAATAATGTCGGCCTTCGTCTTGGCAGCTTGTTGAGCTAAAGCCAAACTGTCACCGATATAGTCGGCGATTTCCTGTATTTCACTGCGCTGATAATAGTGACCCATGATCAGGGCATTTTTCTCTTTTTTTAATCGGTTGATAGCTTCTACAAGATTATCCATAATAAAAATTTTATTTCTCTTTTTTCTTTTTAAATCCCTATGGTAGTGATAATGGGCTGTTAATACGGTGGACAAATAAATACGATTTTTCTTGTCTGTGAAGTTATTAGTCTCTTCTTTCTGTTTATCCCATGCTTATCAACGGGTAGGAAAGAGGTTAATCCTTGAAAACAAGCATACTTTTGTTCTGTATTAACTTCTTGTTCATATATTGCAAAGTTAATAACTTTCGGGGGATTATCTGTCTGAATGATGCTGAAAAATCTGTTTAAGATTGCTTGGAAACTAAATGCTAACTTTTTTGAGATATTCATAACTCATGGAGCATATAGTTTCTTTTGAATCGTGCAAGAAAAAGTTTTCATTTTCTTTTCATTGAGTTTCCACATGTTTTCAACGCTTGTTAACCGCTATATGAACGGAAAGGAGTATCTTTGCCAAAGATATAAAAACAGAATCGTATGGAGCATCGTAAATTGAAGATTACCGAACTGAACCGAATCAGTGCTGAAGAGTTCAAGAAGGCAAACAAACTGCCTCTGGTTGTGATACTTGACAATGTGCGTAGCTTGCACAATATCGGTTCAGTCTTTCGTACGTCCGATGCTTTTCGTGTGGAGTGTATCTACTTGTGTGGTATTACGGCCACTCCTCCTCATCCTGAAATGCACAAAACGGCATTGGGAGCTGAGTTTACGGTCGATTGGAAGTATGTTAATAACGCGGTTGAAGCTGTTGATAACTTGCGCCAGGAGGGGTATGTTGTGTTTTCTATAGAACAAGCTGAAAACAGTATCATGCTGGAAAACATACAGTTAGAGCAAGGGAAACGTTATGCTGTGGTGTTGGGAAACGAGGTGAAAGGTGTTCAACAAGAAGTGATCGACCATAGTGATGGTTGTATTGAAATCCCCCAATATGGCACCAAGCACTCGCTGAACGTGTCAGTAACGGCAGGTATCGTTATTTGGGACTTGTTCAAACAACTTAAAACATTGTAATTTTCTGTCTCTTTATAGGAAGATCATCTGAGATATCTTACTAAGTGAAGCTTGTTCCCAATAGAGGAAACAGTTGTTACCTTTATAAGGTAACGGTCGTTTCCTATAATGGGAACGGCTGTTTCCAAATGCTGGAAACGATTGTTTCTATGTATAGGGAACGGAGGAAAGAAGCCGCTTGTAGGGGGCAGCATGGTTCATAAGTTATGAACAGAACTAATCATTTGATTTATAGCGAACTGTTTTCTTCTTATTTGAATAGTTAACCGCTGTTTCAACAAGATATAAACATGAATCAGAGTTGTCCGCTTTCTACCAGCAGAATGACACGTTCGGTCAGAGCATCATCGCCTGTAGCATCGTATTCCTTCTTCAGACTGGCACCGAAGAGGGCGGCAAACGTCTGATAGAAGCCTGCACGAAAAGTGCCAAGGAAGGCTTTCACCAGTTCATAACCTGTAGAATGTGTTTGTCTGTCCACCAACTTTATTAACAGCTTGCCTTGAGAGAAAGTGAGTTTCTTCATGCGAGGCATATATTGTTCTTTCAAGCTTTTCTCGACTCTCTTCAGGTGTTTGGACCTTTCTTTGGGAGGAAGCGTCTGCAAGTATTCATAGGTTTCGATGACAATCTGATTGACTTCTTTGGCAATGGGCAGAACCTTCTTGACATCGCGCACCAGTTTGTAGTATTGCGTGCGTGCTCTTTTATTCTTGAATTTTAAAGGTTTGAATATATAGACGGTTGGTAACTTTACGTAAGGGATGGTGTCACCTTCGTAAACGGTTATGGGGGTGAGATACACCTTACCAGATTGTTGTTTCTTCTGTTGGGCGTAACCGTTGAAAGTAGCGGTTATTAACAGGATAATGGTTAATATGAAAAGCTTTCCGTTCACGTTGCAAAAGTACAGCATTCTTTGATATTTTTTTTGAATACCTTTCTTTTTCCTTGCATTGTTAACTTATTTAAGGTAACTTCGTTGGCACATAAACAAAAAATTACATCGATCCTATGAAAAACATAAAGATAGGGGTGTGGTTGCTGATAGGATTGATTTCTTCTGTCGTGCAGGCTCAGAATACCAATCTGATGCTTTGGGAAGAAAACTTGGAGCAGCTGGCTACCGAAGCTGAAAGCACGGATTGGGAAGACGAACTGGAGGAACTTTCTCATCGACTGACTCAGAAACTGAACTTGAATACGGCTACACGACAACAGCTGGAGATGTTTCCTTTCCTGTCGGACATTCAGGTGGAAAACCTGTTGGCATACGTGTATGTGCATGGCGATATGCAGACATTGTACGAACTCCAGCTGGTGGAGGAGATGGATAAGGCGACTATCGAACGGCTGCTTCCTTTCGTCTGTGTAGCTCCTTCGCGTGAGGAAGAGAGGTTTCCTTCGTTAAGGCGTATTTTGAAGTATGGAAAGCACGAGGCGACGACTCGTTTCGATGTGCCTTTCTATACGCGCAAAGGATATGAGACAAGCTATCTGGGACCTTCGCTCTACCATTCGTTACGTTACAATTTCCGTTATAGTGACCGTCTGCAAATGGGCGTGACGGGCGAGAAAGATGCAGGCGAACCTTTTTTTGCCTTACACGACCGTCAGGGATACGACTATTATTCCTTCTATCTGTTGATGAAAGATTGTGGACGCTTGCAAACCTTGGCTGTAGGTAACTATAAGGCCAGTTTCGGACAGGGATTGGTGTTGGGCAATAGTTTCGGATTTGGCAAGACTTTCTCGTTGGCAACTACTGAAAACCGTACAGAAGGTTTTCGTAAACATAGTTCATCAGACGAATACAATTACTTCAGAGGGGTGGGGGCTACCGTCCGTTTGGCATCTCGTTGGCAGACATCGGCTTTCTATTCGCATCGGCGGATGGATGGCGTGATGGAGGATGGAGCAATCACTTCCATCTACAAGACAGGCTTGCATCGCTCGGAAAGTGAAGCGGCCAAGAAGCATGCCTTTGTGATGCAGGTGGCAGGAGGAAACGTTTCTTACGAAAACGCTCATCTGAAAGTGGGCATGACGGGTATATATTATTTCTTCGACCGTCCTTATGAACCTAATTTGAGGGAGTATGCCCGCTACAATCTGCGGGGCAATCATTTCTATAACGTGGGTGTGGATTATAAACTTCGCTTGGGCAGGTTTGCTTGGGTGGGGGAGGCGGCCAAAGGAAAACAAGGTTATGCGTTTCTCAATCAGTTGCGCTATCAGGTGGCGAACAATTACAAGGTGATGCTCATCCATCGCTTTTATTCCTACGACTATTGGGGAATGTTTGCCCATTCGTTTGGAGAAAGCAGTGCTTTGCAGAACGAAAACGGCTGGTTTCTGGGTGGCGAAGCATCGCTTTTCGCCCGATGGCGTTTCTTTGGTGCGATCGACCTCTTTTCGTTTCCCTGGTGGAAGTATCGCATCAGCAAGCCTTCGCAAGGAGTGGACGGCTTGTTTCAAGCTACGTTCACGCCCAACAAGCGATGGTCGATGTATGCCAACTATCGCTTCAAGCGGAAGGAAAGGGATGTGACAGGTAGCGGAGGAGAAACTATATTGCCCACTTACCATCACAAAGTGCGCTATCGACTCAATTTCGTGCAAGACATTTGGAGCCTGCGTACTACGTTTGATTACAATCATTTCAGCCAGCCTCCTTTGCAATATAGTCAGGGATGGCAGGCGACGCAATCATGTAATGTACGATTGCCTTTCTTTCCTTTGGCCGTTTCGTTGCAAGGCACCTATTTCCATACCGACGATTATGACTCGCGCGTCTATGCTTACGAGAAAGGGTTGCTTTATACTTTCTATACGCCTTCGTTCTATGGTCGCGGCTTTCGTTTCTCCGCTCATTTGCGTTATGATTTTCGCAACTGGCTGATGTTGATAGCCAAATTCGGACAAACCATCTATCAGGACAGGGATGAGATAGGTTCGGGCAATGACCTGATACGAGGAAACAAAAAGTCGGACCTGCAAATACAAGTCCGACTGAAATTTTAGCGTATGAAGAGCGTGTTTATTTCTTCAAGAAATCATCTCTGTATGGGTTGAAGCAGTCGATGAGAAGACCTGCTTCGAGGCATACACAACCATGCTCTACGTTGGGCTCCATGTAGAGCGCGTCGCCTGCCTTTACTACTTTCTTTTCGTCGCCGATGGTAAATTCGAATGCGCCGCTTACCACATAAGTTACTTGTGTGTGCTTATGGGTATGGGCTGTACCGACACCTCCTTTTTCGAATTTTACCTTGACCATCATGATGTCCTCGTTGTAACCTACAATCTGGCGGGTCACACCTTCGCCTGCAGGTTCCCATTCCATGTCATTTTCATACATGAATACGTTGCTGTGATTATCCATTTCCTTTTGATTTTGTTGTTGCGTACAGCTGCTTGTGGCAAACAGAGCCGACAAGGCGAATACGGATACAAGAGTTTTAAAAGTTTTCATATGCAGTAGTTTATGCTAATTGTTGTTTGCAAATGTAGGTAACTTCTATGGATTGTAAAGAGGATTTTGTTGAAAAGTGGAGCAAGATTGTTTATTTTTGAAGGAAAAACAAAGAATTCATTCATTTTGCTTACCTTTGTTTTTGTTATTCGTGATTGGTTAAAATAGAAGATTGGTATGACTGTCATCTATCCTTCGCCCATTTTTGGGCCTGTTCATTCCCGTCGTTTGGGAGTTTCGCTGGGCATCAATCTGATGCCTGCCGATGGTAAACTATGTACGTTCAATTGCATCTATTGTGAATGTGGTTTCAACGAAGATTTTCGTCCGAAGCTTTCTCGTCCGACACGTGAAGAAGTGCGCCAGGCACTCGAAGCCCGTTTGCAGGATATGAAGGCCAATGGCCCTGCTCCCGATGTCCTGACCTTTGCAGGTAATGGAGAGCCGACGGCTCATCCACATTTTGCTGAAATCATTGATGATACGTTGGCTTTGCGCGACCGCTATTTTCCAAATGCCAAAGTTAGTGTGCTCAGTAATTCCACCTTTATCCACAAACCTGCCGTCTTTGATGCATTGAACAAGATAGACAACAATATCTTGAAACTCGATACAGTAGACGAGGACTATATTCGCGACCTCGACCGTCCGACAGGCAAATATGCTGTGGCTGATATCATTGAAGGTATGAAGGCGTTCAAAGGCCGTTGTATCATTCAGACAATGTTCCTTAAGGGTGGATATAAAGACAAGGATATGGACAACACGTCAGACAAATATGTCCTTCCTTGGCTGGAGAAAGTAAAGGAAATAGCTCCTCGCCAGGTGATGATCTATACCATCGACCGCGAGACACCCGATCACGATCTGCTGAAGGCTACGCACGAAGAGCTTGACCGTATTGCCGCACTGGTGAAGGAAGCAGGAATTGAAGTAAGTGTATCCTATTAGAAATGAGCTTGTTTAAATACTTTCTTACTTTCTTTAAACATTAAAAAGAAACCAGGTGACTTTTAGAACATTCTTGGTCTTTTTTGGATAATATTTTCTGTTATACTATTTGCGATATTTGCAGATAAAACAGAAGTCAACATAATAATGAAGCAAGAAAGTCAGAATCAACAACCCAAACGAATGAATCCATATTGGGGACTTTTGGTTGGTATTTTAATTGTCCTTTTTCTTAACGGCCTGCTTGTACATTGGTATGGGAGCAGCTAAAGTTCGCGATCTTTTTCGACAAGCCAATGAAAAAGCACCTTGTATTATCTTCATCGACGAAATAGATGCTATAGGCAAACGTCGCGACACAGGTATAGGAGGTAACGACGAACGTGAACAGACTTTGAACCAGTTGCTTACCGAAATGGATGGTTTTGATGGGCGCAAGGGTGTTGTAATATTGGCTGCTACCAATCGTCCTGAAAGTTTGGACAAGGCATTACTTCGTCCAGGTCGTTTCGATCGTCGTATTCAGATGGAGTTGCCCGATCTTGAAGGGCGCAAGGCTATTATCAATGTACATCTTAAGAAAGTGAAATGTGACAAGATAGATATGGATGTAGTGGCTCGTGCTACGGCAGGTTCGTCGGGTGCCGAATTGGCCAATATAGTCAATGAGGCAGCCTTGCGTGCTGTTCGTATGGAACGTAACAAAGTCACTACTTCTGATTTGGAAGAAAGTGTAGAGACGGTAATTGCAGGTGCTCAAAAGAAAGGAAAAGTGATTTCAGACGAAGAGAAGAAAATTGTTTCCTACCACGAGATAGGTCATGCTTTGGTAGCCGCTTTGCAGAGCCATTCGGCACCTGTCCACAAGATTACAATCGTGCCTCGTACTTCGGGTGCATTGGGTTATACCATGCAAGTGGACAAGGGTGAGCAGGTGTTAATGAGTCGAGAGGATCTTTTCAATCGCATCGCTACGTTAACAGGTGGACGTGCGGCCGAAGAAGTAATCTTGGGGCGTGTTACAACAGGTGCTTCGAACGACATTGAGCAAGCTACCCGTCTGGCACGTGCTATGGTAACTCGCTATGGTATGAGTGAAAAATATGATATGATGGGGTTGGAAATAGTGAATAATGCCTATCTAGGTGGTGATTCCTCGTTGACTTGTTCATCGGAAACGGCGGCCGACATTGATCGCGAAGTGCTTAAAATGATTGGTGATGCTCATCAGAAAGCTCGCAAGCTCATTGCCGATCATTTGGACATTATGCACGAAGCCGCTGCTTATCTACTGGACAAGGAAACCATTACGGGGGAGGAATTTATGGCGATTGTATGTAAACATCAGTCTTAGTTCCACTGTTTCCAGTCACATTTCGCTTCTACTTGTTTCTCCACATCATCAGGTAGGGCAGGGAAGAAGTCGATTCCTGTGATGCGCTCCACTTGGTCAACGGAATTGATATAGCTGTCTAGCGGATGGTTGCCTGAAGTATTTTTGTAGATGAAGCCGATGGCACGCGGAGGGCGGCTGTCGGCACATAGGATGACCTTAAAGAAGGCTTCGGGAACGGTCACTTTGTGCTCTTTTCCGATGGTGCGATGTTTTTGATTGTAAAGTATGGGGCCGCAGACGATGTAGATACGACCTTCCTGTTCAGCCCATACGCGACAGCGGTCTTCCAGTTCCTTCCAGTCACCGCGATTCAGGTTGTGGTGCTGAGGACAGATATTGGTCATGTAGAAGCTTTCTTGCATGGCACGCCAGTGCCAGCGGTTGTCGGCAGCAGGACACATGTGGCCGCGATCCCAGCCCGAATCTTTATAGTCGTCGGTAGTGACGGCTTCGTTTTCAGGCAGGTCGGGGTCAGGTAGAAATTTATCCGTGCGGCTTTCGCGTTCTATCAGTTTGTCGCGATTTAGCTCCCACGCTACCCAGTTGGGTAGGTTTAATGTACGATTATAAGATACTGTATACCCTTTCCGTTTCAAAATGGTTTCATTTATGCCTTTTAATGGGGCAGGTATTTCGAGGCCTTGGGTAGTGGAGAGATTTGTTTGTGTTTCAGGTTCACTTGTCTGTACAGCGGACTTTATGCTTTGTGGCAGGCGGTCGAGATGAATAAGTCCTGATTTCCAAGCATTGCTTAGCGGGCCATAGCCGATGAAGGCGGCACAAACCAGTAGAATAAAATACAGAAGACCTTTGGAGTCTTTCTTTTTAGCTTTTCTTCTTGCCATAAGAATTCGTTTGTTCAGACTCCAAAGGTAGTGAAAGTCGAAAGCAGAAAAAACAAAGCTTGCTTGATTTTTTTTGCTGAGGTGTATTCTGCCTTATCGAAAGGAAGGAAAATTAGTGTCACTTCATTGGCTCTACCGTGTATCCTTGGTCTTCGAGTAGCTTCAGAAGACCTCGCTGGCTGGGCAAATGGCCAGCACCTACTACAAACAGGGTGGGGGCTTGCTTCATGATGTCGGGCATTTGGCGGGCCCAGTCGGCATTGCGGCCGAATATCAGGGTGTCTTCTTCCTGAGGTGTACTGTCGCAAGAGTCGTTTTGTTTCTCTTCCATGATTTCAAGTAGGGTATTGAGGTCCTGGTTCATGTATGCCTCTGTCATGCGTTGGGCCTGTAAGGTAGCGTAGTCGATGGTGGTAGCCGCACAATAGAGCAGGTGGGCCTGGCGTTGCAGGCTTTGCGAGCGGTAGAGTACGTCGATTTGCTGCTCCATACTTTCCAGCCCTCCCACTTTCTTTCCAGCCTGTTTGGCCTGTGCCTGAAACCAAGTATCGAGTTGTTCTTGCGGATTGAAACCCTTTACCGACTTGGCAGCCAGTGCTACGGACAGCTGGGTGGTAAGGGCGGCTGGCTTCAGTTTGTCGAACAGGGCAAGGTCCATGCCGATATATGTCTTTACGACCGAAGCAATGCTGTCGTATTCGGCTGGCGTGAAGAGGCTCTTCAGCGTAGTGTCGGCTGGCAGCATCATGGCCTGTTGCATCTTCATCAGCATGTCGGGTTTCATGGCATTCTCCATAACGAGCTCGCCATAGACCTGTTGCGTTTCGTCCATCGCCTGCTTCATGCCTGCAATGCTGTCCTTGATGCTGAGGGGAGCCAGATGGTGGGTACCCATGACGTACGAGGGGCGGTCGAGTCCGTTGCCCGATATTTTCCATAACAGTTGCGCCTGGGCGCCGAGGGCGATGCAGAGGAGCATCACGAGTACGAGTGTCTTTTTCATTGTTGTCATTTGTCTTTTTATTTTTTGTTGATGCAAAGATAGGGAAGGATAGTGGGGATTTAGGTTAACGTTACGTTAATGTTAGGTTAACAGGCGATGGTCATAAACACTGACTCTGTCTGTAAGAATAGGAAAACATTCTGTATCTTTGTTGGCGTTATTATTGGAATAGTATGATTGGATTGAGATTTATTGGAATTGTTTGCTTGCTGGTCATCTGTTGTTGTACATCTGCCAGGGGAATGGAAGACAGGCCTCGCATCATTGTCACAACCGATGGTGAGGCGGACGATCGTGCTTCGTTTGTACGCTTTCTGCTGACGTCCAATGAGTTTGATGTCGAAGCCATAGTGAACAGCAGTTCGGAGTTCCATTGGGTGGGTGGTAAAGGATGGAATGCTTTCCATCCCGTCGAGTGGATAGCAGAGTACATCGGATATTATGCACAGGTCTATCCCAATCTGTTGAAGCACAGTAAGGATTATCCTTCGCCCGACGAGCTGCTGGCACGTTGGAAAGTGGGGAACATCAGTGCGATAGGCGAGTATGCAACCCGCACGGAAGGGGCCCGCTTTATTGCAGATATCCTCTTGGACAACTCAGACAGCCGTCCCATCTGGTTGCAGGCCTGGGGTGGATGCAACACGATAGCGGCAGCCTTGAAAATTATTCAGGAAGACCACCTGAGCGTATGGCCGAAGGTGCTGCCAAGCGAGGTTAAACCTTATTTTGAGAAGGCATGGATGAAGGCTCAGATACTGGAGGGACATGGACCTCTGTGCGACGCCTATCCCAACAAGCAGGGAGCCTTCAATGCCGAGGGCGACACGCCCGCCTTCCTGCATACCATTCCTACAGGTTTGCGCAACAGGGAGTCGCCTGCTTATGGAGGTTGGGGAGGACGCTATGTTAAGGTCAGGGGAAATGTGTGGATGGATCCTCTGCCTTCATCGGATTATGTACATCCTTCGGGTCAGTGGGGAATTGCCAACAGTTGGTCGAAACGTTTGGAGCATGCGACTGATACGGCGGAAATCAATGTCCGTACCCGCTATTTCAAGCCCCTCTGGCGATGGTTGGACGCCATTCAGAATGACTTTGCGGCACGTGCGGATTGGTGTGTAGAAGAGTATGAGTCGGCCAATCATCCGCCTGTCGTCAGCTTGGCTCAAGCTTCGTTGGACGTCTCTGCAGGCGTTGGCGAAGTAATCGAATGGGATGCTTCAGGCAGTACCGACCCCGATGGCGATACGTTGTCTTTCCGCTGGTGGCATTATGCCGAAGCTGGAAGTTATGCGGGTCATGTCGAAGGAGTTTCCACGCCCAAGTTTTCATTTCGGGTGCCCGAAGATGCCCGCGTGGGCGATACTATCCATCTGATTTGTGAGGTTCGCGACTCAGGTACACCTGCATTGACGCGCTATTGTCGGGTGATTGTGACTGTGGTTTGATAAATTTTCCTTTGTTTACATACACTTGTCCCCCGAAACGCATCATTTGTAGATAGCCGTTTCGGGGGACAAGTGTATGTAAAGTCAAACTTCAAGCGGGGTTATTCAGCCTGTCTGTCGTCGGTCGGATTGAAGGTTTCCGTCTGTTGGAGGACGTAGTTTTGGCGGGCGTCGCTCCACACGTAGGTCTTCTTGTCTGTCACCTGTCCTTGTGCATTGTAGGTGAAGTCCATCTTGAAGAGGCGTTTCAGGTACTTTCCGTTTTCCACGCTGAACACTTCCTTGTTCGCCAGTCGGTTGTTTTCCATTTTTACGTTGTACACCAAGTTGGTAGATACGCCTGCGGCCGAAATCAAAATGGCCATGATGAGATTGGTAATCATATTCGTTTCAGTTTTTATAGTTAGACATTCCTTTTTTCTTGTTTCGATGTCGCAAAGGTAGGGCGATGCAAGGAGCTTTCAGGTTAAGGCTACGTTAAGCTTAGGTTAATGCCTGTTTGTCGTCAGTAAATATCAACATGAGTGTCGTAAAGAGGGACTTTAGCAAGCTAAAGTGGCACTTTACGAGAACCATGTTCATGGTTGCGAGGCGGAAGGGTATTTATGGTTTTTCGTAAAGCATAGTTTTACCTTCCGTAAAACATAGTTTTATCCTTCGTAAAGCATTGCTTTTTCGGGTGAAAGCAATTTATTTTGTTTCGCGATCCTGTTTTTTGAAAGAATAAAGTTCTTTTCTATGTGAATCGTTCACCATAACTTGTTTGTTATGAGACGCTTACTTTGAAACTTCATTGGATGGACATGAATGAATCGAAAATAATGGGTGTGAACGTATAGTTTTCAGGTCGTTTTGTGGTCTAATAAGTAAAAACGGCATGTGAAATGAATGCGAAAGAACAACAATTCATAAACATCATCCGAGAGCATGAGCGGACTATTTACACCGTCTGCTACATGTTTTCGAACGATACGGACGAGGTGAACGATCTCTATCAGGACATTCTCGTCCGCTTGTGGCAGGGCTTCGATGCCTTCGAGGGGAAGAGCGATATCCGAACGTGGATTTATCGCGTCAGCCTGAACTACTGTATCAACTTCAGCAACCGCCAGAAGAAGCAGCGCGAACGGCTGGACTTGGGTACGAGTTTTCCTTCGGAAGGGAGAAGTCTGGAAAAGAATTTGCAGATAAAGCAGCTTTATAAGCGGATCAATGCATTGGGACTGGTCGACAGAAGCGTCGTTCTGTTGTGGCTCGAAGGCCTGAGCTACGACGAAATTGGTGCTATCCTGGGTATTTCTGTCAAGAATGTCTCGTTCAAGCTGGTCCGCATCAAGGAACAACTCAAAAAAATGTCTAACATCTAAAAAAAGAATCGTATGGAAATCAATATCGAAAAAGAACTTCAGACACTGAAATCGGAGTATAACATGTTTAAGGAAGGGTTGGAAAAGCAGGAAACACTGAACGAAAAGTTTTTCAAATCTCTCAGGAAACGGCCGGCGATGGCCATCAGCAAGGAAATCAGAGACCGAATGTTGGGCGATGTCCTGACGGTACCCATGATTATTGTGATTTGTGTCAACATAGATTGGCCTTTGTTGTTTGGCATATTTGTGTCATTGTGGGCTTTGGTCGATTTGGGTGTCAGCTTGTGGGTCAGCCGCAAATTGGGCATGAACCATCTGCTGGACGACGATGTGCGGACGGTTACAGAAAAGATTACCGGTTATCGCAGATTTTACACGGGGTCGCTCCTTGTCGGCATAATTCCCCTGACCGCCATGCTCACCTACATTTTTATGCGCCTGTATGCTCAAACGGACGATCCTGCTACCGTACAGCTTATTACCGTATCGGGCATTGTTTCCATCATTGTTGCCATTGTGATAGCTCTGTTTCAATATAAAAAGCATGTGGAAAGGTGCAAGGAGCTGCTGGATCAGTTCGAGGAGTAGTGGTCGATATATTTAAGATCGTTGTGGATCTTTAAAATAAAATGTGCCAAAAACAGAAATTATTCGTTTTTGGCACATTCTTTATATGCAGAGGTTGTCTGTTTACAATAACTTCTTGGCCCGCTCCAGCGCTACATTGATGTTGGGACAGATGTTTTCTTCGCCCAGCAGTTCGTAGAAGCCCGATTTCTCCAGTACCTTGTGTACCTTTTCGTTGACACCCGAGAGGACGATAGTTATCTTTTCCTTTTGTGACATGCGGCAGAGGTTCTCCAGATTGTGAATACCCGTGGAGTCGATGAACGGCACCTTACGCATGCGGATGACACGTACTTTGGGTCGGTCGCCCATTTGCGCCATCATTTCCTCGAACTTGGTGGCGATGCCAAAGAAATAAGGACCGTTGATTTCGTATACCTCCACACCCTGCGGGATGATAAGATGTTCCTCGCTCGTGGCGATATCCGATTCCTTGCTGGGGTCTATCTCGTCTTTGATGACCGAGATTTCCGTTGTCTCCATCACACGGCGCATGAAGAGCACGCAAGCAATAACCAGACCCATTTCAATGGCTACGGTCAGATCGAAGATGACGGTCAGGAAGAAGGTGATGAGCAGCACCGTGACGTCCGACTTCGGATTGCGGAGCAATGCCTTGAATGTACGCCAGCCGCTCATGTTATAGGATACTACGACCAGTACGCCCGCCAGACAGCCCATGGGGATGTACTGAGCCAGCGGCATGAGCAGAAGGAGGATGAGTAATAGTACAATAGCATGTACGATGCCAGCCACGGGCGACTTACCGCCATTGTTTATGTTGGCCATGGTACGTGCGATAGCTCCTGTGGCAGGGATGCCGCCGAAGAGCGGTGTAATGATGTTGGCCGCTCCCTGTGCGATAAGCTCCGTGTTTGAGTCATGTTTGTCGCCAATCATACCATCGGCAACGGTAGCTGAAAGCAACGATTCAATGGCACCCAGCACAGCGATGGTCACGGCTACGGGGAAGAGGTTCTTTACAGCTTCCCAATCCAATGCGGGGATAGCGGCATCGGGCAGCTCGGCACGGATGCTGAAGCGGTCGCCGATGGTGTCGATGCAGGTAATGCCGCCGTAGGTCTTCATCAGCCAGACAGCCAACGTTATCACTACAATGGCGATGAGCGAGCCGGGTATTTTTTTAGAGAACCTGGGTGTCAGGGCGATGATAGCGATACTTACTATGCTCACCAGTGTGTTCCACCAATTCACTGTATCAAAGTGTCTGAAATAGACCAGCCATTTACCTACAAAGTCGCCAGGCACCTTCTCGTCGCCAAACTGAAGGCCGAATACATCGGCCACCTGTGTAGTGAAGATGGTAACGGCAATACCGCTTGTAAAACCCACAATGATGGGATAGGGGATGAATTTGATGACTGCTCCCAACTTGAATACACCCAGCAGCACCAGGATGACACCTGCCATCAGCGTAGCTACGATGAGGCCCGCCTCACCATATTGCTGGATGATGCCATAAATGATAACGATAAATGCACCTGTAGGTCCGCCGATTTGCACCTTGCTACCGCCCAGCAGGGAGATGATGAAACCCGCAATGATGGCGGTTACAATACCTTTCTCGGGCGATACACCCGACGCGATGCCGAAAGCAATGGCCAATGGAAGGGCTACGATGCCCACAATGATGCCGGCCATGAGGTCGGCCATAAACATTTCTTTAGAATAATTCTTCAGCGCCGTGTAGAGTTTCGGCTTGAATTCGAACGCTTTCATTTTCTGTTTAGTAGAACTTTATTTTACCTATTGAGTTTGTTGTGATTTCGAAAACGAGGGTGCAAATTTAGGTAAAATAAAGCAAACAGTTGCTATCGTTCTGCTTTTTTTGTGAATACGTTGTCATTCCGTTGGCGGTAAGTGACCGTTTGCTGGCGTGTGGAGTCGTTGGGGATGGCGGTTACGTCGCCTTGTGTGGTGAAATAAACATAGCTGGACGAATATGTATCATAAAAGCGGTATACGCGGCATCCGTCGTGTTCGAAGAGGTAACTGACAGTATAGTCGGGGTTATTGGCGGCTTTGTCGACCGAAACGGAACGTTGTACGAAACAGGCGGAAAAACAAATGCAGGCCAAAGCCAGCAAAAGGAGAGAACTGAGATTTTTTTTCATGGAGGATGGAATATTTATGAGGTTTCTATGAACCCAAAGATAGTGACATTTGTTTTTTTATAGCGTATGGATGACGACAATTATTGTTAATACAACTAGGTTTCTACTGTATAATAGATTTTGTTTATGAAGTGATAGAAAAATCCGATAAGGTTGGAGATAAGGCATTTGAAGTCTTTTTCCTACATTTGCAACGTAAGAAATCAACAAGAACAAAATATTAACCCTTTTAAAAACTGAATGATTATGACTAAGAGTATCAAAGGAACCCGCACAGAGAAGAATCTGATGACTTCGTTCGCCGGCGAATCGCAGGCACGCATGCGTTACACTTACTTTGCCAGTGTAGCTAAGAAAGAAGGTTACGAACAGATTGCTGCTATCTTCATGGAAACAGCCGATCAGGAAAAGGAACACGCTAAACGCATGTTCAAGTGGCTTGAGGGTGGTATGGTAGAGATTACGGCCAGCTATCCCGCAGGTGTTATCGGTACAACACTTGAAAATCTTCAGGCAGCTGCTGCAGGTGAGCACGAAGAGTGGTCGCTCGATTATCCCAAGTTTGCTGACATCGCCGATGAGGAAGGTTTCCCCGAAATTGCTTTGATGTACCGCAACATTGCTGTAGCTGAGAAGGGACACGAAGAACGCTACCAAGCTTTTGTAAACAATATCCAGAATGCTACTGTCTTTGCCAAGGAAGGCGAAGTGGTATGGCAGTGTCGTAACTGTGGATTTATTTATGTAGGTAAGGAAGCTCCTGAGTTATGTCCTGCTTGTCTTCATCCACAGGCTTACTTCGAAGTGAAGAAGGAAAACTGGTAAGATTTGGATTATCTCCATTCTATATTCTATAAGTAACGACCCATTGGCAGAAGTCGCATAGACAGGCCAATGGGTCGTTTTTATTATATGCTTGTTATAGGTTGCAAAATTAAGTTTGCGTCCAATTCTATGGCCATCCGGGACCAATGAGGGAGTCCTCTTAATATTTACAGAAGACTTTTTATTTTTTCTTTCCGTCGGCTTCGTCGGCGTGGTGCGGATAGTCAATGGTGTAGTGCAGGCCGCGGCTTTCCTTGCGCTCCATAGCTTGCTTCGTGATGAGGTAACCCACATTGATCATGTTGCGCAGTTCACATAGCTCGCGCGTGGCTTTGCAACGCTTGAAGAGGCGTTCAGTCTCCTCATAGAGGATGTCCAGGCGGTTCCAAGCGCGGGTGAGGCGCACATTACTGCGCACGATACCTACGTACGATTCCATAATCTGGTTCACCTCCTTCATGCTCTGTGTGATAAGTACACGCTCTTCGTTACTGATGGTGCCCTCGTCGTTCCATTCAGGTATGTCTTCGTTGAAGTCGTAACGCTCCAGCACACTCAGAGCATGCTTGGCAGCCGCGTCGGCATAGACCACGGCTTCGATGAGCGAGTTCGAGGCCAGGCGGTTGCCGCCGTGCAGGCCTGTGCACGAACATTCTCCGATGGCATAGAGGCGACGGATGCTGCTCTGCCCGTCGAGGTCCACCTTGATGCCTCCGCAGAGGTAGTGAGCAGCAGGTGCTACAGGGATATAGTCTTTTGTAATGTCGATACCGATGCTGAGGCACTTCTGATAGATGTTGGGGAAGTGGCGCTTCGTTTCTTCGGGGTCTTTGTGGGTCACGTCCAGGTAGACATGGTCTTCGCCGCGGAGCTTCATTTCGTTGTCGATGGCACGAGCTACGATGTCACGCGGGGCGAGCGACAAGCGCGGGTCATACTTCTGCATGAACTCTTTGCCGTCCATTGTGCGGAGTACGCCGCCGTAGCCGCGCATGGCCTCGGTGATGAGGAACGAGGGACGGTCGCCTGGATGGTAGAGGGCCGTGGGGTGGAACTGGATGAATTCCATGTCCTTCACCGCTCCCTTAGCGCGGTAGACCATGGCAATGCCGTCGCCTGTAGCCACCAGCGGGTTGGTGGTGTGGCGGTAAACGGCCTCACAGCCTCCCGTAGCCATGACGGTTATCTTGGAGAGGAAGGTGTCCACTTCGCCCGTATTCTCGTTCAGTACATAGGCGCCATAGCACTTGATGCCCGGCGTGTAGCGCGTCACGATGATGCCCAGATGGTGCTGTGTGATGATTTCCACTGCATAGTGGTCGGTGAATATACTGATGTTGGGATGCCTTTTCACAGCTTCGATGAGCGAAGTCTGTATCTCGGCTCCCGTGTTGTCCTTGTGGTGCAGGATGCGGAATTCAGAGTGACCGCCTTCTTTGTGCAGGTCGAATGTCCCGTCTTCCTTTTTGTCGAAGTTCACGCCCCAGTGGATGAGCTCCTTGATCTGTTCGGGGGCATTACGCACCACCTTCTCCACGGCGGCGCGGTCGCTGATCCAGTCGCCGGCTATCATGGTGTCTTCGATGTGCTTGTCGAAGTTGTCCACGGCCAGATTGGTCACCGAGGCGATGCCTCCCTGTGCAAAATACGTGTTGGCCTCTTCCATTCCGGCCTTACAGATGAGGGCTACCGTCCCCTTTTCCGCCACTTTCAGGGCGAAGCTCATACCGGCTATTCCTGAGCCGATGACGAGGAAATCGAACTTTCTTACCATAACAATGTGTATTAGCAGGTTGCAAATCTACAAAATAAGTGCGTTGTTTGTGCGCTTTGCCACCGAAAATCCATACCTTTACCGCAAAAAAAAGAAGAAACTATGGACAGAGTATTCCATGCCCGAGTGGGTGCAGCCCGTTATCTGGCGCTGCTTATGTTTACGTTCATGCTGGTTTATTGCTTGTGGGTGAAGTACATCTTGATAGCTGTGCTATGGGGTATCCTGTTGCTTCATTTCATCGAAAAAATCATTCATACTACTTATACATTGACAACAGATGGTCAGCTGATCATTTATGAAGGACGTTTTTCGCGCAGACGTGAGCGTTCGTTAGCCGAGATTGTGTCAGTGGAGTGTCGTTCGTCCATGCAAGTGGGAGGGCGTGCGTTGGTGCACTATGTGCTGGTAGTCTATAAAGATGGCAAGCACGATGCCCTCCAGCCTACCAATGAAAAAGAGTTCGTGCGGATTTTGGAGAAGCGGCGGAAGGAATTAGATAAAACGAATGGATAGGAGGCTTTTACTAAAACTATGCAATCCATACTCGAAAAGGCTGTTTTGCGAGGTGTAAATCAATGGTTTGTTTCCAGCAGGCCAATGAGGAATTCTCGTTGGAGCGAATAGTTGTCGCTATGCTGCTGGATATATTTTAACAGTTGGATGCCTTCCTGTCGGAGGCGTGATTTCAGTAGAGGATTGTCCTCATCTACTTCTTCGGCCAGCTTCAACATGTTGACGGCGGCCAACTCCAGCTTCTCCATGCCGTCGGGCGTGTCGGCATGGCGGGCAATTAGTTCGTCGGCACTGGTGTTGAGCAAGTCGCGGGTGTCTGTCCCCAATATCTGTCGCGTCAGGTGATCGTAGTCTTCCCATTCCTTCTGGCGGATTTTTTTCTTGTGTAGCAGCGCCTCTACAATCATAGAGACGATTTGCTGTATCATGCGTATCAGGTAGTCTTGTTTAATCATATCTTAAGTTTCTTTTATTAGTCGTTGTCGGGTTGGATAAATTACATTCAGATGCCAGATTTTTTAGGTTTTATCGTCAAAAGTTTCCTATTGGTCTATTCTGTTTTCTATTTGTTCGAATGCTGGCTACATTTGCAATGTCATTCATAGTAAACAAAGGAGGAATAAGAGATGAAAATGAGCCTGAAATATACGGTATTGTGTCTTGGAATTTTCCTATCTGCTTTGCAGGTACAGGCACAGGTGGCTTCGGAAGGCGAGCCAGAGAAGAAAGGTGAAATGTTTCGCGAAGTGCCTAATCCTGAAAAGATGGCACAAAAAGAAACTGATCGCTTGAAAGAAGCTTTGAATCTGACGGACAAGCAGTATAAGAAAGTCTATAAACTGATTTTGAAAGAACAGCGCGAATTGCTTGAAAACCGTATGCAACGTCCGCCTATGATGGGGGCAAATGGTCGGGGGCCTCGTCCGCCTCATGAGGGAGGAATGCCACCCATGGGCATGGGAGAAGGTGCTCCTGACGGTATGCACCGTCCACCTATGATGGATGGAGCTCCGAAGCCAGAAAGTACGGAGGACATGCAAAAGCGTATCGCCAAAAAGAACAAAAAAATGAAGAAGATACTCACCGAAACCCAATATGACCAATGGTTGGGCATGAGTCAAAAGCCGATGCCTAAACATAAACCGGAGGGTACGCCGAAGCAAGAAAGAGATGATGAGTGAGGATTGATATCGCTGGCGTAAAAACGGTGGAACAGCCGTCGTTTCCTATACAATAAATAGGAAATGGCGGCTGTTGTTTTTTGATTGATATTTGTGAGTACAGGTAAAGATATAAAAAAAGGGCTCCGCTGAGCCCAACCTTTTGTTAACCTTAAATCTAATACTATGAAAAACACATTGCAAATGTACGGACTTTGGGGAAATCTGCAAATTTTGGAAGTGAAATAGGCTGTTTTATAACATGTATTAAAATCCTTACAGATTTATTTGGATAAGAATTTCTCTTTTAAGTATCTGTTTGCATCTCCGAAACATTCGTTTTTCTTATATTTGCTGCATCTTGCTATGGCAGAGAATAATTATATCTAACGATTTATGCAATTGTCTATGAAGCATCTATTTTTTGTGGTCTGTCTGTTTCTATGCAGCTTTGGCCGTCTTTGGGCCGATGGTCTTGAACCCGTTAAAACAGCTGTTGTGCAGGGCCGTATTCTGAATAGGGGAATTTATCCCAATGAGAAGGAATTGGAGTTGGTACTGGTTTCTTTTAACGCCAAACAGGAGACGGTGTATAAGGCTTCTATCAGGGAGGACGACACCTTCTCGTTTAACGTGCCGCTCTGCGAGGCGGTGTGCGAGTTTTCTCTTCGCAATTATGCACCCCGTCTGTATCTGGCACCAGGCGATAGCCTCTATTTACAGATTGATTTTAATGACTTGCTCCATCCGGTGGTAAAGGGAACTTCAGCTGCCTTGAATCAGGGTATGCTGGCTTTTGCAGAAGGAGGTTTCTATCAGTCGGATTATGTTTATATGGACGATGTAAACTCATCAGTAGAGGTGTTTGAAAAGGCCGTGCAGAAGGAATATGCGCTTCGGAAGCAGAAGCGGGAGGAGTTTCTGGAGCGTTATCGTCCCACCAGTGACGTGGCTGAACTGACGGAGCGTCTGTTGCTGGCCGACTATTACGCCGAACGTTTCCGTTATACGCAGCAACGCATCAGGCGGCTTTATGGCCAAAAGCAAGTGGACTGGCAGAAGGAAACGGCTGCCTGCGAGGCGTTGATGCCCGAGGTGGACGCATTACTGGCCGACAAAATTATTACGTCCGCTCATTTCCGCTTGATTCGTGATTTGACTTTTTATTTGAGATATAGACGTGCTGCGACGGGTGACCTTGATTTTACCGACAAGGATTTGGTTGATGAACAGAGAGGAAGCAGGGTGGCCCAGTTCCTGCTGGCCGACTTACTGGGTACTTCACTGGCAGTCAACGATACGGTAGCTTGGGATTCTGTTTGTCGGGAATATGATACGCTGGTGCAGATACCTGTACTCCGCCACTCTTTGGACTTGCTTTATCGGCGGACAACCGATTACTTGCGCCATCCCGAAGTCTTTTCCCGTTACCTGTTGCATGGCGATGCCGATACTCCCGAGGCGGAACAGTATATGGCGCCCTTGCGTTCGCTGATAGACAAGCATCGGGGCAAGGTGCTCTACATTGACTTTTGGGGAGTTTTCTGCCCTCCCTGCCTGGCGGAGATGGAGCCGTTGAAGAAGCTGTGTGCCCGATACAGCACGGACGATGTGGCGATGGTCAGCCTCTGCGTCAGCGGGAAACGCACTGATTACGAACGGATATTACAACGCTTTTCGCTTAAGGAAACAGTGTTGGAGTGTTTGCATTGGGAAGACTTTGCTGAGCGTGATGTCTTGCAGAAAATGTCCAAGCATCTGGGGCAGGACGGCATACCCTTCTTCCTGCTGGTGAATAAGGAGGGAGTAATTGTGAACTACGGCTCGGCTATCCGTCCCAGCTGGCCAAAGACGGCTGTCCAGATAGATCAGCTGAGGGAGGATTGAATGGAAAGATTGTGTGGAGTGGAGGCCATTTGCGTATGGGCATAAAAAAAGGAGTACCGCTGTACTCCAACCTTTTGTTAACCTTAAATCTAATACTATGAAAAACACATTGCAAATGTACGGACTTTGGGGAAATCTGCAAATAATGTAGTCAGAAAAGTCTGTTATATAACACGTTTTAGATCTTACATGCAGTTGTTAAGTAAAAAAAGTCTTTAATGAGCCTTTAAGGCTTCCTGTTTTTGTCGGTGGTAGGTCTCAGCAAGGGTATCAAACGGTAGAAGTTTTTGCCTATCCTGATTTTATGATTGAAAATGGTGACGGTATAGCTTGTAAGGTCGTTTCCTGAAGCTGCAATAAAGGCGGGACAGGGCATTGCTTACCCTGTTCCGCCTATGCTTTTCTTCAGTCATTCTTCTTCTATCTGCTTGAGTTCTCGGTTGACTTCAATCATCTGCTTCACCCGGCCGTGCGTGTAGTGGAATATGAAATAGTCGGCTATGAGGCAGACGGCCAGTAGCAGTAGGATGAGGGTGCGGTTGAACAGCGTGTGGAAGTTGACGACGAGCATAATGGCAAAAAGGATGATAATCGGGTAGAGAATCAGATAGGTGCGGTTGTAGGCGGCTTTGTAGCGCAGGGCGTATCGGATTTGTACTTCCAGGTTCTCTGCCCGCTTCATACTGGTCAGCTGGTGTAGTCGGCCTGCCTGTAAAACGAGGCTGCCGACGAGCAGAATGGCCGCTGTGATGTTGGTAGGCAGGTGGTAGCCGGGGAACGTTGTCCAGGCATAGATGCAGAACAGACACAAGGCTACGATAGTCAGCAGTCCTGTTTTCTCCAGTCTCATCAGTTTCTCCAATTGGCTTTCCTTGCGTGTGTTCAGGATTCTCTTTACTTCTTCCCGATGCAGGATTTCGTTGCGTGCGACCCGTTCGTTGAGTTCCTTCCACGCTTGTTGCATTTCTTCCAGATTCATGATAATGTAAAGTTAAAGGTTGGACATGGTTTTCAGTTTCTCTTTGATGCGGTGTAGCCTGACGGCCACCTGATTGCGGTTGGTACCGATGATGTCGGCAATCTCCTCGTAGGTCTTTCCGTCCAGCCAGAGGACGATGTACATGCGGTCCAACTTGTTCAGGCGGCGGATGAGGCTGTAGAGGTCGTTCAGCATTTCATCCTGCGGGTCGTCGTCCGTCAGGTCGGTATCCGTCAGGCGCAGAGGGACGTACTCATGGCGTTTTCTGCGGCGCAGGTCGGTGATGCAGGTGTTCAGCGCGATGCGATAGACCCAGGTGCCGAAGCTGCTTCTGTTTTCAAATGTCCCGTAGCTTTTCCACAGGTTGTACACCGTCTCCTGGTAGAGGTCGGCGAGGTCTTCCTTGTCTTGCGCATACAGCAGGCACACCTTGTAGACGATGGCCTGGTGTTGCAGCAGCAGGTCGGTGAATTCTTTTTCCTTGTTTTTGTCTGTCATTTTTCCAGCTTTTTGTTCAGTTGGTCGTCCGAGGTTTCCGATTAGTTACAGGCTGGCTCCGATTTTTTTCTGACCGGGAAAAATTATTTTGTCGACTGGGGAAGAATGGCGAGGAAACGTATGGGCATAAAAAAAGGAGTACCGCTGTACTCCAACCTTTGTTAACCTTAAAATCTAATACTATGAAAAACACATTGCAAAGATACGGACTTTGGCGAAATCTGCAAATAATGCAAATATAAAATTCTGTTTTATAACATGTTTTAGACCTTACATGCAGTTGTTAAGTAAAAAAGTCTTTAACAGGCCTCTAAAGCCTCCTGTTTCTTGTCGGTGGCAGGTCTCAACACAGGGATCAGACGGTAGAGGTTCTTGCGCGTCATGATTTTGTGGTTGAGGAAAGTGACGATATAGCCGGTGAGGCCGGCTGCAATGAGCGAGCCTTCGCGTACGCCCTCGATGGTTTGCGTGAAGGCCAGTGAGAGCAGGACGGCCAGTGTTACCAGTGTGACGTCGAAGCACACTTTCGTACGTCCGAACTCGCGGCGGTAGCGGCTGGAGGCATATTTTACGAACGCTTCGGCGCTCATCATGGCTACACGGGGCTTCAGTTCGAGCACCACGCCTACCGACTGGACGAGGCATCCTACGAGCAGCAAGGCGATGGACATGGCATAGTTGGACGGGCGGATGTCGGCCGCAAGGAGCATATTCAGGTCGATGAAGGCCGAGAAGATGAAGGAGAAAGGAATCTGGAGGAGGATTTCGACGGTGTCCTGACGACTGCCCCGTCCGCGTACCAGCCAGAACTGCCCTACGATGAGCAGCATGTTGATGATGAATGTACAGGTGCCCAGTGTGAGCGGTGTGTTGAGGCTCATCACATAGTTGACACTCGAGATGGGAGTCGTGCCCAATGCCGAACGGACTATGAGTACCACACCCGCAGCCAGGAAGTACAATCCTGCTACAAATACCAGATATCTTTTGAACATACTTTTCATATCCTGATCTTTTTACCTTGTTTTCGGGGCGCAAAGTTCGCCTTTTTCGTTCGCATCGGGTTATACAATCCGATTCAATTTTTGTATATTACGAAACAAATACTACTTTTGCAGGCATATATTTGAACTGAAATGGTAAAATCTTGTATATTCGACAATGCAGGGATGCTGAAAGAGCGTCCGGGAATCCCCCATTATCGGGAAGATGTGGTCTGCTTCGAAAGCGGATACGACAACCGCAACTATCCGGCAGATGTAGCCTACTTCAACCGTGAACTCTATCTGATCTTTATACTGGAAGGGCGTTCGGAGATATTGCTCAACGGGGAACATATCGTCATGGAGGCGGGCACACTACTGGTGCATGGAGCCAACTACCTGACCGACCATCTGTTCTCGTCGAAAGACATCCGCTTCATTACCCTTTCCATTTCGGAAGCCATGCTGACCAACGATTCATACCTGACGCAGACGGCCGCCCTCCTGCTGTCTACCCTGCGGCAGAACAGGCAATATACCCTCCTGCTGGCCGAAGACGAGATGCAGGAGATGCGCGGCCAGCTGGAAGTGCTGATGCGCCTGCTGGGTTCTGACCACAAGTTCCTCTTCCGCCGTCTTCAGGCTGCCTGCAATGCCCTGTTGCTCGATATTGCCGACTTCCTTTCGCGGCGTACCCCCATCCGCCGGCATCTGAACCCCAAGGAGCATGTGTTGCAGGAATTCTATGCCCTCGTCACCCGTCATTTCCGCGAAGAGCATTTTGTGGCTTTCTATGCCCGCGAGCTGGCCATCAGCGAACAGTATCTGTCGCGTATCGTACGGACGGGAACGGGCAAGACGGTGAACGGCATCATCAGCGAGCTGCTGCTGATGGAGGCTCGTACCTTGCTGGGCAACCGCAGTCTGGCGGTGAGCGATGTAGCGGTCAGACTCAATTTCAGCGACACTTCTGCTTTCTGCAAATTCTTCCGGCGGAATGCGGGCGAAACGCCGTTGGGGTTCAGGAAAAGGTTGTGGCGCGAGGCAGCTGTGCCGGCAGTGACGGACGGGAAAGAAGAATGAGCCGACGGGGAGGCTTGTTGGCGTAAGGGCATAAAAAAAGGAGTACCGCTGTACTCCAACCTTTGTTAACCTTAAAATCTAATACTATGAAAAACACGATGCAAAGGTACGGACTTTTGGGAAATCTGCAAATTCTGCAAGAAAAAACTGATGTTATATAACATGTTTTATGAATATGCGTTATTTTGTTAAGGGTTACTAAGGAATGGGAGCCCGCAGATGCTTGTTTTCTAAAAAAGATTTATCTTTGTTTCTGTTTAGTTTTTAAGCCGAAACCTCATGAACGAAGATATTGTCCTTACACCGATGATGAAGCAGTTTCTCGACCTCAAGGCCAAGCACCCTGACGCCGTGATGCTGTTCCGTTGCGGAGACTTCTATGAAACCTATTCGACTGATGCCATTGTGGCTTCCGAAATCCTGGGCATCACGCTGACCAAGCGTGCCAACGGCAAGGAGAAAACCATCGAGATGGCCGGATTTCCCTATCATGCGCTCGATACGTACCTGCCGAAACTGATCCGTGCGGGCAAGCGCGTGGCCATCTGCGACCAGCTGGAAGATCCCAAGCTGACCAAGAAACTGGTGAAGCGCGGCATCACGGAACTGGTGACGCCCGGTGTCAGCATCAACGACAACGTGCTGAACTACCGCGAGAACAACTTCCTGGCTGCCGTACACTTCGGAAAGGGAGCCTGCGGCGTGGCGTTCCTCGATATTTCGACGGGAGAGTTTCTGACGGCGGAAGGTCCCTTCGACTACATCGACAAGCTGCTCAACAACTTCGGCCCCAAGGAGGTGCTCTTCGAACGGGGCAAGCGGCCGATGTTCGAGGGCAACTTCGGCAGCAAGTTCTTCACCTTCGAGCTGGACGACTGGGTGTTCACCGAGACGACGGCGCGCGAAAGGCTGCTGAAGCACTTCGAGGTGAAGAACCTGAAGGGCTTCGGCGTGGAGCACCTGAAGAACGGCATCATCGCTTCGGGCGCCATCCTGCAATACCTCATCATGACGCAGCACACGCAGATAGGCCACATCACGTCGCTGGCCCGCATCGAGGAAGACAAGTACGTCCGGCTCGATAAGTTTACCGTGCGCAGCCTCGAACTGATGGGCTCGATGAACGACGGGGGCAGTTCGCTGCTCAGCGTCATCGACAAGACCATCTGCCCCATGGGTGCCCGCCTGATGAAACGCTGGCTGGTGTTCCCGCTGAAGAATGTGCGCCCCGTCAACGACCGCCTGGACGTAGTGGAATACTTCTTCCGCCAGCCCGACTTCCGCGACCTGGTGGAGGAGCAGCTGCACCGCATCGGCGACCTGGAGCGCATCCTGTCGAAGGTGGCCGTGGGTCGCGTCAGTCCCCGCGAGGTGGTGGCGCTGAAGGTGGCCCTGCAGGCCATCGAACCCATCAAGCAGGCCTGCCTGGAGGCCGACAATGCCAGCCTGAACCGCATCGGCGAGCAGCTCAACGTCTGCCAGTCCATCCGCGACCGCATCGACCGTGAAATCAACAACGACCCGCCGCTGCTGGTCAACAAGGGCGGCGTTATCAAGCAGGGCGTCAGCGCCGAGCTCGACGAGCTGCGCCAGATAGCCTACAGCGGCAAGGACTACCTGCTCCAGCTGCAGCAGCGCGAAAGCGAGCTGACGGGCATACCGAGCCTGAAGATAGGCTACAACAACGTCTTCGGCTACTACATCGAGGTGCGCAACGTCCACAAGGAGAAAGTACCCCAGGAGTGGATACGCAAGCAGACGCTGGTCAACGCCGAACGCTACATCACGCAGGAGCTGAAGGAATACGAAGAGAAGATACTCGGCGCGGAAGACAAGATACTGGTGCTCGAGACACAGCTCTACAACGAGCTGGTGCAGGCCTTGAGCGAGTTCATCCCCGCCATCCAGATCAACGCCAACCAGGTGGCCCGTCTCGACTGCCTCCTGTCGTTTGCCACGGCCGCGCGCGAGAACAACTACATCCGCCCCGTCCTCTCGGACGACGACGTGCTCGACATCCGTCAGGGCCGTCATCCCGTTATCGAGAAGCAGCTCCCCATCGGCGAGAAGTATGTGGCCAACGACGTGATGCTCGACAGCCAGACACAGCAGATTATCATCATCACCGGTCCCAACATGGCCGGTAAGTCGGCCCTGCTCCGCCAGACGGCCCTCATTACCCTCATGGCGCAGATAGGCTGCTTCGTGCCCGCCGAGAGCGCGCACATCGGGCTGGTGGACAAGATATTCACCCGTGTGGGTGCCAGCGACAACATCTCCGTGGGCGAATCGACCTTCATGGTCGAGATGAACGAGGCGGCCGACATCCTGAACAACCTGTCGCCGCGCAGCCTCGTGCTCTTCGACGAGCTGGGACGCGGTACGTCGACCTACGACGGCATCTCCATCGCCTGGGCCATCGTGGAGTACATTCACGAACATCCCAAGGCCAAGGCACGTACCCTCTTTGCTACGCACTACCACGAGCTGAACGAGATGGAGAAGAGCTTCGCCCGCATCAAGAACTACAATGTGGCGGTGAAGGAGGTGGACGGCAAGGTCATCTTCCTGCGCAAGCTGGAGCGGGGCGGCAGCGAGCACTCCTTCGGTATCCACGTGGCCAAGCTGGCAGGCATGCCCAAGAGCATCGTGAAGCGCGCCGACGAAATCCTGAAGCAGCTGGAGCGCGAGAACCGCCAGACGGGCACCGTCACGGGCAAGACCATCACCGAAGGGCCTTCGTCGGCCGGCGGCATGCAGCTCAGCTTCTTCCAGCTGGACGACCCCGTGCTGTGTCAGATACGCGACGAGATACTGAACCTCGACGTGAACAACCTGACGCCCCTCGAAGCATTGAACAAGCTGAACGACATCAAGCGCATCGTCAAGGGGAAATAAGATATTCCGGTTTTTGAAAATGATTGACAGGATGGAGCCTTTCTCCATCCTGTTGTTTTTTGCAGCCGTAGGAGAGGTTTCAACCCCAAAGGGCTTATGTTTGAAACATAGAGGTCGAATGTTTGAAACATACCCCCCTTAGGTTTGAAACATTCCCTGGGAGAATCAAAAATGCAAGGAGGGAACCGGTGTGGGCATCGTTGCGGATGGTTGGTAAAAAATAGTTATCGATGTAAGATCTTTACTCTATTCTTATAGCTATGTTCCCATTGGCCGGCCAATTATATCAATTCTTATTTCGAACTTATGTTGTTATTATTTTTAAGAATTATCAATATGATATGGCATAATTTAATATATTTGTAAACGCACATGAAAAATCTGGCCTTTTTGTGTGTTCAAACAGTTAGTGAGGTCTTAACTTAAAATGTTTTTATTATGATGGACAACAAGCTTTTTACTTTTTTCGAGTTGGTATGGGGGTATATTGACAGAGGAACTTTCTATCGTGAACCTTTCAGATGGCTGTATGGAACTGTATCTGTTTTGAATCTGTTATTTCCGCTTTACATCATCTACACTGTCACCGACAGCGAAGTATTTGAATTCCTCTCCGGCGGCGATATCGTTGCCTGCGTGCTGGTCTTCTTGCTGCTGATATTTTTGGGAATCATGAGTTTCAGCCTATGGATGGACCGGAAGAAAAAGATGAAAGACATCCTTTTGGACAATAGCGATTTTGTAGCTATCCCGATGGTTTCTCATTTCATTCAAACCTTGGGCGAATGGCTTGGTTTCTATTTTGGAGTGGGCGGATGTGTGATTTCGCTCTTCTTTGTCGTTTTCGGATTAGGAGACTCGTTGGGTCAGTTGTTTGGAATACTTCCTTTGGGAACAGGCTTGTCAATGGTTGTGATTTATCCTATTGTGGGTTATTTGATTGTTGTCTCCGGCCGTTTGATAGCTGAGTTGTACAGGGCATTGGCATCAATAGCCAATAATACGAAACGTACAAATCCCGCCAAGGGACAGGAAGATACTCCGGCCGATGAAGTACCGGTAGGCACTGAAGATTGATCCCCTCCTTTCAGAGGAAACAGAAAGCCATTATGCTGGCTGGTAAACCGGCATAATGGCTTTGTTTTGTTTTTCAGCGGCCCCGAAGCCGCGGGGGCGTCACGCCTTTTTCTGCCGTCCGTAGAAGAACATGAAGTAAAGGCCGATGAGGACGAAGGGCACACTGAGCCACTGGCCCATGTTCAGCGTCATGCCGTCCTCGAAGTCCACCTGGTTCTCCTTGAGGAACTCGATGAAGAAGCGGAAGACGAAGATTTCCGTCAGGCAGAGGCCGAAGAAGAAGCCGCGGTGATAGGGCGGGGCAACTTGTGCATCGGCTTTCGCACCCTTGCTGAAGTCGGTACGCGGGGTAGCGGGAGCCTGTTTCTGCCCGCGCTTGTACAGCCACACCATGCCGAGGAAGAAGACGAAATAGGCCAGCGCCTCGTAGAACTGGGCCGGATGGCGGGGCACCATGTCCACCCGCTCGAAGACGAAAGCCCAGGGTACGTCTGTCGGCCGCCCGATAATCTCGGAGTTCATCAGGTTGGCCAGGCGGATGAAGCAGGCGGTGATGGGGGTGGCTACGGCTATCATGTCGAGCACGTCCATGTAGTGCATCTTTGTCTTGCGGCAGTAGAGCCACAGGGCGATGATGAGGCCCAGGGTACCGCCGTGGCTGGCCAGCCCCTCATAGCCGGTGAACTTCCATCCGCCGCCGGGCAGGAACTTCACGGGGAGAATCATCTCCCAGAAGTGGTGCAGGTAGTAGTCGGGCTGGTAGAAGAGGCAGTGCCCCAGCCGCGAGCCTATCAGGATGCCGAAGAAGCAGTAGAAGAACAGCGGGTCGAACTTGTCGTCGGCGATGCGGCGGTCGCGGTACTGCTTGCGCACGATGAAGTAGGCAAAGGCCAGTCCGATGACCCAGAGCAGGCCGTAGTAACGGATGGAGATGCCGAAAAGGTTGAACAGTTCGGGATCGGGGTTCCAGTTAATGTAGAGTAACGGTAGCATGACGTTTCTTTCTTGGTTTTATGGTTACGGTTGCCAAAAGTAGTCTTTATCCGGCAAAGAACAAAATCCGCAGGTCAGAGATTTTTGAACTTTTCTGCCACCATCCGGTAGGTGGGGATGTCGATGCCCTGCGCTTCGGCGGCGGCAATCATGTCGAACAGCAGTCCCTGCACCTCGCTTTCGTGTCCGCGGGCCATGTCTTTCTGCATGGAGGCGGTGCTGTGCGGGTCGAGCTTGTCCATCACCTTCAGATTGTATTCCACCAGGTCTTCTTTCGGCTCTATGCCCAGTTTGCGGCCCAGGGCGGCACTTTCGCGCGAGAGGCCGATGAAGGTGTCGCGCACGGGGCCGGGCTTCTGTACTTCGCCCATAGGCACGTCGTAGTAGGCGCCCGTCACAGCCATGGCCGAGATGAACGACCACTTGACGAAGGTGTCGCGGTTGATGTCGTCCGAGATTTCGGCCTTGATGCCGCTGTCCTGCAGGTCGCGCTGCACGGCTTCGAGTGTTTCACGGGGAACATCCGTTCCTTGGTGGGCACCATAGACCAGACGGAAAATCCGTCCCATCTGTGTGATTTCGCCCCGGCCGCTGACGAAGCCCACGATGTAGATGCAGCCGTCGAGCACCGTGACGCCCGGCACTAGCCGCTGGATGCGGGGCCCCGTGCCATAGACGTTGAGGATGGGGATGACGATGGTTTCGGGTTTCGACGCGCGGCGGATGAGGTCGGTGATGGAGTCGACGGAATAGCCTTTGACGCAGACGAAGATGACGTCCGCCTTGTCCTGATATTCCTCGGCCGTACAGGCGGGGATGTGCAGGGTGTGTTCGCCCTTGAGGTCGGAGTGGAGACGGAGTCCGTGTTCGCGGATGGCGGCCAGGTGTTCGCCGCGGGCAATGCAGGTGACGTTTTTCCCTGCCAGTGCCAAGAAGGCGGCGATGCTTCCGCCTACGCCGCCGGTACCTGCAATGAGATAGTTCTTCATGATGTATTTGTTTTTGAGGGTTGGCATGTATTTGTTCAGTTTACATACTTTTCTTTTTCCATATAGTAGAGCCCTTCGCCCCGGTCGCCGTTGTCCAGGTCTTCCAGCTCTACCTTGAAGACGTGGTAGGGCAGGGCGGTACTGCGCTTGGGGCGGTCTGTGGTGAGGAGGTAGGCATTTCCCCATTCGTCGGCCGAGAAGTATTCCTTGATTTCCTGCTTCATCAGGATGGACACTTCCTCGCCGTCTATCCATACGGTGGCCTTCAGGCGGTCGAGGGTGGGGGCGAGGCGGACGGCACGTGCGTCGTTGCGTGCGGCTCCCTGCTCGATGTTGCTCACGTCTTGGGCATGCTGCGCCTGGGAGGCTTCCATCTGCTGGAAGCGGGTCAGGCTCATGGGGCGAACGAATATCTGGTAACAGGGCATGGCTCCGGGGATGCGGAACACGCGCAGGCCGTAGACTTCCATGCGGTGGTAGCGGATGTCGAGCGTCGTGTCGCGGTCGGCGATGAAGTCCCATGCCCAGAATTCCAGCCGCTGGTCGGCTGCCGGCAGGGCTGAGCCTTGGGGTGTATGCGGATAGGTGTCCATGCACAAGGCTCCCATGCTTTGGTACTTGCCGCGGGGAATGCGTATCGAGTAGCGTCCGTCGGCATCTGTCATGGCCTGGGCTGCGTCGTCGAACGAAGGTGTCTGCCAGAAGAGCGAACAACTGTCGATGGGCTGTCCTTCGTAGTCGGTCACACGTCCGCAGATGGTTACGCTGTCGGCTGCGGTCTGTGCCTGCAGGGGGAGAACCAGCAGGGCGAGAAGGAGTGGGAGAATGGCTTTCATGGAGTTATGGTTGTTTTGTATCAGGGGGTATAATTTGACGAGGCCATCCGGGTGCTTGCCCCGTGGCCTCGTCCTTTATCTTGTCTTTATCCTTACACATTGAACCGGAAGTGCATGATGTCGCCGTCCTGCACCACGTAGTCCTTGCCTTCGATGCTGAGCTTGCCTGCTTCGCGAACGGCAGCTTCGGAACCGTACTTGATGTAGTCGTCGTACTTGATGACTTCGGCGCGGATGAAGCCTTTCTCGAAGTCGGTGTGGATGACGCCGGCACATTGCGGAGCCTTCCAGCCCTTGTGGTAGGTCCAGGCTTTCACTTCCATTTCGCCGGCGGTGATGAAGGTCTCTAAGTTGAGCAGGCTGTAGATGGCCTTGATGAGGCGGTTGCAGCCGCTTTCCTTCAGGCCGAGGTCTTCGAGGAACATCTGTTTTTCTTCGTACGTTTCCAGTTCGGCAATGTCGGCTTCGGTCTGTGCAGAGATGATCATCAGCTGGGCGTCTTCGCCCTTGATGGCCTCGCGCACCTGCTCGACGTAGGCGTTGCCGGTGGCGGCGGAGGTGTCATCGACGTTGCACACGTAGAGGACGGGTTTGGTGGTAAGCAGGAACATCTGCTTGGCGCAGGCTTCCTCGTCCTCGTTCTGCGGAACGACGGTGCGGGCGCTCTTGCCCTGCTCCAGCGCTTCCTTGTAGCGGAGCAGTAGTTCGTACTCTATTTTGGCATTCTTGTCACCGCCTACCTTGGCTACCTTCTCCACGCGTTTGATGCGGTTTTCTACCGTCTCGAGGTCTTTCAGCTGGAGTTCGGTGTCGATGATTTCCTTGTCGCGCACGGGGTCGACGGAGCCGTCCACGTGAACGATGTTGCCGTTGTCGAAGCAACGGAGCACGTGGATGATGGCGTCGCATTCGCGGATGTTGCCCAGGAACTGGTTGCCCAGGCCTTCACCCTTGCTGGCGCCCTTGACGAGTCCGGCAATGTCGACGATGTCGCACACGGCGGGGACGATGCGACCCGGATGGACGATTTCGGCCAACTTGGTCAGTCGTTCGTCGGGCACGGATACCTGGCCCATCTGGGCGTCGATGGTACAAAATGGGAAGTTGGCTGCCTGTGCCTTCGCGCTGGACAGGCAGTTGAAGAGTGTGGATTTTCCCACGTTGGGAAGGCCCACGATACCTGCTTTTAATGCCATAGTCTGTCTTATATTTTAGAGTTATCTTCTTGTTGTCAGTTGTTTTCAGTCCGCAAAGATAGTGTAAACCAAGGGAAAGGCAAAACGAAAATTCTGTTTTCGATTTTTCTTTCCGTAGTGTTCTTGTCTTATTTAAAGATTATGCACCTTGTGCGCAATTACATGTGTGGAGATGGAATGGTTAATTAGTTGGTAGAGAAAAATAAAAAAGCCGGGATGCATCACGCACTCCGGCTTTTCGCAGTTAACTAAAAAGGTTTGGTTTATTGTTAGGAGTAAAATAGTTTCGATTAAGAGAGTATAAGGATTTTATACTTGCTTATTTGGCAGCTATGTACATAGTGGTTGTTTTACCATTTTCTTTTATGTACCGGCCTTTGTGGTCGTTCCATTTGTAATAGTTGGTCGTTACCTGATTATCACTATATGTATAGCGTACACACATTACCTTTTTCCAAGTCTTCAGATTCTCATCCCAACATACAGTTTCGTTCTCAATGAGACGTTTCTGGTCATCATATTTGTAATGGTATTCCAGATAATTGGTCAGCAGGTTGTTGTTGTTCTTGTAGACGCTTTGGCTCACTTTCAGTCCGTTTACTTCTTTCGAATTGTAAACGAAGTCGTTGTTCTGGAAAGCGAATGCGCTTACACCAAGAGTCAGAAACAGGGTGGATACAAACAATTTCTTTAAGGATACTTTTGCTTTCATGATTAATATCAATTTATGTCTATTCTTTCTTTTTTCTATACTTTATTTCTGAAAAGCGGTGCAAAGGTGTCATTATATTGACATAATGTCTGATATTAGACGAATATTTTTCAAAGTGTAAGCATTTGCAGGATTTATCCCCTTTCTTTTTGCCCGATAAATATCAAAAAAAATGTCCGGCGGATGGTCTGCCGGACATTTTGCATACAAAGTGCATTTTAATTAATTCCTTTTGGCTGCTTTCTGATTGTAAGTTAAACTTTGTTATCGGCCTCTTTAGTGAGCTTCCAGCCAGTTGGTTCCCCACCCGCAATCGGCCCTGAGGGGCACGTGCATGCGGTAGGCGTTCTCCATTTCCTCGATTACAATTTTTTGCACGAGCTCTTTTTCGGTCGTCGGAACGCTAAAATTCAGTTCGTCGTGGACCTGCAAAATCATCTTTGCTTTCAGATTGTTACTTTGGAAGCGCTGATAGATGCGGGCCATGGCTACTTTGATGATGTCGGCGGCGCTGCCTTGGATGGGTGCGTTGATGGCGTTGCGTTCGGCATAGCCGCGCACGACGGAGTTGCGCGAGTTGATGTCCGGCAGGAAGCGCTTGCGGTGGAAGATGGTTTCCACGTAGCCCTGTTCGCGGGCCACGTTGATGCTGCGGTCCATGTAGGCCTTCACGCGGGGATAGGTGGCGAAGTAGCCGTCTATCAGCTCCTTGGCTTCCTGGCGGGAGACGTTCATGCGCTCGGCCAGCCCGAAGACCGAGATGCCATAGATGATGCCGAAATTGGCCGTCTTGGCCTTGCGTCGCATGTCGGAGGTCACCTCGTCGATGCCCACCTTGTAGATTTTGGCGGCGGTGGCGGCATGGATGTCGTGGCCCTCGACGAAGGCTTCGATCATGTTGGGGTCTTCGCTGAGGTGGGCCATGATGCGCAGCTCGATCTGCGAGTAGTCGGCCGAGAAGAATTCGCAGCCGTCGTCGGGGATGAAGGCCTTGCGGATTTCCTTGCCGTCCTCGTCGCGGATGGGGATGTTCTGCAGGTTGGGGTTGCTCGAGCTGAGCCTGCCCGTGGCGGTGACGGCCTGGTTGAACGATGTATGGATGCGTCCCGTCCGCGGGTTGATGAGCTGGGGCAGGGCTTCGACGTAGGTGCCCAGCAGCTTCTTCAGGCCGCGGTGCTCCAGTATCTTGCCCACGATGTCGTGCTTGCCGCGGAGGCTTTCGAGCACCTCTTCGGAGGTGACGTACTGGCCGGTCTTGGTCTTCTTGGGTTTCTCCATCAGCTTGAGGCGGTCGAAGAGCACTTCGCCCACCTGCTTCGGCGAGGCGATGTTGAAGGCTCCGCCAGCCAGTGTGTAGATGTCTTCCTCGATTTGGCTGAGGCGGGCGTTGAAGTGTGCGGCCGACTGCTTTAGGGCTTCCGTGTCGAGACGCACGCCGTTGCTCTCGATGTTCACGAGGACGGGCACGAGCGGCATCTCTATCTTATAGAAGAGGTGTTCCACGCCCTGCGCCTTGAGCACCTTCTCGAGGACGTTCTTCAGTTTCAGGGTAACGTCGGCATCTTCGCAGGCGTAGCGGTAGACTTCGGCGGGAGCGAGGTCGCGCATGTTCTTCTGTCCCTTGCCCCGCGGGCCGATGAGCTGGTCGATGTGGATGGTGCGGTAGTGCAGGTAGATTTCGGCCAGGTAGTCCATGTTGTGCCGCAGCTCGGGCTGGAGTACGTAGTGGGCGAGCATCGTGTCGAAGAGCGGACCTTGCACGCGGACGCCGTAGTTTTGCAAAACAATCATGTCGTACTTGATGTTTTGACCCACCTTCACCGATTTGGGGTTTTCGTAGAGCGGGCGGAGTTCGTTCACAATTTTTAAGGCTTCTTTCTGATCGGCCGGAACGGGCACGTACCACGCCCGATTTTCGGCGTCGCTGAAGCTCATGCCCACCAGTTCGGCCTCCATCGGCTCGGTGCCGGTGGTTTCCGTATCTATTGAGAGAATTTCCGTTGTCAACAATTTTTGAATAAATTCGCGTCTTTTCTCTTCTGTATCAACAAGTTGGTAGTCTGTCTCTATCGTTTCTAAGCTGCTGAGAATCGAATTTTCGGCGCCGCCCGCCCCCTCGTCCGCAAATAACGCAAACAAATCGCCTTGGGCAGCGGCCTTCGGAGCGTCCTCTTTTGTAGCGTCGGGCTGGGCGAAAAGGGTGCCGGCAAACGGGTCGGCCGGAGCGGTAGGGTGGGGGGCTTCGTCTTTACCAAGCACGCGGTCGATGAGGGTGCGGAATTCCAGTTCCTCGAAAATCCGTCGTAACGCTTCCTTGTCCGGCTCTTCGCGGACGAGGGCCTGCATGTCGAGCTCGATGGGGACATCGGTTTTGATGGTGGCCAGGAATTTGGAGAAGGCAATCTGCTCCCTGTTCGTCTCGACCTTCGTCTTCAGGGCGCCCTTCAGCTGGTCGGTGTTGGCCAGCAGGTTCTCGATGCTGCCGAACTGGGCGATGAGTTTCTGTGCCGTCTTCTCGCCTACGCCCGGACAGCCGGGGATGTTGTCCGACGCGTCGCCCATCAGGCCCAGCATGTCGATGACCTGCAGGGTGGACTGGATGTCGAACTTCGCCTTGACCTCTTCCGTGCCCATCACCTCGAAGCCGCCCGTGTGCTTGGGGCGGTACATGAAGACGTGCTCGCCCACCAGCTGGCCGTAGTCCTTGTCGGGTGTCATCATGTAGGTGGTGATACCCTGCCGTCCGGCTTCGGTGGCCAGTGTGCCTATCACGTCATCGGCCTCGTAGCCCGCCACCTCGAGGATGGGGATGCGGTAGGCGCGGATGATGTCCTTTATAATAGGTACGGAGAAGCGGATGGCTTCGGGTGTCTCTTCGCGCTGGGCCTTGTATTGTTCGTAAGCCTCGTGGCGGAAGGTGGGGCCGGCCGGGTCGAAGGCCACGCCGATGTGGGTGGGGTTCTCCTTCTTGAGCACCTCTTCGAGGGTGTTGACGAAGCCCAGGATGGCCGAAGTGTTCTGCCCCTTTGAATTGATTCGCGGGTTCTTGATGAGCGCATAGTAGGCGCGGTAGATGAGCGCGTATGCGTCGAGCAGGAAAAGTTTATCGGTTGAATTCATACATTTTATCCTTTTTTGCAGGGTAAAAGTACAAAAAAATACCGTATTAACCGTTTTATTCGTATTTTTGTACCCAAATAATGCCCTCATGGATATAGCATCAGTGATACAAGCCCCCATTTCTGCTGAGTTGGAAGATTTCAGGCAGCTGTTTGCCCGTTCGCTTTCCAGCTCCAACCCGCTGCTCAATAGTGTAATCGAACACATTCGCCAGCGGAGCGGGAAGATGATGCGGCCTATGCTGGTGCTGCTTTCGGCTAAGCTGTGCGGCGCGGTTTCTTCGGCGGCTCTTCATGCGGCCGTGGCGCTGGAGCTGCTCCACAATGCCAGCCTGGTGCACGACGATGTGGTGGACGAAAGCGGCGAACGTCGCGGACAGCTCTCGGTGAACGCCGTGTTCAACAACAAGGTGGCCGTGCTCTCGGGCGACTATCTGCTGGCTACGGCTCTCGTACAGGTGGCTTTGACGCGCAATCACGACATCATCGACGTGGTTTCCGCATTGGGTCAGGACCTGGCCGACGGCGAACTGCTCCAGCTCTCCAATGTGGGCAACACCGATTTCTCCGAATCCGTCTATTTTGAGATTATCCACAAGAAGACGGCCGTGCTTTTTGCCGCCTGCACCAAATGTGGTGCCCTGTCGGCCGGAGCCTCTGCCGAGGACGTGGAGAAGGCACGTCTATTCGGTGAATATATTGGTCTCTGCTTCCAGATTAAGGACGATATCTTCGATTATTATGAGGACAAGCAGATAGGCAAGCCGACGGGCAACGACATGCACGAAGGCAAGCTGACGCTGCCCGTGCTCCATGTGCTCAACGCTACGGGCGATGAAGAGGCCCGTGCCATTGCCCTGCGGGTGAAGTCGGGTGCTGCATCGGCCGATGAAATCGGCTGTTTGGTGGCCTTCACGAAGGAAAACGGTGGCATTGAGTATGCCGAAAGGGTGATGCGCGACTATCGTGAGAAGGCTTTTGCGCTGCTCCCTGCTACGGCCGATACAGCTGTTCGTCAGTCACTGGAGGCTTATCTTAATTATGTAGTGGAAAGGCAGAAATAAAGCATTGTAATGATAAGCATAAAAGGCCGTTTTCCGAGGAGGAAAGCGGCCTTTTATGCTTGTGTTTCTATTCTGTTTAGAAGAACTTCGTCTCCTTGCCCAGTATGTCGCTCAGCAGCAGATTGGCCAGGCGGCTGGTGCCTAGGCGGAACAGGGTGTTGTTCAGCCATTCTTCGCCCAGCACTTCCTTCACGATGGAGTAGTAGACGAGGGCGTCGTTCACCGTGTTGATGCCTCCGGCTGGCTTGAAGCCTACCTTGTTGCCCGTCTCTTCGTAATATTCCTTGATAGCTTGGCACATCACGTAAGCGGCTTCGGGTGTGGCGGCGGGTTGCTGTTTCCCAGTAGAAGTCTTGATGAAGTCGGCACCGGCATACATCGATAAAATCGAGGCTTTTTTGATGTTCGAAGCCGTACGGAGGGCACCTGTCTCAAGGATAACTTTCAGATGCTTGTCCTTGCAGGTTTCTTTTAATTCCTGGATCTCGTCGCACACGCTTTCATAGTCGCCTACGAGGAACTTGCCTACGGAGATGACGATGTCTATCTCGTCGGCTCCGTCCATAATAGCCATCGCGGTTTCGGCTACTTTTACTTCGGTAAAGGTTTGCGAGGAGGGAAATCCGCCCGATACACAAGCTATCTTTACGTCTTCCACCTCGAGTGTATCTTTCACGATTTCAGCAAAATTGGGATAGACGCAGATGGCAGCCACGTTCTTCATATCGGGGAATTCTTCGTCGAAGCGATTCACATTCTGAGTGAAGCGCATTACACTTTCATCGCTGTCTGTAGTGTTCAGCGTAGTGAGGTCGATGCAGTGGAAGAGGAATTTCTTGACTTCGGGCGTATCATTCTCGGCCACTTTCTGTTCGATGATGGCTTTTACTTGTGCGGCTACGTCCGCATCGTCGAGGCTGGTGTTGTATTTGGCCAGCGCTTCGTCATACTTGCTTTTGGTGGGCTCTTTACTTTCCATGTTCCTTCAGTTTAGGGTTGTTGATATGTCTGTCTTGATCTCGTTTTGTTTTCTTCTCAATGCTACGGCGGAAAGCTTCGGTCAGGTCGACGCCCGTCTGGTTGGCGATGCAGAGCAGCACCCAGAAGACGTCGGCTATCTCTTCGTCCAAATTGTCCTTCTCACCGGGCTTGAACGACTGGTCGCCGTACTTTCGGGCCATGACGCGGGCCAGTTCGCCCACTTCTTCGGTCAGTACGGCCATATTGGTCAGTTCGCTGAAGTAGCGTACGCCGTACGTCTTGATCCAGTTATCCACCTGTTTCTGTGCTTCTTCCAGTGTCATATTACTGTATTTTGGGGTTATTCCTTGTTCTTGGTGTCGATGCAGATGGTGACGGGGCCGTCGTTCAGCAGCTCCACCTTCATGTCGGCACCGAATTCTCCCGTACCTATTTCCTTGCCCAGTGCGGCCGAGAGGTCCTGGCAGAACCGTTCGTAGAGGGGGATTGAAATCTCCGGCTTGGCGGCGCGTATGTACGACGGGCGGTTTCCTTTTTTTGTCGAGGCGTGCAGGGTGAACTGGCTGATGACGAGGATGTCGCCTCCCACGTCGAGGATGGAGCGGTTCATTACGCCGTTTTCATCGTCGAAGATGCGCAGGTTTACGATTTTCTTGCAGAGCCAGTCGATGTCTTCCTGTCCGTCGGCTTCTTCGATGCCTACGAGTATCATCATGCCTTGGCCGATGGCTGCCTTGCAATGTCCGTTGATGGTCACTGAAGCGTGTGCGGTGCGTTGTATCACTACTCTCATTGTCTTTGTATCTTGTTTTACTGACTGACAAAGATAGTGAAAGGTGAGCGCAGAAGCAAATGAAAACTAAGTTTTTCAATTTGATTATGCCGAACCGCCTCCTATCTTATTGAAAGATAGTGAAAGGAGAATGCAATAAAAATAAGCCCGCTTATTTTTATTGCTGAGCCCCGTCCTTTTGCTTGCCGAAGTGTTCCTGCAGGATGCGTGCTTTGGCCTCGCCTACGACGGCCGCCCATTCCTGCGGCGTGGCTTCGCGGAGGCGTTTCACGCTCTTGAACTCTTTGAGCAGGGCGTTTTTGGTCTTTTCACCGATGCCTTTTATTTCGTCCAGTTCCGAAGCCGTCTGCCGCTTGCTGCGCTTGTCGCGGTGGAAGGTGATGGCATAGCGGTGTACTTCGTCCTGTATACGGGTTAGCAGGTTAAATAGTGGTGTACCCTGTTTCAGGCCAATGCTTTGCGGAGGGAAGCCAAAGAGCAGCTCGTTTGTGCGGTGGCGGTTGTCCTTGGCCAGGCCGGCGATGGGGATGTTCAGCCCTAGGTCGTCCACAACCTCTTTTACGGCGCTCATTTGACCCTTTCCACCGTCGGTGATGAGGAGGTCGGGCAGAGGTGTGTTCTCCTCTACAGCGCGCTTGTATCGCCTCCATACGACCTCTTTCATCGAGGCATAGTCGTCGGGGCCTTCCACGGTCTTGATGTTGTACTTGCGGTAGTCCTTTTTCGACGGCTTTCCCTTGGCGAAGACCACGCAGCCGGCCACCGGGTCGGAGCCCTGAATGTTCGAGTTGTCGAAGCACTCGATGCGAAGGGGCAGGCGATCCAGGTGCAGTTGTTGCTGGATTTCCTTCAGCAGGCGCGTGGTGCGCTGCTCGGGGTTCAGTTTCTCCTGCTGCTTCAGGCGGTCCACCTTGTATTGCTTCACATTCTGGATGGACAGGTCGAGCAGTTTCTTTTTGTCGCCTCGCTGGGGGATGGTGAAGGTCACGTCCTTCAGTTCCATGTTCAGTTCGAAGGGCACGATGATTTCGCGTGATTGGCTTTTGTAGCGTTCGCGCATCTCGACGATGCCCAGCTGGAGCAGTTCCTCCTTGGTTTCCTCAAGGCGCTTTTTGTATTCGAAAGTGAAGGCTTGGTTGATGGCACCGTTCGTGATGTGCAGGTAGTTGATGAAAGCCGCCTTTTCATCGGCATCTTCTTCGATGGAGAAGACGTCGATGTTGTGAAGCACGTTGCTGACCACTTCCGAGCGTGAACGGTAGTTCTCTATCAACAGGTATTTCTCCTTGACCTTCTGTGCTTCCTCGAATTTCATTTCGGCGGCCAGATCCTGCATCTGCTGATAGAGCATTTGCTCCACGTCGCGCGTGTTTCCTTTCAGGATTTCTTTGATTTCACCGATGTTCTTCAGGTATTCCTTGTGGCTCTGCTTGCCGATGCAGGGGCCGGCGCAGTTTTTGATGTGGTATTCCAAGCAAACATTGAACTTGCCTGCGCGTATGTTTTCCGGACTGAGGTTGAGGTTGCAGGTGCGGATGGGATACAGGTGCTTGATGAGGTCGAGGACGGCATACATGGACGGCAGATGGCTGTAGGGGCCGTAATAGGTCGAACCGTTGCGGATGATGCGGCGGGTCTTGAAAATACGTGGAAAGTATTCATTCTGGATGCAGATGCTGGGGTAGGTCTTGTCGTCTTTCAGCAGAACGTTGTAGCGCGGTTTGTATTTCTTGATGAGGTTGTTTTCCAGCAGTAGCGCGTCTTCTTCCGTATTGACCACGATGTAGCGGATGTCGGCAATCTTGCTCACCAGTACCCTTGTCTTGCCGGGACCGTGTTCGCGGTTGAAGTAAGAGGAGACTCTTCTTTTCAGATTTTTGGCCTTTCCAACGTAGATAATGGTTCCTTCATCGTTCAGGTATTGGTAGATACCGGGGCTCTCGGGCAGGTTCAGCACGATGCCTCTCAGGTAGTCGTTGAGCTTCAGTTCGGGGTCTTTGTCCATGGGAAGTCGGGGTTAAGGTCGGAGGAGAAGAAGGACACAGGCAGGGTGTTGGGATTGTGTCTTCCTGTCTGTGTCCCGATGAAATCAGAGAGAAAGAACGCTTTCTACGTCGATGTCCTTGTCGAAGACATCTCTACCGTGCAGTTCTTGCAACTCGATGATAAAGTTTACGTAGATTTTCTTGGGGTTCATCTGCTTTACCAGCTTGCAGGCTGCGGCCATGGTACCGCCGGTAGCCAACAGGTCGTCGTGCAGCAGGATAACGTCGTTTTCATCGATGGCGTCCTTGTGCATCTGCACCGTATCTTTACCGTATTCTTTCTCGTAGCTTTCTTCGATGGTCTCGGCGGGCAGCTTACCGGGCTTGCGGATAGGCACAAATCCGGCTCCCAAGCGGGTGGCGAGGATCGGTCCCATGATGAAGCCGCGCGACTCGATGCCCACGACCTTCGTGATGCCTTTGTCTTTGTACATCTCGTACATCGTGTCCGAAAGTTCCTGTAGGGCGGCTGGGTCTTTGAACAGGGTAGTCACGTCGTAGAACAGAATGCCCGGTATCGGGAAGTCGGGTATTTCGCGGATGCTTTTCTTTAGAGTTTCTTTGCTCATAATCAGTTGTTTTATTAGGTTTATTGAACTTTTTGTTTCACGTGGAACGTAAGGCCCGTCAGCGGCCGCAAAGCACCAGCAGAACGTTGATGTCGCTGGGGGATACACCGGGGATGCGGCTGGCCTGTGCGATGGTTTCGGGATCGATCTTCACCAGCTTCTGTCGCGCCTCGGTGGAGAGGGACTGTAGGGAGTTGTAGTCGAACTTACCCTTGATCTTGATGCTTTCCAGGCGGGCCAGCTTATCGGCAATCATGCGTTCGCGTCCGATGTAGCCTTCGTACTTAATGAGGATTTCGGCAGCTTCCAGAATCTCGTCGCGACGCTCGGTTACCTTGTCCAGCTCGCGGTGGAAGGCGCTGACGTGCTCGGCAATGTTAGCGATGGTTACCTGCGGGCGGTTGATGAGATCGATCAGTTTGCAGCCCTGGCGGAGCGGAGTAGTGCCCAGTGCTTCGAGCGCGGGATTGATGAGTGCCGGCTTGATGGAGTAGCTGCGGGCGAAGTCCAGGATGTTGTTCACGGCTTCGCGCTTGCTGGTCAGCAGATCATAGCGGTGGCGCGTGGCCAGGCCCAAGTGGTAGGCGCGTTCAGTGAGGCGCATGTCGGCATCGTCCATGCGGAGCAGGATGCGGTATTCAGCGCGCGAGGTGAACATGCGGTAGGGCTCGTCGACGCCTTTCGTTACGAGGTCGTCGATGAGCACGCCGATATATGCTTCGTCGCGTGCCAGGGTGAAGGGTTCGCCGCCGTGGCAGTTGATGTGGGCGTTGATGCCTGCGATGATGCCTTGTCCGGCTGCTTCCTCGTAGCCTGTGGTGCCGTTCACCTGTCCAGCCAGGAAGAGGTTTTTGATTTTCTTCGTTTCCAGCGTATGCTTCAGCTGCGTGGGGTCGAAGTAGTCGTACTCGATGGCGTAGCCGGGGCGGTAGACTACCAGGTCGCGGAAGGCGGGAATCTTTTTCAGCGCCTCCAGCTGGATGTCCATCGGCAGGGACGAGGAGAAGCCGTTCAGGTAGAGTTCCTGCGTGGTCTCGCCTTCGGGCTCCAGGAAGAGCTGGTGTTGCGGCTTGTCGGGGAAGGTGACGATTTTCGTCTCGATGCTGGGGCAGTAGCGCGGCCCGATGCTCTGGATCTGCCCGTTGAAAAGGGGCGAATCGGGCAGGCCGCGGCGCAACACCTCGTGCGCTTCCTCGTTGGTGTAGCACGTCCAGCAGGGCAGCTGGCGCAGCTGTCGGGTGGGGGTGTCGAGGAAGGAGAACTTGTGGAAGTCGGCCTCGCCGTCCTGCACTTCCATATCCTCGTAGTGGACGCTGCGGCCGTCGATGCGCACGGGCGTGCCGGTCTTCATGCGGCCGTAGGCGATGCCGTGCGCGGCGATGGATTCGGTCAGTTCGTACGCGGCGGGTTCGGCCATGCGTCCGCCGGGCAGCATGGTGCGGCCCACGTGCATCAGTCCGTTCAGGAAGGTGCCGGCGGTGACGATGACGCAGCGTGCGTGGAACGTTACGCCCCATACTGTCTCCACGCCCCGCACTTCACCGTCCTCGACGAGCAGGCGGCGTACGGTGTCCTGCCAGATGTGCAGGTGGGGCGTGTTTTCCAGCACCTCGCGCCAGGCCCAGATGAACTTGGCACGGTCGCACTGCGCGCGGGGGCTCCACATGGCGGGGCCTTTCGAGCGGTTGAGCAGGCGGAACTGGATGGCCGTTCGGTCCGTCACCAGGCCCATGTGTCCGCCCAGGGCGTCGATTTCGCGGACGATTTGTCCCTTGGCGATGCCGCCCACGGCGGGGTTGCAGCTCATTTGCCCGATTTTGTTCATGTCCATGGTGATGAGGCAGGTCTCCGAGCCCAGGCGGGCTGCGGCGGCTGCGGCTTCGCATCCGGCATGGCCGGCGCCTATCACGATTACGTCGTAGTTGAATTCCATTGTTCTCTGTTTCTTTGCTTTTGCTGGGCAAAGGTACAAAAAAAAGGGGCCGAAGCCCCTTTTTTTAATGGAGAATTGAGAATGGAAAATGGAGAATGAATTTTCAATTATCCATTCTCCATTCTCCATTTATAGAGGGCTTCCGCCTTCGCCCTCGTCCTCGCCGCCGCCGGGTTCCGGTTCGGGCGTCGGTTCGGGCGTATCCGTGCCGGTATCTGCCGTGGAGCCGCTGGTGGAGTGCGAGTGGCTGGCCTCCTGCTGCGTGCGGTAGATGAGTCCGTTCACCGAATCGATGAATGCGTCCAGCTCGTCCGATGGCGAGGCGATGGCGAAGGCGTTCACCACCAGGACGATTTGCTGGTAGCAGGCATCCACCTGGCCGCGCAACTCCTTCGTGTCGATGCCCTCCAGTGTCTGCCGTTGCTGGGCGTCCTCCTGGCTCAGGCGGTGTATTTCCTCGAAAGCCGTGTTGGCCTCGTCCAGCAAGTCCACTTCGGCCTCTATGCCGAGCAGGGCGACGAGAGGCGCGTTTTCCGCCGAGCGCAAGCTGGCCACCAGTCCCTTGATTTCAGCCGTTTCCTTCATGTAGGAGTTGCTGTAGGCCGTGTTGTAGGGTGCGATGACCGAAGCCAGCTGTGCCGCAGCCCGGTATTTCTCGTCGTCGATGGAGCGTTGGTGGGCCTTGATGAGGTTCAGCACCACCATCAGGCCGTTGTCGCGCCGCGTGTCGGCGTCGGCCAGCAGCTGCGTGTAGCGTTGCGACGAGGGGCGGTTGATGATGGCCGCCTCCTGCTTCAGCAGGGAGGCATACAGCGCGGCCTGCGCCTCTACGTGCAGCGCGGCGGCGGTGGCCTCGATGATGTAGCTGTTCGCCTGGTCGTGGAATTGCATGTGGGTACCGCCGGGAAGGCCGGTGAGCCCAATGGGTAAAATCTGTTTCATAATGTTGGGTATTTGAGGGTTAATAATAGGTTTGTCGGTCATTTCCGAGGCCTCGGACGCGCGGCCAAAACTTTTGGCAGGGTTTCCGAGCCCTCGGACGAGCAGCCCAAAACTTTTGGCAGGGTTTCCGAGGCCTCGGACGTGCAGCCTAAAACTTTTGGGAGGGTTTCCGAGGCCTCGGAAGGCAGCCTAAAACTTTTGGGAGGGGTTCCGAGGCCTCGGATGTGCAGCCTAAAACTTTTGGCAGGGTTTCCGAGCCTTCGGATGTGCAGCCTAAAACTTTTGGCGGGGTTTCCGAGGCCTCGGAAACCCTACTGCGTCACGGCTCGATGGCTTTGATTTTGTCCGCGTATTCGAACCATGTTTCCTTGTAGGCATCTACCGACCCGGCCGGCACGTAGATGTCGGAAAGGGCGGTATACTGGTAGAAGACGTGACCAATATGTACGGGCGGTGTCTCACCCAGGAAAGTGGCGGTGGAAAGGGAGCTGCAATCGCCGAATGCCCCCGCACCGATGCCTGTCACTCCGCTCGGGATTTCGATGGATTTCAGGAGGGAGCAGCCGAAGAATGCGTAGTTTCCGATGGTATTCAGCGCTACAGGGAAGTCAATGGAGGTCAGGGACGAGCAATGGTTGAATGCGTAGTCGCTGATGTCCGTGATGCCTTGGGGCAGCTTGATGGTCTGGAGGGTCGAGTTGTCTCCCATGTGTCCGGTGTATGCAAATTTTGCTGCGTCGTCGCCCGTATAGGTGGTGCCCGCGAGGTCGAGGTCGGTCAGCATGTCTTTGTTCCGTTTGATGGCCTCCCAGTCGTCGTCGTTGATCTCGCCGCTTGTCACGGTGATGGATTTCAGGTCGATGCGGCTGCCTATCAGGGTGGCAAGCTGGCCGGGCTGGAGGTTGCCTATCGTCAGCTCAGTGCCGCAAAAGACGGTGATGCGCCCGATGGTGGTGCTGCCCTTCTTGTTGTCCAGCATCACGAGGATTTCGCCCGTGGCGGCGCCGCTCGTTATGTCGGCGGGGGCGGTGACGGTGAGGATGAGGTTAACGCTGATGGAGGCCTTCCATCCGTCGGGGACGGTTATCAGGTAGAGGTCGTCCGCAGTGGGGTTGTCGATGCCGGTGACAATGCATTGTATTTTCGCCGTTTGCCCGTAGGGCAGGGATACACCCGGAACATCGAACGTCAGGCCGATGCCCGTGTAGCGTGGCACTTGGAAGGTGCCGCCGTTGTTGGCCAGCTTGAAGATTACGTAGTCGGCGTTCGTCGTGTCGACGCTTTCAAAGAAGCTGTCGCCTTTCGGGCCCGTATCGCCCGTGTCACCTTTCTCGCCGTCCTCGCCGTCCTCGCCGCTGACGCGCGTCCAGGTCTTGCCGCCGTCCACGCTTAGGTAGATGGCGTCGGGCTCGATGTCTTTGTTCTGCGAGTCGGTGGTGATTTGCTGTTCGTTGAGCTTCTTGCCCGTGGCCAGCTGGGGCAGCGGAGCGTCGTCGCCGGCGGGGCCTTGGTCGCCTTGCTCGCCCTGCGTGCCGTTGGCGCGGATGGGGTTGCCGTCGGCATCGGTCAGGAGCTCGCCGTTCAGCGTCCAGTACCAGTTGCCGTCGTCGGCTTGCGCGGCGCCTATTTGCGGGGTGTCGCCCTTGTCACCCTTGTCGCCCTTCGCGCCGTGGTAGATGGTGATGGAGGGCGTGTTCAGGAAGCTGATGGTGAAGCCCACCTCCACGCCGTCCTTCACGACGGGCGTCACGGCGGTGATGTAGTCCGTCGTGCTGAGCAGCGTCTGTAGGGCTTGGATGTTGGTGTTCGTTTCCGCCTGCCAGGCTTCGAGGGCGGCGATGCGCGCGGCCTGTGCGGCCAGTTCTTCGGTGTTCTGGTTCACCTGTTCCCAGAGTTCGGAGTCGTCGTACTTGCAGGCCGCCAAGGTCAGCGCGGCAAGCAGGAGGAGGGTTAAGGTCTTTCTTGCTTTCATATAGTTGTCCGATTAAAATTGGTTCTCATAGCATTTGCCGGGGGAGGCGGACGCACCGTGGTGCGTCCCTACAGCAAAACGTGCTGCGTTGCTTGCAAATGTAACCAATTATTTGATTTATTCAAACGGAAAGCTAAGTTTTCTGTAAGGAATGTTACTTTGTGCCATCGGGCGGGGCAGCGTTAAAGATGTTGAAATGATTTTCTTCACCGTAGGGAGTATGGCGGTTTTCCGGTATCTTTGGCAGTGAGTTGCATCGCTTGAAAAAGGAGGACATATGAGAAACGTAAGAATATCGGTCGTCTGCCTGCTGTGGCTGGGCGTACTGTTGCTGGGCGTGCAGACCGCTTCGGGGCAGGAAGACAGTACGCGCGTGCGCCGCGACAGCCTCCGAGTGGGCGCTGGCACGCCGCAGTTGCCGGTGAAATCGGGCATTTCGGGCGTTGGTGTGGAGGAGTATCGGCTGGAGCCGTCGCTCGAGGCAGGGCGTGAGGTGCCTGTGTTCCGTCCCGTGCGCCGTGATCCCGACCTGCGCCTGCCCTATCAGGAGAATCCGTCGCTCCGTTTCAAGGGCGATTTCCGTACGGAGGGTAGCCTGTGGCGCTGGCGCACAGGGCAGATTTATGGTATGGGCAGCCAGACGAGCCTGCCAGGCATCGGGCTGCGTAACGAGGCCGCCTTCAGCTTTGAGCAGGAACTGAATGATCGTCTCAGCCTGCAGGCCACGGTGGACGCCGTGCGGATGAACATGGCTTACTTCAACCGTCGGCAGTCGCTGGGCCTCTCGGGGGCATTGGTCTACCGGGCGCAGGACCATCTGTGGTTCACCGCTTTCGGCTCGGCGCGCACAGGCGACTTTCTCAATATGCAGTCTTATTCTTACGGGGGGACAATGGGGTTCGACATCACCGAGCGCTTCAGCCTGGAGCTTGGCGTACAGCGCTTCTACAACGACCTGACGGGCCGCTGGGAGACGCTGCCGGTGGTGATGCCGGGCTATCGGTTTAACGACAAGTTCAAGTTGCAGTTCGACGTGGGGCCGATTATCTACGAACTCATCCGCAACGTCATCATTGATCATCGTGGCGGTCGGTCGGACGGCGGGCCTACGATACGGCCGCCAGTGCCGGGGTTCAGATAGTTATTAGCCCCAGCGCTTTGTTCTCCGCCTCCTCCATAATCTCCCGTTCGCCAGGTCCCTTGTCGTTGATGCCGCAGAGGTGGAGGATGCCGTGGATGATGACACGGTGCAGTTCGCGGCGGTAATCGCCTCCGGCAAACTGGTCGGCGTTGGTACGGACGGTGTCGAGGCTGATGAAGAGGTCGCCGCTCAGGCGGTTGCCCTCGCAATAGTCGAAGGTGATGATGTCCGTATAGTAATCGTGTTGCAGGTACTGGCGATTTACCTCCAGTATCTTCTCGTCCGAGCAGAAGATGTAGGCTATTTCACCGATTTTCTTCCCGTAGGAAGCCGCCACGGCCTTGATCCATGCCGTCGTTTCGCGTTTTTGGATGTCGGGCATGTCTACGCCCTCAGTCTGGTAAGTAATCATATCCCTATATTTAAAAGAACCAATAACTAATGATAATGCCCGCCACGATGCCTGAAAGGTCGGCCAGCAGTCCGCAGGTCACGGCATTGCGCGTACGGGTGACGCCCACGCTGCCGAAGTAGACGGCCAGGATGTAGAACGTGGTGTCCGAAGCACCGCGGACCACACAACTCATACGGCCTACGAACGAATCGGCGCCATATTGGTTCATCGCGTCAATCATCAGGCCGTTGGCCCCGCTGCCGCTGAGCGACTTCATCAGGGCCGTGGGTAGCGCGCCCACAAAGCTCGTATCTACGCCGAACCATCCCACCACAGCGCCGATGCCCTCGACCAGTAGGTCCATCGCTCCCGAAGCACGGAAGACGGCGATACCCACCAGGAAAGCCACCAGGTAGGGAATAATGCGCACGGCTGTAGTGAAGCCTTCTTTGGCACCCTCGATGAAGGCGTCATAGACATTCGTCCGCTTCCACACACCCCACAGGATGAAGAACAGGATGATGCTGAACAGGATGATGTTGGCCGTCAGCGTGGAGTAGGTGCCCATCTGGTCGCGCCCTAGGCGGACGAAGAGGTAAATCAGTGCTGCGAAGAACAGCGCGATGCCTCCCACCAGCATCAGGATGGGCTTGCAAAGCAAATTGATGCGCTGGCTGATGCTGACCACCGCCACGCCCACAAAGGTCGACACGGTGGTGGTGAGCAGCGTCGGGATGAAGATGTCCGTAGGCTGGGCGGCCCCCATCTGTGCGCGGTAGACCATGATGCTGACGGGTATCAGGATAAGCCCCGAGGTATTGATGACCAGGAACATGATCATCGGGTTAGTGGCCGTATCTTTGTGCGGGTTTAGTTCTTGTAATTCTTTCATCGCCTTCAGGCCCATGGGCGTGGCAGCATTGTCCAGCCCCAGCATGTTGGCCGACAGGTTCATGAAGATGCTGCCCATGGCCGGATGTCCTTTGGGGATGTCGGGGAAGAGGCGACAGAACACGGGGCTGAGCCAGCGCGACAGGGCGCCTATCATGCCGCTCTGCTCGCCTATTTTCATAATGCCCAACCAGAGTGCGAGTATACCCGTCAGGCCCAGCGAAATCTCGAAGGCGTTCTTCGATGAGTCGAATGTGGCATTCACCAGTTCGGTGAAAATGTCCATGTCGCCCACGAAGACGAGCTTGCCCAGCGCGACAATGAAGGCAATGACGAAAAAGGCGACCCAGATATAGTTCAGTACCATAATGCAGTGTTAATAAGTTTCTTCATTCGCCAAGTTCCACACGTTGAGGAACGAAGCCTTGGTGATGTTCACCACCTTCTCCCAGTTCAGGCGGTCGGCGTGGTCCGAAGGCTGGTGGTAGTCGGGATGTCCGTCGGTGTGATACCAGATGATGGGGATGTCGCGCATGGCGAACGAGGCATTGTCGCTGCCACCCACTGGGCGGTCCCACGCGCGGTAGTCGGGCTCCAGAGCGAGGCCGTAGCGGGCGATGTCGTCCTTAAGCCACTGCCCGAAGGCTGGGTGAGCGGCGGTGTAGAAGTAAACCACGTGGCGCGGTCGATCGGGCTTGTTGTTGCGCCCTATCATGTCGAAGTTCAGATATCCCTTGACCTTCCCGATGAAATCGCAGCTTTGGACGAAATGCTTCGAGCCCAGCAGCCCCTTCTCCTCACCGTCCCAGAAGGCGATGATGACGTTGCGCAACGGTTTCTGTCCGCTGGCTTGGAAGGCGCGGGCTATCTGTAGTACAGCCGATACGCCTGAGGCGTTGTCGTCCGCTCCGTTGTAGATGGCATCGTCGGCCAGTGTCTCGTCCGTACCCAGGTGGTCGAAGTGGGCACCCACGATGACATATTCGTCCGTCCGCTGGCCGGGGATGATGCCCAGCACGTTGGCCATGCGCAGCACGCGGTGTGTGCCCTGCTTCAGACGGGCGATGGAGTCAGGGTGCACCTGCCAGCGCGCCCCTTTCTGCTGCCTCTCCTTGGCGCAAGCTTCGAAGGGCTGGAAGTAGCTGTCGCCATAGAGCGGACGGATGCCTGCCTCCTTGAGATTGGCGGCCAGATAGCGTGCGGCCACACGCGAGCCGTGCATACCCGCTTCGCGACCTTGCAACTCATCATCGGCCAGGAAGCCCACGATGGCCTCGGCCGAAGTACGGTTGATACTCTTCAGACCCCGCTCGACGGCGGTCTGTGCATGGACGAGGGACGTGCCGCTCAGGCAGACGGCCCCCATCATCAGGAGGGAAATGACTGTTCTTTTCATACGTAGGGACAAAAATAGGGATAACTTTCCATAGTTTGTCAATTTTTCCCGTATTTTTGCCTCATGCTAACCCCTAATTACTGACCATCAAATGACCAAGACAGAAGAAATACAGGCCGAACTGGAGGCCTACATCGACCCTGTGAAGCGCGAATACCTGCCCAAGTTTTTCAAGACAGGGCGGGGAGAGTATGGCGAAGGCGACCGCTTTCTGGGCGTTGTTGTTCCCAACGTGCGCCTCGTGGCCCGCCGTCATAAGGACGAACCCGCCGAAGTGGCCGCCGTGTTGCTCCAGAGCCCCTGGCACGAGTGCCGCCTCTGCGCCCTGCTGATGCTGGTGGAGCGCTTCAAGAAGAGCGATGAAATGGGGCGGAAAGCCATCTTCGACTTCTACCTGACGCAGACGGCCCGCATCAACAACTGGGATCTGGTGGACCTCTCGGCTCCCTACATCGTGGGCGAACACTTGAAGGACAAGCCCCGCGACGTGCTCCACCGTTTGGCCGCCGACCCGCTGCTGTGGAACCAGCGCATCGCGGTCGTGGCCACGATGCCGCTCATCAAAAACGGCGATTTCATCGACATTCTGACCCTTGTTCCACACTTTTTCCACACGCCCCACGACCTGATGCGGAAGGCTTGCGGATGGATGTTGCGTGAGGTGGGCAAGAAGGACAAGGCTGTACTCGTCCGCTTTCTTGAGGAACATTGCCAGGTGATGCCCCGCACCATGCTGCGCTACGCCATCGAGAAGTTTGCCGACGACGAGCGCCGCCGCTTCATGGCGCGCGGATGAGAGCCAGAAGAGAAAACAATGCTTTCCCCCAAGGAAAGCACTGCTTTGTTGAGGAGAAAACGGTGCTTTACGGATGGCGTAGTATTTCTTCTATTTTCTACGAAGTTTGTGGTGGTTTATGATACATCCTCTTTGTACTTCTCTCGGTTTGCATTATCTTTGTCTCGTATAAACATGCATCATGGAACAAGAAAACTTTGATATACGTAACCAGCAGCCGATGAACAGCCGTGAGCGCGACTTCGAGAACGTGCTCCGCCCGCTGGCTTTCGAAGATTTCAGCGGTCAGGACAAGGTGGTGGACAACCTCCGCATCTTCGTCAAGGCGGCCCGTCTGCGCGGCGAGGCGCTGGACCATACGCTGCTCCACGGCCCTCCCGGCTTGGGAAAGACTACGTTGTCCAATATCATTGCCAACGAGCTGGGTGTGGGCTTCAAGATTACCTCCGGCCCTGTGCTCGACAAGCCGGGCGATCTGGCGGGCATCCTGACGAGCCTCGAGCCCAATGACGTCCTTTTCATCGACGAAATCCACCGCCTTAGCCCTGTAGTGGAGGAGTATCTCTACTCGGCCATGGAGGACTACCGCATCGACATCATGATAGACAAAGGCCCCTCGGCTCGCAGTATCCAGATAGACCTGAACCCCTTTACGCTCGTGGGCGCCACCACGCGCAGCGGCCTGCTGACGGCTCCGCTTCGTGCGCGCTTCGGCATCAACCTCCATCTGGAGTACTACGACAACGACGTGCTGAGCACCATCATCCAGCGTTCGGCACGCATCCTCGACGTACCCTGCTCGTCGAAGGCGGCAGTCGAGATTGCCAGCCGAAGCCGCGGTACGCCTCGTATTGCCAACGCCCTGCTACGCCGCGTGCGAGACTTTGCGCAGGTGAAGGGTTCGGGCAGCATCGACACTGAGATAGCCCGCTACGCTCTTGAAGCACTGAACATCGACCGCTATGGCCTCGACCAGATAGACAACAAGATCCTGACGACCATCATCGACAAGTTCAAGGGTGGTCCTGTGGGCCTCACGACCATTGCCACCGCCTTAGGCGAGGATCCCGGCACCATCGAGGAAGTTTACGAACCGTTTCTCATCAAGGAAGGTTTCATCAAGCGCACGCCCCGCGGTCGTGAAGTGACTGAGCTGGCCTATAAGCATTTGGGGCGAACGATGTACAACGGAGGACAGCCGTCGTTGTTTGACTGAAAAAGATTGAATTATGGCAAATCTGAAATCATTGGCTAAAGAAACCGCCATCTACGGCCTAAGCAGTATCGTAGGGCGATTTTTGAATTATCTGCTGGTACCTGTCTATACCATGGCGATGTCCGCGCAGAGCGGAGGCTATGGCGTGGTGACAAATATTTATGCTTGGGTGGCTTTGGCACTGGTGTTGCTTACCTTCGGCATGGAGACGGGTTTCTTCCGTTTCGCCAACAACGGCAAGGACGATCCTATGCGCGTCTACTCCACTACGCTGATGGGTGTAGGTGGCGTGTCGCTTACGTTTCTTGCTTTGGGATTGGTGTTTCTGCAACCTATTGCTAGCCTGCTGGGCTACGAAGCCCATCCCGAATACGTGGGCATGATGATGGCCGTGGTGGCCATGGACGCCATCCAGAGCATCCCCTTTGCCTACCTGCGCTACAAGAAGCGCCCCATCAAGTTTGCTGCGCTGAAGCTGCTGTTCATCTTCCTGAATATCGCCCTGAATCTCGTCTACTACGTGGCGATGAAGGGTAGCGACGTTGGCTATGCCTTCTTGTTCAACCTTGTCTGCACGTCCACCGTCATGCTCTGCCTCGTGCCTGAGCTGCGCGGCTTCCACTACGTACTCGATCGTGCCCTGCTGCGCCGCATGCTGTCCTATAGCCTGCCTTTGCTCGTGCTTGGTCTGGCAGGTATTCTGAACCAGGTGGCCGACAAGATTATCTTCCCCTACGTCTATCCCGATGCCGCCGAGGCCAAGGTGCAGCTGGGCATCTACGGCGCGGCTAGCAAGATAGCTATGATCATGGCCATGCTGACGCAGGCCTTTCGCTATGCTTACGAGCCGTTTGTCTTCGGCAAGAGCCGCGACAAGGATAATCGTGAGGTCTATGCCGCCGCCATGAAGTATTTTATCATCTTCACCCTGCTGGCCTTCCTGGCCGTGATGTTCTACCTCGACCTGCTGAAGTTCATCATCGGGCGCGACTATTGGGCCGGCCTGCGCGTAGTGCCCATCGTGATGGCGGCCGAAATCTTCATGGGCGTGTACTTTAACCTGTCGTTCTGGTACAAACTGATCGACGAGACGCGCTGGGGCGCCTACTTCTCGCTGACGGGGTGCGCCGTGCTGGTGCTCATCAATGTGCTGCTCATCCCGCGCTACAGCTACATGGCCTGCGCCTGGGCGGGCTTTGCGGGCTATGGGGTGGCCATGCTGCTGTCCTACTTCGTGGGGCAGAAGAAATACCCCATCCGCTACGACCTGAAGGGCATCGGACGCTACGTGCTGTTGGCCGCCGTTCTTTACGTGGCTGCCGAGTATGTGCCCATTGAGAATTTGTGGCTGCGCCTAGGTTGGCGGACGGTGCTCCTGCTGGTGTTTGCCGCCTATATCGTGAAACATGACCTGCCCCTGAGCCGCATTCCGTTGTTGAATCGGTTGGTGACGAAGAAATAATCTGTGGAAAAAACGAAGAAAATAATGATGATGAGAGACTTGAAATATTGTCTGCTGACCGCCTGTCTGCTGGCGAGCGTGGCTGTTATGGCTGACGAGGGTATGTGGATGCTGGGTAATTTGGACAAAAAGACTACCCACATGCTGAAAGAGATGGGGCTTGAGCTGAAGCCGAAGGAACTGTACAGCCCTCGCAAGGCCTCGCTGAAGGATGCCGTAGTGAGCTTTGGCGGCTTCTGTTCGGGCGTGGTGGTATCCGAGGACGGATTGGTGCTCACCAACCATCATTGCGGCTTTAGCAGCGTGCAGCAGCATTCCAGTGTGGATCATGACTATTTGCAGGATGGCTTCGTGGCCCGCACGCGCGATGAGGAGTTGCCCAATCCCGAACTTTACGTGCGCTTCCTCCTGCGGCAGGAGAACGTGACGAAGCGTGTGCTTTCTGCCGTCCGGCCCGACATGGACGAGTCGGCCCGCGCCAGTGCCGTCGACTCGGTAATGTTAGCCGTCGGAGCCGAAGTGTCGCAGAAGGACTCCACGCTGACGGGCGTGGTCGACGCTTATTATGGCGGTAATGAATTCTGGCTCTCCGTCTATCAAGATTTCAACGATGTCCGCTTGGTATTTGCTCCGCCTTCGTCTGTCGGCAAGTTCGGCTGGGACAAGGACAATTGGATGTGGCCGCGCCACACGGGCGACTTCTGCGTCTTCCGCATCTACGCCGGCCGTGGGAACCGTCCGGCCGACTACTCGCCCGACAACGTGCCCTACCATCCTCGCTACGTGGCTCCTATTTCCCTCGAAGGTTATCAGGAAGGCGACTTCTGCATGACCTTGGGCTATCCAGGCTCGACGGAACGCTACCTCTCATCGTTCGGTATCGAGGAAGCCATGAACGGCATCAACCAGGCGCAGATAGATATCCGCGGCGTGAAGCAGGCCATCTGGAAGCGTGCGATGGACGCCAGCGACGATATCCGCATCAAGTACGCCTCCAAGTACGACGAAAGTTCTAACTACTGGAAGAACAGCATCGGTACGAATCGTTCCCTCCGCCGCCTGAACGTGCTCGAGAGGAAGCGCACGCTGGAGCGCGACTTACAGGACTGGATACGTCGCACTCCAGCCGAGCGCGACAGCTTGCTTCACTTGCTGACCGATCTCGAGCTGGCCTACAAGGACCGCCGTGCCGTTAACCGGGCACAGGCCTACTTGCTGGAAAGCTTCCTTAACGGTCCCGAATTGGTGCAGCTGGCCCTCAGCATTCTGAACTTCGACTTTGGCGCCGATCCAAAGGTCGTTGAGGTCAATCTGCAAGGTATCGTGGACAAGTATGCCAACCTCGACTTGGACATCGACAAGGATGTTTTCACAGCCCTGCTGAAGGAGTATCCCCGTCATGTGGAGGCCAACTATCTGCCGTCGCTTTACGATTCCATCGCTACCGTCTACGGCGGCAGCGAGCGTGCCTATGTGGACAGCCTCTATGCTCGTACCGTTATTGCCACGCCCCGTGGCCTGAAGCGTTTCCTGGAGAACGACACCACGCTGCACCTCTTTAGCGACCCGGCTATCAACTTGGGCATCGACCTTATCACCCAGCTCTTCGAGATGAACATGCAGATGAACGCCGCCAACCTAGCCGTTGATCGCGGCGAGCGGCTGTTCAATGCTGCAGTACGCCGCTATTACGCCGACCGTCGTTTCTATCCCGATGCCAATTCGACGATGCGCCTTAGCTTCGGTACGGTGCGGGGCTACGAGCCGTTTGACGGGGCTAACTACAGCCACTTTACCACAGTTTGTGGCATTCTGGAGAAAGCGCAAGAGCATCGCGGTGAGCCCGATTTCGCCCTGCAGCCCGAACTGGTGAGCCTGCTGGAGAGCAGTGATTACGGGCGCTATGCCGACCAGAGCGGGGAGATGAAGGTCTGCTTTATCTCGGATAACGACATCACGGGCGGTAACTCGGGCAGCGCCATGTTCAACGCGCGCGGCCAGCTCATCGGTCTGGCTTTCGACGGCAACTGGGAGGCCATGAGCAGCGATTATCTCTATGAACCCCGCCTGCAGCGCTGCATCGGGGTAGATATCCGCTACGTGCTGTTCATCATCGAGAAATATGGTCAGGCGGGTCGCCTGATAGAAGAATTGAAAATTGGATGATGCTGTGTCCTTTTTTCTGCCTATATATCGTGGTGTATGTGTAGAAAAACGTGTCAGGTAGGCTGTTCACCGTGGTGAATTGACGGAAAGATACGTTCGGTTTGGAGAAACTTGGGTATCAGGCCTGAAATACTGTTATTTCGTTACTTTTTCTTTCGACATTTTAGATGACCTGCTGCGTGGGCTTGGGCGAAAGCATTTCGGCCGGTACGGCGGTCTGGATGGCTTGTCTGAGTATGTCGAGCAGCGTGCGGCGGATGAAGTCTTTGGACGTAAGCATCACGATTTGCCGCGTGGGGCGGGGCACTGCGAAGGGGCGTACCAGTTCGTGCTGTGTCTCGCTCAACTGAGATATGGCCAGTTCGGGGATGAATGTGACCCCCTTGCCGCCCTCCACCATGCGCATGAACGTCTCCATGCTGCCCAGATGGTAGACCATCTGGCTGGTCTGTGCGGATTTCAGCTGGCAGAAGCGGACGAGCTGGTCGCGGAAGCAGTGCCCTTCGTCTAGCAGCCAGAGCTGCGTGCCGGAGAGGTCGGTGGTGCGTATGGTCTCGCGACTAAAGAGTTCATCTTTGCGGGCCACGTAAGCGTAGAATTGTTCGTAGAAGAGCGGCGTCTGCGCAAAATTGTCCATGCCGTCCAGGGCAGCCACGATGCCGGCGTCTATCTCCTCGTCTGCCAAAGCCTGCTTGATAGCAGCGGTCTTCATCTCCGTGACACGGATGTCCAGCTGCGGGTGCTGCTTCATCAGCTGAGGGAAGAAGCGGGGCAGCAGGTAGGGGGCGATAGTGGGGAGGATGCCCAAGGTGAACGTGCCTGTCAGTGTCTGCCTTTCTTCAGCCACCATTTCCTTGATGCGGGCGGCTTCGGCCAGCACCTGTCGCGCCTGTCCCAAGATAAGGCGTCCGGCAGGTGTAGGGCTTACAGACTGGCGAGTGCGGTCGAAGATGCGGATGTCCAGCTCTTCTTCTAGCTTTTGGATCAGTGCACTCAGGGTGGGCTGCGTCACGCCGCAGTGTTCGGCCGCCTTGCCAAAGTGGCGGAACTGGTTCAGGGCGAGGATGTACTCCAGTTGTTGCAGGGTCATGGTATCGGTCGTTTGAGGTTCTTTGGTTTATTTCTTTTTCTTCTTCGACGGCTTGGCCCAGCCCTCTTCGCTGAAGTCGGGTTCGGGCCCCTTGAGCCCGTTGTCGTGCTGGAAGAATTGCTTCCAGTCGTCCTTGCGGCCGCGGGGCTTGGTGTATCCGCGCTCTTCGCGGCTGGGCTTGGCGCGTCTGGGTTCCTTAGCGGGCTTTTCGGCTTTCTTGCGTTCAGGCTTCTCGGTTTTGCGTTCGGCCTTTTTCCTGCCCGTATTCTCGTCGGCTTCTCCGGCCGGCTCGACGGAGATTTTCCGTCCGTTCCAGCGTGTGCGGTTCAGGGCTTTGATGACCTTATCGGCTTCGGCTTCGTCTACCTCAAAGAACGAGAAGTTGCGCATCAGGTCGATACGTCCCAGGTCGACGCGGCCTTTCGTGTTACTGTTGATGAGGCCGATGAGATCGGTGGGGAAGAAGTTGTCTGTTTTGCCCACGTTGATGAAGAGGCGCGTGAAGCCCGCTTCGGCCTTGCGGCTGCCGTTCTTTTTACCTTTTCCAGCTTTCTTCTCTTCGTTGGTGCCGACGGTCTCTATTTCTTCGCGATCACGGTAGTATTCCACGAAGCGGTTGAACTCGTGCGACACCATGCGCTTGATGAGGTCTTCCTTGGACAGCCAATCCAGCTTGCGGCAGACGTCGGGCATGAAGTCAGCTATCTCTTCTTCGTTCACCTTCACTTTTTCCAGGTCGTCGATGACTTTCATCAACTGCTTTTCGCAGATTTGCTTGGCGGTAGGCATGACGCCTGTCTCGAATTTCTTGGCGATGATGCGTTCTATTTCGCGCATTTTGCCCTTCTCGCGCAGGTTGATGATGGCGATGGAGGTGCCCGTCTTTCCGGCGCGTCCGGTACGTCCGCTGCGGTGAGTGTAGCTTTCGGTGTCGTCGGGCAGGCCGTAGTTGATGACGTGCGTCAGGTCGTCCACGTCCAGTCCGCGGGCGGCCACGTCGGTAGCCACGAGCAGCTGCAGGTTGCGGATGCGGAACTTCTGCATCACGGCGTCGCGCTGCGCCTGCGACAGTTCACCGTGTAGCGAGTCAGCGTTGTAACCTTCCTGCATCAGCTTGTCGGCTATCTCCTGCGTCTCCTTGCGGGTGCGGCAGAAGATGATGCCGTATATTTGCGGATAATAGTCGACGATGCGTTTCAGTGTTTCGTACTTGTCCTTGGCATGGACCACGTAGACGATGTGCTTCACGTTGGCCGTTCCCTCGTTCTTGCGTCCGATGGTGATTTCCTTGGCGTCGTGCAGATAGTTCTTCGAGATGCGGGCTATTTCGGGACTCATGGTGGCCGAGAAGAGCAGAGTGTTGCGTTCTTCGGGCACGTCGGTCAGGATGGCGTTGATGCTGTCGGTGAAGCCCATGTTGAGCATTTCGTCGGCCTCGTCCATCACCACGTTTTGGATGGTGACCAGGGAGACAGTCTTGCGTTCCATGAGGTCGAGCAGACGGCCGGGGGTGGCCACAATGATGTGTACGCCGCGTTTCAGGGCCTTGATTTGGCTTTCGATGGACGAGCCACCGTAGACGGGCAGCACGCGTAGGCCGTCGATGTACTTGCTGTAGTCGTTCAGGTCGCCCGCAATCTGGAGACAGAGCTCACGCGTGGGGCAGAGGATCAGTGATTGTGGATATTGTTTGCTGACGTCGATTTTCTGTATCAGCGGCAGTCCGAAGGCCGCCGTCTTTCCGGTGCCTGTCTGTGCCAGAGCTACCACGTCATTGTTTTCTCCCAAGAGGTAGGGAATTACTTCTTCTTGTACCGGCATGGGATACGCATATCCCATCTCTTCGATGGCGCGGCGTATCTCCGGCGACACACCAAGCTCTTCAAATGTCTTCATTAAATCTTTGTATCTCTTTATGTTTCGGGGACAAAGATAGTGCAAACCGAGTGAAGTACAAAACGAAAGCCTCGTTTTCGGATTGTCTTACGGCTGCTTTGTCAGCAGGATATTCCGCAGATGTTTCATTTCCTGTTTGCTGAGACCGATGCCTTCGCGCAGGTAGGTTTTGATGTCGCCATACTGGCGTTCAGCTTCCTCCTTGGCTGCGTTCAGGAAGTCTTCGCGGGCGGAGAAGAGTGTAGTGATGGCTTCCTGCGAGCGGACGGGCAAGTTGTAGGCGTAGCGGGTAGCCCGAGGAATGTTGAAGTAATCGTTGCTCAGGCGGTAGTCTTCCATGATTTTGTCTTCGTTGACATCGAGGCAGGCTAAAATGAGCGCTGAGACAATACCTGTGCGGCCTTTACCAGAGGAACAGTGGATGACGACGGGGTAGTTGTCCTCATTGAGCAGGAGGTCAAATAATTTACGGTATTGTGCCGCGTATTTGGTAATCAATTCCCGGTTCATGCGTTCCACGATGCGGTAAACTGTATCACTACGGATGCTTCGGTCTTGCACGCCGTTAATGATTTGTTCCATGTTTCCAGTAGCGATGGGGATAGATACTACGCTGAAGTTTTTCTCCAGGCTTTTACTGAGTTCTATTTTCTCTTCGGGCGAACGGAGGTCGATGATGGTTCGTATTCCCAGGTTTTTCAGTTTCTTCAGTGAACCTTTGCGTAGCCTGTTGATTTCACCGGAACGGTAGAGCATTCCCCAGCGGACGAATTTATGATGCGGGTAGGAGGGATAGCCTCCGAGGTCGCGGAAATTCTGTATGCCCGGGATGTTGATGTTGCGTGTAGCCATGTCTACCTTGTATTTCTCGGCGAAAACCATCCGGTAATAATACCGGCGCATGGGGTCGGTGGTGATGATGGTCAGGTGCTGGTCGGAGATGGGTGCGCTGGCTACGAGATGTTCCGTGCCCGTGTGTTCCGGGCTTTCAGATGCATAGACTTTGACTTCGCCGGGGATTTCGGGGATGGTTTCCCATTTCACGACGCTGTTCCCTACGTTGTTTTCTTCGCACACGACGGAGATGCGTGGGCTGGTTTTGCTGCACGACGGGAGCAGGGCAGCTAACACTAACAGGCAATACAAATTTCTATACATACTTGCGACTTTTCTTTTGGATGGACAGAAATCCGGCTTCCATGCGGGACGGATGCCGTCCCCGGAAAGCCGGTTATCACAAATATAGGAAAATTGCGTTCAAGGCGTATTGGACGGGTGGCCCTTTTATGCTTCTTTTTCTATCTTTAATTTTTCTGCAAATTCCGGGGAGATGCTGTTGTTCAGGCTGCGGCACGACTCCGTGGCGAAGGCGATGCCGTAGTCCATCACGCGGTTCCAGCGCGCTTCGTCCAGGTCGTTCAGTTCGTCGTAGCGGATGTCCAGCTTCAACAGGCCGTAGATGATACCGGCGTTGAAGTTGTCGCCTGCGCCGACGGTACTGACGGTTTCGACTGTCGGAATAGGGTAATCCTTGCTGAAGCGGGCCGTGCGCAGGGCGATGTCTTTGTGTCCGGCGGTGCAGATGAAGTTGCGGCAGTAGAACTTGATTTTATCCTTGTAAATCTTGTCCACGTCCTGCAGGTTGTACATGTAAAAGAAGTCGTCGACTGATCCTCGGACGATGTCGGCGTATTCCAGATTTTCGATGATGGTGGGCGCCAGCTTGATAGCTTCTTCCTTGTACGTGGAGCGGAAGTTGGGGTCGTAGTAGACGATGGCTTTCTTGGCGCGCGCCATGTCCAGCAGTTCCACGATTTTGTCGCGTAGCACGGGGTTCAGGGCGTAATAAGAACCGAGGATGACGATGTCGTCTTCGTTTACTTCGGGCCACACCACGTCGAGTCGCTGGCGGGGATAGTCTTTATAAAAGAGGTATGCGGCGTCGTTCCGTTCGTTGAGGAAGGCGAGCGACACGGGTGACTTGCCGTCGGGGAAAACGTTGACGTGTTCCGTGGGCATGCCGTTGTCGCGCATGAACTGGAGGATGATGTTGCCTACCTGGTCGTTGCCCGTCTCGCTGATGAAGCGGATAGGGACACCCGCACGGCTCAGCGACACGAGGCCGTTGAAAACAGAACCGCCGGGTACGGCCGCGGTGGGCTGCCCGTTGCGGAAGAGAATGTCGAGAATGGTTTCTCCGATGCCGATTACTTTTCGCATAGTGAATGATGTTTTTACGCTCGCGGGGAGGCGGCCGGGGCGCGTCTTCCCGCTTTTGCCGGGTGCAAATATCCGCAATTTTCCATAAAACGCAATAGGTTTTGTTGTATTTTTGCAGGCGCAAAATGTAAGAAAACCGACCGATGAAGAAGTTTGAAACCGGGGAACCGGAGTATCACGTGCATACGCTGGCCAACGGCCTGCGCATCATCCACGAGCCCCTGCGCTCGCGGGTGGCTTATTGTGGATTTGCCGTCGACGCCGGCACGCGCGACGAAGGCGAAGAGGAGCAGGGCATGGCCCACTTTGTGGAGCACCTCATCTTCAAGGGAACGCAGAAGCGGCGGGCGTGGCACATCCTGAACCGCATGGAGAACGTGGGCGGCGACTTGAATGCCTATACCAACAAGGAGGAGACGGTGGTCTATTCGGCATTCTTGGTGGAGCATTTCGCCCGCGCCTTCGAGCTGCTGGCCGACATCGTGTTCCACTCCACCTTTCCGCAGCGCGAAATCGAGAAGGAGACCGAGGTCATCATTGACGAGATACAGTCGTACGAGGACAATCCGGCCGAACTGATATTCGACGATTTCGAGGACCTCATCTTCCGCGGCCATCCGCTGGGGCGCAACATCCTGGGACGGCCCGAACGGCTGCGCACGTTCCGCACGGAGGATGCCGCCGCCTTCACCCGCCGCTACTACCGGCCGGAAAATATGGTGTTCTTCGTTCTGGGCGACGTGGATTTCCGCCGTGTGGTGCGCTTGGCCGAGAAGCTGGTAGGCGACTTGCCCGGTGGTGGGATGGGCGATACCGTTACGGCCCGCCGCACGCCCCCGCCGCTCTACGTGCCCGACCGCCTCGTGCTGGACAAGGGTACGAACCAGGCGCACGTCATGTTGGGCGCCCGCGGCTACAACGCCTACGACCACCGTCGCACGGCCCTCTACCTGCTGAACAACCTGCTGGGCGGGCCGGGCATGAACAGCCGCCTGAACGTCTCGCTGCGCGAGCGCCGCGGACTGGTCTACAACGTGGAGTCGAACCTGACGGCCTACACCGACACGGGCACGTTCTGCATCTACTTCGGCTGCGACCCCGCCGACGTGGACCTCTGCCTCCACTTGGTGCACAAGGAGCTGAAGCGCCTGCGCGACCGCCGCCTGACCGCCTCGCAGCTGGCCGCCGCCCAGAAGCAGCTGATAGGCCAGATAGGCGTGGCGTCGGACAACAACGAGAACAACGCCCTGGGCATGGCGAAGACTTTCCTCCACTACAACCGCTACGAGTCGCAGGAGGCCGTCTGCCGCCGCGTCGCCGAGCTTACGGCGGACGAGCTGCTGGCCGTGGCGGGCGAGATGCTGGCCGAAGACTATCTTTCCGTATTGATTTATAAATGATGGGCGGCGTTTTCGCGGCTTGCGAAAGCCTGCTGCAACGTGCAGGACGGAATCGCGAAATGCGAAAGCTTCCCGCAACGTGCAGGACGGAATCGCGAAATGCGAAAGCTTCCTGCAGCGTGCAGGACGAAATCGCGAAGCGCGAAAGCTTCCTGCAGCGTGCAGGACGAAATCGCGAAGCGCGAAAGCTTCCTGCAGCGTGCAGGACGAAATCGCGAGGCTGGAAAGCTTCCCGCAGCGTGCAGGACGGAATCCCGAAGTGGGAAAGCTTCCTGCAGTGTGCAGGACGAAATCCCGAAGCGGGAAAGCTTCCTACAGTGTGCAGGACGGAATCCCGGTGCGAGGCAGTCAGCCTTCTTTCGGCTTGTCGAGGCGCCTCATGCTGAATTCGCAGCCGCAGTACTGTTGGTTGTAGAACGCATATTCGCGGAGCAGCTGGTTGCGCCGCTCCTGTAGTCCGCCTTTCCGCCAGTTCTGCTCCCAGAACAGGGTGCCGGGGTAGCGGGCGGCGGCCCGTCGTCCGGCCTCGTTGATTTGCTCCAGACTCTTCCAGCGCGACGAGGCGAGGGTGGTGGTGAACAGCGTGAAACCGTGTTCCGAGGCATAGCGGGCGGTCTCCGTCAGGCGCAGGGTGAAGCAGCGCAGGCAGCGCGGGCTGCGTTCGGGCTCGTCCTCCAGTCCCGTCATCCGGGCTTTCCAGTGGGCGTAGTCGTAGTCGGCGTCGACGAAATCGAGGCCTTGGGCGGTGACGAAGCGGATGGCTTCGTTCTTGCGCGTCTCGTACTCTGCCTGCGGGTAGATGTTGGGGTTGCAGTAGAACACGGTGGGGCGCAGTCCGTTGGCCAGCATGCACTCGATGATGGCCGACGAGCAGGGGGCGCAGCACGAGTGGAGCAGGATGCGGGTGTCGCCGTTGGGAGTTTGGAGTTTGAGCATGGAGTTAGTGGTTAGGGGTAAACGGTTAGCGGTGAGCACAGATAATATGCTCACCGCTAACTACCAATTAGTAAATCGATTTCGCAATTCCCATTTCCAGTCCGCGCAGTTCGGCCAGTCCGCGCAGGCGGCCGATGCACGAGTAGCCGGGGTTGGTCTTCTTGCGCAGGTCGTCCACCATCTGATGTCCGTGGTCGGGACGCATGGGGATGGAGACGCCGCGGCGCTGCTGCAGTTCGAGGAAGGCCTTCATCACGCCGTACATGTCGACGTCGCCCTCCAGGTGGTTGGCCTCGTGGAAGTTTCCTTCAGCGTCGCGCTGCGTGGAGCGCAGGTGCACGAAGTTGATGCGGTCGGCGAAGCGGGTCATCATGGCGGCGCAGTCGTTGGCGCTGCTGACGCCCAGTGAGCCGGTGCAGAGGCAGAGGCCGTTGCTGGGGTTGGGCACGGCGTCGATGAGCGCCTGGAAGTCTTCGGCACAGCTCATGATGCGTGGCAGGCCCAGGATGGACATGGGCGGGTCGTCGGGATGGATGACGAGCTTCACGCCCACTTCGTCGGCCACGGGGCAGATTTCGCTCAGGAAGTAGATGAGGTTCTGGCGCAGGCGTTCGGGCGTGATATCCTTGTAGCGGTCCAGTTCGTGCTGGAACTGCTCCAGCGTGAAGCTCTCTTCCGAGCCGGGCAGGCCGGCTATCATGTTGCGGACGAGTTTCTGCTTGTCTTCGTCGGTCATCTGCTCGAAGCGGGCGCGTGCCTTGGCCTTCTCTTCGTCGGTATAGTCGGCTTCGGCGCCGGGGCGTTTCAGCAGGAAGAGGTCGAAGGCGATGAAGGCGGCACGTTCGAAGCGCAGGGCGCGGCTGCCGTCGGGCAGTTCGTAGGCCAAGTCGGTGCGTGTCCAGTCGAGCACGGGCATGAAGTTGTAGGTGACGATGTAGATGCCGCATTGGGCGAGGTTGCGCAGGCTTTCCTTGTAGTTGTCGATGTAGCGTTGAAAGTCGCCTGTCTGCGTCTTGATGTGCTCATGTACGGGCACGCTCTCTACGACGGACCACGTGAGGCCCACTCCCTCGATCATCTGCTTGCGTTTCATAATCTCTTCTACCGTCCACACCTCGCCGTTGGGGATGTGGTGCAGGGCATTGACGATGCCGGTGGCTCCGGCTTGCTTGATGTCCCACAGGCTGACTGGGTCGTTCGGCCCGTACCAGCGCCAGGTTTGTTCGCAAAGTATCATATCGGTATTGTTTTTTTGAGGATTACATGGCAAATACATTGAATCCGCCGTCTACCACGGCCACGGTACCCGTCACGAAGCTCGAAGCGTCGCTGATGAGGTACTGGATGGTTCCGCACAGTTCTTCGGGGCGTCCCATGCGGCCGAAGGGAGTCTGGCGGATGACGTCCTGTCCGCGCTGCGTCCACGAACCGTCGGGGTTGGTCAGCAGGGTGCGGTTCTGTTCGGTCAGGAAGAAGCCCGGCGCGATGGCGTTCACACGGATACCCTCGCCGAACTTCTTAGCTACTTCGGTAGCCATGAAGGCGGTGTAGTTGGAGATGCCTGCCTTGGCGGCGGCATAGCCTGCTACGCGAGTCATGGGGCGGAAGGCAGCCATGCTGGAGAAGTTGACGATGACGCCCTTCTTCTGTTCTACCATCGGTTTCAGGAAAACTTGCGTAGGCAATACGGTGCCGGTCAGGTTCAGTTCGAGTACGCGTTGGAACTCTTCAATCTTCAGGTCGAAGAACGTACCGTCCGGGCCGATGGTGGCTCCCGGCATATTTCCTCCGGCAGCATTCAGCAGGGCGTCTACACGTCCGTAAGCCTTCAGGATGTCAGCCAGATTTTGCTCCAGTTTGCTGCGGTCCATCACGTCGGTAGTCAGGAACATGGCTTCTCCACCCTTTGCCTTGATGTCTGCCACGATGGCATTGCCTACCTCGGCTTTACGGCCAAGGATAACCACTTTGGCGCCTTCTTCGGCCAGGTGGGCTGCGATGGCTTTACCCAATACGCCGGTTCCTCCGGTGATGACTACTACTCTGTCTCTGATGTCAAATAAGTTCTTCATGATAAATATATTGTTTAAATGAATGAATGTACGTTTTCTCTTCGATGGCTGGCCTGCAATACCAGCAGGCTTTCGGGTCCCATATTGAACAGCAGGTCCGCGATGCTCAGGTTGGGCAGGAAGCCCAGCCGTTCCTGGAACACCTGGTAATAGGGTTGCGGGCAGAAGTCGGGGTCCTCCGTGCGGAAGTCCTTCTTGGGGTGGATGCGTTCGCGGAAGTCGTCTTCGCCGGGAGCGAAGGTGGTCTTGTAGTCCGTGGTGCGTTCCATCTGCGGTTCCAGCCCGATGAGCGAGCAGACCAGGCGGCACAGGGCTTCGTTGAAGTCGGCCAGGAACTCGTACTTCTGTTCGTAGAAGGGGCGGAAGTCGTCCTTGTAGTATTCGAAGAAAGGGGTATGGTTGTAGGCCGATTCCAGAGCATTCCAGTGCAGGTGGCGCCAGTTGCCGTGGTCGGAGATGCGGATGTCCTTCATGGGGCACTTCAGCGTGTCCGGCTTGACGATGGGCACCGAGAGCGCCAGCGGGCCGTCCGGCGCGGCAATGGTGCAGCGGTTGCGGTAGGTCTGCTTCAGGTAGTGGTCGCAGTCTTCCACATAGACGCGGTTGTAGGCCAGTAGCTTGGTGTAGTATTCCACCGGGGCTAGATAGGCCGAAGAGAGGTATATCGTTTCCTTTTCCATTGTTTTCTTGTTTTTATCGCACGGCTTTGCCTATCCTTTCCCAACGCATGCCATTTTCCTTGTCGCGCGAGAACCAGATGACGGAAGCCCGTCCGATGATGTGGTCCTCGGGCACGAAGCCGAAGAGGCGCGAGTCCGACACGTTGGCCGCGTTGTTCGAGGCTACCCAGTAGTAATCCTTCGTGAAGACGCAGTGCTGCACGGGGCGGCCGTCCACGTAGAGGGTGTCGTTCTGTATCTCGGCGTTGCGGTGTTCGTGCAGCACCAGCGTGTTGCACAGCAGTACGCGGTTCCACGGATAGACGCGCACGGCACGGCCTTTCTTCGGCACGATGAGGGCGCGGGCTTCCTGCAGGGAGTCGGGGCGAGTGGCCGGTTGTATCCAGCAGTGTCCGTAGAGAGCTTGCTCCAGCAGATAGTATTCGTAACGGCTGAAGCTGCGCAGGTAGTGGAGCGAGTCTTCGCCCATCCGTTCGGCGTGGCGGATGGAGAGTGTGGCAAGCAGCGTGTCCAGCTGGCGTTCCTTGTTCTTGGGATAGGCGTAGACAAACTTCTGGTCGGGGGCATACTGCTCGCAGGGCAGGGCAGTGAAGAAGGAATCGACCAGCAGCGTATCGCCCGGCAGGCCGATGCAGCGGCTGATGAAGACTTCACGCCGGCTGATGTCTGCCAGTCGGTTGGCAGGGTTGTTGAAGACGAGGATGTCTTCCTTGCTGACGTTGCAATCTCCCCAGCGATGGTAGCCCCACAGGCGCATGAAGGGCAGGCGCAGCCCGTAGCTCCACTTGTTTACCAGGATGCGTTCGCCCTGGTAGAGCGAGTTCTCCATGCCGGCCGAAGGAATCAGGTAGGAGGTAGCCACACACGAGCGGAGCAGCACCACGATGAGCGCCACTCCAGCTACAGTCAGTATGATTCTTCCCGCCTTCTTCATGGAGCTTGTCCTCCGTTCAGCTTAGCCTACCCAGTTGAACAGGCGGCTCCAGCGTATCTTGCCGTCCAGCCAGCCGCGGTCCTTGTCCAGCGAGAGCCATACGACGAGCGGCTTGCCTACCACGTGGTCTTCGGGCACGAAGCCCCAATAGCGCGAGTCGGCCGAATTGTGGCGGTTGTCACCCATCATCCAGTAGTAGTCCATCTGGAAGGTATAGGTGTCGGTCTTCTGGCCGTTGATGTAGAGGCCGTCGGGGCGGCGTTCCAGCTTGTTGCCCTCATAGGCCGTGATGCAGCGCTCGTAGATGGGCAGGTTGTCGTCCGTCAGGGTGATGGTGGCTCCCTTGGCGGGTATCCAGATGGGGCCGTAGTTATCGCGCGTCCAGCTGGAATGGAGATTTAGCGGATAGGTTTTGTCGGGCACGCCTGTAATCAGTTCGTTGATGGGTGTGGTTGCGCGTCGGATGCCGCTTATCAGTTTTTTGTTAGCTTCCAATTGCCGGTACATGGCTTCCGTGAGCGGTAGGTGGTATGTCGGCGTCAGTTTGCCTTGGGCATCCCGATGGTTTAACCCGATAGAACTGAAATACGTTGTCCACGATTCATCCATCAGCCACTGGTCGTCCTTGCTGATGCCCAGCTCGCGGAAGAGGTTTTCGGGGATGAGCGGGCCGGTGGTCTGCACGAAGTAGTTGAACTGCAGGCCTTCGGGGTTCTCGATGGCCTGGCCGTCGATATATACCTGTCCCTCCTTGATCTGGAGCGTGTCGCCCGGCAGGCCCACGCAGCGCTTCACATAGTTCTCGCGGCGGTCAACGGGGCGGGTGATGACCTTGCCATACATCTGCGGGTTAGACAGGATGAGGTTGCGTCCTGCCGCATAGTAGAGGTCATAGACGGCCCGCTGCTGCTGGCGTGTCAGGCTGTCCATGTTGACCTGCTTCGGATAGACGCGCTGCCCTTCGCTGTAGGCCAGGCTGTAGAAGTCGGTCTGCTGGAAGTTGGTGGCCACGGTGTCACCTGCGGGGAAGTTGAACACCACGATGTCGTTCAGCTTCACCCGTCCGAAGCCCGGCACGCGCTTGTACTTCCACCGCGGCCACTCGATGTACGACTTGCAGTTGAACACGGGCAGTGTGTGCTGGGCCAGCGGCATGGAGAGCGGCGTGTTGGGCACGCGCGGTCCGTAGCTCACCTTGCTCACGTAGAGGAAGTCGCCCACGAGCAGTGATTTCTCCAGCGACGACGACGGTATCTGATAGTTCTGGAAGAGGTAGATGTTGACGAAGTAGACGGCTACCAGGGCGAACACGATGGCGTCCACCCAGCTCATGACGCCGCGCACGGCAGCGTTCTCGGACTTCCTCCACCAGCTCCAGGGTATCTTCTTGGTGATGTAGATGTCATAGATGAAAGGCACGACCACCAGTCCCCACCAGCTCCTGACCCACAGGAGGAAGAGCAGGTAGAGCAGCGTGACGATGCCGAACTTGATCCATTGTTTGCGTGATACTTGTTTCATGGCTTGCTATGCTTGTTTATTTCAGAAACGGGAATAAGTCGCCCATCCCCAGGAAGCCTTCGTGCGTGGCGGTGTATTCGGCGGCCAGCACGGCGCCCAGGGCAAAGCCGCTGCGGTTCTTGGCGTCGTGGGTGATGGTGATGCTGTCGGCCTCGGAGTCGTAGCGGATGGTGTGGATGCCCGGCACTTCACCTTCGCGGATGGAGCTGACGGGCAGTTCGTCGGCGGCGCAGGCAGTGGTGCCCGTCACGGTGCCGTCGGGTGCCTGGAGCGTGCCCTTCACCCAGCGCGACTTGCGGTCGAGGTTTTCGAGGATGCCTTCAGCCAGGGTGATGGCGGTGCCGCTCGGGGCGTCCAGCTTGTGGATGTGGTGCGTTTCGCTCATGCTCACGTCGTAGCCGGGGAACTGGTTCATAATCTTGGCCAGGTACTTGTTGACGGCCGAGAAGATGGCCACGCCCAGGCTGAAGTTGCTCGACCAGAACAGCGTCCGTCCGCCCTCGGTGCAGAGGCGTCGCACTTCCTCGCCGTGTTCTTCCGTCCAGCCCGTACTGCCCGACACGAGCTTCACGCCCGCCTCGAAGGCCTTCATGTAGTTGCCGTAGGCAGCCTTGGGGTTGGTGAACTCGATGGCCACGTCGGCCGAGCGGAAGGCTTCGGACTGGAAGTCTTCCTGGTTGTCGATGTCGATGATGCAGACGATTTCGTGTCCGCGGCTACGGGCAATGCGTTCTATTTCCTTGCCCATCTTGCCATAACCGATCAGTGCTATTTTCATTGTTCTCTGTTTTTCTTAATTATATTAATGTGCAAATATAGGACTTTTCTGACACAAATAGCCTTCATTATTGACTTGTTAACAATAACGGGGTAGGAGAGTATTTGCCGCTATGCTCCTATCTTGCTGAATATTCCTGACAAACGGAGGTTTCATCCGAAAGGAGAAAGGCTTGCCGGCGTCGAGTGTCGCCTTTTCTGTCGAAAACGACTAACACCTTGATAATCAGCATCTGATTTTCAGGTACCATTCCTGAAAAAACTGAATACTTTTCAGGTCCGTACCTGAAGACCCTTCAGGTTGAACCTGAAAGCCTTTCAGGTAGTATCTGAAAAACACCTGAAAACGGGGCTTCAGAAAGCTTGGTTGCTTTTCTTGACAAACGGGCGAATCTATTTCGCGTAGTTGCGTCGGATGACGGTGCCTTGGAACGTGTTTTTCCCCGGCCGGAACAAATCCTCGTCGTCGAAGGGGCGCAGCTTGTACCACATCATGAAGTCGGACGAGCAGCACAGCAGGCTTATGATGCCGAAGACGTAGGCCGTGGCATTGCCGGTGCAGAAGCCGTGCAGTACGGGCAGCAGGCCCATCAGGATACCGGGCAGGAGCAACAACAGGCGGTAATGCTTCAAGGGGACGGGACGGGTGGGAGCGAGGCCGATGGATTTCCAGTCGCAGGCCCAGCGGAGACCTTTCAGGCTACGCCCGTTGATGAAGTATCCCAGCAGGCTGTATAGCAGAATGTAAAGGCCGACTATGGCCAAAAGCAGTTGTAACACGGATTTGCCGTAGTGTAATCCGATGAAGTGTCCCCAGTTGAACGAGGAGAATTCCTCCCAAATGTAGATGTAGAGGGCCGAGCTGGCGAACATGGCCAAGAAATAAAGCAGTATTTCATATACGGCGGTCTTGGACAGATTGAGTTTCACTTCTATGCCGTCCGGTTGCGGGGCGGGGTTCTGATTGGGTTGTGCAGTTGTTTCCATAAAGCGTGAATGATAGGATTCAATAAAAGATGGCCATATATTTTCCGATATAGTAGCCCGCTGCGAAGCAGGTGATGAAGCTGGCCAGCCCGACGGCTGCCAGGACGAGGATTTTTTTGACGGGGTCGTTACCCGTCAGCGACTCCGCTTCTTTCGCGAGGAAGCGGGTCATGTGGTTCTTGAAAGTTGTTTCCATTATGACATTTGTTTTCTGGTTGACGTTGCAAAGATAAGTCCTCTCAGGTAAACGGAAGGTTAATGTTACGTTATCTTTACGTTAACGGAGCTTCTGCATGACGGAAGTCATAACAGGAAGGAGTCGGGCGAAACGCCCTGCCCTGCGCGTAGATACGTTACAATGGTGGTCTTTTTGTCTTTAAAATATTCCTTTATGGAAGGAATCGTGTACCATGTATGGAGAATATTCCTATCTTTATAATGTTTTTAAATATTGCAACTATGAAGTATATAATTCAGATACTCTTCTTTGTATCTCTTTCTTTCGGAGCCAAAGCGCAGGAGATGCACAATGCCTATGCGGTTATGGAGTGTATTTCAGTAAGTGGAGAAAGCCTTCAGGCCAAGTTTCAACAATCTTATAAACCGACTGCATCCGATGGGGTGGTGACGGGTAAGGGGATACTCGACTACAAGCAAACAGCTTATTGGAAAAAACACAAGCGGTTGAGGAAATACGCATGGGCTGCGCTTGGATTAGGTGTTTGTGGAACGGTTGTCGGCTGGATAGGGGAAGCAGGTAATACTGCGCATACCAATAGTAACTGGAAAGAGGACGGGAAGGTATGGGATGTCGTTTTGGTTGCGGGTATAGGTCTGACTGCTTCCAGCATTCCATTGTTTGTCTTTTCACATAAGAATAAAAGGAAGGCCAAGGAAACGGTAGAATTCTCGTTCCGGAGTTCAAACATTCATTGGGTGTCGCCAAACGGCATGAAGCAGGCTCAACGTGTCTTAGGTCTTTGCATCAGTTTTTGAGCCGTTCTGGATTACAGGTTACGAGCATGTCTTATGCTTGTTGGAAGATAAATTCTTACCGATTTGAGGCGGTGTATTTATCTTTACGTCAACGGAGTTGGAGGGAAAGGGAAAAGGTGCTATTTTTGTAGCGGTAAGCGGTGAGTGGTTAACGGTTAGTACCAGCACTCACCGCTTACCGTTAACCGCTAACCGCTACAGACATGAGCAAGTCCTACTATATCCTCCTAACCCTCGTGGCCGCCACCGTGGCCGTCTTCTTCCTCGGCCGCTGGACGGGCATGGGCCTGGGACTCAACAGCCAGCGTGTGACGCGCACCGTCCACGAGGCCTGGTGCCGCGCCGATGACCGCCACGCCCTCTGCCCCGAGGCAGGGCTCGACTCCCTCTTCCGCCAGCAGCTGCGCGAGGGCGGGTTGCGCCGCCTCCGCTTCCGGCTGGACACGGTATCGCTCTCGGGCGACTCGACCGTGGTGCTCCGCTTCGCCCTGCGCTACTTCGACGACTACGAACGGGAGCTGGAGCAGCGGCGCACGTTCGTCATCCCGCTGGACAGCCTGCAAGGCGTGCGTGCCCGCCTCCTCAACCTTCGTGCCGAGACCGTCGGGTCGCAGCTCTACTACCTGCTGGGCACGGTGGCAGGCTTCTTCCTGCTGGCCTTTGGCATCTTCAAGCAGGTGGACATCATCCAGCGGCAAGATAAATTGTTCCAGATGCGCGAGGACTTCTCCTACGCCATGGTGCACGACATGAAGAACCCCATCAGTACCCTCCTGATGGCGGTGAAGAACCTGCGCAGCGGCCGTCTGGACGACAAGCCCGACCGCAAGCGCGAGCACTTCGACCTGCTGGAGCGGGAGAGCCTGCACCTGCTGGACCTGACCAACCGGGTGCTCACCCTCTCGAAGATGGAACATCACCAGCTGCTGCTCATCAAAGACTGGCATCCCCTGCGTCCCGCCGTGGACGACCTGATACAGGTGTTCGAGGCGAAGGCCACGAAGCCCGTCACCTTCCATACCGACCTGCAGGCCGAGGCAGTCTATGGTGACTTGGAGTATCTGAAGGAAGCCCTTTCCAATCTGATAGACAACGCACTGAAATACTCCAAGGAAACGGTAGAGATACGCATTGCTTCGCGACGTGAGGCTGATTTCATTTGCATCAGCGTTCGCGACAACGGCATCGGTATTCCTCTTTCGGCCCAGCGCACCATTTTCGACAAGTTCGAGCGCGTCCTGCCCCGCGACGACGGCAGCGGGGAAAAGAAAGTTTCCGGCTTCGGCCTCGGCTTGAACTACGTGATGAACGTCTCCCGCGAGCATGGCGGCTACGTCAGCGTGGAGAGCGTGCAGGGACGGTTCAGCGAGTTTACGATGTCGCTGCCTTTTCCGGCAACTACTGATAAAACAGATTAATTACTAATAGTATGGAACACCTCTTACACTACCTTTGGAAACACAAGATTTTCCCTTTGCAGGAACTCCGCACCACTGACGGCCAACGGGTGGAAGTCATCGATTCCGGCCTGCCCAACACCGATGCAGGCCCCGACTTCTTCAATGCCAAGCTGAAGCTGGACGGCGTGCTGTGGGTGGGCAACGTGGAACTGCACGACCGTTCCTCCCTTTGGCAGAAGCACGGACACCAGACGGATGCGGCCTACGACAACGTTATCCTGCACGTAGTGGGCGAGGCCGACTGCCCTGTGTGCCGCCGTGACGGCCAGCCTATTCCCCAGCTCATATTGAGCTGCCCCGATTATGTAGCCCGCCGTTACGACGAACTGCGTAGTTCGGAAATCCATCCGCCTTGTTACTCCATCCTTTCGTCTTTGCCCAAGCTGACAATCCATTCCTGGCTCTCTGCCTTGCAGGCCGAGCGCTTCGGGCGGAAGGCGCGCGACATCCGTGCCCGTCTCGATGCGTACGGCAATCATTGGGAGGATGTGTTCTTCGTTACCCTGGCGCGAAATTATGGCTTCGGGTTGAACAGCGACGCTTTTGAGGCATGGGCACGGCTCATTCCCTTCCGTGCCGTGGACAAGCATCGCGACGACCTCTTTCAGGTGGAAGCCTTTTTTCTTGGCATGGCTGGCCTGCTGGACGAAGAACAGCCCGATTACGGCGACTATTACTTCCGCCTTCAGAAAGAATTCCGCTACTTGCGGCAGAAGTTCAGCCTGCCCGCTCCATTAGATTCTTCACGCTGGAGGTTCCTACGCCAACGCCCCGGCGGTTTTCCCTACGTTCGCCTGGCCCAGCTGGCCGACCTGTACCACCGCGGGCAGACGCTCTTCTCACGGGTGATGGAGGCCCGTACCGCCGACGAGCTGCGCGAATTATTGGCTGTGGGCACTTCTTCCTATTGGGAAGAGCATTTCACCTTCGGCAGGGCCTCCGTTCACCAGCCTAAGCGAATGGGCCGTGGCGCGCTTGATTTGGTCATTATCAATACCGTCGTCCCTTTCCTTTATGCCTATGGACAGCATCGCCAGGAGGAAAGCCTTTGTGAGCGGGCTACGATGTTGCTGGAGACTCTGAAGGCCGAGAACAACTATATCACACGAATGTGGAGTGGGGCCGGTCTACCTGTCTCGACAGCTGCTGACTCACAGGCTCTTATTCAACTTCAGAAAGAATATTGTGACCGTAAGGATTGCCTGCGTTGCCGTTTTGGTTACGAGTTCTTGAAGCAAAGAGGGAATCGCTAACTATTTTGTATCTATTCTGTACGATTTTACCTATTGGTTTGCTGGAAATGTCGTTTCTTCGTGACCGAATGAGAAAGACATTGTAACAACCTTAAATAAACTAACAGAATATATGATGCATTTCAACAAATGGTCCCGTGGAGCGGCTACGCTTTTGGGGTTCTTCCTGATCTCTCAGACTGAAGCACAGGTAGTGAAAAACGAACGTTTGCTCTCCTTCGAAGATGGTGAGATACCTGCTTATATGACGACGGATGCAACTTCCCGATTGACTATTAACGATGAACACTACAAAGATGGGCTTCATAGTCTTGGCTGGGAGTATGAGCCGGGGGCTGTATTCAGTGTAAAAAAAGATCTGATGTTCGAGAAGAAGGATCCTACGGGTAAAGATCTCTATCTTTCGGCCTTTATCGTGTGGGTGTACAACGAGCAGGCACAGGACAAGCAGATACGTTTCGAATTTCTGAAAGACGGCAAACTCTGTACTTCCTTTCCCTTTGGTATCAACTTCACAGGTTGGCGTGCTGCATGGGTGTGTTATGAACGCGATATGCAGGGTATACCAGAGGAAGGCATGAATGAGTTGCGCATCATAGCGCCCGACATGAAAGGCAAACTTTACTTCGACCATATTGTTACCGGTAGTAAAGTGGATGCCCGTCAGCAGACGGCTGATGTGCAGGTACCTTTCGTCAATAAAGGCACGACGAACCATTGGCTGGTTATTTATGAGCATTCGCTTTGGAAGCCCGAAATTGCCTTGACACCTCTTGATGAACAACAGAAGGCGGATATGAGGCTGATGGAAGCCCGTTTTCGCGACATGCTCTATACGCCTGGCAAACTGACTGACAAGGAAATGCAGGCCATTCGCAAGGCATACGACTTCTATCATATTACCTATAAGAATGGCAAGGTGAGCGGTCTGCCCATCTTCATGGTGCGTCAGGCTGAGGCCTACGAGCGCATGATACCCGGTTGGGACAAAGATATGTTCACCAAGTTGGGCATGGAGATGAACAATTATTTCAACCTAATGAAGCGCATTGCCACTGCCTATCTGAATGCTAAAGATGACACATTGCGTGATGAACTCCAACAGAAATTCCTGGCCATGTACGACCACATTACCGATCAAGGTGTGGCTTATGGCAGTTGTTGGGGTAATATTCACCACTATGGTTATAGCATGCGTGGTCTTTATGTAGCCTATTTCTTGATGAAGGATGTACTGCGTGAAGCAGGAAAACTGGCTGAAGCCGAACGTACGTTGCGCTGGTATGCTATCACTAATGAAGTCTATCCGAAGCCTACGGTGAACGGTATCGACATAGACTCTTTCAATACCCAGACACAGGGTCGTATAGCCAGTATTCTTATCATGGAAGATTCACCTGAAAAGGTACAGTATCTGCGTTCCTTCTCCCGCTGGCTTGACTATGGTTGTCGTCCGGCTGACGGCCTGATGGGTTCCTTCAAGAGTGATGGAGCCTGCTTCCATCATTGCAACAACTATCCGGCTTATGCTGTAGGAGGGCTGGATGGTGCCACAAACATGATTTACTTGTTGAGTGGTACGCAGTTCCGTGTGTCTGAGCTGGCGCATGAAACGGTGAAGAAGGTGTTGCTTACCATGCGGTTCTATTGCAATACCCGCCAATGGGCACTCTCCATGTCGGGCCGCCATCCTAACGGTAAAGGACAACTTATCCCCGTGCAGTATGCCATGATGGCCCTTTCGGGTACGCCTGACGGCAAGCAGACTTACGATGCCGACATGGCTGCCGCCTACCTTCGCCTGATGGAGTATACCAGTCGGGTAAATGATAATGACCCTGATTACCTGCCCCGTACGTCAAATAAAAAAGAATTGCAATTGAAACAGGAACTGGAAGCGCATGGCTTCCGTCCCGAAGCAGACCCACAGGGTAACCTGGCCTTGGGTTACGGATGTGTCAGCGTGCAGCGTCGTGACAACTGGGCTGCTGTGGTGCGTGGTCATTCACGTTACCTTTGGGCGGCGGAACACTACTTGGACGCCAATTTCTACGGACGTTATCTAGCTCATGGCAGTATTCAGATTCTGACGGGAAAGCCCGATGAAATGGTAACTTTTACTACCAGCGGCTGGCAGGAAGCAGGTTTCGACTGGAACCGTATACCAGGTGTTACCAGCATTCATCTGCCTTTCGATCAATTGCGTGCCAACGTGTTGAATGTGGACATCTATTCGGGTATGGAAGAGATGCTTTATTCTGACGAAGCCTTTGCTGGAGGACTTTCACAGAACGGTGAAAACGGTAATTTCGGTATGAAACTGCACGAACATGACAAGTATAACGGTTCTTTGCGTGCCCGTAAGTCCTATCACTTCTTGAATGGTACTATTGTCTGTCTTGGCTCTGATATTGAGAATGTAAATACAGATTATCCGACAGAAACTACTGTATTCCAGTTGGCTGCTACTACCCCTGAATTCCGTACTTATTGGGATGCCTATCAGGATAATGGTACAAGCTATCTTGACCCTAACGGTGTAGGTTATTATCTGCCGAAAGCGACGATGAAATCGGCTAAATTTGAGAAAAACTTCCCGCAGACTACTGTGGGTGAACGCAGTGTGAAACCTACGACAGGCAACTGGGTATCGCTTACCCTGCAGCACGGCAAGGCACCGAAAGATGCTTCTTATGAATATGCTATCTTGCCTCGTACAGATGCTGCCACTTTGAAACGGTTTGCCCGAAAACCCGATTATAAGGTGCTTCAACAGGACCGTAATGCTCACATTGTATGTACGGCTGATGGTACTTTGACATCCTATGTTCTCTTCGAGGCACCACAATCTCTACCCAAAGATGGGCTGGTACAGGCCACCGATACTTCTTGTCTGGTGATGGTTCGTCAGGAAGGTAAGAAGGTACGTTTTACTGTGGCTCAACCCGATTTGGCTCTTTATAGCGGTCCCAGTGATGAGGCATTCGACGAACAAGGCAAACGTAAGGAACGTAGTATCTATTCTCGTCCGTGGAAAAGCAACAAAAGTGCCGAGATGCCGTTGACCGTTATTTTAAAAGGGTGTTGGCAGGTAGATGAGACTCCTTTCTGCAAAGTCGTTTCAGTAGATAAAAAGCAGACAGTGCTGCGTTTTGCTTGTAAGGATGCTGCCAGCTTTGGAGTTGAACTGAAACATTAAAGTTAGGGTAAGTAAAAACATGGATTTTGACAGTTAAAAACCTGTAGGATTACTTTTTGTTTGGTAATCTTACAGGTTTTGCTTATATTTGTTGAAATAATGTTCAACCCTAATCTTATGAAATTAAAATCATTTCTTGTAATGTGTCTGTTGGGCATGTTGCCTTTGCGTGGGCAAGCCCAGCAAGAAACAGAGGTTTTTGTAAAACATGTACAATTCCCTAAACATGCGACGTTGGAGCAAAAAGTATCGATGTCTGCCCGTTTGGTTCCTTCTCCCCAGCAGTTGGAATGGCAGCAGATGGAACTGACAGCCTTTTTGCATTTTGGTATCAATACCTTTACCGACAGAGAGTGGGGCGATGGTAAAGAAGATCCTGCTTTGTTCAACCCCACCGATCTGAATGCCGAACAGTGGGTTCGCGAGTTGAAAGAAGCTGGTTTCAAGATGGTATTGCTGACGGCCAAACATCACGACGGTTTCTGCCTGTGGCCTACCAAGACCACAAAACATTCGGTTGCTTCTTCTCCCTGGAAGGACGGAAAGGGTGACGTGGTGAAGGAACTGCGTGACGCCTGTACGAAGTATGGTATGAAGTTTGGTGTGTATCTCTCTCCTTGGGATCGTAACGCTGAATGTTACGGTGACTCTCCCCGCTACAACGAATTCTTTATCGAACAGCTGACCGAGCTGTTGACCAACTATGGCGAAGTACATGAAGTGTGGTTCGACGGTGCCAATGGCGAAGGTCCCAACGGCAAGAAGCAGGTGTACGATTGGGATGCTTTTTACAAGACCATCCAGCGCCTGCAACCCAAGGCTGTGATGGCCATCATGGGCGATGACGTCCGCTGGGTGGGCAACGAACGGGGACTCGGTCGTGAGACAGAGTGGAGTGCTACCGTGCTGACGCCAGGTATTTATGCCCGTTCGGCAGAAAATAACAGCCGGCTGGATATCAATAGTCAGGCAAAGGATTTGGGAAGCCGCGAGATGTTGGAGAATGCGACCGAACTGTTCTGGTATCCTTCAGAGGTTGATGTATCCATCCGTCCGGGATGGTTCTGGCACGAGAATGAAAATGGTAAGGTGAAGAGCCTGAAACACCTGGCCGACATCTATTTCCAGTCGGTTGGTTATAACTCGGTTCTGTTGCTGAACATTCCGCCCGATCGTCGCGGTCATATTCATGAAGCCGACGTGGCCCGTCTGAAGGAGTTTGCGGCTTATCGCCAGCAGGTGTTTGCCGACAATCGTGTCCAAAAGGGACAGAAGATGTGGGATGCCGCTTCGGGCGACCAGCGGGAATATGAGCTGAAATCCGCGTCGAAAATCAATGTAGTCCTTCTGCAGGAAGACATTGCCCGCGGACAGCGTGTGGAAAGCTTCCGTGTGGAGGCCCGTGTGGGAGGGCAGTGGCAACTGCTGGGCGAAGGTACGACGGTAGGCTACAAGCGCATGCTCCGCTTCCCCACGATAGAGGCCAAGGCCTTGCGGATCACCATTGGAAGCGCCCGTCTTGAGGCACATATCAGTAACGTGGCCGCCTACTATGCACCTGATGTAGAAGAGCAGCAGGCGACCTCCAAGTGGAACGACCTGCCCCGTAACTCCTGGAAGAAAGTTTCTGCCCAGCCGCTTGTCATTGACCTGGGCAAGGAAGTGAGCCTGAAAGGCTTTACCTATGCTCCTCTCAACGAGCAGGCCAAGCCGACCATGGCGTATCACTATACTTTTTATGTCAGCATGGATGGGAAATCGTGGACAAAGGTTCCTACAAACGGTGAATTTAGCAATATCATGCATAATCCGTTGCCACAGACTGTCAAGTTTGCCCAGCCTCAAAAGGCTCGTTTCATCAAAATTGATGCTACTACGCCCGATGCTGCGGCTGCTATAGTAGAAATGGAAGAAATTGGTGTATCCTTAAATTAAAGTATGATGAAAAAAATCTTAGTAAGTTTAGCGTGTATTTTCGTATGGGCCGTCAGTATGGCTTGTGCGCAGGTCAATTTTGCCAAGGACAAGCTATACAACATAGCGCCGGCCGGGCAGAAAGGGAAAGTGATTGGTTACAAGGCGGGGGGCGGAGAGGCTCTGCTGGTGAAGCAGCGTGCGGCCGACCAGCTGCAGCAATGGGCCCTCAGCAATCTGTCGGGCAGTTTCCGCATCCTCAACCCCTTCGAGAACAAGGCTGTCCACAACAAGGCCGGTCAGGCGGTGGGTATTACGGAAAACAACGGTTCGGACGAGTCGCAGTTGTGGATTGTCCGCGAGAACGGGAAGTATGTACAGATATTCCCTTCCAACAGCCCCGACCTGATTATGGTTTGCAACAAATCCGGCCAACTGGCTCTGGTAGCCAAGGACGGATTGAAGGACGAGAAGGAAACACTCTTTTCCATTGAAGTCAGCCCGATGCCGATGCCCGAAGGCATGGCCGAGCAGGTAGTACAGCGTTCGCGCACCTATTGGGAAGACGAAACCCGTTTTGAAGAAAACAAGGAAGTGGGGCACGCCACCTACCTACCCTACGCCAGCGAGGCCGAGATGACGGCCGATGCTGAATATTACCGCATGCCGTGGGTCGATAACCACAGTTCACGCTATCTGTTGCTGAACGGCGACTGGTCTTTCTACTTTGTACCCGAACCCTCGCAACGCCCGTTGAACTTCTACAAGGAAGACTTCGACGTATCGGGCTGGGAAACCATCCCCGTGCCTTCCAACTGGGAAATGCAGGGTTACGACCGTCCCATCTATGCCAACGTGGAATATCCGCACGCCAATACGCCTCCCTACATCGATGCCCGCAAGGGTTTCAATGACGGCGGCAAGAACTACGGCATCAACCCCGTGGGTTCCTACGTACGCTTCTTCGACCTGCCGAAGGGCTGGGAGAGCCGTCGCACCTTCATCCACTTCGGAGGCATCTACAGCGCCGCGCTGGTTTATCTGAACGGTGAATACGTGGGTTATACGCAGGGCGCCAACAACGTGGCCGAATTCGACCTGACTCCATACCTGCGTACGGGCCGTAACCGCCTGGCCGTGCAGGTATTCCGCTGGAGCGACGGCTCCTATCTGGAGTGTCAGGACATGTTCCGCATGAGCGGTATCTTCCGCGACGTTTGTCTGTACAGCACTCCGAAGGTCAGCGTACGCGACCATTACATCACCTCCCGCCTCGATGCGCAGGCCGGATATAAGGCCGGTGAGCTCTCCGTTGCCCTGAAGCTCGACAACCGTGACGGGCTGAGCGGTAAGAAAGACATAGCCCTCCGCTTGCTGGCTCCCGACGGCTCATTGGTAGCCGAAAAGGAACTCACCGTTTCGTTCACTGGAAAAGACCGCGAAGTGGAGGCGAAAGCACTGTTTTCTTCGTTGAAGGACTTGCAGCTCTGGACGGCCGAGACGCCGAACCTCTACACACTGCACGTCGTCCAGCGCGAGGGAGGCAAGGACGAGATGGCCTTCTCCACCAAGTATGGCTTCAGAAACATCGAAATACGCGGCTCGCTGGTGTACATCAACGGCCAGCGCGTGTTCTTCAAGGGTACGAACCGCCACGATACGCACCCCCTCTACGGCCGTGCCGTGCCTGTGGAGTCGATGCTGCGCGACGTGCTGCTGATGAAGCAGAACAACATCAATACCATCCGTACCTCCCATTATCCGAACGCGGCCAAGATGTACGCCATGTTCGACTACTTCGGACTCTATACGATGGATGAGGCCGACCTCGAAGACCATGCCAACCAGTCTATCAGCGACATGCCGTCGTGGATTCCCTCCTTTGTGGACCGCATCGACCGCATGGTGCTGCGCGACCGCAACCATCCGTCTGTCATCTTCTGGAGCTTGGGTAACGAAGCCGGAGGCGGCAGCAATTTCCAGGCCTGCTACGATGCGGCCCGTCGTCTGGACAGCCGTCCCATCCACTACGAAGGAACGCGCGATGGAAAGGATTTCGGCGGCAACCGCTTCAGCGATCTCTATTCGAAGATGTATCCAGGTATGAAATGGATGGATAAGTATGTCAACTCGTTCGACAAGCCGATGTTCATCTGCGAATACGCCCACGCCATGGGCAACGCCATCGGTAACCTGAAGGAATACTGGCAGAGCATCGAAAGCAGTTCGTCAACCATCGGCGGCGCCATCTGGGACTGGGTGGACCAGGCCATCTACGAGCCTCACGAAATAAAGAAAGGTATCTACCGCCTGCACACGGGTTATGACTTCCCTGGCCCCCATCAGGGTAACTTCTGCTCCAACGGCATCATTCCCGCCACGCGCGACGAGTCGCCGAAGCTGAAGGAGGTAAAGGCCGTATATCAGTATGTGCATTTCGGCTTCCTGGGCATGGATGTGAAGAAAGATGAGGCCAGCGTACTGCTGAAGAACACCTACGACTTCCTGCCGCTCGACGGTTTCTACCTGCGCTGGCAGGCCGTGAAGGATGGTGTGGCACTGGCGGCCGACAGCATGATGCTGGATCGCGTAATGCCCGATGACTCTTTGGCCGTGACGCTGAAACTGAACACCCTCAAGCTGCGTCAGGCACAGAAGGCAGGCGAGGAAGTGATGCTCAACCTCCAGGTATGTAAGAAAGAAGCAGCTCCCTGGGCTCCGGCAGGTCATGTGGTGGCACAGCAGCAATACACGCTGCTGGAACGCGGCCCGCTGCCCGAACTCTCGACCAAGGGCGGCCGTAAGCTGGCCTTGCAGGTGGAAGAGACGGAAAGCACCGTCAGCGTGAAGAACGCCAACGTGGAAGCAGTATTCAACCGCAAGAACGGCCAGATGACGTCGCTGGTGATGAATGGTCAGGCCGTTGTCAGCGAAGGTCAGGGCTTCGTTTACGACAACCATCGCTGGATAGAGAATGACAAGTTTACCCGCACGGAGAACGGACTTGAAGCCGAAGGCGAATGCACGGTGACGAAAGACGGCGCGAAAGTTGTAGTGAAGACCGTCCGCAAGGGTTCACTCTGCGACACACAGATTACCTATACTTTTGCCCCCGACGGTACGATGGATATGGACGCCGTATTCCAGCCTCATACGGCCGACTTGCGCCGTTGTGGTTTGGTGTGTGGCATCAACCCCTCGCTGAGCCAGGTGGACTACTACGCCTACGGTCCGTGGGAGAACTACAACGACCGCAAGGACGGTTGCATGGTGGGCCGCTATACGACGACGGTGGACGATATGGTCGAGAAGTATGTCAAGCCGCAGTCTATGGGCAACCGTGAAGGCCTGCGCGAACTGAAGCTGACCGACACTTCGGGTAAGGGTGTCTGCATCCGTACGGAAGGCAACGTTTCCTTCTCGGCTCTGCGCTACACCGACGAGGACCTGATGAAGGGTCAGCACATGTGGAAACTGACAGCCCGTCCGTACATCGTGCTCCATCTGGACGCCGTTATGCGGGGTGTGGGTAACGCCAGCTGTGGCAGCGATGTCGACACGCTCCCCATCTATCGTGTATCTCAGGAGGAACATTCCTACAAGCTGAGATTCACTCCTTGTCTGTAAGGATATAATAAACATTCAGGCACGGATATGCACAAGTACTTATCGGTTCGTTGTGCTGTCCGTGCCTGAATGGTATATGTACCCTGTATTGGCAGGGGTTTAGGGTTTACATTCTGGCGCTTTGATACAGTACTTCCTGACTGTTTAATGCAGTGCTTTCTGGGGTTGTAATGAAGCACTGTGTCAGACCGTCATAAAGCACTGTGTTAGAGGGTCACAAAGTGCAGTGTTAGGATGCAATGAAACACTTTTGTCAAAATAGACGTAAACGAGTCTTTTAGTAAGGTATCATATCTTTTAAGATTCCCTTCTGATACCAAGGATCATCTATATCTTTCAGTACTTTACCCATCTCGGCACAAAGTTCCTTTACTACTTCTGGATATTCTTCCAGTGGGAGATTATTCAGCTGATAGGGATCTTTTTCGTCGTCGAAAAGCAGACTCTTAACCAGCTTGTGCTCTTTGCGGTCTATGTAGAGAGCCAAGGTATATTTGGCCGATTTAAAGCCGCGGGCTGAGGGAAAGTATGTTCTTACTTTGCCGTCTGTATCTTTTTCACCGTCCATGTTTTGGATGTAGAGTGCTCCTGTAGGACGAACAATTTCGGCCTTTTCATCGAAGAAAAGCGGAGCATAGTTACGGCCCTGTACTTCGGTAGGGATGGAGTCGGAAAGTCCGGCTAGTCCCAGCAACGTAGGCATAATGTCTGGAGATGACAACATCAGGTTGTCTACGCGTGGTGTCAGTTTGCCTGGATAGCGGACGAGGAAGGGAACATTCATCGACTCGGCGTAAGGGGAGTTCTTCGGATCGTCTGTTCCTTGGCTGCACATGGTTTCACCATGATCGGACGAGAAGACGACGATGGTGTTCTTGTCCAGCCCTAACTCTTTCAAAGCATCGAGTATTTGGCCGAAAGCACGGTCTACGCCTGTTACCGAGGCGAAATAATACGGAGTACTGGCGGCTTTTTTCATTTTGGAATCAGCATTGGGGCGGATAAGCAGGCTATCCAGCGGTATGTCTTTGTAGAGGTTGAAATCCTCCTCCATACAGTCGTCCAGTGAGCGGTAGGGACTGTGAGGCGGGTTCATGCCCACCATGATGAAGAATGGTTTCTGTGTATCGCGCACGTTGCCTTCGTTTTTCAGGTAGCTGACCACCTGCTTGGCTTCATGCAAGGGAGACCATTCCTTGGGTTCATGGCGATGGCCTTCCGTATCCCAGTAATGAGGATTTTTATGTACGTCATAGGTACCGTATGAATACCAGTAGTTAAAGCCGTGTCGGCGTTCTTTCGGAGTGTAAGCATCCCATGCAGGTACTTGTTCTTCTACGTAATGTCCAGGGTTATTGGGGTCATTGGGTGTGGGAAAGTCAACATGCAGCTTGCCGAAATAGGCACAATCATAACCCGCTTTGCTGAAAACATCGCTGATGCATTCGGCATCTTCACGCAGCGAACTGATGGGGCGGTTGGCGTTGCAGTTCAGGGGTACTCCACTTTTGTTGGGATACATACCAGTCAGCAGAATGCCACGGTGTGGACTGCTCAACGGGCAGTTGCTTTGGGCCGAAGTCAACACGACTGATTCGCGGGCAAAACGGTCCAAATTAGGTGTATGTACAGGATCGTTGCGGAAATTGACATGCTCACGGAAGCCTTCCTGCCCCCAAAAACCCATGGCCTGATTACGGTACTGATCAGGGAATACATAGATGACATTGGGCTGTTGAGGCTGTTCATTTGGTTGGCTTTTGCAACCTGCTAGAGCCAGGAGGCCCATTCCTCCCATTATGAGGTTCAAAGAATGTTTCATGGTTGTTATGTTTAGATGTGTGGATAAACAGCGGGCTACAAGTTGCAAATAACAGCTTTTGGGTGTCTTCTTGCAATTTGTAGCCCTTAGCTTGTCTGTTCTTACTTGTTTATTTCTTCTCCAGGTCGCGTTTACGCATCAAACCTTCCAGGAAATAATAGTCGGCATAGTTCAGCGGAACATCGATTTCTGCTCCGTGAGGAATACTGCCTACGGAATGCATCAGGATAAAGTTGCCGTTTGTCCCTACTTCAGCACGATAGGCTGGAGAAGCAAGGCTTTCCATGATACGGTCGGCTGTTTCCTTATAATTCTTGTCAGGGACATACGTACTCAACTCGTACAAAGCTGAAGCAGTGCAGGCTGCCGAAGAAGCGTCGCGCGGTTCGTTCGGAATGTTGGGTGCATCGTAGTCCCAGTAGGGTACGAGGTCGGCAGGCAGATTCTTGTTGTTGAAGATAAAGTTGTATACTTTCTCTGCCTGATCCAGGTACTTCTTATCGTGTGTATAGCGGTAACAAGTCGTATATCCGTACAAAGCCCATGCTTGTCCGCGTGCCCATGCTGATTCGTCGGCATAGCCTTGGGCTGTTTGTTTGCTGCGTACTTCGCCGGTTTCAGGATCGTAGTCAACCACATGGTAACAGCTGTTGTCAGCACGGAAATGGTTGGCCAGTGTAGTGTCTGCATGCTTTACGGCGATATTATAGAATGTAGAGTCGCCCGACAGACGTGTAGCTTCGAACAACAGTTCCAGGTTCATCATGTTGTCGATAATGACGGGACATTTCCAGCCACGTGTACCTTGCCATCCTTTGTCGGCATCCCATGATTGGATGACGCCTGCTCCTGGACGGAAACGGGTAGACAACGATTTGGCAGCTTCTACGATTACATCTTTGTATTCAGTCTTTCCTGCCAGTCTGTAGCCGTTCAAGTAGCTGCAACCGATCATGAAACCTACGTCGTGATGCCATTTCAGGTGCTTTACAGAATCCAAATCTTCTGTATACTTCTCTGCCAGTTTTTCCCATTTCTGGTCACCTGTCAGTTCGTAGGTCAGCCACATGTTTCCAGGAAAGAAACCTGAACACCAGTCGTCGATGGGTACGTAGTGAATACTGCCGTCTTTTTCGATGGTACGGGGGTTCAATATCTTACCAGATTTTTCGATAATGTCTGTCTGCAATGTGTGTTGTGCCACCGCATTATCGATGTTGTCTTGGATGAAGTTGCTTTCCGCTTTTTTCTGGCCGGCGCAACTTGCGAAGATCAGGAGAGATACTCCCAAGGTCGTCAGTGTTGTTTTCATAACAAAGGATTATAATTTTAAAAATATAAGTTCATACCATTGACGTTTGCAAAGGTACGTCCTTCTTGTCATATATAGGTACCTAAATCATACAGTTAAAGAGTAAAATTGTTACATTTGTAGGCGAAACCTCATTTTTTATAAGAGTTCACATAAAGTAAGCTTTGAAAAAGAGTAAAAACGTTTCATTGATTAGAAGTTACCCAAATGACACCACAAGAATTTTTCAAGAACGACCGTTTTGCTGATAATGTAGGCATCGAACTGACTGAAGTGAAAAAAGGATATAGTAGAGCACAATTGAAAATAACGGATGAGCATCTCAATGCGGGTGGACGTACGCAAGGGGGAGTACTTTTTACTTTGGCCGATCTGGCTTTGGCGGCTGCCGCCAATTCGCATGGTACATTGGCTTTTTCGCTTTCCTCTAATATCACTTTCTTACGTGCCAGCACTACAGGAGATATTCTTTATGCCGAGGCTCGTGAACGCTATACCGGCCGTAGTACAGGATGTTATCAGATAGACATCACAAACCAGCGTGGTGAATTGGTTGCCACGTTTGAGTCGAGCGTGTTTCGTAAATCTGACCCGCTTCCTTTCCAGTTGTGATTCGTGAAGCGGGGGGGATGGTTAATCCTCAACAATGCATGTCAACGGATAGCGGTTGCCACGTACGCTGGTCAGGAAAGCTTTGGCCGATCCGAAGTTGAGATACAGGTCGAGACGGATTGGCAGGTGGTTCTTGTCGTCTGAAACAAAGAACGTGATTACTTCCTTCTCTTTTTCCTTATTGCCGTCTTTTACATATTCTACAAATGAGAATACCAGACAGCGGTACGTTGTGTCGTTATTGGCTGTGATGTTTTCTTTCCCACGATAAATCAATGTCTGTTCCTCCACCTTTCGGCCTGTTGCCATGGGGAAACGTATCTTTTGGCCTATTTTATAATCTTTAGGGTCGTAGGAACGTGCCTGTGCCAATATACTCAGCATGTCGAAGATGCAACGGCTGTCGCTATAAGACATGGTGTCGACACGTCCGCCCAGCCATGAGCGGCTTTGTCTGACATGCGATACGCCGTCTTTGTAACTGAACCAGGCTTCGTCTACCGTATAGCGTTTGCCTTCTTCAGCTCCTTTGCGGAAATATAGAGGCTCAAGGCGGTCGCTGACATAACAAGTCAGTGTGTCACGCATCTTGAAAAAGAAATCTACCCGTTTGCTGCTGACTGACAGAAGGTTGAAGCGGAAAGCTGGCTTCTGTTGATAGGTAGTCGCATTGGTCGTCAGGCTGGCTATGCCGGCTTTGACCCAGATGAACTTCCAATTGAAATAAAGGTCGTACATCACATGTTCACCCGATTTGAAGGCTTTGTTTTCTGCCGGGCATTGTGCATTTAGGGGGAGTGTGGTGAACAGGCATACGATTCCTGCCACTAACAATCCTATCAATCTGTTTCTTTGTTTTATTCTTATCGCCAGTTTCATTTCTACATTTGATTTTTTCGGTTATCGGTTGTTGTTGGTTTGGCCTTTTTTCTTCTTGCTTTCTTCTGGCTTCTGTTTTTTGAGGTCTAATGGTTTCTGCTGATCCAATGGCCTGTCGAACAGATTCCATGTCTGCTGAAGCTCGAAATTGGCTTTCAATTCCAATAGTTGGAAGTAATAATAAACCTTTTCGGGTTGTAGATGCTCTTTCAGGTTTCCTGTATCCCACTGCCCGTTTTTATTCGTGTCAACAATCAGGCGTGCACCATATTTCCCTGGTGTCAGATAGTAGAAATCGGCCTTTCCATCGACGACAGATACTGTACGTATTACATTGTCTTGTGCGTCGACCAGTTCGACAAATGCCGTTGAGTCAGCACCTATAATGTCGAAAAGAATGGTTCCGTATTCTTCGAGGGTCTTGACTTTCAGTTCTTGTTTTACTTTATCTGTTGTCAGCCCATAGAGTCCTTGGATAGCAGCCGAGTCTATTGCAAACTGATAGCTTTCTCCCAATTCGAAATTGGCAAAGATATTGTAGACTTTTATGTCCAGCGAGTCACGTTGGAAGTCGAAGGGAATGTCTTGCCACAAAGTGTCTACCTTTTGTTGCAGGTGGAAAGCTGCGGTATCTATCCTTGCCAAGGGCTCTTGGAAGGTCAGGGTGAGATAATCGTATACGTCCATCGACGACGGGGCATAGACATCCATGGGTAGGAACTCGGTTGGTAAAACGGGTTCTTCAGGCTCTATGGTTTTGCCGTCGGCATCACGTTTCTTCTTTTTCTTGGCTTCTTTGCGTAGCTCTTCCAGCTTCTTTTCGTCTTGTTCCTGTTTTTGTTTCCGTTGCTTCTCGTAGGTCAGTTTCGATTGCAGGCGCAAGGTGTCTGTGCGTGGTACCAGTTTGCCTAGCGAGTCGGTTTCCAGGTAGGTTATTTCCGCTTGCAGGGTATCCCGCTTGTAAAGCAGGGAGTCTTTTATCCAGTAGTGGATTGTGTCGTTGCGTCCTGTCGTCTGTTCGATAACAAAGGCGTCGTGCTCGTCGAAGTTGAGTCCTTTCAGCAACGGGAGGCTGTCGGCAGGTGCTGTAAAGTAGAGCGAGAACTTTTGGGGAGTCAGACGCTCGCTTTTGGCCAGACGTTGGTTGTAGGATATCTCTTTGAAGCAACAAAGCAGAATGTCATCGGGCAAGTAATGCGTGTACTGGCGTTCGATGATGGTATCAATGGTCAGGGAGTCTATCCACGTTGTGTCCTGTCGCATTCGGAATTCGTAGCGTGGGTTGATCAGCGAGTCTTGCCACGCTATTCGTTCAGCTGGCTGTGAATAGAAGTAGTTCTGGTCGGCATCCTGCAGGGCATAGATGCGATAAGTGCCTGGTGCCACTCCACGAATGGAGAAACGTCCGCGGCTATCTGTACGTCCTACACGTTCGAAGGGCAGGGACGTGAAAGCTGTATCGGACAGATTCGACTGAAGTCCTACCAGCATACCCTTTACCGGCTCCAGGTCGGAGGCATTGAGTACGGTACCCGACACGGCCATTGTGTCCAGTTGCGCACCTGTAGAGAAAGTGAAGGTGAACTGCTCCAGCGGGTTACTCTCATTGTTGTCCTGAATGGCGTCGCCAAAGTCTATCGTATAAGTGACATTGGCTTTCATCGTGTCCTGAAAGTTGATGACTACCTTCTTGCCACTTGTCTTGATTTCGGGTTGCTGAATTTGAGGAGGTGAGATGACAACTTTCTCGCCTGCATTGTCCAGTTTGATGTATTCATCGAATGCAATGGTCACGCGGTTGCGTTTATAGTTCAACTGGCCAGGGTTAGGCGTGCTCTGCACAAAGACAGGGGGGGCTTCGTCGATAGGGCCTCCTTCAATACGACCGATACTGGCACATGAGTATAGCATGATGCCCAATACGATGAAAATAGGCAAGCGCTGCATGCGCCATGCGCTCGATTTGATGTGCAGATGTTTTTTTAGTTTATTCATATCCGTAGAGTCTTGCATCCGAAGAAGCTTCGCAAAGATACAACATCTATTTATATGGGAAACGGAATGCTTGTTTTTTTTAGATTTTTATCACAACAACAAGGGAATGGAATGTACAGGGAAAAGCATTGGAATAGCGAGTGAAAAAGGCTGTTTTCCTATCAGGAAAAGGCTGCTTTCTTTTGGCGAAAAAAGTGGAAGGCAGACGGCGTGTACGGTTACATGATAAAAAGCACTGTACGTTTGAGCTTCGTACAGGTAGAATTCTCTGAAACATAGTTAAAAAAAGCTTATACAACAAACCATTCTGTCGTAAAAACGATACTTTTGCAGGATGGAAAACTAAGGAGCGCCTTTTAGTTTTCACGGAGCCTATACTTGGTTTGTGTATATGGCAATGTTAGGTTGATATTCAATAATTAGACACAGAGATAAAAAAGTATGAAGAATAGATTAGTATTATTGGCATGTTGCCTGGCGCTGCTCAGCAGCTGCGGACAGGGCAACAAGGAAGCGGGTAAAGCACCCGAATTTGCAGTACTGACGGTACAGACTACCACTGCGAACCTGACAAATAGCTATCCTGCCACCATCAAAGGTAAACAAGACGTGGAAATTCGTCCGATGGTCAGCGGATTTATTACCAAACTGCACGTAGACGAAGGTGCGGTTGTACGTAAGGGACAAGTATTGTTCTCTATTGACCCTGTTCAGTATCAGGCAGCCGTAAATTCAGCCAAAGCGACGGTAGAAACAGCCAAAGCTGCTCTGAATACTCAAGAACTGACCACTGCTAACAAGCGTGAGTTGAACAAGAAACAGATTGTCAGTGACTACGATCTGCTTATGTCTGAAAATCAGTTGGCACAGGCAAAAGCTTCGCTGGCACAGGCCGAGGCACAACTGGTGAATGCACAGAACAATCTGTCGTACACACGGGTGACCAGCCCTAGCGATGGTGTCGTAGGTACCATCCCTTATCGTGTGGGAAGTCTGGTAAGCCCATCGATTGCTACTCCGCTTACAACGGTAGCAGACATCTCGGAAATGTATGCCTATTTCTCCATGACCGAGCGTCAGCTGCTGGCCATGATACGTGAAGGTGGCAGCATGAAGGAAATTCTGGAAAGTTTGCCTTCAGTTCATTTGCAACTCATCGACGGTTCGATCTATCCTGATAGCGGACGTGTTGAAACAATCAGTGGTGTCATTGATCAAACCACAGGTTCGGTCAACATGCGTGCCCTCTTCCCCAATGCGAAGAACATTCTGCGCAGCGGCGGTACAGGTAATGTCGTTTTCCCCAATCCGATGGAAAACGTTATCATGATCCCTCAGTCGGCTACTACTGAAATACAGGATAAGAAGTTCGTATTCGTTGTACAACCTGATAATACATTGAAGAATACTGAAATCAATGTCTTCACGTTGAACGACGGCAAATATTATTACGTAACTGCAGGTCTGAAACCTGGCGACAAGATCGTATTGGAAGGCGTACAGAACCTGAAGGATGGCCAGGCTATTACACCTATCAGCCCGGCTGATAAGGAGGCTGCTTACCAACAGGCACTCCAAGATCAGAAGGATGGTAACATCCAAACTGCGTTTCAATAAAACGAATCCAACCTACAAATTGACAAAAGAATGAAATTAGATAGATTTATTAACCGTCCGGTACTATCAACGGTAATCTCCATCTTGTTAGTAATTTTGGGCTTTATTGGTTTGGCAACATTGCCTATCACCCAATATCCGGACATTGCGCCTCCTACGGTATCTGTGCGTGCCACCTATACAGGTGCCAATGCCCAAACCGTTTTGAACTCAGTCATTTCTCCGTTGGAAGATCAGATCAATGGTGTGGAAAACATGATGTACATGACTTCCAACGCTTCCAATAGTGGTTCGGCTGATATCTCCATTTATTTCAAGCAGGGAACTGATCCCGATATGGCGGCCGTAAACGTACAGAACCGTGTGTCCATGGCTCAAGGTCTGTTGCCTGCCGAAGTAACCAAAGTCGGTGTGACCACTCAAAAGCGTCAGACCTCTATGTTGATGATTTTCTCCATCTATGATGAGAAAGACCAGTACAACATCGAGTTCTTGGAAAACTACGCTAACATCAACCTGATTCCTGAAGTAAAGCGTGTGACGGGTGTAGGTGATGCCAATGTGATGGGTATGGACTACTCCATGCGTATTTGGTTGAAGCCAGACATCATGGCACAGTACAAGCTGATTCCCAATGATGTAGTGGCTGCCTTGAGTGAACAGAATATTGAAGCTGCTCCTGGTCAGTTGGGTGAGCGTGGAAAACAGACTTTTCAATACACTTTACGCTATAAAGGCCGTTTGCAACAACCGGCCGAATTTGAGGAAATCGTTATCAAGGCTCTTGAAAACGGTGAAGTACTTCGCCTGAAAGATATTGCACGTGTCGAATTGGGACGTCTGGCTTATACCTTCAATAATACGGTAAACGGACACAAGTCTGTCAGCTGTATCGTCTATCAGATGGCTGGTACGAACGCGACTCAAACCATTAGCGATATCGAGAAATTGCTCGAAGATTATTCTGCTAAGTTGCCTTCGGGATTGAAAATCAACATTGCACAGAATGCCAACGACTTCCTTTTTGCTTCTATTCATGAAGTTGTGAAGACGTTGATTGAGGCATTCATCCTCGTGTTTATTGTGGTGTATATCTTCCTTCAGGATATGCGCTCTACGTTGATTCCTGCCATTGCTATTCCTGTAGCATTGATCGCTACATTCTTCGTGTTGAAATTGATCGGCTTCAGTATCAACTTGCTGACACTTTCGGCAATGGTGCTTGCCATCGCCATTGTGGTCGATGATGCCATTGTGGTCGTCGAAGGTGTCCACGCCAAGCTCGACCAAGGTTATAAATCGGCTCGGACGGCCTCTATTGATGCCATGCACGAACTAGGTGGTGCTATCGTTTCTATTACGTTGGTCATGATGTCCGTGTTTATACCTGTGAGCTTCATGGGCGGTACCGCTGGTACCTTCTATCGTCAGTTCGGTTTGACCATGGCCATCGCTATTGCTTTCTCGGCTATCAACGCTTTGACATTGAGTCCTGCTTTGTGTGCTATTTTCTTGAAACCACATAATAGTGAGGCTTCGTTAAAAGAACGTATAGGTACTGCGACCAAGGAAGCTCGCAAAATTATGCTGGCTCGCTATACTGATTCTTTAGGAAGAATGATGCGTCCTGGCATAACATTGATCTTTACGGTTATCGCTATCCTTGGTATGATCTTTGGCTTCTTTAACTTCGAAAATCATCCTGTATTATGCATTGTGATGATTGTCGTTAGCGTCCTGGCACTGGCTGGTATGACTACCGATAAGTTCAAGAAGGCTTTCAATGATTCTTATGATTCACTGCTGGGCAAGTATAAGAAACAGGTTTTGAACTTTATCCAGAAGAAATGGCTTTCAGCAGGAATCGTCGCAGCTTCTATTGTATTGCTGGTCGTTTTCATGCAGATTACGCCGACTGGTATGGTGCCCAATGAAGATACAGGTACCATCATGGGTGCTGTGACTTTGCCTCCTGGCACTTCGCAAGAGCGTGCACAACAGATTCTGAATCGTGTGGATAGCCTTGTGGCTGCCGATCCGGCTGTTGAGTCACGTACTATTATTTCTGGTTTTAGTTTCATTGGTGGTCAAGGACCTTCTTATGGTTCGGTCATCATCAAGTTGAAGAACTGGGAAGAACGTTCGACCATGCAGAATTCGACTATTGTGTATGCAACCTTGTTTATGCGTGCTCAAAAGGTTATCAAAGAAGCTCAGGTGTTGTTCTTTGCTCCGCCTATGATCCCTGGTTATTCTGCTTCTAGCGATATCGAGTTGAACATGCAGGATAAGACGGGTGGTGACTTGAACCACTTCTTCGATGTGGTGAATGCATATACGGCCGAGTTGGAAAAACGTCCGGAAGTGAACTCTGCACGTACCAGCTTCAACCCGAATTTCCCGCAATATATGTTGAATATCGATGCGGCAGCTTGTAAGAAGGCAGGTATCAGTCCGAGCGACATCCTTACTACATTGCAAGGATATTATGGTGGTCTTTATGCCTCCAACTTCAATAGCTTCGGTAAGATGTACCGTGTCATGGTTCAGGCTGAACCCGATGCAACCAAGAATCTGGAGTCTTTGCAAAGTATCAAGGTTCGTAACGGCAGTGAAATGGCTCCTATTACACAATTTGTATCTATTGAGAAAATTTATGGTCCGGACGTTATCAGCCGTTTCAATCTTTATACTTCTATGAAGGTGATGGTAGCTCCTGCCTCTGGATATACTTCTGGTCAGGCTCTGCAAGCGATTGCCGAGGTTGCTCAACAGAATTTGCCTGCAGGTTTTGGTTATGAGTTGGGTGGTATGGCACGTGAGGAAGCTCAGACAAGTGGTAGTACGACAGGACTTATCTTTGTACTCTGTTTCGTCTTTGTTTACTTGTTGCTAAGTGCTCAGTACGAAAGTTATATTCTGCCTTTGGCCGTATTGCTTTCTATTCCATTCGGCTTGTTGGGAAGCTTCCTCTTCGTCAATGGGGCTAGTGCTATCGGTAGTGTGCCGGCATTGAAGATGATTATCGGTTCAATGTCCAATGACATCTATATGCAGATTGCTTTGATTATGTTGATGGGATTGTTGGCCAAGAATGCCATCTTGATTGTAGAGTTTGCTCTTGATCGTCGTAAGATGGGTATGAGCATTACGTGGGCAGCCGTATTGGGTGCTGCAGCACGTCTGCGTCCTATCTTGATGACTTCATTGGCTATGATTGTAGGTTTGCTTCCGTTGATGTTCGCTTCGGGTGCAGGTGCCAATGGTAACCGTACACTGGGAACTTCGGCGATCGGCGGTATGTTGATCGGTATGATTTTGCAGATCTTCATCGTACCGGCTTTGTTTGTTGCTTTCCAATATCTCCAAGAGAAATTCAAACCGATGGAATGGGACGATGTTGATAACTCGGATGCTACAGCAGAAATCGAGCAATACAGTAAATAAATGATGAATTAAGAATGAAAAATGAAGAATAGCTCCTTTGTGGAGCAGTGCTTCGTGAATGACTATTCTTCGTTTCTCATCCTTGCTTATATAAACCAACAAGTATGAAAGGAAAAATATTAACCCTGATATGTGCAACTGCCTTGTTGAGTAGCTGTCATATCTATAAAACATACGACCGGCCTGAAGACATTGTGGCTGAAGGTTTGTATCGCGATACAGTTGCTGTGAACGATACACTGGTTTCGGATACAGCCAATTTTGGTAATTTGCCTTGGCGTGAGGTGTTTACTGATCCGCAGCTGCAGGCACTTATTGAACAGGCGCTTACAAGCAGTCCTGATATTCGTACGGCTGCATTAAGAGTGCAAGAGGCTCAAGCCCCGTTATTGGCTTCTAAGTTGGCTTTCATCCCGGCCTTAACGCTTTCTCCACAAGGAACTGTAAGTAGTTGGGACAAAGGTAAAGCTACGCAAACATATTCTTTGCCTGTTACTGCCAGCTGGCAGATAGATATGTTTGGTCAGCTTTTGAACTTGAAGCGTCAGGCGCAGGCAACTTTGGAGCAAACATTGGCTTATGAACAAAATGTTCGTGTGCAACTGATTGCGAATACAGCCAATTTGTATTATACATTATTGATGCTTGACCGTCAATTGCAAATTACCGAGGGTACGGCCGAAATTCTGAAAAAAAATACTGAAACGATGATAGCCATGAAAGAGGCTGGTTTCTATAATACAACAGAAGCTGCCGTTGAGCAAAGCCGTGCTGCATATGCACAAGTACAGGCATCCATCCCTGATATTCGTTCAAGCATTCGTGAGGTTGAAAATTCGCTTTGTCTGTTGTTAGGTGAGCCTGCTCATGGTATCGAACGTAGTGTGCTCGAAGAACAACAGCTTCCCAATGAATTTTCAGTAGGCATTCCTTTGCAGTTGCTTTCTAATCGTCCTGATGTGAAAGCTGCCGAGCAGGCATTGGCTTCAGCCTATTATAATACCAACGTAGCCCGTTCGAACTTCTATCCACGTATTACACTTAGTGGATCTGCAGGTTGGACTAATAGTGCTGGAGCTGCTATTGTTAACCCTGCCAAGTTACTGGCTAGCGCAGTTGCTTCGCTTACGCAGCCTATCTTCCAGAACGGTGCAAATATTGCTAAACTTAAAATTGCTAAAGCACAACAAGAGGAAGCCAAAATTCAGTTTCAGACCACTTTGTTGAATGCAGGTAATGAAGTAAGCAATGCCCTCGATATGTATCAGGCTTGTACGGAAAAAGTAAATGCGCGCAATATGCAAGTAAATTCTGCCAAGAATGCAGCCGATTATACGAAAGAATTGTTTAACTTAGGCACGTCAACCTATTTGGAAGTGTTGTCGGCTGAACAATCGTATCTTAGTGCGCAGCTGTCGGAAGTAAGTGATACATTCAGTCGCATGCAGGCTGTTATCAGCTTGTATCAGGCACTGGGTGGAGGAAGAGAATAACTTAATTCTATATATTATGATTAGTCCATTAGCTTATGTAGATCCTGCCGCCAAACTTGGCAAGAATGTAACAGTACAACCGTTTGCTTATATCGAGGCAGATGTGGAAATTGGAGATGATAATGTGATCATGTCAGGTGCTAGAATCCTGAATGGTACAAGAATGGGCAAGGGTAATAAGATATATCATGGTGCTGTACTTGCTGCCGAGCCGCAGGATTTTCACTATGAAGGAGAAAAAAGCTTGTTGATTATCGGTGATCACAATGACATCCGTGAGAATGTGGTTATCAGTCGGGCTACACACAAAGATGGATGTACCCGCATTGGTAATGAGAATCACTTGATGGACGGCGTGCATTTGTGTCATGATGTGCAGATTGGCAATCGTTCGGTTTTGGGAATCAAGGTGTCTGTAGCTGGTGATTGCCGTATAGACGATTGTACCATACTGAGCAGTAACGTCATTATTCAACAGAATTGTCATATTGGTAGCTGGTCACTGATTCAGAGTGGTTGCCGTATCGCAAAAGATGTGCCTCCTTATATTATTATGGCGGGAAATCCAGCTGAATACCACGGCATTAACGCAATGGTACTGCAACACCAGAATCAAGTAACGGAACGTGTGTTACGCCACATTATGAATGCTTACCGCTTGGTATATCAAGGCAACTTCAGTGTTCAGGATGCTTTACAGAAAATTGAAGACCAGGTTCCGATGAGTGATGAAATATACAACATCATTAATTTTATCAAGAATTCAAATGGTATCGTGAAATAAAGTTCCAGTCAAAGCGAAAAACAGGCCGTTTCATTTGAAACGGCCTGTTTTTTATACCTTGGTGTGAAACCAATAAAATCGCGTGAAACCTTGCTTTCACCATAATTTATTCGAAAACAAATATTTACGATAAAGTGAAAGCGTGAAGGCTTTACGGGGAATTTCTAAAAAAACGGGCGGTGTGAAAGCAAAACCGAAGTTTCACATGTCCCTCTTTGCATTTCCTAAACACCTACTTTGGCGCGCTAAACATCTACTTTAGAAGCGTAGAGTCCATAGTTGTGTCCCACAAATACCACGTCATCCCGGCTCAAGGCCAGGATGACGGATGGTGGGGATATTCTTACTTTCTTTGTGTTTAATCAAATTGCAACAGGCCGAAAAATGCCGGACAATGAAAATCCGGTTTCGGCAAGTCTATCGGATTCCAGGAAAGGAAATGGGGCGTTTGCAGCTTGTCACCGCATTTATAGAAATTGGCGCGTACCGATTTTCCTTCCAAAGACTGGATGTCATGCAGAAAGAAGGTCGAGAAAGGAATGACCAATGCAACTTCCCAACTGCATGTTCCTATCCGTTCTTCAAAATCGTCCTTTCCCAGAGAAGCCCATCGCGATACCAGGTCCAGCACCTCCTGAGGAGCATGTTGGCGATTGGAACGTGTCGCACCCGCACCGACCAATAGGGTGCCTGTGCAATTACACTCCACGTTATAATAAATATCATCACCGCCAGGCATGGAGAAGAACTCTACGCAGGCATCCTCCCAGACAGGGCCGTTGTCGTGTCCTGCTACGGCACGTACCGACTCTTCTGTTACTTGATAGTGGAGTAATATGGCTTTATCAGTATAGGCAATGCCAAACTCTACTTGTGGGCAATAGGGGTAGCTGTCTTTCCAGTTGACATTGGCAATTGTCTGGTACGCGATATGTTCCTGCTTGAAGAGGGCAGGTATTTCTTCTACCGATATTGTATCGACATTTATTTTTTTTACAGTCAAATCTTTCATGTCTTTATCTTGATAAGGGTTACCATGTACATTCAATGATATAAATATCAGTAAGCCGGAAATTATCCGGCTTAGATAATCCATTTTCATCAGATGCAGGAAGCGATAAAGTCTTTCATGGCAGCCGTCTGTTCTTCTGCGCTCTGCAACAGCTTGAACTGGGCTTTCGTGCGTACCAAGTTGTGTTCAGGATACTGTATCTTGTAATAGGTGTCGCCGTTAATGTAGTCTGCCAGGAAGCGTACGCATTGCATGTAGGGGAACAAAGCTGCGGCGTAAGGCAGGTTCTCGATTTCGATGGGAAGCAGGAAGCTTTTGGCCGATTCGAGGTAACCTTTGGTGAAGGCTTTGAAAATCTCCATGTTGAAGTTTACGTTGTCCAGGTTCTTGTCGTCTTCGAGTCCGGTATTGGCTGCCGAACGGAGGAAGTCTCCGTAGTCAGAGAAGATGAAAGAGGGCATTACCGTGTCCAAGTCGATGACGCAGAGTACGGAGCCGTCTTCATCGAACATCATGTTGTTTACTTTGGTATCGCAGTGGCAAACGCGTTTAGGCAGTTTCCCTTCACGATACAGACGTTCGGCTTTACACATTTCTTCTGCTCTACGCTCTATTTCGTCCAGATAATATTGTACTTCTTTTACTCTTCCTGCGGCATCGGCTGCTACGGCATCGCGTAGTTGCTTGAGGCGGAATTCCATGTTGTGGAAATCGGGGATTGTTTCGCCCAGTGTATCCGGAATATCGGCAAGCATGGCCTGGAAGTTACCAAATGCCTTTCCTGCATAATAAGAGTATTCAGGATTTACAGTTTCGTATGTTTTTGCGCGGGGGATGAAGATCATGATGCGCCAATAGTTCTCGCCATCGAACCAATAAGTCTTGCCATTGTCTGCAGGCAAGAAGTGCAAGACTTTCCGTTCAATATCGGATTCCCCTTTTTCCTGCAATTTTGTTCGGATGTGGCGTGTTACAGCTTCGATGTTTGCCTGCAACATGTCTACATTCTGGAAGATTGCATGGTTGATGCGTTGCAATACGTAGTCGGGATTGTTGTTTTCGGTTATGACTTTATAGGTGTCATTGATTAAGCCTGAGCCTAACGGTTTGATTTCACGAACGGCGTCTGCCAACTGAAAGTGAGATACAATAGATAAAAGGTCTTTCATGATTAAAATTATTAAATAAATGAATTTATACTGATGAATTGCCAAAAATAGGCATTTAAATAGACATAATCGAAAAAACGGGAATAAAAAAGAGTAAGATGGCATAAAAACTTTATATATTTGTCACATGAACCTTAAAAATAAGCCTGAAGTGAAGAATCTTATCATCTATATACTCTTATTTTGGATTATTGGCATAACAAATGTGCATCTCCATGCCCAAAACGTGGCTTTCAGTAATCTGACAACTGAAGATGGCCTGTCTCAATTCTCGGTCAACAGTCTTTATATTGATGAGAATGGCATGCTTTGGATTGGTACTCGTGAGGGATTGAACCGCTATAATGGAACGGATATACAGACCTATAAATTGGAGAAAGACAATCCGTATAGCTTGTTCAGCAATACAGTAATTCGTATTACGGGTGACAAAAAGGGGAAGATATTCCTACTTTGTAATGATGGAGTAGCTCAGTTGGATCTTCGTACCCAAAAGTTTAAGACGCTTTTGGTGGATAATATACATAGTATTTACTATGATCAGGGCCTTTACATAGCCAAGAGAAATGAAATTTATCTTTATAATGAAGATACTGGTAATTTTGACCTTTGTTATCAGCTGGCAGGGAATACCCCTGAGATTTATTGTATGCATATTGATGATCGGTATTTGTGGATCGGTACAACTACTGATGGCGTTTATCGCTTACAATTGGATAGCATGGCTTTGTCTCATCCGATTAAAGAAGGTAACATTACCAGTATTTATGAGGATAGCGATGGAGAGCTGTGGATTGGAAGTTGGGAAAATGGACTTTACAATATCTGTACTGATGGCAGTATTCGTAATTTTAAGTACGACGCTAATAATCCGCATAGTATATCGTCCAATTTTGTGAGAGCTTGTTGTGAGGATAATTTAGGTAATATTTGGATTGGTACATTCAATGGCTTGAATCGCTACAACAAGAGCAATGGGCTTTTTCAGAATCATACGGCCAATGATGTAAGGGCGGATGGCTTAACGCATTCTTCAATCTGGTGTATTGTGAAGGACCAGCAAGGGACGTTGTGGCTTGGCACTTATTTTGGTGGAGTAAACTATTTTAATCCTGAATATAATATTTATACAGCCTATCATTATTCTTCTGTAGAGAAGAAAGGGCTGAGCAACCCGGTTGTAGGTCGTATTGTAGAAGATAAAAATGGAGACTTATGGATTGGAACAGAGGGTGGTGGTTTAAACTACCTTGACCGGCGAAAAAATGAATTTCGTTGGTATCGCTCCGACAAGAATAATACGAATAGCATCGCTCACGATAATGTCAAGGCATTGTTTTATGATGCAGCACTAGAAGAAATTTGGATCGGAACTCATTTAGGTGGACTTGATCGTTTGAACATACGTACAGGGCGTTTTACCCATCATCGGATGGAAGAAGGAAATCCTGAAACTCTTCCTTCCAACATTGTGCGCGATATTGAGCCTTATGGTAAGGATAGCTTAGTTGTGGCTACTCAAAATGGCGTTTGTATCATTCATAAATATACAGGAAAATGCCATAGGCTCTTTCAGCATTCGAAAGAGGGGAGAAATATTCGGATGGTAGCAGATGTGGAATTTGACCGAGAAGGTAATCTATGGATTGCGGCTACAGGTGAGGGAGTATTCCGATATAATCTGCAAACAAACGAGCTGAAAAATTACCGTTGGAATAGTCATGAGGCCAATTGCTTAAGCAACAATAATGTATACAGTATTTTATGCGATAAGCAGGGTAATCTCTGGTTTGCGACCTCTGGAAGTGGTTTGGATTTGTATTGCCCTCAAAACGATAATTTTGTGAATTTTGATCAGGCTCATCATGGATTGGTGAGCGACTGTATTTATGAAGCTCAGGAATCACCTGTAAGTGGTCATCTTCTTCTGATTACAAACCAGGGATTTTCTATTTTTGATCGGCATACGCTCAAGGCGCAGAATTATAACATAGACAATGGATTTCCTTTCTCTGCCATCAACGAAAATGCTCTGTGTGTCACGCGTGATGGAGAAATTTTCTTGGGAAGTACCAAAGGGATGATTTCTTTTCATGAAATGGAATTGCATTTTCCTCAAAAGCCTTATAGCATTACCTTATCCAAGCTCTATGTCAATGGTAAGGAAGTTCGGGTAGACGATGAAAGCGGCATCCTTAGTCAAGCTCTTTCTTATACGCCCGAAATAACTCTTAAGGCGGATCAATCCATGTTTACCATTGAATTTGCTACTTCCAATTATGTAGCTGCCAATAAAGACGAGATTGTTTATCGATTAAGAGGATTCTCTGACAAATGGACGCAGGCGCGTACAGGAAATGCCATTACTTATACCAATCTGAATGCGGGTAACTATACGCTTGAGATAAAACCTAAAGATCAGAGTGCCGACATTTGTGCCCCCGTCCATCTCAAGATACACGTATTGCCACCTTTCTACAAGACCGTTTGGGCTTATCTGATCTATATACTTTCTGTCGGAAGCCTTTTGTGGTATCTGATACGAGCTTATAAAATGCGTTTCAAGCTAAGGGAATCCTTGAAGTACGAGAAAAAGCATGCGCAAGACATCGAATTGTTGAACCAATCCAAACTACGTTTCTTTACCAATATCTCACATGAGTTCCGTACGCCCCTTACTCTTATTATTTCTCAGGTAGAGACGTTGCTTCAGGTACAGAATTTTACTCCGACTCTTTATAATAAAGTGTTGAGCATCTATAAAAACAGTATTCAGCTTCGGGAGCTGATAACAGAATTGCTCGATTTCCGAAAACAGGAACAAGGACACATGAAGATCAGAGTGGCTTCCCACAATATTGTGAGCTTCCTTTATGAAAACTATCTGTTGTTTCTGGAGTATGCCAGTACACATCAGATCCATTTCGATTTCAAGCAAGAAGTGGAGGCCTTGGATGTTTGGTATGACCAGAAACAGATGCAGAAGGTTGTCAATAACCTGTTGTCCAATGCGATGAAGCATACCAAAGCCGAAGATTCCATCACCCTGTCTGTTTCTCGTGACGAAAAGAATGCCATTATTTGTGTTACGGATACAGGAGAAGGTATCGATGCCAAAGAAGTGGATAAGATTTTCGACCGTTTCTATCAGATAGATCCTATCGATGTTCAAGATGCCAACAAGTCGACGGGCACAGGCATTGGCCTTGCCTTGACGAAAGGTATCGTAGAGTTGCATCATGGACACATACGGGTGGAAAGCGAGTTGGGCAAAGGTACCAGTTTCATTGTGACCATTCCGCTTGGCAATGCCCATTTCTCGAAAGAGCAGATAGACCTTCGTGACAATTCCATCCAGCAACCCGATGTCAACAAGGCAGAAATGGACATGATGCTGAAGACAGAACTTGAGGAAGATGCTCCCATCAAGCGAATGGCCGATGTGAAGATGCTGGTCGTAGAAGACAACGATTCCATTCGTGAGATCTTGAGCAATATTTTTGCTCCTTTCTATCGTGTCGTAACGGCCTCCAACGGGCAGGAAGCTTGGGAGCTGATTGGCAAAGAGCAGCCGAACATTGTCGTGAGCGATGTCGTGATGCCGCTGATGTCGGGTACCGAATTGTGCAAGCGAATAAAGTCAGATTTTAACACGTGTCATATTCCTGTCGTATTGCTAACCGCACGTACGGCCATCGAACAGAACATTGAAGGCCTGCGTATCGGGGCCGATGACTACATCACCAAGCCTTTCAATACCAGTTTGCTCATTTCGCGTTGTAACAATTTGGTGAACTCCCGCATTCTGTTACAGGAGAAGTTCAGCAAGCAACCACAGGCTCAGGCACAATTGTTGGCAACCAATCCGATAGACAAGGAAATTCTCGACAGGGCCATGGAGGTGATCGAACATCATTTGGACGACCCCGATTTCAATGTCAACACCTTTGCTCGCGAAATGGCAATGGCGCGCACCAACCTGTTTTCCAAGATCAAGGCCATTACAGGGCAGACACCCAATGATTTCATTCTTACCATCCGACTCAAAAAAGGTGCTTTGATGCTTCGCAACAATCCAGAATTGAATATAACAGAAATATCAGATCGTATCGGTTTCAGTTCGCCGCGCTATTTCTCCAAATGTTTCAAGGACGTTTATCAGGTGAGCCCCTTGGCTTATCGAAAGGGAGACAGTGCTGGAAACGAAACGGTGGAATAACCATTGGAAAACAGTGCTTTCTTGATAGGAAAGCACTGTTTTGTGTTTGAGGGGTAATGCTGATATGTACGTTTTTCGTCTTTCTTTGAACTTTTTCTGATAATACTATTGGGAGGATGTCTCTACTTTTGCGGCGTAACATTTTAAAATCAAAGCGCTATGAGAAATCCTTCTCCTTTTCTTATTGTGTTTCCAGTTGGTGCTGCTTTATTCAGTGCCTGCAACAGCACAGCGAAGTCTTCCAAAGAGGCTCAAACTAATCAAAAGCCCAATGTTATTTATCTTATTTCCGATGATTTGGGTATTGGTGATTTGAGTTGCTATGGAGCTACGAAAATCAGTACGCCTAATCTTGACCGTCTGGCGGGGCAAGGTTTGCAATTTACAAATGCTTATGCCACATCTTCAACCAGTACTCCTTCACGTTTCGGATTGCTGACGGGTATGTATCCCTGGCGTCAGGAGAATACAGGCATTGCTCCTGGTAATTCTGAGCTGATCATCGACACGGCTTGTGTGACCATGGCCGACATGTTTCAGGCAGAAGGATATGCTACGGCAGCTATCGGTAAATGGCATTTGGGACTTGGCCCTAAAGGTGGAACTAATTTCAACGGCCTTATCAAACCTAATACACAGGATATAGGGTTTGGCTATGAATATATCATTCCCGCTACCGTCGATCGTGTACCTTGTGTATTTGTAGAAAACGGTCGTGTGGATGGACTTGATCCGAACGATCCTATTACCGTCAGCTATGAACACAAAGTGGGCGACTGGCCTACAGGTGAAGAAAATCCGGAACTGGTCAAGCTGAAACCCAGCCAGGGACATAACAATACGATTATCAACGGCATTCCTCGTATCGGATGGATGACAGGTGGTAAATCTGCTTTGTGGGTAGACGAAGATATTGCTGATGTTATCACGAATAAGGCTAAGGACTTTATTATCGATCACAAAGACCAGCCGTTCTTCCTTTATATGGGTACGCAAGACATTCATGTGCCTCGCATACCTCATCCGCGCTTTGCAGGTAAGAGTGGGTTGGGAACTCGTGGTGATGTCATCCTCCAGCTCGATTGGACTGTAGGCAAAATTATGCATACGCTCGATAGCTTGGGCATTGCGGACAATACCATTTTTGTTTTCTGTAGCGACAACGGGCCTGTCATTGATGACGGTTATCAGGATCAGGCACGCGAATTGCTGAACGGTCATACACCGATGAAACATTATCGGGGTGGCAAATATAGCGCTTATGAGGCAGGAACGCGTATTCCCTTCATTGTACGTTGGCCGGCCGCCATTCAGCCAGGCAAGCAACAGGCGTTGTTCTCCATGATTGATGTTTATGCGTCGTTGGCAGGTTTGTTGGGGCATAAGTTGCCAGAAGGAGTGGCACCCGATAGTCGTGATTGTCTTGAGACATTCTTGGGTAAGGATACTATCGGATGTGGATATGTTGTGCAGCAAAATCTGAACAATACGCTTTCCATCATCCAAGGCGATTGGAAATATATTGAGCCTAGCGATAAGCCTGCTATTGAGTTCTGGACGAAAATGGAACTGGGTAATGCTCCTGAAGCGCAGTTGTACAATATAGCTCAGGATCCTTCGGAGAAGACAAATGTTATTAAAGGTAACGAGAAAATTGCGGATGAACTGTCCAAATTATTGGAGAAGGTAAAAAACAAATAGTTTGATCCACGAACAAGAAATTGTGGCCTTCTAGAAGTTCTTTTTGTACAGAATTGTATACTTTACGAATTATTATTGCGGCTTTTTTTCGTAGATAACTGATACTTTTGCTCCAAAGTATTGCAGAGAAATTCAACTAATTATTAACTAATAATTTGATATTTTATGAGACAACAGAAATCTAATCTATTGAAAGTATTAGGTACCATGTTACTTGTAGCTTTGTTTGCCATACAAGCTAAAGCGCAAGAAATCACGGTAACAGGTACAGTAACAGACAATCTTGGTCCGGTAATTGGAGCTTCTATCCAAGTAGAAGGAACCACTATCGGATGTATTACAGACATTGACGGCAATTATGACCTGTCGAATGTTCCCGCCAATGGAACATTGGTTTTCTCTTATATAGGTTACCAGACGCAGAAAGTAGCCGTTAACGGTAAAACCAAAATTGATGTGAAATTGGTGGAAGATAGTCAACTTCTGCAAGAGGTTGTGGTTGTAGGTTATGGTGTACAGAGAAAGAGTGACTTGACTGGGTCTGTAGCTTCGGTAAAAGCTTCTGATGCTTTGAAAACGACTCCTACAGGAAACGTATCAGACGCACTACAAGGCCGTATGGCGGGTGTATCGGTGCTGAGTGGTTCCGGTGATCCGAGCCAAGATAATACTATTCGTGTGCGTGGTATCAATTCCATTACTGCAGAAACTGGACCATTGGTAGTTGTGGACGGTTTCATTGGTGGTTCTCTGCAGAATTTGAATCCTTCGGATATCGCTTCCATTGAAGTACTGAAGGACGCTTCAGCTACCGCAGTATATGGCTCTCGTGGTGCCAACGGTGTTATTCTGGTAACAACTAAAAATCCAGGAAAGGATAAACTGTCAGTTAACTTTAATGCGTTTGCTAACATCAAAACAGTAGCCAAGTATCCAGACACATTATCTCCTTACGAATATGCCACGTTGGTCAATGAATACGGTAATGATACTGGTCATGGTGATTACTTCAATTCTACTCAGTTAGCTGATTTACAGTCTGGACGTGCCGGTTATGATTATAGCCGTGAGATTTTCCGTACTGCTGTAACTCAGAACTATGATTTATCTGTCAGTGGTGGTAATGAAAGCACTACATTCTTGGCTTCTTTCCGTTATCAGGACGACCAAGGTATCTTGAAAGAATCTATGAGCGAGACATACAACTGGCGTTTGAAAGTTGATACAAAGATTAAGAAATGGTTAGATGCTGGTTTAAACTTTTATGGTAACTATCGCAAAAGTTCTACTCCACGTACAAATCCTTATCGCGGTATTTTCCAGACAGCGATGTTTTTCGATAATACCCTGTCTCCTAAGAATGAGAGTGGTGAATATAATAATGACGATTGGAGCGGTAACCACATGTACAATCCTATGGGGCACATTTGGGAACTGGATTCATCAACGCAAACTATCAATAACCGCTTACAAGGCTATGTACAATTCAACATCATTGATGGCTTGACTTTCCGTTCGCAGATGGGTGTGTTGTTCGATAATCGCTTGAGTACTACGTTGGAAAATGAAGATAGCTATCAGCAATTTGCTAATTCCAACAGTCGTGCATACGCTCGCAGTTATTTTAACCTCAGTTGGCTGAATACTAATACGTTGAATTATGTGAAAGAGTTTAATAAGAATCATCGTATCAATGCAACAGCAGTATTCGAGCAGTCTTATGACAATAACTACAATCATTTGGGACGTGCTTATTTCCCTGACTATGTTGACATTACTCATGGTTACAACAACTTAGCTATGAGCCAAGACGCATCGTTAAACGAATTATCGAGTGAACGGACTATCAATGCGCTGATGTCCGGAATGTTGCGTATAAACTATGTATTTATGAACCGATACATGTTGACGGCTTCTATTCGTGCTGACGGTTCTTCACGTTTGGAGGACAAATGGGCATACTTCCCATCAGCAGCTTTAGCATGGGATATCAAGCAGGAAAGTTTTTTGCAGGACAACAGCTTTATTGATCAGTTGAAACTCCGTTTGGGTTACGGTTCAGTTGGTAACCAGTCTGTAGAAGCTTACCGTATTTATTCGATGATGACTCCAACGACTTCAACAGGCTTAAATGGAACAAAACCAACAGTTTATGCCGTTGACCGTCCGAGTGCTCCTTATTTGAAGTGGGAACGCAATGACCAATTCAATGTAGGTATAGATTTTGGTATATTGAACGGGCGTTTACGCGTATCTGCCGATTGGTATAGTAAACTTTCTAAAGATATTTTGTTGGAGGTAGCTCAACCTACGCACATGGGTTATGGCTCATTGTTGCGTAATGCTGGTGAAATAAAGAATACTGGTATAGAATTTACTATCAGTGCCGATCCGTTTGTAAGCAATGATCCGACAGGTTTTAATTGGCATACGGACTTGACTTTAACCAATAATAAAGGTACTTTTAATAAGATTCCGACAGCTAACCATCGACAGCAGCAAGCTGGGAACTATCAAAACGAGTTGTTCCAGATGGTAGAGGGTGAAAAATTGGCCAGCTTCTGGGGATATCAGTATGAGGGTTTGTGGCAGGAAGCAGATGTAAATGCTTTGTTTGTAGATGCCAATGGAAATACGGATGGTCGTACTAATGGTGAAGTCTACGGTGTAGTAGCTGGTAACTCTAAGTATACAGATGTTAATAAAGACGGTGTATATAATGATGAAGATCAAGGTATCATTGGTTGCGGTCAACCGACGTTCAACTGGGGATGGAACAACACTTTTAATTATAAGAACTTTGATTTGTCATTCTTCTTGGTTGGTTTCCATGGCTTTGATATTTATAACGCAACAGAACAAATTGGTTTAAATGGTATTCAGAGTCAACAGGTGGCAGTGGTTACTCCGTCTAAAGTGTGGTTGGATCACTGGACACCGGAAAATACCAATACCAATGTTCCCCGTTGGGATGGCCAAGGCACTGAAAATAAGAATATGTTCAGTACTCGTTATATAGAAAATGGAAGTTTTATTAAGATGAAGAGTATTACATTAGGATATACTATACCTGAAAAGGTTTGTAAGAACTGGGGTATCACGAACCTGCGTATTTATGCTTCTGTTCAGAACCCATTCCACATTACTAAATACTCCGGACTTGACCCAGAATCAACATTAGGTGATCCGCTGATTCAAGGTGTAGATTGGGGAAATTACCCTAATAGCCGTAACTACTTGATTGGTTTGAATTTTGCATTCTAATTTGTTTAATCAAAAAAATATAACGATAATATGAAAAAACTAACATACCTTGCAACACTTGTCGGAAGTTTGTTTCTCGCAACTTCTTGTGTAGATTTGGATCAAGAACCGCAATCGTTCATCACGGAAGAAGATTACATTGCCAGTATGGATCAGTCTGCACTTGAAAATGCGGTTTCTGCACTATATAATAATTTATGGGGGAGTAATTATGGTTTTAACTGCCGTATTCAGCGTATTCAGGTTTGTGCGGATGAAATTACTTACCGTGCGGCTAAGGCCGGTAATGAGTTGGCCAATTATGACCGATTAAGTCCTAGTATTTCTGCCAATACAGCAGATTTTGATAATACTTGGAAAGATTTTTATGCAGTAATCAATAATGCCAATAAATTGATTAACAAGTCTGCGATTCCTGAAGGTGCAGAAGCTGCCAAAACTTTTGAATCGACTTTGGCGGAAGCTTACTTTTTGCGTGGGCTGAGCTACTTCTATTTGGTACGTATGTATGGTGATGTACCTTTGATTATGAGTGATGAAGATTTGGCTAATGATGCTGTTCGTACACCAGTAGAGGAAATCTATAATACGGCTATTATTCCTAGTTTGAAATATGCTGTAGAAAATCTACCTGAAACACCGCGTGTCGGTAACAGTTCTACGCCTACCAAGTGGGCTGCAGAGACCTGCTTGGCTGATGTATATATTACAATGGCAGGCTGGCCTTTGAAGAAAGGACAAGAATATTACGCTTTGGCTGCTGAAGTAGCTAAAGATGTATTGGATAATAATGGATACCATAAACAAGAGGCTAATTACGAAGACTTATGGAAGGAAGCTAATAAAAACAGCAGTGAGTTTATGTTCTGTTTACATCACAGCCATGCTAATAAGGTTATGGCCAGCAACTATGGAAAGTCCTACTATCCGGTTAATTTCTTTGATGCTTCATCCAATACGGTAAGATCTGGATGGGCAGATTATTATGCACGTAAAGAAGCTTATCTGAATTATCCGGATGATAAACGTAAGGAATGGAATTTTATGGCTGAATGGCCTTCCAGTGAAGGTGAGGTAGTTGGAACTACGTCTAATGGAAAACCTATTTATGGAACTATTACTTGGGAGGAAAGTTCTGACGGTTTGCCTTGTATTAGTAAGTACTATGATTATGATCAAGGGTATCCTGGACAAAACGCCCAGGCTAACGGTGTAACGTGCATCTATCGTTTGGCAGATGCTAAACTGCTCTATGCTGAGGCTTCTACCCGTGCTACAGGAAGTGTTAATAGTCAGGCTGTAGAAGCTGTTCGTAGTCTTCAGAATCGTGCAGGTTATGCTGAAAGAGGTATTCCTGAAGTGTCAACTAGCGTGAGTGCTGATGATTTCCTTAATATAGTTTCTAACGAACGTAACTATGAATTCTATGCTGAGATGCGTCGCTGGTTTGAGTTGGTTCGTACAGAACAGGTAAGCGTGAAGCGTGCTGAGACATGGAACGGCTCTTTGTTCCAAACACAAAATCACTATTATTTTCCGATACCTTCTGCTCAGATCCTGTTAACAGGATGGACGAATAATGCAGGATATTAATCATTCTTCTCCAATACTTCTATCCTTAAATAAATTAAAAAGGAGCTGTGCTAAAATTCGGCATGGCTCCTTTTTAAGGATATTCATAAAATAGTATAAGATTAGCCAATTGATTCATACTTAAAGCGTTGTGGATTTATTGGCATTTTTATCTTGCGGGTATATTCTCCCGATAATAAGGACTAGTAGCCCAAATGGGGGAATCCCGATATTGTTTTAAAAAGTGTGGATATTTACTGAGTACTCCTTATTTAATGTATGCTCGAAATAAGAACTACCAAGTCTACAGCTTTGCCCGTAGACTTGGGTAGTTTTTATGGTTTTTATCATGCAAATGCCTTAAGGCTTATTTCGCAATGATCAGGTAGTAGTTCTTCTTACCACGTTGAACTAGCAGATACTTGTTGTCCAGTAGGTCGGCAGTGGTAATCACTTGGTCGAAAGCTGTGAGCTTTTCTTTGTTCAATGATACACCGCCACCTTGAACCAGTTTGCGCATTTCGCCTTTCGAAGCAAATACAGCAGCATTTTCGACGAATAAGTCTACAGCTTTCACTCCAGAGGCCAATGCATCACGTGATACTTCGAATTGTGGAACACCTTCGAATACGGAAAGCAGTGTTTGTTCATCCAATTTCTTCAGAGCTTCGGATGTACCACCACCAAAAAGAATATTCGAAGCTTCTACAGCTGCGTTGAAGTCTTCTTCGGAGTGTACCATGATTGTTACTTCCTTGGCCAGACGTTTTTGAAGAACGCGTAAGTGCGGTGCTGCTTCATGTTCGGCAGTAAGTGCCTCTACTTCTTCTTTGCTTAGAGCTGTGAAGATCTTGATATAACGTTTAGCATCTTCGTCGCTTACATTCAACCAGAATTGATAGAATTTGTAGGGAGAAGTATAACGTGGATCAAGCCAGATATTTCCGCTTTCGGTTTTGCCAAATTTGCCTCCGTCTGCTTTGGTAATCAACGGACAAGTTAATGCATAAACTTCACCGCCATTCGTGCGACGGATCAATTCGGCACCCGTTGTAATGTTACCCCATTGATCGCTACCTCCCATTTGAAGTTTGCAACCTTTGGTTTCATACAAGTGGAGAAAGTCGTATCCTTGTAACAGCTGATAGGTGAATTCGGTGAACGAAAGGCCATCGCGGGCTTCGCCGTTCAAACGTTTTTTTACGCTGTCTTTTGCCATCATATAATTGACGGTGATGTGTTTACCTACTTCACGGGCGAAATCCAGAAAACTATAATCTTTCATCCAGTCATAGTTGTTCACCAGCTCGGCATGATTGGGAGCATCGGAGTCAAAATCCAAGAATTTGCTTAGCTGTTTTTTCATGCCTTCCATGTTGTGACGCAGGGTTTCTTCTGTCAACAGATTACGTTCTGCTGACTTGCCGGAAGGGTCACCAATCATACCTGTTGCGCCGCCAATCAAAGCCAAAGGCTTGTGTCCGCAACGCTGAAAGTGACGCAGAATCATGACACTGCACAAGTGTCCGATGTGCAAGGAGTCAGCTGTAGGATCAAAACCAATATAAGCAGTCACTTGTTCCTTGGCCAGCAGTTCTTCCGTGCCCGGCATCATATCGTGGAGCATGCCACGCCATCTTAATTCTTCTACAAAATTCATCGAATGATTGATTGTTTAATGATTTGATTTATAGTTATACTTGCTACAAAAGTACGACCTTTCTTTGAAGAAACAAAACTTAATGTTCAAAAAAGATACGTTGTATGTTAGTGGAAACTGTTTCCATGAGTTCTTTATCTGTTATGTTACGTAGAAGCGCGGCTTTTTTGTATAAGTCTGCGATAGGTACGTTGCTTTCGTCCGTTTCCAGTAACAGACGGTTGGTAGGTATCTGTTTCATGGCTTCCTCTTGATAGTTAGCACCAAATGAAAGATATAAACCGTGGCGCACAAGTTCGAGGGCTAGTTGTAGCTTACCACGAAAACCGTGGATAATCCAAGGTACACGAGGAGACAGTTTTTTTTTCAGTGCCAGCAATTCCGTTGTAGCCTTCACCAGATGAAGAATTAAGGGCTTGGCGATTGTTTCGGCTACAAGAGCTTGATAGCGTAGTGCTTCTATTTGTTGAGGCAGAGAGGTACTTGTGAGCTTGTCTAACCCGGCTTCACCTATTGCTATCACTTGCGGATGATGTATCAACGATTCAAAGTGTACTTTGAATGCAGCCTCTTTCCATGCGTAGTTGTCCAGTTGCCAGGGGTGAATGCCTACGGAATACCAGCTGTTTTCCTGTGGATGGAATGTATCGGGCAAACAGCAGATAATGGCCTCTCCCGGTAAGGCTGGAAGTTGATGGGTGTGGATATCTATAGGCAAGGTATGCATAAACTAATAAAAGCAAGTTCAAGGAACGGGGTCGTAGCCTGATCCTCCCCAAGGATGACAGCGAAGAATTCGTCTGATAGCTAAATAAAGCCCTTTAATTGGTCCGTGTTTTTTCAGTGCTTCTACAGCATATTGCGAACATGTAGGCGTGAAACGGCAGGATGGAGGAGTCAGCGGAGAAATACACCGTTGATAGAAATAAATGGGGAGTAATAGTAGGTATGTCAGTAGTTTTCTGATCATTCGGTAGGCTGGACCGTCTGTTCGGTCGAGATCTTTTCAACAATACGTGTCAAAGCTGCCTTTATTTTCTCTTCCACCAATGCCGAATTCATCAGTTCGTCAGCTAGGTAGATGAAAGCAATAGCTAGACGCCTGTTTTTTTCAGTCAAAGGAGCAAGTAGTATTTGTTTATTTAAACGGTAAGCTTCACGTATTTGACGTTTTATGCGGTTACGTTTAACTGCTCGTTTGAAGCGACGTTTGGATACACTGATCAGAATGGATGCCTGCACATCAAGTTCCTCTACTGGCAACCATACTACCCGTAAAGGAAAAATAGAGAAGGAACGCGAACCTCCCGCGAACATCTTCTCTATTATCTTTTTTTTGTTCAGCCTTTCGGGCTTTCGCAATCTGTTCACTTATTCTTTATTGTTCTCCTTGATAAACATGTCAAGAGCCGCTGTCATTGAAGGGGCTTTTACGCTGGGGGCTTCCAAGTCGAGACGCAGTCCTGCATCGCGTACAGCTTGTGCCGTTGTAGAACCGAAAGTACCTATTTTAATGTCTTTCTGTTCAAAGTTAGGGAAGTTTTTTTGCAGAGAAGACACTCCTGCGGGGCTAAAGAACACCAGCATGTCGTAGTCGAATGATTCACCTGGTTGGAAGTCATTGCTCACCGTACGGTACATGACAGCCTCACTATGCTGGATTTTGTTCTTATCCAATGCATTCTTAATTTCGTCGGTATGTACGTCTGACATGGGGACCAAATATTTTTCCGTCTTGTGTTTCAGAATGGCTGGCAGCAAGTCGTCGAACTTGCCGGTTTGGCCAAAAAATATCTTACGCTTCCGATATTGTACGTACTTTTGAATGTAGAGTGCAATGGACTCGGTTACACAGAAATATTTCATGGTTTCTGGAATCGTAACACGCAGTTCTGTGCACAAGTGGAAGAAATGATCGATAGCGTGGCGAGATGTGAAAACCACAGCTGTATGGTCTAGAATCGAGATCTTCTGTTGTCTGAACTCTTTTGCAGAAACGCTCTCCACTTTTATAAACGGGCGAAATTCTATTTTCACTCCGTACTTTTCGGCTATATCGTAGTATGGAGACTTCTCTGAGGCCGGCTTCGGCTGCGATACAAGCACTTTTTTTATTTTCAACGTCCTAAAATTTTATTGTCAAAAAATCGTTTAGTTGTGTCAACCCGCTGTATAACATAATACAAGGGCTGATTTCAAGGGCACAAAAGTATAAAATTAAAAGGAAACAGCCGAACAAATTGTGACAAAAAAGCTTTATCCATTTGTAAAACATCAATATTTTAACCAAACCAAGCAGAAGGAGGCCGATTATAACACAATTTTGCAGACTGAAATCGAGGTAGACTACCATGAGAATAGAGAGAAAAAGCCCGAATCCCATATAGTATAAGAGAGTGGAATAAGATTCCATCCAGAAATCCACTGTACCTTTGTCAAAGAAAATCCATCCAAGCATAGAATAGATAGACCATTTCAGAAAGAGGTATAGTATGCAACTTGCTATGTAGCCGGCAAGGAGGAAGGAAGATGGTGTAGTATGGATTATTTCAGGGTAGAGGTCGCTGAAACAGACGAAGAGGTAAATGCCGGCCAGTACGCAGGTTTGAAGAACCAGTACCAGCAGAAAACGAATGTCTGTTCCTGAGGATATTGCAAAGATGCTAGCTCGTTCACGGTGCATGATAAAGTCTTTGCCTAGTTGGAGCAGGAACTTACGGCTGCGGGAGAGAATGTAGGATGATAGTAGGAAGCAGCATAGCAGTAGCAACGCGATGGTATCGTCACGTCCTGGCAGATAGGGCAGAGGGATGCCTTGTTCTGAGATGGGTATAGCCTGGAGCAGTGGCGAAAGTATCATAAAGCAGCAAATTTACGGATGGAAACGTCCCAAATAGGAGTGGTTTGTATTTGTGTTATGGCCTCTTCGGGTGTATTGGCTACACGCCAGATATCCATGTGGCGAACACCCATGAAATGTTCTTCGGTTGCACGGGCAAACATCTCGAGTAGCGGGTTATAGTAGCCTTTCACGTTCAGGATGACGATGGGGTTCAGATAGAGGCCCAGTTGCTTCCAGGTGATAACCTCGAGTAACTCTTCCAACGTGCCGCATCCGCCGGGCAAGGCGATGATAGCATCGCTCAACGCCGCCATCTTCTGCTTGCGTTCGTGCATTGTGTTTACCTCGATCAGTTCACTCAGGCCTGTGTGGTGCCAGCCTTGTTCCACCATGAAGCGGGGGATGACGCCTGTCACGTGGCCTCCAGCGGCCAGGGTGGCGTCGGACACGGCGGCCATCAGGCCCATGTTGCCGGCACCGTTCACCACTTGGATACTTGTTCGGGCCAGAAGGGTACCCAGTTCGCGGGCGGTTTCGAAGTAGACGGAATCTATCTTGGTACTTGATGCGCTGTAAACGCAGACGGTATTGATTTTGTTCATCAGGAGTGCGTGGTTTGGTTTCGGAGGCAAAGGTACATGATTTCGTTCAGAAATGAAAGGGAAGTTTCCTTCGGACTGCAATTTCCTGCTGGAAAGTGGTGGCTCTGGGGAAACGTCCCCACGATGTTGGGAGGGTTTCCCGGTTCCTTTTGGGGGAAGTTACAGTTGCCCCGTACAGCGCAGGTACTCCGTTTCGTAAATCTTGTACTGGGTGAGTGCTTCGATGCGGTTGCTCTCGGCCTGCTGCCATTGCGACTGCGCATCGAGCAGGTCAGTCAGGGTACTGAGACCTTGGCCGTAGCGGTCGCGCATCACCCGCAGGTTTTCTTCGGCCTGGCGGCTGCTCAGTTCGGCGGTCTGCACTAGGTTGTAACCGTCGGTCAGGTTCTGTACGGCCTGCCGTGTCTCGATACTCAGCAGGCGAGCATTCTGCTGCAGATCCAGGCGGGCGTTTACCAAATCCAGCTTGGCCTTCTTCACCTTCTTCAGCCCCTCACCCCAGTGGAACAACGGGATGCTGACCGAGGCCATGACCAGCCCGATGCCGTCGTCCAGCTTCCGCGTGAAAGGGATATAGTTGCCCTGCGCGTCGGCCGCCAGACCGTTCAACTTGATGTTGCCGTACCAGGTATAGCCGGCCGAAAGTCCTATCTGGGGCAGGATTTCGCCACGGGCTGACTTCACCTGCTGTTCGCGGGCTTCCAGCTGCTTGAGCAACAGGAACAGTTCGGGGCGGGAGACAATGTTCTCGTCGAGCCGGGTGGGAGCAGTAACCTGTATCAGTGTGTCCGTGGCGACAATCTCCGTATCCATCGGCTGACCCAGTACATGGCACAGCGACAGGCGGCAGAGGTCGGCTCCGTTGCGCGCCTTCTGGAGCTGGTAACTAATTTCACTCTGCTTGGCGCGGATGCGCAGCAGCTCGTTGTCCGTGCCCATACCGGCCTGCACGGCCGTCTCCACCTGGCGGTAGAGGGTATCCATCTGCATGCGGTAGGCTTCCAGCATGCACACTTTGCGACCCACGGCAATGTAGGCCCAGTAGGCTTTGTCGGCTTCGGCCATCACTTCCATGCGCGTCTTGCGCAGGTTCTCGGCGGCGCTTTCCCGGCCGATGCGGGCCAGTTTGTTGCCCGCCGTAATCCGGCCGCCCGCGTAGAGCGGCTGCGTCAGGCTGAGTCCGGCCATGTACATGCCGCGCATTTGCAGTTCCGTGCCCATCAGGTCCATGTCAGGTAACATATAAGTGCCCGAAACCATGCCGTCCAGCTTGGGCAGGTAAGCCCGGAAGGCTATTTCCTTGTCCAGTTGGGCCTGACGCAAGGCGATGTCGGACTTGCGCAGGTCTTCGTTGTTATGCAGGGCCATTTGCCGACACTCAGTCTGGGTGAGAAAAAGTTTTTCCTGTGCGGCTGCCCCTGCCATGCAGCAGAAGGCCAGCGCACCGAGTAGCATATATTGTTTCATACGTGTAACGGTTTGAGGGTTAGTTCGTCGTCCGCCTTGCGCACGTGGAACAAGGCGGTGTAGAAAATAGGCAGCAGAATGAGCGTGATGAGGGTGCCCACGGTGAGGCCGCCCATGATGGTCAGCGCCATGGAGCCGTACATGGGGTCGCCCACGAGCGGTATCATACCCACGATGGTGGTGAGCGAAGCCATCAGCACGGGCCGCACGCGCGACACGGTGGCCTCTACCACGGCGTGGTAGGGATGGAAGTGTTCCTCCCGCTGCAGACGGTTGATTTCGTCCACCAGCACAATGGCGTTCTTCACCATCATGCCGATGAGTCCCATCATGCCGATAATGGCCATGAATGTGAACGGCTGGCGGAACAGGAGCAAGGCGGGCGTGATGCCGCAGAACACGAAGGGGAAGCAGAGCAGGATGAGTGCCACCTTCTTCCAGCTGTTGAAGAGCAGCAGCAGGATGGCCAGGATAATGAAGAGGGTCAGCGGCAGGTACTTCAGCAGGTTGCCGATGGCTTCGCCCTGTATCTCGCCCTCACCCACCCAGCGCATCCGGTAGCCGGCGGGCAAGGGAATGGCCTCGATGTCTTTCTGGATGGAGGCGACCACCTTGGCAGGCGTGGCATCGTAGAGGTCGGTGTTGGGGTCGCACTCGGCCTCGATGGCACGCTGGCCGTTGATGCGATAGACGAAGTTCTCCTCCCAGTCCAGGCGGATGTTGCGGGCCACGTTACCCAGCGGCACGCTGCGGAACATGTTGTCCTGCAGCTCGTCCATGCCTTTGGCACCCGTCAGGAGGCCGCGCAGATCGTTGTCGCTCATGCGCAGGTTCAACGTGCTCCACACGGGAATGTCGTTCAGGTCGGCGATACGGCTGCCGTCGGCGTTGCGCACCATCAGGTTGGCGATGACCATGCGGTCCTGGTCGTTCAGCACCCCGACAGGCATACCGTCCGTGGCGGCCAGCAGGGCGTTGCCCACGTCGCTGCGCTCAATGCCTGAGCGCAAGGCATCCTCACGCACGTAGTCGGCTACCAGTGCCTTGCCCCGGGGCTTCCAGTTGTTGCCCACCGAATAGGGGTCCACGTAGGGGCAGCGGCGCATGATGTCTTCTGCCTGCCGGCTCAGGCGGCGCAATACGGCGGGGTCGGGGCCGGTGAACTCTACCTCTACCGTATGCGAGGTCGAGATGGAGAAGTTGTACTTACGGATGCGGATATAGGCGTCAGGGTAGCGCTCACGCAACTGCTGTCTGACGGCAGGTATCTGTTCCACCACCGTTGCGTAGTCTTTGCAGTCCACCATCAGCTCGCCGTAGCAGTCACCGCCCGAAGTCATGGGCCGTACCAGGCAGTAGTGGACAGGAGCGCTGCCCATGCTGGCGGCCACCCGTTCTACGGCAGGGTTCTGGCGGAGCAGTTCCGACATTTCCAACAGGTCGTGGCGCACGCGGTTCGGATCAGTCTGTGCGGGCAGGTAATATTCTACGACGAACTGACGGTAGTCGAAGTCGGGGAAGAAGAGGTTCTTCACTCGTGTCATGCCGAAGATGCACAAGGCCAGCATCGCCGCAGCCGTGACGAGAGTGCTCTTCTTGTGACCGATCAGGAAACCGATGGCACGGCGTACCCAGCGGTGGACGGGTGAGTTGTGAACCTGCCGAGCGTCTCCGCCCTTTTTCTCACGGGCGGGCAGCCATGACTTGGCACAGACGGGTACCTGTGTCAGAGCCAGCACCCAGCTGGCCAGCAGGCTGACGCAGAGCACCAGGAAAAGGTCGCCCGCATACTCTCCGGCCGAGTCGGGCGAGAGATAGACGGACAGAAAGGTGGACACCGCAATGACCGTAGCACCCAGCAGGGGGATGGCCGTGTGTCGCCCGATGCGGTAGAGGTAGGTCTTGGGCCCCAGTCCGCGCTTCTTGTCCGTCAGGATGCCGTCCATGATGACGATGGCGTTGTCCACCAGCATTCCCATAGCTACGATGAAGGCTCCCAGCGAGATGCGTTGTAGGGTGGTACCGCAGACGAGCAGGATGGGAAAGGACATCGCGATGGTGAGCACCAGCCCAAAGCCGATGATGACACCGCTGCGGAAGCCCATGGTGAACACCAGCACCAGGATGACGATGGCGACCGACTCCACCAGGTTGACCATGAACGAGCCGATGGCTTCGTCCACCTTGTCGGGCTGGAAGAAGATTTTCTCAGTCTCCATACCCACGGGTATCTGCTGCATCACCTCCGCCAGCCGGCGGTCCATAGCTTTGCCCACGTCGGGCACGATGGCGTTCTCCTCCAGCGTGAGGCAGATGGCCAGGGCGGGCTTGCCGTCCACGAAGAAGCCGTTGCGCTGGGGCTCGGCGTAGGTACGCTCTATCCGTGCCACGTCCTCCAGGCGGATCTGCTGGCCCTGCGGTGTGCTGACGAGCAGACGACGGATGTCGTCCTCGTCGGTCAGGGCATTGCTGACGTGAAGCGGCAGGCGGTCATCGCTGCTCAGGTAGTTGCCCGCGTTCACCGTTTTGCCCGCGCTCTGCAGGTTCATCATGATCTGGGTGGGGATGATGCCGTTGCGGGCTATCTTCTCCTTGGGCAGGGTGATGTTGATGACTTCGTCGCGGTTGCCCGCGATAAGGATGCGCTTCACGCCTTTCACACCCAACAGCTCGCGGCGTATCAGTTTGGCGTACTTATAGAGTTCGGGGTAGGTATAGCCGTCGCCGGTGAAGGCGTAGAAGATGCCATATACGTCCATCATGTCGTCCATCACGATGGGGTCGTAGCAGTCCTGCGGTAGCTTGGAGCGACAGTCGTTCACCTTGCGGCGCAGCAGGTCGAAGTGTTGTTCCAGGTCTTTTTGGAGGACGGTCATCTGGAACTCCACCGTCAGCATGGCCATGCCGTTTTGGCACTCGGTTTTGATTTTCTTCACGTTGGGCAGGGCGCGGAGCTCGTCCTCCATCACTTGCGCCACCTTCAGCTCCACTTCGTGCGTGCTGGCGCCGGGATAGGGCACCGCCACCATGGCCTGCTTGACCGGCACGGCGGGATCTTCCAGCTTGGGCATCTGCAGATAGGACAAGACCCCCGCCACGAGGATGAACGCCATGAGCGACCAGAACAGGACGGGCCGCCGGACAAAGAATTCGGTGAGTTTCATCAGACAAGCCCTCCCACGTTGGTTTCACTTTCCGTCTCCACGACACGCACTTTCTCGCCTTCCTGCAGGGCGTCCACGCCGGCCTTCACCACCTGCTCGGAGCCTTCCAAGCCCGAGGTGATGACGGCGGCTCCCGTCCCGTCCATGCCGCTGCACACCACGGAACGGCGGCTCACGGTGGAGTCGGACTGCAACACCCATACATAGGTTTTGCCTTCCTGCTGCGACAGGGCGTGCAGCGGCAGGGTGAAGGTCTGTGCCGTGGTGTCGCTGCCTCCAATGCAGAGGGAGACGCCGATGTTCATGCCGGCACTGAGGCGTGCGTCGGGCATACTTTCAAAGGCCAGCTTCATGCGGTAGAGCTGGTTGCCGTCGGCCTTGGGCGTGATGCTGACGAGCTGCATTGGCAGGTCGCCCGTGCCGTCAAAGGGAGGGCGGCAGGCGATGCGACCGAAGCGGGCACGCTGTAGGTAGATGTCGGCAGGCAGTTCGGCCACCACCTCCAGGCGGTGTACATCAATCAGATTGACGACAGGCGTGCCTGCATTCACCATTTCGGCAGGTGAGAAGTTCACGCTCTGCACGTAACCGTCCGTCGGGGCGTAGAGAGCGGTATAGGCCAGCTTGTTGCGGTTGGCCTGGAGCTGGATTTTCAGTTGCTTCAGTCCGGCCTGCGCCTTCTCGTAGTCGTTGGCCGAGACACTCTTGCTGCGGAAGAGTTGCTCCGTGCGGCTCACCTCGTCCTCCAGCTGGCGGCACTGTATCTCCAGTGCCTCCACGCCCAGGCGATAGTCGGCATCGTCCAGGCGGGCTATGAGCTGACCTTGCTTCACGTAGTCGCCTTCCTTCACGGCGATTTCTTCGATTTGTCCGGCGGTCTTAAAGCCCAGAGCGATGTCGTGCCTTTCCTGGACGACACCTGAGAATTGTTTCACGTTTTCCGCTCCCAGACGGACCGGCTGGGTCAGCATAACGGTGTGCGTAAAGGTTCCCGCCTGCTGCCGGGTGCATCCGCCTGCCAGGCAGAGAAGGGCCGGGAGTAGCATTAACTTTTTCATTTTGGTGTTCGTTATTGGTTTTTCGTCGGCAAAGTTCCGTTTTTTTGTGCTTCTTCCTGCGACCTTATCAGCCTCCAAAATGTCCGAAAGGATGGTTTTGTGCAGTTTTTTGGCTGACTTTATTCGTTTTTATGTCCGAAACAGCTATTTTTGCCCGTAAACTCTATCGGAAAGAACCATGAAGACAAACGAATCTGTATTCAAGGAGTTCCATCTGCTGATGCTCCCCGTCACAGGACGTACGCTGACGCTGGAGGATGAACTGGTACTGGTGGACAACATTGACGGCGACACCGGACCTGCGTCCGACTTTGTAGCGACGCCCTATCCCTTCAAGCTGACGTTTACGCTCGTGTTGTTCTGTCTGCGCGGCTCCATGCGCGTGCGGCTGAACCTCAAAGAGTATGTGCTGGCGGCGAACGACGTGCTGGTGACACTGCCGGGACATATCGGCGAGTGCCTGGAGGTGGAGCCGGGGACGGAGATGGTGGTGATGGGCTTTGCAGGCAATCGGCTGACCGGTGAACACCAGTCGTCACTGAACATGGCCTTCCGCAAGTTTCTGGCTTCCAACTCGTTGATACACATCTCACAGACGGAGATGGACGAGAGCATGGATCTCTATCGCCTGATGCGGGCGAAGTTGGAGCAGGAAAACTATGCATTCAGGCTGGAGGCGGTGGAAGGCTACCTGCAAGTGTTCTTCTACAACGGCTGCCAGTGGATGGCCAATCATCACCGCCAGCAGCTGAAGTACGTGGAGAACCGCCAGCAGCAGCTGTTCGAGAAGTTTCTGGAGCAGGTACAGACCCACTATACGGAGCATCGCAGCGTGGGCTTCTACGCCGGGCGGCTCTGCCTGACGCCCAAGTATCTTTCGCAGGTTATCTTGAAAGTCAGCGGTCGCTATGCCAACGACTGGATACGCGACTACGTCATCCTCGAAGCCAAGGCGCTGCTGAAAAGCGGACGCTATACGGTGCAGCAGGTGGGCGACCAGCTCAACTTTCCCAACGCCTCGTTCTTCGGTAAATATTTCAAGGCAGCGGTGGGATGCTCACCTCGGCAGTATATGATCGGTTGAAGATAGTACCGGAAAGAGTATAATACAAAAAAAGGAGGTTGAGCCTCAAGGCCCAACCTCTTGAATAGGTGAATGCCGTACGGATTACAGTCCGAAAGCGGCTTTTACTTTGTCTACGTAGTCCAGCTTCTCCCACGTAAAGAGCTCTACGGTGACGTCCTTATTGCCCTCGTAGCGGCTGCGGAAGTGCTTGGTGACGATTTGCGGCTCGCGACCCATATGGCCGTAGGCGGCAGTTTCCTGATAGATGGGGTTACGCAGTTTCAGACGATCCTCAATGGCTTTGGGGCGGAGATCGAAGATTTCGTCAATCTTGCGGGCTATCTCACCGTCGCTCATGTTCACATGGCTACGTCCATAGGTGTTGACGTAGATGTTGATGGGGCGTGCCACACCGATGGCATAGCTGACCTGTACCAAGATTTCGTCGGCCACACCGGCTGCAACAAGGTTCTTGGCAATATGACGAGCGGCATAGGCAGCCGAGCGGTCTACCTTCGAGGGGTCTTTGCCGGAGAAAGCACCACCACCGTGTGCACCCTTACCGCCATAAGTATCTACAATAATCTTGCGACCCGTCAAACCGGTATCGCCATGAGGACCTCCGATTACGAACTTACCGGTAGGATTGACGTGATAGGTGATGTGGTCATTAAACAAAGCAAGCACCTTCGGAGCATGGATAGAAGCGATGACACGAGGCATCAGCACTTCGATGACATCCTTGCGGATGACGGCCAGCATTTCTTCATCGGCTTTCAGTTGGGCAGCCTCCGTACCATCGGCAGGCTGGATGAAGTCGTCGTGCTGCGTGGAAACGACGATAGTATCAATGCGTACAGGCGTGTTGTTGTCGTCGTATTCGATAGTTACTTGGCTCTTGGCGTCGGGGCGCAAGTAGGTCATCTGCTTGCCTTCGCGGCGAATGTCGGCCAGCACCTGAAGGATGCGGTGTGCCAAGTCGAGTGAGAGTGGCATGTAGTTCTCAGTCTCGTTGGTGGCGTAACCGAACATCATACCTTGGTCGCCTGCACCTTGCTCCATGGGGTCCTCACGCTCTACCCCTCGGTTGATGTCAGGGCTTTGCTCGTGGATGGCGCTCAGCACGCCGCATGAGTTGCTCTCGAACATGTATTCGCCTTTCGTATAACCAATCTTCTTGATGACTTCACGTGCAATGAGTTGGAGGTCTACGTAAGCTTTAGTCTTTACTTCGCCGGCCAGTACTACCTGTCCGGTTGTTACCAGCGTTTCGCAAGCTACCTTCGAACTAGGGTCGTAGGCCAACAGTTTGTCAAGTACAGCGTCCGATATTTGGTCGGCCACTTTGTCGGGGTGTCCTTCAGACACCGATTCGGATGTAAACAAGTATCCCATTTCAATAACAGTTAAATAATAATTAATAAAACAAAGTTTGAATGGGAAAGTTCAGCGAGTAGAAGTATCGGCTCGTGGCCGTACTGTTCAGAAAAGTATGTGTTTTAGCATTTTTTTCTGTGGTTGCAAGCTACTCAAATCTTTCCACATAGTTATTTCGGGTACAAAGATAGCGCTTTTTCTTCAAGAAACGATGCTTTACGCCAAAATTAACGTTACACGAAGATTATTTTAGTCTGAAAGTTACTAGCACCCCTTTATGGTCGGTAGGCCAAACGCCCAAAGGTAGCAGGAAACGGTCTTTCGATTCTTCGGGCATACGATTGCTGTTGACGATGGAGCCACGGGGGCCGAAGATGACGGCATCCTTCAGTTCAACGGCCGGATGCGGATGGTAGAACACATAATCAATGCGGTCGCGCTCATCGGCTTTGGGTGCCCACGTCAGCTTCTCGACGGGGATAAGCGGGTTGTCGGCAGGGAAAGTGAAACCGGGATAGTTGATAACGTCGGGATAGAGTTCGCGGTACGTATCGACAAAACCGTTGTTGTCTAGAAGCAGGGGAACCGTCCAGGGCACAATCAGGCCGTTGTGGTCGAAGAGGTCTTTTGTCTCGCGCGTCCAGTCGAGGTGTGACGGCTCGTTGAAGTCGCCGCCCAATATCACGATGGTCCCTTCGGCAATGTCTTTCTTCGCTTCGGCGATGAAGTTGCGGATAGCGTCGTCGCGCAGGGAAGCGTCGTTCACCTGCAACACTTCGCACACCGTCTGCGGAATGGGGATTTCCTTCCAGGTGGAGCCATCATAACCGCGTACGTTGTAATAGGCATCGCTCAGGTAGTCCAGATGGGCCGTATAGACGGCTATTCGATGCCCGTGGATGGAACTTACCATCTTGTAAATGCTCCCGTGGTCGTCCTTCAGGGGGAAAACGGTCAATGAATCTGTAATGGGATAACGGCTCAGCAGTCCCGAATCATAACTGAAAAAGGAATAATAAATTTCGCCTCGTTGCTTCAACGATTGGACGATACGGTCGCAAAAGCGGGTATTCTTATAATTCCTTACTTCACTGAGTGTTACAAAGTCGGGTTTCAGGCGGACTATCTCGTCCACAATGGCGTCATATCCTCCCTTTACCTGCGTACCTTCCTGCCAGATGTTCCATTGCAATACGGTAAATTCATTCTTCTCTTGGGCTTTTATACACAGTATAACCCATAGAAGCAGGATGAACAATCCTATTTTTTTCATTTTCTTTTTGTTTTGATAAGATTGAATATGTCAGCTCAGGAGCTATTTCTTTTAGTGGTTTCATTACAAAATCGCGGAGATGTATCAATGGGTGAGGTAACTTCAGTTGCGGAGTGTCCATGAGTACTTCTCTGCCCGATATATCTAGGCAAATTAGCAGGTCTATGTCAATGATACGGTCGTGATAAATACCGTCTACAGATTTACCTATACGTCCCATTTCGTACTCTATCGCTTGTGTACTTTCCAGAATTTGTAAGGGATGCAGGGTCGTATCAACTCGACAGGCTGCATTCAGAAAACCGTTTGCAGAGTCAAATCCCCAAGGGACAGTTGCGTAAAAAGCGGACAGGGAAACCACTTTCCCTATCCGCTCTTCTATCTTCTGAACAGCATCGCGAAGATTCTGCTCTTTATTACCGAGATTGGTACCCAGACCTAAATAATATATAAATGAAGAATCCTCCATTAAATGATTATTTATCTGTAATAAGCATAGCGTCACCATAGGTACCGAAACGGTACTCTTCTTTTAGAGCTACGTCGTAAGCATTCATCACCTGTTCATATCCTCCGAAAGCGGCCACAATCATCAACAAAGTAGAAAGTGGCATGTGGAAATTAGATACCATTGCATTGGCTACCGTAAAATCGTAGGGCGGGAAAATGAACTTATTCGTCCAGCCGTCGTAAGTCTTCAGATGGCCGTCGGTGCTGACGGTACTTTCGATGGCACGCATTACGGTTGTGCCTACAGCACACACTTGCTTGTTCAGGTCCTTGGCACGATTCACGATATTCACGGCTTCCTGATCTACAATCATCTGCTCAGAGTCTGTTTTGTGCTTCGTCAGATCTTCCACATCGATTTCGCGGAAATTGCCTAAACCTGCGTGAAGTGTGATGTACGCAAAGTCTATTCCTTTGATTTCCATGCGTTTCATCAACTCGCGGCTGAAGTGCAGATTGGCTGTTGGAGCCGTTACGGCACCTTCGTGGCGGGCAAAGATAGATTGGAAACGTTCGGCGTCTTCTGGTTCTACAGGACGGTTGATGATGCTATGGGGCAATGGAGTTTCTCCTAATGCGTAGAGTGCCTTCTTGAATTCATCGTGCGGGCCGTCGTAAAGGAAGCGCAGGGTACGTCCACGTGAAGTGGTGTTATCAATGACTTCGGCTACCATTGAATCGTCGTCTCCAAAGTAGAGCTTATTTCCGATACGTATCTTGCGGGCAGGGTCGACGAGTACGTCCCACAAACGCAGTTCTTCATTCAGCTCGCGCAACAGGAATACTTCGATACGGGCTCCTGTTTTCTCTTTGTTGCCGTACAGGCGGGCGGGGAATACTTTGGTGTCGTTGAATACAAACACGTCCTTGTCGTCGAAATAGTCCAATATGTCCTTGAACATCCGATGTTCTATTTCCCCTGTCTTGCGGTGCAGCACCATCAGACGCGACTCATCCCTGTACTTGGTGGGATGTAAAGCGATCCTTTCCTCAGGAAGCTTGAATTTGAATTGCGACAGTTTCATATCTTTCCTTTCTTTTATATTGGGTTGATTTTATTGTTCCTCTTCTGTATCTGTCTCTATTTCCTGTGCATTGATCCAGTCCTTGAAGTCGAGCGGATTGAGGCAGTCCTCAATACGAACATCCCCTACGCGTGTACGTTCCAAGGCTGTCAGGTGGGCGCCGCTGTTCAGTGCTTCGCCGATGTCGCGGGCCAGGGCACGGATATAGGTACCTTTGCTACATACCACACGTACTTTTATTTCAGGCAAATTGCATTCCAACAGCTCTATCTCATCAATTACGAGCAACTTGGGTTTCAATTCCACGTCCTCACCCTTACGCGCTAGGTCATAGGCGCGCTTGCCGTTCACCATACAGGCAGAGAAAGCGGGAGGGATCTGTTGTATCTCGCCGACAAAACGTTTCAGCGTCTCTTCTACCAGCTCGCGGGTGATGTGCTCCGTGGGATAGACGGCATCTATCTCGTGCTCCAGGTCGTAGGAAGGAGTCGTGGCGCCCAGCCGGATGGTGGCGATGTACTCCTTCGTGTGATACTGGAACTCTTCTATCCGCTTCGTTGCCTTGCCCGTGCACACAATCATGACACCCGTAGCCAGGGGGTCGAGCGTACCGGCATGGCCCACTTTCAACTTCTTCACGCCCAGCCGCCGGCAGATGTGGTAACGCACGTGGCCCACCACCTTGAACGATGTCCAGCCCAACGGCTTGTTCAGGTATAAGACTTCTCCTTTCTTGAAATTCATCATCTATCTTTATAAGACCTCCAGCGAGTGTCCACACAGCAACATAATTATGATCAATCCTCCTACAATAATCCGATACCAGCCAAAAGCTTTGAATCCATATTTGGTAACAAAACTGATAAAGAATTTGATAGCCAATAATGCGACTATAAATGCAACCACGTTACCTATAAGCAAAGCAGACAAATTATTGACCAGAATCTCGGTTCCTCCATCCAAAAACAATTTCAAGACTTTATAAGCCGTTGCTGCAAACATTGTAGGGACAGCCAAAAAGAACGAAAACTCTGCTGCATCTTTACGCGTCAGCTTTTGGGACATACCACCTACAATCGTAGCCATAGAACGAGAAACTCCGGGTATCATCGCTATACACTGAAACAAACCGATAAAGAAGGCTCGCTTTTCCGTCACTTCCGTCTTCTCACTGCCCTTGGAGAAGATACGGTCACAAAATAGCATGAAAATGCCCCCTATCACAAGCATTACAGCTACAACTACCACACTTTCAAGCATCGCATCTATTTTGTCACTGAACAGAAAACCTAAAACAGCAGCCGGTATAAAAGCTACAAGTAACTTCCAATAAAAATCAAATTTATGCAGAAAGCGTTGTAGAGAAGACGCACCTTGCGGAGCAGGCGTATGGTTCAGACGAAAGAAACGCTTCCAATACAAACATACGACCGAAAGAATGGCGCCAAATTGTATAATTACAGTAAAAGCCTTCACAAACTCTGTGCTCTCCACTCCCAACATATTCTGTGTTATAATCATATGTCCAGTAGAAGAAACAGGCAAAAATTCCGTCAATCCTTCCACTACAGCAATAATTATTGCCTCCCATGTAGTCAAATCACCCATATTGTTTATCTATTCAATTTATGTTATTCTTCTTCTGAAACATTTTCATCCTTGGGGCGGCGCAACACGCCATAAATCATGAACAGGAAGCCCAGCAGGCACACTACAGGAGCTACCTTGATGCGGCGCGCACTGAAGATATCGGGCTCGAAGTGCGTCGGCGTGGACGAAGGGCCCGTCATCAGCACAAAGCCGATGATGACCACCAGCATACCCACGGCCAGCAGAATGAAATTGGTCTTGTCGAAAGCAAACTTTTTCTTATCCATATTCTTAAATCTTTTTTTATTGTCAGACTGATCTTAAATGCGATAAAGCGCACCTGCTTTCATGCGGAGGTATTTGTTGACCGAAAAAAGGGCGCATAACCATGTGATAAGCACGCCAAAAAGCAATACGGCTACTGATACCAGCAGCATGATTTGGGGGGTGACGACTTTTACCAGTTCAGGCTCCTTTTCTACCAGCCAGGTAGCGGCACCCCACAGAAGGCCGTCAGCCAAAGCTGCCGCCAATACGCCTGTCCAGAAGTTGCGACGCAAGAAGGGGCGTCGGATGAAGCTCCAGTTGGCTCCCACCAGCTTCATAGTGTGTATCAGAAAACGTTTGGAGTAAACAGCCAATCGTATCGTGTTGTTGATCAGTGCAAATGATATCAGGGTCAGTATGACGGCGAGACCTAGCAGCAGCAGGCTGATCTTGCGAATGTTGTCGTTTACCGCATTTACCAATTCTTTTTGATAAAGCACGTCCTGTATATCGGTATTCTTTCGAATCTGTTTTTCTATTTTGGCGATGCTGTCCGTGTTGGCATAGGCCGACTTCAACTTCACTTCGATGGAGGCCGAGAAGGGGTTATAGCCCAGAAATTCTTGCGGATCGGTGCCCATTGCTTCGGTCTGTTCCTCCAGCGCCTGTTTCTTGGAAATGTATTCGGTACTCTTCACGAAAGGTTCCTTATTCAAGTTCTTTTGCAGGCGCAGGATGTCACGCTCCTTCATGTCGTCGCTGATGACGATCGAGAAGTTGATATTCTCTTTTACATACACTGACAAGTTGTGGGCAGCCAGCACGAAGAATACCACCATGCCCAACAACAGCAGAACCAATGTCGTACTGATGCAGGAAGTGACAAACTGCATGTCAAAGAGGGAGGTCGTGTGATGGGTAGGCTTGGACTTCATAGACTCTTTTTTCTGAATACATAGATCATTGAACTGCTGCGCTCTTTATGTACCAACGAACTGAACCATGCCACTGTCCCCGTCAGCATCCCGCGCAGGAAAGGGAGCGAACGGTTCATGTAGCGCTCGGAAAGCATGGACACGTAGAACGCATCGAACGGCATCGGATGGCGTTCGGACATGATGAAACCATGCTTCGAAGCAAACTGCTGGATGGTAGAGGGAGTGAAGTGCCACAGGTGTCGGGGTACATCGTAGGCAGCCCAGTAGGCTCCATACTTGCGGGCATCGTACGAAGAACAGTTAGGAACTGCTACCAGCAGCATTCCCTTGTCTGTCAGCAAGGTGTTCAGAGTTTCCCATGTCTCGTCCAGATGCTCCAGATGCTCCAATACGTGCCAAAGCGTGATGACGTCGAAACTTCCCGACGCATAGTCTTTCAGGGCTGTTTCCGGTTGTACCTCCAGTCCGAAATGCGCCTTGGCGAATTCGCGGGCGGAGGCATTCTTCTCCACAGCTTCTACTTGCCATCCCAGCCGCTTCATTGTATCGGCGAAATAGCCCGTACCCGTACCAATGTCGAGCAGGCGTCCGTCCTTGCGGTGGGTGACACGCATCACCAGCTTTGCTTTCCGCTTCAGCATGTAGTGACGCACCCAGTGATAGATGCGGTTCATGGCACCCTTCTTCGTATCCGAATGGGAAATATAGTCTGGAGTTTCGTAATAACGGCCGATTTCAGCTTCTGTCGGGAAGTCTTGCGTGAAAAGGAAACCGCAATCTTGACAACGGCACAAATGGAAGACTTCGCCTGTAGCATAGTGGTCTACACAGGTAAGCGTCCTTTCCAAATGGTTTCCGCCGCACAATGGACAGGTTGTTATAGTGAGTGTATTCATCGAAAATCCGGCCTATGGGGGTGTGCTTGCGGACAATTAGGGCTCAGCACACCTAAATTTGATGCAAAATAACAAATAAAAAGTGACTTACGTGCCTTTTGTTAAGGAGATTTAAGACATGTACCTGCGCGTCTGCACTCTTTGTTCCCTTGTCTTTCCTGTCCGTTGTGGCGTCCGTTCTGACACAGTGCTTTGTCGGGGTGCGACACAGTGCTTCGTTATGGTCTGATAAAGCACTGTATGAGGAGGTCAGGAAGCACTGTGTCAGATGGCCAGAAAGCACTGTGTCAGATGGCCACAGTTTTGCTTACAGCAGCTTGAACGTATACCCTTCTTCCTCCAGAAAGTTGAGGGCGCGGGGGAGGGCATATTGCAGATTGCCGCTGTCCCACGACTTGAGGGAGTCGTGGAAAGTGATGATGGAGCCGTTGCGGGCGTAGCGCATGACGTTGGCCAGAACTTGCGGGCCGCGGAGCTTCTTGCTGTAGTCGCGGGTGACGAGATCCCACATGACGATTTTGTACTTGCGCTTCAGTAGCATGTATTGCGCCCATCCCATATGGCCATGAGGCGGACGGAACAGGAGGGGGTGGAGGGCTTTGTCGGTCGTTTCGGGATCGCAGATGGAGAGCATGAAGTCGTGCGCCTCTTCCGTATTCTCCAGGTAGCTGTAGGAGGTGAAATATTTGCGGCTGAAGCCGCGGATGTGATTGAAGGTATGGTTGCCGATGCGGTGGCCACGCTCTACAACCATGCGGAATTCTTCGGGGTGTTTTCGAATGTTGTCGCCCACCATGAAGAAGGTGGCTTTGATGTTGTGTTGGTCCAACAGATCGAGTACCCAGGGCGTGACTACGGGGATAGGCCCGTCGTCGAAAGTCAGGTAGACGGCTTTCTCGTCGGGATTCATCCGCCACAGGGCGCTGGGATAGAGTTTTCGAAACAGTTCGGGAGGTTGTTCGATAAACACGGCGGTAGTGTGATTAGTGGTTAACGGTTAGTGGTGGAGCAGTGAGTGATGAGTGTTCTCCGGATGGAATGCTCACCACTCACTGCTTACCGCTAATTTACCTTTTCATTCTGTTTACATACATCTCATACAGTTCTTCCAACTTGGCGCGATAGGTTTCGGCCAACGGCGACTTGTATTGCTCCATTTTCTTGACTTCTTCGCTGAGGAGTGCCCAGTGGTACTCGAATTCGCGGCTGGAAATCATGAAGTGGCCTTCGTCGAGGCTCATGTACCAGGTCATGTATTCGACGGCCTTGTCGGCAAGGGCTTGGGCGAGGTGGTCGCCTTTCTCCATTTCGCCCAGTTTGTACCAGGCTTCGGCCATCTGTAGGGAGCCGTTCTGCCAGTCGTAAGGCACGTTGCAGGCCGGAATCATCTTCTCAGCATACTCCAGTGCGGCGCGTGCCTTGTCGTTCTTGCCTTCGGCCAGGAGTTGTCCGATAAGTTGTGCGAAGATGCGGCGGTGCGAGTAGCACATGCGCATGGCATTCTCGTCGATATAGATGCCGGGCTTGTCGATGCCGCCGAACTTGAACTTGTTCATCAGGTTGTCGTACATCTTTTCGCTGTCTATCTTCACGCCGGTTTTGTTCGTGTCGAAGGGTGTGAAGCGGTAGGCGAGACCTTCCTGGATGAAGTAGTTGTCCAAGCCGAGCTGGTTTTCCTGTCCTACGCTGACGGCGATGTAGATGGGACGCTCCCAGTTGGCTTCGGCCAGCATTTCGAGCATCATCAGCTCGCTCTTGTAGAGGGCGCGCTTGGGATGGTAGTTGCCCTGCGAATCCTTGGTGCGGAGCTTGATAGGCATGTAGTCGGGGATGGAGTCGCCCGGCAGCAGCATGCCGCTGCGGCGTACGGCTTCCTTGTCCACCTTGATGACCACGCTGTCCGTGGGGATTACTTGCAGTTCCTTGTTCTTGTTGCGTACCCAGTACTTCAGGATGTTCTTCAGCTCGTAGGGGTTCTCACCGAACTCCTTCTGTACGTTGATCTTGGCTTCGGGGTTGCCTGCAAGGGCTTCCTTCTCGGCCTGCGCGTAGAGGGCGTCGATGCTCTTCTTGTATTCGGGCTGGACGGTGATGTATTCGTTGGTTCCCTCGACGTAGTCCATGCGGTCCCAGGTGATGGGGAGCGACGGCGAGTCGTAGGCCGGACGCTTCATCTGGTCGATGTACCAGTCGGTGTTGAGGTACGACAGGTTGCAGGTGCGGGCGTCGGTGCGGAAGCCTTCGGTCTCCTGGTTGTACCACAGGGGGAAAGTATCGTTGTCGCCGTTGGTGTAGATGATGGGGTTGCCGCTCTCCTGGAGAGACATCAGGTAGTTCTGCCCGAAATCGCGTGCCATGTAGCGGTCGCTGCGGTCGTGGTCGTCCCAGGTCTGGCTGGCCATCTGGATGGGGATGAGGAGGCAGACGACGGAGACGATGAGGGCAACGGCCAGCGAGGGTTTCAGCTCGGGAGCTTCTTCACTTTCGCCCGATGTTTCGGCTTGGGCGGCAGCTTTGCTCCGCATCCACTTGCTCAGCAGCTGGATGAGGCCGGCGACACCCATGCCGATCCAGATGGCAAAGGCGTAGAACGAACCGGCGTAAGCGTAGTCGCGTTCACGCGGCTGGCTGGGCGTCTGGTTCAGGTAGAGCACGATGGCGATACCCGTCATGAAGAACAGGAAGAACACGATCCAGAACTGCTGGATTCCCTTCTGTCCGCGGTAGGCTTGCCACAGCAGACCGATGATACCGAGCAGCAACGGCAGACCATAGAACACGTTGTGTCCCTTGTTCTCCTTCAGGTCGGTGGGGAGCAGAGTCTGGTCGCCTATGAGCAGATTATCGATGAAGTCGATGCCCGTGATCCAGTTGCCGTGCTCTATCTCGCCGAAGCCCTGGATGTCGTTCTGTCGGCCCACAAAGTTCCACATGAAGTAGCGCCAGTACATCCAGTTCAGCTGGTAGGAGAAGAAGAACTTGATGTTCTCCCACTGCGTAGGCATCTTCACCATGATCATTTCGCCGCACTGGTCGTAGGGCACTTCGTAGCCCTTGACGTCCTGCCAGGCTTCATACTGCTGGGTGTGCGTGCTGCTGTACATGCGGGGGAAGAGCATGTTCTGTGCATATTCGTAGTCGACGCGTCCGGGTATCTCGATGTATGAGTCTTTCTCGTCGGGTGTGGCCTTCTCCTTGCGGATGAACTTGGTGCCGTTGTACGAGATGCGCGGCTGGCAATAGCCGTCCTTCACGTCGAGGGCTACCTTCGAAGTGTAGGCGGGTCCGTAGAACAGCGGGCGTGTGCCATACTGCTCGCGGCCCAGGTATTCGCCCAGCGTGAAGATGTCTTCGGGCGAGTTCTGGTCCATCGGCGTGTTGGCTGTGGAGCGGATGACGATGAGGGCGTACGACGAGTAGCCGATGACCATCATCATGGTGCACAGCAAGGCGGTGTTCAGCGTGCGGGCGCTGACGCGGTATTTTTCTTTCAGGCGGTCCTGCGTCTTCGGGTTAAGGTAGAGCCACAGCAGGGCGATGACGATGATGCCGATGACTACGGCACCTGCTCCGTGTCCGTAGAACGGGATGCCCAGCATGGCGATGGTCAGGACGAACGAAATGGCCATACGCATTTTGTCTTTCTCTGTATAGCTCTCGTACACGCCCCAGATGAGGCAGGCGGCCAGCAGGATGATGTAGACGATGACGCCCGTGTTGAACGGCATGCCCAGCGTGTTGACGAACAGCAGTTCGAACCATCCGCCCACCTTCACGATGCCCGGCACGATGCCGTAGAGCACCACGGCTACCAGCACGGCAGAGCCGATGAGCGCCAGCAGCGAGCCACGGGCGTTGGCGTTGGGCACTTTCTTATAGTAATATACCAGCACGATGGCGGGCAGACAGAGCAAGTTCAGCAGGTGGACGCCGATGCTGAGGCCCGTCAAGTAGGCTATCAGGATGAGCCAGCGGTCGGAGTGTGGCTGGTCGGCCACGTCTTCCCACTTCAGGATGAGCCAGAATACGATGGCGGTGAACAGCGACGAGAACGCATATACCTCGCCCTCGACGGCCGAGAACCAGAACGTGTCGCTGAACGTGTAGGCCAGCGCGCCCACTACGCCGCTACCCATGATGGTGGCCATCTGTCCGCGGGTAATGTGGTTTTCGTCCTTCACTACCAGCTTGCGCACCAGGTGCGTGATGCTCCAGAAGAGGAATAGGATGCAGGCGCCGCTCATCAGCGCGCTCATGTAGTTCACCATCCGTGCCACTTCCGAGGGGCCGGAGGCGAAGAGCGAGAAGAAGTTGGCCACGAGCATGAAAAACGGTGCTCCGGGCGGGTGTCCCACTTCCAGTTTATAACCGGTGGTGATGAATTCCGGGCAGTCCCAGAAACTGGCGGTCGGCTCGATGGTCAGGCAGTAGACCGTGGCCGCGATGAGGAAAGTAATCCAACCTGTCAGGTTGTTGACGAACTTGTATTGTTTCATTCAGTTGTGTAGATGATATAACGTTATAATCTGCGAGTTTTTATAAAAACGTGGCAAAGATAAGTATTTCGTATTTAAATACGCACCCCTGCGGGCGAATATTAGGATAGGTTAAAGATTGGCTGTCTGCACAAGTGGATGTTCTTTGCTTCGTTGTGCGTATTTTTTTGTGCTGTGTAGCAAAGTTTTTTAACTTTTATACACGTGTTTCTATTCATTTAAATATCTTTGCACGCAAAACATCTTATTAAACGTTATGAAAGAACAAACAAACAAGAACCACGAGAACCTGAGAGAAGGAAAGGAAGCCTACGAGGCGCCGCAGTGCGAAATCATCGAGCTGGACGCGGAATTCAACCTGCTGGTGACGAACAGCGAGCAACAGGATCCCGGCTGGGGACGCTCCACCGATAGCTACGGTTGGTAACCGAATCTACACAACATCTACAAACAATTCCAATTATTTCGTATGAAAACGACTGTAAACTTTTTCAGGACGCTGCTCCTGGCCGTGCTGACGCTGACCTTTGGCGCGTGCGGCGAAGACAGCCTGCTCGCCGAGCTGGGGCTCGACGGGCAGACCTCGACCAAGGTCGACGGAGCCGGGGAAGTATGGGACGGCTCCGTTGCCGAAAGCTTTGCGGGCGGTAGCGGTACGGCGGAAGACCCCTACCTGATTGCCGACGGAGCGCAACTGGCACGCTTCGCCTCGATGGTGAACGGCGGGCAGACAAGCATCAACGGCAAGCTCACCGCCGACATCCTGCTGAACGACATTTCCAACTGGACAAGCTGGAACGAAAGCACCGCTCCGGCAAACAGCTGGACGCCGATAGGCAGCATCACTTACCGATTCTCCGGCACCTTGGATGGCGACGGCCACAGCGTAAGCGGCATTTATATCAACAGCACAGAGATCAGCCAAGGCTTGGTGGGCGTCCTCGGAGAGGGTGGAACCCTGCAAAACTTGGGCGTAAAGGCAAGCTATATCAAAGGCAACAACTTTGTCGGCGGCGTGTGCGGATACAACGACTCCGGCCCCGTGACCAACTGCTACAACACCGGCAGCGTGGAAGGCAACAGCCAGGTCGGCGGCGTGTGCGGAAGGAACGACGGCACCGTGAGCAACTGCTACAACACCGGCAGCGTAACAGGTACAGGAGACCATGTCGGCGGCGTGTGCGGATTGAACTACGACGTCACCGTGACCAACTGCTACAACACCGGCAGCGTGGAAGGTACAGGAGACTATGTCGGCGGCGTGTGCGGAGATAACTACCTCGGCACCGTGACCAACTGCTACAACATCGGCAGCGTGGAAGGCAACGAAATAGTCGGCGGCGTGTGCGGAAGGAACTCCAGTACCGTGACCAACTGCTACAACAGCGGCAGCGTGGAAGGCAACAGCCAGGTCGGCGGCGTGTGCGGACTGAACGGCAGAACCTTGACCAACTGCTACAACACCGGCAGCGTGGCAGGCAACAGGTATGTCGGCGGCGTGTGCGGACTGAACTACACCACCGTGACCAACTGTTACTACCTGGCCGGCACAGCAAATAGCGGCATAGGTTCGGGCAGCGGAGAAGCCACAGCAAAAACCGCCGAGCAGTTCCAGAGCGGCGCAGTCGCCTACCTGCTGCAAGGCGAACAAGCAGGGCAGGTTTGGGGCCAAAACCTCACACTCGACCCCAAAGACACCTATCCCGTACTGGGCGGCCTGAAAGTCGTGCAGAACGGCGACGGCTATGCAAACGAATTGAAACAGGACGGCGACTTCTACCTGATCTCCACCGCCGACGAGCTGCGCCTCTTCGCCTCGATGATAAACAACGGAAATCCCGGCATCAACGGCAGGCTCACCGCCGACATCGAGCTGAACAACACCACCGGCTGGGAAAACTGGAGCGAAAGCAACGCTCCGGCAAACAGCTGGACGCCGATAGGCAACAGCTGGGAGAACCAATTCACCGGCACCTTGGATGGCGACGGCCACAGCGTAAGCGGCATTTATATCAACAGCACAGCAGACTACCAAGGCCTGGTGGGCTACCTCGGAGGTGGAACCCTGCAAAACTTGGGCGTAAAGGCAAGCTATATCAAAGGTGGCAACAGAGTCGGCGGCCTGTGCGGAAGGAACTACCACGGCACCGTGACCAACTGCTACAACGCCGGCAACGTGGCAGGCAATTCCTCTGTCGGCGGCGTGTGTGGATATAACAACTCCGGCACCGTAACCAACTGCTACAACACCGGCAGCGTGTCAGGCAACAGGTTTGTCGGCGGCCTGTGCGGATGGAACGACGGCACCGTGACCAACTGCTACAACACCGCCAACGTAACAGGTACAGGAGACTATGTCGGCGGCCTGTGCGGAGGTAATGCGTTCGGCGGCACCGTGACCAACTGCTACAACACCGGCAGCGTGGAAGGTAATTACAGTGTCGGCGGCCTGTGCGGACAGAACTCCGGCACCGTGACCAACTGCTACTATCTGGCCGGCAAGGCAAATAGCGGCATAGGTTCGGGCAGCGGAGAAGCCACAGCAAAAACCGCCGAGCAGTTCAAGAGCGGCGAAGTAGCCAGCCTCCTGGGGGATGCTTGGGGACAAAACATAGGAAGTGATGGCTCACCTGTACTTGATAGCAATGGTTCTACAAAGGTTTATGCAATCACTATCTATAACGGTACATCTATCGCAGAAACCAGCTATCACAACAGCAGTTACTCAATATCACTGACCGGCAACGCCATCGCCCTTGTTGATGCCGGCAGTCCGTTCTCAGGCAAGAACATCGTCGTAAAAGACGGCGACAGCTACACCTGCGCCGAGCTTGTTCTCGCCGACGGTGAGGACTTCTACACGCCCGTGGCGTTTACAGCCACGAAGGCCACCTACACCCGCAGCCCGAAAGTCTGGGCCACGAACGACGGCAGCGGGAGCGGCTGGGAAACCCTCTGCCTGCCCTTCAGCGGCATGCTCTATGCGGGTGAAGAAGCCAAGGAGCCCGTCCTCACCGATTTAGCAGGAGACTACTGGCTGCGCAGCCTGACTGACTTCAAGACTCCCAACACACTGATTTTCGCCAGTGGCAGTACTGCCACGGCAGCCGACCATCAGATTGAGGCCGGCATGCCCTACATCATCGCCCTGCCGGGCGAGACGTTCGGCGGCGAGAGCCTGCAGGGACAGACCATCAGCGTGCGCGGCACGGATGTGGCGGTAACTAACGAGGCCCAGTCGGTGGCAGCCGGCAGTATGTTCGCCTTCACCGGCACCTTCGCCACGAAGGCCTGCAACAACGGAGCCTACCGGCTGAACAGCGAGAACGGCTCCGACGGAGCAGGCAACCTCTTCGTGCTCGACACGGAGCTGACTGACCTCGCTCCCTTCCGCTGCCGCATCGACGTGACGGGCCTTATCGTCGGCGGCGCCTCCACGCGCTCGGCTTCCGGCCTGCCGAAGGAGCTGCGCATCGGGCAGTAAAGCAAAAAAAGCCTGCCGACAGCTTTCGGCAAGTCGCCGTAGCCCTACGGAGGTCCGCGGAAAGCTGTCGGCAAGGTTCCGAAGCCCTTCGGAGGTCCGCGGAAAGCTGTCGGCAAGGTTCCGAAGCCCTTCGGAAGTCCGCGGAAAACTGTCGGCAGGGTTCCGAAGCCCTACGGAAGTCCGCGGAAAGCTGTCGGCAAGGTTCTGAAGCCCTTCGGCGAGCCGCGGAAAGCTGTCGGCAAACTGAAACCAATCAAATACACTATTAATCCTTAAAATTTTAACGTTATGGCAACACAAATCAAATCATTTGGCAAGAGCCGCATGACCATCGGCTCTTGCAGCGAGTTCCACAACAACGCACTCGACCTTATCACCAAAACCACGCCTGCCGAACTCCACATCGAGGCGCTGGAGCCCGCCTACAGCCAGGCCGTCGGCCAGCTCGCCGGCATCGTCAACCGCCAGCGCGCCTACATCTCCACCGCCCAGCTGGCCGATACGGACAAGGTGCGCGACAACGCTGTGGGCACCATCAGCAGTGTCGTCATCGCCTACCAGACCACGCCCGTCGAAGACAAGCGCCAGGCCGCCATGCTGCTCGATCCGCAGCTCGCCGCCTACAAGGGCATCCGCAAGCATGAGTACAGCAAGGAGACGGCGGAGATCAAGGGCATGCTCGGCGTGCTGCAGGCCGAGGAAAACCAGGCCGCCGTCAGCCTGCTGGGCCTCGACGCCGAGGTAACGGCCCTGGCCGAGGCGAACGCCGCCTTCGAAGCCGCCTTCCTGGGCAAGGCGCAGGAGAAGAGCACGCGCATGGACGTGGAAGACCTCGACTCGGAGCAGGTGGTGGACCAGGCGAACGCGCTCTACGACCAGATTGTGCAGACGGTGAATGCCTATGCCATCGTGCAGCCCACGGACGAGCTGCTGGCCTTCATCAACGACCTGAACGGTATCGTGGGCATCTATGCCGACATCGTGGACGGCACGACTTCGGGCGGTTCGACCCCGGACGGCAGCGACCCCGAACCCACGCCCGAACCGGAACCCGGCGGCGACGAGGGCGAAGGCGGAAGCCCGCTGTAAATGGAGAATTGATAATTGAGAATTGAAAATTCATTCTCCATTCTCCATTTTCAATTTTCCATTAAAAAAGGGGCCGAAGCCCCTTTTTTTTTGCGTCCCTACATTCCTAAAATCTGAAATCTCATTCGTGGCGGTGCTCCTTCAGGATGCGGTGGGGCAGATTGCCGTGGCCCAGCAGCTCGATGGGACAGTTGAAGTTCTGTTCCAGCCACTCGCCCGTGATGCCCGTGTCGGGGTGGTAGTGCAGTGTCTCGTTGACGCAGGCGATGGACTTCACCTGCTGGAGCACGGTGCCGATGTCGTGGCTGACGAGGATGATGGCGCAGTCGCGGTTGATTTCGGCCAGCAGCTCGTAGAGGCGGGCTTCGAAACGGCGGTCCAGATAGGTGGCGGGCTCGTCGAGGATGACCACTTCGGGGTCGGAGACGATGGCGCGTCCCAGCAGGGCGCGTTGCAGTTGTCCGCCGCTCAGGGCGCCGATGGCCTTCTGCTCCATGCCTTCCAGTCCCATGCGGGCGATGACGCGGGCGGCTCGCTCGCGCTCGTCGGCGCTGTAGCGTGCGCTGAGGCCCTTGCGGCTGCTCAGGCCGGAGAGGATGACCTCCTGGACGGTGATGGGGAACTTGCGGTCGATGCTGGCATACTGGGGCAGGTAACCGATGGTGAGCGACGCGTGGCTGTCCGCAGGGCGTTGCGGATGGAAGGCAATAGTGCCGCTTTGGGGTTTCAGCAGGCCGAGGATGCAACGGATGAGTGTCGTCTTTCCGCCTCCGTTGGGACCGATGATGCCCAGGAAGTCACGGTCGTAGACGGTGAGGTCGACGTCGCGCAAGACGGTGCGTCCGTCGTATCCGGCGTTGAGGTGCTGTATTTCGATGAGCGGCTGCATGATTATCAATTATCCATTATCAATTCACGAACCGTTTTCAGCATCTCTGCTTCCCAGTCGTAGGCCAGAGGGTTGATGTCCACCACGCGGGTGCCTGTCTGCTGGGCGATGAGCTCGGCGTTGCGGCGGTCGAACTCGGGCTGCACGAAGATGACGTGGATATTCTCTTCGCGGCAGGCATTGATGAGCTCCTTCAGGTGGGCGGGCGAGGGTTCTTTGCCTCCGTCCTCGATGGAGAGCTGCAGCAGGCCGTAGTCGCGGGCCAGGTAGCTGAGGGCGGGATGGTAGATCATGAAGGCATGGTCGGCTCCGGGCTGGGCTAGCATCTGGCGGCAGATGCTGTCGGTGCGGTCGATGACGGTGCAGAGGCTGTCGTAGCGTGCCAGGTAGTCGTCGCGGTGCTTGGTGTCGAGGGTGCAGAGGGCCTTGAACACGTTGGTCGCGATGATGCGGGCATTGGCGGGCGAGTTCCAGATGTGTGGCTCGGGGCCGTGGTGGGCATGGCCGTCTTCGGCGGCGTGCGGTTCCTCTTCGGGCAGTCCGTCGGGGAAAATGAGGTCGATGCCGTGCGAGGTGTCGAAGATTTGCAGGTGCGGGGCATTGTCCGTCAGGCGGTCCATCCACGTCTGTTCGAAGCCGATGAAGCCGATGCGCAGGTAGGCCGTACTCTGCGAGAGCGACATTAGCTGGGCGGGCGTGGGGTCGTAAGTCTCGGGGCTGCTCCCTTTGGGCACCATGCTGACCACGTCGAAGCGGTCGCCGGCGATGGCTTCGGTGAAGTAACGCAAGGGTTCGATGGTGACGGTGATGACCGGCTTGTCGTCCGGGGTATCCGCCTTCTTTTCTCCTCCCGGTTTGCAGGCGGCGAGCAGGAGGACGAGCATCCATATCGTATGTATTCTCTTCATTTTTCTGTTAAAATCTTTTGGAAAACGCACAAAGATAGTGAAAGGTGAGAGCATAAACAAATGAAAATGTAATTTTCAATTTGGTTATGCCGAACCGTATCCTATCTTATCTAAAGATACGAAGAATGTGTTAATTAACGGTAAAGTTCAGGCATATTTTCTGGAACATCGTTCGGCTTCGTGGCGCGCAGTATCTCCCGCTTTCCTCCCGGAGGTCCGGGGAGGCGCTCCATGCGGAAGCCGATGTCCTGCATCAGGCGGCGCACGGCGCCCTTGGCGCAATAGGTGGTCAGGATGCCGCCGGGCGTGAGGCAGCGGTAGAGGTTGCGGAAGACGGCGGGTGTCCAGAGGGCGGGCTGTTTTTCGGGTGCGAAGGCGTCGAAGTAGACCACGTCGCAGCGCAGGGGCGGGTGTTCGTCGTCGGCCTGCCATGAGGTCAGGTCGCGGCGCAGTTTCAGCAGGCGGAAGGTGGGTGTCAGGCAGACTTCCTCTTCCCACGGCGCTTCGTGCAGGAGGCGCAGGCGCGGGTCGTCGCTGTAGTGCAGGGCCTCGACCTCGGTCCAGGCCAGCGGATAGAGTTCGATACCGGTGTAGCGGACAGGCCGTCCGGTGCGTTCGGCCTCCTGCAGGGTGAGCAGGGCGTTCAGGCCGGTGCCGAAGCCTGCTTCGAGGATGTGCGGACAGGGGGCGGCGGAGGCCTTCAGCCCCATGTCGATGAAGATGTGCTGCGACTCGGTGCGGGCGCCTTTTACGGAGTGGTAATGCTCGTTCAGTTCGGGCACGTAGAGCGTGGCGCTGCCGTCTTCGGTCTGTTCAATGATTCTGTGCATAGTTCTTTTTCCCTATATGAATAGTCAGATGCCTACTGCCGAAATGGCCCCTTGGAGTGCCCACAGCATGGCAATGTAGCGGAGCAGCTTTCCGGCAAACATGGAGAGGGTGGTCAGCACGAAATTGCTGCGCATGAATCCCAAGGCGATGGCAATGGCCTCGCCCACGAACGGAAGGAAAGCGAAGAAAGCCATCAGCGCGCCTTTTCCCTGGAGGAAGCGCATCATGCGTTCCACTTTTTCCTGCTTCACCTTGAAATACTTCTCAATCCATTCCGTCTTGCCCAACCGGCCCATGTAGTAGCACGTCAGTCCGCCTACCGTATTGCCCACGGCGGCTGAGAGCACGCAGAGCGTCGGGCTCAGGCCCAGCTTGACCAGGGCGACGAGCACCAGTTCGGAGCTGAAGGGCAGGATGCTGCCTGCCAGCAGTGCCGACAGGAAAAGGCCTGCGTATCCCCAGTCGATGAGGAGCTGTACGAGCGAGTCTATAAAAGCATCCATACGTGATAAACAAACATAACTGAAATTCCAATCAGGGAAATAACAAAAAATGCGTTGGAAAGTTTATTGCTAGTGAGTGCAAACAGATGGCCTGCCAGCATACTGACGATAATCAGCAGCAAGGGGCAGAACGCTGTCAGCAGATAGGGCTGCAGTCCGATGCCGACAAAGAGGCAGGCACCGAAGAGAATCAGAAAATATAGATAGGCCCGTGTGCGGATTTTGTCTTCGTATCCGTTGAAGAAGTAGTGGAAGGCACTGGCGGTGAAGAGCAGGAAGAGAAACCCGAATGGAAACACCATCCAGGATTCGAAACCGTAACCGACGGGACGGAACAGATGTGTTTCATCGAGCAGTTGGTGGAAGAATGTGTGGGTGCTGCCTGTCAGCACGGTACAGCTCAACAGTATCCACCACGGCAGGATGAAGCCGATGATCGAGGCAAGCAGGCTTTTCAGATTGAGCGACTGGAAACTGGCTGCACCGATCCAGAGCAGAGGGACAAGCAGCAGGCTTTGGGGGACGAACAGACTGGCGATACCCGCAAATGCAAAGGTATTGAACAGGGCCCCCGAAGACCTTTCCTGGCGGTAACTGCCAAACAGCTGGTAGAAGGCCGTGAGAAAACTGAGGGCGACCAGTAATCCGGGCAATTCGTCGTAGAGTTGTGGGAATGCGGTGGCCAAAAGCAGGAAAAGAAAACTCTGAATGGAAGTTCGGATACGGATGATGGCGAAAATGTTGTTCAGGTTGATCAGGAAGAACGTTGTCAGGACGTACAGGGCAAAACCGAGCAACGACGGGAAGATGCCTTGGGGAAGCCTGTTGCTTGCTTCCTTGAGCCAAAGCGGCCAGTTGGGGCCTTCCGTACCTGTGCCGGGCAACAGCGTAACAATTACCGTCCAGCAGATTGCGGAAATCAACAAAGCGGCAGGCAGGATGAACCTGCCTGTGGCCACTTTATTCTGAAAACGTTGACGCCTCATGCTTTAACGAGGGGTTACAGGTCGAAGCCGATGTCGCGGCGGAAGTACTTCTTCTCAAAGCTGATCAGGTCGGCCACGCGGTAGCTCTTCTGCAGGGCTTCTTCCTTGGTGTTGCCGTACGAGCAGACGGCAATGACGCGTCCGCCGTTGGTTACCACCTGTCCGTCCTTCAGCGCTGTACCGGCGTGGAAGAGGATACTGTCCGTAGCGGTTGCCTGCTCCAGGCCGGTCATCACCTTGCCCTTCTCGTAGGCTTCGGGGTATCCGCCGCTGACGAGCATCACGCAGGCGGCCGTACGTGGGTCGAGAACCAGTTCCTTGGTGTCGAGGTTGCCGTCACGCACGCCTTCGAGCAGGTCTACCAGGTCGCTCTGGATGCGCAGCATCACGCTTTCCGTCTCGGGGTCGCCCATGCGGACGTTGTATTCGATGACCATCGGCTCGCCCTTCACGTTGATGAGGCCCAGAAAGATGAAGCCTTTGTAGAGGATACCTTCCTCGATGAGGCCGTTCACGGTGGGCTCGATGATGCGGGTGCGTACTTTCTTCATGAAGACGTCGTCGGCAAAGGGAACGGGCGTCACGCTGCCCATGCCGCCGGTGTTCAGGCCCTTATCACCCTCACCGATGCGTTTGTAGTCCTTGGCCACGGGCAGTACCTTGTAATTCTTGCCGTCGGTCAGCACGAAGACGGAGCACTCGATGCCGCTGAGAAACTCCTCGATGACTACCGTGGCGCTGGCGTCGCCGAACATGCCGCCCAGCATCTCCTTCAGTTCGCGTTTGGCTTCGTCCAGCGTGGGCAGGATGAGCACGCCCTTGCCGGCACAGAGGCCGTCGGCCTTCAGCACGTAGGGAGCTTCGAGGGTTTCGAGGAAGGCGAGGCCTTCTTCCAGATTGGCGGCGGTGATGCTCTTGTAGCGGGCGGTGGGGATGCTGTGGCGCTGCATGAAGCCTTTGGCAAACTCCTTGCTGCCTTCGAGCGTGGCTCCGGCTTTCGTAGGGCCTATTACGGCGATGTGGCGTGTAGCTTCGTCTGCGGCAAAGTAGTCGTAGATGCCTTTCACCAGCGGGTCTTCGGGACCTACTACAATCATTTCCACGCCGTTCTTCAGGACGAAGTCCTTGATGGCGGGGAAGTCCGTGGCCTTGATATCCACGTTCTCGCCGGCGGCGTGTGTGCCTGCGTTGCCCGGGGCGATGTAGAGCTTCTCCACTTTGGGGCTTTGGGCTATTTTCCATGCCAGGGCATGTTCACGGCCGCCCGAGCCTAAGAGTAATATTTTCATGATGGATGTTAGTTATATTATTGTTGTTTTATCTACTGCTGGATAAAGTGCTTATTTGTTCCTGGATAAAGTGCTTATCTATTCCTGGATAAAGTGCTTATCTGTTTCCGGATAAGATGCTTATCTGTTCCTAGATAAAATGTTTATCTGCTTCCGGATAAGGTGTTTATCTGCCTGGGTATTTCAGATAGTCTTCGAAGTATCTTGTTATCTTCTCGTGCAGATGCACGCGGTCGCGGCCCAGGACGTTGTGCTTGTGGCCGGGATAGATAAAGAGGTCGGGATAGGTGCGTGCGTCCACACAGGCCTTCATGAACGACAGGGTGTGCTGGGGCACGCAAGTGTCGTCGTGGTCGTCGTGGATAATCATCAGGTGGCCTTTGAGGTTGGGAGCCAGATTCTTCAGGTTGCACTGCTTGTAACCTTCAGGATTGGTTTGCGGTGTGTCCATGTAGCGTTCGCCGTACATCACCTCATAGTAGCCCCAGTCGATGACGGGTCCGCCTGCCACGCCTACCTTGAAGATTTCGGGGTAGCGCAGCATCAGGGCCGTGGTCATGTGGCCGCCGAAGCTCCATCCGTGTACGCCGATGCGGCTGCCGTCTACGTAGGGCAGCGACTGGAGGAACTCGACGCCTTTCACCTGGTCCTTGCCCTCCTCGATGCCGAGGTGGCGGAAGGTGCAGTTCTCAAACTCCAGGCCGCGGTTCGAACTGCCGCGGTTGTCCACGGTGAAGAGGATGTAGCCCTTGTTGGCCATGTAGAGGTCCCAGCCGCGGGCGGCGTAGTTCCAGTTGTTGACAATCAGCTGGGCATGCGGGCCGCCGTAGACATAGACGATGGCGGGATATTTCTTGGTCGGGTCGAAGTCGGCCGGCTTGATGAGGCGGTAGTAGAGGTCGGTCTTGCCGTCGGCCGCCTTGAGGGTGCCCGTTTCCACGCTGGGCATCTTGAAGCCCTCGAAAGGATTGGCGGCGGTGAGCAGGCGTACGGTCTCCTTGCCGTTGGCGGTGGAGGCAATGTTGATGACGCGCGGCACGTCGGGAGCCGACCAGTTGTCCAGCAGGTACGTGCCCGAGGTGGAGAGTTGTGCGTTGTGCACGCCCTGTCCGTTGTCTATCGGAGTCAGCTTGCCGTTGGCGATGCTTACCTTATACAGATTGCTCTGCAGGGGCGACTCCTTGGTGGCGGCGATGATGACTTCCTTCTTCTTGGCGTTGAAGCCGAGGATGCTCTGCACGAGCCATTTGCCCGAAGTGAGCTGTATGCCTGCGACTCCGGCGGGAGTCTTTCCCTTTCCGGCCTTCTCGATAGTCTTCCACAGTTTCTCTACCTCTCCTTTGGTGAGCTTTTGGGGCTGGATGGCGTGGAGTTGCTTCAGGTCGTACAGATAGAGATGGTTGTAACCGTCGCATTGGCTCTGGTAGATGAACTTGTTGCTATCCCACGGCAGGAACAGGATGGGATTCTGCGGCTCCACGTACTTGGGATGCATCTCCTCGATGAGCACCTGCATCAGCTCGCCCGATGCGGCGTCGTATTGGCAGAGTTTGCTGTGGTTCTGGTCGCGGTTCAGCTCGATGAGGAAGAGGGTCTTCTCGTCGGGTGCCCATGCGATATTGGTGAAGTAGCGGTCGGTGGGGTCTCCCGTGTTCAGGTAGACGGTCTTGCCGTTGGCAGGGTTATAGATGCCCACCTGCACCTTGTGGCTCGTCATGCCGGCCATGGGGTAGCGGATGTTGTTCACTTCACCCACGCGGGCGGTGATGTCCACCAGCGGATATTGGGTTACCATCGACTCGTCCATGCGGTAGAAGGCCAGCAGCGTGCCTTTCGGGCTCCAGAAGGTACCTTTCGAGATGCCGAACTCGTTGCGGTGAACGCTCTGTCCGCAGACGATGCCTTCGGGTTCGTCGGTCACCTGCTTGTTGTCCACGTAGAGGTTGTTCTTCAGGGTGTAGGCCACGTGTCCGCCTGCCACGGTATAGTCCGTGTTGGCGGCTTTCTTGTCGAAGGTCAGGACGGTGGTCGTTTTTCCGGCCTTCCAGTCATAAGTGATGTATCGGCCGGGCAGGGTGATGAGAAGTTTCGTCTGGTCTTCCCACGGTAGCTGTACGTTGTAGAGGTGCGACAGCTTGCCCAGCTTTTCAGCTTCGAGTGCTTGGTTGATGCTTTCGCGGGTCGTGAGCAGCGTCTCCTTACCGTTCCTGGGGTTCACGGCCACGAGGGAGTCGATGCCCGGCTTGATGCACTGGTCGCCCCACCATTGCAGGCCGTAGAGGCTCTCGGCATAACGGTAGGTCGCTCCGCCGGGGATGAGGTCCTCCAGTGTGGGGTATTTCAGTTCGTTTGTTGCAGTTTCTTGTGCCATAAGGTGGGTACCGGTCAGGGTGGTTGCTGCCATCAGCAGGGCCACCATGTTCTTACTGATTCTTTTCATCTTTTTTACTGAGATTGTCTTTAGGGTTGTTGCGTAGTTCTCTTCTTTTCCTTTCAGGGTACGACTCGCCCGAACGCGGTTTGCGTTCGCTCTTGAAATCTTTCTTGAACTCCTTCTTTTCACGCGGAGCGAAGTCTTTCCGTTCGCCACGGGGTCTGAACTCTTTCTTTTCGCCGTCGCCAAAGCTGCGCCGTTCGCGGGGCTTGAAGTTCTTGTGGGGGGCGGTAGGGCGGCGTTCGCGCTGTTCCTTGTCCAGCTCCTCACCCTCGGCGCGGAAGTCCTTGTACTTGCCGTCGAAGATTTCGTACTTGCGGAACTGGCATTCCAGGGCGCCGTTGAAGAGCGGAATGCGTGCGCTGGCCTTCAGACCTATCTGGTCGAAGCATTCGTCGCGGTAGGAGAGTATCCAGGCAGTGTTGCCCGTAAAGGCGTGTTTCAGGCGTTCGCCTATCATCTCGTAGAGGCCCAGCAGGTCGTCCGTCGAGATGCGTTCGCCGTAGGGCGGGTTGGTGATGATGATGGATTTCTCCTGCGGCTGCTCGAATTGCTGGAAGGGTTGCAGCTTCAGGACGATGTCTTTCGTGACACCCGCCGCTTTGATGTTGTGGGTGGCTATTTCGTTGGCTTTCGGGTTGTTGTCGTAGCCGTATATCTTGTGGGCGAACTCACGCTCCTGGCTGTCATCGTTGTAGATGGCATCGAAGAGGTCGCGGTCGAAGTCGGGCCACTTCTCGAAGGCAAATTCCTGACGGAAGACGCCGGGTGCGATGTTGCGGGCGATGAGGGCTGCTTCGATGGGGATGGTACCCGAACCGCACATGGGGTCAATGAGGTCGCATTCTCCCCTCCATCCTGTCATCAGAATCATGCCGGCGGCCAGCACTTCGTTCAGCGGTGCCTCTACGGCCTCCTGGCGATAGCCGCGGCGGTGGAGTGACTCGCCACTCGAATCGAGCGACAGAGTACAGGTATTTTCGGCAATGTGGATGTTCAGTAACACGTCGGGCTTGTTGATGCGCACGTTGGGTCGCTTGCCCGTCTTCTCGCGGAAGTAGTCGACGATGGCGTCCTTCACGCGATAGGATACGAACTTGCTGTGGCGGAACTCTTCGCTGAACACGACGGCATCTACGGCAAACGACTTGTCCGTCGTCAGATAGTCTTCCCAACGGATGGCCTTCACCTCGTTGTACACCTCGTCGGCATCGTGAGCGGTGAAGTGCTTCAGCGGCTTCAGGATGCGGATGGCGGTACGCAGGCAGAAGTTGGCTTTGTAAAGCATAGTTTTGTCACCCGTAAAAGATACCATTCTTCGGCCTATCTCTATGTTATCGGCACCCAGTTCCGTCAGTTCCTGTGCCAGTATTTCTTCCAGACCTTGGAAGGTCTTGGCTATCATCTCAAAAGAAGATTGTTCGCTCATTTCTATTTATTTCAGATTTCAGAATTCAGATTTTAATGTTTCTTTCCCTCGTGCGCCTTTATTTCTTGGCTTTGGTCTGCACGATACGTGCCCCGGCGGGTACGTCTTCGGTCACCCAGATATTGCCGCCCACGGTCGCTCCACGTCCCACGGTGATGCGTCCCAGAATGGTGGCGTTGGAGTAGACGATGACGTCGTCTTCCAGAATGGGATGGCGGGGGATACCCTTGATGGGCTTGCCGTCGGCATCGAGGGGGAAGCTCTTGGCACCCAGCGTGACGCCCTGGTAGAGCTTGACGTTGTTTCCGATGATGCAGGTCTCGCCGATAACCACACCTGTGCCGTGGTCGATGGTAAAGTGGTGGCCTATCTGTGCGCCCGGATGGATGTCGATACCTGTCTCGCTATGCGCCATTTCGGTGATGATGCGGGGGATGAGGGGCACGCCGAGGCACAGCAACTGGTGGGCCATGCGATAGTTGCTGATGGCGCGGATGGCCGGATAGCAGCTGATGACTTCGCCGAAGGAGTGGGCGGCGGGATCACCGTTGTAGGCGGCTTCGACGTCGGTGGCCAGGATGCGGCGCATTTCGGGCAGGGTGGCGATGAAGCCTGCCGCCTTCTCGGCTGCCTGCTGGCGGAGCTGCTCTGTACAGCAGCCGTCCTCTTGCCCGTCGCCTGCAAAACAGAGGCCGGCCAATATCTGTTCGGTCAGCTGGTCGAAGAGCTGTTCGACGTAGACACCGATGTGGTATTTCAGTGTACGGCTGTTCACGTTCGAGATGCCGAAGTAGCCGGGGAAGACGATAGCGCGCGTCAGTTCGACGATTTGCTGCAATGCCTTGCCCGACGGGAGCGGATTGCCGTCCGTATGCTGGTGGAAAAGGCCTTTGTAGGACTCGCTTTCCGAAAGCTCGTCTACCGTCTGTGCCAAGATGTGGGTAAAGTTGAGTGGACTCATCCGAATATCCTTATATGGTTCGTAAAGTGGCAACAAAGGTAGCAAAAACTTGCCAAATATCCTACATCCTCTTCATTTATAGCTCGCTCGGGCGCAAACCGAACGACTTGCCGGTCATCTGCTCCACACGGACGCGCCATACGACCACGTTGCGCACGGCCGGGTCGCCCATCGTGCAGGGATAATCGGTGTAGTGCTTCATCAGGAGGGTGAGGATGCGTCGCTTCTCGTCCATGTCGTCTACAAATTCGACACGTCCGCGGCAGATGACGCTACGGCTCTTCATGCTGTACGAGCAGGCCACCTGCTGGTGCATCCACACCAGTTCGTGTCCGTCGCAGAAGGTGATGCACACGTCAGGATGTTGGCGGATCATTTCTAGTTTGCCGCCGTCGGGGCCGGAGTGTAGGTAGATGATGCCTTTTTCGTAAGCAAAGTTCATGGGGATGACGTAAGGATGGCCGTCCGCATCGGTGATGCCTACCATGCAATAAGGACATTGACGGATGATGTTTTCTATTTCTTTTGAATCGGTGATACTGATAGTTTTCATGTACTTGTTTTTTGTGGCAAAGTTACAGGTTTGCGGGGAAAAAACAAGAAGATTGTCGTGCAATCATGGGGAAAATAGTAAACATTGCTTTTCCCGCGCTCTTAGGTTTGCTGTTTCGGGGCTTTTCTGCATTGTTGAGCCGATGCGGCTTCTCTACTCTTCCTTTTGTTGCTTTTATACCTTAATTAAATACATGGGTTTGGGAAATTCTTTTTTTAAGAGCAGATTGCATTTTTTTGCTTGTTTGCTTTGCTTGTATATGATTTGTCTATAGGTTTGCACGCTGCACGAGAGGAAGATGGGTCATTGCGCGCAGATTCGCTTCTTTTCTGATAAAAAATTATTAAATTAAAGTTACATGAAATTAAAACCCTTTTTACCGCTAATCAGCTTGCTGATGCTGTTTGTCTTTACTTCTTGTAATGATGATGAAGAAGTCAACAGTGCATACCTGGACCTTAGCAAGCAAGTATTGACGCTGACCGAAGGCGAAGCTACGACTTCTACCTTTTCCTTCAGTGTGAAGGCATCTGATGCCAATATCCCTTACCTGTGTCTTTATGTAGACAAGCAAACTATTGATCAAGTATCGAAAGGTGAACTGACAGCTTTCTTGATGGATAACCTTAAGAAACAAGCTGAAGCTAAAGACACTCCATTCGAGCAATATGTTTCTTCCATTAGTTTGAAGGGCGATCAGACAGATTTGAAGATAGAAAAACTGCTTCCTGGTTGTATTTATGAACTGGTTGTGTTTGCAGTGGATGGTACGCGCGCAGCCGAACAGGCTGAGTATCTGTTCTTTCAGACGGATATTGCTGAACCTGTTGACTGCTCGTTCGATGTGCAGGTGTCTGGCATTACAGATAAAACAGCACAGTTTGCTGTGAAACCTTCTAATAAGGAAGTAGATTATTATTTTTGCACTTTCCCGAAAGCTACTTACCAACAGGCAGTAGATATGGGATGGGACAATCTACAGATTCTCAATACTTATTTCGGTGAGGAAATGAACTATCGGGTATCTGAATTGGCCCCTGACGGTAACATTACTCCTGAAGTAATAGACCAACTCCTGAAGCAACTTTTCCATCAAGGTGACTTGACATTGAATGCATCGGGTTTGCAGAACAATACCGAATACATATGGATGACGGCTGCCTTCAAGACAGTAGAAGTAGACGGAGCTTTGACTTTCGTTATTGTTTCCGAACCTGCAACCGGTTCTTACACAACAGATAAGGGAGACAGCAGCATGATCGATATGAAATTCGATATACAGGTGACAGATGTAACGGCTACATCAGCCAAAATCAAAGTAGTGCCTGAAGATCTGGAGCAGACCTACATCTGGTGTTATGACCCTTACGATGAGTCGACCAAGGATATGACTCCTATGCAGATTGCCGAACAGTTCGTAAGATCACAAGGCCCGTTCGTTGGTTTTGTGGTAAAGAGCGGTATACAGGAAGCCCCTGCTGCTACATTGACTCCTGGCGTGAAACACTATGTATTGGCTTTTGCCTACAATATAGGTACAGGCATCGTTAGCGAGCCGCAATGTTATGAGTTCAATGCCAATCCTTCTGAGGGTGATCCCTCGAAGATGACATTCTCATACAGCATTAATTCCCTTGTTCCCTATCAGGTTGATTTCAATATCATTCCTTCTGACGAGACATTGCCTTATACAAGTCTGCTGATGCCCGACGAGGACTATAACGAAGCCGAGGCAAAGGCTGCCATCGAGGAAGAAGTAAAACTGGCCTATCAGGAAAGTCTGCGTTTCGACCCCGAGAAGCCTATGAGCACCTTCCTGTATGAAAGCTATTACCGTCCGGGTTCACGTTATAGCAATGTTTATAAGAACCTTACTCCGGGCAAGTCATATACGCTGAGTTACTTTGCTTTGAACAACGAAGGAAAGGTAGCCCGTGTACAGGCTGACAAGTCGTTTATTACGGCTCCGCAATTCTCGGATGCAGAGATCAAGGGAGAATGCTTGGGTTACTTTGACGGTGACGAAGAGGCCGGCAAAATATTCGGTGATTCGGCTGCTACCGCAGGTCGTGCTATTGTCGTGATGCGTTTCACTCCTTCGGAAGGTACGAAAGATCCCCGATACATCTTGGTAGACAAGGTGTACGAACAGATGAGTGACGTGGAACTGTATACATCCTTCAACTGGACCAGCATCTCTGCCGAACGGAATTATTATGCCTATGTCCTGAGCGACTGGAATACGAACTACTCCTGCTTCATGTCTGTAAAAGATGAGGAGGGCGTTGACAGCAAGGTAGAGCGTCTGTCTATCGGCCAGCTTATTCAGGCCAATGCGGGCAACATTGAAGATCTGAAGAAAATCATCAATGATGCCAACGCCGGTACTAAGGCATTGAATCTGCCCAACCAGAAGATTGCCGCACAGACGGAAAAAGGAAACAAGAACCAGGTGCAGATACCTTACCGTCCAGCTGAAATGAAGCAGCAGGCCGTTGCTGGCCAGCCGATGACTTTCGGTCGCGAATTCTATCTGCCGGTAGTCAACTCTGTGAAGAAATAAACGTGTACAACCATTTAAACAAGAAAAAATGAAACTTAAACTGATATATCTGTTGTCATTCTTCTGCCTGCTCATGGCCGGGTGTAGCGATGACGATCCCGCATTGGTACTTTCGCAGACCGAATTCAAGGAAATCGCCAGTGAAGGAGGTGTCTGCAAGATCGAGATTTCGACTGCTAACGAATGGACTGCCACCAGCGACAACGACTGGTGCAAGGTGTCGAAGGAAGAGGGCGTGTTGAGCCACACGCTGGTCGTGGACGTTGAAGGCAACCTGGGAGAGGCTCGTACGGGCCAGGTGACCGTCAGCTCGCTGGGTGTTGACTATGTCATCACTATCAGCCAGCAGGGACTGGAAGAAGGAAAGGAACTGAAATACCGCATTCCCATCGTTTTCCACGTTATCTATGCCGACGAGAAAGACTCGACTCAGAACATTCCGGCATCGACCATCTATGCAATGCTCGACGATGTGAACCAGATGTACCGCAATGCAGGCGGTACCAATACGGTAGACCTGAACATGGAATTCGTTCTGGCTGAAACCGACCCTCAGGGCAACCTGCTGAAGGAGCCGGGAATCGACCGTGTGAAGTGGCTGACTGCCGAACTCGATCCGGCTGACGTGATGGAAGACAATACATGCAAGTATGTGCATTTCCTGTGGGAGCCCAACGACTATGTCAACGTGCTGATATACCGCTTTACGGCCAACAACATTTTGGGTATCTCTACTTTCCCTTATACGACGGCTTCGCATCCGATGGACGGAACCGATGTGCTTCCCGATATGAACATCTCGCTGGCCAACCTTACCTATGTGCGTGGCGTGTCCATCAACAGCTCTTTCGTAGGCAATGTGGACGATGCTCTGACTCCCTATGCTCCTGAAAACTATAAGGAAATCATCACGAAGCAGGTAGACGACGGCATCACGCTGGCTCACGAGCTGGGACACTACTTCGGCCTGCGTCACGCCTTCTCCGAGGCAAACGTTGGATGCCTGGATACAGACTTCTGCGGAGACACGCCGAGCTACAACTATCAGGACTACACCATGTTTGTACAAGGCATCTACCAGCAGATGGGCGATGAAGGCTATGCCGCCAGTTTCGACTGGGAGAGTCTCTTCAAGCGTACGAACTGCCGTACCGGCGAAGAGTTCACTTCGCACAACATCATGGACTATGCCTACAGCTATCTGGATGAGTTTACGGCCGACCAGCGTCTGCGCGTTCGCCACGTGCTGGACTATAGCCCCATGATTCCGGGTCCGAAGCAGACACGCGCCTACCTGAGCACAAAAGCCGTGTCCGACGGTCCGATGGACCTGTCGTTCTCCGTATCCGACTGCGGTCCGCGCGGCCTGATGCTGAAACACTAATCGGCCAGCCGATTTGAGGAATACAGACAAAGCAGGCGTTTCCTACGGCGGAACTTTAGTTCCCCGCGCAGGAAACGCCTGTTTCTTATACTAGGAAACGCCCGTTCCCCTTAAAGGAAACAGGCGTTCCCTTTAAATGGTAACGGTCGTTCCCTTCAATGGTAACGACCGTTTCCTTATAGGGGATACAGCTCCGCCTGCCTTGGGCCGGCGGTATCTCCTTATTCTTCGAGGGCAAAGTCCAGCTGTTTCTTCTCCAGATTGGCGCGGGCCACGCGGATGGTGATGGGGTCGCCTAGGCTGTAGGTGCGGTTCTTGCGACGGCCGCGCAGGCAGTAGTTCTTCTCGTCGAACTCGTAGTAATCGTCATCGAGGTCGCGGATGGGTATCATGCCCTCGCACTTGTTCTCGTTCAGCTCCACGTAGAGGCCCCATTCGGTGACGCCTGAGATGACACCGTCGTACACCTGGCCGAGGCGTTCGGTCATGAACTCTACCTGCTTGTACTTCACGCTGGAGCGTTCGGCGCTGGCGGCCAGCTGCTCCATGGCGCTGGAGTGTTCGCACAGGGCTTCGTACTTCTTCTCGCTGACCGTGCGGCCGTGCTCGTCGAGGTACTTCGTGAGGAGGCGGTGTACCATCATGTCGGGGTAGCGGCGGATGGGCGAAGTGAAGTGCGTGTAGTAGTCGAAGGCCAGGCCGTAGTGGCCGATGTTGTGCACGGAGTAGCGTGCCTTCTGCATGGCGCGGATGGAGACGGTCTCGATGAGGTTCTCCTCCTTCTTGCCCTGTATGTCGTCCAGCAGGTGGTTGATGGATTTGGATACGTCGGTCTTCGTGCCCGTTGTGCGCAGCTTGTAGCCGAAGCGGGCGATGAACTGGGCCAGCGTGTCGAGCTTCTCGGGGTCGGGCAGGTCGTGGATGCGGTAGGGGAATACTTTGGCCTTCTTGCCCTTGGGCACGCGGCCTATCTTCTCGGCCACGGTACGGTTGGCCAGCAGCATGAACTCCTCGACCAGCTTGTTGGCGTCCTTCGACACTTTGAAGTAGACACTGATGGGTTTGCCCTTCTCGTCTATCTCGAACTTCACCTCGTAGCGGTCGAAGTTGATGGCTCCGGCGGCGAAGCGGCGTTCGCGCAGCTGCCTGGCCAGGCGGTCCAGCTGGAGCACTTCTTCCTTGTAGTCGCCTTCACCCGTCTCGATAATCTGCTGGGCCTCTTCGTAGGTGAAGCGGCGGTCGCTCTTGATGACGGTGTGTACCACGCGGGCATCCTTCACCTCGGCCTTGTCGTTCATCTGGAAGACGACGGAGTAGGCCAGTTTCTCCTCATCGGGGCGGAGGGAGCAGATGTAGTTGCAGAGGCGTTCGGGCAGCATCGGGATGGTGCGGTCCACGAGATAGACCGACGTGGCGCGCTTCTCGGCCTCCTTGTCGATGAGGCCGCCTTCCTTGACGTAGTGGGTCACGTCGGCAATGTGTACACCCACTTCCCACAAGCCGTCCTTCAGGCGGCGGATGGAGAGGGCGTCGTCGAAGTCTTTGGCGTCCTTGGGGTCGATGGTGAAGGTCGTGACGGAGCGGAAGTCCTCGCGGCGGGCTATCTCTTCGGCGGGAATCTCGTCGGGGATGCGTTCGGCTGCCTTCTCTACGGCTGTCGGATAGCTGTAGGGTAGGCCGTATTCGGCCAGGATGGCGTGCATTTCGGTAGTGTTGTCGCCCGCACGGCCCAGGATGTCGATAACCTGCCCGATGGGGTTCTTGGCCTTGTCCGGCCATTCGACGACCTTCACCACGGCCTTGTCGCCGCTTTTGCCGCCTTTCAGTTTGTCTTTGGGGATGAAGATGTCGTTGGCCAGCGTGCGGTTTTCGGTGACGAGGAAGGCATACGACTTGGTCACTTCGAGCGTGCCCACAAAGGTGTCGTTGGCCCGCTCCAATATCTCGATGACCTCACCCTCGGCACTGCGTCCGCGGCGTTTGGCATAGAAGGCTATCTTCACGCGGTCGCCGGCCATGGCGTGGGCCGAGTTGCGTTCGGCAATGAAGATGGGGTCGCCTCCGCCGTCGGGGATGAAGGAGTTCTTGCCGTTGCTTTTGCGCTGGAAGATACCCGTCATCTCCACACCGTGGAGGTTGAGTTTATATTTGTTCTTTTCCGTTTCGTTGATGTAGTCATCGTCCTGCAGCTCGTGGAGCACGTCCATGCAGAGCATTTTCAGCGGATGGGTAGTCAGGTGAAGCTGGTCGAAGATGTATTTCAGGGGCAGCACTTCGCCCTGTTTTTGGTGGAAGAAGTCGAGTAGAGCTTTTACGAGTTCCTTCTTGGTCATGCGTTTGCCGGCCTTTTTCTCTTTCTTTTCTTTTTTCTTTCCCATAATGGTAGATTGTTTTATCAGGTTTGGTGGGATGAACCCTTGCAAAGATAACAAACTTTTGCATTCGGTAGTTCAGACTGTTTCTAAATTCTTGTCTTTGTGCAGAATTTGCAGGCCAAAAGGAGAGTGATAACAGATTTGTCGTATCTTTGCTTCTCCTTTCAGAAATAAATTTGTAAGATGAAAGAAAGAAAAGAAAAGTCCGAAGAGGCGGCCCGCGAGGCCGGCATCTATCGGGTGACCCTTGTGGGCAGCGTGGTCAATCTGCTGCTGCTCGTGTTCAAGTTTGTGGCGGGTATCTTGGGGCACAGTGCCGCCATGCTGGCCGATGCCGTCCATTCGTTGTCCGACTTTGTGACGGACATCATCGTCATCATCTTTGTGCGCATCTCGTCGAAGCCTGAAGACGAGGGGCACGACTACGGTCACGGCAAGTACGAGACGCTGGCTACGGCCATCATCGGCCTGGTACTGCTGTTCGTGGGCTTCGGCATCCTGTGGAACGGAGCCACGTCCATCTGGGACTTCTGGCAGGGAGGCGAACTGAAAGAGCCGGGCATGCTGGCCCTGTGGGCGGCACTGGTATCCATCCTCTTCAAGGAGCTGCTCTACCAATATACCGTGCTGAAAGGCCGTCGGCTGAATTCGCAGGCCGTGGTGGCCAATGCCTGGCATCATCGGAGCGACGCGCTCTCGTCCATCGGTACGGCTGTCGGCATCGGCGGTGCCATCTTGCTGGGCGAGCAGTGGCTCGTACTGGACCCGCTGGCGGCCGTAGTGGTGAGTCTGTTCATCATGAAGGTGGCCATCCAACTGCTGGTGCCCTGTGTCGAAGAGTTGCTGGAGAAGTCGCTCCCAGCCGAGGTCGAGGAGAAAATCAAGCAGGAAATTCTAGCTTTTCCTGGCGTTACTTCGCCTCACCACCTGCGTACGCGGCGGATAGGTAGCAGCTATGCTATTGAGGTGCATATTCGCATGGACGGGCAGATAACGTTGGAGGAGGCCCATCATACCGCCACGGCTATCGAGAACCGCCTGAAGAGCGAGTTCGGAAGTCGGACTTACATTAATATACATGTAGAACCTGTAAAATAGACAGAGCATGAAACAGAGTATCCTGATAACGGGCGCCAGCGGTTTCATCGGCAGCTTTCTGGTAGAAGAGGCTCTGTGCCGTGGATTCGAGACGTGGGCAGGCGTTCGCGCGTCGAGCAGTCGCAAGTATCTGCAAGAGCCCGGCCTGCACTTCCTGGAGTTGGACTTTGCCCACACCGACCGTCTGTTCGAACAGCTCAAGGCTCATCGGGAAGCGCATGGAGCCTTTGACTATGTGGTGCACTGCGCGGGCGTGACGAAATGCATCGACCCTGCCGACTTCGACCGCGTGAACTGTGGGCAGACCTGCGCCCTGGCCAATGCCCTCCGAAGCCTCGACATGACGCCCCGCCAGTTTGCCTTCATCAGCACGCTGAGCGTTTTCGGCCCTGTTCACGAGGATACTTACAAGCCCATCCGCGAAACCGACACGCCCCAACCCAACACGGCCTACGGTCGGAGCAAGCTGAAGGCGGAGCAGGCCTTGCTGGCCATGGACGGCTTCCCCTGCGTCATTTACCGCCCAACGGGCGTCTACGGCCCCCGCGAACGCGACTATTTCCTGATGGCCGAGTCCATCAAGCGGCATCTGGACATGTCAGTGGGCTACCGGCGCCAGGACCTGACGTTTGTCTATGTGAAGGATGTGGTGCAGGCCGTGTTCCTCGGCATCGAGCGGGGCGTGACGGGGCGCGCCTACTTCCTGTCTGACGGGCAGGTGTATGCCAGCCGTACGTTCTCCGACCTGATACGCCGCGAACTGGGCAATCCGCTGATTGTTCGCATCAAATGCCCGCTGTTTCTATTAAAAGTCGTATCTTTGCTGGCCGAACGGTGGGCTGCTCTGCGCAAGACGACGAGCACGCTCAACCGCGACAAGTATAATATAATGAAACAACGCAACTGGCAGTGTGACATCACGCCCGCTGTCCGCGAGCTGGGCTATCGGCCCGAATACGACCTGGAGCGCGGCGTGAAGGAGACCATTGCCTGGTACAAGAAAGAAGGATGGCTTTAGATATATTCAAGATGGTGGATACCCGCAAGGGGCTGTTTGCAATAGAGAAGGTGTCGCTCATCTACAACCTGCTCACGTCGATACTGATACTGTTCCTGTATCAGCGGATGGACCATCCCCTGCGGATGCTGGGCGATCGTGCGCTGATAGCTGCCGTGACCTTTCTGCTGATGTATCTCTACCGTCTGGCGCCCTGCAAGTTTTCCGCCTTTGTGCGTGTCACGATACAGATGTCGCTCCTGTCCTACTGGTATCCCGATACGTATGAGTTCAACCGCCTCTTTCTCAATCTGGACCATGTGTTCGCTTCGGCCGAGCAGTGGCTCTTTGGCGGGCAGCCCGCCATCTGGTTTGCCGAACGCCTGCCCTATATCTGGGTGAGCGAACCGCTCAACATGGGTTACTTCTTCTATTATCCTATGATGCTGGTCATCGTGCTGTGGTACTTCATCCGCCGTTTCGACTTGCTGGAGAAGGTATCTTTTGTTATTATCTCCTCCTTCTTCCTTTACTATTTCATCTACATCTTCGTACCCGTGGCAGGGCCCCAGTTCTACTTTCCAGCCATTGGTATGGAGAATGTTCTGAACGGTGTGTTCCCTTCCATCGGCGACTACTTCAATCACAATCAGGAACTGCTGCCGGGGCCGGGTTATGAGCATGGTTTCTTCTATAATCTGGTGGAGGGTTCGCAGCAGGTGGGTGAGCGTCCTACGGCTGCCTTCCCTTCGTCGCATGTCGGTGTGTCGACCATCCTGATGATTATGGCCTGGCGTGGCAGCCGCTGGCTTTTTGCTTGCCTCCTGCCTTTCTACGTGTTGCTCTGCTGTGCCACGGTCTATATTCAGGCGCACTACCTCATCGATGCTATAGCAGGCTTCATCACGGCTTTTGGACTGTATGTGCTCACCACGTGGATGTTCAAGCGCTGGTTTGCACAACCCATGTTCCGCTGATTGCATGCTTCCTATGAATTTGTTCGTTTCGGGCGTTCATAAAAAAAGACCGTATCTTTTGCCTTAAAACATTGCTTTCTTTACAGGAAAACATTGTTTCTTTCGGAGCAAAAGATACAACCTTTTCAGTGGGTAGTTCGGCTTAGAGGCCGAAGAACTTCCGTCCTATCTCGTCGAAGATGGCATAGAGCTCTTCCTTCGTCTCGGCGCGGAGCATGGCGATGCGCGTGTCTCGGAAGTTGGGCAGGCCTTTGAACAGAGGGCTGGCGGCCAGATGGCGGCGCACGTGGAGGATACCGCGGCGTTCGTCCAGTAGGTTGACGCTGTCTTCCACCTCTTGTCGTAGCACGTTCATGCACCATTCGGGTGTGAGCGGGGACAGCTCCTCGCCCGTCTCCAGATAATGTTTCACTTCCTTGAATATCCACGGCCGTCCGAAGCTGGCGCGGCCTATCATGATGGCGTCCACGCCGTAGCGCTCGAAGCACTCGAGGGCACGTTGCGGGGTGGTGACGTCGCCGTTGCCGATGATGGGGATGTGTATGCGCGGGTTCTTCTTCACCTCGCCGATGAGGGTCCAGTCGGCCTCGCCCGTGTACATCTGCGCGCGGGTGCGGCCATGGATGGTCAGGGCGCTGATGCCGCAATCCTGCAACTGCTCGGCCAGGGTGACGATAATTTTGTGTTCGGCATCCCAGCCGAGGCGGGTTTTCACGGTGACGGGTATCTTCACCGCATCGACCACGGCGCGGGTGATTTCGAGCATTAGCGGGATGTTCTGGAGCATGCCTGCTCCGGCTCCTTTGCCCGCTACGCGCTTCACGGGGCAGCCGAAGTTCAGGTCGAGAATGTCAGGTCGTGCCTGTTCCACAATTTTGGCGGCTTCGACCATCGTAGCCGTGTCTCGTCCGTATATCTGGATGGCTACGGGACGTTCCTCGTTGCTGATGTTGAGCTTCTGTTCCGTTTTGCTGACGGAACGTATCAGGGCGTCGGCCGAAACGAACTCGGTATATACCATGTCGGCGCCGAAGCGCTTGCACATCAGGCGGAAGGCGGGGTCGGTGACGTCCTCCATCGGGGCGAGGAGCACGGGGCGCGGACCCAGGTCTATGTTGGCTATTTTCATATTCTGTTGCATTTAGGCTGCAAAAGTACGGAAAAATATCTACCTTTGCCACATAACTGATAAAAAGACATGGAACTGAAAGACTTTGAGATAATGGCCCCCGTCGGTTCGCGCGAGTCGCTGGCCGCCGCCATACAGGCCGGAGCAGACTCCATCTACTTCGGCATCGAGAACCTGAACATGCGTGCCCGTTCGGCCAATACGTTCACCATCGACGACCTGCGCGAGATAGCCCGCACGTGCGACGAGCACGGCATGAAGAGCTATCTTACCGTGAATACCATCATCTACGATCAGGACATTCCCCTGATGCGCACCATTGTGCGTGCCGCCAAGGAGGCCGGCATCTCGGCCATCATCGCTGCCGACGTGGCCGTGATGACCTACGCCCGCGAGATAGGGCAGGAAGTACACCTCAGCACCCAACTCAACATCAGTAATGTCGAGGCCCTGCGCTTCTACGCCCAGTTTGCCGATGTGGTGGTGCTGGCGCGTGAACTGAATCTGGAGCAGGTGGCCGAAATCTATCGCCACATCTGCGAGGAGAACATCTGCGGCCCGTCAGGTCAGCGCATCCGCATCGAGATGTTCTGCCACGGCGCCCTGTGCATGGCTGTCAGTGGCAAGTGCTACCTGTCGCTCCACCAGATGAACAACTCGGCCAACCGCGGTGCCTGCATGCAGGTGTGCCGCCGCTCCTACATCGTGCGCGACAAGGAGACCGACGCCGAGCTGGAGATTGACAACCAGTATATCATGTCGCCCAAGGACCTGAAGACCATCCACTTCATGAACAAGATGATGGATGCGGGCGTGCGTGTGTTCAAGATAGAAGGCCGTGCGCGCGGCCCCGAGTATGTGCGTACCGTGGTGGAGTGCTACAAGGAAGCCATCCGTGCCTATCTGGACAATACGTTCACGGACGAGAAGATAGAAGAGTGGAACCGCCGCCTGGCTACGGTCTTCAATCGCGGCTTCTGGGACGGTTACTACTTGGGGCAGCGTTTGGGCGAATGGACGAAGAACTACGGTTCGGCGGCCACGGAGCGCAAGATATACGTGGGCAAGGGCATCCGTTACTTCTCCAACATCGGCGTGGCAGAGTTCCTCGTGGAGGCGGCCGAAGTCAATGTGGGCGACAAGCTGCTCATCACCGGCCCCACGACCGGTGCCGAGTATGTTACGCTGGAGGAAGCGCGCGTTGATCTGAAACCTGTTCAGACCGTCCACAAAGGCGAGCATTTCTCCATGAAATCTGTTAAGATACGCCCCAGTGACAAGCTCTACAAGCTGGTCAGTCTCGAGGAACTGAAACGCTTCAAGGGACTGGACGTGGAGCATCAGCGAGGATAATAAATTCAATATTATGGCAGAAAAATATATCTACGAGCTGGAAATGAAGGTGCGCGACTACGAGTGCGATCTGCAGGGCATTGTGAATAACGCCAACTATCAGCACTATTTGGAACATACGCGTCACGAGTTTCTCACCTCCGTGGGCATTAGCTTCGCCGCCCTCCACGAGCAGGGTGTTGACCCCGTAGTGGCACGCATCAGCATGGCCTTCAAGACGCCGTTGAAGAGTGGCGACGAGTTTGTCTCAAAGCTCTATATGAAGAAAGAAGGTATCAAATACGTCTTTTATCAGGATATCTTCCGCAAGAGCGACGGCAAGGTGTCATTGAAGGGTGTGGTCGAGGCCGTCTGTGTGGTGAACGGACGGTTAAGCGAGAGCGAGTTGTTTGATCGTGTCTTTGCTCCTTATCTGGCATCTACGGCAGACTAAGAAGCTTCTTATACTTAAATCTGAATACCATGAATACTGATGAACGACTTTGTAGTATTGCCCTGACCCTTTGTCCGGGCATTGGACACATCGGTGCCAAACGGTTGGTGGATACCGTAGGTAGTGCAGCCGATGTGTTCCGTCTTCGTACGGAGTTGCCTGAGCGTTATCCGGGCATCCTTCATACATCTGTTGTGGCTGCGCTCGACAATCCAGCTGCTTTTCTTCAGGCCGAGAAGGAACTGGAGTGGGCCGAGAAGAACCGAGTGGACTGCCTGACGCTGTCTGATGAACGCTATCCCTCACGTTTGCGCGATTGTGAAGATGCCCCCATCGTATTGTTTTTTAAGGGAAATGCCGACTTGAACCGCCTGCGGGTAGTTAGCATGGTAGGTACGCGTCGGGCGACAGATTACGGTAAACGCTTCTGTACCGATTTCCTCCGAGACCTTTCCGAGCTGTGTTCCGATGTACTGGTGGTTAGTGGTCTGGCTTACGGCATTGACGTGCATGCCCATCGTGCAGCTCTGTCCAACGGGCTTTCTACTGTAGGAGTATTGGCCCATGGTCTGGATCGCATCTATCCTGCTGTCCATCGGAAAACAGCCGTCGATATGCTGGCTGAGGGCGGTTTGCTGACTGAGTTTCTTACAGATACTAATCCCGACCGTCACAATTTTGTCAGTCGCAATCGTATCGTGGCCGGCATGAGTGATGCTGTTATTGTCGTGGAGTCAGCGGCTAAAGGAGGCTCGCTCATTACGGCGGAGTTGGCCGAGGGTTACCATCGTGATTGCTTTGCTGTGCCTGGTCGGGCAACAGACGAATATTCGATGGGTTGCAATCAATTGATACGTGACAACAAAGCAGCTCTGATAAACGATGCGTCAGATTTCGTGAAGGCTATGAATTGGGGACATGGTGAGGAAAGTCGCAAGACAGCCGCTGTCCAACGTAGTCTTTTTCCTGAACTGACGGAGGAGGAGATGCGTGTGGTCAAGATTTTGAGTCGTGATGATTTGCACATTAATACGCTGGTTGTTGAGGCTAATATCCCTGTAAACCGTATGAGTGCCATTCTTTTTGAGTTGGAAATGAAAGGAGTAGTGAAGGCGCTGGTGGGTGGAGTGTATCATCTGTTGGCATAAACCCCTGCATGGGTGTCAGACAATTCTGGTAAATGGTGGTCTGACACAGTGCTTCCTGGCCTTCTGACACAGTGCTTCGTCAGGGGCTCATGAAGCACTTCCTGACACCCTCATGCAGTGCTTCGTCAGCCCCTCACGAAGTACTTCGTGAGAGACCGACGAAACGGATCATTTAGTCGTCATATTCCGTGCGTAGGATTTCGCCTGTGGGGCTGATGTACAGCTTCAGTTCGTCACGTCCTTTGCGCACTTCTACTTCGTACCAGCTGCTGTCAGTTGTTTCTACGTAGTCGAATTCATTGTCGTCCAGCGTATATCCTTGGGCGGTGATTGTGTTCTTGATAGCATCAGGCAATTGTCGCACTTCCCATTCCGTGCGTACCCACTGATTCTGCCCGTTGAACTTAATCTCCTTTTCTATGCCATCGTGTAGGATATCTATCTCCAGATAGCCATGGTCGTAATCCTTTTCCAAGATGATTGCGCCGGGGTACTTTTGGTCGATGAAGTTTTGAAGTTCGTCCTCTACGGGTACGTTGCTGTTCCCTCCATCACTTCCATTCTGTGGACGACTGATGATGCCGGTCTCATTCACATATACTTTTACATCATCGTCGTATGCAGTTTTGAGTTCGAAGCAGTAGTAGGTTCCGTTGTCACGTGTGGTGTATTTTTCCACGTCGTCGATAGCATTATCACTGGTGTAGTAGGGCGAGGTGCGCAGATGGTTCAGGATGCTGGTCGGAATTTGTGTCCAGTCTCTGCGCTCATATTCGGTTTTGGTGTAAACCCACTGCTGCTGGTTGTCGAACAGGATCTCGTGTTTCAGTCCATTGGCAATGATTTCCACTTCCGTGCCGTTTTGCTCACAGTCGTAATCCACGATGCGCGCGTTGGGAAAGTTCTGGTCGAGCCAGGTCTGTATGTTTCCTTCCGGTTGTTGCGGCAGGTATTCGTGGTAGTCGTTGTCAGCTTCCGCATTTATGATTTCTTTCACGAGAATACCTTCCTCTGTATAATACAGGTCGACTTCTGTTTCCACATTTCCTTCTTTTTGGCTTACTTCAATGATGTACAGCGTTTCGTTGTTGTCACTACGTTGTAACTTGTCTATTTCGTTATCCATTCGCCAACTTGCATACGGGCTTGCCTCAAAGGCTGTTTTTACGGCTTCGGGTAATTGCTGGTAACTAATCTCCGTTTCTGTCATATTCCAGTGCCCTGCCATATTGAACCAGGCTGTATTATTGGGCTCATGGCCTCCAGTACGAGTACTGGCCAAGTAGAAATTGGCAACGGCGTATGTATCTTTGGTACTCCAGGTTACGTTGGTGGCATTGGGATATTTGGCATTGAATTCTAGAATAACCTTTTCAGGAATATTTTCGGGGACAGGATTGGAGTGCAAGTCGTCGTTGTCATTGCAGGATGTCATCAGGACGAAGCTACCTGTAAGTAAAATGTGGCATAATGATAAGATTCTTTTCATAATTAATTGTTTTTGGGTTGATAATCGGTTTGCTTTAAAATATGACTGTTGTGCCTATCTTTTCTCACCACAAAGAAATAGGGCAAATTGGGAAAGAAACTGGAATTTTCTTCAAGTTGAATGATTTTTCAGAGATTTATATCTTGAAGAGAGTGCATTTGGAACATATGGATATAAAAAATGGGCTCCGCCGAGCCCAACCTTTGTTAATCTTAAATCTAATACTATGAAAAAAATCACTGTACAAATGTATAGCTTCTTTTCTTATCTACCAAAATAAATGTCTTTTTTACACTTTATTTTAATCTACTTTCACTATTGTTTATTGTTTACGTACACGGAGTGCCTTTGTTTTATCGTTCGCGTACACGAATTTAGGATTTGGAGTAAATATAGCATGATAGATATCAAGTTGTAAATCGATTCTATCGGGATGTTTCTCATTAATCTGGTGGGAGGCGATTTTGAAATGAGGAGGTCTATTTTGTTGTTTCGGGGAATAAAAAACTCCCCTGCCAAGAGTTTTTAGCAGAGGAGTTCGTGTTGATATTAATCAAATGTAGAAAGGAGTCTGATTAGTCTTTCAACTTGGCACGGATGAAGTCGCGGTTCAGGCGGGCGATGTTGCTGATGGAGACGTTCTTCGGACATTCAGCCTCGCAGGCACGAGTGTTGGTACAGTTACCAAAGCCTAGTTCGTCCATCTTAGCCAACATGGCCTTGGCACGGCGCAGAGCCTCTGGCTTGCCTTGAGGCAGCAGATTGAGCTGGCTTACCTTGGCTGATACGAACAACATGGCCGAACCATTCTTACAAGCGGCTACACAGGCACCACAACCAATACAGCTGGCAGCGTCCATAGCCTCATCTGCAATGGTTTTCGGGATAAGGATGGCATTAGCATCCTGAGGAGCACCTGTATTTACGCTTACATAGCCACCAGCTTGCATGATCTTGTCGTAAGCTGTACGGTCTACCATCAAGTCCTTGATAACGGGAAAACCAGCAGAACGCCAAGGTTCTACAGTGATGGTGTCGCCATCGTTGAAGCGGCGCATATAGATCTGACAAGTTGTTGCACCCTGTGCAGGTCCGTGCGGATGTCCGTTGATGTAGAGTGAACACATACCGCAGATACCTTCGCGGCAGTCGTGGTCGAATACAACCGGTTCCTTACCTTCAGAAATCAGCTGCTCGTTCAGAATATCCAGCATTTCCAGGAAAGAAGTATCGCCGGGAATGTCTTTCATCTGATAGGTTTCGAAAGCGCCTTTGGCTTTAGGACCTGCCTGACGCCATACTTTCAGTGTAAATGATATATTTTTATCCATTTTCGTTAGTTCTTTAATTGTTCAACATTCCCGATTAGCTCTTGTAGTTACGAGTCTGTACCTTGATGGCTTCGTAAACCAGCGGCTCTTTCAGCAATACTGGAGCTTTGTCGTCGCTACCCTGGTATTCCCAGCAAGCTACGTAGAAGAAGTTTTCGTCGTCGCGCTTAGCTTCGCCTTCTTCTGTCTGGTATTCTTCACGGAAGTGGCCACCACACGATTCGTTGCGGTTCAGTGCGTCGTAGGCAATCAGCTCACCCATGGTGATGAAGTCGTTCAGACGGATGGCCTTATCGAGCTCTACGTTCATGCCTTCCTTGCTGCCCGGGATGAAGAGGTTGGTTTCGAATTCCTTGCGGATTTCTTTCAGCTTGGCCAGACCTGTCTTCAAGCCTTCGGCTGTACGACCCATACCAACGTATTCCCACATGATGTGGCCCAGTTCCTTGTGGATGGAGTCTACAGACTTCTTACCCTTGATGTTCATCAGGTGGTCAATCTTGTCCTGAACGGCTTTTTCAGCAGCTGCGAATTCGGGCAGGTCGGTAGAGAAGCGGGGAACAGTGATCTGGTCAGCCAGATAATTCTGGATGGTGTAAGGCAATACGAAGTAACCGTCGGCCAGACCTTGCATCAGTGCAGAAGCACCCAGACGGTTGGCGCCGTGGTCAGAGAAGTTACATTCGCCGATGGCGAACAGACCCTTGATAGAGGTCATCAGTTCGTAGTCAACCCAGATACCACCCATGGTGTAGTGGATAGCCGGATAGATCATCATCGGGTTTTCGTAGGGCGATACGTCGGTGATTTCTTCGTACATGTCGAAGAGGTTACCGTAGCGCTGTGCTACAACGTCCTTACCCAGACGGTTGATGGCTTCGGAGAAGTCGAGGAACACAGCCAGACCTGTGTTGTTTACGCCGTAGCCCTTGTCGCAACGTTCCTTGGCAGCACGGCTGGCAACATCGCGCGGAACGAGGTTACCGAAAGCCGGATAGCGGCGCTCCAAGTAGTAGTCGCGGTCTTCTTCGGGGATATCTTTGCCTTGCAGTGTACCTTCCTGCAATTTCTTGGCATCTTCCAGTTTCTTCGGAACCCAAATACGACCGTCGTTACGCAGAGACTCGGACATCAAAGTCAGCTTGGACTGCTTGTCGCCGTGTACGGGGATACAGGTCGGGTGGATCTGTACGTAAGCCGGGTTGGCGAACCAGGCACCCTTGCGGTAGCAGGCCATAGCAGCCGAACAGTTGCAGGCCATAGCGTTGGTCGAGAGGAAGTAAGTGTTTCCGTAACCGCCGGTGGCGATAACTACAGCGTGAGCGGCGAAACGCTCCAGCTTGCCTGTTACCAGATTCTTGGCGATGATACCACGGGCACGACCGTCGATGATAACGACGTCTTCCATTTCGTAGCGGGTATAGAGTTTTACAGTACCGGCATTTACCTGACGGCTCAGTGCAGAGTAGGCACCCAGCAACAGCTGCTGTCCTGTTTGACCTTTGGCGTAGAATGTACGTGATACCTGTGCACCACCGAATGAACGGTTGGCCAGCGTACCGCCGTATTCGCGGGCGAAGGGAACGCCCTGTGCCACACATTGGTCGATGATGTTGTTCGATACCTCGGCCAGACGGTAAACGTTGGCTTCGCGGGCACGGTAGTCACCGCCCTTTACAGTATCGTAGAACAGACGGTATACAGAGTCGCCGTCGTTCTGATAGTTCTTGGCTGCATTGATACCACCCTGAGCGGCGATGGAGTGTGCGCGGCGCGGAGAGTCCTGAATGCAGAAGTTGAATACCTTGAAACCCATTTCGCCCAGCGAGGCAGCAGCACTGGCACCAGCCAGACCTGTACCAACCACGATGATGTCCAGACGACGCTTGTTGGCGGGGTTTACTAATTTCTGATGGGCTTTATAGTTCGTCCATTTCTCAGCTACCGGTCCTTCCGGTATTCTTGAATCTATCTTGGTCATAATGAATTTACAATTTAGTCATTTACAATCTACAAATTTGCAAGCTTCGCGTTTTTACATCAAAGATTTGATGAAGAACACAACCACTACCAGGGCGAAGCAGAGCACTACGATGGTAGAGTAGATGTTGGAGATGCACTGCCAGCGGCTGATCCAAGTCTTGTTGTTCCAGCCCAGTGTCTGCATGGAGCTCCAGAAACCGTGGGTCAGGTGGAACCACAGGGCGCCCAGCCAGATGAGGTACAGAACGACGAATACCGGGTTGGCGAACGTGTTCTCGATGTGATAAACGCCGTTGGCGGCATAAGCCAGCGTCAGCGTGTCAGCGTGCATGCCCATGTTGTGCATCAGTTCGGGCAGCTGCATCTTCGACCAGAAGTTCACCAGGTGCAGACCCAGACCTACGATAACGATGATACCCAGAACGAGCATGTTCTGTGATGCCCATTCCACTTCCTTGCGTCGCTCCGTTACGGCGTAACGTTCCGTACCGCGTGCCTTGCGGTTCTGCATCGTCAGCCAGAAAGCGTAGATGATGTGGATGACAAACAAGGCGGCCAGACCGACTGTTGCCACCAGTGCGTACCAGTTTGCTCCCAGGAACTCACAAACCATGTTGTAGCCCTCGGCTGAGACAAGCGCAACAAGGTTCATCGCCATGTGAAACGTCAGAAACAGGACAAGGGCGATGCCGGTAACGCTCATCACCACTTTCCTTCCTACAGATGAATTACTTAACCACATAAATGATTGAATTTAAGTTATTTAATAGTTGTAAATATATCCTTTGATTGTCTGTGGACGATATTTCCTTGCAAAAATAAAGGAAATACATTGATTTAGCAAGGGATTAAAGAAATATTTCCGTAATCTACGCGGATGTTTGTGGCAGGAAGGGTGGCTTGCAACTATAGAATGAGAGGCTATGTTCTCTCTCAGAAAAGGCAATGCTTTTTGGAGAAGAAAGCATTGTTTTCCGCTAAAGAAAGCATTGCTTTGCTGGAGTCATCTCCTTATGCTTTTCTAACCATACAAATTTTGCTGGGCGGGCAGTTTTATAAGAATTTTTGTGTACCTGACGGATTTGCCTTATCTTTGGCACGGAATCTAAACTGGATGTGGTATGAAAAGACTGCTTTTAGGAATGGTAGTAATTTTGTTTGCTTCAGCTTTGGGAGCGCAGAATTGGGATATCAATGTTTTACATAAAGTGAACGGCTGGGACAACAAGTTTGTTCGTAATTATAATAAAGTAATATCAAAGTCGGAACCCTATGTGGCTATCGGGGTACCCGTAGCCATGGCCGTTGCCGGTTGGATCAGGCACGATAAGGATCTGTTGAAGGATGCTCTCTACGTGGGTACTAGCGTAGCGGGAGCCTTTGTGGTGACCTATGGAATGAAGTATCTGGTAGACCGCGAGCGCCCCTATGACCGTTGGCCTGATCGTGTGCACGCTTATAGTCGCGAAAGCAGTCCTTCTTTTCCGTCTGGGCATACGGCGACAGCTTTTGCTTTGGCCACTTCCTTGAGTATCACTTATCCCAAGTGGTATGTCATCGCTCCTTCGGCCTTATGGGCCTGTTCGGTGGGTGTGTCACGTATGAACGAAGGCGTTCATTACCCGTCAGATGTGTTGGCGGGAGCTGCCATTGGCGCAGGTTGTGCCGTGGTCAATGTTTACGTAAACCGTTGGCTGAACAAATGGTTGTTCGGTGAGCGGTAGTCTACCGCCCACCATTAAAATAGGTACTTCCCTTCTCGTAGTACCTTGAGTGCCTGCTGAACGCTCTCGTTTGTGGCATTCATCACCTGATAGTATTCGCTCATGTCCCACAGGTCGCGGGCTATGAGGGCCTTGAGCTGTGTACGGACAAGGGGCAGGGCGCGATTGTACTGCTCTTCATCGAACTTGATTTTCTCCTTGTCTGCTGCCAAACGGATATCGGCCATGAAGGCATCATCTATCTCGAATTTGTCGTTGAAGACGTGGAAGGTCTTATATTTCTTTTTCAGTTCTTCACGATGTTGCTCGATGTAGCCCGTGGTGGCTTTGATGATGATGCCCTTGGCTACGAGCTGGCGATGCCAGTCGGTGTAGAGCGTGGTGTCTATGGGTACGAAGAAATCTGGCATGATACCACCACCGCCATAAACGGTGCGGCCCAAGCGCAGCGTGCGGTACTTCAGCGAATCGGGGAAGTGAATGCTATCGGCGTGCATCAGTTCGCCGTGGTCAAAGCGGTTGAGCAGGTCCTTGGCATAGGCTTCCTGCATGTCGTCCCCCTTGCCATTATAAGGCTTCTGGATACAACGGCCCGAAGGAGTGTAATAACGAGCAATGGTGAGACGTATCATGGAGCCGTCGGGCAGGTCGATAGGACGCTGTACGAGGCCCTTGCCAAAAGTGCGGCGGCCTACGACGACACCTCGGTCCCAGTCTTGTACGGCACCAGTCACGATTTCACTGGCCGAAGCCGAATATTCGTCTACCAATACCACCAGCCGTCCTTCGCGGAAACTACCGTTTCCCTTGGCGGCAAACTCAGCCCGACGTGAAGCACGCCCTTCGGTGTAGACTATCAACTCCTTTTGTTCCAAGAATTCGTTAGCCAAATCGATGGCGGCGTTCAGGTAACCTCCGCCGTTGCCTTGGAGGTCAAGGATGAGGTCTTTCATCCCCTGTTGTTGGAGTCCTTTCAGTGCTTTGGAGAATTCTTCTGCTGTAGTGGCGGCGAAGCGGTTGACGCGGATGTAGCCTATGCGGTCATCTATCATATAAGAGGCATCGAGGCTAAAGAGTGGAATTTTGTCGCGGATGACGTCGAATTGGAGCGGATCGGTTACGCCACGGCGTACTACAGTAAGTTTTACTCGTGTGTCTTTGGGGCCTCGCAGACGCTTCATGATGTCTTCAGTACTCATTTTGACACCTGCAATAACGGTGTCGTCAACAGCAGTAATACGGTCACCTGCCAAGATACCGACCTTTTCTGAAGGGCCACCACTGACGGGCTGGATGACGAGGAGCGTGTCTTCAATCATTTGGAATTGGACGCCAATACCTTCGAAGTTGCCTTGCAAAGGTTCGTTCATCTTCTTTACTTCTTCAGGATTGCTATAGGTGGAGTGCGGGTCGAGGTGTTCGAGCATACCGACAATGGCATCCTCTACCAGCTTAGTTTCGTTTACAGAATCAACATAAAGACGGCTGATGGCAAATTCTGCCATCTGCAGCTTACGCAGGGGGCTTTCGTTCAGTTTCTGACCTACGGCTTGGGCCGCATACAAGATAGTGAACAAAAAGAGTAGTTGTATCTTTTTCATATTGTTAATGGTTGCTTACTCGTGAGATGTATTCATACCTTCGGGCAGGAACATGCTGACATCCTTTCCGTAGCCCATTAGCTCGCGAACTATCGTGGAGCTGACGCAGGAAAGTTCTGGCTCGGTGAAGAGAAGGATGGTCTCGATGCCAGTTAGTTTGCGGTTGATGTCGGCAATGGTTTCTTCGTATTCGAAGTCCTTGACCGTTCGAATGCCGCGGATGATAAGGTTGGCCCCCACTTGGCGGGCAAAGTCGATGGTCAGGCTGTCGTATGCTTGTACGCTGACGCGGGGTTCGTTTTTATACAAGTCGCGGATCATGGCTTCGCGCTCGGCAATGGGGAAATGGGTATTTTTGTTATCATTAATACCGATACCGATAACTATTTCATCGATGAATGTCAATGCACGTCTTACTACAGAATAGTGCCCGACAGTAAAGGGGTCGAATGTCCCTGGAAAGATTGCTTTGGTCATAAATGTGTCGAATACCTAAAACTTAGTTTACTCTGTCTTCTTCGATTACCAGATTGTCTATGATGAAACTTTGCCTTTCCATAGTGTTCTTGCCCATATAGAACTCAAGTAGTTCTTTGACAAGATCGGTCTTGCGGAGGCTTACTTGCTCCAGACGCATGTCTTTGCCGATGAAATGGCGGAACTCGTCGGGCGAGATTTCCCCCAGTCCTTTAAAACGGGTGATTTCAGGGTTAGGACCTAATTCTTCAATGGATTTCAGGCGTTCATCCTCTGTATAACAATAGTTGGTCTTCTTCTTGTTGCGTACACGGAAAAGAGGCGTTTGCAGGATATAAACGTGTCCCTTTTTGATGAGATCAGGGAAGAATTGCAAAAAGAAGGTTATAATGAGCAGTCGGATATGCATGCCGTCCACATCGGCATCGGTAGCTACGATGACTTTATTGTAGCGTAACCCGTCAAGGCCGTCTTCAATGTTGAGGGCAGCTTGTAGAAGGTTGAACTCCTCGTTTTCATAGACGACTTTCTTAGTCAGACCGTAAGAATTGAGCGGTTTTCCACGGAGGGAAAAGACGGCTTGTGTGTTCACATCGCGACTTTTCGTAATGGAGCCGCTGGCAGAGTCGCCTTCGGTGATGAAGATGCACGAATCGGCTTCCTGTTCTTTACCTTTCCCGTCGTTCAGGTGGTAGCGACAGTCGCGTAGTTTGCGATTGTGCAGATTTGCCTTTTTGGCACGTTCGCGAGCCAGTTTGGTGACGCCGGCAATAGCTTTACGCTCCTTTTCTGAGTCTTGTATCTTTTGGAGCATGACATCGGCTACCAGGGGATTTTTGTGCAGGAAATTGTCTACCTCGGTTTTGATGAAGTCCCCTACATACTTGTTTACCGTAGGACCTGCGGGGATACCTTCCTGTGGGTTGGCAGGCCACATGTTATTGGAGCCAAGCTTAGTCTTGGTCTGGCTTTCGAACATGGGCTCTTCTACGTCGATTGCAATGGCAGCTACGAGTCCATTTCGTATGTCGGCATAATCCTGATTCTTGTTATAGAATTCTTTGATAGTACGAGCAATGTGTTCCTTCAAGGCACTTTGGTGTGTACCGCCTTGTGTGGTGTGTTGTCCGTTAACGAAAGAGTAGTATTCTTCGCCGTACTGGTTGGTGTGTGTGAAGGCTATCTCAATGTCTTCACCTTTTAGGTGGACGATGTCGTAAAGACCTTCACTGGTCATATTGTCTTTTAGCAGATCTTCCAGTCCATGGCGTGAAACAATGCGCTGGCCGTTGTAAATAAAGGTCAGCCCTGTGTTCAGGTAAGTATAATTGCGTAATAACGTTTCTACAAATTGGTTTTGGAAACTGTAATTTACAAATAACGTGTTGTCTGGTTCGAAGAAGATGTAAGTGCCTGTTTCTTCTTGCGATTCTTCGGTCGTGTCGCTCAGGAGAACGCCTCGCTCAAACACAGCCTTGCGTACTTTTCCTTCGCGATAGCTGCATACTTCGAAACGGCTGCTCAAGGCGTTCACCGCCTTGATGCCCACACCGTTCAGGCCGACACTCTTCTTGAAAGCTTTGGAGTCGTATTTACCACCTGTGTTCAATTTGCTGACAGCTTCGATGAGTTTACCTTGTGGAATACCGCGACCGTAATCGCGTACACTGACACGAAGGTTGTCCTCGATCGTCACTTCGATTTTCTTGCCGGCGCCCATCTTGAACTCATCGATAGAGTTATCCATCACTTCTTTCAGCAGCACATAGATACCGTCGTCACTTTGCGAACCATCGCCCAGACGGCCGATGTACATACCTGAACGGACACGAATATGCTCCATGTCGTCCAGATGGCGTATGTTGTCGTCAGTATATTCTACCGGCTGTTCCGCAAATTGCAAGTTGTCGTATTTTTTTTCTTCTTCTTCCATGGTTTGACTACTCCCTTTCTATTGTTATCTTGCAAAAATAGCGGTTTTGCAGGGCATGAACAAATTTTCGTCTTTTTTATTGGGGGAATCCGTCTTATCCTATTTCCTTGATAAACGCCCGTCGCCGCTTGTGTTGCTCGGTGCGGAAGTATTCCCATTGCGCCTGTACCTTGCCGTTCAGTTCCAGCTCGGGGTTACTTTCAGCATATTCGAAGCCCAGTTGTTGGTAGACGGGGATGAGGTCGGAGAATAGCAGTGCATTGACTCCCTTGTTCTGATATTCGGGTTTCACGGCTACGAGCAGCAGATCGAGCATCTTGGCACGGCGTTTGAAAAACAGAGCCTTGAGCAGGTAGTACCAGCCGAAAGGAAGCAGACGTCCGTGCGATTTCTGCAGGGCTTCGGAGAGTGAAGGCATAGAAATGCCCACAGCTACAAGCTGGTCATCCTGGTCGGTAATGAGTGTCACCATGCGTAGGTCGAGAATAGGAAGATACATCTTGACGTACTGGTCTATCTGTCGCTGCGTCAGGGCGGAGTATCCATAGAGGGGCGTATAGGCTTCGTTGATGAGTTCGAAAATGGCTTGGCCGTAGTCGCGGGCTATCTTCCGGCTCGAGGTATATTTCTTGATTTTCAGGTTGTACTTGCGCTGGATGAGGTCGGAAATGCGTTTGTGCTTGTCAGGGATGGCGTCAGGAATGTAGATCTTATATTCCACCCAGTCGGCGTCCTTCGTGAAGCCCAGTCGTTCGATGTGTTGCGGGTAGTAGGGATAGTTGTAGATGGTGGCCATCGTACCCAGTTGGTCGAAGCCTTCGACCAGCATACCTTCAGCATCCATGTCGGTAAAGCCCAGCGGTCCTACGATATGCGTCATGCCGCGTTCTTTGCCCCATTGCTCCACGGTGCGTATCAGGGCTTCGGACACTTCGGCGTCGTCGGTGAAGTCTATCCAGCCGAAGCGGACTTCCTTCTTGCCCCATGTCTGGTTGGCCCGATTGTTGATGATGGCGGCTACTCGGCCCACGAGTTGTCCGTCTTTGTATGCCAGGAAGTATTCAGCCTCGCAGAACTCAAAGGCAGCGTTCTTCCGGCGGTTGAACGTGTTCAGCATGTCGTCGTAGAGGTCGGGCACGGAGTAGGGATTTCCTTTGTATAGTTCATAGTTGAAGCGGATGAAGCGCTTCAATTCCCGTTTTGTGGTAACTTTTTTGATTGTAACAGCCATGTTGTCAAGTCCTTTTTCTTTTGGGGGCAAAGATAATGTTTTTTTAATGAAGAATGAAGAATGGGGATGAAGAATGCGCAGCGGAAGCCGCCTTAGCCGGCATGGCAGATAAGCCAGGCTGTGTATCCCACATAGCAGGCAATAAGCAGACTGCCTTCAATACGTGTAATGGTGCGCTTGCCGAAGAACACGCCGAAAATCCACAACAGAATGCTGGAAGCTACAAGTACCAGCAGGTCCAGATTGTTGATGCCCGTCAGGTGCAGAGGCGTGATGGAGGCTGAGCAGCCCAATACGAAGAAGATGTTGAACAGGTTGCTTCCTACCACGTTGCCGATGGCTATTTCGGGGTTCTTTTTCAGCGCTGCTACGATGCTGGTGGCCAGTTCGGGCAGCGAGGTGCCGCCGGCTACGAGTGTCAGACCGATGACCGACTCGCTGACGCCCAGCGAACGGGCTATTCCGCTGGCTCCATCCACGAAAAGCTGTCCACCCCAGATGAGGCCTGCCAGTCCGCCTATGATATAAAGCGTCGACCGCCATAGGGGCATATCCTTGATTTCCGTTCCGTCTTCTGCGGTAACGGTCGGACTGTTGTTTCCTACTTCCGCTGTTGGAGAGGGGGAGGGAGCCTGGTTCGTTTTGGCGATGGCAAACGTATAGCTCAGGAAGATGGCCATGAAGCAGAGCAGGATGAGACCGTCCGTGATGCTGACCACGTTCTCCGCCGCATGGTCCAGCAGCACGTCGTTGCCCATCACCAGCAGGGCCAGTGAGGCCAGGATGCAGAGTGGGATTTCTTTCAGCAACGTGTTGCGTTGTACTACGATGGGGGCGAACATGGCTGTGCAGCCTACAATCATCAGGGCGTTGAAGATGTTGCTGCCCACGACATTTCCCACGGCGATGTCGGCACTGCCTTTCAGGGCTGAAGATACGCTGACGGCCAGTTCGGGAGCCGATGTACCGAAGGCTACGATGGTCAGTCCAATGACGATGTTGGGGATGTGGAATCGTTTGGCTACCGCCGAAGCGCCGTCGGTCAGGCCGTTGGCGCCCAGCAGGATGAGGAGGAGACCTCCGATGAGGAAGAGTATATCCATGACGAGTCTATAATTTAAGTTTTACGGTGCAAAGATAGGAATTAATGGTGAATGATAAACGGTAAATGATAATTGGTGAATGGTTAACGGCGGGTATTTGCATGGCTATGTCAGAAACTTTCCGTAAGTTTGACCCCCTCAAACGTAAACAGATAGAAACATGAAGAAATTCCGTCTTTTCTGCCTTTGTCTGCTCTGCTTGCCTGCGGTCGGCGTGTCGGCCCAGGTCATGGACAAAGTGCTTGATATTTTGGGTACGGACAGCCTGTCCGCCGTTGCCGGAGTGAAAACTGATACGGATTCGGTAACCTTGGACAAAGTCCGCGAGGAGCTGGCCGCCGCTCGTCTGAACGAGGCCAACCTGCGCATGGAGATTGAGCAGATGAGGCTGGTGACGTATGCTGCCGACTCGGTGAAGCTGGCCCGGTAGAAACAGCGCATCGACTCCCTGCGGCACCAGACTAAGGGCATGCCCGTCGTGGTAGAGGAGGACACTCTGTTTTATTTCTACGCCAAGCGCGGGGGACTCACGCCCCAGCAGCGGGCCGAGAACGTGTCGCACGAGATTACGACCTTGGGCAAGCGCTTCAACCTGCATCCCGACTCGGTCTATATCGAAAGCACGGACATCGTGACCGACGTGATGTACGGGGACAAGGTCATTGTCTCCTTTACCGACCAGGACGGCCTGTGGGAGAGTTGCACGCGCGACCAGCTGGCCGCCGCCAAGCGCACGGTCATCGTGGAGAAGTTGAAGGTGATGAAGGAGGAACACGGCCTGTTGCAGCTGTTCAAGCGCATTGCCTATTTTGTGCTGGTGCTTGTGGGCCAGTTCCTGCTGTTCAAGCTTACCAACTGGCTTTTCCGCAAGCTGAAGGTGCGCATCCTGCGGCTGAGGAACACGCGCCTGAAGGCCTTCTCCATCCAGGACTTTGAGTTGCTGGACACGCAGAAGCAGGTCCAGCTGCTGGTGTTCGTCGCCAACCTGTTCCGCTACGCCTTCATGCTGCTGCAGCTGCTGCTGACGGTGCCCATGCTGTTTGCCATCTTCCCGCAGACCAAGAACCTGGCCTACCAGCTCTTCTTCTACATCTGGGACCCCGTGAAGAGCATCCTCTACGGTATTCTGGCCTACATCCCCAATCTCTTCACCATCTTCGTCATCTGCCTTGCCATCAAGTACCTGGTACGCCTGTTCCGCTACCTGGCGGGCGAGGTGCAGTCCGAGCGGCTCAAGCTGAACGGCTTCTACCCCGACTGGGCGATGCCCACCTACCACATCATCCGCTTCCTGCTCTATGCCTTCATGGTGGCGATGATTTATCCTTACCTGCCGGGTGCCGATTCGGGCGTGTTCCAGGGCATTTCGGTGTTCGTGGGTCTGATTGTCTCGCTCGGGTCGAGTACGGTTATCGGCAACATCATCGCGGGGCTGGTCATCACCTACATGCGCCCCTTCAAACTGGGCGACCGCATCCAGCTGAACGAAACAACGGGCAACGTGGTGGAGAAGACGCCGCTGGTGACTCGCATCCGTACGCCGAAGAACGAGGTGGTGACCATCCCCAACTCGTTCATCATGTCATCGCATACGGTGAACTTCAGCCAGTCGGCGCGCGAATACGGGCTCATCATCCACTCCGAGGTGACCATCGGCTACGACGTGCCCTGGCGCCTGGTGAACAGGCTGCTGATCGAGGCGGCACTGAACACGCCGGGCGTGGTGGACGACCCACGGCCCTTCGTCCTCTCCACCTCGCTGAGCGACTGGTATCCCGTCTACCAGGTGAATGCCTACATCAAGGAGGCCGACCGTCTGGCGCAGATTTATTCCGACCTGCACCAGAACATCCAGGACCGCTTCAACGCCGAGGGCGTGGAAATCATGTCGCCCCACTACATGGCCATGCGCGACGGCAACGACCCCGCCATGCCGAAGGACGACTTGAGCGGAAGGCCGAAGGAAAAGTAAACCGGGACGTCCTGAGAGACCTCGGACGCCCCGGCTATCGGGATTTTTTGCCCGTCCGACGTCTCGGACGGCTTGCCTATCGGGATTTTCTACCTGTCCGACGTCTCGGACGGCCGACTATCGGGATTTTCTACCCGTCCGACGTCTCGGACGGCCCGACTATCGGGATTTTCTACCCGTCCGACGTCTCGGACGGCCCGACTATCGGGATTTTCTACCCGTCTGACGTC